>Ga0307478_10000002_pt1 | contig 688738 bp, 632 predicted proteins | sample atmos_gasesECM4C_2_FD_203713 | JGI IMG/M metagenome (GOLD analysis project Ga0307478, IMG submission 203713) | Hardwood forest soil microbial communities from Morgan-Monroe State Forest, Indiana, United States - atmos_gasesECM4C_05 | ecosystem: Environmental > Terrestrial > Soil > Temperate...
CACGCGCATTACCGGATAGCGCTGTTTCACAAGAACGGAGAGCTTAACGATGCACACTGTCGATACCCATCACGATGAAGACAAGAGTCAATATTTCTGGGTTTGGGGATTCCTGCTCGTCCTGACGGCGGCCGAAGTCGCGTTGGCCTACAACCAGGTGTTTCAACCCGTCCAGATGCTGGAAGTTCTGATGGTCTTGTCCGTCATCAAATCGGTACTCATCATCGGCTGGTTCATGCACTTGAAGTACGAAATCGCCGCTATGAAATGGGTGATGATGACTGCGGTCATCATCTGCTTATGCTTAATGTGCATCTTTTTCGCGGACGCGTTCCGCATCGTCCACCTGGGAGTGAAATGAAACAGCGATTGCTCATGCTCGCGTTTCTAAGTTTCTTGTGGGCAGCTCCGGCCTTGGGCCAGGGTTGCGCCATGTGCTACAGCAATACCACCGGCACTACCAAAGATGGGCAGCGTGCCATCAGCCGCGGCATTCTGGTACTGCTCGTGCCCCCGGTTGGCTTCATGACCATCGGAGCAGGTCTGGCGTACCGCTATGGCAAGAAACGCGATGCCGAGCAGCAAGACTAAGTTTCTGACAGCTTGAGTGGGAACGAAGGAACGATGCCTTCTCCATCCCCGACTCCCACATCTCTCCCCGTCCCTACCCACAATCTACGTCGCATCGGTCTGTTGCCGTTCTTAGCTGTGCTGTTCGCCTATTGCACCGGCGGTCCATTCGGATTCGAATCGATGGTTTCTGCTTCAGGCCCCGGTCTGGCGCTCACTTTCCTGCTGATTGTCCCTCTGATCTTTGCTGTCCCCATCTCTCTCGCGGCCGCCGAAATGACTACTGCCATGCCGGTCGAGGGCGGCTTTTACCGCTGGAGCCGCGCCGCTCTGGGTGATTTCTGGGGCTTTCAAAGCGGCTGGTGGAACTGGACCGGCACCTTCCTCATGAGCGCCTCTTACGGCGTGGCTATGGCCGATTACCTCAACGCCTGGATCCCGCTACACTCCCGATTGCAGCATTGGGCAGTCGCGATCCTGTTCTTGGGATTGGTAGCGCTCATTAATGTCCTCGGCATTCGACTCGTCGGCCAACTCACGTTGCTTTTGTTGGTGGCGTCGTTCATCCCGGTCATCGCCTTCATCGTCCTCGGCTACCACCAGGCCCATTTCAACCCGTTTCATCCATTCTTCCCAGCCGGAAAGCCGTGGCGAGAAGCCTACGGAATTGGACTCTCTCTGGCTCTGTGGTCCTACGCCGGATACGAACAACTCTCTACAGTGATTGAAGAAGTGGATAATCCACGCCGCAATTTCCCGCTGGGACTGGCTATCGTGATTCCACTCGCCATCGCGACTTATGTCTGCGCCCTGTCCGCCGGCTTAGCAGCGCTGGGCAACTGGCAAGTCTGGGAGACCGGATACATGGTCACGGCTGCCCGGCTGGTAGGAGGCACAGGTCTTGGCACAGCGATGTTTGCCGCCGCTGCCATCGCCAACTTCATTCTGCTCGAGAGCACCATGCTTTCGGTCACTCGCATACCGCTCACCATGTCCGAGGACGGCTACCTGCATCCGGCACTGGCCAAGATCAGCCCACGCTTCGGAACTCCCACCCGCTCCATTCTGCTGACTACCGCGTTCTGCGCTGGGTTGGCAATATTCACCGTCCCGCAGCTCATCGCCGTCTATGCCTGGTCCCGCATCGCCACATCCACTCTGACCCTGATCTCATTCTGGCAAATGCGCCGCAAGTATCCCGATCTGCATCGCAGCTTTCGTGTCGGTGGCGGAGTGGTGGGCGCCCTCGCCATTGTGATCCTTCCCGTGTTGCTGTTCGCGTGGGCAATGTTCAACAGCGACTCCACGACGCGCCTTTGGGGAACGCTGAGCCTGGTCTCCGGGCCGGTGGCGTACGCATGGGTACGCCGGCACACGCGAAGCACGTAGAATCTTTCGAAGTATGGATACAACCTTCGAGAACTCGCTCCACCAGTCAACGTCCCGCTTCAATCCTGTCGCGACCATTGCCGTTGCCCAACTGTTGGGTACCTCACTCTGGTTCAGCGCAAATAGCGCAGCAGACGATTTGAGAAAGGTCTGGGGCGTGAGCGTTGCCGACATTGGCGTTCTCACCGTTGCCGTCCAATTAGGCTTCATCCTGGCAACCCTGGTCTTTGCTCTTGGCGGCCTTGCCGATCGTTTCCCTGCCAGCAGAACATTCGCCGTTTGTGCCCTTCTGGGCGCGGCGTCCAATGCTTGCTTCGCATGGTTTTCCACTGGCATTGCCAGTGGCGCAGTGTTCCGCTTCTTGGTTGGTATTTGTCTCGCCGGAATTTACCCGATCGGCATGAAGTTGGTTGTGACGTGGGCCCCCGGGCGGACCGGATCAGCGCTGGCATATCTTGTCGCCATGCTTACACTCGGAACCGCGCTTCCTCACGCGTTGCGACTGGTTGGGGGCAGTTGGAAGTGGCAAGCCGTCATCACCACTTCCTCTGCCTTAGCGGTTTTGGCCGCTTTCGTTATCTACGCTTTGGGAGACGGCCCTCACCTGCCGCTTCGAAGAGGAGCAGGAGTCTACACAAAGGGGGTTCTTGGAGCGTTCGCATCCCAAGACTTCCGGGCAGCAGCTATTGGCTATTTCGGTCACATGTGGGAGCTGTACGCATTTTGGACAATCGTTCCCCTACTCATTATTCGCACGTTTCCGAATTTGAAACTACGCGGATCCAGCGTTTCAGGACTCGCTTTCGCCATCATCTCGGCGGGTGCGTTAGGTTGCATTATCGGTGGAATGTTAAGCCGCAAGTTGGGAAGCGCGCGCGTCGCAGCTGTGTCACTTGCGCTTTCAGGATTATGCTGTCTCACCTTCGGACTTGGTTGGCGAGTATTCCCGCCTGCCACGCTTCTCCTGGTGCTATTGGTCTGGGGAACCACCGTAGTCGCCGATTCTCCTCAATTCTCCGCCCTGTCGGCGCGCGCGTGCCCTCCAAACCTGATTGGGGCCGCGCTGGCAATTCAAATCTCTGCCGGCTTCGCCATCACCATCATTTCTATCGCAACTACAACCGGCCTCTTTGATCGCTGGGGAGCGGACGTCGTCTGGGTCTTACTGCCGGGTCCACTGTTCGGACTTCTTGGATTCTATTCACAGTGGGCCAAGCCATAACTGGCCATTCCCGGCTTCGCATGGCAACATGAAGGAGATGCCCGCTCAACTGAAAACCATCTTTTTCGACGTCGGCAACACCCTGCTCTTCCCTGACCGCACCCACATTCTGGCTCCGCTCGCGAAGCTGGGACACTCACCCAGCCTCGAACAGTGGCATGCCATCGAACGTTCGACCAAGCAGAAGTTCGACGACGCAATTCAGCACGGCGATCCCGCCGACTTCAACTTCTGGTTTATGTTCTATGAACGCTTGCTGGAAGAGCTCGAAGTGAATAATAACCAGGTGCGCGACACGCTAGTCGAGTCCACTCGGCAGTCAGCCAACTGGTCCGTGATTCGTCCCGGAACGAAGGAATTACTGCAACGCCTGGGCCAGCGCTATCCCTTGGCCGTGATCTCCAATGCCGATGGCAAAATCGAAGATGTCTTGAAGCGCAGCGGAATCGCCGATTGCTTCACCACCATCACCGACTCAGGACTAGTGGGATACGAGAAGCCCCATCCCGCGATCTTTGAGGCGGCGCTAAAGACGACTGCCGCAAAGCCCCAGGAAACCCTGTACGTCGGCGACGTCTATTCTGTCGATTATTTAGGTGCGACGAAAGCGGGTATGCAGGCAATCCTGATCGATGTCTCCGGAGCATATCGCGAGATGAATGTACCGAGAGTCGAGTCGCTGGAAGAATTGGAAGACCGGCTGAAAGTCACCCAGTAGGCCTACAACCAAATCACCTGGTGATCAACGCAATCAGGATGGATCGCATCATAAATGCCGCCCATCAGGTCCGCCCCATGACGCGCCAGAAAAAACACCCCGCCAATTTCACGCTCCTGAAGCACTTTATTCGGGTAAAGCAGATTACTGAGCCAGACCGCTTTGCGATCGAGGATCTCGCTCTGTAGTAGTTCAGCGCGGGCAGCTCGCGCCTGCAAGCTCTCCAGTTGATGCAGCATCTTCGCTTCCGCGTTGTTCGCCGCCTCCACTAATGTCTTGTCCAAGCCCTCTAACGCTCCGCGGATTGCCGCGAGTGTCTCACTGGTTGAAACCTGAGCCCGCTCAAACGCAACCCGCAAATCCTTGGACAAGGCACGCGCCGCCAGTTGTTCTCGCACTGGCTCAGGACGGAAGAAATCAGTAAACGCGAGCCCGTAGCGCTCCAAAATCATCTTGGGTTTAGCTTCGATCAATGTCGCGGAAAAACGAGGCACCACGGGCGTAATCCGTCCCCGCAATAACTGGTACACGACCGCAGCCTGCGCAAAGTAGGCGACCTCAGCCGGACCGCCTGCATAGGCCAGCGTCGGCAGCAGATAATCCTGCACCACCGGACGCAGCAGCACATTGCCGCTGAAATCCTGCGGCGAAGCAGCCAACCGGTTCACCAACTCAGCCGAAGAAACCGTTTCCTCATCGATGACAAAATCATTCCCCCGGCGCAGCACCGGCGTACGCGCCCCTTTATGCAAACTGAATACTAGCGACGATGACGGCGTAACTTTGACCTGCTGATGATAGCCAGCAGTCTCAAGTTCGCGCCCGCGCGCCAGCAAAGCTTCTTCGATCTCTCCCGAACGTTCCAGCGCAGCGCGATAGATCGGCGCAGCGATCTGATGAAGTTCAGGGTCCGACGCATCCAGCAGAATCACTCCCCATTCCGCAAACCATTGGGTGAACAGCCGCGCGAAGGACGTTCCAAAGTCTTCGCCAGGGCGATAGCAAGCGCGCAGGCTCGACACCGCTTCCGATTCCCCGAGCAAAGTTCCTACTGCATCCACTGCAAACTGAATCTCCGTGCCAAATCTGACAGCTCCGACGGGCGCGCCGGGTAGCCCTTGAGTGGCCGTCGCAATCGTCTGCAAAGACCCATCCGGCCCCAGCAGCGAAACGTGACTGACTTCTTCCAGATCATGATCTTCCGTCGCCAGCCAGAAAACCGGAACACAATCGATGCCGCTTTGCTTCGCCTCTTCAGCCAGCTTCACCGCCGTCAATGCTTTGAAAATCGTAAACAAGGGTCCGCCAAACAGTCCGACTTGCTGCCCTGTAACCACAGCCACAGCCCCAGCGCGTAGGCGGCGAATGTTCTCCAAGCTCTTGGCAGATGCGCCCCAAGCCTCGTTCTGGCGCATCAAACTCGCAGCCACCCGCTCCCGCCGCACGGAATCGTAGTCAATGCTTGCAACTTCATCCTTCATCCATTGCTTGAAGTATGCCGAGCGCCGATAAAACTGTTGCACTTTGGAGTGATCAGAAAGGAAATCGGAGAAAAGCGGCGTGGTATGCGGAATCTGGCTGAACGGTAAACACTCCGACTTCACTGGCTGCTCTCCTGACAGCTTTGGACGGTGCGAGGCATGTAAAGTCAACGCCCATTGTACAGGCGTGCTCTAGATCAGATGTTCAAAATGACCGTGGGATGCAAGAACTAGCTGCACGATTCAGGAAGCTGGAATCTGTTCTTGCGGTTGCGTCTGCTTGGAATGGATGCGGATGCCGAGGAAAGAAATCGGCAAAGCGCCGAACATGCCCAGACCGATGCCGGCAAACGGGTTCCAACCCAGGTCTACAGTTCGCAGGCAAACCGCAAGCGCCCAGAACAAAGCCGTGGCCTGGAAAACGTAGAGCATGAACTGGCGTTTCATAACCTGAGTAGATTTTAGTGTTTTTGCACTCTTCTGACGATAAGAAGCACGAGCGCAGGCGAAACGGAAGTAACTGCCCAGAGTGCCATTCGTACTCGGCCAATCCAAGGACTTCCTCTGTGTCCCCTGTGACCTCTGTGGTTTAGCTCTTCTTCATCAATCTGAGGTCAATTCCTGTCATTTCTTTGGGTTCATCAAGGCTCAGCATTCCCAAGATCGTCGGCGAGATATCCCGCAACGCTCCATCCGGCTTCAGCGTAAATCGCTTGCTATCCTCCGCAATCACAATAAACGGCACCGGATTGGTCGTATGCGCCGTGTGCGGCCCGCCAGTCACCGGATCAATCATCATTTCAGCATTCCCATGGTCAGCGGTGATCAGCATTGCGCCGCCCTTGGCCCGAACCGCCGGTTCGATGCGGCCCAGGCACGCATCGACAACTTCCACCGCTCTGATCGTTGGCTCAATCTTCCCCGAGTGGCCAACCATATCGGCATTGGCAAAGTTCACAATAATCACATCGAACGCGCTGTCATTGACCGCCTTGATGACCGCATCAGCGATCCCGGCCGCGGACATCTCCGGTTTCAAATCGTACGTCGCGACCTTAGGCGACGGCACCAGAACCCGGTCCTCACCCGGAAACGGCTGCTCGATGCCCCCATTAAAGAAATATGTGACGTGAGCATACTTCTCCGTCTCCGCCACTCGTAGGTTGCGCATATTCATTTGCGCCATCACGTTGGCCAAAATGTTATTCATCGACTCCGGCGGGATGACGACCGGCAAACTGAAATTCTTGTCGTAGCGAGTCATGCAGACGTAATGGAGGTTCTTCGGCACGCGATCGCGCGGTATTGTCGCATCCAAGTCGTCAGCGCCGGGAAGGTCTCGCCCACCTTTTTCGTTCAGACCGCTGTTCCGTGCAAGCGCACGAGTGATCTCGCGCACGCGGTCGGCACGGAAGTTGAAGCAGATGCAGGAATCATCGTCTCGAATGGTGGCCAGCGGCTCGCCACGATTGTCTACGCATACAAACGGAACAATGAATTCGTCGGTTACGTCTTTGTTGTAAGATGCTTTCACTCCCTGTACGGCGTCGACGAACTTCCCCCCTTCGCCGTCTCCGTTGACCATAGCGTTATAGGCTTTCGCGATGCGCTCCCAACGGCGGTCGCGGTCCATTGCGTAGTAGCGTCCATTCACGCTGGCAATCTTGCCGGTGTTGTATTCGCGCATTTTCTGCTGTAGTTGCTCGAGGTAGCCGGCGCCATTGGTAGGCAGAGTGTCGCGCCCATCCATGAAGGCATGAACGAACACGCGGTCAACTCCTTGCTGCTTGGCCATCTTCAGCAGCGCATAAAGATGCGTCTGGTAGGAATGCACGCCACCATCTGAAACCAGGCCGAAAAGATGCAACCGTCGGCCTCCAGTCCGGGCATTCTTCATGGCCGCAACCAGCACCGGATGAGAGAAGAACTCGCCATTCTGAATCATCAGCTCGATGCGAGTGCTGTCCATGTGCACAATGCGTCCCGCGCCAATATTGAGATGACCGACCTCGCTGTTTCCCATCTGGCCCTCGGGCAGGCCAACGTACTTGCCGCTGGTATGAATTAGCGTATTGGGATACTCGCGCAGCAGCCGATCGTAAGTCGGCTTGCGCGCCAGCGCGATGGCGTTGGCCTGAGTTTCGGCGCGGTATCCCCAGCCGTCAAGAATGACAAGAACGAGCGGTTTTGGACGCAAAGGCAGCTCCTGGTTCCTAGCTAATTCGCGAGCAACTGTAGTTTTACGCCTATCAAAACAAATATTCTTCGACCGACCAGTGTGACGCCGCAATTACAGACCGAAAAGCTCCTCCGCCAGTTGCGACCTGTCTAACTCAAGATAGGTCGCAATTCCGGAAATGATTCCGCTTATGAGCGGGAATCGTTATGTGATGGTCGACCCCACGTAGATTTGATTTGAGTTGTAGATGGCTGCCGGTTTGCCGAACCACTTCATAGCCATATTGGCGAAGGCCCTTTGCGAGATCGTGACCGGAGAGATCACGAGGCAGCCTCAAGCCGGGATGACCTCATCCTTCACGATATGCAAGCGAATCACAGCCGGGGCAGAGTTGCCGTTGAAATGGCAGCGCACGGCGTCACGTACCATCGCACGTAACTCGTCCATCGTGTCGCCCTCAGTGAAGATGTCGTGTCCCAGGGCCCGCGCCTCGTAACCACCTTCGGGCGATTCCTGGACAGAAAAAATGATCTCAGTGTCTTCCATGTTATTCCCCGCGATTATATCGTGCCATAGGCCACGAAGCGCCCGAATTTATTTATACTGACCCCGGAGGAAATCATGCCCATCAGCGAACTCTTACTGCCGGAATTCGACCACGAAATGCAAACCACGCGGATCACGCTGGAGCGCGTTCCCTTCGACAAGAAAGATTTCGTCCCTCATCCCAAGTCGATGCCGCTGGGCAGCCTGGCTCCGCACGTCGCCGAACTGGCCGGATTTGGCGCCACCATATTGACGACTCCAGAACTCGATTTCGGCAGCGGCAGTCCACGCCAGCGTCCGCCGTTCGAGTTGGCTGGACTATTGAAGTCCTTCGACGAGAACGCAGCCAAGGCACGGGCCGCCCTAGCGAACCTGAAAGAAGACGCCTGGACGCAGCCCTGGAAACTGAGCTTTCAAGGCAAGCCCATCTTCAGCGGCTCGCGTTTCATGGCCTATCGCACCATGTTCCTGAACCACTTGGTCCATCACCGCGCGCAACTGGGAGTGTATCTGCGATTGAATGAAAAGCCGTTGCCGGCGACCTATGGCCCTTCAGCGGATGATCGCATGGGGTTCTGAACACTGTCCCTACCGTTTCGGCTTCCGGCGCAAAATCTTATTGGAGACAACTGTCAGGCCGCTTGCAAAGGCGACCAAGAGAAGCATGCCGAGAAATGCTCCAAGGCCTTTGGGTGTTGCGCGATCCCCTAGAACCCAGAATCCCAACACCATCACAACGACGAGAATCAATCCCGAAGTTAAGAGCAGAAGAAAATCTTGCTTCGGATGACCGTAACTCTGCACTTTTCCTGACCGTCGTTGCCGCCAAATGATCGCAATTCCGTTACCAATGACCGCCACTAGCCCCAGCAGCCCGATCCACACTGTAGATTTCAATGTGACCTCTATCGAGGACCGTTTCTCAACCTCTGTAATTCAGCGCCTTCACTCCCAAAAACCTACCCGCCCCGCCCAACTCTTCCTCAATCCGCAGCAACTGGTTGTACTTGGCGATCCGGTCCGTCCGCGACGCCGACCCCGTCTTGATCTGCCCCGCTCCCGTAGCCACAGCTAAATCCGCAATGAACGTGTCTTCCGTCTCTCCTGAACGATGCGAGATGACCGACGTATATCCATTCCGTCGCGCCAAATCAATCGCATCCAACGTTTCGCTCACCGTGCCGATCTGGTTCACCTTGATCAAAATCGAATTCGCCACATGCTTGTCGATTCCCTTCTGCAAAAACTCAATATTCGTCACAAAGATGTCATCGCCCACTAACTGAATCTTTCCTCCAACCTCTTTAGTCAGCGCCGCCCAGCCCTCCCAATCCTCCTCCGACAAGCCATCCTCCAGCGAAACAATCGGATAATCCTTCACCCACTTCGCCCAGAACCCGATCATCTCGTCAGAGCTCTTCGCCGACTTATCGGATTTCTTAAAAACGTATTTCCCATCCTGATAAAACTCGCTGGCCGCCGGATCCAGCGCAATCGCAATCTCTTTCCCCGGCTTGTATCCCGCCTGCTGAATTGCCTCCAGTACCACTTCAATCGCCTCGACATTCGATTCCACTGAAGGCGCAAATCCACCCTCATCGCCGACTGCTGTGTTATATCCGCGCTTCTTGAGCACGCCCTTAAGCGTATGAAAAACTTCAACGCCCCAGCGCAGCGCTTCAGAAAATGTTTTCGCCCCTACCGGCATCACCATGAACTCCTGGAAGTCCACATTGTTATCCGCATGTGCGCCCCCATTTAGGATGTTCATCATCGGCAACGGCAGCAGGTTCGCCCCAGCCCCTCCCAAATATTGATAAAGCGGCTGTTTCGAACTTGCGGCTCCCACCCGAGCCGCCGCCATCGACACCGCCAGAATCGCATTCGCTCCCAACCGCCTCTTGTTATCGGTACCATCGAGTTCAATCATCTTCTGGTCGAGCGCGCGCTGATCGCCTGCGTCCATCCCAGCCAGAGCTTTAGCAATCTGCGTGTTCACATTCTCAACCGCTTTGAGAACACCCTTGCCCATATAGCGCTGCTTGTCGCCGTCGCGCAACTCGACAGCTTCGTGTTCACCGGTAGAGGCGCCACTCGGAACAATGGCCCGCCCCTGAGTTCCATCGGCAATCGTGACCTCGGCTTCGACCGTGGGATTCCCGCGAGAATCCAGAACTTCGCGAGCGTGGATCTTGGAGATAGCGATCATGAAATTCTCCTCACTTCGTGGAAAGCCGGGATTATAAATCACGGCGAGTAAAACGTCTGTGATGACGCAACCAGAATGTACGCGCCCACATCAACCGCCCGTACCTCTGTTGGTTCACGCCGCCGTTCCCCGCTTGTTCTGCACCCCCCACTAACTTACAGTCAACTCAGGATGCAGAATCGCACCGCAACCCTCGAAATTGGCTCACTGGCGCCGGACTTCTCGCTGCCTTCGGCCAACCCAGAGGGCGGCGTCTTCACCCTCTCCACCATGCTCGAACAAGGGTCGGTGATCGTCGAATTCTTGCGCGGAACCTGGTGACCGAACTGCGTCAAACGCATGGCCCAGTTCGAGCCATACCGAAACGAGATTAAGCAGGCAGGAGCGCAACTGGTTTATATCGCGGCCGAAAAAGGTGAAGGGATGTTCAAGCCGGCCAGGTATCTGGCAAAGCACGCGTTTTCCTTCCCTTTCCTGCTCGACGAGGACCGCTTCGTGACCAAAGCCTACGGGCTGTACCACCGCTTCGGACATGACGCCATCAACATCGCTCACCCCGCAAGCTTGGTGATCGATCGCGTCGCAACCGTCCGTTACATCTATCGCGGTGATAACCAAACCGACCGCGTACCGGTAATGGAAGTTCTGGACGCAGTCAGGAAACTGAAAGTTTCAGATTGAAGATTACAGTTCGATCTCAAGGAGGCCCAATGAAGAAACTCGAATCACTGCTGTGCGTAATGGCGCTGTCGCTGGTGGCAATGGCACAAAATAATATTTCGCTGCCGACCGGTACATCATTGACCGTCAAGCTGGACAACAATCTCGCCACCTATTCCAGCAAGACGGGTGATCCATTTTCAGCGCGAGTCACCGAGGCCGTACTGCTCGACGGTAAAACCATCATCCCGATCGGCGCCACCGTACAAGGCCGCGTAACTCAAGTAAGCGAGCCGCGTCGCATTCAGGGCATTTCCACCATCGGAATCTTTCCCGAAGCCCTAGTGATGCCCGACGGACAACGCTTCGTCCTGAGCGCCTCATTGACCGACACCGACCTCGACAACGGCACCAGTGTGAACAACGAAGGCCAATTCAAAGGCGTGGGACGTAGCGGCGAGGATCTAGCCGAGATCGGCATCGGCACCGGCGGCGGCATGTTGATTGGCGGCCTGGCCGATGGCGGTAAAGGCGTAGTGATCGGCGGCGCCATCGGCGCCACCGCCACCGTCGTCCACTGGCTGGGCAAAAAGAAATCCGCCAGCCTGCCCGCCGGAACTCAATTGGTGATGGAACTTAGCCGGCCGCTGGAGATGACCGCCACAACCCCGGGTCAGTAAGGTCCCTACTGGGTTTCTCATATCAACGAAAGCCGGAGGCAACGCCTCCGGCTTTCCTCTGTACAGCCGACTCACATCCCCGCCGACATCAAATCTTCCTCCCTCAACAACTGCAGCTCGATCCAGCCTTCCACCGGCAATGCATCCACTGGCAGCCGATCCTGCCACAAACTGAACCGCAACCGGAGACTAGCCGCAGCAGGCGCTGTCTCTGTCGACGCCCCGGGCACCACCATCAGCCATGCCAGTGGAACTTTGAACTCAAAGTTTCGCGCGAAGGCTACCACTGCATCCTCGGAGAACTGTCCCATTCGGGCCAGCGGCTGTTCTTCGCCCGGCGCAGTCACTTGCCAGGACTGCACACTCCCGTCAACAATCTTCACATCTAAACGCAGCACACGCCGGGGTTGAGTTTCATCGCTCGCCCATGACTCCAGATTGACCACCAGATCGAAGTCCGCCTCCGGAGACTCGCCCGCAAAGTCGAGCCGTCCATAAACATTTTCTTCGTCAATCCCCGCCTGCACCGAATCCACCAGAAACTGCTTGCCATGCATGGCGCCCGCACGCCGGTCCGCGGTGTAAACCGCCGCGCCCATCCACTCAAAATAACGCACCATGTCGCCCTCAATCCGCGGATGAATGTAATGCGTCTGCGGAGTAAACGCAGGCCGCCCCGTCATCCCGGCGATCGGCTGCGCAAGATAGTCCGGCGGTGTCGCTCCCAGCGCCTGATAAACATTCGACAAGTGCTTGCGATACAGCTCATCGAACTCGCGGTCATTCGCCGAATGATGCTCCGGCCCGTACCACCAATTCCAGTCGCTACCCTCGGCAATCAGCAATTCTTCGTATGCCAACTTGCGCTGCGCCTCGCTCACCCGCGAGCCTATCTCCTCGTACAAGGTTCGAGCGTGGTAAAGATAGTCCCAGGATTTGTTGTCCTCCGGGGCGCCAATCCATACATTGAAGTTGGCATGAATCCATGAACCCGGCACCAGCGAGTTCAGCGCATGGAAATGCTTGTGGCGTGCGATGGCTTCTGAGATCGTAACCGCCTCAACCCCCGGCTCCCGCTGTAGAGTGTCGTAAAAGCGCCGCAGAAACTCGCGCCCCGACCGCGGATAATATTCCCATGCATTCTCCCCATCAAGAATCACCGGGACAACCGCATCTTTTCCTTGATCAAGAACAGGTTGCGCCGCCCGCTTAATGTTATCCATGAGGTGTCCGGCCGCGTCCGATGGAGCCATTCCCGAATACACAAATCCCACAAAATCCGAGATCGTGTGATCGCGAAACACCAGATGCATCTGCGTCTGCGCGTTCTCATAACGATGAATGGTGTACAGCTTATCCGCATTCTCCCGCGGATTGATGCCGAGAGTTCGCCCCAGTACGCCTTCGTCGGTCGCCATCCACTTCACGCCCAGCCCCTGGGCGATAGTCAACACCTCTTCAGAAACGCTTCCCTCCGAAGGCCAAACTCCCGCCGGACGAATGCCAAACACTTTCTCGTGCAGATCCAGGCCGCGCAGCAGTTGCTCACGCGCATCTTCAGGATGCCGAAAACGGTTCTGCGGCAACGGCAGTCCCGGTGTCGAAACCGCGCCCATGTTCGTATCGCAAACCAGCGGCAGAATTGGATGATAAAAAGGCGAAGTCGAAAGCTCGATTCTTCCCTGCTGCGCCGCTGCCGCATGAGCCGGCAAAACCCGGCCCAGCAGCTCGCGCTCGCGCGCCATCACCAGACTCTGATCATCGAGCGAATAGCCTCTTTCTTTTTTGATAAGTCCCGCAATCTCCGGCTCCTCCAAAAAGAACTCATCAAACCACGCGATCTGTGAGAGTACCTGCAAGTCCGTGAAGTCCTGCGCCTGAAAGTATTTCTCCGCGCGCTCCGCCGAATCTCCGGCCGCCCGAAAGCGTTCCCACAACTCCCGGTATCGCGGATACCGCCCAATCGTATGCACCGGATTGGCCTGAAACAGATATTGCAGCGCAAAACGCCGCTCGTCCGAAGTCAGATCGCGGGCCGGCTTGGCCGCTACATCAAAGAACGGGTCATGCGCCGTGCCATCCACGTAATCTTGGATCTGCGTCATCAGCGACGGCACCAGATTGAACGTCTGGTGAACATTAGGGAACTCATCCAGCAACTTAACCATGCCGTAATAATCTTTAAGGGCGTGCAGGCGCACCCAGGGCAGGCGGTATTCCCCCGTAACCAGGTCCTTGTAATACGGCTGATGCTGGTGCCACAACACGATGACGCACAGGACAGGCATGTATGTGGATATTTACCGCCCAGTCTAGCATGCGTCGGACAAATTCAGATGAACGCAGGGGGCCGTCCCTTTGAGAGTCGGAGCGGCCCAACTTTGCAAATGCACGCGGGTGCGCCACCCACCACTTCCCCGGTTGAACTCCGCTAGCCAGTCACCAAACGGCGCGAGTGCAAATCTTTTCACGTATTGACAAGCCACTAAAGACCAGACAAAATTGCCGGCACTTGATCGATCTAGTGAACTTGGAGGTGCAATGTACCATACCCGCTTTTTCTCACTAGCCCGTTTTTTCCTGTTCGCTTGCGTGGCGGCATCTGCTACCGCCCACTCATCGCCTACCATCACCCTTTCCGAGAACAGTGGACCTCCTACCTCCCATATTTTCGTGTCCGGGCAAGGCTTCGAGCCAAATGTGGGCGTCAATGTGTTCTTCGATACAAAGAACGAAGCGCTGGTTGTCACCGATGGAAATGGCGAATTCAAGAATGCGAAAATAAGTGTCCCTGTTAGCGCACCTCCCGGCAAGCATTCGGTTGCGGCGCTGCAGCGAAACAACGACGAGGGCGCCCAGACGCGTTTTCTGGTTGAAACTGACTGGAGCCAGTTCGGATTCAATGCGAACAATACGCGGTTGAATCCATTCGAGAACGTTCTCAGTCCCCGCAATGTCGATTCTCTGCAACTAAGGGCAACGTTTCAAACTGGAAGCTTTACCAGCACCGCGCCAGCGGTCAGCAACGGAATCGTGTACGTTGCCTCTGGCAATCTCTACGCGTTCGATATGCACAGCGGCAAAGTTCTGTGGAGCGATGCAACCGGCACCGGCCTTTCTTCTCCGGCAGTGGCCAAAGGAATTGTCTATGTTGGGTCGTATAACGACGACAAGCTTTACGCGCTGGACGCTAAGACGGGTGCCAAAATATGGGACTATACAACCAGCGGGCCGGTCGACTGTCCTCCCACCGTCGCCGACGGAGTTGTGTATTTCGGCTCCGATGACAACCTCGTTCGCGCGCTGGACGCAGCGACCGGAGCTCTGCTGTGGAGCTTTCCAACCGGAAATCTTATAAGGTCTGCCCCCGCAGTGAGCAATGGAATTGTCTTCGTGGGTTCCGTGGACAACAGTCTTTATGCTCTTAACGCGAAGACCGGGAAGAAAATCTGGAGCTACCTGACCGACGGCGAGATATTTATTTCGTCCCCGGCAGTGAGTGATGGAATTGTCTACGTTGCCTCCTGCGACTCAGGTCGTACTGTATTCGCGCTGAATGCAAGCACCGGGGATCTCGTTTGGAAGTACGTCACCGGAGATGGCATTCAGGCATCCCCTGCGATAGCAAACGGAGTGGTCTACGTTGCATCTGCCGACGGCAATCTCTACGCCCTCGATGCCTACTCCGGCACGCTGCTCTGGAAGTACGCCGGCGGCTTCTATACATCGTCTCCGGCGGTGGCGAACGGAGTGGTCTACATCGGCGGCTCGGACCAGGTTTATGGCTTCGACGCCACCAAGGGCACACTTCTGTGGAGTTACACCACGGACACCGGTTTCCAGTATGCATCTCCAACTGTGGCGAATGGCGCGGTCATTACCGGATCGGATGCGGGTACGGTTTTCGCTTTTGCGCCCACGCGCAATCCATAGCGGACGGGCGGGTCGCTTATACAACGCGGCGCCAGCAGTTCATGGAAGATTACGTCGGCCGCTTCCGGCTGAAATAAATTATTTCTCCGACCAAACCGCCAACTCATTCCCGCTAGGATCGGCAAATTGAAACCGCCGTCCACCAGGAAACGGAAACGCATCTTTAGTGATAACGCCTCCGGCGTCACGAACTTTCTTTTCCGTGGCGGCGAGATCACTGGCATAGAGCACCACCAGCGGCCCTCCGCGAACAGCTTTACCCTCTTTGCTGAACCCGCCCGCGATCCGTCCATCTTCAAAGCTGGTATAGTCCGGCCCGTAATCGGTAAACTTCCATCCAAAAACCCGCTCGTAAAAGGCTTTGGTCTTGGCCACGTCAGTGGCGGAAAACTCGATGTAGTCGATCCTTCCGTTGTTTGCTTTATTGTCCACGGTCTTTTGCTCCTGTTGTGCGAAAGAAATCGCGCTTGCCACCAGAATTAGAGCGATCCAAAGTGTTCGCATAGTTTCCATCCCTCAGCACGGATCGAAGAGCTCCATGCCGACATGAACGCCATAATACGAAGCTGAGAACTATTGGAATAGGAAAAAACGGTCACCGCGCAGCGCGCAGGTAGGCTGCCGGAGTCTGTCCAGAGAAGCGCTGGAACTCCGCAATGAAGTGGGACTGGTCGAAGTATCCGCAGTCGGCGGCTAGCCCGGCATGTTCACCAGCCTGCGTCTGTACCTGGGCAAGCGCCTTGCGAAACCGCAGTACGCGCGCCAAAAGCTTAGGCGACACTCCGGTCTGCTCCAGACAAACCCTCCGGAACTGGCGAACGCTCAAACCCGTCTGGAAAGCAACGTCATCGAGCGAGACAGACCCTGGATTTGATTCCATCCAAGCCAGCGCACGCTGCACCGGCGTCCGTGATCTAGGCGTGTGCAGCGCCCGGCCAAGCAGCTCAGCGCACTGCTGTGGAGAGTCTGCATCCGCCATTTGCTCCACCAGGATCCGGCCACGCGCACCCCAAACTTCTTCGAGCGGCAGCAGTGCATCGGTAAGCTCAGGCCCGGGAACACCGAAATGTTCCCGCCACATCCCCGGCCGGAAACGCATGCCCACGGACAACTGTTTGCACGGCATCTGGAAGTCCGCGAACCGGGTCATCGTTCCCACAACCATCAGCGACACTTTTCCCGAGTCGCGGCTGAAAATGATATCGGCGCACCCATCGGGCAGCACCCGATGGCAGAAAGATTGATCAGACTCCATGGCCCAGAAACATTCGACGCTATCGGCCAAATGCGGCGGCGGAGCGAGTTCTAAATACGGTGCCATGGCAGGCAACTGGCTAGAAGGATATCAGGCCGCAAAATCCAAAACACTGGTCCCTACAATTTCTCGTAAAACTCACATCCCGAGCACGAAATAAACACTCCCCCCGAAACTCCCCGCTCGCGGTCCTTCACCCGCTTCACGATGCGGGTCGGCTTGCCGCACTTCGGGCAATCCGTGCTCTTGGTTGTGTCCATCACCTTCTTGCGATCTGCTGTCTTTGCGATCTTCATCTCGGTCTCCTGACCATGCCGCCGCTGGCCCCGGCCCTGGGCTTCAAATAAAGAAGATTTCGGGAGTAATTCTAAAGGCTCGGTCCGCAGCCGCCAAAAATAACGTCCGTCTGTGATTTTACACGAAACCCGCATGCCAACCGGGGTTTGGATTTCTTAGCGGCCTTCGCGAACCCTTAGCGTCCTTTGCGGTAAAGGCTTTGACGTTTACTTACTTCGATACCGCCGCAAACAAATCCGAATGCAGCAGCGACTGGAACTGCTTGTCGTCCGCCTTAAAGTGCATCTGCAAGTTCGATCCGTCGGAGTCCACCACTACATTCTGCAGCGCCACTTTCTCCACCGGCGACGCCGTCAACTTGCGATAGATAACCCCCGCCTTAACCAGCGACGACAGCGTTCCCGCCGTCACCGAATCCCCCGTTGCTACGTCCAGATCAAACGTTACTCCGTTGGTAAAGTTCATGGAGTAGCGCGAACCCTGCACCCGCTTCTTCACCATATCGAAATCGGCCAGCTTGCCGGCATCACCCAGCGCCGAAATCAGCATGTTCTGCGTTCCCTGCTGATCCAGCACGCTCCACACCGTTCCCGATTCCACCGGCCCAATCATATCGGCCACCTGTGGGTTAGAGTCGAGGCCCGAAGCATAGCCGTCGCGCGTGTCCAGTGCGCCTCTAAGCGCCCCGCCATCGCCGAACAGTAAAGTGTTGTCGTCCAGGAAAGTCATCTCCATCCCGTTCGACATGGGATAAACATCGCTGTCGTGATACTTCACCGCCTTGATCTTACTCAGCCGCAGCTTTTTCAAAACCACCTTGCTGGAAAAAGACCCCTGCGCCACTCCCACCACTCGCACTTCATTCTTGGCGCCTCGATAAGACGCGAAGGTGAGCTGGTCGGCGTTCTTGTCAGGGTCAATGCCAACCGTCTTCATCTGATCTTCGAATTCTTTCAGGCTGGGAGGCAGTACTTGCGCCTTCAACGCCATCGCGGTATCGGAGTTCTTCAGCGTGCGGTAATCCACGCTGATGATCTGCTGCACGGTTGAAGGGATGGCATTGCGCGCCGAACTCGGCATCGCCGCGCCCCACGCAGCAGGAAGGCAAAACAACAAAGCGCACAAGCTAACTCTTGCTAATTTCATGGATAGAACACCTTTATGGAATCTAGCTTCTTTAGATGCAGAACGGCCCTGAACCGTAACCTTGCACCGCTAACCTTATTGTATGCCAGCGGCAACGCCCCAATCACAAACCAAAGGACATCGCCGATGCCGCCGAAGGTACGGGGCAGCTTCGGCGGCACGGTATATCCAACGTCGAAGGATGTCCTTTGTGTGCCTTAGTGCCCTTTGTGGTTGACAGTTTTCTCTGCGTTCTCGAAAAGAATTTCCTCCGCGAACTCCGCGATAAAAGCTGTTGTTTTAATCTGCGCAAATCAGCGAAAATCTGAGGCTCGTTTCCGAACTTCCGCCACAAACCCCGCATCCTTGATCGACTCCAGATTAATCTCCACATTCGCCAGCGCACCCTCAATCGCCGCCCGCGCCAGCGCCTTCGCCGTCGTCAAATCAGACTTCATATTGGGATTCGAGATCGCCCCCAGCTTCTCCGCGATCCCCACCACTTCCCTGGCTTTCTCTGCCACGGCCAAAGGCACACTGGTCGCCTGCTTCAGCGCGGCTTCAATCCCCTTGTCCCCATCCGCCGACTCTTTCGCCTGCTTGTAAGCCTTCATAACCACGTTGAACGACTCCGCATCCGCATCGATCGCAGCCTTTAACTCCTCGCGCAACTGCGACAGCCGCGCGATCGCCTCACTCAACTCCCGCTCATATTGCAGATACGCCTTCTTCCCTCGCGACATCGACGCCACCATCGTCGCCAATCCCGCCGCCATCGCCCCACTAGCCGCCGCCGCGCTACCACCCCCCGGTGTCGCCGTGGGCGCAGCCAATTGCTCCACAAACGGCTCAACTCCCGCCCGCAACCCTCCAACCGCCGTCTTTCCACTCATCACCGCCGTCAGCCGGTTTTCCAGAATCAGCGACGAATCGAAATTCTCCACCTGCAAAAACCACTCCGCCGCCGATTCCAAAGCCTTCTTCGGGATCAACCCCACAATCTCGCTGCTGATCGGCGTCACTCCATACCGCGCCGCCTCACGCTTCACCATTTCAAACACCCGATGCACCGGCGTCTGCTCAAAGTCAGTAAGATTCATCGAAACCTGTGCCAATCCGCGCACTAGAAATCCCGCGCCCTTGACGAACCTGAATCCTCCACTCGATGCCCGCACCGCCTTGGCAATCTTCTTGGCGATGTCTACATCCGGTGTGTTCAAAAATACGTTGTACGCGATAAGAAACTTCCGCGCCCCCACCACCGTAGCCCCTGCCGTCGGATGCACCTTCGCTTCCCCAAAATCCGGCTTGCGCGCCGGATTGGTGCCAATCTCCGCCCGGATGCCCTCAAACTGCCCGCGCCGAATGTTCTCCAGATTCGTACGCTCCGGTGTAGTAGCCGCGGCCTCATATAGGTACACCGGAATCTTGTAACGCTTCCAAATCTCCGCGCCCACGTGCCGCGCCATGGCCACGCAGTCTTCAACCGTCACACCTTCAATCGGGATAAACGGAACCACATCCGCCGCGCCCATCCTCGGATGCGCCCCTTGATGCACCGTCAGATCAATCAACTCCGCCGCCTTCCCCACCCCGCGAATCGCCGCTTCCTGAATCGGCTCGCGCTCCCCCACCAGCGTAATCACGCAGCGGTTATGATCGGCGTCCATCTCACGATCCAGCAGGTACACGCCATCCATCTTCATCGCGTCGACGATAGCATCTACCTTGGTTTTGTCACGGCCCTCAGAAAAGTTGGGAACACATTCCACAAGTGTTGACATAAGCCAGAAGAATAGCTGGGTAGGACATTACGCCGCAACTAGGATGACAAGGCCCAATCTCGACCGGGAGTTTCTTGGCGACCTTAGCGACAACTTTGCGACCTTAGCGGTGAAAAGCTCTTGACTGTGAGAGGCGGGGACGTTGCCCTGAATCGATTACTCTGTGTACCCTGTGCCCTCTGTGGTTAAGCTTTTCAATCCCTACCGATGCCAAAACTTCCCCACTCCCAACCTCACCTGCACCGTATTAACCCCGCGATTCGGTGTCGCCAATCCTGCATTCGAAATATGCAAATAGCGCGCTTCCACACTCCATGCATATTTCCTGAATACATGCACTCCAAACGCCGCAGCCGAAGTAAAATTCACATCGTTGCTACCCGCAGGAACATCCTTGTTCGTGAAGAGCGTTCCCCCGTTCAACTCCAGATACGGCGCCACCGTTCCTCGCGTGGCAAAGTCCCACTTCAATCCCAGCGGACTGAATCCCCCGCCATACGCCGTGTCCGATTTCTGAAACACCACAAACACCGGAGTGGCATCCAGCACATACTCGAATCTTCCATTCAAAAATCCTGGCCCATGCGGCTGCGTCAGAATCCATCCATATCTCACACCCACGTTCCACACTCCAGTATCGGCCGTGCCTCCCGGGACTGAGTGCCCACCGCCTGTCCATACCTGAAACTCGTTTCCGCCTTCCTCCGGACGCGCCTGCGCCCAGCTCAGCGAACTCACCAACAACACCACAGCAACCAGTAGATTTTTCATGAAGCTGGCAAGATAACAGGAAACTTTGTGAACTGCCAAATTACAAACCCAATCCGCCATCCACAGCCATAATCTGGCCAGTAATGAAATGTGGCGCGCTGGCAAAGAACAACACCGCCGCAGCAATCTCCTCGCCCGTGCCATTCCGCCGCATCGGAGTCAGCTTTGCCTGCCGTCGCATAAACGATGCTGCCGCTTTCTCCCCCAGATCGATCATTCCCGGCGCTACACAATTCACCGCAATCTCGGGAGCCAACGCCTTCGCCATGACCTTGGTCAGCATGTGCAACGCTGCCTTCGACGAACAATAATGCGCATGCGTCGCCCACGGCCGCAGTCCACCCAGCGACCCCATATTAACGATCTTTCCCCGCCGCTCGCGTAGTAACTTCACTGCCTCCCGCGAAACCAGAAATGGCCCTCGCGTGTTCGAAGCGAAAATCGCATCCCATTGTTTCAATGTTATCTTCTCGAACTCCGCCGTCTCGTAATTCCCGGCATTGTTCACCAGAATGTCGATCCCGCCCAGTTCCCTTTTCGTCTCCTTGATCGCCGCTTTCACGCTCTTTTCATCAGTCACGTCGCATTGCACCGCCACCGCTCGCACTCCGAAACTACTTATGTCGATCACCGTGTGCTGCGCCTCGCGCCCCGACTCGCGAAACGTGATGGCCACGTCCGCCCCTGCCCCGGCCAAAGCCAGTGCCGACGCCCGCCCCAGCCGCTTAGCGCCGCCTGTGATCAGAGCCACTTTCCCCTCAAGCGGTTTTTCTCTTCGCATGATGGGATTGTACCTTGAACTTCCTGCGCATTCTCTGTGCTCCTCGGTGTCCTCTGTGGTTTAGCTTTTTCATACCTCGCGCCTCTGCTAAACTCCCCTTATGTCAGCCCCCCGTCAGGTTGTAATTTACTCTCGCAAAGGCTGCCACCTGTGCGAAGTTGTAAAGGAGACTCTGACCAAACTCCATCGACGGGGCGGATTCAATTTGCAGGAAATCGACGTAGACTCTGACGACCAACTGCGCCGCCAATTCACCGACGAAGTCCCCGTCGTCTTCATCGACGGCCGCAAGGCCTTCAAATACCGCGTGGACGAACACGAGTTCCTACGCAAACTCGCCAGCTAGATCTCGGTTTTGTCCGTGTTAATCCGTGGCCAAGATCTTGGGGGTTGGTCCTTATCAGCGAAATCTGCGCAAATCTGCGGCTGAGTTTCCGTTACAATCTCCTCTCGCATGCTCCGCACCCAGCTCTACGCCGACCCGCACGGCCGTTTCGTCCATGATCTAGTTCTCGAGAGCTGTCGCCGCTTCCCCACTAAGACCGCCATCGTCGACACTTCCTGCAACCGTCGCATCTCCTACGCCGAATACGGGGACATAATCCAAACTCTGGCTCGCGGATTCATCGCCGCCGGCCTCAAGCCCCGAGAAGTAGTCGCCATCTTTCTAGCTAACTGCTGGGAGTTCTGCGCCGCTTACCATGCCGCCACCCTCGCCGGGGCCATACCCACGCTTCTCAATCCCAACTACCGCGAACGCGAAACCCGCTATCAACTTGAAAACTCCGGCGCTGCCTTCCTGATTAGTGACGGATGCAGCTTGAATGGCATCAATCTTGGCGGTCTTCCCAACCTTCGCCGCGTTTACACCACCCGCCAGGCCGCCGCCGGGACCGAGCCTTTTGCCAGTCTCTTGCGCCCGGTCACTGCCAACTTTCCAGCGCCCGACAAGTCTTCCGACCAGACTCTAGCCGCACTTCCCTACTCCAGCGGCACCACCGGTCTGCCCAAAGGCGTTATGCTCTCGCATCACAACCTCGTGGCCAACGTGTTTCAGTTCATCGGCCCCAATGCCACCCCTTTGTGTCCGGACGACATCGTCCTCTGTTTCCTGCCGCTTTTTCATATCTACGGCCTGAACGTTATATTGAACCCCGTACTCGCGCTCGGCGCAGCCCTGGTTCTAATCCCTCGCTTCCACCCTCAACAAGTCCCGGCATTGCTCGTGCAGGAAAACATCACCATGATCCCAGCCGTCCCTCCTGCGCTTCTGGCCATGTGCCAGACCGCGGAAGCCGGCGAATTCCCCAGGAACCATCGTGTGCGCTGGGTCAAATCCGGCGCGGCCCCGCTCGCGGCCGACCTGGCGCGGCGTTTCACCTCCCTCACCGGAATCCTCGTCTGCCAGGGATACGGCATGACCGAAGCTTCTCCAGTCACGCACGTCGGATATCTCGATCCCACGCTCTACCGCCCCGACTCCATCGGCCGACCGCTGGTCCATACCGAGTGCCGCGTCATGGACGAACTCGGCAACCAGCTTCCCGCCGGCCAGCCCGGCGAGTTGGTCATGCGCGGCCCGCAATTCATGTTGGGATACTGGAAAGAGCCGCAGGCAACTGCCGCTGCTCTGCGTGATGGCTGGTTCTGGTCCGGTGACGTCGTCACCCGCGACGCTGACGACTTTTTCCGTGTCGTCGACCGCCGCAAAGAAATGATCAAGTACAAAGGATTTCCCGTCGCCCCCGCCGAAGTCGAGGCCGTGCTGCTCGAGCATCCTGCCGTCCGCGATTGCGGAGTCGTCGGCTGTCCCGACCCCTCCGCCGGTGAGATTCCAGTCGCGTTTGTGGTCTTACGCGACGACTCCATCGCTTCCGAGAAGATGAAAGAAGAACTCTGCCAATTCGTCGCCGACCGGCTAACCCGCTACAAGCAGCCGCGCTCCATCCGCTTCGTGGAAACTATCCCCAAAACCGCCTCCGGCAAGATCCTCCGCCGCGAGCTAAAGCAATTAGTCTGATCCGTGAGAATCCGTGGCTGGTTTTTGAAGTTCTTGCGATCAGCGAAATCTGCGCAAATCTGCGGCTGCGATTAGGTTTGCGAAGCTGCCGCCGCCCGCGCCGGCACTGAAGCCTGCAGGTCGTCAATCATTGCTTCCAGCCGTTTCCAGTCTTCCACCGTGGCACCGTTGGTGAAACGCACGCCCACGCCTGCGCCATCGCGGCGTCGAACCACTCCCCAGACTTCAGCCTGAAGATTGCCCGTCTGCAGCACCACCCGCACTCGTGCGTCTTCTTTAATCTCGTGCGGAGTTTCCAGATAGCACCCACTCAAACTGATATTTTTCAGCTGCGCCAGAACCGGCTCGCCTGTCGCCTCACGCAGCATAACCGTGATGGCGACAGCAAATCGCGGATGCACGCCACTAGGTTGAGTGCTCATAGCCTATGAAGTAACTATTACGACCCTAGCGAGTCGTCCGCTTCCCGGCAAATTACCTTCGTCCAGCGGCCCCCAGATCAACAAAAATCAGCGAAATCTGCGCAAATCTGCGGCCCCGATTTGCCGTCCCGGCCAGTCGATGTAACAATATCCGCATGTCAAAACCCTCAAATTTCTTGTTACTTCTACTCGCAGGCCTGATGTTCCTGGGCGATGCGGTCGCCCAAACTCCTGCCACCACCACACCCGCCGCTCCTCCAGCAAAAACGCCTCCGGCAAAGACTAGCCAGACGCCGGCGGGCAAAAGCTCCACCACTCCAACTCTTGCCCTCCAGAAAGACAAGTTCAGTTACGCCTTGGGAATGAATATCGGCACCAACCTGAGAAAACAGTCCATTACTGTGAACGTCGACCTCATCGCCCGCGGACTAAAAGACAGCATCGCGGGCGGCAAGACCCTGCTCTCCGAGGACGAAGCCAAGGCCGTAATGATGGCCGTGCAAGCCGAATACCGCCAACAGCAGATGGAGCGGGTGAAACAGCAGGGCGAAGCTAATAAGAAAGAAGGCGCCACCTTCCTGGCCGCCAACAAAGCCAAAGACGGCGTCGTCACTCTGCCCAGCGGCCTGCAATACAAGATCCTCAAGGCCGGTACTGGCCCCAAGCCCGCCGCAACCGACACGGTCTCCGTCAACTATCGTGGCACGCTGATCAACGGCACCGAATTCGACAGCTCCTACAAACGTGGCCAACCCGCCACCTTCGGCGTCACCGGCGTGATCAAGGGTTGGACCGAAGCCCTCCAACTCATGCCCGTCGGATCCAAGTGGCAACTCTTCATTCCCGCCGATCTCGCCTACGGAGAACGCGGCGCCGGCGCCGATATCGCTCCCAACGCAACTCTGATCTTTGAAGTCGAACTTCTGTCCATCAAACCGCCTGAGAAGGCGCCTGAGAAGCCTGAAGAAAAGAAGTAATTCGAGGCATTACCGAACCGAGGGTTGCCCCATCCTGACGTCGCATTCGACGTCAGGATGGGGATTAAACTCACTCCCCTGTCAAGAACTTATACTGTGCCCCATTCAACGGCACCACACTTAGCCGTCCCTGCCGCACTAGCGGAGACTCCGCAAACAACTTATTCGCTTTCACTTCGGCCAGCGTCACCGGCTTCGCCAGCCCCTTGCCAGCTTTAATCTTCACTCGCGGATTCTTCTCATCCGCCGCGTCCACCGAAACCACCATCGCCGTTCCCACCGCGCTCTTGTGATCTCCCGTCTCATAGATCACCAAACGCTCACCCGGTTTCATCCCCCGCAAATTCTTCAACGCCACCGGATTCGCCACCCCATCCCACACCGTCTCCTTGTCACGCTGCAAATCGGCAAACGAATATTCCGATGGTTCCGTCTTAAGTAAATAATCCATAGTATTTGTCATCCTGTGTTTGTCATCCTAAGCGAGGCGTTCTTTGCCGAACGAAGGATCTGGGTGAGCGACCGCGCGTCACCCCGCTCGTGGCGTGACAATAAAGCGCGACGCGAACATCCAAATAAACTCCTACTCCTACTTCGCCGCTCTTATTTCTTCTCTTCCCCGTTCGGCCCATACTCCGAAAACTGCGTCTCTGGCCGCTTCATCCGGATAGTAATTTCCATATGTACCTGATTAATGTCGTAATCCGCCCCATAAGTCTGGAATCCCGTCATCAGCACTTGCACTCGCAGCTTGCCATAAGGAATGGTGTCGTAGTTTGCCTTGCCATCGAGATCGGTCTTCAGTTCGATCCCGCCCTTCTCCTGCTTACCTTTTTCGCTCACCAGATGCAGCACCACGCTGGCATTGCGCAGCGGCTTTCCGTTCAAGTCTTTGACGATCACAAAGCTCAAGTTGCAAGTCGGCCCAATGTCATCATTCTTTCCCGCAAACACCGGAACGCTAACCAGCAGCAGCAACCAAACCAGCCCCATTTTCCCCATAGCGCCCCAATTCTAACAAACCAAAGTGTGGCGCGGGCGCCCTCGCCCGCGAATCCAGCCCCATCCTCCGCCTTCAACCATCAAATCCGATTTCGCAACCGCCCCGTACTTGTAGTGAGACCGAAATTCACCCTAAGAGGAAAACACCATGAACAAGAAATTTGCAGTTCTAATCGCGCTAGTTGCAATCGCAGTAACTTCAGCCGTGGCCGGCATGAAGAATCCCACGGTTGGTGGCCAGGAGATGTATCCCACCAAGAACATCGTTGAGAACGCGGTGAACTCCGCCGACCACACCACCCTGGTGGCTGCTGTAAAAGCTGCTGGCTTGGTTGAAACCCTCGAAAGTCCCGGACCGTTCACCGTTTTCGCGCCCACCAACGAGGCCTTCGCCAAACTGCCTGCCGGCACCGTGGACACTCTCTTGAAGCCCGAAAACAAAGCCATGCTAACCAAGGTGCTCACCTACCACGTAGTTTCCGGAAGGCTGAGCGCGTCTGATCTCAAAAAGCAGATCAAAGCCGGCAACGGCACGGCGGAACTCACAACCGTCGAGGGCGGCAAACTCTGGGCATCACTGCAAGATGGCAATCACATCGTCCTGAAAGACGAAAAGGGCGGCACCGCCATGGTGACCATCCCCAACGTCTTCCAATCCAACGGCGTGATCCACGTGATCGACAGCGTAGTCCTGCCCAACTAATCCACCACTCGAACTCCGGGGGTACCCCGCTGGCCGGGGTGCCCTCACTTCTTCCGAGTTAAGCCACCACCTACTCGCTTGACTCACGATCCTCCCTAATGGGAAGATTGCCGTCACTAGCAAACCGCTTGTCCGGCTTGGAATATAGCCGATGTGGTATCGGAACTTCCATCGGGTTTGGCTGTTTGTAGGATTCGCCCAGGAGAACCCGTATGAATTCTGTCCGCACCTTTAGTTTCATCTTGATCTTTGCCTGCGCGACCACCTTTGCCCAATCCAATCCTGTCCCTTTCCTAAACGCACCCTTGGTGCCGGAAAGCGCTACGCCCGGAAGCCCGCAATTCACTCTCAGGATCAACGGAACCGGCTTTGTTTCCGGAGCATCAGTTAATTGGAACGGCTCGCCCCAGCCCACGAAATTTATCTCCGAAAGTCGATTGGAGGCGACCATCAGCGCGGCCGATGTTGCCGTTGCAGAAACCGCTTCCGTGACAGTGCGGAACCCGCCACCCGGCGGCGGAGGCTCGAACGTTGTCTCCTTCCCCGTCCGCCACAAGTCACCCTTGGTGCCTTTCATCCCTAGCCCTCAGTTTTCCAATTCCGGCGGGATCGTGATCGGTGACTTCAATGGCGACGGCAAGCCCGATCTGGCGATCGGCAATAACCTCGAAACTAATAATGGAACCGTCGATGTCTACCTGGGCAATGGCAACGGAGGCTTCAACACTTCGCCCATCACCACCGATGGTCTTCCCACATTTTGTTGTGGTCAGGTAGTTCTCCAGGTTGCAGACCTCAATGGGGACGGAAAGGCCGACATCCTTTTCAGTTACGACAACGGCGACGGAAACGATCCTTTCTATGGCTTTGTCCTGCTGGGCAAAGGAGATGGAACGTTCTCTCAACCGGGCGGCTTTTTCTACACCTACATCTCCGTGGCGGTTGGGGACATCAACGGTGACGGCGTTCCGGATTTCGTCACCTCCGGTTGGACCAGCGAAGATGATTATCAGGCAACCATGATCTATCTAGGGGACGGAGCAGGCAACTTTAATCCGTCTCAATCCCTCGGCAACGTTGGTGGGGCAGGAGCCGCTCTCGGGGATTTCAACGGCGACGGCAAACTCGACCTTGCGCTGGCCGGAACTCCCTTTGACGGCAACACTGGCGGCATCTGGGTCGCCTTGGGAAATGGCGACGGAACCTTCCAAACTCCAATCCGATACGCCACCGGCAACACGTCGCTCGCCGTGTTCGCTGCCGATCTGAATGGCGACGGCAAGCTTGACCTGATCACCGACGGCATCTGCATCTATCTCGGCAATGGCGATGGGACATTTGCTCCCGCCTCTTGTATCAGTACCGATCTTAGCGGGAACCCCATGGCTCTCGCCGATTTCAATGGCGATGGCAAACTGGATGTTGCGCTTCTCTCGTATCCCCAACAAACTCTCTACATCTACCCGGGAAAGGGCGATGGGACGTTTGGCAACCCATTTACCTATCCGATTTCCGCTTCTAATCCCTTCGGAATGGCTACCGGAGATTTCAATAACGACGGAAGACTGGACTTTGTTACTTCCCTGCAATCTGGGACCGCAGTGTTTTTGCAGCCCGCACCTTCCGCTTCTCCAGGCTCGAATAAATGACCTTCGCTATCGGCGGGCGCTGCCGACGGACTGCAGCAAAACTGATCTTAGTCCGCCAACCACCACCCAGGAAAAGCTCCGGTGCTACGCTTGAGAATGGGCTGGGTCGCCGACGCCTGCGCATCTCTCGACATCTGACGGTAGCGCCGCGCCACATCGCCCAGAGGCTCTTCGTGCGCCGCCGGCAAATGCACATCGGCAAGGGGCATCTCGCCCTGTGCCGTGACCACGCTGTCTGAAACCAAAGCGCGTTCGCTCTGTAGCGACTGGTGGCTCGCACCCTGCGCGTGATCGGCGGGCTGGTAGGTTGAAGTTAAACTGGCGGACGTCTGCGCTGCGGCGAAGGGCGCAACCAGCACAGTCAGCAAGAGTAAAAGCGGCTTGTTCATGATATCTCCGTTCACAGGAAGAAATGGGAGGGGGAAGGCGTCTTACAAACTCAACTTCTCATCTGTCGGAGCCGTTGTCAACGACACAGTATGTCATTCTAAGTCGTATGGAGTCGAAAGTTTCCGAGCCCTCAGACTCACCCGCATCGTAAGGTGATGTGGGGCGGATATTCTTATCCGCACGCCGGGGTGCCCGCTTCTTGGCACCTTTGCGAGGCGTGGACGGGCCCCCACCTAATTTGTCATCCTGAGCGAAGCGAAGGACCTATGCAACTGGCAGCGCCCAACTGCCGCCTGAATCCGTCTGACCTATGCACCCTGCGGCCAGGGTAGCTGGACGTACCATTCAGCACGAGATCGCTCCAAGTCGGATTCTGTGAAACGACCAGCGCAATCTTCTTGCTTCGTAGCCACCCCTTGATCTGCTTTTCTCTGGTGATGGCATTATCCACATACTGGAAGCGCTCGAAATAAACCAACCGATCGAGCTTGTAGTGTTTGCAGAATTCCGATCCCACCCCCTGCCTATGCTGCCACACCCGCCGCAGAAGATTGTTCGTAACGCCGGTGTACAAGGTCTTAGAGCGGTTGCTCATGATGTAGACAAAGAATGAACGTTGGCGGGATGAGTACATAGGTCCTTCGTTGGGAGTCGCTCGCAAGCGAGCGATTCCACCGCCTCAGGATGACAAATTAGAGAGGAATCAGTCTGTGACAAGTGAACATGCATTGCCTCCTTAAATTTAATTTGTCATTCTGAGCGAAGCGAAGAGCCTGCCCTGAGCTTGCCGAAGCGATCTATGCAACTGGCAGCGCCCAACAGCGTCCGAACTGCCGCGAACCGTGAGCCCAGCGAAGGCCTCATTCTTGACTTGTCATCCTGAGCGTCGCGAAGGACCTATGCAACAGGCAGCGCCCAATTGCCTCCACGCTAGTGTGTCTTCTTAGCCGCCGGAAACTCCCCCAACAACGCCTCCAAAGCCGCGGACGGATCACTCGATCCCTCAATCTCCCTGTAGAGATCTCTAAATTTCAGGCGCACCCCCGCAAGCATCTCTTTGTCCGACAGCAGATGCTCCACCAGTTTCTGCCAGTTCGGAACCTCACGATGCTCAAGCACCAGCTTCAGCGCAATGTTTTCGAGAAACAAATATTCCGTCGCACGCAGGACGGCGGACAGGCGCTTCTTCTCTTCTTTGGTCATGGAAAGGGCAACCGTTCTTGGGGAAACAGTCTACCGTAAGTGCGCTCGACGGTGACCATCAGCAAATTTGTCATCCTGAGCGCAGCGAAGGCCTCATTCTTTGACTTGTCATCCTGAGCGTAGCGAAGGACCTATGCAACGGGCAGTGCCACTACCATGTGGGGCGGACACTCCTGCCCGCCAACGCGTGAACCACTACGAACCACGTAGGGCCAGACGCCCTCATCTGCCCAGCAGAACTTGCCGCCCTTGCGAGACGTGGAAAGGACAATTCACCCAAATTTGTCATCCTGAGCGTAGCGAAGAGCCTGCCCTGAGCCTGTCGAAGGGACCTATGCAACTGGCAGCGCCCAACTGGTGCTCCAGGTTCGCGCCCCGATCCCCAATTGTCCTTTTGCACGATCCTTGGTTTACGGGGCGCTAACCTGGGCGCGACGCCGGTTGGCTCCGAGACAGATGCCACGTATCCAAAGAGCGGCAAACGTGGGGCGCCAAGATAGAAAAGGAATTCCTCCTCGCGAGTTATATTCCCTGTGGGAACTGGCAGGCATTACCCAAAAAAGTGTTTAATCCCACGTGCTCACTAATCCCAATTGCCGCACCTTCCAACCAGTAACGGATCTCCGAATGGCGGCAATCGGGAGGCCGCGCGGGGTTTAATCAATTTCGAGCAAACTTTCTAGCCACTGGTAGGAGTTCTGCCATGACAACTTACGACTTGTTCTCCAAGCTGCTGCGTCTCGCCCTGAACGCCGGGCTGGCCCCTCTTATTCTTTTGGCCTGCTGCTCGAAGCTGCGGAGGTGGGTTCCGAGCGCCGCGAGGTCTTTCTTGGGCCGTTTGGCCGAATCGCTGGAGGCCTACGACGACTTCAGAGCCCGGCGCTCGGAACCTATGCGGAGTAGAATGTCCTGCGAGGGGGAGAAAGAAGACTTTCAATGAGAAAGATAGGAGTGCGCTACGCGGTTCTTGTTTATCTGGGCCTTATCCAGTGCCAAGGGTTGTGGGGCGGGGAGCTTCCCGTCGTGTACCTAAGCAACGTAGTCGCAATAGGAAGGAAGGATACGCCCCCTGGACCTAATCAAGGCAAGTGGGTGGGCGAGGCAACGGGGTTCTTCTACGGAAAGTTCGACCACAAGGTTAGCGACACCTTATCCTCCTACCAGCCCTTCCTCGTGACGAACCGACACGTCATCGAGGAGCATATCGCGGCGACAACCGGGCCCCTTTCGATAAGGCTCAACCCCAAAGCCGGGGGCATCGTGCGGGAGTATGATTTCCCTCTCGTTGTAGATGGCAAGCCCACTTGGCACGCCCATCCCGACCCTCAAGTCGACCTAGCCATAGTGTTACTGAATGGCCCTTGGCTCGAGCAGGCCCAAGTAAAGTTCGGTCAGTTCCGCAGTGACGTCGACATGCTCAGCAGGGCCAAGGCGAAGGAACTGGGGGTGTCGGAGGGCCTGAGCGTCTTCGTGATGGGGTTCCCCATGAACCTGGTCGGCCAGCAGCAGGACTATGTGGTTGTGCGCCAAGGATGCATAGCGAGGGTGAGAGATTCGCTTGATTCCCCCGAACTGGTCAAGATGTTCCTGATCGACTCATTCGCGTTCCCGGGAAACAGCGGGAGTCCCGTTGTGCTCAGACCGGAGCCTAGTGAGGCCCGGTTCGAGGGAGAGAAGCCGCCGATCACTCAATCGTATCTTCTTGGTGTTGTCAGGAGCTATCTGCCCTACACAGACATGGCAGTCAGCCCCCAGACCAAGCACCTCCGGGTGACCTTCGAGGAAAATTCCGGTTTGACGGAGGTTATCCCTGCGGATTACATCGAGGAGACGATCAAGGACTTCAAGTGATGCGGTTGGGAAGTTGAAGGCCAGTGCGCAGGAACTCCTCAAGCTGGGACCGCTCATTTAGCACGAGATTCGAGAATCCGCCGTTGACCGTGATGTAAAGCGGGTGCACAAAAGGCTCTCCGAACGCCGGCTCCCCTCTTTTCCCCAAACTGAAAGCCTTGGCCGTAGCCAAGGCATCTTCATCGCTGCCGGAGACTATCATGAGTTTGGGCAGATCCTTCAAGCCGTGGCGAAGCATGCTCATGAACCTGTGCTCGGCACCGCGCCAGCCTATTGTCAAGATGCGAGTGACCTCGGGCAGAAGCTGCTCGAGCCTCTGGACGTGCTCGTCCGGGCAGTTGAACTCGTCCTTCCGTTCCAGCGGTATTGAGAGCGCGGGGAATACCAGGCGGTCTCCAGCAATCTGCATCGGGAAGTTTGTCACGGCTCGGTATCGGCCGCTAATCTTCAGTGTGGCCACTTCAGCTATGAGGCGCTGTATCGGATAGGTGTGGAATATGCGCGGGTCGTCTATGCCGTTAATCTCCCGCCCCCAATCGACTGAGCCGTGCAACTTTATCAGCGTGTAATTCTTGTGGGCATAAACGTCGAGGGTGGTTGGCTGCAGCTTCAAGACCTGCCCCATCGCACGTTCAAGCATCCTGTCGTAGTTGAACGTCACAAAGCAGACGGGCTGAGAGGCCCCATCGCGCCATTTGCTGATTTCCCTCAGTAATGCAGCGTAATTCGTAACTCCGTGATGACGATTTTGCCATGTGTTTTCGCATCGCCACAGAGCCATATGCAGGTAGTACTGGACTGAGGCCAGTTCCTGCAAGGCAGGAGGCCACCCTGAGCCCTCCTCCCTGATGCTGGCCAGCGTGGTCTCCACCGAGACGTCCTTTGCTCTCAGGCGCGGTAGGATAGCCTTGCAATCTGGGAACCTATCCGCTGCCTCCACGAAAATAGGCCTGAGATCAAAGAGACCATTAGCGAGTGGGAGGCGATCTTCCTCCAGCGGGTGTCCCCGCCCTGAGGGAGGCCAGAAATCGGGGGCGGAATCGTAAGAAGCGCCAGCTCCGAAGACAACGAGCAACATGCTTCCTATATTCTCACGCTCCCGAAATAAGTGACCAGGGGTGACCTTGGAGGGCCATGCTGGCGAGCTTGCCGCCCCAGGCACGCGCCGGGCTAATCTGAGACTTCTTCTTACTCTTCTCGGCGGCCTACTTCCCCTCCGCCCCCGCCCAAATCACCTTCCCCGCCCGCACCGTCCAAGCCACCTTCGCAAAATTCCTGACATCAGTCACCGGATCACCCTCCAACACCACCAAATCCGCATCCATATCTTTCTCAACCCGGCCCTTAGTCGAAGCCTTGAATAACTCACTGGGATTAGTCGTCAGCGACGCCAATATCTCACTCCAAGTCATCGCCCGCCCCATATATTCGAATTCTTCACCAGTATCGTACTTAGTTATGAACCCCACGTCGGTACCAAACAGAATCGTCCCCCCCTCCGACGCAAGCGATTTCAACTCGTCAACTCCAGCTTGCACCATCTGCTTCTGTACTTCTGGATTCGGCGTTACCGTAGTCCACAGCGTCAAAGTCGGAATCAGCGCCGTATGCTGCCGCTTCATGATCGCCAACTCTTCCGGTGTGTAATGCCACTCGACCGGAATAGTGTGTGCCAGAATGTCCACTCCGCCGGCTAACGCGTTGTCCACGCCCGCATAGTTCTGCGGATGAGTAAACACCGGCTTGCCCAACTCATGCGCAATTCCAACCGCAGCTTTCACGATCGCCGTATCCATATTGATCACCGGCTTGTCGCCCATATACGCGCCGGTAAATAGCTTGAGGCCATCCAGACCCATAGCCATATAGCCGCGCGCCATACGCATAGCGTCTTCCGGAGTCGCGGCTTCCGGCAATTGCATCTCCGCCGGCAAATAAACCGGATGCCCATGCTCCGGGAAGATGCTTCCCGCCATCAGAATCTTCGGCCCCGGCACTTCGCCCGCTTCCACTCGTTTCCGCAGTGCCAGCGTGTTTCGCGGGTCCGATCCCAGATCCCAAACCGTGGTAAAGCCCCAGCGGGTGAGCATCTCTTGCATATGCGCTTCGAGCTTGTCGGCAGGGGCCTCAGCAGCGTCTTTCCAGGCGTCCTCAGTGAAATGGACATGGCTGTTCCAGAATCCAGCGACAATGACCTTGCCCGAGCACTCCAAAAGCTGCGCCGAACGCGGAGTATGCCGCTTGCCGCCCTTCCCCACATAAACGATCTTCCCCTCCCGAACCACCACCACCGCGTTCTTGATGGGCTTAGCCCCCGGTGCCGGGTAGACCGTGCCGCCAGTCAGCACCAGATCCGCCGCCGGAGCCACTTTCCCCGCGGCAACCATCCCAGTCACAAGAAATAAGACAAGCAGTTTATATCGTATATTCATAGAGTTACCGGCCAATCTGCCAATCGCGTTGGGGTTTTCTTAGCGCCCTCGAATTTCCCTCTGCGTACTCAGCGTTCAAAGCTTTTGACGTCTTCCACGCCCCCCTTGACAACCCAACCCTCACCTCTGCTATCATTAGCACTCGCCAACAATGAGTGCTAACAACAGATGTCATCCCTGAGCGAGGCGCACTTTGTCGAGCGAAGGATCTAGGCGAAGCGACCGCGCGTCCGGTGAGCGAAGCGAACCGGACAATAAAGCGCGACGCGAGCTTCCTTATAGGTTGGCGGATGCTCTCATGACCTCGCATTTAACCCAATTCCAACTCATAAGAACAGAACGAAAGGAGCAATAACCATGGCAAAGTTTACCCCATTGCACGACCGCATTCTGGTCCGTCGTGTGGAAGAAGCTGAAACCACCCGTGGCGGAATCATTATCCCTGATTCAGCCAAAGACAAGCCGCAGGAGGGCGAAGTCATCTCCGCCGGTAAAGGCAAAGTTAACGAAGACGGCAAGGTTCGTCCGCTCGATGTAAAAGAAGGCGACCGCATACTGTTCGGCAAGTACTCCGGCACCGAGATCAAGCTGGACGGCGAAGACTACATCATCATGCGGGAAGAGGAAGTCCTCGGCATCCTCAGCGGCGCAGCCAAGAAAGAAACCGCCGGTTCGCGACGGTAACTATTTGTCATCCTGAGTGAGGCGCACTTTGCCGAACGAAGGATCCGAGTGAAGCGACCGCGCGTCCAGTGAGCGCAGCGAACTGGACAATAAAGCGCGACGCGAGCATCCACATTAGAACTTTATAAACTTAGGAGAGAAAATATTATGGCAAAACAAATCGTACACGGAGAGGAATCGCGGCAAGCGATTCTCCGCGGCGTGAACCTTCTGGCCGACGCCGTGAAGGTCACCCTCGGCCCCAAGGGACGCAATGTTGTCATTGAAAAGAAATTCGGTTCGCCGACCATCACCAAGGACGGCGTCACCGTAGCCAAAGAAATCGAATTGAAAGACAGTCTCGAAAACATGGGCGCACAGATGGTGCGCGAAGTGGCTTCGAAGACTTCCGACGTTGCCGGCGACGGCACCACCACCGCCACCGTTCTGGCCCAGGCCATCTACCGCGAAGGCGTAAAGACCGTCGCGGCCGGTGCCAATCCAATGGCCATGAAACGTGGCATCGAGAAAGCCGTCAACACCATCTGCGGCGAGATCGACAAAAAGACCGGCGAACGCGCCAAAGGCGAACTAGACAAGTTCTCCAAGCCAGTAACCGGCGATATGATTGGTCAAGTTGGTACGATCTCGGCTAACAACGATGAGACCATTGGACACATTATTGCCGAAGCTATGAAGAAGGTCGGCAAGGATGGCGTCATCACCGTGGAAGAGTCGCGCACGCTTGAGACCCAGTTGGAAGTGGTCGAAGGCATGCAATTCGATCGTGGTTACTTGTCGCCTTACTTTGTTACCGATCCCGAGCGCATGGAAGTCGCGCTTGAGAACGCTTACATCCTGATCAACGAGAAGAAGATTTCCAGCATGAAGGACCTTCTTCCCTTGCTGGAGCAGATTGCCAAGGGCGGCAAGCCGTTGGTCATCATTGCTGAGGATGTTGAAGGCGAAGCGCTCGCTACCCTCGTGGTCAACAAACTGCGTGGCACGCTGCAAGTCGCGGCCGTCAAGGCTCCCGGCTTCGGCGATCGCCGCAAGGCGATGTTGCAGGATATCGCAACCATCACCGGCGGCAAGGCCATCACCGAAGACCTGGGCATTAAGCTCGAGAACGTGCAGATCAGCGATCTCGGCCAGGCCAAGAAGATCACCATCGACAAGGACAACACTACCATCGTCGAAGGCAAAGGCAAGCCTGGAGACATTCAGGGCCGGGTGAAAGAGATTCGCAGCCAGATCGACAAGACCACCAGCGACTACGACCGCGAGAAGTTGCAGGAGCGGTTGGCGAAGCTGGTCGGCGGTGTGGCTGTGATCAAGGTAGGCGCCGCGACCGAGACCGAAATGAAAGAGAAAAAGGCTCGCGTCGAGGATGCCATGCACGCCACTCGCGCCGCAGTCGAGGAAGGCATTGTTCCGGGCGGAGGCGTCGCGCTGGCGCGTTGCGTCAGTGCTCTGGACAAGCTGAAGCTCGAAGGCGATGAGCAGATCGGTGTCAACATCGTGAAGCGCGCCATTGCCGAACCCTTGCGCATGATCGCCGAGAACGCCGGCGAAGAAGGCGCTATCGTGTTGGGCAAGGTGATCGACTCGAAGGACAATAACTTCGGGTACAACGCCCTGACCGGCGAGTACGAGGACCTGGTCAAGGCAGGCGTGCTCGATCCGACGAAAGTAGTGCGCACTGCGCTACAGAACGCCGGCTCGATCGCGTCGCTGATGCTGACCACCGAAGCCCTGGTTGCGGAGATCCCGGAAGAGAAAAAGGGCGCTCCGATGCCGGGTGGACACGGCGGCGGCATGGAAGGCATGTACTAAGAAGCAGCATTCAGCACTCAGCATTCAGCGTTCAGCTGAGTCAAACCCCTAGGGTGCCCCGCTCAAGCTTGCTTGAGCGGGGTTCTTATTTGTGTGGGCGGACACTCTTGTCCTCTACAAGATGGGAATACCACAACTCATGTGGGGATCAGGCTATGGAAATCACCTCTCAGGCGCTCTTGCCTTTTCCGGCGATCATCATGCCTGCGCCGGCAACCAGCAGCACCACGCTGACGGCAGGAGAAACCCGTTCGCTGTGCTCGGTATTGACTCCGACGTGCAAGTCGCCCGCGTTCACCCCGTGGTGTTCAGTGTGCGGCACCGGAATGAAGAAGGAAAGCAGTCCCAGTACTAAAACCACGAACCCAACCCCAAACAATGCTCTCATGAAGACCTCCAGCGAGAATCATCGTGGAGGGAGCCAGCATGGTCGATAGGGTCGCTGCTGTACAGGCGTCCGGAAATTGCCATAGCTGACGCGGCGGAAGGCATCAGGGCGGCGATGCTTTCGTTGCTAGAATAAGCCTTATGATTCCCCGCCCTGACGCCAGCGAATACGCCCCCCACTTTTTCAAATACATTAACCAGGTCATCGGGGACGACCCCCTGGCCGCGATCGAGCATCAACTCGATGAGCCGCTGCTCACGTCCATCTCGGAAGAAAAGTCGTTGTATCGCTACGCTCCGGACAAGTGGAGCATCCGCCAAGCGCTGAACCACGTCACCGACACCGAGCGTGCCTTCGCGTATCGTATGCTCTGGTTCGCGCGCGGATTCGAGACCCCCCTGGAGAGTTATGACCAGAACCTGGCGGCTGCTGGCGCTGAGGCCGACCGGATTTCCTGGGCAGCGCATGTCGAGGAGTTCCGGCAGGTGCGTCTCTCGACCATTTCACTATTCAGGAATATGCCAGCCGAGGGATGGACACGCAGCGGCATCGCCGGCGGCAATCGGGTTACGGTGCGAGCTTTGGCCTATATCGTTCCGGGACATTTTGCTCATCATGTCGAAGTGTTGAGGGAGAGGTACTTGTAAAGAAGCAGCAAGCCCACCTGGGGCCAGCCGCTCCGCCCGGTTCCCAGGCTTGAATCGCACTTTCGGCCCGACGCCTATGGCCGGAGATTTCTCATATTTGGCGGCTGCGCCGTCGAACTATTTTCTCCGGGCACATCAAACGCGTAGAGCACGTCACCCGAGAGATACACTCTTCCATTCGTAACCACACCTTCGGGAAAGAAACTTCCGGTGACGTATCTCCAAAGCAATTTTCCACTTAAGGCGTCGAATGCGTTGAAGAATCCGTTTCCGTCGCCAAAATAGACGACTCCGTCGGCCACTGCCGAGGCGGAATACACTGGAACACGAGTCGTATATTGCCACCGGACCGCTCCGGTATTGGCATCCAGCGCATAAAAAACTCCGCCGTCACCCGAGCCCACATAAACCATTCCGTTGGCTACCGCCGCGAATGAACTATCTGCCGGCGCTCCAAGATTGGTCTTCCACAACAAGGCCCCATTGCCTGAGTTCAGTGCATACAGATTGCTGTCCGCCGAGGCCACGTACACCACTCCATTCACTACGCTGGGTGTGGTCGAGTTGTAGGTTGGGGTGGTGGTGTACTGCCACACCAAGCCTCCGGTCGAAGCGCTGAGGGCATAAATGTTTCCATCCGAAGACGCCACATAAACAATGCCGTTTGAAACCGACGGTGCAAACTGAACTGGACCGGCGGTTGCGAATGTCCACAACAAGCTGCCGTCGTTCTCGTTCAGCGCGTAAACGTTGTTGTCGTCGGAGCAGGCATACACCACTCCGTTTGCCACCGTTGGCGAAGACACCACGTAACTTCCCGTAGTGTATTTCCAGACCAGCGATCCGCTGCTGGTGGTCAAGGCGTATATGTTGAAATCGTTCGAGCCCACGAAGAGCATCTTGCCATCCACAGCGGGAGTTGCGGTTACCGGGGCACCTGTCGAGTACTGCCAGAGCGAATTGCCATTCAAGGCATTCAACGCGTACACCGAATCGCCGGAGCTAATGTAAAGAAAGTTGTTCACTGCGTCCACCGAGTCGGATGGGGCGAGAGTAGTGCTCCATTCCAGACTAAGCTGCCGCACGGTTTGCGGATTCAACACGTTCTCGTATGGATTCGACCACGAATGCGCCGGCTCAAACCCCAGCTGGGCCCAGTCCGTGTGCACCCAGAACGGTGACTGAGCACCGGTGTATCCCGAGCGTTGCACTGCGCTGACCCAGTGCTTACCGGGCGCGGCCGAAGGCGTCGCTTCAATTTTGATATCAGAAAACGATCCCGTACCGTCTGCAATGACCAATGCCTCGTCTTTGAGGTCGAAGTAGATATTGATCTGGGCTCCCGGCGTGAAACCGCTGCCAGATACTGTTAAACCGGTGGTGGGAGGGCCCCCTTTTGGCGAAAGCGAAATCGAAGCTTGTCCGAGGCACATACAGGGAATAGCGAATATTGCGATCAGCGTGAATTTCAAACAGATTCTAATCACCGGCGCGGTCCTTGTTCTTGGGAATAAATTTGAGGCACTGCGTCCACAATAGACGCAGAAAAACCTGCGCGGGTTGCCGGATGGCTAGGGAGACTCGGCGACTGTTCCTAAGCGTTCATGGTGGCAACCTATCGGCACGGCTGAAGCCATGCCCTGATACGAACTTCGATGGCGGTCGAGCGCCTAGTCTCCTCCACCCGAAAGCACTCTGTGGCGGCTGAAGCCATACCTGGTCAGGGGATGCTACGCATATCCATCGAGATGACCACCGAAGGTTCTGTAGATGGCGACAAGCGGACATCCCCGCTTGTGGTGAAACCATCCTAGCCGCGCGAAGAAGATACGATCAAGTGAAAATGCAAAGCTATGGACCTCAAAAGGAGAAACAAGAATCATGAAAAGTAGAAGAGCGGAGTTTATGTTGCGGCGTGGTGGGGCGGTGATTCTGAGTTTGGTTTTGGGCGGAGCGCTGACGCTAACAGGTTGCAGTTCGGCGCATCCGGATGAAAAAGACGCAGTCAATAATGCGTTGACTGCGAACCAACTCGGCGTGGTCTCAGTAAGCCAGGACCGCGACAAGGGCGTGATGACACTGACCGGCGATGTTGAAACCGCCGACAAGAAGCAGCAAGCCGAAGCCGTCGCGAAGCAGGCAGCGCCGGATTACACGATTGCGAACCAGGTTGGCGTGCGTCCGATCGGCGATGAGAGCCAGGCTAAAGCGGTGGATTCCGCCCTGGACGACGGAATTGAAAACAATTACAAAGCCGCTCTGAAGGCGCACAAGAGGCTGGATGAGCAGAGCATCTCGTATAAATCGAAGAACGGAACGTTGACCCTGAGCGGCACTGTACATACGACCAGGGAAAAGAAAGAAGCCGGCGATCTGGCGAAGAAAATTCCTAATGTGAAAGAGCTGGTGAATGAGATCGAAGTGAAGCCGGGCAACGGCGAGTAGAACAGCTTTCGACGACAAGCCGCCCGTGAATTGGACTTAGCGGGCGGCTAATATTTGGGTACTTCGCTTCGCTCAGGATGACAATTCATTTTGCAGGGTCGGTCATTAGGGACCAGGCTTCGCGGTATTTTTCGAAGCGGGACATGCGGCGATGGCTGGACGGAAAGAGTTTGACGCCGGCGATCCGCAGAAATAGGTGGATGGGGAGGACGTACCAGGCATCCACGGGAACGATGTAGGCGACTAGGAAGTCGATGTCGCGGGAAGTGTAGACGTCGGTGGGCTGATTGCCGTGGGCGTGGATGGTGTAGCCGCCGTCCTTGGTACCGGAGTAGGCGGATTTGACCTGCACGCGGAGGAAACGGTCTCCGGTTTCGACGATGAAGTCGTAGCGGTCGCTTTCGCCCCAGGGTTTGGCGACGCTGAAGCCGAGGCTGGCAGCCTTGTGTAGAAAAGCGGCTTCGGCGACCTCGCCGCGACGCTTGGTAGTAAGATTGGGCATTGAATTTGTCATTGTCATCGGCAAAACAAAAGGCGCGGGCTGATGGCCCACGCCTGTTCTTTCTTGTATCGATCTCTATAAGTTCAGAATAGCAAATGCAGAGGGTAAGTGAGACACGGTTTTAAAGTTTATAGTCGGCTTGGAATCAGACGGTTGGAAGGAAAGTGACGAGTTAGGGGGCTTGACAAGGTTGGAAGCGGGGTCGAGAAATAATGGGAATGTTGGTTGGAGTTCCTCTTTGGGACCAAACTGTCCCATCTGTGCCAAAAAACGCGAAAATAATGAAGCGTTTTCGACATGCCCCTGATTGACGCGGCTGTCGGGGAAATATAGAATTTTGGCGCTGTTCTTCACTCGAGAAGAATCCGCAGATTTGAGGGAATCCCTATGAAGCATACCTCGCTCGTCTTCCTGTTTGTCCTACTTGCCGGCGGAGTTTTGCTGGCGCAGTCGAATCCTGTTCCCCTTATCTACACGCCATTGAGTCCCTCGGGGGTTACGCCCGGCCATGCGGCGTTCATATTGACGGTTGGGGGCACCGGCTTTGTGCCGGGAGCCGTGGTGAAAGCGAACGGAATTTCACTGAAGACGAAGTTTATCAGCGGGAGCAGGTTGAAAGCAGAAGTGCCGGCGAAGGCGGTGGCCAAAGCTGGGACGGGCGCGATCACGGTCGTGAATCCGGGGAGCATTGCTTCGAACGTGATTTATTTCTCAGTTCGCAATCCATCGTCCGGGGTGACGGTGGCGGCAGATCCGGCGGTCCTCGACGGTGGCTTTATGGGGATGGGGGATTTCAATGGCGATCATAAGCCTGATATAGCGATTGTGAGCCGGAATGTGGAGGTCTATCTGAACCAGGGGATGGGAAATTTCAACGACATTGGCGGGCCAGTGTTCAGCGCGCCTAACTCGTGGCCTCCGGTTATGGTTGCGGATTTCAACAATGACGGCAACCTGGATATTGCACCGTGCGGTGGCGATGGCGGCCCCGGCCTTACCTGCACGATTTATTTTGGAGATGGAAAAGGGGGGTTGGAGCAAGGCAGTTTGAGCCAGCAGGTATACACGGGGGTAATGGTCGACATCAACGGGGACGGCATCCTGGACAATGTTGCGGTGTATTTCGATGGTTATGAAGATAACCTGTCCATTAGTTTAGGGAATGGCGATGGTACCTATCGCAATGTGACCTATCTGCCGGTTTCGGTTGGCGGCGTCCCGGTGGTTGGTGATTTCAACGGAGACGGCAAGCTGGATGTTGCGATGTCCACTATCGGCAGCGTGGAACCAGGCCCGGGCACGGTTGCAGTATTCCTGGGAAATGGTGATGGGACCGTCGGGAACGAAGTTGATTATCAGATTCCCTGGGGTGGAGGCTACGCCGCGGTTGCAGACGTAAACGGGGATGGGAAGCTGGACATCGTCACGAGTGGGTTCTCGGTGCTGCTCGGAAATGGCGATGGAACGTTCACCGTGGGCACATCATTCAGCCTGCAAGCTGACTGGAATTCTCCTATTCAGATCGTAGATGTCAATGGTGACGGGAAGGTGGATATAGTTACGCCCGCCGCCGTCAATATTAATAACAATCAGGTGTTGTACGTCCTGCTGGCGACTGGCAACGGAACTTTCCAAACGCCGATCACCTTTAATCTTCCTCCCACCGACTTTTTCACCCTGGGAATAGCCGATTTCAACAACGATGGGCTACTCGATTTCTCCGTCAGCGGAGCCTATCAAGGTACGGTATTACTGCAGACCCAGTGAGAACGAATTAAGAGCACGTATAGTGGCGATTTTCCCAGGTTAGCGTCGAGAGCACGACGTTAGGATGGGCCACCGCGATCAATTTCATTGACAAGACTTGCCGGGAACGGCCGTCATCGCAATGACGAAGGCGAAATTATCGTTCAAAGAAAACGGCGAATTAGCCACTTCCTTTAAAGATGTTCCGTGCGCTCCTAGGACGGCAATCTGCGCCGGACCGTCTTCGGCGACGAAGATTCCCTTCCCGCTCTGCACGGTGGCCATCCCCAGTGTGGAATTGAATTGCATGACATTGAGTGAGACCACACTGTCATAGGTGAGCGCGCCGTTGGCGCCGGTGGTCAGAGTTTCAACCTGGTTGGAAGCAGTTTCGCTGACGTACAGTAGTTCTCCATCGGCGCTGAGCATGACGTTGTTGGAGTTCTGGCCGTTGGTATTGGTGTAATCGTTGATCTCGGTGAGTTGGCCGGTGGCGCTGATGCTATAGACTTCGACTTCGGTATTGGTTCCAGCGTCGCCGAAATAGGCAGTGGTGCCGTCGCAACTGAGGTCGACACCGGCAGTGGCGCCGTGGGAGGTGAATGGGCCAAGTTCGGTCAGAGTTCCGTTGGAGTTGATTTGCCAGGAATCGGGATTTCCGAGGTTGGCCTCGATGAGGAATTTGCCGTTGGGAGTTACTTTCATGCCGTCGGGAGAACCGGGAACGTTGTAGGAGTTACCGAGCTTGAGCGCGCAGTTCGACTTGATGATAAAAACCGAAATGTTGCCGGAGACAGTATTGCCGGCAAACAGGAGCTTGTTGTCAGCGACGGCCAGACCGATGCCGTAGTTGTCACCCTGGCCTCCACTGGCAAAAGGAGATCCGCTCACCGCGGTCAGACTGCCGTTGGTTGGGTCGAGGGTAAATGCGGAGACGTTGTTGCTTCCACCATTGGAAACGAACAGGCAGTCATTCGATCCGACTTTGGCGGCCACGATGGTATTCTCGGCGTTGAATCCGCCGGTGCCCAGGCCGCCTGTGGGATAAGTGCTGATGAGGCTCATCTGTCCGGTGTTGCTCACTTTGAATGCGGTGACAAGGTTGTGGTCGCCGCCGGAGTCGTCGTCGTTGTTGGCGTACACGTATTGTTGCGCCTGCAATGCGCAGGGTAAAAGCACGGACAACACAGCCGCGAAGGCAAGCAGAGTTCGGAAGTGAAGTTTCATTTCGATCTCCTTGGGAAAGTATTCCAGCAACTGACAGATGTCGCAAAGCTGAAAAGAGGCGTTGGGCAGGCCGTTTGGGGTATGCCCGAGACTCCTTCTTTGAGCGAAAGCACGGCCCAGAAGGTATATCACAGCTTTCAGCGGCTTAGTGAAGGAATTTGGGTGACTTCTTTATTGGCCGACGGGGGCCTGAAGGGTTCCGATGTAGCCGTTGTGATTGTCACGCACGGCCAGCCATGCCAGGTTACTTCCGGGAGGCGTGGCGAGGTCGAGATGCACAGTCAAGCCTTGCTGCACTATTTCCTGGTAGATCTGAAGGGGCAGAACTTTGTCGAGCTTCATGACCTGATTGCTGACGGTTTTGCCGTTGGGGCCAAAGATCACAACCGCGAAGTTCACGTTCAGATGTTTGCCTTTGCCGGCATCTTCTACAGAAAGAGAACTGCCATCGACTATGAACTCGACGCGCGTCTTGCCGCTGTCGATGGTGGAAACTTTGGCATCAAAAGCGATCTGGGTGGATGAGATTCTGTCCTGAACGGCATCGGAAAGATCCTGCTGGAGCTTCTTTTCGTTTTCTTTTTCTTTTGCGGGATCGACGGCGAAGTAGCCAAGACGATTCCTAACTTCTACTCCATCGTGGTTTACCTTGACGGAGATCTTGCGATAGTTACCGTCCCATTTCTTGTCGTCGGGGTAATAACCGACGGTGTAGGAAGCGGCGCGATCGGCGAAGGCGAGTTCCACGCCACGGTGAAGGTCGTTCTCATTAACAAAGGCCTGTCCGCCGGTTTCGCGCGCTATTTCCTTCATAGTTTCCTGACGTTGGAACGAGGCTTCTCCGAAACGAGCAGTGTCGAGGCCGGTGACATCGACGGGATAGATAGCCACCTGCGAACTGGCAAACTCGGCTGCAATGTCGCGGACTTTGTCGGCATAGAGGCGTTGCTGTCCGGGATCGAGGCCTGTTTGAAACGAGCTGCGGCCTCCGGTGGCTGCGAATTCGGCGTTTGTCCAACGGGAACCGGTGTTATCCAGCCCAGTGGCCTGCTGCGGGATCAGGCTAAAAGGAAAACCGGCGGTCAGCCAGACGATATTCTTGCGTCCGGGAATGCCGCCGAGAATGCGAATCAGGCTGTGCATGGCGGCGATGGTCACGTCGGCGCGGCGATTGGCAATGAACTGGAGTTCGGCGGAGTGGAAATTGGCGAGTTGTTGGGTCAGCATCATCATCGAGTGGCTGGCAGCACCGGAAACCGATACGGGCAGGTCGGGAGCCGCTGGCCTGCCTGTTCCTGCCGGAATTTGCGTGATGTAGTGCCGCAAGACGTTGAGCAGGATCTGCGGGTCGTCGGTGAAATCCGAAAGTGCTACCAGACCGTTAGTGAGGGCGAAGACGGCTACGCGGTCGCCGGGGCGGTATTCGTCGACTACCCACTTCAACATCTGTGTGCGCGCATAAGTCTGATCGGGAAATGAAGTATTTGCGGCGTCGAGCAGAATAACGGTGGGCGGACCGCCGGGTGCGCGATACTCGGGGCGATTTGAATATTCGCCCGGTGGCAGTGCGGGAGCTGGTTGTACCGGGGTCGGGTTGGGAGGAGTGAAGACGGATATCTTCTGCGGCTTGCCTTTTTCCAGGACAGTAAAGTCGGTGGGCTGCAATCCGAGAACGGGCTGGCCATGTTTGTCGGTCACGACTACATCGACCAGCACCAGGCGGGTGCTTACACGGATTGAAAGAGTGGGTACTGGCTCGGGTTCCTGGGGAGATTGCGCGGACAGTGGCGATGAAACGGCTGCGAGTGAGAAAGAGAGACAGACGGAAAGCCAGCGGGGCGTGCCTTTGAACATGATTTGTCCTTGATCTTGGCTGTGGACGTGCCCCTCGTTACCACAGGCCAGCAATTGTACCTTATCGACCCAAGAAGGCTCGGAACTGCTGAGTAAACCTTGAATTGCGCGGTTGCGTCAGCCAGTTGATACGATACCAGTCGGTAGCACTGAAGCTCATATGTTCGAGGGGACCATGAAACGAAATATCTTATGGTTGTATGTTTGGGCCCTTGTTGTGGCCTCCGCTGCCTTCGCTCAACGGTTGCCGGGAAGCGTTGTCCCAAGCAACTACCAACTGACGTTCACGCCGGACTTCAGCAAAGACAATTTTGGCGGAGACGAAACCATCCAGGTTCGGCTGCTTAAGTCAGCATCTGAGATTGTGCTGAATGCCGCAGACTTGGACTTTCACGATGTTTCGATTACAAACAACGGCAAGACCCAAAGGGCGAAGGTCAGTCCGAGCAAGGAGAACGAAACGGCGACGCTGGCTGTCGATGAAGTGCTTCAGCCCGGGCCGGCCACGATTCGTGCCACCTACATGGGAACTCTCAATGACCAACTGCGCGGCTTCTACCTGGGGAAAGATGAGCAGGGACACAAGTATGCGGTAACTCAGTTCGCGGCTACGGACGCGCGCCGCGCTTTCCCGTGCTTTGATGAGCCTGCCTACAAGGCTACCTTCGACATTACTGTGGTTGCTGACAAGGGGCTGACCGCGATCTCCAACACGAGAGTGATTTCCGATGTTCCGGGCCCGGGCGAGAAGCACACCGTACGTTTCGCCACCTCACCGAAAATGTCGTCGTACCTGGCGGCCTTCGCAGTGGGAAAGTTCGAATATATCGAGGGCGAGGTGGAAGGAATCCCGATCCGGGTTTACAGCATGCCGGGCAAGAAGGATTTGGGCAGGTTTGCCTTGCAGGCTGCCGAGAACGCGCTGGCCTATTACAACCGTTATTTCGGAATCAAGTATCCCTACGGAAAGTTGGACTTGATGGGGCTGCCGGACTTTGCCGCCGGTGCCATGGAAAACATCGGATTCATCACCGGCCGTGAGGTGGCTTTCCAGGTGGATGAACAACACCTGTCTCTGGGGCAACAGAAGTTGGTCGCTTCGACTGTGTCGCATGAGATCGCGCATCAATGGTTTGGCGATCTGGTCACCACAGAGTGGTGGGACGATGTCTGGCTCAACGAAGGCTTTGCTACATGGATGGAGGTCAAGCCGGTAGACGCGTGGAAGCCGGATTGGCATCTCGGGCTTGACGAAGTCAGCCGCGACAACATACTTACGACGCAAGGCGCGCTTGACGTGGATTCTTTGGCCAGTACCCGGGCCATTCACCAGGCGGCAGAGACACCGGCGCAGATTATCGAATTATTCGACGGCATTGCCTACGGCAAAGCAGCTGCGGTGCTGCGCATGGTTGAGTCTTACATTGGGCCGGAGACATTTCGCGCCGGCGTCAACGAGTACCTGAGGCGTCACGCTTATGGCAACGCAACGGCGGAAGATTTCTGGGGCACGCTGGCCGAGGTATCGAAGAAACCGGTGGATCAAATCATGGCCTCGTTTGTGAAACAGGCGGGAGTGCCGGTGGTCAGCCTCAAGGCCCAGTGCACAGGTGGATCGACCATTGTCTCCATGAAGCAACAGCGCTATTTTTACGACCGGACTAAACTCGACACCCCCAACGATCAATTGTGGCATGTGCCAGTGTGTCTGAAACCTGGTCCGGGGGGATCGACGCGATGTGAACTGCTCTCCAAACAGGAGCAGAGTTTTACGATTCCGGGCTGCGCAGTCTGGGTTCTCGGTAACGCGGGCGGCAATGGCTACTATCGCACGGCGTATGAGCCAGAAACGGTCCATGCACTGGCTCGCGATGCGGAAGCAGCACTCACTCCCCAGGAGCGGGTCCTATTGCTAATGGATACGTGGGCGTCGGTGCGAGTAGGTCATGAGCCAGTTGGAGACTACCTGACTTTGGCGGAGAGCGCGCAGACCGAACCTTCTAGCGCGGTTTTGTACCTGGTGCTGGCGCAGTTGAACAACATCAGCCGTTACTTGGTGAACGACGACGATCGCGCGGCCTACCAGTTCTGGGTCCGCAAGACGCTGGACCCGTTGGCCAAACGAATTAGCTGGGTGCCAAAACCTGATGAGAGCGCTGACCAGAACGACCTGCGACCATTCTTACTTACTGCGCTTGGAGACAGCGGCCATGATCCCGAAGCCATCGCTGAGGCCCAAATGCTGACGCAGCAGGCGTTGCAGGACTCCAGTTCAGTGCAGGCTGATCTGGCTACGGCTGCACTTAGACTGGCGGCATCCCATGGCGGGCCTGATCTCTATGACAAGCTGCTGGCAGCCATGAAGGCTGCCAAGACGCCGGAACAATATTATCTCTACTTCTACACCCTGCCTGAGTTCCGCGAGCCTCAATTGCTACAGCGGACACTGGAATTGTCTGTTTCGCCGGAAGTGCGTTCGCAAGACGCCGTGGGTCTGATCGGTTGGACAATCATTGGCAATCCCGACGGCGAGGAACCGGCATGGAATTTTCTTCGTTCTCACTGGGCCGACCTGGAGAAAAAAGGAGGACCTTTTTCCAGCGCAGAGGTTCTGAGCTTCGTCGGCTATTTCTGTGACCCTGCCATGAAAGATCAGGTCCAGGAATTCTTTTCAGCACATCCGCCGAATGGGCAGGAACGGACCCTCCGGCAGTCGATGGAACGCATTACGAACTGCATAGCCATGAAGACCCAGCAGTCCGGTCAATTGGCGTCGTGGCTGCAAGGCAGGGCGGATTCGTCCAAGGGAGAAGCGATCCACTAAGTCGCGGGTGTTATCGGACGGCCGGGTCACGCCCGGGGAAACGCTGCTCGGCCCCTAAGCTTGGGAGCTTGTCCAAGGACCCTCTTGACCACGGCCTTCCACAGGCGTAGCTTCACATGCGAATTCCAGTTGTCATCTTCTCACTCGAGGGAGACCCATGGTTCCTGTCACTGCTCTGTGGTTACCCATCTTGCTGTCGGCGGTCATTGTCTTCGTCGCGAGCTCGCTCATTCACATGTTGCTGAAGTACCACGACAGCGACTACCGCAAACTGCCTGACGAGGACAAGATTCTCGCTGCGATACGCCCGACCAACATTCAGCCCGGTCTTTATGTCTTTCCCCACTGCACCCACAAAGAGCTGAAGTCGCCGGCAATGATGGAGAAGTTCAAGCAGGGGCCAGTCGGGTTCATGACCATTCGTCCGAGCGGGCCGGTCGCGATGGGGAAGTTTCTGGGGCAATGGTTCGTGTTTTGCCTGGTGGTTGGCACGGTCGCCGCCTGCCTCGCAGGACGTGTGCTTGGTCCCGGTACACCGTATAAGCCGGTGTTTCACGTGGTCGGACTAGCAGCTTTTCTAGGCTACGGCGTGGGGACTCTTAGCAACGGCATCTGGAAAGGTCAGCCGTGGTCGAGTGTGATCAAAGAGGTCATCGACGGATTGATTTATGGATTGTTGACGGCTGGGACTTTTGGATGGCTTTGGCCGCGATAGGTTCATTGATCACGGGGTGATGGCAAACACGGTGCCCTTGTCGGCCGGGCCGCCGGCGCTGGTGGTACCGTAGAGCGTGTCTTTGCCGAGAAGCAGGCCGGCCTCGGGATAAGTTCCGTCGGTGCCGTTGTCGGAGAAGCTGTGCAGCACGGTTTCCTTCCAACTGTTGGCCGACGCGGTGAGCATAAAAACGGTGCCGCATGGACCGCCGAAAAAGCATCCTGAGCCGGTGCCGCCACTGTAGGTCGTCCCAAACAAATATTTCCCTTTGCCCACCAGTGTGCCTTCGGGCGCGGAACCATCTGCACCGGAAAATGTATGTAGCAGACTGAAGGTCCAAATCCCTTTGGCGTAGGCGAGTTGAAAGACAGTTCCGGAAAAGCCTGTGCCTCCGCCCGAGGTAGTGCCGTAGAGAGTTTCATGAGGGCCGGCTAACAGTCCTCCAATGGGAGCGGAGCCGTCGGTGTCATAGGTGAAAGCGTAGAGTGAATTCAGGGTCCATCCCGACGTGCCGTGCTTTAGTTGAAAGACATTGCCACAGCCATAAGGAGCGCAGTCGCCTGAGAGATAGCCGCCTTGGGTGGTTGCGCCATAGAGATTGCCGGCGGGATCAAGAATAAGGCTGGCATAAGGAAACGCTCCGTCGGCGCCGTTGGTGAAGCGATACAGGACGTTCTCCGTCCAGCCATTGTTTCCCGGTTGCAACTGAAAGATCGTGCCACAGCCTGAAGGCGCACCCAAACAAGAGTTTCCTCCGCCGGCGTAGGTTGTGCCGTAGATGCTGCCGTTGTGGAGAGTGACAGCGGCTTGCGGATACGAGCCGTCGCTGCCTCCGCGGAAGCTGTAGAGCACGGATTCGGTCCAACTGCCGGAGGCGAGGGCCAGCATGAAGACAGTGCCGTCGCCGAAAGAGCCGCCGATTGCGGTGGTGCCATAGAGATTGCCCTGGGCATCGATGGCGAGACCGGCGAGAGGTTCGCCGCCGTCCGCGCCGCCGGTGAAAGTGTAGAGAACGCTTTCTGTCCAAGTGCCGCTATTGGGACTGAGTTCAAAAACTACTCCGCAGGTTTGGCCAAAGGGACTGCAGTCGGTATAGCTGCCGCCGGTGCCGGTGGTGCCGTAGAGGTTGCCGGCAGGGTCTGCGACCACACCTCCGATTGGCGCGGAGCCGTCATTGCTGCCCCCGTTGAAGTTGTAGAGTGAGACTTCCTTGGGAGCCGCCCAGGCTAAATTGAGGAAGATGAAAATCGTAAAGAGAGCAGTGGCGAGTGTGCGGCGGACGAAGCGGAATTGGTTTGGCACTGGGGCCTCCTAGGAATGGCAGGAGAGCTTTGATAGGTCTTCTGCGCGGCGCGGAGTATAGCGCAGGAATGGTGGGCGGAGCAAGGGTTTTGGAGACCTTGTTGCCGCATCCACCAAACGCTAAGGGCCACCGCCCCCGCGATGGAGGCTGGCCTCGCCGATCACATTTGGAGTTTGCAGGAATTAGTGGGATTATCTGGCATGAACGTCGCTGAGGTCACCGCGTGACAAAGGCTCAAGACTGGCCGTTGTGGATTCAATTGCTGCTGGGTGTTCCTCATGCCGTACTTGCGTCTGTCATGTGCTGGCTCTGGTGGCCGAAAACAGATAAAGAGTGGCGACTATTTGGTTTTTTGCTCGCCTATCTGCTATTCGCGCTCGCGTTTTACATGATCTTCCTCCGCTAAAATTGAAAACAGCCGCTACCGGAGACCTGCCGCGCTTCGCTCGACATGACAGCCGAGGGCGGCTGACGCAACGTGAGCTGATTAGCGTCCCAGAAACTTCTCCAGGGCTTCGATGTCGGCGGTGGCTAGGTCGGAATAACGCTTGGCGCGTACACCGTCGCCGTGGGTGATGGCGTCTTGTGCCTTCTGGACATTCAGCTTCATGCTTTCCTGACGCTGTGCGATGTCGCCGCGGAGGCCGTAGCCGTCGCGAGCTTGCTGGGTACGCAGGCCGTCGAGCCCGCTGTTGACCGAGCCGGCGCGCGCGGAGATCTGATCAATTTCATGTTCGAGCGCATCGAGATCGATGGGCGGAGGAGCGTTGGGATCAGGCATGGCTTGCGTCGGGGCAGCGTGGGCTGCTTTTACTTTCACGGGAGGAGTCGCCGGCGGAGGAGCGGGTGTCTCGGCGGCAGGTTGAGTGGACGTGTCCGGTGCGGGCGCGGCGGTTTGCGGAGCCGGTGCCACGGGCGAGGCTGCATCCTGAGTAGCGGGGGCGGATGCATGTGAGGCCTCGCGGCGGGCATCGGCGTTGCGGCTGTACATTCCAGCAGCCGCGAGAACCATCAGGAGCAGCAAAGCTCCCACAGCCATGTAAAGTCCGCGATGACTGGCGGGAGGTGGAGGCGCGACAGTGGCAGCCATATTTGGTTGCGACGCGGTGGGCGCGGCCTGGGGTTGCCTGACGGAAATAGTGGAAGCGGTCACGGTCTGCACCGGCAACATGGTGGCAGTCGGAGGCAACGGGTTGATGCTGGTGACGGTGCGTGCAGTGTCGGCGTGCACGGCGGCGATGCCTTGTTCCGACCCAGGAACCACGCGGCTTAAAGCGTTTCTAAAAGCTTCGGCGGACTGGAAGCGTGCAGCGGGATCTTTGGCGATGGCGAGCAAAATGATTTCGTTGAGCGCGGGGGGCAGGCCGGGCTTGATCTCGATGGGAGGCGTGGGCGGCTGGTTGACCTGCGCGGCCATGATGGAGTAGTCGCTGGATTCGCGGAAGGGACGGCGTCCGGTCACCATTTCATAGAGCGAGATCCCGACGGAGTAAAGATCAGAACGGGCGTCAGTGGGTTCGCCTTTCACCTGCTCGGGCGACATGTAGCCGAGTGAGCCCAGCGTGGTTCCGGTCATGGTGAGCGTGGATTCGTCGCCCGAGCGGGCGATGCCGAAGTCCATCAGCTTCACGATGCCCTGGGGCGTGAGCATCATGTTGGCGGGCTTGATGTCGCGATGAATGACATGGTGCTGGTGCGCGTAGCCAAGGGCATCGAGCACCTGGCTAATGTAATTCACGGCGTCGGCGACCGGGACGGGCCCTTGCTGCATGCGCTGCGTGAGAGTCGTGCCCTCGACATATTCCATGATCATGACGAGTTGGTTGTCGAGGGTTAGCGCGGTGCGCAGGGCGGCGATGTTGGGGTGGTCGAGCGCGGCTAGAACTTTGATTTCACGCTGGAAGCGAGCGGCTAGTTCCTGGCGGCCGGCGAGGTCGGGGAGGAGAATCTTCATGGCTTCGATGCGGTCAGAGATGACGTTGCGAACTTTGTAGACTTTGCCCATGCCTCCGGCGCCGAGTTCGTTGAGGACTTCGTAATCGCCAATGCGCTTGTTGATGGGTTCGGACATCGGAAGACCCCCTTATGTACAGCAAAGTTACATACAGGCTGGAGTTTGTGAGTGGAGGAATTATGACTTTGCTGATGGGCGGGGGTCAAGGAGATTCGGGGGTTGGTCCGTGTTCGTCGTGGGTCGTGCAAAACCTTAACCACAGAGGGCACCCTTCGACTTCGCTCAGGGCAGGCTCCGGTGCACAGAGGAAACTCGCGGTTGTTCAGGTGAGTACTTCGTATTCGCTTTTTACTAATCCGCTGGGATAGGGCTTTGTGGCGACGTGCTTAAGACGCACATCGCTCGGCAGACTACCGAAGAGAGGAATGCCTTCTCCGATCAGTACAGGTACACGCGTGATGATGAGACGGTGAACTTGGCCGGCGCGCAGGAACCGTTGAATTGTGATTCCGCCATCGACGTAAAGGTGATGGGCGCCCGTGGCGGCGAGTTTCCCGACGATTTCGGCGGGAGTGCCGGACATTTGTTCGACTGCGCCTCCGCGGACTTTCGAAAAGTCGAGCGGCTTGCTGCTAAGAACGACTACTCGCTTTTTGCCGTAGGGCCATTCAGGGAAGGCTAGAACGGTTTCGAAGGTGTTGCGGCCGATGACCAGAGCGTCGACGCTGGCGATGAATTCGTTGTAGCCGTGGGGTTCGCCACCGTCCGCGGGAAGAAAGTCTAGAGCGCCGTTGGGGCGAGCTATGAAACCGTCGAGGCTGGTGCCGATGAAGATGGAAACGGTCATGGTGGAGTCGTAACCGTGTCGTCCGACAATTATTTTAACCTGGCGAGAGGCGGACAAGAGTGTCCGCCCCACACGAGAACATTTAGATCCTATTGGAGCGATTGCATGACTTCATCTAGCGCTTCTTTGCCGGGACGGATGACCGACTCGGGCAGCGTGGCCAGAGGATGGTCGGTGACGTTGAGCATGTCGATGAAGCTGGGAGCTTTGGGATTCACGTAGAACATGCCGGTGAGGACTTCGCCTTTTTCGTGCGCTTCGTGCAAGCGGCTGATGGCACGGATGCGGTTGGTGGCGTCGTAGTCTTCTTCTAACTTCGTGAGGCGAAGGCGGGAGCCGTCGTGCATGGTGACTTCGACGGTGGTGCCGGGATCGTACTCGACGTTGATTTCCTGGAACACGGGGACAAAGTCGAGAGTTTGCAGCGGCTCCTCATGTTCCTTCATGTATTTGTAGGATTTTGTTGAGCCTTCGTGGTCGTTGAAAGTCACGCAGGGCGAGACTACGTCGATCATAACCGTGCCTTTGTGGGCGATGGCGGCCTTCAACATGGCGTGCAATTGCTTCTTGTCGCCGGAGAATGAGCGTCCGACAAAAGTTGCGCCCAGAGTGATGGCCATAGCGCAGGTGTCGATGGCGGGAAGATCGTTGAGGACTCCGCTCTTCAACTTCGATCCCACGTCAGCGGTGGCAGAGAACTGACCCTTGGTGAGTCCATAGACGCCATTGTCTTCGATGATGTAGATGATGGGCAGATTGCGGCGCATGAGGTGAACGAATTGGCCAATGCCGATGGAGGCAGTGTCGCCGTCGCCGCTGACGCCGAGAGCGATGAGTTTGTGGTTGGCCAGGACTGCACCGGTTGCCACGGAAGGCATGCGACCGTGGACAGCGTTGAAGCTGTGCGAGCGGCTCATGAAGTAAGCGGGAGTCTTAGAGGAGCAGCCGATGCCGCTGGGCTTGATGACGCGCTCGGGCTGGACGCCCATTTCGTACATGGCGTCGATGATGCGCTCGGAAATTGCGTTATGGCCGCAACCGGCGCAGAGGGTGGTCTTGCCGCCGCGATAGTCGAGCACGGTGAGGCCGATGTGGTTGGTTTTCGGCGCGGGCGTCGGTGTAGGCGTGCTGGTTGTGGTTGCCATGTTACTTCCCCTCCATGCTGGTGAGTTCGTCGGTGACTGAGCGGGCGTCGAGCGGCAGCCCGTGAATGTGAGCGATGCTGCGCAGCCGGGTTACGAGTTCAGGCTTGATGTCGAGCTTTAGCAGGCTGAGCATTTGCGCGTCGCGATTTTGTTCGACCACATAGACGCGGTCGTGATTCTCGATGAATTCGTGGACTTCGCGGGTGAACGGATACGCTTTGATGCGCAGGTAGTCGGTTTCCATCTGGTATTCGTCACGCATCTGGTCGCGGGCCTCGATGATTCCCCAGTGGGAAGTGCCGTAGGCGATAATGCCAATGTTTTTCTTGCCGGGGGCGGACTTTCCGTTCATGATTACGGGCCGCGGCACGAAGGAGCGGGCGGTCTCGAACTTGCGATTCAGGCGCTCCATGTTGCGTTCGAAGTCGTCGGGACGCTCACTGTATTGCGCTTTCTCGTTGTGGCCGCTGCCGCGGGCGAAGTACGAAGCCGCGGGATGCTCCGTCCCAGGTAAAGTCCGGTAGCCGATGGCGTCACCGTCAACATCTTTATAACGATTGAATCCGCCGAGGCGGTCGAGATCTTCTTTGGAAAGAACCTTGCCGCGTTGCAGTGCCGCGGTCGGATAGGTAAAGGGATCGGACATCCAGTTGTTCATGCCGAGGTCGAGATCTGACATTACAAAGACCAGAGTCTGAAACTGCTCGGCGAGATTGAAGGCGTCGGCCGCCATGTCGAAACATTCAGTCACCGAACATGGAATCAGCATGATGTGCTTGGTGTCGCCGTGAGAGAGAAATGCGGTAGAGAGAATGTCACCCTGGGAGGTGCGTGTGGGCAGGCCGGTGGATGGACCTACACGTTGGATGTCCCAGATAACGCCGGGGACTTCGGCGTAGTAGGAAAGGCCGGCAAATTCTGACATCAGTGAAATACCTGGCCCGGCGGTGGAAGTCATGGAGCGTGCTCCGGCCCAACCTGCGCCTAGCACCATGCCGATGGCAGCGAGCTCGTCTTCGGCTTGAACGATGGCGAAAGTAGCTTTGCCATCGGGGCCGATGCGATAGTCCTTCATGTATTCAATCAGGGTTTCGACCAGCGAGGACGAGGGCGTGATGGGATACCAGGTCACGACTGTGACTCCAGCAAACATGCAGCCCAGAGCAGCGGCGGAGTTGCCGTCGATGATGATCTTGCCCGCGGTCTTGTCCATGCGTTCGATGACGTAGGGGCCGAGCTTGGTGAGCGAAGTCGTGGCGTAATCGAAGCCGGCTTTGGCGGCGGCGAAGTTCAGATTTGCAGCTTTCGGTTTGCTCGCAAACTGTTTGCGGATAGCCTTTTCAACTTCTGCCATGTCGATAGACAGCAGCTTCGCCACCACGCCCACGTACACCATGTTTTTGACCAGCTTGCGCAGTTTGGCCTCGGGGCACACGGGCGCGACGATCTTGTCGAAGGGGACGGAATAGAAAATCAGATCATTGCGAACTTGATTAAGGTTTAGCGGCTCGTCATAGAGCACGACTGCGCCGGGCGCGAGTGACTTGACGTCATCTTGTGCAGTCTCGGCATTCATGGCCACCAGAAAATCGATTTCCTTCTTGCGCGCGATGTATCCATTTTTGTTGGCGCGGATGGTGAACCAGGTGGGCAATCCGGCAATGTTTGAAGGAAACATGTTCTTGCCGGAGACGGGAACTCCCATTTGAAAAATGCTGCGCAAAAGCACCGAGTTCGAGCTTTGTGAACCCGATCCATTCACCGTCGCAACCTGAATTGTCATGTCGTTGACGACGCGCGTCTGCCCGGCGGGCCCTGAGGCGCCGCGAGGAGTTACATCTGTGGTGGCCATTGCCTGTTCCTTCCTTTGGCTGGAGCGGGTTTTGAGCCGCTCGATGTAATGAAGAATGATGAGAGCAACCTTTTATTATACGGCAGGATGGTGGGCGGGAGGGTAAAACCGAAGTGTTGGTGTACATGGTTGGGAAATAGGGGCAGGGGGAAAATGCTTGACGCCGTTCTGCGGTCCAAACTTGGTAGGGGTCCTTCGACTGCGGAAATGCTTCGCGTTGCGAAGCATTCCCTTCGCTCAGGATGACAGAGGGTCGAGAGGTTAGACTTCCACTCGGAAGAACTGGGCCATCTTGCGGAACTTGTTGTAGCGGGCGTCGACTAGTTCGGGAATTGGTAGTTTCTTCAACTGCTCAAGATTGTTCTTCAAAGATTCGGCTAGCAGATCAGCGGCGGCGGCGTGGTCGGTGTGGGCTCCGCCATCGGGTTCGGGGACGATTGAGTCCACACAGCCTAGCTCGCTCAAATCTTTGGCGGTAATGTGCAGGGCCTGGGCGGCTAGTTCTTTCTTGGTGGCGTCGCGCCACATGATGGAGGCGCAGCCCTCGGGCGAAATCACGGAGTAGATCGAATTCTCCATCATTAGTACGCGGTCGGCTATGGCGATGGCTAACGCGCCGCCGCTGCCGCCTTCTCCGGTGATGGTCGTAATAATTGGAACTTGCAGTCGGGCCATTTCGCGGAGATTTCTGGCAATGGCTTCGGCTTGGCCGCGTTCTTCGGCTCCGAGACCGGGGTAGGCTCCGGGTGTGTCTACGAAGGTGAATAGCGGGCGGCGGAATTTCTCGGCGATCTTCATTGCGCGCAGGGCTTTTCTATAGCCTTCGGGATTCGGCATTCCGAAGTTGCGGTAAACCTTTTGCTTGGTATCGCGGGCTTTCTGGTGACCGATGACCATGACTTCCTGGCCCTGGAAGCGGGCCATGCCGGCGACGATGGCGGGGTCATCGCCAAAGCCCCGGTCACCGTGGATCTCACTGAAGTCGGTAAAGATCCGTTCGATGTAATCCAATGCATAGGGGCGTTGGGGATGTCGGGCCAATTCTGTCCTCTGCCAGGCTTCGTGATTCGCCGAGACCTCGATACGCAGAGAGTCGATGCGATCATTCAGCTGCTTAATTTGGGTGCGGAGATCGTCGTTTTGTCCCGGCGCGGATTGCAGCCGGGAAAGCTGTTGCTCGATTTTCTCCAGTTCCTGTCTTGCCTTGAGTTGTAAGTCCATTTTACGGGAACCACCGTTGCGGCCAGCCCAGCGCGATTCCACCATCGACAGCAGAAAATCGGTTCCTGTCACCACAAGCCCGACGTTGACAACTCTGGAACCGCTCGTCACTTGCAGGCCGAATGCGTGGGGGGAAGCTCTCATCCGCTGTTGATTTCAGTTAATGACGCGAACTGCACCGCGACCGCAGAGTTCTTCCACACGCGCCATAAAATTACGGTCCGGTAGCACATTATAGCCTTCCGCCTCCATCACCACCATGAAATCGCCCTGGCGCTCCACATCGAACAATACTTTGGCATCGCCTTTGGACTGAGAACAAAGCAGATGCAGGTCGTCGACAGTAGATTCACTCGCGGTTTCGACGGGGATGCGAATGCGCAGCGAGCGAGGCAGCGGAACCTTGGCATCCTCGAGCGGTATGATCTCGTTGGCAGTGAGTTTGGGGTTGGCGCCCTCTTCGATGCGCAGGCCACCCCGCACTAGCACTGGCACTTCGAGCTTAACCTTGTCACCGAGCTTGCGGTAGGCTTCGGGAAAAACGATCATCTCGACGGAGCCTTCCATATCTTCGAGCGTGCCCTGAGCGTAGAAATCGCCCTTCTTGGACTTCAGGACTTTGATGCCGGTGATGATTCCGGCGGTAGTGATGTTTTCGTCTTTGCCGGTAGAAGACTTCATGGCGGTAATGTCGCCGGTGCTTAGGGCGCGCAGGTTTTCGAGTTTGTCGCGATACTTTTCGAGCGGGTGTCCGGTGATGAAGAATCCGAGAATTTCTTTTTCAGCGGCAAGACGGGTATGTTCGTCCCAGTCGGGAGCGTCGGGAAGGCGATCGTTGTCGGATTGATTTTCTTCCTGCTGAAATACTCCGAATAAGCCGTGCTGGCCGGATTCGGCGTCGCGCTGAGTTTTGGCGGCGCGGTCGATGGCTTTGTCGAGGACGGCCATCAGTTGGGCGCGGCGACCGAGGGAATCCATAGCACCACTCTTTACCAGGGATTCGAGCACGCGTTTGTTGAGCAGACGCAGATCGACTTTTTCGCAGAATTCGTAGATCGAGTTGTAGCGTCCTTTTTCTTTGCGTCCGGCGACGATGGACTCGATGGCGTTATGGCCGACGTTCTTTACGGCCGCGAGGCCAAAGCGGATGGCACTGCCATGCGGAGTGAAGTTGGCGGTGCTGACGTTGATGTCGGGCGGCTCGACGCGGATGCCCATCTCGCGGCATTCGTTGATGTACTTGACTACGTCGTCGGTACTGCCAGTCACCGAGGTCAGCATCGCCGCCATGAACTCCACTGGATAATGGGTCTTAAGGTATGCGGTCTGATAGGCGAGCAGCGCGTAGGCAGCCGAGTGCGCTTTGGGAAAGCCATATTCCGCGAATTTTGCCAGAAGGTCGAAAATCTTCTCGACTTTCTTTGGAGGATAACCCCGCTGCACCGCACCCTCTACAAATCGGTCCCGCTGCTGGGCCATTTCTTCCGGCTTCTTCTTGCCCATGGCGCGGCGAAGTACATCGGCTTCTCCGAGTGAATAGCCCGCCAAGCGGTTCGCGATCTGCATGACCTGTTCCTGGTAGACGATGACGCCCCAGGTGTCTTCCAGCATTTCTTTCAGTTCGGGGAGTTCGTATTCGATCTTCTTGCGTCCGTGTTTGCGGTCGATGAAATAGTCGATCATGCCGCCCTGAATGGGGCCGGGACGGTAAAGCGCGTTGAGCGCGGTAAGGTCGCCGATGGTTGAGGGCTGATAGCGCCGCAGGACGTCGCGCATGCCATGCGATTCAAACTGGAACACGCCGGTGGTCAAAGCTTTGTGAAAGACTTTTTCGTAAGTTGTCTGGTCGTTGAGAGGAATGTTTTCCAGGACCAGATGTTCGCCTCGGGTTTGGGCAATCAACTTGACGGTGTCGTCAAGGATGGTCAGCGTGGTCAAGCCGAGAAAATCCATCTTCAACAGGCCCATCTTCTCGATGGCAACCATGTCGAAGGCAGTAACGATTTCGTCGTTCTTGGTTTTGTGCAGCGGCACCAGTTCCGTCAGTGGACGGGGAGAGATGACGACACCGGCGGCATGAACCCCGGCGTTTCGCACCAGGCCTTCGAGTTTTCGGGCGGTGTCGAGTAGTTGGCGTACCTGGGGCTCGCTTTCGTAGGCCTGCTGCAGCGCAGGTGAATCTTTGATGGCCTGCTCCAGCTTGATGTTCAGCGTGGTGGGCACCATCTTGGCAATGCGGTCTACGTCGGCGTAAGGAATGTCCATGGCGCGGCCGACGTCCTTGATCGCGGCCTTGGCGGCCATGGTGCCGAAGGTGATGATCTGAGCGACATTGTCACGGCCGTACTTGCGAGTGACGTAGTCGATGACTTCGCCTCGGCGGTTCATGCAGAAATCCATGTCAATGTCTGGCATGGAAATACGTTCGGGATTCAAGAAGCGCTCGAACAGTAGCTCTTGCTGGAGGGGATCGAGGTCGGTGATACCGAGCGAGTACGAGACCAGCGAACCCGCCGCTGAGCCTCGGCCGGGGCCGACTGGAATATGGTGTTCCCGCGCGTAGCGGACGAAATCCCAGACGATGAGGAAATATCCGGAGAACTGCATTTGCTGAATGATGGCGAGTTCGCGGGCGAGACGCTGCTCGTATTCGGCCACGCTGTGCTTGATGCGGCCTTGTTCCTGCAAATTTCTGATTACCTCTAGGCGACGCGCGAAGCCTTCCCGGCTTACGTGCTCGAAATAACTGTCGAGGGTATAGCCGGCGGGAACATCGAAGTGCGGAAAGGGATTGCTCACCTTTTCGAGACGGAGATTGCAGCGTTCGGCGATCGCGAGAGTCCGGGAAAGCACGTCGGGCGCGTCTTTGAAGACCTGAAACATTTCGTCGTGGCTCTTGACGTAGAAGCCAGTACCCTGAAACTTCATGCGGTTGGTGTCTTGAATCGATTTGCCGGTCTGAATGCAAACCATGACGTCCTGGGCGTGGGCGTCTTCTTCGCACAGATAGTGGCTGTCATTGGTGGCGACCATCGGCAGGGCAAGTTCTTTTTCCAAGCGGAACAAGTCGGGATGAATGCGATGTTCCATCTCCAGACCCTGGTCCTGAATCTCGAGGAAGAAATTGTCTTTGCCGAAAATGTCGCGATAGGAAACGGCAGCGCTGCGAGCGGCTTCGTACTTCCCTTCCATGAGAAATTCGGCTACTTCGCCTTTGAGACAGCCCGAGAGACCGATCAACCCCTTGGAGTGTTCGGCCAGGAACTTCTTGCTCACGCGGGGCTTGTAATAAAAGCCGTGGAGCGAGGCTTCAGAAGTGATCTTGGCGAGATTGCGGTAGCCTTCTTCGTTTTCCGCCAGCACCAGCAGATGGTTGTAGGTGTCGTTGTCGGGAGGCGTGCGCTCGATGTTGTGATCGTCCTTCTTGCAGATGTAGAGCTCACAGCCGACGATGGGCTTAATTCCCTCATGTTTCGCGGCATTCACAAAATGCACTGCGCCGAAGATATTGCCGTGGTCGGTCATGGCCACGGCGGGCATGCCTAATTGCTTCGCCCGTTCACAGAGCTTCTCGACGTCGCAAGCGCCATCGAGCATGGAGTAGTCGGTATGAAGATGGAGATGGACGAATTGAGGCATGGGGGCTGTATTGATTTTACTGTGGCGTCATTGTAAGCGGAAGGTGGCTACAAACTTCGGGCGGAGTTATGCACAGGCAGTGGATTTCTGGCGGCCGAAAGCTCAAACCACAAAGGACACGAAGGTTCACAAAGATTCGCATATTCAGAAAGAAATCTTAACCACAGAGGACACAGGGACACAGAGGCCACGCGCCAGCCTAGCGTTCCCGTTTCTTGGCTTTGGACTTGGGCGCGGGTTTGGCAGGTTTCTTCTTTGGGGCAGGCTTCTTAGGAACTGATTTCGCAGGCTTGGCAACTGCGGGCGGCTTGGACGGCTTCGGCGGCGGTGGTACGACGGCCGGAGCAGTTACGGGCACGGCTTTGGTCTTCTTTCCAGCTTTTCCGACGGCAGCAGTCGGCGCTGGCGTTGCTTGAGCTCCGGCGGCGGCTGCTTTAGCGGCGCGTCCGCGTTTCGGAGGCGGAGGCGGAGGCGGAGGCGGTGGCGCGAGCGGCTTCAAGAACTTCAACGTTTCGGTGCGTGAACGCAGACGGCCATCGAGTAACAGCATGAATACATCGTTGGCAATCTTGGAATATTCGGGCAGTTGCGGCGTGATGTATAGCTCGGTCATCTCGGGCAGCGGGATCTTCTGCTGCACTTGCCGCCATTTGGTGAAGAAGTTCTTGATCTTCTGTTCTACGGCTTGCTGCCTGGAGGTCACGGCGAGGAACAGCGTCATCTCCGGGCGCGCTTCGGAGAGCAACTTCCAGGCGCGCGAAGGCGTTGCGGCCTCTTTGCCAGCAAGCCGTTTGGCCAGGTCTTTGGCATTGTCCTCGAGATCTTTCCAGGCCTCGACCAGATCCTTGCGTGGGATCGCCTTGCGGATATCGGCGACATCTTTATCGCTCAGCTTTGAGGTCAGAAAATACAGCACTGCCGGCGAGGGATCGGGCGTGTAGCCCAGCTCATTCATTTGCTGGCGGGTTTTCACCAACTGGCTTAGTCCGACGGTGTCCACCTTGGCAGTGGTCCAGTGCGGGTTCAGTACCTTGAGCCAATCTTCTTTTTCCAGGGAGCGCACGATGTGGAGCGGGTCGTCTTCGTAGGCGAGTTGTTCGATTTCGACTCCAATTGCCCGGTGGTTGATGTGGTCGATATATTTATTTTCTTTGGCGGACTGGTAGCGTGCTTCAGTGCGTTCCTCGAGGGGCCAGTGGAAGCGCGCGGCAAAGCGGGTGGCACGAATCAGTCTTGAAGGATCTTCGACGAAAGCATAATTGTGCAGCGTGCGGAGCAGCTTGGATTCGATGTCCGCGGATCCATTGAAAGGATCCATGAGCAGGCCGCGGGAACCGGGGTTGAGTGACAACGCCATGGCGTTGACTGTGAAATCGCGGCGTCGCAGGTCTTCGATGATTGTGGAGGGCGCTACGACGGGCGGCTTCCCTACTTTTTCATAGCGCTCGGTGCGGGCGGGACTAATCTCAGCGCGGACTTTGCCAGGCAGGACCAGGTAGATCGCCTTCAGATCTTCGTCGGTCGAGGAGACGATGGCGCCGGCGCGTTCCAAATCTTTTTGCAGCTTGAGGGGATTGCCCTGGACGGTGAAATCGAGATCGCGAATGGGAAATCCGCTGATGATGTCACGCACGGCACCGCCGGTGAGATAGATGTTCATCTCGGCGGCGCGGGCGATGTCTTGAACCAGCGTGATGCCCCGCTGCTGGTCGGGCGTCAGACGAATTTCCATGGTGTAGATGTAATCAGCCATGCGTCGTCCTGAATTTCGTGATTCGGTGCGCGAACGAAGTGGTGTAAAGATTTTCCACAGGGCACACCGGGGAGTCAGGGACAGGCCCGCCCACTACCACGTAAACTGCTCTATTGACTAGCTTTAGGCGATTCAGGCGTGGCCTCGGTAAACTACACAAAATACCACAAGGTTAACGATTTGGCTACTACGAACGAGATGACTGACTATGTTCGGAGTAAAAGTGTGAGAATGTGACTACGCCGAACCGCAGGAAACCGCAACCCGGGCGGGTTTGGCAAGAAGCGAATGCCCTCGACTCATAAGAAGGTAGTGGTCCGCAAAATTGACCGCGACACGGTGAATGGCCACGTCGCGCCCGCGAACTTCGTCCATGAAGGCAAACTGGAACTGCTGAATACCGCCGGGAATGTGATTGCGATTGAGCTGCGCGAGGTTAAGGTGGTTTATTTCGTGCGCGAGTTCGGCGAGGCGGAATCTCCCAGCCGCAAGACTTTCACGACTCGTCCACGTACCGAAGGATTATGGGTACGGCTGCGCTTCAAAGATGGCGATGTTCTGGAGGGAATGATGCCGAACGACCTGCTGCAGGCGTCGGCGGAGGGTTACTTGATTAATCCTCCGGATTTGCGATCAAATACCCAGCGGATGTTTGTGCCGCGGAGTGCGCTGGAGTCTCTTACGGTGCTGGCGGTGATTGGCGCGACCCGGCGGCGTCGGCGGGGGATGCCTAGCGATGCTTTGCAGGTGCCGATGTTTGGCGAGCAGTGAGAATCCCGCGCTACCGGGCTATCCCCTTGAACAACCTCTTATCGAAGGGATAGGCTTCGTGCCATAACACGCTGATTCTGGCGGCGTCGGGGTGCATGGGATTCAGCAAGATATTCATTGTCTCCGGGAGAATTGCGGACGGGACTTCTAATAATGGAGTTTGATTCAGAGATAGCCATTCATCGCCGAGGGTGCGGGATGCTATTTCGTTCTGCTGCCAGTCGTCGGTGAGCACGGAGAAATGCATTTTGGGTAAATCATCGGGCGCTTCGGCTTTCAGCAGGCGATAACTCTTGGGCAACTGATTGGGTTTGAGTTCTAAATGGACCAACGCCTCGACCAGCGCTCCGGCGGGCGTGGCGGCGAGATAGACGATGGGGCGTCCGCGAGTGTGCCAGCGAGCGGAGGCGAGAAGGCCGCCGCGTCCGTCGAGCGTGTCGTGGTTGCTGATTCTCCAGAGAAACACTCAGGCAAACATTCCTTCGTCGATCTGCACCAGCATTTCTTCCACTAAGCGGCCACCGGTTTCGGTGGACATCATTTGAATTGGCGTCTTGCCTTCGAAGCGCGACTTAGGTTCGCGCACCCAGGTTAGTGCTGACGCCGCATCGCCTAATGTGGCCTGCGCGCGGGCAAGGATGCGGGCGGTGCGGATGGCGCGATCGGATTCTTCTTTCGACAACTTCTGATGGCTGGCCTTGCGATGTTTGAACGTTCGGCGATGAATGACCAGGGCGTGAACTTCGTCGCGAGTGAGGCCGCGGCGAGTCATGCGGCTGACGGTGGTCAGGGGCAGACCACGTTCGGCCAGCGAGGCTAATTCGAGTTCGGAGGAGATGCGTCCGCCAAGCCACTCGCGGAGGAAGTTGGTGAGTTGGAGGGCGGTGGAGGGTGGGGTGGTTGGTTGCGGTTGCATAGGGACATTATGCCATAGAATGGTGGGCGAAGTGTACAAGCCAAATGCGAGGTGTGCTGCAAGTCATTGCCTACAAGCAATATATATTCGGAGAAACGTAGCTAAATACAAGGTAGAATACTTCCGATTAGGATGGAGGTAAGCGTGACCCGAGGGGACTGGGTTGGAGCCTTTGTGACGCTCGTGGCAACCGGAATTGGATACTTTGTGAGTGGCCCAAGGACTGCGGCTGTTTGCATCCTCGTGGGCACGCTGGGAGCGTCAGTTCTGCATTTTACGAGAAAGAAGGATACAGCGAGAGCCGAAGGCGGGGGAGCGGTAGATATAAGAAACAGCCTCAATCCAGCACAAAAACAGGAATTCAGTCCGGTATTCAGTCCCAATATCGTGATTGGGACTAACCCGCCATCGCACGCCAATAGACCTGCCCCTCCTGAAGCTCCAAAACGGAAACCCAATGTTCACTACAAGTCGTTAAGAATCGCCCCTGTTGGATTCGAGGATCATCCTACCTGCGACTTTGTTATCCGGGAACTTGATCACGACACTGGAACTACGGCGATTATCGCTTGTGTCCGTAACGATCCGATTGTCGGCGTTCGGACCGCTGAAGGCGTAACTGCACACCTGACTCCGAAAGATGCAGGCGGCAGACCTGTCGGAACTGGGGTATCCAAAGCCTGCTGGCTAAATACCCCCGGCGACTCGATTGACTTAGTGTCCGGCGAGTTTCAACATGTTGTGTTATTGGCGAAAAGAGGCAAGGATCTTGGCATTCCTTGGAAGCGGTGGGTGGAACCCGGTCCGATGGAAGCTGACGTAGTCAACATAGACGAGAGGGTAGCAATCTTAGAACTGGAGATTGTTGATTCGTGGGGAGAACCATTGTTGCCGCTTCTCGCCTTTGATGTTTCAGTGCGCGAAGAGCAGCTCTTGTGTGCACTGAGGCAACTCTCATGAGTTCTTTGTGTTGTATTCGATGCCATCCGAGCTGGTGGTTCGAAGCATGGCGTCACGGAACAGGAAACGGGTGTCATTTCGACGAGGTTGGCTGCCTACCGATACGTTCTCAAGGATAGCCTCGTATCAGGGCACGCCTTTCAGGCGTGCCGCCACGGAACGATAAATCTGGCAACGCGCCGATGAGGCGCAACTGCCACTGCACCACAGCGCCTAAAGGCGTCATCTGAACGTGACGATGCGGTACGCCTGAAGGCGTACCCTGATACGAGGCGCACTTACCGCAGCGGTGAACCGCTGCGCCACCCAAATTCAGAAGCGGAAAAAGTAGGCCGAATGGGGAGAATGCCCGGACGCTGCAGGGCAGGGATCAACTGGGTAGGGGTCCTTCGACTGCAGGACTGCTTCGCGTTGCGAAGCACTCCCTCCGCTCAGGATGACAGGCGTCTTACGGGATGGTCCCCTCAAACCCGGCGAACTGGCCGTTGCTGTTCAGCAGGAAGCGGCCGACCATCAGGTTACCGTCGTTGAGGCCGTCCCCGCGAACGCTGGTTCCGTTGGGATCGTCGAAGATGTAGTAGGTTCCGTTTTCCAGGAACGCGCCATGTTCGTTGCCGTAGAAGTCATACCAGCCCATTATTATGTTCCCCGACTTGTTAATGGTGTGGGCGAAGTTGTCCAGTGCGCCGGGGATGGCGAGAGTTGCAAATTTTGATCCATTGTAGAGCGAAGCCTCGGAGAGGCCGTTGGCATCAACCCAATCCGCCGTCATCAAACCACCGGCGTTGATTGACCAGATTATGGCGTTCGTCCCACCAGGGACGTCGATGCTGGTGTAGGTGTTGTTATCGAAGACGAATCCATGTTCTACGTTGCTGGCGTCATAGTAGGTGCCGGTAATTACACCGGCGTCGTTGATGCCGTAGGCGTAGCTGCTGGTAGCGCCGGGGAAGCCGATATCAGTGAAGGCCCCGTTGGTGTAGAGGAAGCCTTCCTCGGTATTGGTAGAGGTGGTGTAGGCGCCAACGATCTGGCCAGGGTTATTAATTCCCAGGCAGATCGTGGTTTGAAGCTGGGCCTTGGGGTCGTCGATATTGGTTACGGTGTCGCCTGAAAGCATCAGGCCGTGAACGGTGCCGGTGGAATCGGTGTAGTAGCCGGCCATTACGTTCGCGGTATTCACGGCGTAAATGCTGGTGTTCTCCGCGTTGGGCACCTGCACGGTGGAGAGAGTATCGCTTTGCGGTGTGGCCAGATAGCCGTAGCAAGTTGTACCAGTCACGCCGTTACAGTTAGCCGATCCGGGACCGTAATAGTAGCCGACGTAGGCTCCGGTGCTGCTGACGCCCGCGGTGAAGATGAAGTCGTTGGTCTGGAACTGGCCGCCGATGTCGGTGAAGCCGTGGAATGTGAGAGCGCTGTCCTCGTACCAGCCGGTAATCTCACCCGCGTCGTTCAGGCCGGTGCAGGCGGTTTGCAATGCTCCTGGAAAGATGATTTCCGTGATGCTCCCGCCGGCGGTGCGGGAGAATCCGTGCGAGTTGCCGCTGGAATCATAGAACTGGCCCACGACCAGGTTGGAGTTGTTCATCCCCAGAGCAAAAGTGTTGTCAGTGCCGCTTCCGTAGAAGGTAGTGACTTTCCCGCCGATGTTTACAAATCCCTGGTTCGGGCCGCCCGCCCCGGTTGCGCCGGCGAAATTCCCGGTCTTGTTGATGGCAAAAATCGAAGTTGATGCGGTTCCTTTGGCGACGTCGTACTGGCGGTATTTTGTCCCGTTGTTGGTGATGATGAAGCCGTGATAGAAGTTGTCGGTTCCGAGGAAGTCTCCGACCACCACGTTAGCGTCGTTGATTCCGAGGATGCGGGTGAAGTTGTTCGATTTGGGAGCGGAAAAAGTCTTGAACTTGGCGCCTCCGAGATAGGCGAAGCCCACGGTGTCGCCGCTGGAGTTGATGAAGTCGCCGACGACGATGTTGCTCTTGTTCACGCCGTTGGGATAGGAGGCAATCGCGCCCGGTGCGACGATCTGTAGGACTTTCATGGCCTGAGCCAGGCCTTGTGACGGGCTCAGCAGCGCAAACAGTAGCACAAGCAGTATGGAAGTAAGACTCCAGCGATAGGCGACTATGTTTCCGGCGAAAGAGCGGATGCCTTTCATGACTTCCTCCTCGCGTTATGACCTTGGAATCAATCCTGTACTCCAGCGGACTAAGGTCACATCTGGTTCGTACGGTACGCATCGGCGGCGGGGGAACCGCACATTGAGGCAAGACATTTTTATTTAGATTGGCGAGGCGGTCAAGATGAAAGAATTTGCACACCTCGGTGCGTGACGGTCTTTTCAGAGGATGACCAGCGGGGTTATCGGAGCAAACAAAAGTCCCGCGGTCGCGGGCTTCGAAAACTCTCGGTGTCCGAAAGGTCGGGCACGCTTGCCAAGCAATTTCAGGCTAGAACCCGGTCGGAAGCATGTCAACGCAGCTCGTGGTCAGTTCTAGTGACTGGACCCCGCACCCTCCCGATTCAGAACCACATATCCATTCGCTGAATTACAATCACCCTTCCGATTCTCTCGACGGAAACTACTATGAAACTTGGACAGATCGCCTCCACTTTGGGCGCGCGGCTGGAAAACGGCTCGCCTGAGACCGAAATCACCGGTGTAGCTGGCATTGAAGAAGCCGGGCCGGGGCAGATCAGCTTCGTCGCTAATCCCAAGTATGGGGCGGCGGCGCGCACTACTAAGGCAGCTGCGGTAATTGTGGCGGAGGACTTCCCTGCCATTCCGGCGGCCATGCTTCGTAGCACGAATCCTTATTTGGCGTTTGCAAAAGCGATTGGACTGTTTCATCAGGCAGCGACGTATGCGGCGGGAGTGCATCCGACGGCAGTGGTTCATGCTTCGGCGCGGATCGGCGCAGGCGCGCACGTGGGGCCTTATGTGGTGATTGGTGAAGATGTTGTGATCGGCAAGGATGCAGTTTTGCTGGCGCATGTGGTGATCTATCGCGGGACGAAGATCGGCGACAACTTCTTTGCCCATGCGCATGCCGTTGTTCGCGAGGGCTGTCGCGTGGGGAATAATGTCCTGCTACAAAATGGTGTGGTGATCGGCGCGGATGGATTTGGTTTCGCCAAGAATGACGCCGGACACTGGCACAAGATTCCTCAGCCGCAGCCGGTGGTCATTGAGGACGATGTGGAGATCCAAGCGAACTCGTGCATTGACCGGGCTAGCGTTGGCGAGACCCACATCGGTCGGGGAACGAAGATTGACAACCTGGTGCAGGTCGGCCACGGCTCGCGGATTGGCGAGGACGCGCTGCTGGCTTCGCAGGTCGGTCTGGCGGGATCGACGGAGATTGGCAATAACGTGATTCTTACGGGTCAGGTCGGAGTGGTGGGCCATTGCAAAGTTGGAGATGGTGCGATTGTAACGCCGCAAAGCGGGGTGGCTGGGGACATCGAAGCTGGCGCGATTGTCAGCGGGGCGCCGGCAGTGGATCACAAACTGTGGCTGAAGTATTCGGCATTGTTGAGCCGGTTGCCAGAGATTGCTCGGGCGGTTAGGGGCAAAACCTTAACCACAGAGGGCACTGAGGAACACAGAGGAAAACCTTCAGGCTGATGCGGTGTTGGACTGGCTTTGAAACTCTGGCGGCAAGCCACTTTCGATTACTCTGCGGACTTTCTCCATCAGTTCGTCGCGGGTGCCGAAGTCTTTCGGCTCGATGGGATCATGAAAGATTACGTCGACCGGGCCGGGCTTGATGGCGAAACGCGTCTTGGGCATGACGTAGTGAGTTCCTACGATGGTGATAGGCACTACTGGAACTTTGCAGCCCTCCGCTAAATAGAACGGGCCTTTCTTGAAGGGGATCAGCTTGCCGTCGTAAGAGCGATGGCCTTCTACATAGATGGTCATGTTGACTCCCTGGCGGACGACTTCGGCGGCAGCCTGCACGGCGGCGATGCCTGCTCCTCGGTCACCACGATCGACGGGCACCATCGACCCCATGCGCATTGCCTTGCCCATGATTGGGATATTGAACAGTTCCCTCTTGATGAGAACCGAGGTGCGGCGGGGAAGCAGCGGGACCGTGATGGCCGGGTCGATGTTGGAAACGTGGTTCGACATGAAGACATAGGTGCGATTGGGATCGAGCTTATCGAGACCGATGACACGGGTTCGCACGCCAGTCAGGCGAACTCCGTTGGCCGCACCCCACATGAAGACGCGATACATGAGATTGACGTTGCCGACAAGAAACGACCAGGGTATGAAGAACAGCGCCACGGGAATCAGCGCTAACGCCCAGAACGTCAGCATGGCAGTTGTACGGATCACGGTTGAGTCTCCATGTTATTTGCCGGCCTTAGCCTCGCTGACCGCGAGTGACTGAAGGCGCTCCGGCAGCTTTTCGTAAATCCCGCCGAAACCTCCATTGGAAAGAATGGCGACAACGTCTCCTGGGCGCAACTCCGGGGCGACCAGTTGCACGATGCCATCAACGGTTGGCACGATGCGCGCCCGACGTCCGTGCTTTTTTATGTCGCCGGCGACGGCGGCAAGGTCAAGCCGTTCGGCCGCCGGAATGGCTTCCGATTTGAACACTTCGGCAACGACGATCTCATCGGCCAGCGCGAGGCTCTCGGCCAAGTCGTTTTGGAAAACATTGCGGCGGAGGGTGTTGGAGCGAGGCTCGAGAATCACCCACAGGCGAGAGTCTGGATAGCGCGATCGCAGTGCCTTCAGTGTTCCGGCGATCGCAGTAGGATGATGAGCGAAGTCATCAATGACGGTGACGCCGTTTATCGTCGCCCGAACTTCGAGGCGGCGCTTTACGCTCTTAAAAGTCTGGAGGGCGACGGAAATTTGTTCTTTGGAAACACCGTAACTCGCGGCCAGAGCAGCTGCTGCGGTGGCGTTCCAGACGTTGTATTCGCCAGCCAGGGAAAACTCGAAGTTAGCCCAAGGCTTGCCGTCGCGCAGGACTGTCCATGAGGTGCGGGCGGGATCCAGACGTAGATCGGCGATTCGCCAGCTTGCCTGAGGGCTCGAACCGTAGCGCTCGACGGGACAGAAGGCGTGAGCCAGGCAACGGTCGATGCTCTCCCCGTTGTCGAAGCCGATGATGCGGCCACGCTTGGGGATCAGATTCACCAGGCGCTTAAAGGCGGTTTCTACGGCGTCGAGGTCTTTGTAGATGTCGGCGTGATCGAACTCGACCGAGGTCAGGATTACGGAGTCGGGGAAATAGTGGAGAAATTTCGGGCCTTTGTCGAAGAAGGCGGTGTCGTACTCATCGCCTTCGAGGATGAAATGCTTGCCTTCGCCCAGTTGAAAGCTGCTGCCGAAGTTCTCGGCGATGCCACCGATAAGAAACGAGGGTTGCAATCCGGCGGATTGAAATATCCACGCGAGAATTGAGGTGGTGGTGGTTTTGCCGTGCGTCCCGCCAACGACCAGAACTTCTTTGCCGCGCAGGAACTCGTCGTGCAGAACTTGTGGTAGCGAGGCGAAGGGGATGCGCTGGTCGAGGACGTGCTCAAGCTCGACATTTCCACGAGAAACCACGTTGCCGACGACGACCAGATCGGGCCGGGGTGCGAGATTCTTGACGTCGAAGGGCTGGTGGACAGGGATTCCCAGCGAGGCCAGAAAGTCAGACATCGGAGGATAAGCGGCGGCGTCTGATCCGGTGACGCGGAATCCGCGCTGCTGTAGCATGCCGGCGAGCGAGGCCATCGCGGTGCCGCAGATGCCGATCAGGTGAATGTGTTTAACGTTGGTCATACGTCAAAAGCTCAACCACAGAGAACACAGGGGACCACAGAGGGACCCCGCTCTACTTGCCTGCCTGTACGTTCTTCTTGCCGATCGTGACTGTTGCCGGCTCCAGAATTCTGAGACTTACTTCCCCATGTTTGGCATCTAATGCCGCCCTAACGCCGATGGGCAGAGTTATGTTGCTGCGTGAGACGTGGCCGGAGCGCAAGCCGTATGCGATGGGCACGTCCAACTCGCCGACGACGCGCAACACGACGTCTTCCAGTGTGTAGCTTTGATTCTGATGCTGTACACAGTCCAGCATTTCGCCAAAGACGATGCCGCGAATTCCCTTTAGCTTGCCGGCCAGCTTCAGCTGCATCAGCATGCGGTCGATCTGGTAGGGACGAGCGGCAACATCTTCTATAAATAAAATGGTTCCGGCGGTTTGGATTTCGTAAGGTGTGCCCAATGACGCCACCAGGAGGGACAGACATCCGCCGTACAGAATGCCTTCGGCTGCGCCTTCGACCAGAGGTTTCACGCCCGCGAGATCGATCGCCCACTCGGAGCTTGCGCCTAGCGCGGCTTTCCACGATGCTAGTTCCACTCCGCCTGGGTGGGCAAAGTCTTTAGCCACCATCGGCCCGTGGAATGTGATCAGGCCTGCGGCGTCGGTGAAGTACGTCAGGAGCGTCGTGATGTCACTGTAGCCGACAAAAATCTTGGGATTGGACTTCATCTTTTGCGGATCGATGGCGTCGAGGAGATAGTTCGCGCCGTATCCGCCGCGGGCGCAAACGATGGCGCGGATGTCAGGCCGCAGGAACATTTCTTCAAGTTCGTGTGCGCGACGCTTCACTGATCCGGCGAAGTACAGGTCTTGATCGAGAATGGAGTCGAAGTAGAAGGGCTGGTATCCCAGTGCTTGGAAGGCTTGGCATCCGGCATCGAGCAGTTCGCGATTAATGTTGCTGGCGGGAGCGACGATGCCGACCGTGTCCCCCGGCTGAAGGGCGGGTGGTTTGACGTTCGAGCTGGGCGGCGTGGGCGGCATGTGATGTCAGATTTTAAAGGAAAAACTCTCCGCGACAGATTAGCTGAGCGGGTCCGCGGAGAAACACCTGGCCCTGCCAGCGGACTGTTTGCGTTCCTCCGGGGGCATGCACGCGCACTGGCGATTCAGCTTTCTTGGTGGCGATAGATGCGACTGCCGCGGCGCAGGAACCGGTGCCGGAAGACTGGGTCTCGCCAACGCCGCGCTCGAAGAAGCGAGCACTTATACTGTTGGCATTGTCAATGGTTACAAGTTCAATGTTAATCCCCTGCTTGAAGTCACGGTGACGTCCGATCTCAGCTGCTTCGGTTTGCCATTCGGGAGCAAATTCCCTAACAAAAATCACATAGTGGGGATTGCCCATGGAGACGGGAATACCGCGGACTTCCCGGGAAGCGAGCTTCACCAGCAATTCACTGCTGACTTGCGGTTCACCCATGGCGGTCTCGAATTCATACTGGGTTTCGTTCCGCGAAATCAGGGTGCAAGTTTTCAGGCCTGCGCCAGTCCGAACAACGACTTTCTCTTTGGCGCGCTCCGCACACAGGTAGGCGGCGACACAGCGGGTACCGTTGCCGGAGATCTCCGCTTCCGAACCGTCGGCGTTAAACAGGCGGGCGCAGATGTCGGCATCGGAGGCGGGGAAAAGCCACTCTACGCCGTCGGCTCCGACGCCTTGATGGCGGTGACAGAGGCGCTTCGTTAGTTCGCTTGGGTCATCGGGCGCATGGGTGCCGTCAATCATCAGGAAATCATTGCCGCAGGCGCTGGCTTTCACGAAAGGAATGACGGTGGCGGGCGGATTCATTCAATCCTGCGCTTGCCCCAGCGGGACGGCACTGGCGAGAACCGTCGACTGTTTGAGGCCTTGAAAAACCTGCCGTTGCTCCTTGCGAGTGCCTTCAACGTCGAACTGAAATCGCACATGTTGTGGTGTAGCGGCTATCTCGACGTTCTGGGTCATGGCGTGGATGCATTCCAGAATACGATTCACCTCTTTACTGATTTCCTCGGCACTTGCTCCCGTGACTTCATAGGTATGGACCGCCAACTTGAGACTCAATCGTTCTTCTGCACTGCCGAGGAGAAACAGACAAATCAGAATGAGCACGGTGGCGAAAGAGGCGGTGAGATAGAAACCGCCGCCAACGGCCATGCCCACCGAAGCCACTACGAAAAGAGTTGCGGCAGAGGTGATGCCGGTTACCAGGTCGCGGCCAGCATGGATGATCGTTCCCGCGCCAATGAAACCTATGCCGGGAATGATCTGGGCTGCGATGCGAGTGTGATCTCCGATATGTTCGACCGCGAGAGCGTCGGAGAGAAGGGTGTACATGGCAGCGCCGAGGCAGATGAAGAGATTGGTACGAAGTCCGGCAGGACGGTGCTTGAGTTCGCGTTCCAGTCCGATCAAGCCTCCCAGAATTGCGGCTACGATCAGGCGAACCATGGAGACTCCCACTATGGAGTTCATCTCAGATCGCAACAATTCGCTGATGTGTTGAAGTGTCGGCATGAAAGCTGAAGTTGGCTGGATTCTATCACCGGAAAACCGCGCCCGAACGGCATCGTCAGTGGACGAGTTAACCGGCGTGATTACCGGGTGACGCGGCCGGTCCAGTAGATGGTGGCCGGGGGCTGGCCTGCGGTGTGAATGACGACCATAGAAGTGAGGCCGCGTTTCTGGGCATCTTTTTGCAAAGCGGCAGCGACGGGATCGCCGTCGAATGCGATTACATAGTCGGCGTACTGGTGAGGATCGTCTAGCGCGCGCTCCCACAGACCCTCGGGATCGGATGGTACGAACCAGGGGCGATGGTTGCCCTCATTGATGGTTTGGCGCAGCGGGATGCCTGCTCGTTGGAGGGCGCCAACATGATCGCCGAGGTACATGAGGAGCGTGGCATGGTGCGGCAGCAATCTTAGGTTGGTCGCCAGTTCGGTTTCGAGCGTGATGCGAGTGCGCGAATTGACCCAGGCTTCGCGGTAGCAGATGGGCTGCGCCCGCCAGACGAAAGCGTAGCTGGCGGCGACTAAGCTAACAATGGCGACGCCGGTTGCGATTTTCATCCAGCGACCACGCGCTAGTTGCGACATGAAATGCAAAAGCAGAGCGGCAAAGACCGCGAAAGCGGGAAGCAACTGTGCCCCATAGCGGACGTTATACAGAGAGAACGGCCACCAGGGCGGAAGATAAATGGGCACGCCGCTGTAGCCGATCGACAGAGTGTAGAAGATCAGTGGCGTCCAGAGCAGGAGTAGGGGCAAGAGGCGAAGATCGAAGATGAAGATCATCAACGAGCCAGCGAAACCTATACCCACCCACACCTTCTGCCAACCTGCTTCTGTCATGTTCAGCTCTGCTGTCTTGAGGAAATAACTGAAGGCAACTGGCAGATCATGCGCGCCGGGATGACTCTGTCCACTCTTTTGTTCAATGGTGCGGGCAGAGTAGGGTCCGTTGGCGAACTCGAGGGGATTGCGGTAAACGATCGTGTTGTAGCCCAGCCACAATAGCGGCGCTACCGCGGCCAGCAGGACGAAGCGCGCCAGGGCCGGGGCGAGACTCCGAGCTTTGCCTGAACGAATTACCACGGCGACGGCTGCAATGCACATCACGACGGCGAGGAACCATCCGTCATAGCGGGTGAGGCATGCGGCTATGAGGCATAGCCCACATTTGGTCAGGGATGAGGACGGTGAGCTTTTTGTAGTGGTGGTCGTCGATCGCGCAAACTCGCTGAAGTGCACCAACGCCCAGATGAACAAGGCTAGATACAACGGCTCGGTCATTGCTGTGGTTTGCAGGTAGAGCAGGTTGGGATTGCCGGCGTAGATCACGGCTGCGAGCCAGGCCGAGACTCGGGCAGCCTGGCTTGGTGTCGCATCGTGGCTCAAGTATCCGAGCACCAACCGGAAGACACCCACCGTGCCCAATACGTAGGCCACCATGGACGGGATCGCACCCCCAACTCCGGCTTGCCAGGCGGCGTCGGAAAAAAGGAATGGGATCATCAGTAGATGAGGCAGAGGCAGCCAGACCGTGCCCAGTTGCAGGAGGCCGGGAGTTCTGGAGTCGATCACGCGACGCGCGATGTTGATGTGGGCGACGGCGTCACCGTAGAGCAGCAGGTCTCCGTGGCGGAAGTAAAACAGAAACGCCACCAGCGAGGCAGCAGCGGCAAGCTGGCCTACGAGTGTGGTTTCACGATCCCAGCGACCTGTAGGCTGGAGCTTCATTCCAGGTGAGTGAGTTCGCGGAATATTTCAAAGCGAGATTCGATTTCCTCGCGATTCAGGTTCTGCAAGCGCTCGGTGCCGAAACGCTCGACGGCGAATGATCCCATGACCCCGCCGTAGAACAGTGCTCGCTTGAGGACTTCACGATTGAGAGTTTCCTGAGAGGCGATGTATCCCATGAAGCCTCCGGCAAAGGAGTCGCCGGCGCCCGTGGGATCTTTCACTTCGTCGATAGGTAACGCGGGTGCGCGGAAGGGATGGCGCCCGATGCCGAATGCGCCTTCGCGGAAGAAAATGGTCGCACCGTACTCTCCGTGCTTGATCACCAGCGCCTTCGGCCCCATGGCCAGCACCTTCTGCGCAGCGCGCGGCAGATTGCGCTCCGCTGCCAACATTTTGGCCTCGCCGTCATTGATCAGCAACACGTCGATGAGCTTTAAAGTCTCCAGCAGATCGGCCCGCGCGCCCTCGATCCAGAAGTTCATGGTGTCGCAGCCGGTCAGTAGAACATGGTTCATTTTGCGGCGGACTTCGGCTTGCAGGGTGGGTTGAATGTTGCCCAGGAACAGAAATTTCGAATCCATGTATTCGGTGGGAATTCGCGGCTTAAATTCCTGAAAAACGTTTAGCTCGGTGAAATCGGTTTTGGCCTCGTTCAGGTTCTCGAGATATTGGCCACCCCAGCGGAAGGTCTTGCCTTTGGCATGTTCAATTCCACGGATGTCGATATTACGTTTCTTGAAGACTTTTTCGTGTTCGGTGGTGAAGTCTTCGCCGACCACGGCGACGACTCGCACCTCAGTGAAGTAGCTCGCAGCGAGGGCGAAGTAAGTGCCGGACCCGCCGAGGATGTCCTGCACGCGGCCCGAAGGCGTGGCGATCGAGTCAAAAGCAACCGAACCAGCGACGACAATACTCATGCAGTTTTGCCTTCCAGGTATTTTCCGAGGATTAGTTTCAACCTTTCCCGCGTGGCGGCGGGGATCTTGTTACGGTCGGTCAGAATGGCGTGGGCCAGGGCTGATCCGCACTTGCAGCTTCGTCCTGCCGGCAATGCGGCTACGGTTTCGCGCACCACGTTACAGGCATTCTCAGCGTTCTTCAACAAAACCGCGACAACCTGGTCGACGGTCACTGAGTCGTGATGCGGATGCCAGCAGTCGTAGTCGGTGACCATGGCGATGGTTACGTAGCAGATTTCGGCTTCGCGGGCGAGTTTGGCTTCCTGCAAGTTGGTCATGCCGATGATGTCCATCCCCCAACTGCGGTAGACATTCGATTCGGCTTTGGTGGAAAACTGCGGCCCTTCCATACAAACATAGGTGCCGCCGCGTTTGCCGGTGACACCGGCTTTCTTGCACGCCGACTGCACCACAGCGGCCATTTCGGTGCAGATGGGATCGGCAAAAGATACGTGAGCGACAACTCCGCCGCCGAAGAAGGTGTCGATGCGATGGCGAGTGCGGTCGAAGAACTGGTCGGGAATGACGAAGTCCAGCGGCTTATGTTCTTCCTTCAACGATCCAACCGCCGAGACCGAGACGATCCGTTCGACGCCGAGTTGTTTGAATCCGTATATGTTGGCGCGGAAGTTGAGCTCGCTGGGCGAAATGAGGTGACCACGACCGTGACGTGCCAGAAATGCGACTTTGCGTCCCGCCAGCGTACCGAGCACGTAAGCGTCGGAGGGATCACCGAAGGGAGTTTGTTGGCGCAGTTCTTTGGCGTCGGTGAATCCGGGCATGGAATAAAGACCGCTGCCGCCGATAATGCCGATTTCCGCTTGTGACAAGAGTGTCCTCTAGTTAGGTGTGCGAATTGAAGATTATACAGAAGGCCGAGGCATGACTACTTTCGCCGCAGATTTACGCAGATCAACGCAGATAAAGTTGGTATTACTTTGCCGCGGGCACCATCCCCAGAAGTTCCTGCTCCAAATGTTCGGTAGTAGCCTGGTCGAAGCTCTCGGTAATCAGGATGTCATTCGCTTGTACGACCATCACTACCGGGCCCTCTTCGGTCAGCCAGATATGTGTGCCGGTGAGAGTTTCGAGCTTCGGCAACTCGGTAACATCCTTGGTGACGTTTTCCTCGACCTGGTGTACATGTTTGTATCTTTTTTCCAACCCTCCCGCGTAAATGGCCGCGAACTTCGATGCACTTTCTGCATCCGACCAGCGGGAAAAATAGAGCACGTCCAAAGGCGCCGTCGCATCGCCTTTTGGCCGGGCGGCATAGTAGTAACCGCCTCGCCAATGGGGATAGATTGCGTGCGATGCTGCGACCCCGGCGTACTCGTCCGCGAGTAGGGCAACGTCGAATTCTCCGACAGCGCCAATATCGAAACGATCATAGTTCTTGAAGTCGCGATCGAAATCCGGCAGGCGCATGGGTTCGAGCCGCTCGCCGGAAAGATATGTCTTCGGCTCCATAATCTGACGCGTGCTACGCGGTGGATTGGTGAAAGTTTCCGCAAATGCCTTTCGCTTGCCGCCGCTACGCAACAGTTCGGCTTCGAAATCCAAACCATAACGATAGGGAAAAGTTAGCGATTCCTTGAGATAAATAGGGGCATTCTTGTACTGAACTGAATCGTCTGTACCGGCCAATATTCCCTCTTCTAACGCTTTGGCGATCTGAGGCGAACCCAACAGCGACTGCCCGGTAGGCTCAAGCATGTAGTCGACAAGGGTGAGCGTGGCCTGGCCTTCGACGACCGCCTGCCGGGCTTCGCTGACTTCGTCTTCCTCAATGTCGGCGGCGGTGGGCTCTTTCTGATCGTTGATGTCAGTGTCCTTGAGCCATTTGTCCAAATCGAAGGACTGGTCTTGTAAGGCGTGAGTCAGTTCATGTGCGAGCACTGGACGCTGTTGTTCGGCATCGAGCCAATCGAGCAGGTTCACGGTTTTGGTTTTGGCGTCGTAGTAGCCCGCTACTTGTTCGCGCAGCAGGGTCAGCAGGAAACCCTGGAGATCGAAGTCCCGGGGGATAAGGCCGAACTTCTTCAACACCAATTCGGAACGGCGCAAGCGTTGCGCGTCTTTGTCCTCGGCCATGGACTTTTCCAGGTAGCTGACCACCTGATCGCGGCTGACAAGCTGGCGTTTAATCTCGTGTTTGATCGGCAAACCCGAATCTTTGCTGACAAATCCCAGAATCTTGTCAACATCATGGAAGAGTTCTTCGGCCTCTTTAGGAGAGATTTTCTTCTCTGTTGTAGTTGCAGATTGCGTCCATGCGAGGGACGACAAGATCAGCACCAGAAAAATCTTTTGGCCAGGTATGCTCACGGATCAAGGCGGATCAATCGACTGCCAGCCGCAGATTATCACGTATAGCTCTCGCCTCCGAGAGCATCCTGTAAACTAGAGATGGCCGAATATGGCGAAGACGATTGAAAGCTCTGGAGCGGGCGTTCGCGGCGATGTTAGTTTGCTGGGGGCGGCGGACCTTCATCTTTTCAACGAGGGCCGGCATTATCGCGCTTACAACAAGCTGGGCGCGCACCTGACCGACGCTGGGAATGAACCGGGCGTCTGTTTCAGCGTATGGGCGCCAAATGCGCGCGAAGTGTCGGTGATTGGGAGCTTCAACCGCTGGGACCCGCAAACGCATCAGCTGCAGGCCCGCGGGAATTCGGGGGTATGGGAGGGATTTGTCCCTGGAGTGCCAAAAGGGGCGTTATATAAGTTTCATATTGTTTCGCGACACAACGGGTACGTAGGCGACAAAGCCGATCCGTTTGGATTGCTGCATGAGAAGCCGCCGCGAACCGCGTCGGTGGTGTGGGACCTGGAGTATGACTGGGCGGATGATGCGTGGATGACGCAGCGCAAAGAGAAGAATTCGCTGCATGCGCCGATGGCCATTTATGAAGTCCATCTTGGGTCCTGGATGCGGGTCCCGGAAGACCATAACCGGTCTTTGTCCTATCGCGAATTGGCGCCGCGTTTGGCGGATTATGTCACTCGCATGGGGTTTACTCACGTGCAGTTTTTGCCGGTGATGGAGCATCCGTTCTACGGTTCCTGGGGATATCAGACGACCGGGTATTTTGCCCCCACAGCGCGCTACGGGGAGCCGCAGGATTTCATGTATCTGGTGGACTTCCTGCATCAACATGGCATTGGAGTGATCCTCGATTGGGTGCCTTCGCACTTCCCTTCTGACGGACATGGGCTGGCGTATTTCGACGGGACACATTTGTTCGAACATTCCGATTCACGGCAAGGCTTTCATCCCGACTGGAAAACGCTGATCTTCAACTATGGACGGAATGAAGTACGCAGCTTCTTGCTGTCGAGCGCAATGTTTTGGCTGGAGAAATACCACGCCGATGGGTTGCGAGTGGATGCCGTGGCCTCGATGCTTTATCTCGACTACTCGCGCAAGGAAGGCGAGTGGCTGCCCAACCAGTACGGCGGAAGAGAGAACCTGGAGGCAATTGAATTCTTGCGGCAGTTTAATCAAGAAGCTTATGGGGAGCATCCTGGGATTCAGACGATTGCGGAAGAGTCGACGGCGTGGCCCATGGTTTCACGGCCTATTTACGTTGGCGGGCTGGGCTTCGGTTTGAAATGGGACATGGGATGGATGCACGACACTCTGAAATATTTTGCCAACGACCCCATACATCGCAGATTTCATCACAACCAGTTGACATTCCGTATGTTGTACGGCTTCACGGAGAATTTTGTGTTGCCCCTGTCTCATGACGAGGTGGTGCACGGCAAGGGATCGCTGATAGGAAAGATGCCGGGCGATGAATGGCAGAAATTCGCCAACCTGCGTCTGTTGTTCGGATACATGTACGCGCAGCCGGGCAAGAAAATGCTTTTCATGGGAGACGAATTCGGCCAGGTGAGTGAGTGGGCGCACGACGCTAGCCTGGAGTGGCATGTCTTGCAATTTCCCTTGCATCGTGGCTTGCAGAGCTGGGTGGAGCAGTTGAACCGGCTTTACCGGAAGTATCCCGAACTGCATGAGATGGACAATGAGCCGGGCGGTTTCGAGTGGATTGACTGCAACGACAGCTTGTCGAGCACGATTTCTTTACTGCGGAAGGGTAAGGAGACAGGCAACGTTGTTGTGGTGTGTAACTTTACTCCGGTTCCGCGGGTTGGCTACCGGCTGGGAGTTCCTAGCGGCGGTTATTGGCGGGAGTTGTTGAACAGTGACGCCACGGAATACGGAGGCAGCGGCATGGGCAATATGGGCGGGCTGCAGGCTGAGGATCAACCTTCGCACGGACGGTCGCACTCGCTGAATCTAACGCTGCCGCCGCTGTCAGCGGTGTATCTGAAAGCCGAATAACCGGCATCACTGCCGAAGTTCCGGCGCAATCGACATGCCCCTCGGTAAGAGCGGGCTAAGAAGCGGCTGGCACGGCGCTTTCAATGGTTAGATCAGCGTGGGGCACCCGTTGGCCGAGTAGAAGTTCAAGCCGACTTGTAATCTCGCGAATAGGAACACCTTTGGGAATAGCGGCGTCGACGAAGGGCGTCATTTGTTCCAATTCGGGACCGCTTCCGGCGACCATTATGATCGGCAGTTCAGGATTGAGGTCTTTCAACGAGATCGCCAATTCCAGCCCAGTCATGCCGGGCATCTGGTAGTCAAGAATGACGGCATCTATTGGACGAGTGGCAGTGCGATACAGCTGCAAGGCTTCGGAGCCGTCCTCGGCCACGATCACGGCGTATCCAGATCTGCCGAGGAGAGCCTGATAGAACCCCAGAATCTCCTCGGCATCGTCTACGCATAGCACCAATGGACATCTCATAGGGGAGGGTCCGTCCTTTCTTCCCGCTCGCCCGAGGGATAAGGCGAGGACTACTGCATTTTGGTATGCAGATGGAATGCCATTCTCGGAGTGCATGCTAGACTCAGGCATCGGCGCCTCATGCGGATTCTGACCCGCTACATTCTGCGCGAAGTAACGACTCACGCTTTGATCGGAGTGGGGGTCTTCACTTTTGTGCTGTTCACCCGCGACCTGGGGCAAATCCTGGAATTGGTGGTGCGCAACAGCGCTCCTTTGCCCAGCGTGGCGGAGGTTTTCTTCCTGATTGTCCCGGTGACGCTCACTATCAGTATTCCAGCGGGAGTTCTGGTCGGAATCCTGATCGGATTGGGCCGTTTGGCCGCCGACAGTGAGATCACCGCGATGCGGGCGAGCGGCCTTGGGGTTTGGAGCTTTTTGCGAATCATCTGCATTTTTGCGGTAGCGTCGTGGTTTCTGGCATTGGCGAATGGTGTTTATGTGGCGCCGCGCTCGCAGGCGGCCATGGCACGATTGCAGGACCAACTAAAGTCATCACAGATCTCATTTGAAGTTCAGCCACGAGTATTTTACGAAGGCTTTCCGCAACTCGTGCTCTATGTAGAGAACGTGCAGGCGGCTCAGGGAGCGGCGGTGTGGAAGGGGGTGTTTATTGCAGACACCAGCACCCCGGCGTCGCCCCGCATCACTCTGGCCGAGCAAGGAATTTTGGTGAGTGAGGGTGCGAACACGCTGCATCTTCGACTGACCAATGGTTCGACGCACGAGACGGACCCGAAAACTCCGGGCAACTATCAGATCTCAACGTTTGAGCATACCGACATGCCGATTCCGATGCCTCAGGCGGAAAGCGGTAAAGAGCAGGAACCGGCACCGGTTTCACAGCTGAAGACAACGGAACTGTGGCGGCAGGCGCACGACAAGAGCAATCCCATGGCGCGTTGGGATTGGATCGAACTTCATCGCCGCTTCGCGCTCCCCACTTCCTGTCTGGTTTTGGCGCTGGTGGGGATTCCGCTGGGTCTGTCGTCAAAGAAGGGCGGGAAATCGACCGGCTTTGTTCTTGCGATTTTGCTGGTGTTTGCCTACTACTTCGTGTCGTTGGTGGGAATATCGCTGGCGCGGCAGGGGAGGGTTTCTCCAGGTTTCGGGGTGTGGCTGGCTGATCTGGTGTTCTTTTTGGGAGGAGCTTTCTTGTTATGGCGCGCCGAACGCAGGCCGTTCGATGTATCGGCATGGCGCGACCGGCTAAATCCTTTCAAAGGACGGCTGAAGGTGAATGGCACGGGAGGCCTATGGGCAAATCGTGCGCAAGATGTTTTCGAGCGAGTCTCGACGCGGCGGCGAGTGTTCAGAGCCAGTTTTCCCATGATTCTGGATGATTATGTGCTGCGGGATTTCGCAGTGAATCTGGCCCTGGTGCTCTCGACTTTCCTGATGCTGCTGCTGGTTTTCACCCTGTTCGAGCTGTTGGGAGACATTTTGCGTAATCAGGTGTCGCCTTTAGTGGTGGGAGAGTACTTGCTGAATGTGTCGCCTTATTTCCTTTACAACATTACGCCGTTGAGTATTTTGCTGGCAGTGCTCATCACCCTGGGTCTGATGCAGCGCACCAATGAAGTCACGGCCATCAAAGCGACAGGGATCAGCATTTACCGGATCGTGACCCCGTTGTTAGTGGCGTGCGCGGTGCTGGCCTGTGCGCTGTTTTTCTTCGATCAATTCTATTTGCCGCATGCCAACAAGCGGCAGGACGCGCTGCGGAATCAGATCAAGGGAAAGCCGACGCAGACTTATCTGAATCCAGACCGGAAGTGGATTTTCGGGCAACATTCCAATATTTATTATTACCAGCTGTTCGATCCGGAACGAGATCAGTTTGGGCGGCTGGCGGTGTTTCAGTTCGATCCCAAGACGTTTCGACTGACGCAGCGAATCTATGCCGAGCGGGCACACTGGGAAGACTCGCTGCAACGCTGGGTGTGCACCCAGGGGTGGGAGCGCGACCTACGCGGATCCGCGATTGAGGGTTTCCACACTTTCGATGTGGCGACGTTCGCTGGGGTGAGCGAGCCGCCGACGTATTTCAAGAAGGAAGTCAAACAATCTTCAGAGATGAGCTACAAGGAGTTGCGGCGCTATATTCTTGACTTGCAGCAGAGCGGATTTGAAGTGGTGCGGCTGCGGGTTCAACTTGAAAAGAAGTTCGCCTTCCCCATGATTGCTTTGGTGATGGCAGTACTGGCGATTCCCTTTGCGCTCTCGGCCGGGCGGCGCGGGACCATTGCGGGAGTGGCAGTCGCGGTGGGAATTGCGGTGGTCTATTGGACGGTTTCGGGATTGTTCGAGGCCATGGGGAACATCAGTCAATTGCCCCCGTTTCTGGCGGCGTGGTCTCCGGATTTGATTTTCGCATTGTTGGGCGGATACATGATTTTGAAGGTACCGACGTAGGTGACAAAAACTTGCCTCAGCGGCTAAAGCCGTGGCATTTCAGATCGAAATGGCATAGCTGAAGCATGCCCTCTCGTGCGCGCTCCCCCGCCGATTTTTCAACAATTCGAGTGATGGCCACTTTATGCTGCGGAAAGGACGCTCACGATTCAGTCGGCGGCGACAGCGGTGGGGTTTACCGAGGTCTGAGCGGCCAAGCCTAATGTAGTAAGGACTCCGGTAGTGGTGTTAAGGGTGAAAACCGAGAGCGTGGACGACTCGTTGTTGACGACATATACGAAATCCGTCGGGTTGGTGAGGGTGTTACCAACGTTAATCCCGGTAGTGCCAGAAACGATGACGAAGGAGGCCGGAGCCTGGCCGGTGGAAACTGTGGGAGTAACCGAGAGCGGGGTCAACACTCCGCTGCCGGTACCGTAGGAGAAGGATGAGATCTGATTCGATGTCCGATCGAGCACGTAGAGAAAATCGAAGGCGGGATCGATCGCAATTGCAACCGGGCCAACCCCGTTGGAGAAGGGTGAACCAGCAACAGCCTTCAAAGTACCGTCCGGGTGGTTAACGTCGGTACAAGTGGTCACGATCTTGTCACAAATATTGAACGCGGAGATGGTATTGCTTCCGGTATTTGCGACAAATAGTGAGGACCCATTGGGCGGGATGGCCAATCCGGACGGCGACAGTCCGACTGCGTAAGGCGAATTACCTAACGCGGTCAGGCTACCTGTGCCGGAGATGGAATAAGCGGAAAGCGTGTTGGTGAAAGTATTGGAAACGTATAAGAAGTTTCCGCTGGCACTGACTGCCACCGAGGTGGGGCCGGTCGGGACGGTAGTTCCTGCGGGTATGGTGGTAAACGGGGAGTCGGCAACTTCGGTCAAGGTGGTACCACCACTGATCGAGAAGACTGAAATTGTGCTGGATCCTTGATTGGCCACGAATAAGAATTTTCCAAACGGATCAATGGCCATTCCCATCGGCATAGTCCCAGTTTTTGCTGTGCTTGTAACGGCAGTCAGGGAGGTATCGGAATTGAGGGTGTAGGTAGAGATGGTCTGGGACCCGATGTTGTCTACGAAGACCGCGTTCAGGAGGGGCGAAATAGCGATAGCAAAGGGAGAAGCTCCGGTGCTTTGCGCAGTTCCTAAGATTGTGAGCGATCCGTTGGCGAGCGTCGCGGTATAAGCGGTCAGCGTGTTGTCACCCTGGGCTGCGATGTAGACCACGCCAGTGCCATTCGTGGCGACAAAGCTGGTGTTGCTGCTGCAGGCGAGTAATCCGCACAGCGAAATGGAAAGCAGACAAGCAGACAAGCGGAACTTCATCCGTATTGTTTCTCCCGTTCTGGCGTGGTGTGAGCTTAACTCAGTGACCGCATGGCGCTGGAAAGTTCCTTCAAAGGTGTATCAGGAATGCGGGGGAAAGAGCAAACCCCCAACAGTGAGTAGGAACCGCAAAAGCGGGAAAAAGTTGCATTTGGGCCGGCCGCCTAACCGCGTTCGGCGAGGGAGACAGTGTCGGCGATGCGAGGGGTGCCATCGTCGCCCGCTTCGGGGGCCAGGGGCAAGCGAATCTCGACCATGAGACCACCTTGTGGGCGGTTCACGGCACGGATGGCGCCGCCGTGGAGGGCGACTGCGCGATCGGTGATAGCGAGGCCCAGTCCCACGCCGCCAGTCTGGCGGCCGCGGGCATCGTCGATGCGGTAGAAGGGGAGAAACAGCTTGTCGAGCGCCTCCTCCGGTACGCCCGGCCCGGAGTCGGTGACACGCACCACGGCTTCCGGCCCTTTGGCTCCCATGCCCTGCTCCAGCCGAACCTGGACGCTGGTGCCGGGCTCGGTGTAGCGGACGGCGTTGCGCACCACGTTCTCGATCGCGCTCTGAAGTAGCCGCGCGTTGCCGGTGACGACGCAATCATCCACTACGTCGACTTCGACCTCGCAACGGCGGTCCTGGGCTTCGAAGGCGGCGTCCTTGGCGATCTCGGTGATCAGATGTTCCAGGTGCAGAGATGATTTCTGGATGAATTCGTCGCCGCCATCGAGCCGGGCAATGGTGAGCAGCTTCTGAATGAGCTGGTTGAGCCGGTTGGTCTCACGATCGATGCGGTCGAGCGCGCTGCCGGCCTCGGATCCGCTGCGCTGGCGGGCGAGTTCCAAAGCAACGTTCAAGCGGGCAAGCGGCGAGCGTAATTCGTGAGAAATATCAGTCAGCAAACGCCTTTGGGCATTGACTAACTTCTCAAGCCGTTCCGCCATGCGGTTAAAGTCACGCATGAGTTCAGCCATTTCGTCGTGGCGGCTGGATTGGGGAACATCGGCACGGGCGGCCAAATCGCCTTCCGCCAGTTTCTGGGTGGCAGCGCGCAAGCGAGCGATAGGCGAAGTCAGATAGCGAGCCAGGAGGTAGCAGACCAACCCTGAGGAAAGGATCCCGATAAAGATGGGCATGCCGTGCGGTCCAAACATGCCTTCGGGAGGCGGAGGAAGCTCAATCACCAGGGTGTAGTGATGTCCATCGGGAGTGCTCATGGAGGAGCGAAGAAACTGCTGCCGGTTGAGGCGACCCCAAAAACTTTCAGCGGTGCGCATTTCGCCTAGTTGGGCGCGACGAACCCACTCCGGCGGTTTGCGGCCGACTATATCTTTTCCTTGTTCGTCCGCGATAAAAAGCCGGACGTGGTGGAGTTCGTGCACGCCGCGAAGATATTTCCAAGCGCCATCCTCGCCGCCGGCTTGATACGCCTGCACTGCATTGTTGAGCAGGGTTGCTTCCTCAGACTGCAAGTTGGAGATTTCACGCGAAGGCCGCAGGGCAGTAACGATGATGATGGCTAGCACCATGAAGAGCGCCTGAGCCAGCCAGTAGGACAGAAACATCCGCAGGAACAGACTCTTCATTGCTCTTCGCTCCTGGCATGTTCCCGGGGATGGGCGAAGATGTATCCCACGCCGCGCACGGTCTTGATATGGTCAGGGCCAGTATCGGAATCGCCGAGTTTCTTGCGCACCTTACTAACGTGCATATCAATGCTGCGATCGAAGGGAGAGAATTTGCGGCTGAGAACAGTGTCAACCAGATGCTCGCGGGTCACGACCCGGCCGGCATCGCGCAGCAGCGCGTGGAGCAGATTAAATTCCACCGAGGTCAGATCGACGGGCACACCGTCCCTGAGGACGATCCGGGTGGCGGGATCGAGTTCGATGTCTCCCACTCGAATAACCTCGGGGATGGCATCCGCTTCCGACTTGCCGCTGCCCTGGGTGCGGCGGAGAATGGCCCGGATGCGGGCCACAAGTTCGCGGGGATTGAAGGGTTTGGGGAGATAATCGTCCGCCCCGATTTCCAGTCCTACAATGCGGTCAACATCTTCGCCGCGCGCGGTGAGTAGCAGGACCGGTATCTTGGAAGCGACGCGCAGCCGGCGCAGCACATCGAAGCCGTTGAGGCCGGGCAGCATCACGTCGAGTACGATGAGCAAGTGGTCGCCATCCAGTGCGCGCTCCAGTCCGCGAGCTCCGTCGTGAACGGCCTCGATCTGAAAACCTTCCGGCTCGAGATATTCTCCGACTAAACCACAAAGCTCGGCGTCGTCGTCGATGACCAAGATACGATCCATTTTCCTCATATCAGTTCTATAACAAGCGTGCGGCGATGGCAGTAAAGAATTGTCAAACCCGCAGGCATCCCTATTTACAAAACTTTACGCCGGTTGACCGACTCTTTACTACCCTAACCGACAGAAAAGTGTTCTTATCAGAGAAAGCAAATTCAGCGCTTCACATCGGGAGACGAGGAGAGTTTATGAAACTTGGTGGAGACAGGCTATGGGCGGCAGGACTGGTGCTTACCTTGGCAACGACAGTTGCGATGTCACAGACCCTGCAAAGGGTGAACATGCATCATCGGGAAGGGATGGGACACGAGTTGCCATTCTTTGCCCTTCACGATTTGACGGACGCACAGCGTACTCAAATCAAACAGATCTTCCAGAGCTCGAGAACGGCGACCAAGCCCCTGATGCTGCAGGAACATCAAAGCCATGAGGCAATGATGCAACTGATCACCGGCGGCAACTTTGAGGAGGCCAAGGCGCAGGCCATCGCTAGTCAGGAGGCACAGACCCACGTGCAACTTGAAGTGGAGCATGCAAAGGTCGTATCGCAGGCTTATCAGGTGCTGACGGCGGAGCAGAAAACCGAGCTCAATGAAATTATGGCCAAGCACGAGCAGAGGATGCAGGAGCGGATGAGCCAACATCAGGCTCCGCCGGAGCAAGCGCCGAATCAATAACCACCTCACAAGGCTTAATTAAGAGGGGGGAGGGTTAAGGGAAATGGCCCTCCCCCAGTTTTCAACGGAAAGGGTGGGAAGCCATGGCCACAATTGCGACTGTACCCCGAGAGATCGTGGATGTAATTGCAGACGAAATGGCGTGGGGAGTGGAGCGTGCGGTGGAGTACTGGATGTCACAGATTGAACATGCGCTCGAAGACAGAGAATTGACGTCACTGGGACGGTTGTATGCGGTCAAGGACGTCGTGGAGCGGTACAGAGATTTGACGGGTAAAGAATTGGAAGCTCGCAGGGCTTAGGAGCCTGGAATGTCATGAGTGTTGAAATTGTTTATTCCTATCTGATCGACTCCGCCATCGTCTTTCTGGGAAGTTGGGTGGTATTTCTGCTGGCAGCGTATGCCCGAGTATTCGGCGGCGACACGCGATCCCCTAAGAGTTAGGCCGCGGGAAAACTGAAGCCTGGGCTGGTAGAATCTCATCTACTGGAAGCACATGCTGTTCAAGAGCCTTCGTCCGTTATTCCCCTACCTAAAGAAGTACCGTGGCAGCTTTGCCGTGGGGACGGTGTGCGTTTTCCTCAACAACGGAATCTGGATCCTGTTTCCGCAAATCATCCGGCGGGCGGTGAATGATCTTCACCTGGGAGTTACCCGCCAGAAGCTGGGCACGTACGCCTTGCTGCTGCTGGCAGTAGCCGGCGCGAAAGGCATTTTTCAGTTCCTGACCCGCTGGATCCTTATTGGCATCTCTCGTGAGATTGAATTCGATCTACGCAATGATCTGTTTCAGCATCTGGAAAACCTTTCTTATTCCTATTACCAGCGCACCCGGACCGGCGACATTATGGCGCGCGCCACTAATGACCTGAATGCGGTGCGCATGCTGCTGGGACCTGCGATTATGTATTCCGCGAATACGGTCGTGTTCACGGCGGGCGCGTTGGCCTTCATGCTTTCCATCAGCCCACGGCTCACGCTTTACGCGTTTCTTCCCTTGCCCATCGTAAGTATCACCATTCAATACTTCGGAAAGCGTATCCATGAACGGTTCGAGAGAATTCAGGCGATGTTCTCGGAAATCTCGGCGCGGGCGCAGGAGAATTTTTCCGGAGCCAGGGTGATTCGAGCCTACGTGCAGGAGGAACCGGAAATCGCAGGATTTGAAACTTCCAATCGGGAATACATTGCGCGCAGTTTGAAACTGGTTCGCTTGATGGGAATGTTATGGCCGACGCTTGAGACCATGCTGGGTTTTGCCATCGTGCTGGTGCTGTGGCTGGGCGGAAAAGAGGTGTTGCAAGGCCGCATTAATGTAGGAGATTTTGTAGCCTTCAATACCTACATGGTGCAGTTGACCTGGCCGATTATCGCGCTGGGTTGGGTAATAAACATTTTCCAGCGTGGGACCGCGTCGATGGCGCGAATCAACGAGATTCTGGTGGAGGAGCCGGAAATTGCGGACGGGCCGGAAGTGAAAGTCGTTGGCAGCGGCCCCGGCGTTAAAGGGTTTGAGGGTGAGATTGAGTTTCGCAACCTGGACTTTGCATATAACGGAAAACCGGTGCTGCTTGATGTGAATTTGCGGATCCCGGCGGGAAGCAGTCTGGCAATTGTGGGCCCGACGGGATCGGGGAAAACCACGCTGGTGAGTCTGATTCCGCGGATTTACGACGCCGCGGCAGGAAGCGTGCTGATCGACGGCAGGCCGGTGCGCGAGTATTCCCTCGAGTTCTTGCGCGCGAATATCGGCTTTATTCCGCAGGAGACGTTTCTATTCAGCGAGAGTGTGCGGGGAAATATCGCGTTTGGGAAGGCAGACACCACGGATTCTGAAGTTCGAGCGGCTGCTGAAGCAGCGAGCATCGCCGAAGACATCGAAGGATTTCCTGAGAAATATCGGACCCTGGTCGGAGAACGCGGCATTACGCTCTCCGGTGGGCAGAAGCAGCGGACGGCGATAGCGCGCGCCATCATTCGAAACCCGCGCATTCTGGTGCTGGACGATGCGCTCTCCAGCGTCGATACGCACACTGAAGACAAGATATTGAATCATCTCCGCGAGGTCATGCAGGGCAGGACCACGATCTTCATTTCGCACCGGGTTTCGACCGTTCGCAATGCGGATTTAATTGCGGTGCTGCACACCGGCCGCGTGGTGGAGTTGGGCACTCATGCGGAATTGATCGAAAGAAACGGTTATTACACGGATCTTTATAACAAGCAGCTGCTGGAAGAAGAACTGGCCGAAGTGTAAGACCGCGACCACTCACCACAGAGGACACTGAGGATCACACAGGTTGATTGAATGGCCTCTTGCCGGAGAGGGGGCTCCATGAAACGGAAGATTATCCCCGAACTGCTTGACTCCGACGCCGGTACGCCGTCCGAAATCGCGACTTCCCTTTCTGATTTGAACCGCATCAATCGCTGGTTTGGTGGAATTGCAACCACACAGTTCCTGGTTGAACAGGTTGCACGAGAACTGGGAGCGAGGTCACTTTCTCTGCTTGAAGTGGCCGCAGGAGCTGGCGCGGTGCCTGCTGCGGTCGCGGCGGGGCTGGCGCACTCGGACATTCATATTGAAGTCACCCTACTGGATCGAGCAGCTTCTCATCTGAAGAATGGGAGTCAACGGGCGGTCGCAGGAGATGCTCTCGCACTTCCCTTCTCCGATAACAGCTTCGATCTGGTGAGCTGCAGTCTCTTCGTTCATCACCTGTCGCCGGACGAGGTGGTGCGATTCGTCAACGAAAGCCTGCGGGTGAGCCGCGCTGCTGTTGTCATTAACGATCTGATTCGTCATCCCGCGCATTTGGGGCTGGTGTATGCGGGGATGCCACTATACGGCAGCCGGCTTACCCGGCATGACGCGCCAGCCTCGGTGCGGCAGGCCTATACGATGAATGAGATGAAGGACATGCTGCAGGAATCGAAAGCGGCCCGGGTGGAGATGACGCGGCACTTCTTGTTTCGCATGGGCGTGATCGCATGGAAAAGCGCGGTGAAAAAGTGATGGCGCTCTACGACTTGATTGTTATCGGCGGCGGGCCAGCGGGATCTTCGGCGGCGATTAGAGCGGCGCGAAGCGGGGCTCGGGTGCTGCTGCTTGAACGCGGACGGTTTCCACGCCAGAAAGTATGTGGTGAATTCGTTTCGGCGGAGTCGTTGGATCTGCTGAACAATCTCTTTGACGCGAACCATCGCGCCCGGTTGAGTGATGCGATTCGGATTGAGCAGACGCGAGTGTTCCTAGATGGCCGGATACTACAAGCGCCGGTTCAGCCCGCGGCTGCCAGTATCGCTCGGCTTGAGCTTGATGATGCACTTTGGAGTTCCGCGGAAGCTGTAGGCGTTGAAACTCGCCAGCAAATAACGGTTCTGCGAGTTCGGGGCTCGGGGCCGTTCGTGGTGAGCACCTCGGCTGGAGATTTCGAAACGCGGGCAGTGGTAAACGCTTCGGGCAGGTGGTCAAACCTGAATACTGCGCCGCCGGAAGACGGTCAGCCTAGGTGGATCGGTGTTAAAGGGCATTTTGAAGAGGCCTCGCCACCCGCTTCGGTGGACTTGTACTTCTTTGACGGCGGATATTGTGGCGTGCAGCCGGTCGATCTCAAGGAAGATGTAGAGCGTGGACGAGTCAATGCCTGTGCGATGGTGCGTGCAGATGTGGCCAGCACGCTGGCGGGAGTGTTGCAGTGTCATCCCACGCTACGCGAGAGGAGCCGGCAATGGAGACCGTTGGCCGATCCGGTGAGCACTTCCCCGCTGGTGTTCCGCGACCCTCAGCCGGAGCGGGATGGCGTTCTGATGGTGGGCGATGCTGCCTGCTTTGTGGACCCATTCGTCGGTGACGGCATTTCGCTGGCGTTGCGCAGCGGCGCTCTGGCGGCGGAATGCCTGATTCCTTTTTTTCATGGACGGGTGCTGCTCGGCGAAGCTGCGAAACGATATAGCGACGAGTACGCCGGACGGTTTGGGGCTGTGTTTCAGAACTCATCGAAGATCCGGCGGATGTTACGCCTCCCGCGTGCGGTGCGGTGTCCGGTAGTGGCTTTACTTACCAGAGTGCCGGCGGTCACAAAGTATTTGGTGAGGAAGACGCGGTAACTAGCGGACCACGAGGACTTCGCGAATGTTGTCACGGGTGAGGAAGAACTTGATGGAAGTGAAATCGCGAAACAGGTTCTCGATATGGCGGTTGTTAAAAACGCGCTGCAAGCGGAAAGCGCCTCGGGCTGACTGTGCACCCGGACCTTTGCGCAGGTCGCTGCGCGCCTCAACATGCTGCATTTCGAGCGTGTCGTTGCCGGTAATGTGGTAGCGATAGCAGGGGGCGTCCGGTCCGGCTTCCTGGGTGTGGAAAAATGCCAGCATCATGCCGCCCGGACGGATCATCGACCATAAGCGGGCCACTAGAGGCTTTACCAGTTCCTCATCCAAATAATCAGCCAGGTTCCAACACAGAATGACGTCGAAATGGGCATTGCCGAAGACCAGGTTTTCCGCCAGGAAACGTTTGTGATCGAGGGCGGTTTGACCCTGCGCATCACGCATCACCAAGGCCGGGTCGGTGGAAGCTTCCAGAATGTCTTCGCTGTAAATCTTGTGGCCGCGCTCGGTCAAATAACGAATGTTGGAGGCCGAGGTGGAACCGATATCCAAAATGCAAAGCGGCTCTTCCGACTGAAAAAGGCGAGTCAATTCGACCAGACCACTGGAGCGGCGGGTGAGCCGCTGCGTAGACAGATGCGGCCGCATACTCTGGCCGTGTTCCTGGCCGGGCTCGGATGGACCTCGAAAAAGCTTCATGAAGCTATTGGTGACGGATGCCATTGCGACTTCTTTCTGGCCTCCGGTTCAGAGTGCTTCCCTAGAGTAACTATATCGCGGAGCACAAAGCCGAACCGGGCAAAAACTTTCAATTCTTGGTTACCGAGGTGTTTGGTGACATGGAACTGCTCCCGCTGCCCACCATTGCTGCTGGTCCGCCGGAACTCTGAGCGGCGGCTGTACTCTTGGGCTCCGGTTGAGACTCAGATTTCGCCGGCGAAGCTGAAACTGGCTTCGCGGCCTCCTGTTGAATATCTACTTTCCCCTTAAAATAAGCGCCCTCTTCGATGGCGATGCGCTGGGTGAAAATGTCGCCGACTACAACCGCGGACTTCCGCAGCTCGGCTCGCAGGGTGGCTCGAATGTTGCCGTCTAGTTTGCCTTGAACAGTTACACCTTTGGCGTGGACACTACCTTTGACCTGGCCGTTAGGACCAATCACCAGATTGTTGCTGCGCAACTCGATTGTGCCTTCGACTACACCATCGACAAATAAATCCTCGCTACCGGAAAGCTCTCCCTTGATGATGACCGACTTGCCTATATGAGCAAACTCGTTGGTCTTTGGCGTATCCATAGCCCAACCTCCTTAGCACCACATGCAACCGGGACTAACGGATTCTAAACCATTTGGCGACTTTGCGGTGCACGAAGGGGCAAAGGGGCTTCCCAGACGGTTTAAAATGGACGGAAGGGGCATGTTTCCGCTGGGGAAAATGACGATGCAACGGCAACTGCGATGGCTTCGTCTAAGCTAGGGAACGATTTATGAGGTTATTTGGCCAGAGAACGGGATTGCTCGGATTCGCCATGGTAATGGTGAGTGTCACTGCGGCCCGTCTTCCCGCGCAGACGATGAGTGCCGCCCCGGTTGAATTGGTGCGGGAAACGGTCCAGAACGAAATCAACTCCAGCAATCCCACTAAGTTCATGTTCCGGGAGCGCGAGCAGACCGAGCATGGCACGCAAACCAAGGTGATCGTACAGACCAAGGAAGTTGCGGCGGGCATGTTGGTGGCTATCAACGACAAGCCGCTCACGGTAGAAGAACGACAGAAAGAACAAGGGCGTTTGGACGGACTGGTCAACAACCCAGAGGAACTGAAGAAAAAAGAAAAGGCCGACAAGGACGATACGGAGCATACCAACCGAATCATGAGGGCGTTACCCGACGCGTTCCTCTATGAGCCGGATGGCGTCCAGATGGGAACAAAAGATTTGGGCAATCCGGGTGATGAGTTGGTGCGCCTGAAGTTTCGCCCTAACCCAGACTACAGCGCTCCATCTCACGTTGAGCAGGTGCTGACGGGGATGGTGGGCTATATGCTGATCGACAAGAACCAGCGGCGCATTGCGAAGATCGATGGCACGCTGGAGAAGGAAGTTGGGTTCGGTTGGGGCATTCTTGGCCGCCTCGATAAGGGCGGGCGCTTCGTAGTGCAACAAGGCACCATGGAAACGGGAGAATGGCAGCTCACCTGTATGCAGCTAGATTTGACTGGCAAAATATTGTTCTTCAAGAAGCTGGTTATCAAATCCACACAGACGTTTAGCGACTTCCACCAGGCGCCACCAAATCTTACTTTCGCGCAGGGCGTGGAACTGCTGAAGAAGCAGGCACAGGAACTGGCGGAGAACCGGCCGGAGACAACAGGCACAGAGCGAAGCCAGAGATAGACAAATGCGATTCAACCCGTTGTCAGATCGAGCCGCAGATCATCTGGCTTTGATTGATTCTTTACGGACGGTTAACTTCTCTATCCGGTTTTCCAGGACGCGGTAGCCCGTGCCAGCCTGGTCAGATATCGCGATCATACCGTGAGCGCTAACTTGGACTTCGGGCTCGATGATGTCTTCTTTCCAGTAGCGTTTGCTGGCTGAGACGTCTCCCGGTAGCCGGAAGTTTTCCAGGGTTGAGAGGGCGATGTTATGAGCGCGTCCCACACCGGATTCGAGCATTCCTCCACACCACACTGGAATTTTGTGAGCGGCACACACATCATGGACTTTGCGGGCTTCGCTGAATCCTCCCACGCGGCCAACCTTGATATTGATGATGCGGCAAGCGCCAATCTCGACGGCTTGAGCGGCATCGCGGGCGTTATGGATGGACTCGTCCAGGCAGATAGCGGTGCGAAGCTGCGGCTGGAGGCGAGAATGGTTGTAGATGTCGTCGTCCCAGAGCGGCTGTTCGATCATCAGCAGATTGAACTGGTCGAACTTGCGCAAGTGCTCGACTTGGTCGAGAGTGTAGGCGGAGTTGGCATCGCAACTCAGAGTGATGTCAGCCCAGCGCGAGCGAATGCGTTCCAGAACATTGAGGTCCCAGCCGGGTTTCACCTTCACCTTAATGCGGCGATAGCCGGAGGCAAGTTCGCGCTCAATCTTTTCCAGCAGTTGTTCGATGGAATCTTGAATGCCGATGGAAACTCCGCAAGGAATTTCTTGCAATTTGCCACCCAGCAATTTCCAGAGAGGCTGCTGCTGTTGTCGGGCAGCAACATCCCAGAGTGCGTTTTCGACAGCAGCTTTGGCCATGCGGTGACCGCGGACTCTGGCCATAAGGTGAACACTCTCTCCTGGGTGCTCGATAACTCGGCCTAGAACAGCCGGGGCGAGCCAATGTTGGATGGTAAGCCAAGCGGAATCGATCCATTCGGAACTGTAGAAGGGCGCGCCGTCGGCAACACATTCGCCCCAGCCGGTGATGCCATCGCATTGGGCAGTGATCAGCAGGATACGGCGATCGTAGATCCGGCCAAAGCTGGTCTCAAAGAAATCAACGAGCGGCATTTTGATTTCACGAAGAGTGAGAGCTTCGATTTTCATAGTTGCGAATTGGTTACTTAACCACAGAGGACACAGAGTGCACAGAAAAAACGTTTAGCTCGGCGGGAGGTCCGATGCTCCTAACAGGAACTCGCCGTTTCCTTGCGCATCGCGCCGATAGCCTAGCACTGTTAGGCCGTTGGCAAAAGCTTTTTGAAACTCGTCACGATTGCGCTCTTGAATCTGCTGCGCCTGATCCAGGGCCGCCGGAGTGGCTTTCCATTCGTAGATCTGCGCGGGAACGGAAATTGTTTCCCTAATGTTGAATTCCGGATTTTTCCCGATTGTCAGCAAATGCTCTACCCGCTTCGACTTCAGCCACCACTCGGCTACCAGGCGATCGGTGGGCAAGCCACCTTGTAGCGGCGATGAGGTAATTCCGTATTGGTTCACGTTGTAGCGGCGCGTAATCGCCCCCAACCTTTCGAGATTAAAGTAGGCATTCTTGATCTCGAGGGGGTCGAAAGTCCACTCCATCAAGTCAAATCCCCGACTGAGGGCATCGTCACGTTGAGCCAGTTTCAAGCGACGGCCAAGTCCAGTATCGCGATACTGTTGGCGCACGGCCAGCATGTGAGAGTACAGATACGCACGTTGATCACGCACACCGGGGACCGCGAAAGCAAAACCTACCAGGGCGTCATGGTCGAAGGCACCGATGACCTGGCCGCCAATCTTATCGGCGACCACGAACATGCGCAAGGGAACCAGCTCAATGTCAGTGAATCCCCAAACCTCTTTTTGCAAAGCAACGCAGGCACGCATTTCGTCGAGCGACTGGCATTTGCGAATCAGGGGCGAGCCGGGGTTCACTGGCTGGGCGACTCCTGCTGTTTTGCCTGTTGCCATAAGGCTTCCAGTTCTTGCATGGGGACTTGCTGCGGAGTACGCCCGGAGGCGCGGAGTTGATCTTCCATCCATTGAAATCGCCGACGGAACTTGCGGTTGGTCTTACGCAGCGCCGATTCCGAATCGAGCGATAGATAGCGTGCGATATTTACCAGAACGAAGAAGAGGTCTCCAAGTTCGCCTTCGAGGCGTAGCCGGAGATCGTCGGAGATCTGGGGCTGGCCAGACCCGGCTATGCCTCTACCTTGTGGTTGCGGACCGGGCGCGGGGAACTCCTTAAGGTGTTGCTGAAGTTCTACGGTCTCCTCACGAAGCTTGTCGAACAGCCCTTCGACATTGGGCCAGTCAAAACCGACATTGGCGGCCCGCGAGCTGAGTTTGTGAGCTTCGAGCAATGCCGGCATGGCAGAAGATACGGCGGCTAGAATCGAGTCGGGAGGTTTTTCAGTTTTACCTGCATCCCGCTTTTTCTTTTCTTCGGTTTTCAGCGCTTCCCAATTACGCAGGACTTCGGCGGGAGTGTCGGCTTTGACGTCGCCGAAGACGTGAGGATGACGGCCGATTAACTTATCCGCCAGGCGGTCTAAGACGTCATCAATAGAAAAGGTTTTCTCCTCACTGGCCATCTGCGAGTAGAACAAGACCTGCAACAGCAGGTCACCGAGTTCAGCGGCAAGCTCCGGCCAATCTCGGTTGTCGATGGCTTCGAGAACCTCGTAAGTCTCCTCCACGGTGTAAGGCTTGATGGAATTAAAGGTCTGCTCACGGTCCCACGGGCAGCCGCCAGGAGCGCGCAACCGGGCCATAATGGACACCACACGCTCGAAGCGACCTCCAGTGGTAGGCATGGAGGAATCACTTTAAATGAGGGGAGTGAGTACGGGCAATGCTGGCAGGCAACGACCGCTGCCACAGAGGTCACAGGGGCCACAGGGGAATGCTTGTTCCTGCGAACAACTAACGTCATCTTTCCTCAGGCGGCGATATGCGCGACACTGGGTTGATTCAGATGGTTACACACCCGAATCTCCGGCCTCCGCTCAGCCATGAGCGCTTTGATGTCGTCGTCATCGGCGGCGGGATCAACGGCGTCGCCATTGCTCGGGAATGTGCTCGCGCCGGACGGCGGACGCTGCTGCTGGAGCAGAACGATTTTGCATCGGGCACGACCAGCCGCTCGACGCGAATTATTCATGGCGGTCTGCGCTATCTCGAACACGGTGATCTGGCACAGGTCAGGGAGTCGCTTCGGGAACGGAAACAGTTGTTGCGGCAATATCCATATTTGGTGCATCGTCTGGAGTTTCTTTTGGCGCTGCCGGAGAACAGCCCACGCAGTGCACTGGCGGTGCGGGCGGGATTGTGGCTCTACCGGCAGATGGGTGGCGCGGGCGTAACCAACGGCCGCAGCGAGCAACATCGATTGGAACAGATGCTCGATAGCGGTAGGCGGTTTTCGGTCTTCAGTTTTGACGACGCGCAGTGTGAATTCCCCGAGCGCCTGGTGGCGGAATGGTTGGTGGAAGCGGGCCGGGCGGGCTGTGTGGTACGCAATCACACTCAGGTGCTCGCGGTCGAGCTTGCTATGGGGAAAGCCACAGGCCTGAGGTTGCGCGACCAACTGAGCGGAGTTGAAGAGTCGGTCGCAGCCAACTGGATTATCAATGCTACCGGACCCTGGGCTGACCGCATCTGCCGGCAATCTGACATTCGCACAGCACATCCGATGGTAGGGGGAGTTCGCGGATCTCACATTGTGCTGCCAAAATTTAGCGGTGCGCCGGCGGCGGCAGTCTACACCGAGGCAGTGGACGGGCGGCCGTTCTTTGTTATCCCCTGGAACGAACAGCTTCTAGTGGGAACAACTGAAGTGGGAGATACAGGCGATCCGGGAAAGGTCAAGCCGTCAGCCGAGGAGATCGAATACCTGCTGCGTTCAGTGCAAGAGCTATATCCGCGTGCGCGAGTGACAGCGAGCGATGTGCGCTGCACATTTGCCGGCGTGCGTCCACTTCCCTACTCGCCGGGAGCGACACTCTCGGGGTTGAGCCGGCGGCATTATCTGCATGATCATTCGACGGAAGGAGCTGCGGGAATGATTTCGGTGATCGGCGGGAAGCTGACCACGGCGGCGAGCCTGGCACGAGAGTGCGTGGCCAGCATCGGCGTGGCGAAGACTGGCTCGGCGGCATCGTCCATGCAAATTGCACTGGTAGATGGAGATCGAGCAGATGGACTAGTCGAGCGGAGAATCGCTGAAGTGGCCGAGGCCGGCGGCATCCCTCGCGAATCAGCCCGCGGGCTGGTGGAGTGGTATGGAGAACAGTCGTTTGCGATTGCCGGGTTGGCACGAAATCGGGCGGAGTTGCGGGAGACCTTGTGTTCGCATACTAGTCACATAGTTGCTGAGGCTATTCATGCGCTGACAAATGAATACGCCGTCACTCTGGGAGATGTGTTATTGCGACGGGTGCCGGTTGCCCTGGGGGCTTGTTGGTCGCAGGAGTGCGGCCGGGAGGCGAGCCAGCGAGTGGGAACGGCAATGGGATGGCATGAGGACCAAGTCGCAATGTGGTGCGAGGCCTTCGAAGCGGAGCGCGAAGCTTTCTTGCGGAAGCCTTCGGCGCGATGAGCTCAGTTAACGCCCGCTGACGGCTGAGGCTCCGCCGGGAAAAGTTTGGACCAGCAACCGGGGATCGTCGGAGATGATTCCGTCAACCTCCCAGCCCGCCAAGCGTTGCATCGCCTTCTTGTCATTCACAGTCCAGGTGAGCATAGTTCTGTCAGCGGAATGGACGGCTTGCACGAGTTGTGAAGTGATCAGCGTGTGCTTGGGGATCACGTACTCCACGGGTAATTCCCGCCAACGATCCAGGTTCTTCCTCCGATCGCAAATGAAGCCGAGGCAGATTTCGGCGCTGCGCGCTCTCAGTTCAAGCAGGATTTCAGGCAGGAAAGACGAGACGACATACCCGCGCTCCGGCGGATGTTCGCGCAAGGCGACGAGGACATCTGACTCCAGGCCGGGGACTTTGAGTTCAATATCGAGGAAGGCAGAAGTGGCGTAGCGGGACAAAACATCATCGAGGCAAGGCAGCGACTCCAGTTGACCGCAGGAGGCTGTGGCGATGCTGATTCCCTCCGCCTTCTCGTCGTGACAAATGACGGCGCGTCCACAAGCGGTACGGCGCACGTCAAATTCAAAACCATCACAACCGAACTTCAGCGCCAAGTCGAAAGCAGCGAGCGTGTTCTCTGCCGGCGCGTCAGAGACACGTATACCGCGATGACCGAGGAGGAGGGGATGACCGGACATCGCGGCTGATTGTAAATCCAGGATGGCGGTATCAAACGGCCAAGAAATCCACAGCCGTTGGAAAACTTTCCGTTATCTACGAACGCGATAGTTAGTCGAGGTCGAAATCGCGGATGGGCTTGCCGGTATCGGGCGACTCTTTTGCCTTCTTGACTGCCTCTTGAAACTTCTTTTCCAACAGGTCGGAGGCGTGCTTCTGGTTTTCGACGGATTGGCGAAAGATGGAGTCGCGGCGGCTGTCCTGCTCTTTCATGGCTCGTGCGGCATCTTCGATATCATTGAACATCTTGGGCTTGACCGCAGCGGTGTGCGCAATTACGGCCTGGGAGTCAGAATCGACTTTCAACACCGCGCTGCAACATGGGCAGGTTACTTCGAATGCAACTGGGGAACGCCGTGCCATAGCAAGAATGATACCCCAAAATAGGGGTTCAGCGAGGCTCCAGCTTGATGGGGAAGATGTGGAACAGATTGAGCATTTCGAGTCCCAGCAAGAGAACGGAGAAAAAAACTACGGTGATAGCCAGAATCTCGCCAAAATTGAGGCCGCTACGGCGCGGCTCAAACCGGCGCAGCACCAAACCCAAAATGTTTAGAGTGGCAAAACCAAACACCAACACCCACAGGACGTTGTAAACGCTGGCCTTCTTCTCCTCATAAAACCCGGAAAGTTCTGAGAACTGGAATAGAAGAAGTAGGGCGAACGCGTGATGCGTTGAAACCAGCCGCGAGCTGTTTCTAAGGAGAGTTTTGGTCAGGGATAGGTGCATGAGCCCGGTATGGAGATACGATATTACCTCTTTTCGGAAGCGAGTGTCAGGGATGAGGTGAACGAAGCTTCGGGTTGCTCGGTACAGCCGATCCCATCGAGTGGCGCGTGCTTTATAATAGAAGATTCCCTACCCCTTTCCGGGCGGTCTGTGTGTCCAGCCACGTGGAAACCACCGGAGATTCTGGCCGGAGAGGAATAAGGGACACTCAAGCAATGTCCACGGAAAATGGGCGAGGCGAAAGCGGAGACTGAGTTTTCAAGCGGACAGCACGGCCCGCAAGCGGCACTGGCGGGCCGTTTTCTTTGCGGGTGGGAATGTTTGTGCAGCGAATTGTGCAGTAAGAATTCCCGCCTCTAGAGTAAGAAGTCCACTTGACGAGAGGGACCGCTGAGAGTACAGTCCTTCCGAAGAAAAGGCAGGTGAGAAAGATGTCCACGCTGCGATTCTGCAAGGCCACCCTCCTCGTTTTTGTCCTCTCCTTGCTGGCATCTATGCCGGCCTCGGCTCAGCAGTTCAACACGTTGCTGTTCAACGGCGCTAATGGGGCTAACCCGATTTATTCCGTCCTGGTGCAAGGGCCCGATGGCGATTTGTATGGGACAGGAGCTTTCGGCGGCAGCCAGCTATGTGGCATCTTCGGCGCCACCACCGACTGTGGCAGTGTCTACAAAATCACCCCTGCCGGCAAACTGACGACTTTGTACAACTTTTGCACACTACCCGGCTGTTCGGATGGCTGGACGCCCTATGGAGGACTTACCCTGGCGACGGATGGGAACTTCTATGGTACGACCACGTACGGCGGCATCTGTGGGGTCCCCTATGACGCCCCGCCCTGTGGTACGGTCTTTAGAATTACTCCCACAGGCCAGCTGACGACGCTCTACTCTTTTTGCTCCCTCACCAATTGCGCCGATGGTGCGGGGCCGATTGGGAAGCTTCTTCAAGCGCCGGACGGAAATTTCTATGGAACAACCAGTGCAGGAGGAATCCAGGACGACGACTTTCCTAATGGTGGCGGAACCATCTTCCGGATGACTCCCGCTGGCCAGCTGACGACCATTTTCACTTTTGATGCTGGATCATTTACCCCTTACGGAGGATTAGTTCTAGGGAACGACGGAAATTTCTATGGCACAACCACTCTTGGGGGAGACCAGGGCTATGCTTGCATGTATGTGCCCGGATGCGGAACCATCTATCGACTGACGCCAGCCGGCGACTTTTCAGTAATTTACAACTTCTGCGCTACCGACTGCCTGGACGGCGCAGACCCCAACGGCGACCTCCTGCTCGGGGCTGACGGCAAGTTCTACGGGGTGGCCGAGATCGGCGGACAGGGGGACCAAGGCACCTTCTTCAGCATCACGCCGGATGGGCAGTTTACGACTCTCTACAAGTTCTGTCACCAGCTGAACTGCACAGACGGCTCGAATCCGTCAGGAACATTGATTCAGGGGACAGATGGAAACTTTTACGGAGGGACCTCGGAAGGTGGAAACACCGCGGACTGTCAGATGACAGGCTGTGGCGTCGTGTTCAAAATTACCCCCGGCGGAGCTGAGACGGTCCTGCATACCTTCGCTGATGCAGACGGTTCGGACCCAAGTGCCGGACTGACCCAGGCCACGACCGGAGATTTCTTCGGCACCACGTTCGAAGGCGGCGTGATTAACCAGAGTTGCTGGAGTCTGGGCTGCGGGACCATCTTCAAAATGTCGTTAGGCTTTGGGCCGTTCGTGAGCTTCGTACGAAATCCGGCAAAGGTCGGCCAGGAGTTCGGAATCCTGGGCCAAGGATTGAAGGGAGCGACCGCGGTCTCGCTCAACGGAACCGCTGCAAAATTCAAAGTGAAGTCGAATACAGTCATTACGGCAACAGTCCCCGCTGGAGCGAGTACAGGCTACGTCACCGTGACCACGACCAGTGGTGTGTTGACGAGCAATGTGCCGTTCCAGGTGCTGCCATAAGGACAGGAGTCACTTCGACTTCGGGAACATGGGCTTATCCGCGACCCGCACCCGTGGCACGTGCTCGTTAAGCTCATCGCTGGTGGGCAGCAGAAGGCCAGCGTTGGTCGCGTCGATGCTTTGGCTGAGACCGGCAAACAGGGTTTCCAGCGGCCCGGCGATTGCCTCCTATTTCGCGGCTTCGCCTTGGTCATCCTATCGACTGCGACGGTCTTACCCACAACTGCATCAAACCCTTGCTGAAGAAAAAGTCCTGCCCGGTTCGCTGGCTGGGCTGGCACGCTTTTCGACGCGAGTTAGCTACCAACCTGCACGCGATGGGCGTCGATGACATGACCATCCAGAGAATCCTGCGACACTCCAACGTGGCAGTCACGCAAACCTGCTACATCAAGACACTGCCCGCAAACTGTGGGCGCCGCGATGGAGAAGTTTAACGATGCGGTTGGCGGGTTTGTGCAGTGATTGTGCAGTAAACCCACTACTCGGCAACTGCTAAACTAGAGTTATCAACACGATAGACCGCACGGCCCAGCCAAAAACCATGTCCACGGAAACTATTGTCATTCGCGGGGCGCGAGTCCACAACCTTAAGAACATTGACGTTGATATCCCGCACAATTCGCTGACGGTGGTCACTGGCGTTTCGGGATCAGGAAAGTCTTCGCTGGCATTCGACACCATCTATGCCGAAGGCCAACGGCGCTATGTGGAATCGCTGTCGGCGTATGCGCGGCAGTTCCTGGAACGGATCGAGAAGCCGGATGTCGACGTCATTGACGGCATTGCCCCAGCGGTCGCGATACGGCAGAAGAGCAGCACCCGCAATCCGCGCTCGACCGTAGGCACGGCAACCGAGATTTATGACTATCTGCGGTTATTGTTTGCCCGGGTGGGACGCACTTATTGCATCCAGTGTGGTCACGAGGTCAAGAAAGACACGGTCGACGAAGTTGCGGATGTAGTGATGAAGCTAGAGGAAGGAACGCGGCTGCACTTGATCTTTCCGTTGCAAGCGCAGGCGATGGTCCTGGCGACTGGAAAGACGCGGGCGAAGAGTAGCAAGCGCAAGGCCGCCGCCGCTGCGGCGATTTCGGATCAGTTGAAAGCGCGTTTGCTTGACTTGCGGACGCGAGGTTTTAACCGGCTTTACCAAAAAGGCCAGATATTTGAGTTCTCGACGCCGGAGTCGTTACTTGACGTCGATTTCACGGAACCGGTTTTTCTGCTGGTGGACCGGCTGGTGGTTTCGCCAGAAGCGCGGGCGCGTATTGTGGATGCGGTTGAAATCGGCTATCGCGAAACGGGCGAGGTGATTTTCGAGACTGTTCCCCGCGATGAGCAACCGATGGCGCGTCTGCGTTTCTCCCAGCGGTTCGAGTGTAAGGTTTGCAATATCCGTTACGAGGAGCCTGAGCCTCGGCTGTTTTCGTTCAACAACCCGTATGGCGCATGTCCGCGCTGCCAGGGCTTTGGGAACACCATTGATTTCGATCTTGACCTAGTGATTCCTGACAAATCGAAGACTTTGAACGAAGGCGCGATCGATCCCTGGACGAAGCCGAAGTATCGCACTCTGGGAACCGATCTAAAGCGTTTTGCGCGGCAGAAGGACATTCCACAGGATGTTCCCTGGGCCGAGTTGGACGCCGAGCAGCAACGTCTGATAGTTGACGGCGAGGGAAAGTTTCTGGGAGTGCGTGGGTTCTTCAATCACCTGGAACGCAAGAAGTACAAACTGCATGTGCGCGTGTTTCTGAGCCGCTATCGCGGGTATTCGCTGTGCTCCACCTGTAAGGGTGCTCGGCTGCGCATGGAAGCGCAGCAGGTCAAGATCAACGATAAGAACATCTGCGATGTCTGTCGCATGACGGTAGAAGAGGCCTTACTGTTCTTTACCGGGGTGCAATTGACGGAGCAGGAAGCAGGGATCGCCGACCGGCTCTTGCAAGAGATCAGGGAACGGTTGGGATTCTTGAACGAAGTTGGGCTGGAGTATCTGACGCTGGACCGTTTGTCGTCGACATTGTCTGGCGGCGAGGCGCAGCGCATTCAACTGGCGACTTCGCTGGGATCGCGACTCGTGGGCACTCTGTATGTGCTGGATGAGCCTTCGATTGGGCTGCATAGCCGCGATACACAGCGACTGATCAAAATCCTGCATGGATTGCGCGATTTGGGGAACACGATTCTAGTAGTGGAGCACGATCCTGACGTAATGCGGGCATCGGACAACATACTCGATCTCGGGCCGGGGGCAGGAGAAAACGGTGGCAAAGTGATTGCTACTGGAAATTACGAACAGATCAGGAACTCACCGGCATCGCTCACGGGACGGTATCTGGCGAACGACCTACGCATCCAGATACCGGGCGCACGCCGCAAACCGGGGAGTCAGCAGATCAAGATATTCGGGGCGCGGGCACACAATCTTAAGAACATTGATCTGGTGGTGCCGTTGAGGATGCTGGTCGCGATAACCGGAGTTTCAGGCTCGGGCAAATCCACGCTGCTGCATGATGTGTTGACCCGCGCGTTGGCCCAGGCCAAGCATACGCCCGACGGCTCTGGTCCGGTGGCCACGGCATGGAATCGCGTGGAAGGAGCCGAGTATATCGATGAAGTTGTTTTGGTAGATCAGTCGCCAATTGGCCGCACGCCACGATCGAATCCGGTGACTTATATCAAGACGTTCGACGGCATCCGCGACTTGTTCGCGGCGCTGCCTGAGTCGCATAAGCGAGGATTTAGTTCGGGACATTTCTCCTTCAACATTCCGGGTGGGCGTTGTGAAACCTGCCAGGGCGACGGGACAGTAACCGTCGAAATGCAGTTCCTGGCGGATGTGGAGCTGATTTGCGAAGAGTGCAAAGGGATGCGCTACAAACCGCAAGTGTTGGAGGTTCGGTATCGCGGCAAGAACATCCACGAAGTATTGAACCTAACCGTGCAGGACGCGTTACACTTTTTCGCCGGCGCCCCCAAGATCGTGCAGAAACTGCGGGTTCTGGAAGAAGTGGGGCTGGGATACCTACGGCTGGGGCAGTCGGCAACGACATTGTCGGGCGGCGAGGCGCAGCGCATGAAGTTGGCGGCGCACTTGCAGACCACGGCCCGGGCGGACCTGAAGCGGCGCGTGCTATACATCTTTGACGAGCCAACTACTGGCCTACATTTCGATGACATCAGTAAACTACTAGCGGCATTTCGCCGTCTAATCGAGGCAGGGGGATCGATTCTGGTCATCGAACACAATTTGGAGGTCATTAAGACGGCGGACTGGGTAATCGATCTGGGTCCAGAGGGCGGCGAACGCGGCGGATACCTGGTGGGCGCGGGAACGCCGGAAACCATCGCCCGACTGCCGAAGTCACACACGGGACAGTTCCTGGCCGGAGTTTTGAACGGAAACGGATCGTCTGGGGATGCATACAAATAGGCGAACACGAGTCGCACTGCTACTAGCGGTGCTCGGTGGCAGTACTATGAGCGTTACCGGGCAGACCGTGCGCCATCACAAGATTGCGGAGACCGATCCGGCGTTCCCTCCTGAACTGACCCAGGCTGAGAGTGACATCGAAAAAAAGGATTATGCGGCTGCTGAACCCCTGCTGCAGAAAGTTGTCGCAGCAGATCCAAAGAACTATCAAGCGTGGTTCGATCTGGGGTTCGTTTACAACGGGCTGGGGAACTCGACCGAGTCGATTGCCGCTTATCGCAAGTCGGTGGCGGCCAAGCCGGGCGTTTTTGAATCGAATTTGAATCTTGGCATCAGCCTGGCCAAGGCCGGTCAGGCCGATGCCGAGCAATATTTACGCGCGGCAACCACCCAAAAACCTACGGCTAATGTGGACGAAGGGCACGCGCGGGCATGGCTTTCTTTGGCGGCACTGCTGGAGGCGAGCAAACCGGACCAGGCGATTGAAGCTTATCAGCGAGCTGCCGCACTCACACCGAAGGACCCGGAGCCGCATCTGGCCGCAGGGGCGTTGCTGGAAAAGGCGAACCGCTTTGCCGATGCGGAACAAGAATACAAGCAAGCGTTGGCCGTCGACCCAGGTTCGAGTGAAGCGTTGATCGGCCTGGCGAACATCTACACGCGCGGTAATCGCTTTCTGGATGCAGAGCAAATACTGGAAAAGATCGTCGCACTTCATCCAGAGAATCTTCAGGCGCGACTCGAGCTGGGCCGAGTGCTGGTCCGACTGGGGAAAAACGACGAGGCGATGGCGAGCGTGCAGGCGGCGATCAAACTGGATCCCGGCAATCCGAAGATTCAACGCGAGCTGGCTGACCTATACATGAGCGCGAAGAAATACGATCAGGCTGAGGCGGTCTATCGATCCCTGCTGAATGGGAAAGCTCCCGATCTCGCGGAGTTGCACTACCTGATTGGGGTGGCACTGCTCAAACAGCGAAAGTTTCCGGAGGCCGAACAGGAGTTTCTGATTGCGGTGAAGCTGAAGCCGGATATGGGCGAGGCGTATGGCGACTTGGCCGTGGCCGCGGTTGAAAATAAAGATTACCCACTGGCAATTAAGGCGGCCGACGCGCGGGCTAAGTTCTTGCCCGAAATTCCCATTGGCTATTTTCTGCGGGCGAGCGCCTACGACCACTTGCGCGCATACAAACCGGCGGCGGAGAATTATCACAAGTTTCTGGAAGTGGCGAACGGGCAGTTTCCGGACCAGGAGTGGCAGGCCCGTCACCGCTTGATTGCCATCGAGCCTAAGAAGTGATGCTATGCGTCATTCCCTGACAATTGCCGTCATTCTGCTGGCTACGGTGCTTAACTGCGTGGCCGAGAAGGAAACCGTGCAACAGCTTGCGGCGCGTGCAGAGGCCGCGCGGCCGGAAGATCGCCCAGGGTTATACATCGAGATTGCTGAACGCCAACTGAAAGCTGTGGCCGAACTTTTTGGCGCGGGTAAGGATGATGAGGCATTAGCTGCGGTCAAGGATGTGGTGACATATTCGGAAAAAGCGCACGATGCCGCAATCGATGCTCACAATCGACTTAAAGCCACGGAGATAGCTTTCCGAAAAATGGCGGCCAAGCTACGCGATGTCAAGCGCACCTTGAGCTTCGAGGATCAAGCGCCGGTTCAGGCTGCCGCGGACCGTCTGGAGGCCTTGCGCACCGACTTGTTATCCAAAATGTTTGGTAAGGGGAAATGAGAAGCGTCCGGGTCACCGTCACATTGGTGGTGCTGTTCTGCTGGGTAGCAACGACGGGGGCACAACTCCGCCGACGAGAGCCGCTTACGCCTGAGGAAATCGACCAACTGCGCGATGCCGCCATGGATCCCGGCGAGCGCCTTAAGCTGTTCACGCGCTTTGCGCGCGAACGTCTGGTGTCAGTAGAGCAGATCCGTAACGATCCTAAAGCGACAGACCGGGGTCATCTGACCCATGATCGCTTGCAGGAGTTTGTTGACATCTACGACGAACTAAACGAGAACATAGACAACTTTATCGATCGAAAAGAAGACGTGCGAAAGCCGCTGAAGGCAGTAATTGAGGCGGACAACGTGTTTCAGACAAAGCTGCTGGCGTTAAAGAATGTTGGGGATGCCGGGTCTAAAGAGGTTGAACAATATCGGTTCCTTCTGGATAACGCATTGGATGCGGTTGCAACTGGCGTGCAGGACCATAAACAGTTGCTGGCGGAACAGGACGAGGCGGCGAAGCATCGTGGAAAAGGAAAGTAGCAACGCAAGTCCCCTACCCTGATAATCTTTCCTGAACGTGAATCCCAAGCTTCTGAGTGTGTTTGAAGAGAGCTATCGTGAGCTGCGGCCGCGCGCGCCGATGCCCGACTTGGCGGTGGAGTTTTACCCTTTTGCCAGCATTAACAACAATATCCGCATGCGCGAGGGCAAGCTGTTCGTGCGGCTTTCCGACATACTGGAGGGAGCGCCGCAGAATGTACTCTACGCGATCGCTCATATCCTACTGGCCAAGATGTACCGTAAGCCGATTGAACGAGAGCATGCCACGCGCTATCGGCGATACATTTCGAGCCACGCCATCAGGGATAAGGCAACCCTGCTGCGCCAGATCAGGGGCCGTAAGCGTATTGACAGCGCCCGCGGACGCGCCTATGACCTGGAGGCAATTTTCGACGAGCTGAACACGCGCTTCTTTCACGGGTTGTTGGCGCGCCCGCGCATGACATGGAGCCGGGTCGACGCACGCAACCGTTTAGGGCACTACGATCCCGCGCATAACGCGATCGTCGTGAGCCGGGTGTTTGATGATTTTCGTGTGCCGCGCTATGCGGTGGAGTACATCGTGTATCACGAGATGCTGCACTTGAAGCATCCGGTAAAGTTGCGCGGGACCCGGCGGTGTGTGCACTCCGGAGAGTTTCAGGCGGAGGAGAGATTGTTTCCACGCTTCGAAGAAGCCAAGGCGATGTTGAAGCGGCTTTAGGCAATGGTCGCCAATACAAACTTTACACGCTGCTGGATCGAGTCGAGAGGAAGCGGAATCAGGTCATAGCCCAAGGCAGAGTAAGTTTGGTTCATCACTTCGTAGGTCGCCTGAGCTTCCTCAAAACTCTGTTTACGCTCAGCATCTGCCGCAAAGATTTCCGGCCAAGGCGGCGCGATGATAACCCGGTGGTGGTAGCGGAATGTCCGCGCAGCCCCTTCGACGTGGGAGGGGATTGGCAACCCGCACAAGCGCAAGTAGCCGAGCACATCAGGTACGCCGCGATCGAACATTACAGGGCCTCGGAGATTTAACGCAGCACGATATGATCGCATTTCCCAGGCCAACATCAGTTCGGCGAAAGCACGTCGGTCGGACCACGGTAATGCCTCGCCGCCGATGGCCACCTGATCTTGAATGATCGCTCTGCCAGCCTCAGGCATGGTCGAAATCCCTTGCTCCGCCAGGGCGTCGATCAGTGTGCTTTTCCCTGAACCAGGCCCTCCAGTGATTACAAATAGGCGGTCAACATTATTAACAGCCTGCATTCGACCTCCTCAAGCGAGTGAGCAAGCAGCTGCCATGCTCGGGCAATATTGTCCATTGGCCGCACGCCGAAATTCAAACTGGGACCACAGCGGAGACGCCGCAAAGCGTTGACGCTGCTGTCGGCGAACAGCTATCCTATACAAAGTGAAATTGAAATTCATTTTCAAGATCGTTGAGGTCCATCTCTGAATGTTGCAAGCGTTTATTGTCACCTTGCGTGAAGGTGTGGAAGCCGCCCTGATCATAGGGATTACGCTGGCTTATTTGGCCAAGATTGGCCGCCCGGAGCTGAAGAAGCCGGTTTATGCCGCCTTGGTTTCAGCCTTTTTGGGCAGCATTGGGGTAGCTGTCCTGCTTTCCCGCATGCAGTGGAACCAGGACATCTTCGAAGGTTGGATCATGCTGGCGGCTGCGTTCTTCGTAGTCACCATGATCGTCTTCATGATGAAAACCGGCCGCAAGCTCAAGGGAGAAATCGAAGGAAAGGTGAGTTTACTGGCGGGCCGGAACGCGTGGTTTGGGCTCTTTCTCTTCGTGTTCCTAATGGTGTTGCGGGAAGGCGTTGAGACGGTGTTGATTCTGTCAGCGGTCTCGCTCAACTCGACCGAGTTGATGAGTTTTCTGGGTACGCTGCTGGGGGTGGGAGCGGCGGTCTTGTTTGGCGTGATGTTTGTAAAAGGCAGCGTCCGCATCAATCTGCAGAAGTTTTTCCGTATTACGACGGCGATTCTGTTTTTTGTGGCGGCGCAACTGCTTATCTCTGGGCTGCATGAGCTTTCTGAGAACGGAGTGCTTCCCTCCTCCAAACAAGAGATGGCGATTATCGGGCCGATTGTGCGCAACGATCTATTCTTTTTCGTGACTATCGTCGCGCTTGCGGCGCTGATGGTGTTGTTCGAAATGAAGCGGCGTGAGCCGCTGCCTGTAGCCGATTCTCCAGCGGCACGTCGCAAGGCCAAATGGAGCGCCCGGCGGGAGCGCTTGTGGATGGTGTCGGTGTACGCCAGTTCATTCGTGTTCATCATGCTGGTAACGGCCGAGTTTATCTATGCAAAGAGTGTGAGTGCGCTGTCGCCCGCGACGGAAGTCACATTCGTCAACGGCCAAATAGCGATTCCGCTGCAACAGCTTTACGATGGCGACCTGCACCGCTTTGAGGCCAAAGAAAACGGGACGGAGATTCGCTTCTGGCTGTATCAGAAACCAGACGGGAAAATTGCCACCGTGTTGGATGCCTGCGAGATCTGCGGTGCCATGGGCTTCTACAAGCGACAGAATGGGGTGGTCTGCAAGAACTGCGCGTCGCCGGTTAATCCACAATCAATCGGCATGCCCGGCGGTTGCAACCCTATTCCCTTACAGGCGCAGACTACAGCGGACTCGGTCATCATTCGAGAGGTAGACATCGCGGCGCACAGCCGGATGTTTCAACCCTAACCCATGTTCCTCCGCCTGGTCTACGAATCGTTCCGGCGGCAGAAGCGGCGAAAACTGTTGGCCGGAACTGCCATCACTTTGGGCGTAGGCGTCGCGACCGCCATGATCGCCGTCGCCACCGATATTGGCGACAAAGTCAGCCGTGAACTCCGCACTTTCGGGGCAAACATAGTCGTCACACCGCAGGAAGACTCACTCGATCTCCAAATTGCAGGGGTTGATTTAAAGCCGCCAAGCGACGGAGCGTATCTCAATGAAGCTGATCTGCCCAAGATTCGCGGCATGTTCTGGCACAACAATATTGTGGGATTTGCGCCGGTGCTGCCGGTGGCGGTATATGTTGGCGGGAAGAATGTAGCTCTGCTGGGTACATATTTTTCCAAGCGGCTCACATTCGGCAAAGAAGAATTTCATACCGGTGTGCGCGCTATCTATCCGTGGTGGAAAGTAAGCGGCGCATGGCCGGAGGACGATTCCCAGGATGTGCTGTTAGGGGAGAAGCTGGCTACGAGCCTTGGGCGCAAGACGGGAGACCAGATCGAGGTTGCAGGACAGGAGCATCGGGTGGCCGGAGTACTTTCCACGGGTGGCCAGGAGGACGATGAGATTGTCGCCCCACTGGCTGTGGCGCAAAGCACTTTGGGACGGCCAGGAGCAGTGCGACGGCTATACGTTAGCGCGGTGACCAAGCCGGAGGATGCCTTCGCACGACGCGATCCGAAGAGTTTGCGCGGGCCGGAGTTTGACCGCTGGTACTGTTCACCGTATGTGCAGTCGATCGCCTACCAATTGCAAGAGGTGATTCCACATTCCCACGCAGAGCAGATTCGTCAGGTGGCGCAGAACGAGGGCACGGTGCTGACGAAGATCAAGGGATTGATGCTACTGATCACGCTGGCGGCGCTGCTGGCTGCGGCGCTGGCAGTCTCGGCCGCAATGGCCACGGCAATGTTTGAGCGCCGGAGTGAGGTCGGGTTGATGAGAGCATTGGGGGCGGGAAGCATCTCGGTGGCGGCAATCTTCTTCGCCGAGGCGCTTCTACTGGCGGTGCTCGGGGGCAGCGTAGGCTTCGCGGGCGGCGCGATGTTGGCGCGTGTGATCGGACGATCGATCTTTGACTCGCAGATCGCGGTTGACCTGGTGCTGTTTCCCATTGTCATTGCGATTGCCGTGCTCGTGACTTTCGCCGGCAGCGCTTTGGCTATCAGGCGGGCGGTGAAGTTTGATCCGGTGTACGCGTTGCGGGGTGAAGCATGAGTTCTGGCCACAGTCCAGACTTGGTAATTCGGCGCGCCCAATCGCCACGCCGCTCGATGTTCCTGCGCATGCTGGTAAGGGCGGCGGTGCTACGCCGGGGCCGGGCCGCTGCGGCTTTGCTGGCGATGGTGGTAGGAACGGCAGCGGCCACCGCGATGCTGAATCTCTACGTGGATGTCCAGGCTAAACTGCACACCGAGTTTCGCAACTACGGTGCGAATGTGGTGGTAGTGGCGAAGGATGGGCAATCGCTTCCTGGCGACGCGTTGCGGAAGATCAAATTTGTGTTGGACGGAAATGGTATTGTCGTGCCCTTCGCTTACGTGGTGGCGCGCACGGCAAACGAACAGCCGGTGGTGGTTTCTGGGACTGATCTGGATGAAGTGCGCAAGCTGAACCGATGGTGGTCGGTCACCGCGTGGCCAGCCGGCGCGCGAGATGCATTGGTTGGAATAAGAGCCGCGACGTTCGTGGCTCCCCAAGGTCAGACATTCGACCTGAATTTTCAAGGGCGGAAGGTTCGGGTGAATACAGCGGGGATTTTGCGGACTGGTTCCGCTGAAGATAGCCGTGTCTATCTCTCTCTGAGAGAGTTTGAAAGTTGGACCGGTGTGCAGCCTTCGACGGTCGAGATTGCGGCATCGGGGTCACCAGAAGCGGTCGCGGCAATCGTCTATAAGTTGGCGCTGGCGTTGCCCGAAGCTGACGTCCGCCCGATTCGCCAGATCATGGAGGGCGAAGCGCGAGTATTGGGGAAAACGCGCAGCACCCTGCTGGTGTGCGCGCTGCTCATTATCATGACGGCGGCACTGTGCGTGCTTTCCACGCTCATGGGCTGGGTATTTGATCGGCGTCGCGACTTTGCCATTATGAAAACTCTGGGCGCGTCGGAACGCCTGATAGGCGGATTCTTTGTCACCGAGGCCGCGGTGTTGGGAGCGGTCGGGGCAGTCGCTGGTTTCGGGATCGGAGTCGCAATCGCTGCCTGGATTGGCCGGGTCAACTTTCATGCTCCGGTCATACCCCGCTTCGTCGTACTGCCCGAAGTGCTGGTCGGCGGCATTGCGGTTGCGTTGTTGGCCGCGGTTGTTCCAATGTTTCTGCTACGGCGGGTGCAACCTGCTACGATCTTGAGGGGAGAATGAATTGATCAAGTTGAACCAGGTCAGCCGTCTCTACCCTGCCAATGCTGGAGCGGGCGGTGGTGCAGTTCGCGCGCTTGACGATTTCTCTCTGAACGTCGAGCCGGGGGAATGGATTGCCATCATGGGGCCTTCGGGTTCTGGCAAATCCACCTTGGTGAACTTGATTGGTTGTCTGGACCGTCCCAGCTCGGGCGAGATCCGGCTTGATGGTGAGAATGTTGCCACGCTTTCAACCGCGGAATTGAACCGTGTTCGGGCGGAGAAAATCGGCTTTGTGTTCCAGCAATTTCACCTGATTCCATATCTGACAGCGGTCGAGAATGTAATGTTGGCGCAATACTTCCACAGTATGACGGATGAGCAGGAAGCTCTGGATGCGCTGCAGCGCGTAGGTTTAAAGAACCGCGCCCAGCACCTTCCTTCCCAGCTCTCGGGCGGCGAGCAGCAGCGGGTGTGCATTGCGCGGGCCTTGATCAACGATCCCAAGATCGTGCTGGCAGACGAGCCTACAGGAAATCTGGATGCAGTCAATGAAGAGATCGTGCTGCGATTGCTGCGCGAGTTGCACGATCAAGGACGCACCATTGTGATGGTCACGCACGATCCCGTGGTTGCGCGCCTGGCTGACCGGCGGATTGAATTGCATCATGGCAAGATCAGCGCGCAGATAGTGTTCTCGATGGCGGACGAGGAACAGTTCGACGAAATTCTGGAAGAACTTTGGGCGCTTGGCGAACAGGGCGAGGTAGCGGAAATCGGACTCATGGAAGTACACGGCGCGCTACCGGTGAGCATCGCGGTCGAGAAAATGATTGAACTGGGGTTGGTGCGGACTTCGCCGCATCCGCCGCTGGCGCACAATCACAAGCCGTTTGTGAACCCGTGTCACGATGCGCTGAAGCCGGACGGAGTCTCCGTCGGCGACGGCAGCATGATTGTCGAGTTCACTCCGAGAGGTCAGCAGCGGGCGGCGGATATCGTCCGACGCCATCGATTGGCCGAGCGATTGTTTACCGACAGCCTGGCGATGGATAGCGAGACTGAAATCGAGCAGCAGGCCTGCAAGTTCGAGCACATCCTGTCACCTCAAGCAACGGACAAGATTTGTGCTTTCCTGGGGCATCCGCGGACGTGTCCGCATGGGGCGCCGATACCGGAAGGGGCGTGCTGCGGAAGAGCGGCCGGGATGAACCCGGAGACTGATAAAATCAAAAGGATCATCTAGCTTCAATCAGTATTTTCATAAGCTTACCTGTGGTCATTCAACTTCAGCATTAAGGAATGAACTCGCCGCTACGGTACCGGTATGCGGTAAAGATTCCAATGGGAGTTACGTTTGCCGAAGCTATAGACGGATGAATTGGGACCAGGCTGGATGTATTCATCCACAAACTGGAGCGCGGTGAGATTCGGCAAGTCTTTGTCGGACTGAACTCCCTTGGCGGGAAACGCTGGAAGCGTGCCATGGGACAGAGGGATGATGTAGGTACGCCATTGCGAACTACCCTTCACGGTAGGCCGTGAGAAATAAAAGTCTTTTCCATCGCGGGTCCAGTCAGCACCGCACCAGCCAGAACAAACACGAACCGCAGGTCCGCCGCCGACAGGGAGAATCTCAATCGCGGTCGGACTATCTTCTCCCTTGGTGGCGCGGCGGACCAAGACGAAGCGCTCATCAGGAGAAACGGCACGGAGAATGATGATAGGGTCAGGCAAAATCTTCTCGGGTTGAGTCCCATCATTGTTCATGCGGTACAGATAATCGACATCGCCCTCTGAAGCCTGAAAGTAGATCTTCCCCGAAGGGGCATATACCGGCCGACCCTCGGCCGCTCCGGACCCGATCCGGCGTGGAGTGAAGCGGTGGTCAAGCGAGGCCAACCAGAGACCATGCTTCCCGTTCTCGTCACGCGAATCGTAGACCACGCGCTTGCCATCAGGCGATAGGCTGAAACTGAGGACGGCGATTCCAGGCAGGACTTTCGACACTTGGCCAGAGTGGAGGTCGGAAACCGAAAGTTCGCCCCCACGCTCGGTATCAGAAGAGCTTCGAGCTACGAGGTAAAACAGATTGTTGCCGTCGAGCGACACATCGGGTTCGTAAGCATAACCTTCCGAAGAAATCTGCCGGTCACCCTGCTGGTCGTGGACCCAGACCGTACGTTCATCGCTGCCGACCGATGAAATAAAGGAGCGGCCATCGGGAGCCATGGCGATCCCATCTTCTTCCGTCGGGCCGGTCGTAAGCTGCTGGGGCACACCGTCGGGAAAGGCCTGTCGCCAGATGTGGGAGCCGTGACCACCGGCGTCGGAAGTGAAGTACATCCATTTGCCATCAGGCAACCAAGCGGCTGCGACACAGCCTCCGTTTTGCGGGCCAATCGACTTCCCTGCACCCCCAGAAAAGGGCACCAGGCGGCAAGGCAACCAGTGGTCACTATCCATCTCAATGACCAGAACCCACTTGCCGTCGGGGGAGAGGTGAGAATAGTGAGCCATGCCGGTTTCGCGTGGCGGCACGTACACGTCGCGCTGTTCGGAGCGGCTCTCGGTCGCCGTGACCACGGCAAAATGCCAGCCGCTCTTGATCTCACTGAACATTACGTGCTGAGGATCGATCCAAGTGAACCCACTGGCGTTGGAGAGCAGAAGCTGAGGTTGACCGCCGAGAACCGGCACCACCCAGGTCTGCCAATCGTTGCCTGACGTGCCATAGGCGACACGCGAACCGTCGGGTGAAAATGCAGCGCCCCACTTAGTGGTTTCATCGTGGGTAAGTTGCACCGGTTCACCGTTCGGAAGGAGTTTGACATAAAGTTGCCCAGCACCGAAGTCAGATCCGCGCAGAAACGCCAACATGCGGCCGTCCGGTGAGAGGGCTGGCATAAAAACCGCATCGGTAAAGTTGGTGAGCTGAACCCATTGTGATGAATTCTGAGTTGCGGGCTGAGTTGATCGCCGCAGCGTGAAGACGATGGCGATCACAACTGCAGCGACCACCGCAGCTATAGCAGCCCACCAAAGCGGCGAGCGGCGCTTCTGCACCTGTGCCTCGGCCACCACGGTGACCTGACTGCCCGATTGAGTATCGCGCTTGAGCCGCTTTAAATCGGCACGCAGATCCGCGGCATGCTGATAGCGGATGTCGCGATCCTTCTCCAGCGCCTTGTTGATGATGCGTTCCAGGCCGTCGGAAATATCGGGATTCAAACGAACCGGCGGGGTCGGCGGCCGGTTCAGAATGGCGTCGAAGGTGGTTCCCGAAGTATCGCCACGGAACGGCAGCCTTCCGGTGGCCATTTCGTAGAGCACGACACCGAAGGAGAACAGGTCGGTGCGCGCATCCACATCTTTGCCGCGAATTTGTTCGGGAGACATGTAAGCGACCGTGCCGACGGCTGCACCCGGACTGGTGAGGTGTTCAGGCTGGTCGCGTGTCATGGTGACTTCGGTTTCGCCGGCGGGAGTTGGACTATGCGTTACCTTCGCTAATCCGAAATCCAGGACTTTGGCATGCCCACGCTCGGTGATGAAGATGTTGGCGGGCTTGACGTCGCGGTGGACGATGTTCTTGGCGTGGGCAGCATCCAGCGCATCCGCAACCTCAGTACCAATCTCCAGGATTTGCTCGAAGTTCACTGGCCGGCCCGCGATCAGGTGCTTCAGCGTGTTGCCCTCGAGATACTCCATCGCGATGAACAACTTCCCCTCGTGCTGAGAGATTTCGTAAATTGTGCAAATGTTGGGATGGTTCAGGGCAGAGGCGGCGCGCGCCTCGCGACGGAAACGCTCCAGCGATTGAGCGTCTTGAGCAACATCATCGGGCAGGAACTTAAGGGCGACGAAGCGGCCGAGTTCCGTGTCCTCAGCCTTATACACCACACCCATACCCCCACCGCCAAGCTTTTGAACAATGCGGTAGTGCGAGATGGTCTGGCCGATCATTGGCAGGGACGTGCTAGGACTGCAATGTTAGGGCGCGAGGTGCTGTAAGTCAACGGAGGGGTGCGGTTCGTCGATACTAAACCTTGATGTTTCGAGTTCTCGCCGCTCCCAGGCGAGTGTCGGCAGACTTAGTTATGATGGAACACACAAACGTTCATGATCACGCGCAGACCTTGCATCGGCGTTTTCGACTCCGGCTTTGGGGGATTGACTGTCCTCAAAGCTCTGCTCAAGCTCATCCCTGATGCCGATTATCTGTATTTCGGGGACACGGCGCGGTTGCCGTACGGTTCGAAGTCGGTACAGACTGTGGCCAAATATGCGGTGGAGGCGGCGCGCTTTCTGGAACAGAAGCAGGCACAGATGTTGGTGATTGCGTGCAACACGGCGACGGCGCTGGCACTGGATCAGATCACCGCAGCCGCAAAGGTTCCAGTTGTAGGAGTGGTGGAACCGGGTGCGGAACGTTCCGCCGCAAGCAGTGCCAACAAGAAAGTTGTCGTGATTGGAACCGAAGCTACGGTGAGCAGTCATGCATACCAGAAAGCGTTGCAAGTGCGGGGAGTGCAAGCTTTTGAAAAGGCGTGTCCGTTGTTCGTACCACTCGTGGAGGAGGGATGGAACGAGCACCGGGTCACGGAAGAAGTTGCGAGCATTTATTTGAAGGAAGCTTTTGCGGAGGGTTTTGAAGACGCCGACGTGCTACTGCTGGGTTGTACTCACTATCCGCTGATCAAGCCAATACTGCACCGGGTCGCTCCAGCACACGTCAAGATTGTGGACTCTGCGGAGGCAACCGCCGGCGCAGTGGGAGGCCTGTTGGACCGCTTGCCGCTGTCCGGTCCCTTGGGGGCTGAGCGGAGCAAGCCGCCGCGAATTACGTTCTTCGCCACCGATTCAGTGGAAAAATTCCGCCGTCTCGGACCCAAGTTTCTTGGCCTTCCGGTGGAAGATGTGCAGCACGTGGATCTGAAGGAGTAGGTCTCCAGACCTCAAGTTTGACCGCAAGACCTGGATAGACGGACACTCGCTTCCAGCACTATTCTGAGCAAACCCCATGCATCCTCTCGACAATGTCATCTGGAATGCCCTGAACACGTCGCAGATACATCTGGGAGTGGGCCATGGAGTGGCGCGAAAGTTTCATAGGGACGTGAGCCTGCTGGGCGGTGTTTCGGAACCCTGCGACGAAGCCTACGACGCGCTCGCTGAGCTAGTTGACGACGGAGAGCGAGTGGGATTGTTCCTGGAAGAAGATCCGAAACCACCTTCCCACTGGAAAATCGTGGCTTCCATGCCGCTGTTGCAGATGCTCCACGAGAGCAGTTCCCAGGCGGCGGAGATCACACTGCCTGTGTTCCATCGGCTCGGCGAGACCGATGTTCCAGAAATGTTGGCTCTGACCAAGTTGACGAAGCCAGGTCCTTTCGCAACTCGTACTCGCGAAATGGGAGACTACTTCGGCATTCGCAAGGATGGCAAACTGGTAGCGATGGCGGGCGAGAGACTGCGACTGCCAGGCTTTACCGAGATCAGCGCGGTTTGCACACACCCGGATCATTTGGGACAGGGCCATGCACGGCGGCTGATCACGCTATTGCTGGGGCGAATTCAAGGGCGGGGAGAACAAGCGTTCCTCCACGTGCGCCAGGACAATACGCGGGCGGTGAAGTTGTACGAACGGATGGGATTCAGGAGCCGGGTGTCGGTGAAATATGCGTTGCTCAGCAATCAATTCGCCCAGGTCCCTGATGAACGCCGATAAGACTTTTTCTAGTTAGTTCCACGCAGGTTGATGTCCCCGGTGAGCACATGGGCGTGCAGGCGGTATTTGCCAGGGCCTTGTTGCTCGAAGGAACGAAACATACCACCTTTGGAGACGTCGAAGGCGGTGGACTCCAGACTGCCCATGGTGACCGACGCTTCGCGGTGGCCGTATTGCTCGGGGTGAGGGACGTCCACCTGCATGGCCCCTGCTCTGATCTCCAGATTCTTGTCTCCCTCCACAGCTTCCACGTCCAACTCACCGGCGGTGAGTCGCACCCATAAGTTCGAGCGACGATGTACCTCGATAGTGGCTTCAAACTTGTTGTTGGGAGTGTCTGCGATATAGACCTCAGCGCTCGAAGCAGAGGGCTGAATATCGACCCTCACCTGCTGGAGTTGTGACTGGGAGCTGGCGCGGTAGGTGACCACTATGTTGTCGGAGTCCGAAGGGCTGATGGTATACCCGCCAGATTCCAGGTGCAGGCGAATAGTACCACCGGAGACGAACTTCTTTTGCGCCGTGGCCTCGGGACGGTGGTCTTCGGCGTGAATAACGGCTGACGCGATCAGCAGGAACAGAAGCACAACGGAATGCTTCATACACACCTCACCTGCGGTTGTTACGCCGGTGACAAGGGTTTAGTTCCGGAGAAATGCGAGGGAAGAACCGTATCGCAGGGGTAAGAGGCAGAAACCGGTGAAAAAGTTGTCAATTTTTCTCAGTAGAGGTGGAAATCGACCTGTACGCTGATCTCAACTGCCACTGGCTTTCCGTCCTTCATGGCAGGCTCAAATTTCCAGTTTTTCACGGCTTCGATGGCCTTCTCATCCAAGCCCAAACCCAGTGTGCGGGAAACCCGGATTTCGCGTGCCCTGCCATCCGGCCCCACAATCATCCAGAGTACGCAGGTTCCCTGATACTTGGCTTTGCGAGCTTCTTCGGAGTATTCCGGATCTGGCGAGTAAACCGCTTTGGGGGCGGAAACTCCGCCACCGACGTGAAATACACCCCCACCGATACCACCGCCTTCGCCAGGACCTACTCCCGGGCCTTTACCTGAGCCAACGCCGCCGCCGCTCCCCGAACCAATGCCACTGCCAAACCCCGTGCCGTTGGACGGCGGGGCGGGCATTGCCATCGGATCGCCGATGTTGGGCATGGTGCTGGCTAAGTGGATCTGCGGAGGAACCACGACCGTGGGCTCGGCGGTCAACTTCGGATTATCGTTGCGTACCACCACTGTGGGCGGCACGATCTGTTGCATGGCAAACTTGGGAAGTTTGCCCTTTGAAGCCTGCAAAATGTCGCGATCGCCGCCACCACCGCCACCACCAGCAGCGGTCTTAGAGGGTGGCAAGGGTGGAATGTCACCGGGCGCGATCAGCGTTATCGTAGCGTTTGGTTTGGTAATTTGCTGCACTACATGGCGACCCAGGAGGGTGCCAGCAATAATCAGGGCTATAGCGATAACATGTACTACGGTGGAGAACATCGCACCGTTCTTTTTGTAGTCATAAAAGCCCCAAATATCCTTGACCGGGATGGGCTTTGAGGTCAGGACGAGGGGGGCCTGCTTCTTGGGAAAGAAGTAGTCATCAAGGCTCTGAAACAGGGATTTCCACAGCGGCTCTTCAAGCGAAGACTTGGACAGCAGCAGGTTTAATTCCGGCTCTGGTTCAGTGCGCGTTTTGATGTCCAATGTCGCCATAATCGACCCAAGGCCCGAGTTCCCGGTAACCCACTACACCTAAACTGGATGACCGCAAAGGGCGCTAAGTTGCACGCCAACCCCCATTTAGATGCCGAGATTCAGGAAACGTCACTGTTGTTAAAAATTGTACTCTCATTACCCCTTTTTCCCCAGTGTATTCCCACCCAGTCGCGGTTACTTCCGGGAGTCAATGGACGTTGCTCCCGATGCTCCCTATAATTAAAAAAATCAATCATTTGGAGGAATTAAAGCGAGTGCCGCTAGAGCTCAAATCTACAATCAATCTGCCCAAAACGGACTTTCCCATGAAGGCCAATTTGCCGCAGAACGAGCCCAAAATGCTCGCCCGCTGGGAAGAGATGGGCATCTACCAGCGGATTCGTGAGGCACGGGCGGGAGAGCCGATGTACGTGATGCACGACGGCCCTCCGTATACCAGCGGACCGATCCATTTGGGCACGGCGCTCAATAAATGCCTGAAGGACTTTATCGTCAAATCGAAAAGCATGGCGGGATTTGATTCGCCTTATGTGCCCGGCTTCGACTGCCATGGGCTCCCGATCGAGATCAAAGTGGATCAGGCTCTGGGTGGCAAGAAATTGCAGATGAAGGCCACGGATGTGCGGCTGGAATGCCGCAAGTATGCTCAGAAGTTTCTGGATTTGCAGACCTCACAATTCAAGCGAATCGGCGTGTTTGGACGCTGGGAACGGCCGTATTCCACCATGACTCCGCAGTACGAGTCGGTGGTGCTGGCTACGTTCTATGCATTTCTCGAACAAGGATTCATCTACAAAGGCCTGCGTTCGGTCTACTGGTGCATCCACGATAAGACGGCGCTGGCGGAAGCCGAAGTTGAATATGAGAACGACAGCAGTCCCGCGATCTGGGTGAAGTACGCACTGAAGGATGATCCGACCACGGTAGATGCAGCGCTTAAAGGAAAGAAAGTCTTCACTGTGATCTGGACGACAACCCCGTGGACACTTCCGGCGTCGATGGCGGTGGCATTTCATCCGCATGAGCAGTATGTGGCGCTGGAAGCAAGTGGCGAAGTTTACATCGTCGCAGCAAAGCTGACCGAAGAATTCTTGAAACATGCGGGACTGGGCGCGCCCCGCGAAGTGGCTCGCTTTGCGGGAGAAAAACTGGAACGCAAGAACTTCGCGCACCCGTTTTTGGATCGAAACATTCTGGGCGTGCTGGCGGATTACGTCACCATGGATACCGGTACGGGCGTTGTGCACACCGCGCCCTCCCACGGTGCTGACGACTTCAACACCGGAGTGAAGTACAAACTTGAGCTCACCAGCAATGTCGATGAAGCCGGAATCATCCACAATGGCTTGCCGGAATACGACGGGCTGAAGGTTTTCGCGGCGAATGCACCGATCATTGATCTACTGAAGGATCGCGGTGCGCTCATTCACGAGGACAGGATCGAGCACTCGTATCCGCACTGCTGGCGCTGCCACAATCCGATCATTTTCCGGGCGACGGAGCAGTGGTTCATCTCGATGGAAACTCCGATGGATGGTGGGACGCTACGCAGCCGAGCGCTGGATGAGATCAAGAAAGTGAAGTGGGATCCGGCGTGGGGAGAAGAACGCATCTCAAACATGATCGCCACGCGGCCGGACTGGTGCATTTCGCGGCAGCGTATTTGGGGGGTGCCCATCGCGGTTTTTCTGTGTGCCGGATGCGGCAAGCCACTGAACGATCCTGCGACCAGCCGCAAGGTCGTGGAACTATTTGCCAGTGCGGGCGCCGACGCGTGGTACACGTCCGAGGCTGACGGGCTCGTGCCGACGGGAACCAAGTGCCACAAGTGTGGCGGCGCTGCGTTCAAGAAGGAGATGGATATTCTCGACGTGTGGTTCGAGTCCGGATGCAGCTATCTAGCGTTGCGCGCAGCGGAGCCGCAGTATCCGCCGGCTGCCGATCTTTATCTCGAAGGCGGGGATCAACATCGGGGATGGTTTCACTCTTCCCTGCTGTGCGTAGTAGGGACGCAGAATCATGCTCCCTACAAAGGCGTGGCAACGGTTGGCTGGACCCTGGATGAAAATGGCCAGGCGATGTCGAAGTCGCGGGGGAACGACGTCGATCCAGTCGATATCGCGGGTCGCCTGGGCGGGGAAATTGTGCGTTTGTGGGTAGCGTCGGTGGATTTTCGCGAGGATGTAGTTGGATCAGAGCGGTTGATGCTAAGGATCGCGGAGAACTATCGGACAATTCGCAACAATCTGTTCCGGTACGTGCTAGGCAACCTGTATGACTTTGATCCAGGGAAAGACTCTCTGCCGTTCGAGAGACTGGAAGCGCTCGATCAATACATACTGCGGCAGACAGCGGCGATGGCGGTTGACGTCCAGCGCTGGTATGGCGAGTTCGCGTTCCATAAGGTCTATCAGCGAGTGTTGAATTTCTGCACCGTGGAGTTGAGCGCGTTCTACTTCGACGTCATCAAAGACCGGTTATACACCTATGCGCCCAATTCGCCTGGGCGCCGGGCGGCCCAGACAGCAATCTGGCGAATTGGTGAGGCTCTTGTCAGGTTGCTGGCACCGGTGATGAGTTTCACTTGCGAAGAAGTTTGGGGATATTTGCCGGGAAGCCGGGCGCAAAGTGTGCATGCAGCCCAATTCCCAGATCGTGCCGAGGTGCTCGGTAGTGACATCGTTGTCGATGATGCGAAGCAACTCGAAGACTGGAGCGCGCTTCTATTGGTGCGGGACCAGGTATTGAAAGCACTGGAAACGGCGCGGAACAACAAACTGATCGGCAAGAGTCTAGAGGCCGAGGTCACCATTTCGGCAACGGAACCAGTGTATGGAATACTGGAACGACAGCGAGAGCAATTGCGTTACTTGTTCATTGTGTCGGCGGTCGCGCTTGAGAAAGCGGCTTCAGGGAACGGTACTGGTAACGTCGCCGTTCAAGTAGGTAAGGCTGCCGGCCGGAAGTGTGACCGGTGTTGGAACTATTCGACGCGGGTCGGCGAGGATCCGGTGTATCCAACGGTCTGTGAACGTTGCAGCGCGGTGTTGAAAGAGATCGAAAGCGGCGGTGGAGTAATCTAAGCAGTAAGGCTTTAACGCAGAGTTCGCGGAGAACATCCGCGGAGATCGCAGAGAAGAACAGAAAGGGTTTCAAGATTTGCCGATAAGTGCACCTCACGTGATGCGCCGGTTCCACTTCGTGATCGCCCTGCTGGTTGTGTGCCTGGACCGGGTGACCAAGTTGATGGTGGCCAAAGACATTTCGCTGCACGACAGCATTCAGGTCATCCCCGGTTTCTTTCGTCTTACGCATGTGGAGAACCGCGGTGCGGCATTCGGCTTGTTCGCAGATTCTCCAGCGCAATGGAAGATTGCCATGCTGGTGTTGTTTTCTATTGTGGCGCTGATTGTGGTTTTGGCCCTGCTCTGGCGCAACAGTCATGCTATGACGAGCACTGGAATCGGTCTGGCGCTGATTCTTGGGGGTGCGGTAGGCAATCTGTGGGACCGTTTGCTCAACGGTCGAGTAGTCGATTTTCTGCTTTTTTATGTGGGGCAGTATCAGTGGCCGGCTTTCAATGTCGCCGACAGCGCGATCGTGTGCGGCGCAGGATTGCTGGTGATTGAGATTCTGTTCGCGAAGACTCCGGCAGCTGAGAAATCCGCGTAAGGTCACAATCTCACTAAAAACGACACAGCGGCGCTTGGTAGCGCCCCCGTATCGTCTTTGGCTGGCTACGCCGATTTCTTCTGCGCTTGCTCTGCCATCTTCGCGTGGAACGCTTTAGCGCGCGCTTCGATTTCCTGCGGGCTCAGGTCTTCTACGTGAGTAGCCATGCTCCAGCTGTGGCCGAAGGGATCTGTGAAGCTGCCGAAACGGTCACCCCAGAACATGTCTGCAACCGGCATTACGACCTCAACGCCGGCGTCGGTCGCGCGCTGAAAAGAGGTATCGACGTCCTCGACATAAAGAAAGAGATTATTGGCGGTCCCGCCCAGGCTCTGCGGTGATTTGCAGCTCATACCCGGCATTTCGTCAGCCAAGAAAATCAGCGAGTCGCCAATTTTCAACTCGGCGTGGCCAATGCGGCCGTCGGGTGTGGCCATTCGCATGCGCTCCTCGGCGCCTAATGCTTTCTTGTAGAACTCGATGGCTGCTGCAGCGTCGCGCACAATTAGTGATGCGGTAACCGTATGGTATCCGGGCGGAACGGGGTGGTTGCTTTTCATGGAAAGCTCCTTGGAGTTCAGTCGGTGACAACATTCGAACCCGGAAATCTTACGCTGGCGAAGGTTGCGGAAGTGTTAAAAGTTGTAAAAATCCGATCCTCAACCACAGAGGACGACGAGGTACACAGGGGAGACCATCGGAGTCCTACGGCGCTCCGTATAACTGCCGATAGACATTAGCGTTGCGCATGATGTTCTGCACGTATTCGCGGGTCTCGGTAAATGGGATCGATTCCACGAACTCCTGCGGGTCGCGGTATTTGCCTTGCCCCATCCAGTCTTGAACCCGGTCTGATCCGGCGTTGTAGGCTGCCAAGGCATACTCAAAGTTATCGAATTTGTCGACCATGATGCGGAAGTAGCGCGTGCCCAGTTGCATATTGACGGCCGGAGTGAATAGTTCCTGGGGATTGAATTTCTTCAGCTTCTCCTGCTTGGCCACGCTTTTGCCAACTTTGGGCAGCAGTTGCATGAGGCCGACGGCATTAGCGCGGGAAACGGCGTTAGGGTTGAAGGCGGACTCCTGGCGAATCAGCGAAGCCACCAGATAAGGATCGAGCGCGTTGCTGGAAGAGTATTTCTTCAGATCGCCCCAAAACGGCTTGGGAAAAAGTCCTTCCCAGTAGGGCCGCGGCAGGCTGGAAAGATCGAGAGCGAAATAGTTGGGCACGGCGTGTTTCAGGGTCTCGATGGCGGCGTCGTAGCGTCCTGCATCCTCGTAGAGACGGGCGATTTCGACGGGTAGCCAGTTGCCTTTTTCTTGCGCTTTTCCCTGTTCTTTTTCCTGTTCTGCGGCGGCGGCGCGTAACTCACGAATTGCAAAATCGAGGAGGGCGCCGTTGGCCAGCAATTCTGCTTTTTGCACGCGCAGGTTATCGCTCGGGGCTTCCTCACTGGTGAGCTTTTCAGAAATATTGATGGGTGGCACGCGGTCCAGCAAAGCGTAGTGCGCCGGTGGTTCATCACTCTTAAGTTTGGCCAGCCTCTGACGCGCCTGCTCGCCGTAATAGTAGTTGCGATAGCGTTGCGACAGCTTCACGTAAAACGCGCGAGCCAGGGCACCCTCGTTGTCCTCCTCTGCCAGCCGGGCGCGCCAATAGAGTGCAGCGGGGACTTCCGGCGAAGAGGGATAGCGGGCGATCTGCTCGTCGAAGCTAGTCTTGGCTTCGACCATTCGCCCCTGGCGCAGGCTCAGCCATGCCGCTTTCCAATGAGCATAAGAAGAACGCGCGCCGTTTGGGAAACGTTGTTGCAGCTCGCGAAAGCAATCGATGGTGTGATCGTAATCTCGGCGAAGAAGATAGATGTTCCCTGCCTCGAACAGCGCCTGCTCCAGCCATGTACTGGTGGGAGCGAGCTGTCGCAACTGGTCGACGACGCGCAGAAAACTATCGTCGTCATTGGCGCTGCGGGCAATTTCGCCCAGATTAAAGATGCGCTGGGCATTGATCTCCGGCGGTGAGCTGGGCACCTGATCCAGTATTTTCCTGGCTTCGCGACTTTGCCCGGCTCGGCGCAATGCATCAGCCAGAGTGATTTCTGCCACGGGACGGTCGGAGGGTGGGGATGAGTCGAGCAGAATTCGGTACTCGCTAGCAGCATCGCTGAATTGTTTGCCTTTCATCAGGAGATCAGCGCGGGTGCGGCGGGCCTCTAATCCGACCGGCGGAATTTGAGTCAGAGCTGCGAGCTTGTTCATATCTCCCTGAACCTGGCTCGCCTCCCAACTGGTGGGCATGGTGTAGAAGAGATTACGAAAAATGGTTAATGCCTTGGCCGGCTGGTCGGCGGCTTCATAGGCGCGACCGAGAGCGAGTTCAAGATCAGCCCGAATAGGTTGACGATCGGCCTCGAGTAACGCTACAGCTTCCTGCGCCCGGCCATCGGCCACTAGCGCGTTGGCATAGACGACGTGGGCATCGCGAATCAACAGCGACTCGGGATAGGTCTTGTCGAAAACACTGAAAGTCGCGATCGCCTCGGGCAAGCGACCAGTTTGCTGATAAGCGCTGCCTAGATAGAAATTGACATAGTCTCCCAGATCGCCGGCTTGAGGCTTGGCGCGATTCAAGGGATCGATCGCTTTGGCGTACTCGTGATCAAGGATGTGGGCGTATCCGATGACCAGCCAAGCAAGGGAGCCAGCGTCTTCCTTGGCATGGCGGACCGCAAAGGCCTGAACGCCGACATAGGCGGCGGGAGTGCGATCCCGGAGAAGTTGCCCGGCCATGGGCCTGAGCGTCGCTGACGCTACGAACGCCTGGCGCATGCGGCGAAGCCGCGGCGAGGAGTGCGTGGGTTTCTTGTGGGCTGCGGTTGTGTTGGGACTTTTCTTTTTAGGAGTCGCCGGTGAAGACTGAGTTGTGGATTGGGAAACTGCGAACGGAGCGAATCCCCCCGGGCCGCACAGAAGCGACCAAGCCAGAATGGCAACTACTTGTCCACGATGACCAGCCACTCTTTCAATTATCTTCTATTTTCGATCAGCGGTGGAAGTTCGGACCCAAGAGCGTAACGTCATCTTCAGCCAGACTGCGGATTACTTCCTGGCTGAAGTAGTCGGAGCCGGCGGCGGCAGTGTTGCCGTAGCGTTTGTTATAGGTACTGCGGCTCTTATCGATGTCTTCTTTCAAGCGGTCGTATAGATCTTTATTCTTGCGGCCTTCTGCAACTTTTGCCTGATTGTAGAGCTTAACCTCGTCCATCAGCAGACGGGCGAAGCGTTGGGCTTTGCGATGCACGTCGGCGTCGGCCACTGACATTTGGGCAAATGCGTCTGGGGCTGGAGCCGCAGCGGCGGCAGCCGCCATGGCTGCGGGTGCGGCAGGAGGTGCGGCGGCCGCTTGGACGGCGACAGCGGCAATTGGCTCCTCTATTTCCGCCGGAGCGGACTGAACATGCTTTGGAGCGTGGCTGGCAAAAGGATCCGAAAAACTTGGCGCTGTCTGTGGCGGAGGCGCGGGGCTCTCGACTCTTTCGTTATTTGTGGATTCGTTGTTAGCCTCTTTCGCGGCTTGTTTGCGAAGCGAGGCGACTTCCAGCCAGGCGCTGGCAGTGGCAACGAGTAGTTCCAACGCGGAGGTGTCGAGCTTGCCACCAGCGTCGGTGCCGCTATCGGCATACACGACGGCCGCGACCTTGTCTTTCAGATGCAGCGGCAACAGCAGAACCTGATCATCGACCGGAGCGCCGAATTGCGAGATGAATTTGGGGTCCATTTCGGAAACGCTGGTGTTGACCGCAATACGGTCGCGCAGAACCCTAGCAGGCGCTGGGCTACTTACGTCCAAAGCGAAATCCTTGATGCCTTCGGTATCAAAGGCGCGGCCTTGCCAGCCGGTGGCCGATCCTGCCTTGACCACGAAAAGCGCAGCCCGTCCGCAGTAGCCAGAGGTGCCTTCGAGCAGCGCGCGAAGAATTTCCTTTTGCGAGGAACCGCCATGGATGGCTGAAACTGCTTTCAGCAGATCGCCCGCACCACTGCCGGCGCCGCTTCCCAGGAATGGCAGCGCGTCTTCCAATACCTGGTGAACCAGTTTCTCGCGCAACTGCGGAAGCTGGCTTTCCAAAGCCCTGGCAACGGCTCGTTCGACAATCTGCTCGACTGGGATGTTCTCTGCCATTTTTGGTGATCGCTTTGGCCGACCGGTGCGGCTTTCCTCGGTTATTGTCCCGCAAAGCCCTGATTATAGGGAGATGGGAGTGAGCTTCGGGGTGACGGAAGTAACGGCCGGAGCAAGGTTCACAAAGAAAACGGGATTTAGCGTTATCCCAGGCTGCCAAAAACCGTCAAAACAGTTACGCGCAGGAACCGATTCCCAAGTAATATAGAGGTTTCCCTTTAGTGCCTGGGCGTGAAAATAGTTGCATCGGACTTAGAATGAGCACCATCCAACCCAAAGTGAGTGAACCTGTCAGTGACGAAATGTCACTGGTGCAGGCGGCCAAGGGCGGCGACGTCGGGGCCTTTGAGGAACTGGTCAAGCGGTACGACCGGAACGTGTTCCGCATTGCCCAGCACATCACGCAAAACCGCGAAGACGCGGAAGACGTGGTGCAGGACGCGTTCCTGAAAGCTTATGGAAACCTGAAACAGTTCCAGGGGCAGTCGAAGTTTTATACCTGGCTGGTGCGGATCGCAGTCAACGAAGCGCTGATGAAGTTGCGGCGCCGTCGACCGGAACGCATGGTTTCGCTGGACGAAGAAGTTAAGACGGAAGAAGACTCGCTGCCCCGGGAAGTTGCGGACTGGAGTCCGAATCCAGAGCAGCAGTATAACCAGGCGGAGTTGCGGGACATTTTAACTCGCACCATCCAGGGTTTGCCGGCGAGTTTTCGCACGGTTTTTGTTTTGCGTGACGTGGAAGGTCTTTCGACCGAGGAAACTGCCGAGGCTCTGGACTTGAGCATTCCGGCGGTGAAGTCGAGGTTGCTGCGCGCGCGGTTGCAGTTGCGGGAACGGCTGAGCCGTTTCTTTCAAAGACGCGAGGGTGGCAATGGGAAACAGACAAACGCAAGCGGAGATGGTAACCAGTGAAGTGTTCTGAATTTTTGCATGAGTTAACCGACTACCTGGATGGAGTCATTGACGCCCGTACAAAGGCTGAATTGGAAGACCATCTGGCCTGGTGCCACAACTGCTACGTAGTCTGCGATACCACCAAGAAGACCATCGAAATCTATCGTGACTCACAACTTTACGAACTGCCTGGAGACCTGCGCACTCGACTGCGTACGGCCATAATCTCGAAATGCCACGCCCAGAAAAAAGCAGGGCCGGAGAAAGTCTGAAGGCTCGCTTACTCGCCTGAAGCACAGTCGGCTTTCCGCGTATGCCTACAATCTACTTGCCGCAAGGTGTAATTCCTTGCTGCGCAAGCCTTTGCTGGATTTAGAAACTCCGGCGCTAGTTCTGGGTTTCTATCTCAGTAGCATACGGAACCCTTTGTAGGAGAACTGAATCTAAGTATTTAGGTAGAGCCCAGTAGTGGCCGGGCTTGTGGGAGGTAAGAAATGGTCGACAAATTGTTCGATGCTTTTTTTGGCTGTTGGCATGGAAATTATAGTTTTCCTATCAGCACTCGCTCCGGTTCACGCCGCAACTCAGCGGCCTCGCTCACTGGAACCTACGTGGTGTGCCTCGATTGCGGCAAAGAGATGCCCTACGACTGGCAGGACATGAAGATCATCGGAACCCAGGCGGACCAGCGGCAATATGCACAGTCGTTGGCCACGAAACACGCCGCGTAAACTGGCTTCGAAAGCAAGACAAAGCCGCGACTAGAGTCGCGGCTTTGTTGTCTTGCGGGCGAAACATTAGTTGCTGCTACTGTCGTCGCGCCGTTTGAGGGTGGGACGGTCGTCGTCGCTGGTCTTGTCGTCGGTACCGTTTTTGTCAGTGCCTGAGGCGCGCCGCAGACTGGGCTTGCTCGCGTCTTTGTGATCGACCATCTTGCGGCGGTTCTCGATGGCTGCCAGACGGGCCTTGACCTCGTCGAATTCCGACGTAGTCACAGTGTATTCAGCCCTAGCGGGCAGGATGGTTGCAATCTCTTTCTGCGAGGCCTCGATACGGTCCGGGGTCTGGGGATGAGTAGCGAAGGCTTTGTCCAGCGTGCCGGGCTTCTTTTTCTCCAGCGCCTCGATCTTCTCGAAAAACGCGACGAATGCTTGAGGGTCGTATCCTGTTTTATACATGTACTGGAGGCCGAGATAATCGGCTTCCGCCTCAAAGCCGCGCTGGAAACTGACAAAGGTTAGCGGCAATCCAATGCCAGCCGCGGAGCGTACGGCGTATCCAATGCCGCCGCCCACGAAGATCAACGGAATAGTGCCGATATTGGCCCAATTCCCCCGGGTCATTTGGCGCATGGCGTGGCGGGCACACACGTGGGCGATTTCGTGGGCCATGACACCGGCCAGTTCAGCCTCTTCGTCCGCCGCCAGGATCAATCCGCTGTTCACGTAGAAGAATCCGCCGGGGAGCGCGAAAGCGTTCACGACGTCGGAGTCGATGACTTTGATGGTGAACGGTACCTGGGCATCGGAGTTGCGCACCAGGTTCTGTCCAATGCGGTTCACGTATTCGGTCACCACCGGATCAGTGACCATCTTGGAGCTGGATTCAATCATCATGGAGTACTGCTTGCCCATGCGAATCTCGCTCTCAAGCGAATACCAGTCGCCCAAGCCGCGGCCGCCAACGCTCTTGCGATTGCCGACGGCGTCGACGTCATCCTTACCGCCGTCATGCTTCACCTTGCTGGGGTCGGGCTCGGCCACGGGCGGAGGGGTGTTCTGAGCCGGAGTTTGGGTGGAACTACTGGCGGCACCGGTTTGAGCATTCGGCGCGCTTTGGCCATTCGTACTTTGACCGCTCTGCGGCGCCCCGGTGGACACGGTTTGATCGGTAGTGCTTTGTGTCTGCGCGAAAGCAGCGCTGGCGCTAAACGCCAGAAGGGCTGCGCTGATGGCCAAAAGGCGAAGCTTCATAACCGAACTCCTTATTGCGACGGGGCGGGCTGTTGCCATGATTATACGCCGCAGAGACAACGCCCCCTGTGAGTAGGACGCAAGCTGCGCCAGGAAGGTTATCCGGGTCTCCCGGCTGACATGGTGCGGGGTCACGCCAAAGCTCCCAGCTTGAATCACATAGCTTGCTATCTCCTAACACCCGGTCGTAATATTGCGCGTCCGCTAACCGCGTTTCCGACAAGAGGAGATTGCCATGCTTGACCGCCGCCGCTTCCTGACCGCCACCACTACCGGCCTTGCGGCCGCATTTGCGCTCCCTCCCACCTTGTTGGCCCAGTTGGAGAAAGCGCCTACTTCCCTGCCTAACCCTGCGTCGTTTGGCACGAATGAAGACGGCTACTGGGAGGCCTTGCGGAAACAGTTTCTTATTCCTGAGGACGAGGTTTATCTGAACAACGGGACGGTAGGCTCCAGCCCTGCCCCGGTGCTGCGAGCAATCTTTGACGGCTACAACACCACGGAGAAGCTGGACCAGCAAGATCCCGAGGACTATCCGATTTGGGGCTATGCGGCTTGGAACGAGTTTCGCGATCCGCTGGCGGCGTTCGTGGGATGCACTCGCGACGAGATTGCGCTGCTGCGCAACGCCACCGAAGCCAACAGCTACATCGCGAATGGGATCGATTTGAAAGCTGGAGACGAAGTACTGATGACCGACCAGGAGCATCCCGGCGGCGAGCACCCGTGGAATCTGCGGGCGAAGCGCTATGGGATTGTGGTGAAGAAAGTCACGCTGCCTAAGCCGGTGAAGGATCCGAGTCAGGTGTTGAATCTTTTCAATGATGCCGTCACATCTCGCACGCGGGTGATCTTTTTTAGTCATATCACGACGGTGACTGGCGTGGTTTTGCCGGCGAAGGAGTTGTGCGGGCTGGCTCGATCGAAGGGAATCCTATCGGCGGTGGACGGGGCGCACGTGCCCGGTATGATGCGCTTTAATCTGCACGAACTGGGATGCGACATGTATTCATCGAGTCCGCACAAATGGCTGCAAGCGACCAAGGGTTCTGGCTTTTTGTTCGTGCGGGACGAGGTTATCGACAGGGTGTGGAATACGATCGCTACCGAAGGTTGGGAAGACGTCAAGATTCGCGCCGAGCGATTCCAGAGAATTGGATCCTCGAATGTGCCAGCGCTATGGGGGCTACGTGCCGCCATCAAGATGGCCAGCGATATTGGCATCGACAAAATCGAGCGCCGGCACCGGCAGCTCTGCGACTACATTCTGGCGGAGATGATGAAACGCAGCGCTGAGTCGTGGACTTCGCCCGATCCGACCATGCGCTGCGCAATTGCGACCGTGAATGTGCCGCCGATCAATCGAATCGATCTGGAGAACTCGCTGTGGAAGCAGCACAAGATTCGCATCCGCGGCGGGGAACCGTCGAAACTACGCCTTTCTACGCCGTATTACATACAGAAAAAGGACATCGACCGTTTTCTGGAGAAGTACGACGAGTACCGGCGGGAGAAGAAGCTAGCTTGAGTTTGTTTCCCTCTTTGTTCTCTGTGGTGGAACCTTTTCATAACCACAGAGGACACAGAGGCGGCACAGAGGAAGTCGAATCCTCAGTCGTAGTATTCCAGCCCCAGGTGCGTGATCAGTTCTTCTCCGCGCAGATAACGCAGCGTGTTTTTCAGCTTCATCAACTGGATGAACAAATCGTGCTCGGGATAGAGTCCAGGTGCAGTCATCGGTGACTTGAAATAGAAGCTGATCCATTCCTGGATGCCGAGGCCGCGCAGCGCTGTGCTCCGTTTTGCCAGATCCATGAACAGTATTAGGTCGAGCACGATAGGTGCGGCGAGAATTGAGTCGCGGCATAGGAAATCGACTTTAATCTGCATGGGATAACCGAGCCATCCGAAGATGTCAATATTGTCCCAACCCTCTTTGTTATCACCACGTGGTGGGTAATAGTTAATCCGCACCTTGTGGGTGAAATTGCCGTAGAGATCAGGGTAGAGTTCGGGCTGAAGGATGTGCTCCAGTACCGAAAGTTTGGACTCTTCTTTCGTTTTGAACGACCCCGGATCTTCCAGCACTTCCCCGTCGCGGTTGCCCAGGATGTTAGTCGAAAACCAGCCGTTGAGGCCGATCATACGAGCCTTGAATCCGGGCGCGAGGATGGTCTTGATAAGGGTCTGGCCGGTCTTGAAATCCTTGCCGCAGATGGGGGCTTCATTCTGGCGCGAGAGCTCGTGCATCACCGGAATGTCGACAGTTAAGTTCGGGGCGCCGTTGGCGAAGGGCACACCTTCCATGAGAGACGCGTAGGCGTAGATCATGGAGGGCGCGATGTTGGCATCGTTCTTGAGGAGGGCTTTCTCGAACGCCTTCAGCGATTGGTGCGCCGCGCTCGGCTCGATGTAACTCTCCGTCGAGCCGCACCAGATGGTGATGAGGCGCGTGGCGCCGGAACTTTTCTTGAAAGCGCGCATGTCGGCGCGGACCTGCTCGGCAAGATCCATCTTGTTCTTGCCCTTCTTGACGTTGGGTCCGTCGATCAACTTGACGTAATTGTGATCGAAGACGGCCTTCTGTGGCTTGATGGACTTGAGCAGCGGTTTCACTTTATCAAGCAGATCGCGCTCCAGCACGCCGGCCTTGGTGGCGGCGGTGTACATGTCGTCTTCGAAGATGTCCCAGCCGGTGAAGACCAGGTCGTCGAGCCCGGCGAGCGGGACGAATTCCTTGATCTTGGGCGAACGGGCGTCGGTGCGCTTGCCGAGGCGAATGGTGCCCATCTGAGTGAGCGAGCCGATGGGCTTGGCGATTCCCTTGCGCACGGCTTCAACACCAGCCACGAAAGTTGTGGCGACTGCGCCCATGCCGGGGATCATGACGCCGAGCTTGCCCTTGGCAGGCTGGATCTCGCTGCCGCTATATTTTTCGTTTGCGATTTTTGCGTGCTTCCGCTGAGTCGCCATGGGGTGGCCACGTCCTTATGAGAATTTTGGGATTAAGGCAAACAGATATGTTCTCGTACTTGCGAGGGGAATTGCAACCAAGAGGAGCGGAAGGTGAAAGATGAGAGTTCAAATGGGTGAAGGAGGGATTGAGTGGAGAGGGAAAACCCATTCACTACTTCGGCGGTGACGCGGTTTACTTCCCTTCCAGGTCGACGGTCTTCACCGGCAGATCCCAATGCGCGTCGAGGATTTCGAAGCGTTGCTGCTCTTCCTTGGCATAGATTTCCTGGTCAGGGAATAGTTGTTTCTTAAGTGCGTCTTCGTCGAAGGGTTCGTTGGCGACGGTCGCATTCTTGAAGATGATGGTGACACGATAGTCCCAGCGGCTGTCTTCGGTGGTGTGATAGCGAGGCTGGTCCATCCACACTTTGAGCATGCGCCCCATTTCCACTTCTTTCTTGAGCAGCGGGAAGTGGTTCTTCTTGAAGAGCCTCAGGAATTCGTCGGCGTGGCCCCACTTGGCTTTGTAGTAGTACTCGATGACGAAGGGCTGGCCAGGGCTCATCGGACTCGACTGAGCACTAATTGCCAGTGGCGCTGTCACCGCGCAAAAAAGCAGAATTGCCGTGACTCTCACAAGGACGATCACGATAGTCTCTCCCAGTAGAAGCGAAATCAATCGACTTAAATTATCATGCGGGAGGGGATCCAGCGGAAGGTCTTTTGGAAAGGACATCTGTGGCCGCTTTCTTCAAGTTCACCAATCCCATTCGGATCGACAAACAGACGATGATCGGGCACACCTTGGGCGCGGAAACTTATGTACACTGGTCTGTTTTCGCAGTGGCCGCCCTGATTTTGGCTGGAGTCCTGCGACATCCTGGATTATCCCTACTCGGTTTAGCAGCCTATTTCGCTGTCTTGGTGATCCATGAGGCAGGTCACCTTATTGCTGCTCAACGGCTAGGTTGCACAGTGTTTTCGATCAATTTGTATCCGATTTTCGGCGTTACACATTTCAGTACACCGTGGTCCCGAGTGGACCACTGCATAATCGCGTGGAGTGGGGTACTAGCTCAGGCTTTGGTCGCGATTCCGTTGATAGGTTGGGTCGCAGTTTCCGGGTATACGCGCTTCGAAGCGGTGAACATGTTGTTTGCGATCTTGGGGTTTTACAGCGTCGGGGTCGCTATCTTCAACTTGCTGCCCATCCCTCCGCTCGACGGAGCTACAGCCTGGGGAATCATTCCCGCACTCTGGGCTCGCAGAAAGTCCGAAACACGAACGTACAGGCGCAACTGAATTTGAGAGTTACACACGGGCGCTGATTCTATTCTGCCAGTGCGACCAGGCGAACCAGACTACGCCCGCGACAATGACTATTCCGATGACAGCGTCGAATCGGTGAAAGTATTTGCCCAGCTCGCGCCAGTTTTCGCCCAGCTTCATGCCGATCCAGGCCAAAACAAAACACCACAACCAAGAGCCAAGAAAAGTGTAGAGGTGGAAGCGTCCACGCGGCATGCGGGAAATGCCAGCAGGCAGGGCGATGAAGGTCCGGACGACCGGCAGCAGCCGGGCGATGAACACAGCGAGATATCCCCAGTGCGCGAAGAAACGGTCGGCCCAGCCCAGTTCGCGGCGGCTGAGGAGAATCCAGCGACCGTATTTTTCTACCAACGGACGGCCCCCGTAGTAGCCAATTTCATAAGCAACCAGCGAGCCGAGATTGCAGCCGATCGCGCCCGCAGTAGCCACCAACAACAGCTTCAGGGTTCCTTCGTAGACGAGGTAACCGGCGAAAGGCATGATCAATTCCGAAGGCAGTGGGATGCATGCGGACTCGATCGCCATCAATAGGGCGACACCGCCGTAGCTAGTGGCGGCGATCACCGACTTGATAAAAACAAACAGGATGCCGAGGATTTTTTCAGTCATGAGGAATCAGAAAGCGCTATCGACGGGCCGGGACACCCGTTTCCACGCTGGTAGCTAGAACGAGCCTTCCTGGGTAAAGGTAAATCCAGGTAACGAGGCGCCCTCGGCAGTCTTGGCGACTTTGACGCGCGTAGTGTTGGCGTCTGGTGCTGTGACTTCGGCGGGACGCAAGACGGCGTATTGGGCGAAGACTTCGCTGTAAACCTTGGTGACGAGATAGTCTTTTCCGTCGTCGTCTTTGCGCCAGACTTGGCCGAGCTTGATTGACTTAACCGCCACGGTGCCTTCCTTGATCTTGCTTGGGTCAACTCAGAGTACCTAGGCGGCGCGTCCGCGTCAAATTACCGTGAGACGCATATAGCATCGTTCGTTCTGCTAACATTTAGTCTCATTTTTGTCAGGAGTAAAGACTTCCATGCCCCGCGGTGTCATGACGAGACAACCAGCTAAGACCGGACGCCACGAAAGGGCAAGAGTTGCGCCCCCGGCGAAGACTTCCGGAAACACGGCCGCAACCCCGCGCCGCCCCGCACGAACGGGGTCGGCTATCTCTACAAAATCGAAGTACAATCCGCTGGCGCCAGAGCGCATCGCGGAAATTCTTAAGCGGCTCGACCAGTTGTATCCGAATGTTACTTGTGCCCTGACTCACAAGAGTGCGTGGGAGCTGCTGGTGGCAACGATTCTGTCGGCGCAGTCAACCGACGCGAATGTCAACCGGGTCACGCCCGACCTGTTTCGCAAATATCCCACGGTGCAGGATTTTGCCGCGCTGACTCCGGAGCAGCTTCAACCTGATGTCCGGTCTACGGGCTTTTTCCGCAATAAGGCGAAATCAGTGGTGGGTGCCGCGAAGATGATTGTTGCTGATTTCGGCGGCGAAGTTCCCGCGGAGATGGACCAACTGCTGACGCTACCGGGCGTGGCACGCAAGACGGCTAACGTTGTGTTGGGAACATGGTTCTGCAAAGCCGACGGCGTGGTAGTGGACACCCACGTTACCAGAATCTCGCGGCGGCTGGAGCTGACCAAGAACACGGATGCGCCCAAGATTGAGCAGGACCTGGAGAAGGTAATTCCGCGGGAGAAGTGGATCCTGTTCGCCCATCAGATCATCTGGCATGGACGCAAACTGTGCATGGCGCGCGGCCCGAAGTGTATGGAGTGTCCGCTGGAGAACCTCTGCCACGCGGCGGATAAAACCTGGAGTACGGTGGAGATTCATAAGAGCGCGAAGTAGTGAATGGTAGACTTTTCCCACCATATGCGTATTCCCAGCCTTCTTTTCTTTCCTATCGTCGCATTTATCAGTAGCGTTGCTGCCCCCCAGACCCTGCCTATGCCGCAGGCCATCACTGATCCTAAGCAGATCACCAGTAAGCCGAACGCGAACGTTGAACAATTCCAGCAAAGTCTAGCGATCGAAAAGCTGTACATGACGCGGCAGATCGGGGCGGCGGCGTGGTCACCCGATGGCAAGCAGTTGGTCTTTGTGGCCAACATCAGTGGTCGCAATAATCTTTGGCTGGTGGGGTCGGACGGTGGCTGGCCCACGCAACTTACTGTGAGCGACCAGCGGCAAACCAGCCCAACCTGGTCGCCGGATGGAAAGTGGATCGCATACACCTCGGACTACGACGGAGACGAGCAGTGGGATGTGTTTATGGTCTCGCCGAAGACTGGACAAGTCGTCAATCTCACTCATACTCGCGAGATTTCCGAAGAGAATCCGCGCTGGTCGCCGGATGGGCGATACCTAGCCTATAGCGTGAAGCCAAAAACTTCATCGGTATATGAAATCGACGTGTTCGACAAGCTGATGCGCTCGGTGAAACACGTCACTACCGGGACTGCCGCGGACAAGATCAACGAAAATCCCATCTGGTCGCATGACGGCAAATCGATTGTGTACACCCAGTCGCAGGCTAAGGGCACGGACTCCAATATCTTCATTGCTGATGTGGCCAGCGGAGAGAGCACTCTGCTAACGCCGCACCAAGGCGAACAGCTTTACGAGGCGGACGATATTTCTCCCGACAAGACAAAGCTGCTTATTGCCTCGAACGCTGCCAATGGCTATGACAATGTTGGCCTGCTCGACATTGCCAGCAAGAAAATCTCCTGGTTGACGAAAGACAAGTGGGAGATCAGCGGCGGCAACTTTTCGCCTGACGGCAAGTCCGCTACATGGACCGCGAACGTGGACGGAAACACCGAAATCTATCTGCACGGTCTGGCTGCGGGGACGACGAAGGCACTGCCGCTTCCCAAAGGCGTGAACTACCCAGTGGGAGCGCAATCAGCTTTCGATCACGACGGTTCGCGGCTCCTCTACAACCACAATGGGCCGAATGCCCCAGGGGATCTCTGGACCTACGGACTGGTTTCTGGCAAGTCACAGCAGATTACTAACTCCCTTGTAGCGGGCGTGCGTGCGGAGGACATGGTTGAGCCGTTTCTGGTGCATTTCCCCAGCCGCGACGGCAAGTGGACGATTTCGGCATTTGTTTACGTCCCCTACAACATGGTGCGTAACGGCCAGAACGCGGCCTTGGTCTATGTGCATGGTGGACCGACATCGCAAACGGTGAATTCGTTCAATCGTTTCATTCAGCACATGGTCAATCAGGGATACATGGTAATCGCGCCCAACTATCGCGGGTCGACGGGCTATGGCGAGGAATTCCAGCGGGCAAATTTGTTCGATATGGGCGGCGGAGATTTGCAGGATGTTCTGGCAGCGGCCGACTTCATAAAGCAGACCGGCTATCTCGATCCCAAGAAGATTGCGCTGGTAGGGGGCAGTTATGGCGGCTATCTGACCATGATGGGAGTGGCCAAGTTTCCCGAAGTCTGGGCAGCCGGCGTGCCCATTGTGCCGTTTGTAAACTGGTTCACGGAAATTCGGAACGAAGATCCGGTGCTGCAACAGTCGGATTTGGCGACGATGGGCGATCTGGATAAGAACAAAGACTTGTTTCACGATCGCTCGCCGATTTTCTTCGTCGATCAGATCAAGGCGCCGTTGCTATTGCTCGCCGGCGGAAACGATCCCCGGTGTCCTAAAGAAGAGTCGCAGCAAGTCATAGATGCAGTGAAAAAGCGCGGTGGAACGGTGGAATTAAAAGTCTACGAGAATGAGGGGCACGGCTTCGCGAAGGTGGAGAATCAGATTGATGCTTACAAGCGCGTGTCGGATTTCCTGAAGGCGCATGTGCCGCCGGCGGATTGCGGTTGCACGATCAAGGAGTAGAACACGCGTAAGCTGCGACTCTACTCGACTGCTTTGATGATCGCGTCAATAAGGCCAGGGATGGTGTATTCCCTGGCTTCGATGTCGACCGGGAGGCCAAGTTCGCGCAGAGTCGATGAGGTCACGGGACCGATTGAGGCTAATTTGGTTTCTCTAATGTAGGCGCGGGCATCCCGTCCATGCTGGTTCCCTTCCAGTAGCGCCACAAAATTCCGTACAGTGGATGAACTGGTGAAGGTGATCACCTGGGGGCGTATGGGACTTCCTAGAACCAGGCGCAGACGCGCACAAGAAGACTTCGGGATCACGGTTTCGTACGCCTCGACTACATCGACCTTGGCGCCGAGCTTTTGCAGTTCACGCGGAATCACGTCGCGAGCCACGCTGGCGCGAGCTAGCAGAACGCGCTTCCCTGCAACTCTCCGTCGCAGGCTCTTGACGACCGCCTCGGCTACATATTCCTTAGGAACGACGTGGACTTTCACGCCATGCTTCTCAATGGCATCCTTCGTGGCGGGTCCGATGGCCGCAATTTTCAGGTGCTGTAGGTGCCTCTTGGTGAGGTGTCTCTTCTGGAGCCGGTCCCAGAAAGCTTCAACACCGTTCACGCTGGTCAAGATCAGCCAGTCGTAGGTTGCGATGTTTTTCAACGCGGAGTCCAGCGGCTTGAAGGATCGCGGTGGGCGAATTTCAATGAAGGGGATCTCGATGACTTCAGCGCCGAGCTTGCGCAGGCCGGAAGAAAGTGCGCTCGCCTGATGGCGGGCGCGGCCTACGAGAATGCGAATGCCAGCGAGAGGCCGATGATTGGTCAAGTATTTTCTTCCCTAAAGATCAAAAGCTTAACGCAAAGATCGCAGAGAACCGCCCGTTGAGTTCGCAAAGAAGATCTACGGGGGTTGCGGTAGGGCCATCTCCTGCCGGTACACCGCTTCGAGAATCGCTTTGCCTCCGCTCCGGAGCAACGTATCACCGACAGACTCGCCGAGCTGAACCGGATCATCGCCGTCGGCTGATTCGCGCAGAACTTGCGAACCATCGGGGCTGGCCACGACCGCCTGAAGGTGCAGACGACCGCCATGAATTTCGGCTAATGCTCCGATGGGAACCTGGCAACCACCGCCGAGCCTGTTCAACAGTGCACGTTCACAGGTCGTACTGGCACGGGCTTCAGAGTCGTCGAGGAATGTCAGCAGTTGCAAAGCAGCGGCGTCTCCCGCGCGCACCTCGACCGCCAGCGCACCCTGACCTGCCGCGGGGCACATCACGTCCGGGGATATGTATTGTTTGATCAGCTCAGTTTTGCCCAAACGATTGAGGCCGGCGGCGGCGAGAATGATGACGTCATATTCGCCAGCTTCAAGCTTGGCGAGGCGTGTGTCGACGTTTCCGCGTAAAGGTTGGATTTCCAAATCGGGGTGAAGGACTTTCAATTGCGCCTGCCGCCGCAGACTGCTGGTCCCAACGCGCGCGGACCTCGGCAGCTTTTCGATGCTCGCGTACTTGCGCGAGCAGAACACGTCGCGCGGATCGTCTCGCTTGGGCACGGCCGCAATCTCGAACCCGGGCGGAAGCTCGGTTGGCAAATCCTTCAAGCTATGCACGGCAAGATCTACACGCCCAGCGGCCAGCGCTTCTTCAATTTCCTTGGTAAACATGCCCTTGGTGCCGACTTTGGCCAGGGGCACATCGGTGATCTTGTCGCCGGTGGTCTTTATGATTTCGATTTTTACTTCATGGCCGCGTCCGCGCAGCAGTACGGCGATGTGGTTGGCTTGCCAGAGCGCGAGTTGCGATCCGCGAGAGCCGATGCGGAGATGCTTCATCAGGCGCCGCCTCCAGATCCGTCTCCGGACTTCGCGGCTTTCTTGCTTTCCAGGTTGAACAGGCGGCGGACCACTTCGATGATCGTCGTAGCTTCGGACTCGCGCGCTGCGGTCTTGAGCGTGCTAATCGGTGTGTGCATGATCTTGTTGACAATCCCGCGAGTGAGCGCGTCCACGGCCAATTCCTGCTCAGGAGAAAGCGGGCCCAGGCGGCCGCGGACACGATCGATTTCCGCTTGCCGGATGGTTTCTAAATGATCTTGCAACGAAACAATAGTGGGAACAACCTCGAGGGCTTGCAGGCGAGCGTGGAAGCGCTCGACTTCGGTATTGATGATGTTGTCGGCGAGTTCAGCTTCCTTTTGGCGATCGGCGACGTGTGAAGCCACAGCTTGCTGCAGGTCGTCGATGTCGTAAACGAAGATACCGTCGAGCTTGTTCATTTCCGGATCGACGTCGCGCGGGACAGCAATGTCGATAAAGAACATGGGACGGTTCTTGCGGCGGCTGAGGAAGATCTCGCCGTGCTCCCGGCGAAAAATTGCATGAGGAGAGCCGGTCGAGGTGATGACAATGTCCCCGCGGTCACAGGTATCGTGCAGACGGCTGAACTCAATGGCCTGGCCATTGAATTGGTGCGCCAGACGAATGGCTCGGTCGTAGGTGCGGTTGGAAACGAAAATGGACTCCGCTCCATGGGCCAAAAGATGACGCGCAGCCAATTCGCTCATCTTTCCAGCACCCACCAGATAGACGTGCTTTCCGTTGAGCGTTCCGAAAATCTTCTTGGCAAGTTCGACGGCCACCGACGCCACTGACACCGCGGAGGAACCCACCTCGGTTTCCGAGCGTACCCGTTTCGCCACCGCGAAAGCACGAGTGAGCAACTGATTGAGGTGTGACTGGACAGCACCGACCGCCCTCGCAGTAGCGTAGGCCTCCTTCACTTGCCCCAGGATTTGGGCTTCGCCGAGCACCATGGAATCAAGGCTAGAAGCTACACGGAACAAATGGCGGACCGCATCCTGCTCGCGGTATTCGTATAAATGCGGATCAAGCGTCGAGTCATCAAGCTGAAAGTAATCACGCAGAAAAGCGCGCAAGTCGGCTCCTCCGTTTCGAGTCTGGGCCAGCAACTCGACGCGATTGCAGGTGCTTAAGATCAGGCCTTCATCCACGCCGGGGTGGTGAGTGAAGCGCTTCAGGGCCTCAGGCAGGCGTGAATCGGAAATCGCGAGGCGCTCGCGAACCTCGACCGGCGCGCTCTTATGATTGACGCCGATGAGATGAAAGCTCATGACTGGGCAAACCTGTGAATGGCGCTGAAGTAATTGGCCACCCATGCGACCACTGCAGCAATAAAGGCCCCAGCGGCCAGGTACGCGGCGCGGCGGCCGCGCCAGCCCGCGCTCCAACGGGTAAAGAGCAGAAGCAGGTACACCGTCCACATCAGGATGGACAGCAGAATCTTCGGGTCGAGCAGGTCGATGCGTCCGTAGGTGGACTGTGCGACGACAGACCCGGCAATCAGACCCAGAGTCATGAACGGAAACCCGAGAAGCAGCGAACGAAAACCGATTTCATCGATGACTTCGAGTGCTGGCAAACGAGAAAGAATTCCCGGCCGCTTGGCCTTAAGCGAACGTTCTTGAATCAGGTAAAGCAGGCTGGCACCGAAACTCAAAATGAGCGCGGCATAGCCGGTGAAGATCAGCGCAATGTGAGCGAACAGCCATCCTGTGCGAACGCCGGGAGATGTAATCATGAAGGGCGACTGGCTGGTAGCGGAGAAGAACGTTAGCAAAAACACCAACGGGAAGACGATGATACCGGGCGAAGTCGTGTGATAGACCATGTAGACGAGCAGGAAGACGACCATTATCAGAAAACCCAGTACCGACTCGGCATTTTGAACCGAAGTCAGAGTCGCCTGGCCGGAAACCAGGAAAGCCTCGGTCAGCGAAACAAAATGAAACACCATTCCGAGGTAAGCCGCATGCAGAGCGATACGGTTCAGCAGGTCGCTGGTGCGGGTCAACGCCACCAAAGCATAGAGCAAACCGACCGCGTAACAACCCAGCGCGACTCGCAACCAAAGGGCAGGCATGGGGATGGAAATCCTCTATGGGATTATAGCTGTGCCGGAGCAGCAGGGCACCGGTTCGAAGTGCCTGGGAAGGTCAATCTACGCCGAGCGTGGCCAGTGCCTTTTCCAAAATCGTGGAGTCTACCCAAAGTTTGCGTCCGTGGGCCATCAAGTCTTCGACTTCATCGAAAGCCTGGAAAAGGCGCAGCTTGACGACGCCGTATTGTTCGGCATCGGTCAGCGGGCGGCCATGACGCTCTCCCCATGCCTGCACTGCTTTGTCAGGAAAGAAAACGCTTACAGAAAAGGTGGTCTTGCGGTCGGAGGTCACATCGAAAATGTATTCCTTCGCGGCTTCCTGAATGCCCTGGGCGGGAACCGGTCGATCACCGACGAAATAGTACTGATAAACGTAGCCTTGCCCCCCGGTGTAAGTCTTCATGCGGCGGATGGTCATAACACCTAATCGATCCGCGCGTCGCGCAGGCGCTTGATGGCCGTCTCCGAGGTCAGTGGCGAGTAGTACACCTCTTTAAACGTATATGATTTCGACTTTGCCGAAAGGATGGGCATGATCTCGATGTGCCAGTGATAGTCCTCGTCTATGGTCTTCCAATAGCCCATGCTGCCCGAGCGGTGCAGGCTGTTCGGCGACGTGTGTAGCACCAGATGGAATGATTCGGTGATGGTGCGAATGCGCTGCAACGTTCGGCGAATGAGCGCGCCCAAGTCCGGCAGCATATTCGAGCGGTTGAGTCCCATGCGTTCGAAGGCGGCCTCGTGGGTACGGGGCAGAATCCAGGTTTCGTAGGGCACGCGCGGCGCGTACGGCAAAAGGGCGATGAAATCACCACGAGACTCAAGCACACGCAGTTCCTGCCTGGTTTCCTGCGAAATAATATCGCAGAAAACACAACGCTCCTTTTGTGCAAAGTATTCGCGGCTGGCACGAAGTTCATAGAGCACGCGGCGCGGCACGAATGTAGTCGCCGTAAGCTGGGACGAGGGATGCTCAAACTCCTGGCCAGCGCTGCTGCCGTGGTCTTTGTAAATGCTGACGTATTTGAAGCGCCCGTCGCGCTTCAGATCCTGGATGCGCTGTGCGGCCAGTAGCAGAAATTGGCCAATCTCGGCGTCGCTGGCATTCCAGAGATGCCCGTCGTGACGCGAATTCTCGATTAGCACCTCGTGGGCTCCAACGGGCCGCATACGATCGTAGATACCGTCGGCGCGGCGGGATGCCTCACCCTCAATGTGATACAGCGCGGTTGGATGCACCACAGCTCGCTGCCCGCCCGACATGCTGGCGACCAATTGCGGCGGTTGGGCTGAATCCGGGCACAAACGGCACGACGATTCTGGCCGGGGAGCGATATCAGGGACGTCGTCACCGGTGATGACCCAAGAGCGAGTGATGGGATCTTTGCGAAGCTCCATGTCGAATAAGGAAAACACCTGTGGGCAAGTGGCGTCAACTGTGATCTAAGACACAGGAATGGCAGCCGCGGTTTGTTATAATCCGCGCGAACCCCGAAGACTGTTCTTTGCCGGTAAGACCCGCTCTCTGCTTGCCATGACCGAGCCGTCCACTCCGCTGATGCGGCAATATGCCGCCATCAAAAAGCAACATCCCACCGCCCTGCTGTTTTTTCGCCTGGGCGATTTCTACGAGCTTTTCTTTGACGATGCGGTTATGGCATCGCGGGAACTGCAAATCACCTTAACTTCTCGCAACAAAGAGAAGGGTGTCGCGGTGCCAATGTGCGGTGTGCCGTATCACGCGGCTGAAGGCTATATTTCAAAGCTCATTCGCAAAGGATTCAAAGTCGCAGTTTGTGAGCAGGTGGAAGATCCGCGGCTGGCGAAGAAATTGGTGCGCCGCGAAGTGACGAGGGTGGTCACGCCGGGAACCGCTGCCGATTCGTCGTTGAATTCCGAGGAGAATAATTTTCTGGCGGCGGTGGCGCAGACCGGTGATCGGGCAGGTTTTGCGGCGTTGGATCTTTCGACTGGCGAGTTTCGCGCGACCGAGTTTCGAGGCGAAGATGCGACTCAGAGGATCCAGGACGAGTTGCAACAGTTGCGGCCGAGAGAGATTTTGTATGGGTCGGCGGCGCCGTTGTTTGAGGCACGAGAAAAAGCCGCTGCTCCGGGATCGGCCCCCCAGCCAAAGACTGCGGGAGCCATGTGGTCTGAAACGCCTTTGGATGATTGGATTTTCGCCCCGGACCATGCCATCCCTCTGCTGGAAAATCACTTCGGAGTGCTGTCACTCGAAGGCTTCGGATTGGCGGGCAAGCCGGCCGCAGCTTCAGCGGCTGGGGCGATTCTCTACTATGTGCGCTCCACACAACGCGGAAAGCTCGATCATGTGGACCGCATCGGATTCTACGAACGGCAAAATTGCCTGGTGCTGGATGCGGTTACTGTGCGCAATCTTGAGTTGATCGAACCGCTTTTTACGGGAACCGACGATGGGGTAACGCTGTTCCGCTCAATTGACGCCACGGTCACACCGATGGGCAAACGCCTGCTGCGCTCGTGGATGCTGCGGCCGTCGATTGAGCCAGTGGAAATCAACTCTCGACTCGATGCGGTGGCGAGTCAGGTCAAAGAGCTGATGATGCGGGAGGAACTGCGGCGGGAACTGGACGGGATTCTTGATCTGGAACGGCTTCTAAGCCGGGTGACGCTGGAAACAGCCAACCCGCGTGATGTGCTGGCGCTGGCGGCATCACTCGCAAAGATTCCAGCGGTGCGAAGTGCCTTGGCGCGGTTCGATGCCGAGCGAATGAAGACGCTGCATGGGGCCATCGACGAATTGGGTGATTTGCGCGGCCGGATCGAAGCGACTGTCGTGCCTGAGCCGCCGCTTTCACTGAGCGACGGCGGCGTTATTCAGCCTGGAGTGGAAAAGGAGTTGGACGAACTACGCGATCTCAGCCGCAACAGCAAGCAATACCTGGCGCAGGTTGAGTCACGGGAACGCCAGCGTACCGGGATCGCGTCGTTGAAGGTGAAATTCAATTCGATTTTTGGCTACTACATTGAGATATCGAAGGCCAATCTTCACCTGACGCCGATAGAGTATGAGCGCAAACAGACTTTGGTGAATGCGGAACGATATACCACGCCCGAGCTTAAGGAATACGAATCGAAGATCCTGGATGCCCAGGAAAAGATCGTCGAGATCGAGAGGCGGCTATTTGCGGAACTGCGTTCGGCGATTGCTGGAGAGGCACGGCGGATCCGGCAAACAGCATTAGCTTTGGCTGAAGTGGACGTGCTGGCGGCGCTGGCCCATATCGCAGCCCTGCGCAATTATTGTCGGCCGAAGTTCGACGAGTCTGCGGACATCGAGGTTGTCGGCGGACGGCATCCGGTGATTGAGCAGCAGGATTTCGCCGGCGAGCGCTTCGTTCCCAACGATCTATACCTCAACTCAACCACTCACAGCGTACTGGTGCTGACCGGCCCGAACATGGGCGGCAAGTCGACTTATCTCCGACAGACGGCGCTGGCGGTCATTCTGGCGCAGATGGGATCGTTCGTGCCGGCAAGTTCTGCACGGATGGGAATTGTGGATCGGGTCTTCACTCGCATTGGGGCCAGCGACAACCTGGCGCGCGGCCGGTCCACGTTCATGGTCGAGATGACCGAGACCGCGGCCATTCTGCATACGGCGACGCCACGGTCGCTGATTCTGCTGGATGAGGTCGGGCGCGGCACCTCCACATACGATGGGCTGGCCATTGCGTGGGCAGCCGTCGAATACATTCATGCCCGGACGCGGGCGAAAACGTTATTTGCGACCCATTATTTTGAGCTGACCGAACTGGCCGATCAGCTCTCCGGGGTAAAGAACTACCACGTGTCGGTCAAAGAAACTGGCAGCGGCATTGTGTTTCTGCGAAAGGTCGAACCCGGGCCCGCGGATCGTAGTTATGGGATCGAAGTGGCGAAGCTGGCCGGATTGCCGAATGAGGTAGTGGAACGAGCACGCGAGGTGCTGGCCGAACATGAGAGTGCAGAACAGCGACTGACCGCGCAACTGGCGAGTGATGAACGGCAGCGTCCGCCAGCACAGTTGACCATTTTCACGCCCTTGTCGCAACCGGTTCTCGACCGCCTGCGTGAAGTGGACTTGAATCGGCTAACGCCACTGGAAGCACTGAATTTGCTGGCCGAGCTGAAGAAAGAAATCTAACCACAGGGAAAGAAGGGGGCTCGGAGGTGAGCAAGAACTCAAATCTGCCCATCGGCCAGTTAATTATCTTGGGCTTTGAGGGCACTGAAATATCGCCGTCAGTGCGCTCCCTTCTGACTCGAATTCAACCGGCGGGCGTGATCCTTTTCGCCCGCAATATTGTCAGCGCGGAACAGACATACAAACTGCTCCAGGACTGCCAGACTTGCGTTTCCACTCCATTATTCACTTGCATCGATATGGAAGGCGGAAGGGTTGACCGGTTTCGGAATGTTACCGGGCCGGTGCCGTCTGCGGCGGAAGTGTACGCGACGAGCGACCGGCAACTCTTCCGCAAGCACGGCAAGGTGATCGGCGACTCTTGCCGGGCTATGGGATTCAACACCGACTTTGCCCCCGTGGTGGATCTGGCATTCGAGGCATCGCGCACCGTGATGAGTTCGCGGGCCGTCTCGGCGGATCCAAAAGAAGCGGTTGTCTACGCTCGCGAATTTCTTTCCGGGCTGCGCTCAGCAGGTGTATTGGGTGCGATCAAGCACTTCCCCGGCTTAGGCGAAGCGAATCTGGACACACATCTTGAACTGCCGAGCGTGGAGAAATCCTGGAAACAACTTTGGAAACAGGATATGGCTCCGTATCGCGCTTTACGCCGGGACGCCCCGATGGTGCTGGTGGGACATGCGGCATATCCGGCGGTGACGCGGGACCGGATTCCGGCGTCGTTGTCGAAGAAGTGGATTACGGATACGCTGCGCAAGAAAATCGGCTATCGCGGCCTGATAGTGTCAGACGATCTCGAGATGGGTGGCGTTCTGAAAGCCGCTTCGATTGGGCAGGCTGCGGTCGGTCATATTCGAGCCGGGGGAGATTTGTGTCTGGTGTGTCACGTTGCCGAACATGTAGAGCAAGCATATGAAGCGCTGACTCAAGAAGCGGAACGTGATCGCAAGTTTGCGCGGCGCTGTCAGGAGTCGCTGGCGCAAGTGCAGAGATTCAAGAAGAAATCGAAAGAGTTGATGCGAAGAAAACCTACTCCTTCCGCAGAAAAGATTCAGGATCTCTCACGGCGCTTGCGGGAATTTGGAGAGCAAGTACGACTGGCGGCCAGCAAGCGGCGGGAGGAGGCATGATCGTCGCTGGGGTCATGAGCGGGACTTCCGCCGATGGAATCAATGTCGCCTTGGTGCGTGTGAAAGATGCGCGCCAGACGAAGACGCGCGGAGGCCATCAGATAAAGTTCGATCTGATTGGACGCGCAGAGTATCCGTATCCAAAAACAGTTCGCAAGTTTGTGCTGGCGGTCATGAATTCGCAGCGGGCCAGCGTCGCAGATCTGACGCGACTGAACTTTCTGCTCGGGGAGCTTTACGCGGAGGCGATACTCGCTATCCAACGACGTTTTCGCGTGAAGGCTGAATTGGTCGGCTGCCATGGGCAGACGATTTACCACCAGGGCGAGGCCGCGCCGTTTCTGGGGCGGAAGCTGGCGGTGACTTGGCAAACCGGCGAAGGCGCCGTGATCGCAGCGCGTGTGGGCGTGCCAGTGGTGAGCGACTTTCGTCCGGCGGACATGGCAGTGGGCGGAAAGGGTGCGCCACTGGTCCCCTACTTGGACTTTCTGCTTTATCGTGATGCCCATGTTGGACGAATCGTTCAGAACATTGGCGGCATTGCCAACCTCACTGCCATACCGCCGGGAGCTTCGAGCGCGCAGGTGATCGCCTTTGATACTGGTCCAGGCAACATGCTGATAGACGCAGTGATGGAGCGGCTTTTTCGTAAGCCGTATGATCGCGACGGGCGCGTGGCGGCGTCTGGGAAGGTGCTCGATCGTGTGGTCGCTGAAATCTTGCGGCAGCCTTTCTTTCGGCGGAAACCACCCAAGACCGCTGGGCGCGAAGAATTTGGGCGCGAGTTCGCGGATAAGTTTGTGCGGCGATGCGGACGCGCCGTTTCCCGCGACATTGTTGCCACAGCAACAGCGTTGACTGCAAGATCGATTGCCGATTCCATCCAGCGTTTGGTTCTAGGCAGACGGCGCGGTTACGGGGAATTCATCGTCTCCGGCGGGGGAGCGAAGAATCCAACTTTGATGGCGATGTTGGCCGACGAGCTGCGGCCACTCGGCCTTGAGGTTCTCTTGTCCGATGAATTTGGTCTGCCTTCGGAAGCCAAAGAGGCGGCTGCTTTCGCCCTGCTAGCGTATGAGACCTGGAACCATCGTCCGTCGAATGTGCCGTCTGCTACGGGGGCCAGAAGACCTGCCATTCTTGGAAAGATTTCCTATGCGTAGGCACCGTCGCCGCTGTGCGGCGAAGGCACAGACGAAGGCGGCTGTGCCCACGTGTTCTTTGCTGATTCGAGCCGCGATTCTCGCTGCCTTTATTGCACTGCTGACAGCTTGTTCTGCGAAGCCTGACCCAAATACGCTTGTCATGATCATCGAGAGCAGCCCTACCAACCTCGATCCGAGGGTGGGGCTGGATGCTTATTCAGAACGCATCGACACATTGCTGTTCGACGACCTCCTCACTCGCGACGAGCACCTGAACGTGCAGCCACAGTTGGCTGAAAGCTGGAATATTCCGGATCCCAAGACCTATATATTTCATCTTCACCACGGAGTGAAGTTTCACGATGGCCGCCCACTCACGTCTCGAGATGTGAAGTGGACATTCGATTCCCTGCTCGAAGGCAAGATTCGCAGCACTAAAGCCGCGGCTTACCGCTGGGTGGATCGCATAGAGGCACCGGACGACTTTACTGTCGTCTTTCATCTAAAGGAACCGTTTACCCCACTCCTGTGGAACTTATCCGACGGAGCGATTGGCGTCGTACCCTACGGCTCAGGCAGTGAAATCTCCGGTCACCCCGTTGGATCAGGGCCATTTCGTTTCGTTAGCGCCGAGCAAGATAAGGAAGTCGTCATCGAACGCAACGATGACTATTGGGGCCAGAAACCAAAGTTGCAGAAGGTTCGTTTTACGGTTGTCCCCGATACAACGACGCGCGCGCTGGAATTGCGGAAAGGCAGCGCCGACATCGCCATCAATGCGTTGACCGGGGACCTGGTACTGGCGCTCGAAAAAGAGCCCACCCTGCAAGTGCTCCACGCACCCGGCACAGTGCTGTGGTATCTCGCATTCAATACACGTGATCCCATTCTCAAAAACGTTCGGGTGAGGCAGGCTCTGGCTTACGCGATCGACCGCCAGCCGATGATCCACTACTTGTTGCGTGATTTCGCACGCCCCGCCGACAGCCTGCTCCCGCCTGAAAGTTGGGCCTACGATCCGGAGCTGACTCATTATGACCACAATCCGGAGCGGGCGCGGCAACTGCTGGAGCAGGCCGGGTATCCCAGCATCAATGGCGTACGCTTTCACCTGACGATGAAGACTGGGACCGAGGAGAGCACGCGATTGCTGGCCGCAGTCTTGCAACAACAGCTGCGGGACGTCGGCATTGTGCTCGATATCCGCACGTTTGAGTTTGCCACCTTCTTTGCCGACGTAACTCGTGGGGCTTATCAAATGCATTCCCTCCGCTGGGTAGGAGGGAATGAAGACCCTGACATCTTTGAGTACGTATTTCATTCCAGCAAGTTCACCCCCCATGGCGCCAATCGTACTTTCTATTCCAATCCCCACCTCGATACGTTGATCGACCAAGCACGGGGCGAGCTCGATCAGGAACGCCGCAAACGGCTTTACGCGGAAATCCAGCAGATTCTGGTTGTGGATCAGCCGTACGTGGAGCTGTGGTATCAGGATAATGTGATGGTGCACTCGCAGCGGGTGCGAAACGTGACGCTGGATCCGTCGGGGAATTACGACTTCTTAAAGACAGTTGAGCTGGAGAAGTAGGTTTGCACGCGCGCGCAGAACACAATCGAGTGCTCGGTTCCCAGCCCTCGGTTCTCAATTGGAGTAGAAACTGCGTGGTACCATCGATTTCATGCGCATTCTTTTTATTGGTGACATTTTTGGCAAGCCGGGACGCACCATAGTCAAAGAACGCCTGCCCGGTCTGGTCAAAGATCATGCGGTTGATCTGGTGATTGCCAATGGAGAGAACTCCGCAGCTGGGTTCGGCATTACTCCGCCGCTGGCGGAGGATTTGTTTGAGCTGGGAATCGATGTCATCACCACCGGCAATCACGTTTGGGACAAGCGCGAGATCATCGATTACTTTGGGTCTGCGGATGGAAACCCGCACAGTCCAGCCAGGCGCTTGTTGCGGCCGGCAAACTATACGCCCGGCATGCCGGGAACTGGCATGTATCAAGGGCGCAAGGGTGAAATTCCTTACGCGGTCCTCAATCTTCAGGGACGTGTGTTCATGGCATCGAACGATGATCCCTTCCGGGTGGCCGACCAACTGTTGAAGGAAATTACCGCGAAAGTGATCTTCGTCGATATTCACGCCGAGGCGACGTCGGAGAAGATGGCTATGGGGTGGTATCTGGACGGCAGGGTGACAGTAGTGGTGGGAACTCATACCCACGTTCCGACAGCGGACGAGCGAGTGTTGCCGAATGGAACCGCTTACATCACGGACGTAGGCATGACCGGTCCCTACGACAGTGTGATCGGCGTGAAAAAAGAATTGATCGTGGAAAAGTTCCTCAAGAATATGCCAACCAGATTCGAGGCAGCGACCGGAGATGTTCGTCTGTGTGCGGTAGTGGTGGATTGCGATGAGAGGACGGGACGGGCGAGAACAATTCAACGTGTGATGATGAGTTGAATGGAGGACAAATGGGTCAACCCGTGGTGCACTTCGAAATCGGCTGCCGTGATCGCGGTAAAACGGCAGCGTTTTTCTCGGATTTGTTTGGCTGGAATACTCAAGAGGCTGGGCCGGCAACCATGATCGACACGGGCGGCGGAGGCATCAATGGACACATTTCTGCCTTGGGGCATGAGCCGCATAATTATGTGACGGTCTATGTCCAGGTGGATGATGTGAAGGCTTACCTTGACAAGGTCCAGAAGCTTGGCGGGAAGACGCTGGTACCGCCGGTAGAAATCCCCACGGGGACATTCGCCTGGTTCGCCGATCCGGAAGGCAATACCATAGGATTGTGGAAGCCGAAATAAGCGACAGTCAGCGCTTCAGGATTTTCTCTAATCGGCTGCGATTTTCCACTGGCAGGTGACGCAATGCGGAACGGGCTAGCGCGATGTAGACCGCTCTTGCTTCGGGAATTCGTTTCAGAGCCTGGAGGTGCCTACCAACTACTTCCACGTCGCCACGTACCAAGGGACCGCTAAACGCACCGGCCGGGCCGAGAGCAGCGTAATTCACAAACGTCTGGCACAGAATGGGTAGCATCATTCGGCGGGCTTCGGCAGTCTTCAATCCCGCCGAGCTTGCCACCTGCTCCGCGGTAACAAGAGCTGCCACCAGCAGAGGCGACGCGAAGGCGCCCCAGGCATGATAGGCCGCCTTGTTCTGCTTACGGATGAGGAAGGTCCGCGCTCCGAAGTCCCGCACTACCCGCCGGGCCATTTGCACAGCCGCCGCGTCGCCCTCCAGAGCAAAGGTAATGCCCTTCATGGTCGGAATAGCCCCCCGCACAAACGTCATCATGGGATGGACGGAAGCAACTTTTGCGCCGCGTTCGCGGAGGGGGTTTAGGATGTCGCTGTCGAGGGCGCCGCTGGAGTGGAAGACGGTTTTCCCTTTCCAGGCATTCAGTGCGGCGAGATCCGCGGCCACAATTGCAATCTCCCGGTCAGGCACGCAAAGCCAGATGAAACCCGCGTCCAGACTCGCGCTTCGGTAATGAGACGATCGAGCCTTCAGCGTATGCGTGAGCGCGCGGGCCAGGCGTGCGGATGCAGGCGTCCGCGAAACAATTTCCGAGATTCGGTATCCCGCCCCGGCCAATTGCAATGCTAATGCGGTGCCCAGCCTTCCCGGGCCGACAATCGCGACGCTGGGTTTCTCGCGCATTGAGGGCAGCATAGCAGGGCAGTTGGTCAGCGGCAAAAGCAATGTGAACAAGTTCCAAAGAATACTGAGGCATCCGATCCAAATTTGGGAATACGGTGTCCGAGCCGTAAACCCGGCGCAGGCTTTATATTATTTGACATGGCGAAGAAGAAAGCGCGTGTACTTTCATCCCGAGTGACTTATCGTGGACCGGCTTTTTGGGTCACGACCGATCAAGTTCTCGAGCCCAGCGGCGTTCAGGCTCGGCGGGACATTGTTCATCACACCGGTTCGGTCGTGGTTCTGGCGGTCGACGATACTGGCCGTGAGCCCAAGGTACTGCTGCTCCGGCAATATCGCCATGCCGCCCAGCAATATTTGTGGGAGCTTTGCGCCGGTCGCATTGATGCCGGCGAGAGCCCACTACCGGCGGCCAAGCGCGAATTGCTGGAAGAGACCGGGTTCAGGGCAAAACATTGGAAGCGTATTTTCCAGTTTTATGCCAGTCCCGGTTTCGTAGCGGAGACTATGGCAGTCTACCTGGCTCATGGACTGCGTGCCGGACAGGCACAACCCGAAGAAGACGAGGTAATTGAAACCCGGTTCTTCCCGCTTCGGGACGCAGTTGGAATGGTCATGCGCGGCGTCATCCGAGATGCTAAGACCATATCCGGCGTACTGTGGCTAAGCCAGAAACGAGACCACCGGTAGCCGCTCTCGAGGTAGTTCTCTTCTGAAGACTTCTTCTCTTGACAGCACCAACCTCTAGCCGGAAAATGACAACAAATCGGAAAGCGTGACCTCGCAACCGTTAGGGGTCGCGCCAGGGGGCGTACGTGGAACGTTTGAAAGGTACCGTCAAGTGGTTTAACAATGCCAAAGGCTATGGATTCCTCGGGCGTGAAGATGGAGCAGACGTTTTTGTCCATTACAGTGCCATCACAAGCGAGGGATACAAGAGCTTGCAGGAAGGGGACCAGGTTGAGTTTGAAATAACCCAAGGTCCCAAGGGTCCGCAAGCGGCTAATGTTACAAAGGCCTCTTGAAGTAACACATTAAGCAGCGGGAAGTCACGTCTTCCTCCCCGCCCACCGCGCGAAAGTTTTCCCCTCCAGCGCGTGGTGGAAGTTTCGCAGCTTGCCCGGCGAAGGGAGTAGTGTGTCCGGGCGAAAGCGCGCCGCGCTTTCTCTCCAGCGCAATCTTGTTTACTCTGGATAGCGCATGGACAACAAAGCCATTGCGGGCATCCTGTACGAGACCGCCGATCTGCTGGAGATCGATGCCGCCGATTCGTTCCGCATCCGTTCCTACCGCAATGCCGCCGAGGCAATCGAGGCCCAACCGCAGCAGATTGCCGACCTGATCAGCGAACCAAAGAAAGTGTTGGCGATCCAGGGTATCGGCAAAGGCATGCTGTTAAACCTGCAAGAGATCTTCAAAGATGGGCGGCTCTCGGTGCATGCGGATCTGTTGAAGAAATACCGGCCCACAATGCTTGATCTGCTGAAGATTCAGGGATTAGGGCCGAAGACAATCGCCTTGATTTGGAGCGCATATCAAGTCAGCGATCTGGAAGGCGTGGAGAAGTTGGCACGCGAAGGCAAGATTCGCGAACTCCCGCGGATGGGGGAGAAACAAGAAGCCAAGCTACTGAAAGCGATTGAGGACTATCGTCGCATCGCCGGACGCTTTCTCTTGGACGTCGCGGAAAGGCAAGCGGAAAAGATCATCGAACATTTGCACGGATTCCCTGGAGTGGAAAAGGTTACCCCCGCCGGCTCGCTGCGGCGCGGGCGTGAGACCGTCGGCGATCTCGACATCCTGGTCACGGGCAAAGCCTGTTGCGATGATGCGGAACGGGAGAAGTTGATCGATCACGTCATCAAGCTGCCGGGGCTAATGGACATTATCGCCAGAGGTGAAAACAAGGTCAGCTTCCGCGTCCGGGGAGGCATGCAGGTGGACGTTCGCTTTCTTGCTCCTGAGTCTTTCGGGGCTGCCCTGCAATACTTCACCGGCAGCAAGGCGCACAACGTTGCACTGCGCCAGCGGGCGCTCAAGATGGGTTACACGCTCAGCGAATATAGTCTGGCACGGCTGGACAACGAGAAAGTGGTCGCCGGGAAGAGCGAAGAAGATATCTATGCAAAGCTGAAGCTGGACTACATCCCACCTGAACTGAGGGAAAACCTAGGCGAAATTGACGCCGCTGAAAAGCACGCGCTACCGGCACTGATTACCCAGGGCGACCTCCAGGGCGACGTGCACATGCATACGGTCGAAACCGACGGCCGGAACACCATTGAAGAAATGGCGCAGGCAGCCCGTGAACATGGATACAAGTACATGGCCATCACCGACCATTCTAAGAACCTGGCGTTTGCCAATGGCCTCGATGACAAGCGCGCGGTAGAGCATATGAAGCGTATTCGGGCTGCGAGTGAGACGGCGGGTATCAAGATCTTTGCCGGAATCGAAGTGGACATTTTGGCCGACGGTACGCTGGATCTGTCCGATTCTGTGTTGGAAGACATGGATGTGGTGATCGCCAGCGTGCATTCGCATTTCAATCAGAGCGCAGCCGAGATGACAGATCGCCTCTTGAAGGCGGTCGATAATCCGAATACTTCGATCATTGGCCATCCCACTGGCCGCCAGTTATTGCGCCGGGACGCTTACCCGTTCGACGTAGACGCGGTGATGAAGGCAGCGGCTCAGCGCAAAGTTGCGATGGAGCTGAATTCGTTCCCTGAACGCCTGGACCTATGCGACCGGCATTTGCGGCTGGCAAAACAGTACGGGGTAAAGATCGTCATGAACACAGATTCACACCATACATCCCACTTGGACAAAATACGCTTCGGGGTTCTGCAAGCGCGGCGTGCATGGCTGACCAAGGAAGATGTGCTGAATACTCTTCCTGTGGAGAAATTCGCCGAAGCGATGAAGCATGGGTGGTGATGGAGACCTTCAGCAGTCAGCACTCAGTATTCAGCACTCAAAAAAAATCTGCGGATTTAAGACTAACGAAACGACTAGAATCACAGCAACGCCATGACCGAACCGCCAGTGACCCCACCTACGGTACCCGCTGCTACTCCCGCTCAACCCCGTATTGATTTCCGCATCGGCGAGGAGTTCGGCACAGCGAAGAAGAACCTGCCACCGGTGAAGATTATCGGAATTGGCATCGCGCTCATCGCGGTGGGCTGGGCAATCACAGCCTTTGTGCAACGCCCTCGGCCTTCGGCAACCGGCACGATCAATGAAGTGGTTGCAGTTGAGATTCCCAATCAACACTCTGTGATAGTCGCGATCAGCCTGGCTTTCCAAAATATTGGAACCAAGCCATTCTTCATTCAGACCATCAAAGCCGACGTTCAGACCACCGATAACGCTTTTTCTTCCGATGCCGCATCAACCGTCGATCTGGATCGCTACTATCAGGCTTTTCCTACATTGAAGCAATACGCCGGCCTTCCCCTACAGCGTGAGGCGAAAATCGATGTCGGCGGGCAGACGACGGGAACGATCATCGTGAGCTTTCCTGTAACTCCCGAAGCCTTCGCCAGTCGCAAACTGCTGCGAGTCACGATTCAACCCTACGATCAGCCGGTGCCGTTGGTCCTAACCAAATAACGGCCATGATGCGTCCGAAGTTTGGTGCCCAGCACGACCGACGACTATAATCCGCCTTCGCGATTCTTTTGGGGGAAAGCCGCATTGCTAAACGCAGGAGCCAAGCTCGGGCCGTTCGAAATCCAGTCCATCCTGGGTACGGGCGGGATGGGCGAGGTTTACCGCGCTCGCGATACTCGCCTCGACCGCACCGTCGCCATCAAGGTCCTGGCCTCTCATCTCTCGGCTTCGCCCGAGCTGAAGCAGCGAATGGAGCGCGAGGCGCGAGCAATTTCGTCGTTGAACCATCCCCACATCTGCCAGCTTTACGACATCGGTTCGCAGGATGGCACTGACTACCTGGTGATGGAGTTCCTAGTCGGCGAGACCCTAGCCGAACGGATACGTAAGGGGGCGGTGCCGCTAAATGAACTCTTCAACATCGGGATGGAAGTAGCGCAAGCGCTGGAGTTCGCACACCGGCACGGCATCGTACACCGCGATCTGAAACCCGGCAATATCATGCTGACGCCGGCCGGAGCCAAGCTGATGGACTTCGGGCTGGCAAAGCCGCTGGGCACTCAAACCATGCCCTCTGGAACAGCGCCTTCGTTTACGGCATCACCCACGATGAGCGGCCCGAGTCCCATGAGTCCGCTCACCACCGCGGGCAGTATCGTAGGGACGATTCAATACATGGCGCCAGAGCAGATCGAAGGCAAGGAAGCGGACGCGCGCAGCGACATTTTCGCCTTTGGCTCAGTGCTGTACGAGATGACTACGGGAAAGCGCGCCTTCGAAGGCAAGAGCCAGATCTCGGTGGCGTCCTCCATTTTGGAAAAGGACCCGGAACCACTCAGCGCCGTGAAACCTCTCACTCCTCCCGCATTTGAGCACGTCGTGAGAACCTGCTTGCAGAAGAATCCGGAGGATCGTTTTCAGACGGCGCACGATGTCCGGTTGCAACTGAAATGGATCGCGGAAGGCGGAGGCTCGGCATCGGCGGTTGCTACTGCGGCGGTAGCGCCTGGTAACAAACGCGGACACATCGGCTGGATCGGAGGCATCATTGCGGCTGCGCTCCTGGGTGCGATTGCGGGAATTGTTTTCTACCCTCCGGCACCATCTGCGCCGCCGATACACACGGTCATTAATGCTCCGGAGGGCGCTTCTCTTCGTCTGACCGGCGACTTCGCCGGACCTCCAATCCTTTCACCGGATGGCGCCTATGTAGCCTTTACTGCTGCTACTGGCGGCTTGCAGAGCAAGACGGTGCTCTGGGTACGCCCCATGAATAAGCTGGAGGCGCAAATGCTGGCCGGTACGGAGGGTGCCACTTTTCCCTTCTGGTCGCCCGACAGCCGCTCTCTCGGTTTCTTCGCCGATAACAAACTGAAAACCATCGATCTGAACGGGGGCGCTCCACTCTCCGTTTGCGATGCGAACTTCGGGAGGGGCGGTGCCTGGGGACCCAACGGTGTGATCGTGTTTACGCCCGATACACAAGCTGCGTTGGTGCGCGTCAGCGCCGCTGGAGGAACCCCGACGGAACTCACAAAGCTGGATCCCGCGCAGCACACTTCGCACCGTTGGCCGTTCTTTCTGCCAGACGGCAAGCACTTCGTCTACTTGGCCATCGTGCATGATCCCTCCAAGGCGTCCAACAATACGTTGTACTACGCGTCGCTCGATGGACGGGAGAACCGCCCGCTCTTTCATTCCCAATCGAACGCGGTCTATGCCAATGGATTTCTTTTATTCGCTCGAGGCAGCCAGTTAATGGCACAAGCGTTCGATCCGGCAAATGGAACCCTGCGAGGGGACGCGCAGAGCGTAGCTAGCGGGATCGTCAACGACATCTCCACCTGGCACATGGATGCTTCAGTTTCAAACAACGGCATATTGGTCCTGGGAAGCGGCGGGGCTGCGGATTGGCAACTGGTATGGATGGATCGCAGTGGAAAGCAGATTGGAGTCGCCGCCGACAAACTGTCTGACCTGCAAAGCGCTCGCGTGTCGCCGCAGGGTGACCGAATCGTTTTCACTATGGACTCGGGCCAGAACGATGTCTGGGTGCTCGATTTGGCGCGCGGCATCCGCACCCGGCTTACCTTCGGTCCGGTCTCCAACAATTATCCAGTGTGGTCACCGGACGGGAAGTGGATCATCTACAACTCGGATCGCAACGGGCGCTCTAATTTCTACCGCAAACCCTCCGACGGCAGTGGCGCGGAAGAACTGTTGCTTACCAATGATCAGATCGCGCTGCCCAGCGATTGGTCGCGGGATGGTAAGTACCTAATCTACGGACACGGTCCGGCTGGCTACACCGACTGGGATGTTTGGGCGCTGCCGCTGGAGGGGGAACGGAAACCCCGGCTGGTGGTAGCTCATAGGGAAAACGGTTCGAGCGGCTATGGACGCCTTTCTCCTGATGGACGCTGGCTGGCCTACGCTTCCACCGAGTCCGGCAAGCCGGAGGTTTACGTCATACCCTTTGGCGGCGGCCAGGGCAGGTGGCAGGTTTCTGCAAACGGGGGCAGTCAGCCCGCCTGGAGCCAGGACGGCAAGGAACTTTACTTCGCAAGCCAGACTTTTTCCGTGGTCGCGGTTCCGGTGAAAGAAGTGAATGGTATTCCGCAGTTTGGAGCCGCTCAGCAGCTGACCACAACCGCATCAGCCCCGAACATATTCTTCGATGTCACGCCCGACGGGAAGAAGGTCCTTCTGCCGCTAGTGACCCAGCAAGTCAATCAGTCGATCACAGTAGTGACAAACTGGAAGACAGGGCTGAAACAGTAGTATGCAGCGCTAATGCTTCTGCAGAAATCCTTTTCGGCGCACCAGGTGGGTATTGGCGTCCGGCTTGATTTCGTCGTACTTCAGAAAGCTGATTGAACCATCGACTTCCAGCACGGCTAGGGCCACATCCTTAAGGCTGGCGATGCCATGTTCTCTCATGGCCCTCTGAAGTTCATCCAGGCTGACATGTTCCTTAGCCATATGGGAAGCGATTGCCTCCCCGTCATGCACCATGAGGCTGGGCTGGCCCTGGACAAATTTCCGAAAGCGGCGGTTGCCTCCGGAAACTTCCGCCACAAAGTAGTTGAGTACTAGCAGGGTTGACGCAGCCACTACCCCGCCCGCCAGCGACGTATCCGGGCCCGTCATGGCGTTCTGTACTGCATTGCTGATCAGCAGTAAAAGCGTGAGGTCGAAGGGAGTCATCTGACCCACTTCCCTTTTTCCGCTGAGGCGCACGCCAGTCAGGACAACGAGGTAGATAACCCCCGTCCGCAACGCGATTTCGCCAAGCACATGAATGCCGGGAAACATCAAGCTATTCCCCGGTGGTCACAGGTGTAGGTGCGTTCTTCGGTGTGCTGAGATAGCCAGTGGCCTGCTTCTTGTCGACCGACCACACCACCAGTTCGTAAAGCATGTGATCGCGCCCGGTATAGAACTGGATGGGCTCGCTGACATTGCGATCTTTCTTCTCGATGGTACGGTCGTCGGCGCTCACGTTGATCGTAAACTTGCCCTTCTTGGGGTCAGTCTTTTTGAGTTGCAGACTAACGGTACCAACTGGCTGCGGGCTGGCGCCCTTAACCAAGGTAAATTCGTAGTAGTTTCGATCGCCCTTGTGCTTGAGGACTTCGAGATCCTGGCGAGTGTTCGCGATCAGACCGCTCTGCACGCCGAGATCGCCAATCGTGCTTTGCAGCTTGGCGACAGTAGCGGCCAAGTCCGCTTTGGTCGAAGCAACGTCAGTCTTGACTCCGCCCACGTCGGACTTCACGTTGCTTACGTCGCCGCTGACTTGGCTGATGCGGCTGGCCTCTTTCTTCTGCTCCTCGGACAAGCGCTGCTCAGCAGCGTGTTGCTGCTGTGTCAATTGGGCAGAGCGCTCGGCAAGTTCTTTCTTGGTCATGCCCAGTTGCGTGGCCAAGGTTTCCGCGTCGGATTCAGCGGACTGCATACGCTTGGTCAACTCAGCAATCTGCGCGTTGCTGGCGCCCTGCCCCTTGGACAGATCGTCGATGCGCCCGCGCAGCATATAAAACAAATAGATCGATCCGGCGACGTAAATCACCGCCAGCAACATCAATATCCACTTTCCGGCGTTGCCCTCGGACTCCGTATGGACTTCAGTTATCTGTTGGCCTTCGTCCGGCATAAGGTTGGTCTCCTGGGTGTAGGGTGGTTTTGGTTCTGACCATTGTTGAGCAGCAGGGCGCGAGTGTCAAATGCTTTAGTTTCTGCGCGGATCAGGTCGGAGGGTCGCCGGGTTCGTTACTTAGCTTTCCGAGTCGAGGTGGTGTACCCTCAGGTGGATGTAGAAGCAGAAAGGCCTCCCTGGCAGGCGCAAGAAGCAAGGGGTCTGGGTCTTTCACTCGGGCTCGCCGATGCGTCCGCTCACCTTGGAGCGAACACTTCGCATCGTGCGGTTAGAGAGGGAGCGCCAAATTCTAGGTGGACGAGCGCGGGATGTTCTGACTCGCGAGATGCCAGATCCACAGACCTAAAGTTCCACCCTCCGCAGCCGCAGCGAGTTCACGATCACCGAAACTGAGCTGAAGCTCATGGCAGCTGCGGCTAGTATCGGACTCAATAGCCATCCAAAAAACGGATAAAGCACGCCGGCCGCGATCGGCACCCCAATCGAGTTGTAAATAAACGCAAAGAATAGATTTTGCCGGATGTTGCGCATGGTGGCCTGACTCAGCTTGCGTGCGCGCACAATGGCCAACAGATCGCCCTTTACTAGAGTAACGTCACCGCTTTCCATAGCAACGTCGGTCCCGGTTCCCATGGCAATGCCGACATCGGCTTGCGCGAGCGCAGGGGCATCGTTGATGCCGTCTCCGGCCATGGCAACGATGCGGCCTTCTTTTTGCAGACGCTGCACGACTTCGGCCTTCTGCTCGGGACGGACTCCGGCCTGAAATTCGGTGATACCCAAGGCGCGAGCCGTGCCTTCCGCCGTGCCTTGGCTGTCTCCGGTCAGCATGACGATGCGCAATCCTGCCGCACGAAGATCGCGAAGAGCCTGCTGGGTAGACGGTTTGACGGCATCAGCAATGCCGATCACACCTACAGCCCGGCCATCCACGGCTACGAAGACTACGGTTTGGCGCTGACGGCGTAGTTCTTCGGCTTGGAGAGCGAGAGCCGAGACACTGATCTTCAACTCGCTGAGAAACTTTTCATTGCCGACGGCCAGAGCCGTACCTGCAACTCTACCAGTCACACCGCCGCCAGTTTTCGATTGAAAGTCGGAGACACTGTCCAAAGGAATATTGTTGGCGGTCGCGGCGGTCACCAGAGCAGCAGCCAACGGGTGCTCGCTTCCCTGCTCCAGGCTGGCCACCAGTCGAACCAGTTCCGATTCGTCAAAGCCCGCGCTCGCTACCACCGCCTCAACCGTCGGTTTGCCGGCGGTCAGGGTTCCGGTTTTGTCGACCACAAGAGTGTCGACCTTCTCGAGAGTCTCAAGAGCTTCAGCGTTGCGAATCAGCACTCCGGCCTGCGCTCCGCGGCCCGTGCCCACCATGATCGCCATCGGAGTCGCCAATCCCAAGGCACACGGGCAGGCGATGATCAGCACCGCAACGGCATTCACCAACGCGTGTGCCAAGCGTGGTTGCGGACCCAGGAAGCTCCAAGCGATAAAGGTCAGGACGGCAATGCCGATCACCGCCGGCACGAACCAACCAGCCACGCGGTCGGCGAGGCGCTGAATGGGCGCGCGGCTGCGCTGTGCCTGGCTCACCATTTGGACGATCCGCGCCAGTAAGGTTTCACCGCCGACGCGTTCCGCTCGCATCACGAATGATCCAGTTCCGTTCACAGTCGCGCCCACAATGCGGCTCCCCGGTAGCTTCTCCACCGGAATCGGCTCACCGCTGATCATCGACTCATCCACAGAACTGGTGCCTTCAAGCACCACACCGTCCACGGGAACCTTTTCGCCCGGACGAACCCGCAGGCGGTCGCCTACTTTGACCTGATCCAGTGGAATGTCTTCTTCTACGCCATCGCGCAGGATTCGGGCAGTCTTCGGACTCAGGCCGAGCAGAGCACGGATGGCCGCTCCGGTCTGGCTACGGGCGCGTAGTTCGAGAACCTGTCCCAGCAGCACCAAGGTGACAATCGCTGCCGCAGCTTCGAAATACACTGGTGGTCTTCCTGTCATGTCGCGAAACGCCTCGGGAAATATTCCCGGTGTCAGCGTCGCCACCAGACTGAACAGGTAGGCCACACCAGTGCCCATGGCTATCAGCGTGAACATGTTGGTAGAGCGATTTATGATCGAGGCCCATCCCCGCTGAAAGAATGGCCATCCGCCCCAGAGAACCACCGGGCTGGCCAGCAGCAACTCGATCCACGGCAGCCAGCCACCAGGAAGCGCATGTTGCACTGGCATGCTGGGAAGCATGTCGGCCATGGCAATCACGAGCAAAGGGACAGTAAGTGCCACTCCGACCCAGAAGCGGCGAGTCATATCACGCAACTCGGGATTATCTTCTTCCTTCGCAGTGACAGTTCGCAGTTCAAGAGCCATGCCGCAGATCGGGCACGTTCCCGGCCCAGAGCGTACGATCTGGGGGTGCATGGGACATGTGTACTCGGTACCGGCGGTGCTGGCCATCGGCATCTCCGGCTCGAGCGACATGCCACAACTCGGGCAGGGACCGGACTTGCTCTGCCGCACTTCCGGACACATTGGACAAACATAGTTTGCCGCCGGCGCCTGGGGCTTGGCGGGGGCAATGTGGATCATAGAGGTGACAGGCCGCGGGGTCAGATACCTCGGGGGATCGGCCTGAAATTTCTCCGCACAGTCTTGGCAGCAGAAGGAATAGGTCTGGCCAGCGTGCTGACGCCGGTGCTTCGCGGTGACCGGGTCAACGGTCATTCCACAGACTGGATCCTTATACTTCGATCCCACAGTGGACGGTTGGGCCATAGGCGTTTATAGATTACTCCGGCTCGCGGTTCGATTGTTGTATGGTTATTAAGAACAGAGGGAAACTTCTTCATGACCCAATTGGAAGTCGCTTACCACTACGACGGTCGTCCGGGCGAGAAAACCATGCGCGCGCTGGCAGGCATGCGAGAGGTCTACGGCATCCGCCGCATCACATTCGACGAGAAGGAACGGATCGTACGCGTGGAATTCGATGCGTCCCGAATGAAAGAGCCGGTGATTGCCGGATTGCTGCGCGAGGCGGGAGTAGATATTGGGACAAAACTGGCATTGGCCTAGAGCTGCCGGGGGAGGGCTACCTTCGGCCAACCAAACTTGAAGCACTCATTTAAAACGCTTTGACCCGAAAAAGCAAGGGGCGTTCAAGAAAACCTCTGGCCGAAGTTATCTTCAAGAACGCCCCGTTGCGCGCCACTTCGTCTGCGTGATTGGTTGCATCCCGGATGCCAATCATAAACTGCTGAAAATAGGGCATCAGGTGGAGGCTGTTACCTGGTAGGAATTTCTAGGGGCGGGAAAGAATTACAAGTGTGCTAACCTGTCTGGCCCATTGTCCCCATATTTTTTCAGGGATTCGGCCACTTCTTATCAATCACCGCAAAGAGTGCATGCCATTCGAGCGTAAGCGGAACTTCGCGAAACGCCACGAACTTCGCCTCAACGAAACTCGGTTTACAAAGCTAATTCCAACACCTTAAGTGCTATACTTTGCCCGGCCCGAGGGTTCGTGGAGGTATTCAATGCTTACGGGGCTGAATCGCACTTTGACTATCGCAATTCTGCTGATGGCGACTTGCGCGTGGTCTGTCAGTGTCAAAACCATTTATACGTTCGATGGCAGTTTGGGGATTACGTCTTCTGGGTTGACTCTTGATGCTAAAGGTAACGCCTATGGGACATTGATGGGCACTGGCAATAACGCGGGCGGAATTTATCAGTTGTCACCCAGCTCGGGCTATCACACAATTTACGTCTTCAATGGGAGTCCGGACGGTGGCCAGCCACAGGGAAATCTGGCAATCGACGTAAACGGAAACATCTACGGCGCAACAGTTACCGGAGGTACTAGCCCTAACTGTGACAATCCGCCAATCACTGGCTGTGGCATAGTGTTTATGCTCGCCCCTCCTGCGAACGGCATCGGTCTTTGGACTGAGACTATCCTCTACAACTTCGATGGCGGAGAATCTGGCCTGAGTTTTCCCAACGCTGGCGTGGCGCTCGACAAGGAGGGAAACATATATGGCACGGCACCGTGTTGCAGTTACGGCTACGGCTCGATCTTCAGGTTAGTGCCTGTTGGAAACGGTCAGTGGGACGAGGAGACACTGCATACATTCACCACTTTGAGTACCGGTTTTCCGCGTAGTACCCCCGTATTTGACCATGACGGCAACTTTTACGGAACCACGTCGGGCGACGAGGACGGGGACATAGGGGGAGGAACGGTGTGGAAGCTCTGGCATGATGGGGCCTTCAGCATCTTGTACACGTTTACCGATCAGAACGATGGCTATTACCCTTGGCGCGGCGTAGCCTTCGATGCTGCTGGTAATCTATACGGCACGACGAAGCATGGTGGTGATTTTGTCGATTGCGATGGTGGCTGCGGCGTTGTTTACAAATTAACCCAGAGCCAGGGCACTTGGACCGAGACTACGCTTCACCTCTTCACTAGCGGCGAGGACGGTGCATATCCGCTCGCCAGTGTCGTGATTAACTCGGCGGGTACTATCTACGGAACGACATCGGAACCCGCGATTATTTTCAGCCTGACACCCAGCCAAAATGGATGGATCGAGCAGGTGCTTGATGCTGAGACTTCTATGGCGACACCTCTGCTACTTGAGCAAGGAAACCTCTATGGCGTTACTAATAGCACCGTGTTTCAAATCAAACCATAAACTGAGATTTTCTCGACCGCTGTAAAGTCATTCCCAAACATGTGCCCGGAACACACCTCAATACAGATGTAGTACCGAAAATGCCGAGTTGTACCGAGATTTTGCGGATTGGACTGGGCGCAGAAAGTGCTGTAAACTACTGATACAGAGCAGGAAAGATCACCACGCGCCCTTAGCTCAGCTGGATAGAGCGTCTGGCTACGAACCAGAAGGTCGGGAGTTCGAATCTCTCAGGGCGCACCATACCCCCCGATCCGTCCCCCCCGCCTGGCATTTTGCCAGGTGGTTCGCAGACGGGTTAAGCCACACCCAAAGCCGGGCCACCCACTCCCTGTCATGCTCGATTAATAGGGGCGTATGATCAGACAGGTATCCTGTTCAGTTGCATGGTCTATGATTGGTGGCGGATCCCTTGGAGCAACATAATCTCGCCAACGGTGTTCTTATCAGTGGGCGCCAAAAAAGGAAAACGTCCCATGCGTCCCAGATTGTGTATCGCTCATCTAATTTATTAGGAGGCCTCACGCCATGAACGTGCAGAGGAGCTTCAAGAACATGAATATTTTCGGATCTGCTGCCGGGGTTTCAAGGTTTAGTTTAGGCAAGCAGACTTTGGGTTCCCTATTGTCATTGGCGCTGGTACTCACATCTTTGCCTCAAAATCTGGTGGCTGCTCAAGACGCGCAAGCGCCCGCCCAAGATCCGCAGGCTGCTCAGACCACCCAGGCGCCTCCATATACCCAACAGACTCCCGAGCAGTTGCAGCAATTGGTGGCACCCATCGCGCTATATCCCGATTCTCTGGTGGCGCAGATCCTGGCAGCGTCCACATTTCCCGAGCAGGTGGTCGAGGCTGACAGATGGGTGCAAGCACATTCCGATTTGCAGGGCGATGCTTTGGGTCAAGCGGTCGACCAGCAACCTTGGGATCCGAGCGTCAAGGCGCTAGCCGCATTTCCGTCTGTCCTTGGGAATATGGACAAGAACCTCTCGTGGACTTCGTCGCTCGGCGACGCTTACTACAATCAGCAACAGGATGTAATGAATGCAGTGCAGGTTATGCGCCGGCGTGCGCGATCAGCCGGCAATCTTAAGTCCACACCACAGCAGACCGTATCCACAGATGGCGCCGATGATGACATCGCAATTCAGCCGGCCAGCCCGGAAGTGGTTTATGTTCCCGCCTACAACCCGTGGTTGGTTTATGGTGGCCCCATCGTGGCATGGCCGGGATGGTATCCGTACCCTGGAATTTGGTTTGGCGGTCCTTATCTCTCGTTTGGAATCGGCTTTGGAATCGGCTGGTACGGCGGTTTTGGCTGGGGCTGGGGTCATTGGGGATTTAATTGGCATGGCGGATATGCAATCTACAACCATGGCCGTTACTACTCAGGGAGCAGAACATTCTACAACCGGGGCGCATACTATCGAGGTGGAGCTAACACTTTCCGCGGCGGGGTTAACGCACGCGCTGGGAACATAGGCGGACACGGCGGAGTTTACAACCGTCCCGGAGCCGTGCCCAGGCCTTTTAACGGAAACTCCCAAGCGGCTCGAGGATACGCGGCACCCCACGGTCAAAGCGGTGTCCGTTCGGGCGCCTTCAGCGGTTACGATCATGGCGGACAGGCTAGAAGCTATTCGTCGCGTGGAAGCGCCAGTTACGGCGGCGGAGGCTTCCATGGAGGTGGCGGAGGATCCCATGGTGGCGGCGGCGGTCGTCGGTAACCGTAGGCTTGTATTTTCTTCCTGGTAGATAGCGAATTTTAGGAATGGAGAGAAGCACTATGCGGCTAACGAAGCGAAACTTCGAGAAATTTCATTCGGCCAACCTTCTCAGATCAGCTGGCGTCGCCATTCTCTTGGTGGGGTGCTTGGCCCCTCGATCGCTGGCGCAGCAACCGGGCCAGCGAACATTTTCATCGGCGGAAGAAGCGAGCAATGCACTGCTCACGGCAACCCAGAGCAACGACGAAAAAGCGATGGTTGACATCCTCGGACGAGACGGAAAGCAAATCGTCTCGTCGGGAGATGAAACTGAGGACGCCAACGGCCGCGCCATCTTCGTGCAGAGATATCAGCAAATGCATCGCCTGGTGAAAGAGCCGGATGGAACCACGACGTTGTATATAGGCGCTGAGAACTGGCCCACGCCCATACCGCTCATAAACAAGGGCAATTCGTGGTATTTCGACACCGAGGCAGCCAAGCAAGAAATTCTGTTCAGGCGAATCGGCCGGAATGAAATGTCCGCCATTCGCGTTTGTCAGGAACTGGCAGCGGCGCAGAAAGAATATTCCGCACAGCACAACGAGTACGCGCAGAAAATCTTCAGTGACGCAGGCCAACACAACGGCCTTTATTGGAAAGCAGCTGACAGTGAATCTCAAAGTCCCATCGGGCCGCTGGTGGCATCGGCCGTTGCTGAGGGTTATGCACAGGGCGGCGGCTCCCCTACGCCTTACCGTGGATACTACTTCCGCACTTTAACCCGCCAGGGAAAAGATGCCCCCGGCGGTGCAAAGAGCTATATTGTGAACGGCAAAATGACCGCGGGCTTCGCTTTCGTGGCCTATCCGGCTGAATATCGGTCATCTGGCGTGATGACATTCATGGTCACGGAGGATGGAGTTGTGTATGAGAAGGATCTCGGCAAGAAGACCGATACTCTCGCCGCGTCGATGAAGGAATGCAAGCTCAATTCCAGTTGGCAAAAGACCGAAGATCAGAACGAGACTGTCGCCGGTAACCAGGACAAGGACAAATAGGGAAACATTCCGTTCGCTCACATCGAAGCGGAACTGTACTCCAACCTTCGGGATCGTACAGCTACGATCAACCCGCTGTCTTTGCCTGCACGTGAGTCCGACGCAGCAGGCAACTCCGGCGCGGGATGCGTCCCGGCGCAGATTACTCTCCGAGGGAAATCCACACAACCTGTGTTAGCATCCTCGACGCTGTTATACAGTCGACTCCGTTCGCCAGGAAACTGTCATGCAGTGGACCCAGATCTACGACCCACTCGGTCATTGGTGGCTCTCCACGTTGGTTGCGGCTCTTCCCATCATCATTCTCTTCGGACTACTGGCCGGGTTCAAAGTAAGGCCACATTGGTGCGCCATCGCTGGGGCGTCCGCCGCAGTGGCAGTTGCTATTATCTTCTTCGGGATGCCTCCCGCGCTCGCCGCAATTAGTTTTGGGTACGGAGTTGCTTTCGGCATATTGAAAATAGCCTGGATTGTCCTGGCGGCCGTATACCTTTACGACATTTCTGTCGAGACCGGACAATTTGAAGTCATGAAAGAGTCGGTAGCCGGAATCACTCCGGACCGCCGGCTGCAAGTCTTGCTGGTGGCTTTTTGTTTTGGAGCCTTCATTGAGGGAGCGGCGGGTTTCGGGGCACCGGTGGCGATCGCCGGCGCTTTTATGATCGGACTCGGTTTCAAGCCTTTCCATGCCGCTGCATTGAATCTGATCGCGAACACTGCGCCCGTAGCGTGGGGAGCCATCGGTACCCCGGTACACACCCTGGCGGCAGTAACCGCTCTCCCGGAATCGGATCTTAATGCCATGCTCGGCCGTATTCTTCCCTTCACCGCGATCATCGTCGCATTTTGGCTGGTGAGAGCCATGGTCAGTTGGAAGGAAACCTTCGAAGTGTTGCCAGCCATCCTGGTGGTCGGCATATCGTTCGCTCTCACCCAGTTCTTTTGGTCGAACTACGTGGACAGCAACCTGGTTGACATTATGGGAGGCGTGGTGTCGATTGTCGCTACACTGATTTTCCTGCGATTCTGGAAACCGAAAAGAATTTGGCGCTTCGACTACGACGACAAAGCGTCCACTCTGCCTCCGCCGACGGCGGAGATTGCCGATCAGGCTGGCGGTGAATGGCCGGCGGAGAAATTCGATGGATTTGTCAAAGTGCGAACCTATACCACAGGACAGGTTCTGAAGGCATGGATGCCTTTCGCCATCCTGTCACTTTTCGTGCTTCTCTGGGGACTGCCCTCGATAAAACTAGCCATGAACCGGACTACTACGCCGGCTTTTCGGGTCGTGCTCGCCGATGGCAAGGTCCGCCCCGGACCGCCAGGATGGGATGTGCCCTACTTACACAATGCAATCTCTCGCGCCGTGCCGGTGGTTACGAAACCGGCTCCTGAAGCGGCGCGATACGATTTCAACTGGCTCTCAGCCACCGGGACCGGCTGTTTCCTTGCGGCGATTGTCTCTGGGTTGCTGTTGGGCCTGAGGCCGATACGATTGATGAGGATCTTTTGGCGGACACTGGTGCGTATGCGACTCGCCATGATTGCAATCTCCTTCATGCTGGGCCTGGGCTACGTGACCCGTTACTCGGGCCTGGATGCAGTCCTGGGCCTGGCATTCACACGCACTGGATGGCTGTATCCGTTCTTCGGCACATTCCTGGGATGGTTGGGCGTTGCGCTGACCGGCAGCGATACTTCCTCTAATGCGCTCTTTGGCAGTTTGCAGCGAATTACCTCTCAACAACTCGGCATCGACCCGATCCTAATGTGCGCGGCCAACAGCGCTGGAGGAGTGATGGGAAAAATGGTGGATGCGCAGTCCATCACGATTGCCACTTCTGCCACCGAACAGGTGGGCAACGAAGGAATCATTTTCCGTTTTGTGGCATGGCACTCCGTGGCACTGTGCTCCATCGTCGGACTAATCGTGATGCTCTATGCTTATGTTTTCCGGTCCGCCGTGCCGCATGGCTTATCGTTTGTGAAATAGCAGGTGGCAGAGCTCCATGACGCCGAGAAAGTACCGTATATACTATTGCGCACGAGGCAACCCTTGAACAATGAGAGCGAAGACCAGCACGACCCAACTCTAACCCCCATCCAACCACTCCCACTCGCTGCACCGTCGACTCTCCGCAAAATCTTTGTCGGCGAAGACGGTCTCCGCGCGGGCTGGAGTCTGTTGATTTTCATCGCCATGATCGCGGCCCTTGCCTTCTGTGCGAACCGCATTGGACGCATCCTCCACGCACCCAACCCAAAACCCGGCGCAGAAATGTCCCCATTGTTCGGGATCATGGCCGAGGCCGTTCCCTTCGTTCTGGTACTTTTCGTCACCTGGATCATGTCGAGGATGGAGCGCCGTCCCGTGTCTGTCTATGGTCTCGGAGACCGCCGCATGCTCTCACACTTCTTTGGTGGCATGGCTTGGGGAATCATCTGTCTCTCGCTGCTCATCCTGACTCTCTGGAAGGCAGGCCTCCTTGTCTTCGACAGCCGACTGCTATTTGGCGCCGACGTTCTACGGTACGGAGCCGTGTGGCTACTAGGTTTCCTTCTGGTCGGCCTGCTCGAAGAGTACCTCACCCGCGGCTATGTCCAGTACACACTCACTCGCGGTCTTGCAGGCCTTTACCAGTGGGCGTTCAAGACCCGTCACAGTGCAGCCTTAGGTTTCTGGACCTCAGCCGTCATTTTCTCCATCCTGTTCGGCCTAGGCCATGGCAAGAATCCGGGCGAATCCCCCATCGGATTGCTTTCCGCCGGCCTGGCCGCGATGGTCTTCTGCTTCAGCCTCTGGCGCACCGGCTCGCTATGGTGGGCAATCGGCCTACACACTTCGTGGGACTGGGGCCAGTCTTTCCTTTACGGGGTGCCCGATAGCGGCCTCATGGTCCAACACCATCTTTTCGCCACCCATCCGGTAGGCAAGCCCATCCTAAGCGGTGGGACAACCGGCCCTGAAGGCAGCATCTTCATTGTCGGCATCCTGGCCCTCATCGCCTTCATCATTGTCTTCACCTTGCCAGCCAGTCGCTATGGACGTGCATCCAAGGCTTTCGAGATACCTTAGAGATCGGTCCTACAATGTAACCCCCAAGCTGAAATAGTGTTGTCCCCAGTGCCATACGTCGTTATAGTGTGAGACCTTGAACCGATCAGTGTCCGGGGAGAAAACAAACCTGGACGGATCCGAGGAGAGACCATGCCACTGCGTCTGGACAGCCGCCCCGTGGGTGACATCTTAGTGGTGCAATGCAGCGGGCGCATCGTCGCCGGCGCGGACGTGCACTCGCTACAAATGCTGCTCGGGAAAGTCTTGCCGCAACATCACGAGGTCGTCCTGCACCTGGAGCGCGTGGAGTTCATGGACAGCAGCGGACTGGGCGCTCTGGTGCGTCTGGTAGCGACGGCGCGAGCCAATGGCAGCGACCTTAAACTGTGCTCCCTGCCGAAACAGATACGAACAACTTTGGAAGTGACGAATCTGCTTTCGCTGTTTGAGATCTACGACTCCGAGGCCGAAGCCATTGTGGCGGCATATCTGGGCCCGCGTTACGCCAAAGATAAGGGTAACGAGCAGCAACTCCGCATTCTGTGCGTATACGATTCTGCCGACGTGCGCGCGCTATTAGGAGAAGTGCTTTGCCGCGCCGGCTACAAGGCTGTCACCACCGGCAACGTGCACGATGCGCAGATTCTTTTGAAAGCGACCAAGGCACGACTTGTCGTCCTGGGCGCGAATATGCAATCGGTACACGGCGCGTCGACGAAGAAGGCGATGGAGGAAATTGATCCGGCGGTCTCGCTGGTGGTCCTGGAGGAAGGCTTTGGCGCACAGGATCCAGGAGAAGCCGCGACCAAGTTGCTGGAGGCCATCCGCAACCGGACTGCCGCTTAGCCGCACTCGTTACGATGGCAGACGAGAGATGAACTCCAGGCCGAACCAGTAGCCGGTGCGATTGCGAACGATAGCGGTCAGACGTGCGCTTTGCGGCTGGCTAAACTCAATCTCAGTCAGGTCGCCGGGTTGCAATGGGATTCCGGCGTACAGCGACATGCCGCCTTCGCTGATTTCGACTCCCAAGCCACTCACCTGCTTCGCTTTAGGTCCATCGCACAACAGGACATTGACGGGGAGATTGACTGGGTAGCGTTTCCAGCGGCGCGTATTGGCGGGAGACGGCATCGTGACAGCCCTGCCTGGTCGCGTACAGAAATGATCATAGGCACGGAACCGCGTCCCTTCAAATTACTGAAGGCACCAAATGGTAACCGGTTACGCTTGTAGAAAGCCAAAGCGTTCAGTCCAGAGAACTAAGGGATAGGCAGGTAAGACTGCGTCCCTAGCCGGGCGGCAGGGTACGGCAAAAACTGCGAATCTGACTAGCCTGGTCGGGCAAAATGCCAACGAATTCGAAACCGTGGAGAAATCCCATGCGATGGCGGACGACAGCGCGCAAAACCTGAAGCTCGGCCACTTTGGGGATGGAAAGCTCAAGCGAAACCATTTCCCCTGGACGAAACTCACTGGTTACAACGGCTCCCAGCCCATTCTCCGCAATTTCAAAGCAGCGGCCGTGAATGCGGAGATATCCTTCCTGCCCCAGGACCTTGACGATCAACGGCAATTCCGTGCGGTAGCGGGCGTAACGTCTTGTAGAGGACTTGTGCACGCGTTCGACTTCTTGCAGTTTGCTTTTTTACTGCCTGGTATTGCGCCGGGGGACGGTCCAAAGGAGGACACCACTATCGTCACAAAAACTTGTCGGCTTGGCAAGGGGTGGAAACGGAAGAGTACGGTACGAAGGGCGCGGTCTTTGGTGACACCAAGGCCCAGGTCTGCGCGACCTGACAAGAGAGAAAGGTATACTTTGCAAGAGCGGACCCGTAGCTCAACTGGATAGAGCAATGCGCTTCGAACGCAGAGGTTGGGAGTTCAAGTCTCTCCGGGTCCGCCATTATTTCCCATCCAACGCCGCGCTCCGCATGCCTGCGGCTCACTCCTCTACAATGCAAAAGTGAAAAAGTGGGATGTCATCATCGTTGGTGGCGGCATCATCGGCCTTTCGCTGTCGATTGCGTTGCGCAAGCGCGGCATGGGAGTGCTGGTGGTTGAGCGCGGAGAGCCGGGTCGTGAAGCTTCCCATGCTGCGGCCGGAATGCTGAGCGATTGCGCGCTCGAGACGCCGGCGGCGTTGCAGCCTCTGGCGCGGGCGAGTGCGCAAATGTATCCCGAGTTCGTGCATGAGTTGCAGAACGAGTCCGGGATGAATGTTGATCTGCGCGATCAGGGGACTTTGCTGTTTGTTCCGTCGGAGCATGTGCGAGGTCTGGACACCGAGGAGATTTCCGCGGCGCGCCTCGCGGAGCTTGAGCCGGCATTGGCCCATCTCAAACGCCAAGCTTTCTATCTGAAAGAACGCAGCGTCGATCCGCGGGCACTGACGGTGGCAGCAATCAAAGCTGCCAAGCATCGCGAGGTGGACATCTCTTCCGGAACCGCTGTGACCGGGGTGATTCTAGCCAATGGTCGGGTCGAGGGCGTGACGACAGAAAGAACGTCCTACCACGCTCCAGCGGTGGTGAATTGCGCGGGAGCGTGGGCCGGGCAGATTTCGCCACATCAGTTCCCTACCCGGCCGGTGAAAGGACAAATGCTCTCTTTGGTGGGCGGACCAGCGTTGACCCACGTGCTGCGTGCCCCGGAAGTGTACCTGGTACCTAGAAGTGATGGGCGGGCGTTGATCGGGGCCACGCTAGAAGAAGCAGGCTACGACAAGCGCACCGATGCTGACACGATTCAGCGCATGCACCGGGCGGCCGTTGCCCTAGTTCCGGAGCTGGCGCGAGCACGGGTGTTGGAGTCGTGGGCCGGCTTGCGGCCGGGAACTCCGGATGATCTACCGATTCTGGGAGCGACCGGCACACACGGATATTTCGTCGCAGCCGGGCATTTCCGAGATGGCATTCTGCTTTCGCCGGTAACAGCGTATGTGATGGCACAGGTAGTGGCGGGAGTGAAGCCGGAACTGGATCTTACGCCATTCTCTCCAGCGCGGTTCGAGAACTAGAGAACGACACTAACTCTTTGGCGCATAGCCGGTACACAGCAAAATCGGCAGCCGTGGATACTTGGGGAAACTAGGATCGGTATCGGAGCGTCCACAACGATAGAAAGTTGATCCGCGAGAGGAGTCGATGCGTCGCGCGTATTGGCAGTCGAGGCAGAGTCCAACACGTCGACGCTCTGCGTTGATTTTGTCTTCTCCCGCCATACTCGCAGCATAAACCATCCTCTTCTCAACAGCAGTTCTGGAACTTTATGTTGGTTGTTAAACGTTACTACAGGTACGCTTTTGGGTCGGAGGAACGATTGAAGCTGGTCATCGACAAAGTCGGCAAACGTTACCAAGGTGAAAATTGGGCGCTGAAGCTTATTTGGCTCGTCACGCCGACACATAAGCTAGCGAATCACTGCCCAATAAAAGACTCTAATTCCTACCAAATCCGCACGCGGTCGGGCGGAGCAAGGTAAAGCTTCTCGCCCGGCTGAACGTCAAATGCGGCATACCACGCATCGATATTGCGGACGGTGGCTGCACGGAACTGTGAGGGAGCATGCGGATCCGTCATCACTTGTTGTCGCGCCGAGGCTTCGCGAGACTTTGATCCCCAATTCTGTGCGAAGGCGATAAAGAACTGCTGATCGCCAGAAAATCCATCTTGCATAGGGGCTACCTGGCCTGCGAGCGAATTCCGGTAGCCATCGTATGCAGCCGATATGCCGGCAACATCGGCGATGTTTTCAGCCAGAGTTTGTTTTCCGTTTACAGAGAGGTCGGGAAAAGGTTTGTAAGTGTCGTACTGCGCGGCCAGCTTTGCAGTAGCTGTCTCGAAGTGAGCGAGATCCGAAGGTGTCCACCAGTTGCGGACTCGGCCTTTGGAATCGAACGTCGCGCCTTCTGAGTCAAAGGTGTGGCTGATTTCGTGTCCAATGACCGAGCCGATGGCGCCATAGTTGACTGCCGCCGGAGCCTGCGGGTCAAAGAACGGAGGTTGCAGAATGGCCGCTGGGAAATTAAGCGCATTTTGCAAGGGGAGATTGACGGCGTTGACAGTCTGCGGCGTCATCGACCATTGCTTGCGATCGACCGGAGCGCCCAAGCGCAACATGTTGCGGCGATAGTCAAACAGGCCACCGCGCCAGAAGTTGCCAAAGACGTCATCCGCTTTGACTACATAGGCCGAGTAGTCACGCCAGGCTTCCGGATAGCCGATGCCCACGTAGAGCGTGGTTAGTTTGGCCTGCGCTTCGGCTTTGGTGGAAGCATCCATCCAGGATAGCGACTCGATACGCTGGCGAAAGGCGGCGATGATGTTTCCGACCATCGCGTCCGCCTGAGCCTTGGCCTCAGGTGGGAAGTAGCGTTGTGCGTAGAGTTTTCCTACCTCGTCGCCAAGCAGCCGATTCACCGTTTCGACACCACGCTTCCAGCGCGGACGCTGCTCCGGCGTGCCGGAGAGTATCTTGCCGAAGAAGGCAAACCGTTCGTCGGCGAGCGCCTTGGGCAACACCCCGGCGTAGGCTTCGATCAAGTGATACGCGAGCCAGTCTTTCCAAGTGTCCAGCGCGGTCGAGGCCACCAGAGCGGACTCACCAGTGAACGCACTAGGTTGCCAGACAGTGAAACTTTCCTGCTTGCTGAGTCCAGCGCCGCGAAAATATTCAGCCCAGTCGAGGCCGGGGGCCTTCGCCGCGAAGTCAGCCTGCTTCCAGGTATTGTTCGCTTTGTGGATATCTTCGTTATCGGCGAGACTGAGATGGGTTTGCGCGATGGCATGCTCCAACTCGACAATCCGCGCCGCGCGAGCGTCTGTCTCGGTGAATCCGGCCAGCTTGAGCATGGCGGAGACGTGAGTTTGATACTTGTTGCGGATATCCCGCATACGATCGCTGTCCGCAAGGTAATACTCGCGGTCAGGCAATTGCAGGCCGCCTTGCAGCAGGTAAGCCGCGTAATGATCCGAATCATTAAAGCCGGGAGCGACCCATAAGCCGAACAAGTTTGCGGTGTGGAAGTTGGTGTTGTTTAGCGCATCGACGTCAGCGCGCAGACCTTCCCCGAGAGCGCGGGCCAATTCCTGCTTGTTCCGAATGGCGGCAATGGCTTTGAGATGCGGGTCGAGAGGTGCCAGGCCACGAGACTCGATGGCGGCCTCGTCCATGTATGAGTTATAGAGATCTGCTATTTTCCGAGCACCGGATCCAGTCTGAGCGGCACCTTTGGCCATTTCCTCAATCAGGTCAGCCGTGCGTTTGTCGCTCAATTCAGACAGGGCCGTGAAAACACCGATGCGGCCGCGGTCCGGCGGAATTTCGGTACGCTTGATCCAATCGCCGTTGGCGTATTCATAAAAGTCATCGCCGGGCTTGACCGAGCGGTCCATATTGGCGACGGCGATGCCGTGAATAGCCGGCTGTGCAGCTTCCTGGGCATGGACAAGAACCAAAGAGAATGCAGCGAACGCGACCATGGCGGCGCACATTCGAGAAAAGGGCAAGGATTTAGACATGGATATCATCGACAAAACTCCGAAAAGCCGCGCACGGCGAATTTAACTTGAGACGGTTCGCAATAGAAAAGGGTAGCACGATGGCCCCGGGCATAGCGCTTCGCGCGCGGAAATCAGCCCTGCCGCTCAGGTATACTTAATCGTTTCATCCATCAGACTCAGTCGGAATCGCGTTCCCGCGCGAGAAATGAGGATCGTCCTATGGCTTCACCCGCAGTCGATTATGCCCGGCAGAATCAGCAACGCTTTTTAAACGAACTCAAAGATCTGCTTCGTATCCCCAGTGTCAGCACCGCACCGGAACACAAATCCGATGTACAGAAGGCTGCCGACTACGTGGCCAGCGAATTGCGCCGCATCGGCATGGACAACGTTGAAATCATCGCCACCAAGGGCCATCCACTGATTTATGCCGACTGGCTGCATGCTTCTGGCAAACCGACCGTGCTGTGCTACGCGCATTACGACGTCCAGCCCGCGGAACCTCTCGACGAATGGATTAGCCCGCCATTTGAACCGACAGAGCGTAACAACAACATTTACGCGCGCGGCGCCGTCGACGATAAAGGGCAGTTGTGGATGGAAATCAAAGCGATTGAAGCTCTGATGAAAGGCCATGGCGGCAAGCTGCCGCTGAATGTGAAGTTCATTATCGAAGGCGAAGAAGAAGTGGGCGGCGAGTCGATTGCCGAATACGTCCGCAAACAAAAATCAAAGCTGAAAGCCGACTTTGCGCTGGTATGCGACACGGAATTGTTTGCGCCCGATCTTCCGACTTTGTGCGTGGGGTTGCGAGGACTGATCTATACAGAGATCGAAGCTACCGGGGCCAAGACCGATTTGCACTCCGGCATGTACGGCGGCGCAGCTCCCAACCCGTTCTTCGCGCTGATCGAGATCATCAGCAAGTTGAAAGATTCGAAGGGCAAGGTTTTGATACCGGGCTTTTACAAGAATGTGAAGGCTCCGAGTAAAGACGAACTGAAGGCCTGGAAGCGGCTGCCCTTCAATGAAGAGCACTATCGCAAGACCGAAGTTGGCTCCAAGGTGCTGACGGGCGAGCCAGGCTTTTCGGTGCTGTACCGCACTTGGGCGCGTCCGACATTGGAAGTGCATGGCATGCCGGGCGGGTTCACCGCTCCGGGCGCAAAGACCGTAATTCCGGCAAAGGCAGCAGCCAAAGTTTCCATGCGGATGGTCCCCAACCAGGATCCCGACGACATTCTCAAGCGTTATACGGCATTCGTGAAGAAGCTAACGCCCAAGGGGATTGAGACCAAGATCAAAGTCTGGAGCAAAGGGCCGGCCTGCGTGGTGGGCACAGACAACAAATACGTCAAAGCCTCGACCGAGGCCATGCACGAAGTCTTCAACAAAGACACGGTATTCATTCGCTCCGGTGGCTCCATTCCGATTGTCACCGACTTCCAGGATGTTCTAAAGATTCCTAGCGTAATGATGGGATTCGGCTTACCTGACGACAATCTGCACGCTCCCAACGAGAAGTTCCATATCCCGAACTTCTACCGCGGGATCGAATCGATCTGTTTGTTCTTCGAGAAGCTTGGCGAGTAATAATCGCTCGGCGAGAGACGGGATTGTCTGTCCGTTCCGGGTTGATTTAGGGGTCTCGGCGGAGTGCCGGGACCTTTTCCCCGCATGCTAGAATCGACCTATGAAACGGTCACGCAAGTTCACAGTCGTGATTGAGCGCGATGAAGACGGCTACTACGTCGCTACTGTTCCAGCCCTGCGCGGTTGCCACACTCAAGCCAAAAACCTCGACACGCTCATGAAGCGCGTTCGAGAAGTCATTGAAGTCTGTTCAGAGGATGTTCGTGGCGGCCCGGCACTTGAACTCGTAGGTATCCAGCAGATCTCGGTATGACACGCCTCCCCCGTGCGAGGGGCAGGGAGATTGTTCGCGCCCTGGAGAGGCTTGGCTTTGTGGCGGTCCGCACTCGCGGCAGTCACGTCTTCCTCAAGCACTCCGACGGCAGGGTGACGACAGTTCCCGTGCATGCAAGCGAAACCATTGGACCCGGTCTTTTACGAGCGATCCTTCGGGATGTTGAGCTGAGTGTCGAGGAACTGCTGAGACGTTTGTAATGATCGACGCCTTTAAACCGTATACCGCCTAACTGGCAATCCGCTTGAAAAATAGTCATCCGGTTTCCCTTGCTCGCACGTTCCACCTGCGCTACGCTTAGTGTGCTCTCGCGGTTCTTCCTTCCTTCTTCGTTTCCCACAGCTTTGACTATCAATTGCTGCATTGTGTGTGCAAAATGAGGGGGTTGTGCGAAGGGCCATACAAGATATAGTGTTTTCTTGCTTGACCCCGGCGCAATTTCACCGTTACATTAACCTTGATTTGTGCTCGTTGTCGTTTGGCCTGGGTGAGTTTTTGCTCAACGCAAACGGCAGGCATCTGATTGGTAAACAAGGGGGCCCCTCGGCTTCGCTCGGCGTGACCGAGTAAACCGCGACCAAGGAGTACACGTTGCTCAAACTGAAAAGGCTACAGATTCTCGGGTTCAAGTCGTTTTGCGACCGTACCGAACTCAAGTTTCACGGGGACGGAGTGGCGGCCATCATCGGGCCGAACGGCTGCGGCAAGTCGAATATTGCCGACGCTATTTCCTGGGTGCTGGGCGAGCAGTCAGCCAAGACCCTGCGCGGCTCGCGCATGGAGGACGTGATCTTCGCCGGCACGCGCGACCGCAAGCCGACTGGCATGGCCGAAGTAGCGCTTACGCTGATCGATCCCGAAGTCTACGGCGGCCCTGATGTAGCCAATCCCACGGAGATTGAAATCCGGGATGAGATGCCAACGAACGATTGGGATGAGGCGGAACTTCGGGCCAGAGCCGCCGAAGAGGTGGAACAGCGTACCGAAGAAGCGCAGCCGGGCAGAGTCGAAACTCAGTTCGATGCTGACGCAGAAGATGAGCCCCTGTTCGCAGTTTTCGTGAACCCGAATCCTCCCGTGAAATTTTCGGTTCCGTCAGCGGGTACGAATCTTGGCCCGCAAGTTGTGCTGAAGATCCGGAGGCGGAAGTTTCAGCAGCAATTCCGCGCAGGAGAGATCGTGGTCACTCGGAGGTTGTTCCGATCGGGCGATAGCGAGTATCTGCTGAATGGCAAGCTGTGCCGCCTTCGCGACATTCAGGAATTGTTCATGGGCACAGGCCTGGGACCGGAATCCTACGCGTTGATCGAACAAGGACGTATTGGACAGATATTGAGCAGCCGCCCCACTGACCGACGGGCCATCATTGAAGAGGCTGCTGGAATCACCAAGTTCAAGACTAAGAAGCGTCTGGCGGAAGCTCGCCTGGAAGATGCCAAGCTGAACCTCGCGCGAGTGAACGACATCTTCGAGGAAGTCACGCGTCAGATGAATTCCCTGAAACGGCAGGCGTCGAAGGCTGAACGCTATGCCAAGCTGCGGGAAGAATTACGGGCCAAGCTGCGCATTGTGCTGGCCAGCAAGTTTGCCCAGTTGGACCAGGAAAGCGCATCTCTTGATGGGCAAATCAACACCATTTCCGAGGAGATACGACAGCAGGGCGAGGGCGTGCAACAGCTGGAAGCGGAGCACGGCGACCGCACTCAGCGTGGATACGCGATTGAGAGCGAGATTCGAGAGAACCGCGAACGGTTGAACCAGATCAAGATCGAGGGCAATCGCGCGGTTGCGCAGCGCAGTCACAATGAAGAGCGCTGCGCGGACCTGACAGCGCGCGCGGCAGCTTCGGAAACCGAATTGGCCCAGGCTCAGAACCGGCTGGCAGCGCTGGAAGCGGAGCGGGACTCGAACCAGCAAGTATTGAATTCGGCAGCCGCCGATTTGTCTGCCGCGCAAGTCGAACTAGCCGAGCGTCAGCAAGGGGCAACCGCAGCCGCCGAAGCCCTGGCAGAGTTCGAGCAACGGCAAGAGGAGTCGCGTGGTGCGATTCTGGAAGCAGTGGCTGCATCATCTAATCTGCGCAATCAGCTTACCCAAGCTGAGGAGCGGCTCGCGGCAGTGGATCGCGAGACGCAGCGTCTTCACACGGAGATGACAAATGTCAACTCGCAGGTGGAGGCTTTCAGCGGGCAGCGCGGCCAATTGGGGTTGGAGTTTGAGACGGTTTCGCAGCGGGTAACCGGTCTGGCAGAGGAAATCGTCCAGGCGCGCCGGACGCTGGAATTAAAGCGCCGTGAGGAGTCCGACGGCAAAAATCGGTTGGACAGTCTACGGGCGGAGTACGCGACCGCAATAGGTAAGAAAGCCTCCCTTGAAGCGTTGGTAGCGGAACACGGTTATTCAACGGAATCGGTGCGCCGGCTATTTCAGTCCGGTGTAATGAATGGAGGGTTGGCCCCGGCTGGCATACTGGCTGACTTCCTCGAGGTTGAACCACAGTACGAAGGGGTGGTCGAAGATTTTCTGCGCGATGAACTGAACTACATCGTGGTGAAGTCGTGGGACGCTGCGGATGAGGGTTTGCGCCTGTTGCGATCCGATGTTGACGGTCGAGCGACGTTCCTGGTGCACCCTGAGGATTCGCAGGCGAAGTTTTCTTTCGCTGTGGACGAGGCTTCACGTTCCCTATCGCTCAGCCAGTCAGTCGTGCCTTTAAAACATGCCATCCGCGTGCTCAACGGCTTCGGGCGATCCCTCGAAGTCATTCTCCCCAAGCTGCGCGATGGCTATGTCGCGTCTGATCCTGCGCTTGCCCGTGAGCTGGCTCTGTCAAATCCCGATGCATTTTTCCTGGCACAGTCCGGAGAATGCTTCCACAACGTGACCGTGACCGGAGGAAAGCAGCGAGCAGAAGGCCCACTCTCCATGAAGCGCGAACTCCGGGACGTCATGCGCATGCTCGGCGAACTGGAGTCGGCGCTACGCGACGAAGAAACTCGGGTACTTCGGTTGGGGCGAGAGATCAAAGATCTGACTTCCCTCCTCGACCGTCTTGAGGGCCAGAAACGCGAAGCCGAAAAGCACGCCATGACCTCGGGCCACATGCTGCAACAGCTGCAGCTGGAAATGACCCGTATGTCGGAACGACTGGAGATCTGCCGCACCGAAGTGCAGCGTCTACGCGCTGATCGGGAAGAACAAGTCAACTTGATGACTTTGCGTCAAGCCGAGCTGGCGGAGTTGCAGCGGCGTAGGGACGAACTGGAACGTTTGGCCTCGGCGGCCAACGAAGAGCTGGCGGCTCTACGGGAACAGCGCGATCGGGCGGCGCAGAGTTCTTCTCAGCACCTGGCGCGAGTGGCAACGTTAGAGGAGCGGCATCGTGCGGCAGCAGCTGTGCTGGAGCGAATCGGATCACTGATTGCCGACATGAGCGAGCGCGTGAACAGCCTGCTAAGGGAGATTGAAGCTGCGGCCGCAGAGCGCGTTCAGCGCGAAGCTGAGAACCAGCAACTGGCCGTGCTGCTGGAAGACTTGTCAGCGGAGCGCAACGCCTGTGAAGCTCGAGAAGGGCTTTTGCAATTTGAATCAGACCAAGTACGTGCCCGGCTCAGTGAGATCGACGAAGCTCTGCGCAGTGGGCGGCAGTTGCTCGACCAGGCGCGCGATCGCCGAGGCGAGCTGGCCGCTGCCGTAGCTAAGTTGCAATCGGACGCGCAGTACATGGCCGAAACTTGCTTGAACGAACTTGGAATTCAACGCCCTGAATTGATGGCCGATGCCACGATTGCCATCGTCACTGGCGAACAGTTGTCGGCGGAAGACCAGACCCAACGCGAGATGCGAACCCGGCTGGACGCCATGGGGCCGGTCAACATGATGGCCCTGGAAGAATACAAAGAGACCGCCGAGCGTCACGCCTTCCTCGACACTCAGCGGAGAGACTTGCTCGACTCGATTGCTAATACGCAGGCTACAATTGCCGAGATCGACACTTTCTCGAGACAGAAGTTTGCCGAAGCCTTCGGCCGGATCAACGAAAACTTCCAGGCCACATTCAAGAAACTCTTTGGTGGCGGCCATGCCTTCATGCGCCTGACCGATGAAGAGAACAACATGGAGAGTGGCATCGACGTGGTGGCTTCGCCGCCCGGAAAGAAGCTGCAGAACGTGCTGCTGCTTTCAGGCGGCGAGAAGGCTCTAACCGCGCTGGCGCTGCTGGTTGGCATCTTCCAGTACCAGCCGGCTCCATTCTGTATTCTGGACGAGGTGGACGCACCGCTTGATGAGGCCAACATCGGGCGTTTTACAGATTTGGTAAAGGAAATGAGCGTGCAAACCCAGTTCGTGCTCATCACTCATAGCAAGAAAACCATGAGCATCGCGCCCGTGCTGTATGGAGTAACCATGCAGGAGCCGGGAGTTTCAAAGTTGGTGTCGGTACAGTTGGGCGCTACCGCAGAGCAAGTGAAAAACCAGGTCGCCTAGCCAGGGGCAGGCAAATTCTGTAGTTGTGTCGCGACCGGGAAATTTCAGGATCTCCAGTTATCCTCTGGCGTCCTCAGTTTTTCCACAAGCGTTCCCGCCAAAACCCTTATTGGACAGCCGCTCTCGGGCCTTCTCTCTTTGTCAACTCTTTTCCTGCAAGCAGCTTGCGGCCCACGCCGCAAATGCGTATATAACCGGTTGACAAAAATATCTGGCGGGTTCAGAATACGCGACGTTTTCAACCTGTAAAATTATTTCATGAACCCCCAACTACTTGATCCCGTCCTGCTCCGTACCGACTTCCCGGAACTCGAGCTTCATGCCAGTGGCAAGGTGCGAGACGTGTACCGTCTCGGCACTGAGCAGTTGTTGTTTGTAGCCACGGATCGCATTTCCGCTTTCGATTATGTGCTGGCTACCGGCATTCCGCACAAGGGTCGCGTGCTCACGCAGATTTCGCTGTTTTGGTTTGAGTTTCTGCGCGAGGTTGTCCCCAACCACCTGGTGACGGCAGATGTAGAAAGCTATCCTGTGAGCCTTCGCGCCCATGCAGACCAGTTGCGCGGACGATCCATGCTGGTGATGCGAGCTGAAATGGTACCCGTGGAATGCGTGGTGCGAGGCTATATTTCGGGCTCGGCCTGGAAGGAATACAAAGCTACCGGCAAGGTCTGCGGGATCGTACTGCCCAAGGGGTTGAAGGAATCGGACAAGCTGCCGGAGCCGATTTTCACTCCTTCCACCAAAGCCACCACTGGGCACGACGAAAATATTTCCTTTGAAGAAATGGTTCGCGTCGTCGGACGAGAGCGCAGCGAGCATCTGCGGGACGTCACTTTGAAGATTTACACCACGGCAGCGGATTACGCCCGGACGAGGGGCATCATTATTGCGGATACGAAGTTCGAGTTCGGGATCACCTCAAAAGGAATCACCTTGGCGGACGAGGTTCTGACGCCTGATTCCTCGCGCTTCTGGCCTGCCGATAAATACCAGCCAGGCCGCGCTCAGGATTCGTACGACAAGCAATATGTTCGTGACTATCTGGAAGAAATTCGCTGGAACAAACAACCGCCTGCGCCAGCCCTCCCCCCGGAAGTGGCTCGCAAGACCAGTGAAAAATACGTGGAGGCATATCACCAGCTCACCGGACGCGAGCTGGATGTTTAGCATGGAAATAACTGGAGATGGCATTGACTGCCACTGACTGGGTCATCGCGCTGGTGATTCTGTTGTCTGTGCTGCAGGCAGCCAGCGCCGGGTTTTTCCAGGAGGCCTTTGGGATCGGCGGTCTGGTATTCGGATACTTACTGGCCGCGTGGAACTACCATCGGCTGGCGGTTTGGTTTTCCCCGAATATTTCGTCGGTCTGGATGGCGGACATCGCTGCTTTCCTGATTATTTTTGTGGGAGTGATGTTGCTGGCGGGTATTGCCGGACGGATCGCCAGCTGGGCCATGAAGGAAGCGGGGCTGAGAGTCGTAGATCGAGTTCTGGGCGCAGCCCTGGGGCTATTGCGAGGATGTTTGGTGGTCGCCATTATTCTTACCAGCATGGCGGCGTTTACGCCTACCTCGAAGTGGCTACAGGGGTCGAAGTGGGCTCCATACTTTTTGGTGGTGGGACGAGCGGCAGTGTGGGTAGCGCCTTCTGAATTGCGAATGCGCTTTTATCAAGGACTGGATATGCTGCACCGCGCCCCCAACGCACCGTAAACCGCAACCTCGAGCAAGCAGTCTGGCAAACAGGTGAAATGGGTTCGAAACCCTTCCAAGAAAGAGAGATGCCGTGAGAGACCAGCTCGAAGCACTCATCATGCAGATGTACCGCAGTAATATTCTTTATTCCGAGGCAGTGCGTGAATTCAAGAAACGGTTCATCCTAACGGTGCTGCAGGAGAACAAGGGCAATCAGTGCCGTGCCGCCCGCCAACTGGGAATGCACCGCAACACTCTTAGCCGGACGATCTCGGAATTGAAGATTGACGTGCGGCAACTGCGCGCCGGAATCAAGCGGCCTCCGCGCAGCGCACGGCCTGCACCCTACGAGAGACGAGTAGTTCGCTAGGCCTTTGGCAGACAAAAAACAAGGGCAGCGTCTGGCGCTGCCCTTCTTGCAATCTAATCTGCTACATCTACATCCCCTTACTGAGTGGCTTTGTGGTGGACAGGCGGCTTCTTGGGCGCTGCCTTGGTTAGCAAAGCGCCTTTTTCCATGGTCATGACAAATGGGCTCGCGGTAAAGGACACTGGCGTCCCTTCGAAGTCGAGCGTTGATCCCTCCGCTGGCATCAGCTTGGGGGGAATGGTTCCAGTCATGGTGAGCACAATGTCGGCCCGCTTGGCGTCGATGTCGTCCTGGCTGGCCGCAATCTGCAGTTCGGTCGCTCCGGCCTTCAGCACCGTAGCTTCCATCTGCAACGCCACCCCCTTGATCACACTCCACACCTTGTCGGCATCCTCCGGACTTCCTGCGGACAGCACCAATTCCCACTCGGCAAAACTAAGCTTCTTCAGGTCAGCTGGAGTCTTGTCTTTTACCAGATCGTGCGCCTGTTCAGCCGGAGTTGGAGGAACATATTGCTTCACGGTAAAACCCGCTGGCGGCAACTGTGTAGTCGCCGTCAGGGTCAGAAGATCGTTCCAGCCTTCGTCAGATCCGTGATATTTCACATATTTGCTGCGGCCGAATTTTGTGATTTGTGCCTTGCCGGCGGGATCCTTGACCAGGTTAGCGGCGCGGGCGATGAAGAACAACCCATTCACATCGTCCTCAGGCGTTGCGGTAAGAGACGCCAGCGCCAGCGGATAAACGTTCTCCGCGTTGTTGGGATCGGCTTCGACGGCCATCCGCAAATCCTTCTCGGCAGTGGCATTGTCCTTCAATTGCAGGGCGGAGAATCCCGCCACGCTCTCCAACAGTTCTGCCAGCTGGCCTTTCTGTTTTTCGAAATCAGCATCTGAGGTGCCATCCGGCTTGGCCATATTAGGCAGGGCCTGCAGGCCATGCTCGGCGTGGGCCTTGGCGTCCGCCCATTTCTGGGCAGCGCGCTCGTTGTATGCCAGCAGCACCAGAGCCCGAACATTATTGGGGTTGGCCGCCAACAGCCGGTTGGCGGTGTCTATCACCTTGGCTTGGTTCCCGGCCTGTTGGTAGGCCCCCATCAGCACCTCCAGCGCGTCCTCTTTCATTACGCTGTTGGGATATTGCGCGAGGAAGGCTTCCAGGCCGCTGACTTTGGCACCCGCGTCCTGCTGCTGCACCGCACCGACGTACGCGTTGTATTCTGCAGGGTCTTTGATTTCCTTTTTTTGCGGCTGGGCTTGCGGCGCGGCTTGGGGTGAGGCCGCAGGTTGGGCTGGCGATGGCGCGGCCGTCTGCTGACCTGAGGCTATTCCAGCAAACGTAAGCACAATCGCCACTAGACTCGTCTTCATGTGAAATGGCTCCTTAGGATTTGGGGAAATGCTACTTCGAGAACGCGACGGCTCTTGCCCCAGGCTCTCCAAGCACGGCTTACCCAGGTTGATACAGATCGCTGGTTGTTCACCCAGTCGATACCCGGAAGACCTGGGGCCGCATCGCAACACCGCGGGCCAGGAAAATATTCCGGTGGCCGGATTATAAGTATGTAATCCGACTATGGCAAGCTGTTGCACCCCCCAAAGCACAATCCTGCATTGTTAAGATGCAGTGGAAGCCATACAAGGTGGTTCGATTGGGCCACAAAAAGGGGATAGCGCCTTTATGACCAACAATGCTGGATCTGGGCTGAACAGCCAGATTGCGGTGATTACTGGCGGAGGACGAGGGATCGGCGCCGCCATCGCGCGAAAACTGGCCGGTTTGGGTGCCATGACCGTTCTTTGCGGGCGCACTCGCACCCCGCTACTCGCGACCGTGGCGGCCATCACTGCTGAGGGCGGACAGGCTGAGGCAGCGGAGTGCGACGTAACTGACCTACAGTCGGTTGAGGCGTTGGCGGCGCACATCAGTCGCAAGTTTGGAAGAACCGACATGCTGGTCAACAACGCCGGCATCGGAGGATTTGGCGGCCCGCTGCATCAGATGCCCCCGGAAGCGTGGGATCGAGTGCTGAACACGAATCTGCGGGGAGTCTTCTACTGTATTCGTGCTTTTGCACCGATGATGATTAAGGCTCGAGCCGGGCACATTGTCAACATCTCCTCGCTGGCGGGAAAGAACCCTCTGCCCAACGGCGCGGCTTATGCGGCGTCGAAGTGGGGACTCAACGGCTTGAGTTATTCGGTCGCGGAGGAACTGCGTGCGCACAACATCCGGGTTTCGGTCGTTTGTCCCGGGTCGGTGAACACCGAACTAAGTCCACACACTGGTAAAGATCAATCGAAGATGCTTCAGCCGGACGATGTTGCTCATACGGTAGCGATGCTCGTGACCCAGGCGCCGCAGTCTTTCATCAGCGAAGTGCTCTTGCGGCCTACGCAAAAGCCATGAGTATGGTCGACCTGTAGGTGCCCAGATCTCACAAGATCATTTCTTGAAGAGGTTCTCGAAAGCCTGGCGGGCATCCATGGGCCTGGCTGCCTTAGGGGTTGATGTTTCCTTTTCCACCCTTACTCGCATCGAAAAAAATGGGCAGTCGTTGCGTTCGTCCTTGCGCGAAATTCTTTCCGTAATGGGCTGGCTGCATTCGAAACGGCTGGAGGTGTCAAAGTACGTGCATTGACGGCAAGAGTGCAGGGCGGCGGCACACTTGGGGCATTGACCGGCAGATTCAATTCCGGCTGCCAGAAGGGTGCCACACTGGGCGCACCGTGAAACCTCGTGAGTGCCCGGCATCTGCACCGGGCGCGGGCCGAAGGTGTCTTTCTTGGCGGGCCGTTCTACACGTTCCGAGGACGCCTGCTTCTCCCGCTTCTCTCCCGAGTCTTGATATCCGTGTTGGCGGTACTTCGCCACCGTGAACCTCCTGATGGGCAGACATTGTCTCTCGCGGCAGGCTAGGGCGCAAGTCGCGCGCTCAGATTCGTTCAGTCTGCAGGTAGGTTTTAGGCCAGTCCACCCGTGGCCGGGTAGTGGCTGAATCTGCCCGTGATTCTAGCATGGAGTGGCAATCCGATTGCCTTAAGGAGTAATTTGACAGGATTAGTAAAATGCTCTGCTAGGAAGGTTGGTTGGTCATTCCCCGTAATGGCCAAACATAGAACACAGCGGAATATCGTCAATAGGCTGCTTGGGTGTGTGTTCCCAGTTCCATGTTTTGCAAAGGGTTCCGGTCGTGGTTTCGAGCGCGTAGTCATGGTCACGCGGATCAAGCGCGAAGTTTAGCTTGTGAGGTTCAGGGCGAGATGAACCGCAACCCGTCAGTAAAGGAAACAGCAGAACGGCCCAAATCAGTTTTTTCCTCTTCATGCTTATCTCCTAATATTCGTTACTCACAGCGCGAGTTGCCCGGTCAGGTAAAACCACCTCATGCTCTCCGCTACGGCAAGTTTGCGGAGGTATATGAGAGAACGTTTTGGAGGCTACATATTCTTCGGAGGCGACTGCTCTTTGCTTGGTATATATGGCGTGGAGCGTTCCGCAGTTTTCGTGGGCACATTCAAATTCAACCAACCACAATGCCTCCGAGTGTGGACTTGGGAGCAGCGCTTCTACGAACACCTTGCGGACAGTATCAGGAGAATGTTCGGACAACTGCCCGCAGTATGGGCATAGATACTTTAACGGCCATCCATTCATGGGCCGATAGTGTCGATCTTCGTATCTTCCTAATGGGCTTTGACGCGGGAGAACGATTTGGTCTCCGCATTTGCAATACAACGCATAAATCAATTGAGTAGGCATCTTTAGTTTACCAGTCGGGAAAGCGGCCAAATCTCGTTCGCAATTCCAGCGGCCATTGCGGGTGTTACTCGCAATGATGAATGCACGCGGCAGAAATTATAGTGCGCAAAATGCAAAGCGCAAGCCGCTTTCAGGTTCGTCAGCTTCTTTGAAAAAGCGTTAGTCAACCGCGTAAATCTCCGCATCTGCATCCGCATTGTAAGGTTCTGCCGCTCGATATGCGATGTGCAGATGTGATCCGGGTCAGGGTCTCCGCTCCGCACCTTGGATATAACCTCGACGATTGGGCTTGGGGAGTATTTTGCATCTGCGTCATGCTGCCCATACTGGCCGTACAGCTTGACCAGTTGCGCGAAGTCCACTTCGGAGCCGAACGCATCCTCGACGTGACGGTTGTAGAAAACAAAGCCATCCGTAGTTAGCTGGATACGATTAGCGACCCGCTCCGCCAGTTCGTTAATGAAGTACCAAGTGGTTTCCTCGGTGCGCTTGCCCACAGTGAACACAGGCACTAGTTTCGTCTCCGCGTCCATTGCCACGAACACCCATTGATCGCCAATCTCCGGCGAGTCATCCTTGCGGACGTGCCGCTGTTTCTTGCCCACGAATGTCCATATCTCGTCGCATTGCACGAATCCGCATCGCAGGTTCCGCATGGAACCATCCAGCAGATCGGCGCAATAGTCGCCAGTCTTGAGCAGTAAGGATGAGATGGTATTGCGGTCAACATCGGTCATGCGGCTGATAGAGCGGATGGAATTGCCTTCGACCAGCGCGGAGAGAATGGCCAGCTTCTTTTCGGTGGATAGCGTGTACATTTTCGGCTCCTCAATTCCCGCTTGACGGGAGGGTGAGGCAAGCCGATAATCCGAGTTGCGAGGCTACGATCTATCGGCTTGCCGTTAGGTTGTGGTTTCAGGGCCGCTTGAGATTCACGTCTCTAGCGGCTCTTGTTATTTGCGCTTCGCTTTGGTGGCGGCGGCATTTCGTTCTCCTTTCTCCCATTCATCGGGCCATCCGGCCTCCATGCCAGCAATCGAGAAGCCCTGAGTGAGCGAGAAAAGGCGAGTCTTACTCTTGCCTTTCCATCTCACGTCAACGGTGTATAGGTTTGCACTCGATAGATTCATTCCCTTCAGTTGTTTGGATAGTCCGCTGATTACGCCAGCAAGGGCGATTTCGGAATCGAGACCCAGAGCCTTACGCAAAGCAGAGCTAGGTACTTGGCCCTTAGCAAATAATTCTCTCAGAAATAGCTTCTGCAATGGCCCAATGTTCTCCATCAACTCAACAAATGTATCCACATCCCACACCGCTTGAAACTGAGGTTCGCGGCGTATCTCCCGGTCGTATTCCTCGTCGATTCCGTGCGCGAGGTCTTCTTCCCGCAATTTGTTTCTGAGAGTCACAGCTTCTTCTACGGTGTCGGCTCTCCATTTTTTTCCGCCGTGCTCAAACTCAATCGCCATAATGGTGTCGCCTATACGCCTTAAGGAACAATACAGGTTCCTTAAGGAATAGTCAAGAACGTTTTTCTGCGTTACGGTATTCATTTTTGGTCTCCTAGTTGATTTGATTTTCGATTCTTACGGACATCCCCGGCCTGTAGCAGGTCAGGGTACACATACTTGTTTTTCGCGTACCGTTATCGAGAAAACTGATTTTCACGGGGATTTTAAGCTGGGACTCCTGCTTCGAGTGAAGCAGGAAATATAGCTCCAATTCCGGCAAGTCTTCGGGATCGCCGTCTTTGTCAAGAACAGTGAAGGCCAAAGTTCTTGCTTTTGAGAGAATCTGGATTAGTGGGAATACGACAGTCTTTCCGTTGAGGGGATTGGCTCAACCTGAACATCGAACGCAGGTCTTTCACCAAGATTGCAAACCGCGAATCCTTTATTGTCTTCCGTGTACCAACATCCTTGGTCGAGCTTGAGGGTTAATCTTGGCCGTCCAGTGTCTGCCCTCTTTTCAGCTTCCAGTTTTTCCTTGTGTTCTATCACCCAGCTAATCGCCGCACTGAACACAAAGGCTACCCAGGCGCACGACCAGAACAGTGAACGGGCTGGAATGACCCCAGAATAGAGGCCATATACTTCACGGAAAATAGACAGTGCGCCGCTCATAAGGGCCACCATCCACAAGACCACCAAAAGCGGATATTTGAGATAGCTATACACGGCTGGGACGCGGAGATTGTACCGCTATCCTGTGGAAAACCAAATTCAGCCACTACCCGTGGCCGCGTTGAATTGTAATTCCCTATGCTGGGTGCTACCATCCGAACAGAAAGAGTTGGAGGTCATTATGGCAGACAGCGATAGCAATAGCTTCCTTTGGTTTTTGGCAGGGCTGGGATTTGGCGCGATCGCGGGAATTCTGTATGCCCCGCGCGCCGGTGCCGAAACCCGCGAAGTCTTGCGCGCCAAAGCAGAGGACGGCCGTGATTTTGTGCGTGATCGAAGCCGCCAGGCCCGCGAGCAAGCGGCCGGATGGGCTGAACGTGGCCGCGAAGTGTTGAATCAGCAGAAGGAGCAATTCCGCTCTGCGTATGAGGCCGGCAGGCAGGCCTATCAGGAGACGGCGCATCCGGAAAGCGGAGACCTTCCGAATCAGTAGATGGTTCTCCGCAGTGTGAGTAGATCGCCTTGCAGCGGGGGAACTTATGGATAACTTGACTATCTTCATTGCCGTGACTTCGGTGGCGGTAGTGATCCAGGCGGGAATTCTTTTCGCCATGTACATGGCCGTGCGCCAAACCACTGCGCGCACCGAAGCTCTGGCCAACGAAGTTAGGAGCAAGGTCCTGCCGACGGTGGAATTAGCGCAGTCAATGCTGGCGGACCTGCGGCCGAAGGTCGAGAGCATCGTCAACAATTTCAATGAGTCGAGCGTGATGGCACGGCACCAGATGGAGCGTCTCGATGCCACCATGAGTGATTTACTGGATCGCGCTCGCCTGCAAGTGATTCGTGCCGACGAACTGATAGGCAAGGCTCTGGATCGAGTAGAGGAGACTGGCGAGTTGGTCAGCAAAACCGTGGTATCTCCGGTGCGTCAGGTTTCGGGCGTACTCCAAGGCCTTACCGCTGGATTGGAGTTTTTCTTTTCAGGAAGGCGCAAATCGCGAAATGGCGTAGAAGACGAAATGTTTATCTAACTTGGTAGAGACTGTCAGCAACGGCAGCGCTGAAGCGCTGCCGTTCTTATTTGCGGTGTTAGATGATCCAGCCGCCGCCCACCACAATTTCACCGTCATAAAACACGGCAGCCTGGCCAGGGGTGATCGCCCGCTGCGGTTCGTCAAAGGTCACTAGCAGTTCGTCAGCGCCTGACTTCTCCAGCGTAGCCGGTGCGGCTTCGTGGCGATGGCGAATCTTGGCCGTCACGCGCATGGGTTGGTGCAGATCGTCAACGGAAATCAAATTCGTTCGGTGCGTTCGTAGAGTGCGCGAATAGAGTTCATCCTGTCCGCCGACCACTACCTGGCGCGTGTCTCCGTTGATTTGAATGACGTAGAGCGGCGAACCCGTCGCCACCCCCAGGCCCTTGCGCTGGCCCACGGTGAAATTATGAATTCCGCCGTGCTCACCCACCACTTCCCCGCTGGCCGTCACTAGTTCACCGGAGGTATCCGGCAATGTCTCACCCTGGTCGGCCAGATAGGCATCGAGAAACTTCTTGTAGTCACCGCCGGGGACAAAACAGATTTCTTGCGAATCTGGCTTCTCCGCTAGAGCCAATCCGTGATCTCGCGCCAACTCGCGTACCGCTGGCTTGGTCATTTCTCCTAGCGGAAAGATAGTCCGGCTAAGCTGCTCCTGGGTCAAGCCGAAAAGAAAGTAGGTCTGGTCCTTGGAAGTGTCGGTGGCGCGCTTCAGCAGCCAGCGTCCGCGGCGCTCATCGTATGCCGTACGGGCATAGTGGCCAGTGGCTAGAGCATCCGCGCCAATTTGCTGCGCAACAATTAATAGCTGGTCAAACTTCAAATGATTATTGCAAAGACTGCAAGGAATCGGCGTGCGCCCCGAAAGATATTCCTCGACAAAAGGCCGGACTACGTCGCGTTCGAAACGATCCTCATGATTGACCACGTAATACGGAATTCCCAGCGTTTCCGCAACTCGGCGAGCATCGTAAACATCGTCGAGTGAACAGCAGCGGCCCTGAACGGATTCCGGCATTCCTGGATGACCGGACAACCGCCGCTGATTCCACAACTGCATGGTCAACCCGATGACCTGGTGACCCTCAGCGCGCAGCATGGCCGCAACGGTGGAGGAATCAACCCCCCCAGACATGGCAACGGCGATGGTTTGAGAAGGCAGCATTCAGGGGAAGGTTCAGCTCCGGCACGCCCGATACTAAAGAACTACCAAAGGCGTGGCTCGCAGCATTGTGTTCGTTATTATACGCAGTTAACAACGAAACATGCGCACTGACCGGCCCACGGTTCGGCCTTACGTACAACAGGATGTTCCGTCCTGCGGCGGTTTCCCTCTGACCGCCTCTCGTACACGGACTCGTTCGTGCTTATACGCGCACCTTGGCCACGTGCAGTAGAGGTTACTTCGCTCTCGGGTCCGGCACGTGAAGTCACCCCGTGGGGACATAATTCCTGTCAAGAAATGTCTGCAATGGGGACACCGCAGACGAATAGGCCCCCTCTTTCGAGCCCGCTCCATGATTTCTGCCAGGCGCCCGCGCGCCTTTTTGTCAGTCATGCACCCTCTGGTAAACAGGAGACAACTCGCGCAATCTCGCGACGGTCTCAGGCACCAGGCCAAGGGCGAATCCCACTTCCTCTGGGGTGTTTTGCTTGCCCAGGCTGAAGCGGAGGCTGGCACGGGCCTGCTCAGGAGGCAGTCCCATCGCGGTTAGCACGTGGGAAGGCTCAATCGCTCCGGACGAGCAAGCTGCGCCCGTCGAGACCGCCAGCCCCTTGAGATCCAGCGCAATCACCAACGCTTCGCCTTCGATGTAATCAAAATGGATATTCGTAGTGTTGGGTACACGCGGTGCACCCTGTCCATTGACGCCTATGGCCTCCACTTCGCCCAGAATCTTTTCTTGCAAATGATCCCGCAGGGCTGCCATACGCGTCAGATCACCGTGATCTAACGACTCTTTCGCAATCTCGGCGGCCTTACCCAAACCAACGATTCCTGGAACGTTTTCCGTGCCCGCGCGGCGCGAACGCTCATGGCTTCCGCCGTACAACATGGGCTGCAAAATGGTTCCCTTGCGGACATAGAGGGCGCCGATGCCCTGCGGCGCGTGCATCTTGTGACCGGACATCGAGAGCAGGTCACACCCAATGCGCTGCACGTCGATTGCAACCTTGCCCGCGGCTTGCACACCGTCGGTATGGAAATACACGTCGGCTTCGGCAGCGACTCTCCCAATCTCTTGCACCGGTTGCAATACTCCCGTCTCGTTATTGGCCATCATGATCGAGATCAGCTTAGTGTTGGGGCGCAGTGAACGGCGCACATCATCAGGATCGACCAACCCACGTCCATCCACGGGAACGTAGGTAACTTCGCATCCAGTTGCCTCAAGATGCTTGCAGGAATTCAGCACGGCGTGATGCTCGATCGTTGAACTGATCAAGTGATCGCCTTCGCGGAACAGCCCGAAAATGCCGAGGTTGTCGCCCTCAGTGCCACCGCTGGTAAAGACTATTTCAGAAGCCCGGCATCCCAGCAAAGCCGCGACTGATTCCCGCGCACGCTCCACCGCCGCCCGCGTTTCCTGTCCATGATGGTGGATAGAAGACGCATTGCCGAAATGCTCGACGAAGTAAGGCCGCATGGCCTCAAACACTTCCGGAAGGATCGGGGTGGTAGCGTTGTTGTCGAGGTAAACGCGGCGCATCAAGGCTATTTTACGCCTTGTGGCATGTCTTCCTACTTCTTCGGCGCTTTGGCCGCTTCCGCCTCGTCTTTCAGATAGTTGGCGCTCAGCGTACCCTTCTTCTTTGCCAGATCAATCAGCGTGGGATAGAACTGCACAAAAGTTGTATCCACCGCGGCGTGCTGCGAATGGCACGAATAGCAGGCGGCTGTCGTCGGAACCATCTTCGCGGTGTCGGAATCGTCGAAACCGAAGAACGCCCACTTACCCGGAAAACGGGCCTCATCCTTTACGTGGACTTCATGACCCATCGTTTCCGTGGTTTGAAAGTGTCCGCTTTTATTGATGGACGCGTTGGTGCCAGCGGTGCGAACTTCCAATACCAGCATTGTCTTATCAGGCCAGGTGCCGGTTTCCTGAAACGCCCGGTAGGCGTCCGGGTTCACGAAGACGTTATCGAACATGGAATGGTCCATCGCCATGCCGTTCGGGGAATAGCTCATATCCACGCCCGAAGACAGGTAGATCCACTCCCGGTATTTGGCCGGGAACATCAAACGGCCGTCCGCCGTATAGCTGGGTGTCTGCGTCACGGAACCCTTATCGGAAGCCGGAGCGGTGGCGGGAGCAGTCCCGTACTGTTGCAGAAGAAAGAAGCAAACCAGCGTCAAAATACGCATGAAACGCACCTCGCAGGAGTAACGAATTGTTAAAGATGCAGTCTAAAGCTCTTTTAAACGCTTGTCTTGAAGAAATACAACTTCGGGAGTCGGAAATTCAATGGCTGAAGCAAACGCGCCAGTAATGCACGGCGGCAGTTTCTACGGTGCCGTCCAACACCGGCACGAACAGTGCGGTGCCATCTTTACTGATCTGCTACATTCCTGTGCCCGCAAGCTCCCGGAGCATGCCCACGAGTTACCCTTTTTCGCCCTATTGTTGGGAGGCGACTACAGCGAGCGCTACGGCCGCGAACACAAGCAGTTTGGCCCGTTCACCCTGGCCTATCGCCCGGCCGGGGTTCCGCATCAGGATGAAATCGGGCCGCGCGGCGTGCGTTTCTTCGAGATCGAGATTCGGCCCAGTTGGCGATGGCGGATACAAGAGTGCTCCGGCAGCCTCGACACTGCTCAGGACGAGCGCGCCGGGGGCGGGATGTTATGGCTGGCAGTGAAGTTGTTTCGCGAGACCCACGCGCCGCAGGAAGACGGTGATTTGCTCATTGAAAGTTTGCTGGCCGAGTTGGTCTGCGCCGTGGCTGATATGCCCCGCGAAGCTACCAAGGATGCACCGCAGTGGCTCGGCAGGGTAGTGGACAAGTTGGAGGCGGAATACTGCGAACGCCTCACGTTGGAAGACCTGGCGCAGGAAGCAGGAGTTCATCCCGTGCATCTTTCCAGAGTCTTCAGGAGATGTGCGGGCGAGGGCATCGGTGAGTACGTTCACCGTCTGCGAATCCGAGCGGCCTGCGAAAAGATGCTGTCGTCCCGGATGTCGCTGGCCGAAATCAGCCTGGCAACAGGCTTCGCCGACCAAAGCCACTTCACACGCTCATTCCGCCGAATCACCGGCATGAGTCCCGGAGCTCTCCGGCAGTTGGTTGCGCCGAAGGTGGACTACTCCTTCGCGGCAGATTAGTGCTCAGTGTACATAATCCGACAACCGCTCCAGCACCAGATCTCTCGATTGCAATACGTCTTGCTGCAACCAGAATTCGTGGCCTGATCCAAACATCACCAGCACGCGATCATTGGGCGAATCAATCACGTTGCGCAGGTTGCCGAAAATACGCGCGTTGCGGCCATACCACGTGGCCAGCAAATCAGGCCCTGGGTATTCCCCATCGCCGGTAAAGCGCGCAAAGTCCATGTATACCGCTTGACCGTCTCGAACCGCTTCGTCGCGATTGATAGCCAGCAGGGTCTGTCCTACTGTCCCTTCCTTCAGGATTTTCAACCAGCCATCCAATTCCTTTTGCGTCGAGGTGAAGTCGTCATTCAGGATTTGTTCCTGATGGTGCTTTTGCACAAACACCTGCATGGCCTCGAAGGGAAAATCGGCCATCACATTGATCGGATACAACCGCTCGTGGCCCAGGCGTTTGGCCATGCGAAGACCGATCTGGTCGACCTCATCAGCTTTCAGGGAATATTTCCCCGTCAAGTAGTCCCGATATCTCTGGGCAAACTCCTTGTCTGTAGGCTCAATTTCCACGGCGATCTTGGTGGGGCGAAACTCTGCGAGAGCCGCGACGAATTGGTCGATTTCAGCCTGCCGCTTGGGTGCCAGCATGTCATCTACCTGCATGTTCAAGACATCTCGTCCTGGATTGGCCATGTGAAATGTGCCCAGGACCAGGACGTGAGCTTTAGCTGTAGCAGGCGGCGGTGGTGAAGGATTGCTTTGGGCGGTACTGGAAATGGTGGCCAAGCAGAACACTGGGACAATGCGGATACAGCGGGCAAAGATGTTCATAGTCTCCTGGTACGGAGACTGGCCTATCTTCGTTCCATGGGAACGTAATGCTGCGGATAGGCGGGCCCGATGTAGTCGGCGCGCGGGCGGATCAGCCGGTTGTCATCCAGCTGCTCGATTACATGGGCAGTCCAACCGCTGATGCGCGAGACTGCAAAGACCGGAGTAAACAAGTCCACGCCGATGCCAAGAATGTGATAGGTCGAAGCCGAATAAAAGTCCACATTGGCGTTGAGTTTCTTTTCCGCTTTGATGAACTTCTCAATCTTCTCCGACATCTCAAACCACTTGCTCTGCCCGCTCGATTTGCCCAGGTCCTGGGACATCTTCCGGAGGTGGGTAGCTCGTGGATCTTCGGTGTGGTAAACACGATGGCCGAAGCCGGGAACTTTCTGCTTCTGCGCAAACATCCCCTTAATGTGCACAACCGGATCGGCGCCGGATCGGTCAATTGCTTCGAGGATGTGGAACACGGCTTCGTTGGCGCCTCCGTGCAGCGGGCCTTTGAGGCAGCCGACGGCTGAGGTGGTAGCGGAATGCATGTCGGAAAGCGTGGCTGCCGTCACCCGGGCGGCGAATGTGGAAGCATTGAGTTCGTGGTCGGCATGCAGTATCAGGGCGATGTCGAGAGCACGTTCCGCGGTCTGCGACGGTTTGACTCCATTTAGCTGAAGAAGAAAATTTCCAGCGTGTGAAAGCGACTTGTCGGGTTCGACCACCGGTTGCCCCTTGCGGATACGGTCATAGGCGGCAACGATCATGGCAATTTGCGACGTCAGCCGGATTGCCTTGTTCACATTTGCATCGTGATCGTTTTTCTTGTCATCGGGATCGTAAAAACTTAGAGCCGAAACCGCCGTCCGCAGCACATCCATGGGCAGCGCGGTCTTAGGCGCGGTGCGCAGCAAGTTAATGATCGCGGGATCGAGCTTCCGTTCTTGTGCCAGACGGTCGCGGAGCCCCTTCAGCTCATCACGCAACGGTAGCTTGCCAAACCACAAAAGGTAGCAAGTTTCTTCGAAGGTGGAATTATCGGCTAGCTCATGAATATCAATGCCGCGGTAGGCAAGGACGCCTTGTTCACCGTCGATGTAGCAGATGCTCGAAGTGGTGGCCACCACTCCTTCTAGACCTTTCGGGGCGTGCGCGGCGGATATGCTGGACATGGCGTCTGGCTCAAACCTTCTTAATTTTTACGATGGTCGAGGCGCGAAGGGGAAAACGCACCGCAACTAACTTTTATACGCCAAAATTGCGGAAGTTTCCAACCGCCCCCGCGCTCAATGGTGCTTGCCCAAGTGCGGGCAACTCCCGTTCTGGCCGCACTCCCGCTAGTCTTCTTTATCGGCAAGAACTGGCTTGAGGAGCGTTCCAGAGAGTTACCGAAGGTACACGTCCCTGCCGGGCCGGACTGCTTCCCTGGACTTCCCGGTTACAATCGGAGGATGCGCATGCGCTGGCCGCTTCTCGTCGCGGTGATGTGGTGTCCAATGGCTCTGGCTACTGACACTCCGCAGATCCTCGTCTCGGGGCCTTGCGCAACTGCGACAGTCGCTTGCGGCCCCTCGAAAGCTGATCGCAAGCAAGCCCGCGCCGCCTTTTCCCGCGCGCTCCAGCTGGAAAAGGATAAGCACCTCGACCAAGCCTACAAAGAGTTCGACACGGCGGCTCGCCTGGTCCCAAACAATGTCAGCTACGTGACCGCCCTGGCCATCACAAGGGAACAACTGGTCTTCAACCACGTGCAGCAGGGCGACGCCGACCTCAACAATGGACGCGAGGTCGAGGCGCAGGCGGAGTTTCGCGGTGCCTTAAGCCTCGATCCCGACAACCAATTTGCGCAGCAACGTTTGCAGGAATCCTTCAAAAGCTGGGCACCACCCGCGACCCCCATATTGCGAGCCTCCGAGGACGGCGGCCAATTGCAAGCTGTGCCCAGTCCCGACCGGCATGCCTTCCATTTTCGTGGTGATTCAAAAGCTCTTTTGACCGAAGTAGCGCAGGCCTTTGGCGTAAGTGCCGAACTCGATGACTCGGTCGCCTCTCGTCGGGTTCATTTCGATCTTGATGAATCGGACTTTCCAACCGCGATGCGTGCCGCATGTGATGTGACCGGGACTTTCTGGATTTCGCTTTCCGACAAGCAGATTCTCCTGGCTCGCGAATCGCCCGACAATCATCGGCTTTACGACCGCATGGGCTTGCGCACGTTTTATCTGAGCTCGGCCGCGACTTCGCAGGATGTAAACGGAATTCTGGGTTTGTTGCGCACGGTGTTCGAGATCCGGTTCGTGCAGCAACATCCGCAAAGCGGCTCTCTGGTCGTGCGCGCTCCCATGCCGGTGCTCGACGCCGTCGGCAAGGTGCTCGAGGACTTCGGCGAAGCCCGCCCACAGGTGATATTGGACATTGAGGTCTATGACATCGATCACCAGTTCGCGCGAAACATCGGCATGCATCTTCCCGACAACTTCAACCTGTTTAACATTCCAGCTGCGGCGTTGCTGGCGGCGAGCGGACAAAACATCCAGAGCTTGATTAACCAGCTGATCGCGAGCGGTGGCATCAATCAGGCCAATCAGACCGCCATTTCTGGGCTGCTGGCGCAACTACAGGGACAGGGACAAAGCGGAATCTTCAGCCAGCCCTTAGCGACCTTCGGTGGCGGTCTCACTTTCAGTGGCTTGAGTCTCGATATGCTGTCGGCACAATTGTCCCGCAACGAAAGTTGGGCGAAGCTTCTGGACCATGCCACCCTGCGCGCGTCGCAGGGCAATGACGTCACTTTCCGCCTGGGACAGCGATACCCCGTCGTGAATGCCAGTTTCTCGCCGATCGTCAATACTTCGGCAATTTCGCAAGTCCTGCAAAACGGAAGCTTTCAAGCGCCGGTTCCCTCGATCAGCTACGAAGATCTGGGGCTGGACGTAAAGGCCAAGCCGGTGGTTTCCGGCGGTCTCCATGTAGGACTCGACCTGGAGCTAAAACTGCGCGCCCTGGCGGGACCGAGCGTGAACGGAGTACCTGTCATCTCCAACCGTGAATACAAGGGCAGCATCAACCTCGAAGATGGAGAGCCGGCTGTGGTGGCCTCGTCGGTGACTCGCAGCGAGCAGGACAGCATGATGGGACTCCCCGGACTGGGTTCAATCCCCGTACTGAACAAGATTGGAACAATGAACAATAAGACCACGGAAGACGATGAGATTCTGTTGGTGATCACACCGCATGTGATGAACCTGGGTACAAACCAAAATGTGGAGTTGTGGCTGCCAAGATAACTATTACTTCGCATTGCTAGCGGCAAAATCCACCAGTTTCTGCAACACGTCGTAAGGAAGCCCTCCTGCACTGAGTTTTCTGCCATTGATGAAGATGGTGGGAGTGCTGTTCACATCCAGCGATTGGCCCAAATCCAGGGAGCGCTGCACGCGGGTGGTAGTTTCAGGGTTAACGACACAGGTAGCCACGTCACTTCCCTTCACTCCGGCGGCCTCCGCAAAGCCTGTAAGCTTCTCGTCCACATTCGCGGCTGTAATCTCCGACTGCGCGCCGTAAATGCTCTGAATAAATTTCCAGAAGCCCTCCGGAGAAGACCGCCCTACGCAGTCGGCGTAGCTGGCGGCTTTCAGCGCCCAGTCATGCATGGTCAGGGGATAGTTCTGGAACACAACCCGAGCGTTTTTATCCTCGGCGGCGAGCCGATCGAGGGTGGGCTGGGCGTCCCTGCAATGGGGACACTGTAAATCGCTGAACTCCACGACCGTGACCGTGGCGTCAGCCGCGCCATGTGAAGGTCCATTAATTCCCTTCTTGAGTTGGTCGCGCACGGCGTCGAAGGGATGGGGGCCAAATGGCAGAATTTCCCCGATAATGACGTGGGTGCCGTCCGGAGTAACGTAGAACTTCTGTGCTTGCGACCCTTGTGGACTGCTGACCGTGACATTTACCTCGGCCAGCCCCTCGGCTGCCGCCGGCTTTATGCTGCCAACTCTCCAGCTGATCGCAGAGTCATAACCCAGAGTTTGCTGCATGAAGGCGTTCACCACCTCTTCCGAAGGCAGACTGGAAGCAGCACCCGGCTTGGTGGGCGCTGCAGCCTTAGGCGCAGACTTTTCCTGGGCTACGGCGAGCGCCGCCAGCAATACGACAGAGCAAATCCCCAAATGACGATACATGAGTTCCTTTCTAGACATCTGCTTTTGCGGCGATCGGGAAACGGCGTCCGTAGCCAAAAGCCTTAGCGGAAATTTTCAAACCTGGTGCGGCCTGTTGCCGCTTGTACTCTGCGCGCTCTACCATGCGAATCACGCGCCGGACTAGAGTAACATCGAAGCCCCGCACCGCGGCAATCTGCTCGGCGGTGCGAGAGTCCTCCACGAAGTCTTCCAGGATCGCGTCCAGCACTTCATAGGGAGGCAACGTATCGCTATCTTTTTGATCAGGCCGCAATTCGGCCGAAGGCGGCTTCTCCAGGCTGGCTTGCGGAATCACCTCGCGGCGGGAATTCACATAACGGCTCAAACGGTAAACCATGGTCTTGGGCACATCAGAGATCACTGCCAATCCGCCGACCATGTCGCCATAAAGAGTGCAGTAACCTACGCCGAGTTCGCTCTTATTTCCCGTGCTGAGGACGATGGCGCAGAACTTATTGGAGAGCGCCATTAACAGCGTTCCGCGGGCACGTGATTGAATGTTTTCTTCCGTCGCGTCTGCTGTCAAACCTCGAAACACCGGCGCTAGCGTCTGGCTATAGCTGGAATAAGCGTCATTGATGGATAGCAACTCAAAGCGGATGCCGAGATTGTGGGCCAATTCTCTAGCATCGTCGATCGAGCCCTGGGATGAATAAGGCCCCGGCATACCCACCCCGATCACGTTTTCCGCGCCTACCGCGTCGGCGGCAATGACCGCTGTAAGAGCGGAGTCGATGCCGCCGCTGAGGCCGACGATTACTCTCTTGAAACCACATTTGCTCACGTAATCCCGCGTGCCCAGTACCAGAGCAGCATAGACGCTGGCTTCCTCACCTTCGATTTGCGGATGCACTTCTCCGGTGAGGCTGTCAGAATCAAAGTAGACCAGGTCTTCCTCGAACGATTTGCCTTGCGCGATGACTTCGCCGGCGCGGTTCAGCACCAGGCTGGAGCCGTCGAACACCAGGCTGTCATTGCCGCCCACCTGATTGACCATGGCCACAGGAACATTCTGCGTGCGGGCAATCGAGGCCAGCATCTCGCGGCGGAATTCGCGCTTCCCCAGCCAAAAGGGTGAGGCAGAAATATTCAGCACGAAGCTTCCCCCCAACTTGACCAGGGCTTCGACAGGATCGAAGGTGTAGAGGCGCTTGTTCCAGAAGTGCTTGTCATTCCAGGCGTCTTCGCAGATGGTCAACGCCATCTGTTTGCCGCAAAAAGGAAAAAGATGCTGACGAACAGCCGGGGCAAAGTTGCGCATTTCGTCGAAGACATCGTAGGTGGGCAACAGCATCTTTGACTGCAGAAACGCTATTTTGCCGTCCTGAAGCAGCGCTGCGGAATTCATGACCGACTTGCCGGTTTCAGCATGAGCGGGAGTTACGACTCCGCAGACGACCGCGATTCCGCGAGTTTCGGAGGCGATGTGTTCAAGAGTTTCGCTGTTGTGCGCAACAAACGAAGGCCGTTCCACCAAATCACGCGGAGGGTAGCCGCACACGGAAAGTTCAGGAAAAAGAATCAGTCCAGCGCCGGCTGATTTAGCGCGGTGGGAAAAATCGATGATCTTCCCGCCATTCCCTTTGAAATCCCCGACCGTGGGATTGATCTGTCCCAGCGCAATCTTCACACTTCCAGTGTAACGGCGAGCACGAGCGCCGCCAAGTCATCGAGTCAAGTCCGCTTTCGCAATCTCGGAAGGAGCAAAGTCGGGCTGCTTGGGACCCGGGTCGCTGGGCGGTGGCCCCGGATCAGGAGGCAGAGGCTGGGTTGACGTCCTCGTCGATGGAACTGGAAGATCTTCTCCAGGGCGACGCAAGCTGGGAGCATGCGCAGGCTGGGCGTTTGGCGACGCCGTGGCCAAACTCGGTTGATTAAGCTCGACCTCTTTCTCCACACGGACGATTTTCTCGCCCGTCACCTTCATGGTTTCAACTCGGGTCACTTCATCGCCCACGAAGCGCACAAAGTCCACGTCCTGCGGCGGCTCGCCGTAGATCCAATCTTCGTACTCCGCCTCTCCCTCTTTTTCGCGAATCTTCTTGGGAGCGCGGCCCTTGGAGTAAATCACCATCTCACGATTCATCCCTACCAGCACCTGATGGTTCTTGATCGCCTCTTTGACCTTAGGAGGGACAGTTTCCAGATAAGCTTCCACCGCCGATTTCGAATCAAAATCGAAAACTGGTCGAAGCAACTTTTTAAGCTGCGGCGCGTCCATCTCGGGAATGTAATGCTCGAAGACCAAGTCAACGTAGGAACCGCGTGGGTTGGCGTTGGCTTCGGTTGGGGCCGCGGTTCCACCCGGGCCATCGATTTCGATACGCTCGTACCACCTCTGCTTCTTGACCGGACCGCCATTGATTTCGAAATGAATACGACTCTCCTTCATCGAAATACTGGTGATCCGCGCCCGGTCACCGGGCTTTACTGAGGGTCCCCAGGTGACGATGAGCCGTTGCAGGTCTAGGCCACTGGGCGAGATATTGCCGTTCTTGAGCGTCAAACCTTTCTTGCCCATCGGAAATTGAGTGCGGATGTAGACCAGCTCAGCCTCAAACGCATGGATCAACTCCATACGGGTGCGTGGGGTCATGTGCGGCGGCGGAGAAGATTGTTGGCTGGCAGGTTTCTGATCAGAAGCGCTTGCACTAGCGACGCTCAGCAACAGGAACGAAAGAAAGCCAACCACAACATGGCGTGACTTCATGGATCACCCCAACAAGCTCTGGGCTGATTATAGCGCCGATTGCGGCTTTTCAAAGAGCTTAGAAAGAACGGATTGAAGATTGTTGGGACGAACAGCAGGCCGATCGCATCTATCCTGAAACGGGCCTTTCCGCCACGGTGAGCCCATCTCTCGCCACCTGCAGCGGCAGAACACGACCGCCATTTTCGGCGATCGCGCTAGCAACCCTGCTGGCGGCTCCTTCCTCGACCAGAAAAATGACACAGCCTCCGCCACCAGCGCCGCAAACCTTCGCCGCGCGGCCCCCGTGTTTGCCGGCTACGGTAATCAGCTTATCAATCAGAGGCGTGGTGATGCCCGGAGCATTGGTTCGGCGCAGCTTCCATTCTTCACGCAACAAGCGGGAGACATTGTCCCAGTTCCGGCTAAGCAAAGCTTGATGCATGGAGCGGGCGATTTCCGCGATCTTCTCAAAGTTTCGAAACACTCGATGGTCGCCGTCGATGTGCGCCTTGAAGACTTCCCAGTTGTTGATGCCAGACTGCCGCGGCACTCCAGTGTAGGCGAGTACAAACCGCGATTCGATTTCTTCGGGAGCAACCGGGACATCCTCTCGGTGGATTCCATCGGCGTCGAGGTGAATAGCGCTGACGCCCCCGTAGAGTGCCGGATAATAGTCCTGGCAGCCGGTGGGCACTTCGATGATCTGGGCCTCGACGTTTTGTGCGATGACACGCATCTGTTCAAGGCTAAGATTGCGGCCGGTAAATCGGGCCAGCGCCGCGGTAGTGGCAATCATGAGAGCGGAAGACCCGGAAATTCCAGCGCCTGCTGGAGATTCAGAATTGGTCTCGAGTAGCAGCCCTCCCTTTGGAGCAAAGAACTGCAAAAGACGCGCGGCCAATGGCAGACGAAAGCGACGTGCTACACGCAAGGCGTCGAAGCTGGCGAACAATTCGTCTTTCCGGGTGTCGAGCGAGCGCAGATGAATGCGATTCCCTTTTAGTGCCGTGATCTGGCAGCTGGTTTGAATGTTGAGGGCGAAGTTAAGCGTAAGCGCCCCGGGATGGAACAAGTAAAGCGGCCATAGATCGATGGTTCCTCCGGCCAGATCGGCACGGCATGGGGCATGGGCAACAATCGTGGCGGCAGTTCTTGACATGTAGTGTTTGTACCACGAAAGTCCGCGCGGAGGTCTTAGCTGATATTCAAAGCGCGCTTGATGGTGCCGCGTTCTTTTTGAATTTTCTCTTGCAGCAGAGTGATGGCATAGATCAGTTGCTCGGGACGCGGCGGGCAACCGGGCACATACACATCAACCGGGATCACCTGGTTCACGCTTTGTACCAAGGCATAGTTATTGAAGACGCCACCTGAAGTCGCGCAAGCACCCATGGAGATCACCCATTTGGGTTCTGGCATCTGCTCCCATAATTGACGAATCACGGGAGCCATTTTGTTAGAGACACGGCCGGCAATGATGATCAAGTCGGATTGTCGTGGCGATGGGCGGAAAACTTCTGCGCCGAAGCGGGCAATGTCGAAACGTGAAGCCCCCATGGACATCATTTCGATGGCGCAACAGGCCAGACCGAACGTCATCGGCCAAATGGAATTCTTGCGCATCCAGTTGACCGCATTGTCCATAGTGGTGAGAACGACGCCCTCCGGCGTGTGATTGCTATAGGTAAGCTCTTTGACTACCCTTTTGCCGTGTTCGACGGTTACATAAGGGCCGAAGCTGAGGTTGTCACTCACGAGCTCTATTCTAAACCACAGAGGACACAGAGAGCACGGAGGATCGACCCTCTGTGTTCTCTGTGCACTCTGTGGTTAGGTTCTTCAGGGGTTTATCAAAATCTTGCCGAACATCTGGCTAGATTCCATGTATTCGTGCGCGGCACGAGTTTCCTGCAAAGAAAACGTCCTGTCCACGACGGGCTTCAGACGTCCGGCAAAGATGTGGCCGAGTACATCATAAAGATCACCCATCGTGCCCATGTAGGAACCCAGGAATGAAAGCTGCCGCGCGAACAGAAACCGCAGATCGAACTTGGCGTCGAAGCCAGTGGTCGCGCCACAGGTCACGATGGTGCCTCCGGGCTTGAGCGATTTCATGCTCTCTTCCCAGGTGGCCGTGCCTACGTGTTCGACTACGATGTCCACGCCGGCTTTGTTAGTGATCTTGCGCACTTCTTCCGATACCTTCTGCTGGTAGTGGTTGATCCCGTAATCGGCGCCGAGCGAGCGCGCCTTCTCCAACTTAGTTTCGTCGCCGGCAGTGGTTATCACCTGGGCATGAAACAGCTTGGCAATTTGGATGGCGGCGATGCCCACACCCGATCCTCCACCCAGCACCAGCACAGTCTGCCCCTGACGAATTCCTGCCCTTCGCACCAGCATGTGCCACGCGGTAAGAAATACCAAAGGGACGCTGGCGGCCTGGTTGAAATCCAGGTTCTCTGGAATCGGGATCACATTCACTGCCGGCACCGCGATCAGCTCGCAGTTGCCGCCGTCCACCCCATTGCCGAGCACGGCAAACTCCCGGCATTGGTTCTGCAATCCTGCCACGCACTTCGCGCAGTGATTGCAGAAAAGCATGGGAGCGAGCAGCACTCGCTGTCCGGCCTTGAATCCGGTCACGTACTCGCCGACCTCGACGATTTCTCCGGCGATGTCACTGCCGAGGGTGTGCGGCAACTTCACCCCAGGCAGTCCCTTGCGTACCCAGATGTCCAAATGATTTAGAGAACAGGCATGCACGCGGACCAGAACCTGATCTTTGCGCGGCTTTGGGTCGGGGACATCTTCGTAGCGAAGAACTTCCGGCCCGCCGAATTCGTGGAGAAGAACGGCTTTCATGCAGGGCACTCTCCTAACCCAAAACTATCACAGGGCTCGGAAGTTACCGCGCAGGCTTCCCTTTTGAAGATTGACTTCCCATGTTTACCGAAGAATAATCAAGTTGTGGACATTTACGAGGAGATCGTCAAGCTGCGGCAGGAAGGCCGGCGGGGCGCGGTGGCGACCATTGTCAACGTGCGCGGCTCCATCCCCTCGTTTGAGACGGCCAAGATGCTGGTACGCGACGACGGATCGATCGCAGGCACTATTGGCGGTGGATGTGTCGAGGCCGAGGTCTGGCAGGCGTCCCGCGAAGTTATGGAATCAGAGAAGCCGCGCACTCTGACTTTTAACCTGAACGAAAATCCAAAGTACGATACCGGCCTGGTCTGCGGGGGAACTCTGGATATCTTTATTGAGCCCGTGCTACCTCCAGCTTTACTTTATGTTTTTGGCGCAGGTCACGTTTCAGTAAACCTTTATAAGGTTGCCCACGGGGCTGGTTTTGATGTCACCGTGGTGGACGACCGAGCTGCCTACGCCAGCCGCGAGCGTTTTCCCGACGCCAAAGAGGTAATTGCGGAAGACTTCGACCAGGCGATGGCAAAGATCACACCGCAGGAATCGTCGTACATCGTCATCGTGACGCGAGGCCATCGCGACGACATGCGAGTGCTGCGCTGGGCAGTGCAAACCCGGGCGCGCTACATCGGAATGATCGGCTCCAAGCGCAAGACCATCACCATCTTTCGCGAACTGACCAAGGAAGGACTTCCCGCGCATTTGTTCGAGCGCGTGCATGCGCCCGTTGGTCTGGACATTGGAGCTATCACTCCAGAAGAGATCGCCGTAGCAATTACCGCCGAGCTGATTGCCGTGCGGCGGCGTTCGGAACGCGCTCTGCCCCACATGAGCTGGTTCAAGACGCATGTCCAAAATTCTGCCGACGAAGCTGCTGAATCCGGCCAGGCCGTCTTCGAAGAACCCGGCAAAAAGCTTTAAACCGCCGAGCACGCAGAGAAATGCCGTTCTTTTCTCGGCGATCTCTGCGTCTTCGGCCTACTGCTCCACAAACACAAACGCTTCTCCTGGGCCAGCCTTGCATTTAGGGTTGCACGGTGGCGACGATGGGGCTGAAGCTGCTCCCACGACTCCCGTCTTGCCGCTGATACCAACTCCAGTACCAAAATTATCGAAACCATTCGTAAACGGGATAGCGAGCGCTAAATTAGCTTTGCTTGTCGTCTTCCATCCTCCATCTGGTTTCAGAAAAACATACGCGGCACCTTGATGGACCGGGTTAGTAAACGGCGCACCCGCTACGACTGCCTGCGGACTGATCGCCACCGACATTCCAATTTCGGTTCCTGCCGGTGCCGTGAGTTTTGCCGTCTCGGTCATGCTTGACCATCCGGTCACAGGTTGCACGAACACATATGCAGCCCCACGCCCGTCGTAGGGCGATCCCACAACTGCCGTATTACCACTTAGAGATACCGACCAGCCGAAATAGTCGCCTTCCATCCGATCAGACGCCGTCAACTCGGCGGTTTCCGTCATGTTTGCCCAACCAGCCGGAGGCTCAACAAATATATAAGAACTTCCAATGGCAGTTCCTTCATTCTGTGCGCCGATAATGACGGTATTTCCACTGATGGAAGCTGCAGCTCCAAAATCATCGTCATCCACGCCGTCGGAGGCGGTCAATTCTGCAGTCTCCGTCATGTCCACCCATCCCCCCACGGGCTGCACGAATATGTATGAGCTACCAGCGTTACTCGCTCCTCCAGGGGATCCCACGACAACAGTGTTGCCGCTTATGCCGACACCACTACCAAAAGCGCAATATGATATCCCATCCGTAGCAAGTAAGGTGGCGGTTTCTGTCGTGCTCTTCCAGCCTTTGCTAGGTTTAACGAAAACATAGGCCTCACCTTGAGCAAAATTGCCATTAACATTTGCGGCGGGTGCACCGACTACTACTGTGTCTCCACTAATGGCAACTGCAGTTCCGAAATTAGCGCCATCAGCCCCGTCTGAGGCGGTCAACACTGCAGTCTGAGTCATATCCTTCCAGCTAGACCCGGGCTTAACGAACACATAAACCTCACCTGTCAAATGGTTAACAAAATTTGGCGCTCCCACCACTACCGTATTGCCATCGATTGCGACTGAGCCGCCGAAGTAGTCGCCGTTTACTCCATCAGAGGCAGTGAGGGTGAAGTTCTGCAATCCGGGCAATTCACGCGCCAGGGCCGCGGATATATCGTGCTGATCTTCCGGAAGCAGATCCGACAGCTTGGTTGGAGATTCTTTATCTGCCGCCAAAGCCAGCGTACTGAAAAAAACGGTGCAGACTAACGTGATGCCAAGGTGAGCCATTCGCAGTTTGGACACGTAGAACCTCCAGAACAAAGGACTTCGCCGGGCGCGGGGGAGAGAACGCGCAAAACGGCCAGCGGAAGGTTATCACAAGCTACATCTCACACTGGCTTTCTTTCTGCTATCTTCACAGCATGGTCAGTGCCTCAAGCCTATGCGGAGTAATCCTCGCCGCCGGCGCTTCCTCGCGAATGGGCACGGACAAAGCCCTTCTACCCTGGCCGCCAACCTCACCCGGAGAACTACCTTCCGGCACCACATTTCTGTCTTCGGCCATCATGTCTCTGCTCCCTTTTAACGACCTTGTGATCGTGGTTGCGGGCAACAATGAGGCCAATCTAGCCCCCGTCGCGTATTCCAACGGCGCGTCTCTCGTCAGAAATCCGTCGCCCGACAATGGGCAGTTCAGTTCCCTCCAGGTGGGCTTGCAAGAGGTTTTGAATCGCGGACGCGACGCCGCCATGGTCACTCTGGTGGATCGACCGCCTGCCGGTGCCGGCACCTTGCAGGCTCTCTGCGCGGCGTTCATGGCACGTCCGGAAGGGATCTGGGCCGTAATTCCAGAATTCGGGGGCAAACATGGACATCCTTTTCTGATCGCGCGAGAGATGATGGAGGTTTTCCTGAGAGCGGTCCCGACCTCTACCGCACGCGAGATCGAGCACCAGAATCAGCAACACATTTCCTATGTCCCAGTTGATGACCCCGCTGTTACGCTGAATGTGGACACGCCGCAGGACTACTCGGCCCTGTCCCCGACACCTCGTACTTGAGATAACTCCTTGTCCCTGGCCATATCGTCCAAAGCTGCCGCATTCATCGAGACCGTTGTTCGTCTCGAACCGCGTCTTGCCGTTTTCGACTGTGACGGTACGCTGTGGGCGGGCGATGCCGGTGAAGGTTTCTTCGATTGGGAGTTGAAGCGAGGTGTGGTGTCGGACGAAGTAGTACGCTGGGCGCGGCCGCGCTATGCCGACTATCGGGCGGGCAAAGTCATTGAAGACGATATGTGCGGAGAAATGGTGACCATGCATCGCGGTCTGACCGAAGACCAAGTCCAGCGGGCAGCCACTCAATACTTCGAGGAGAATTTCGTCTGCCAGATATTTCCGGAAATGCGCGAAACGGTGAGGCGACTCCAGGACTTGGGCTGTGACGTCTGGGCCGTGTCTTCGACCAACGAATGGGTGATTCGCGCTGGCATGAAATATTGCGGGATCGCGGAGAATAGAATCCTGGCGGCCGCAGTGGAGATCGAGAATGGCATTGTTACCGATCGTCTGGTGCGGGTGCCGACGGGCGCAGGTAAGCCCGCTGCCATTCGTGAAGTGATTCGAAAAGACCCAGACGCGGCCTTCGGCAATTCCCGATGGGACACCGAGATGCTCGCAATGGCGCGCCGTGCATTCGCAGTGAATCCAAATCCTGATCTGGACAAAACTGCCCGCGAGCAAGGCTGGCCTGTGTATTGGCCAGACAAAGAGTAACAACGCCACGGGGAAAGCCGCAGCTAGCTTTTGATTTGGCCAAGCACCTTCGCCAGAGTGTCCATCGCCAGATGACTGGCATGACTGGAAGCTTCAGGTAGTCCCCCTAGGGCATCTACTAATTCTTCTCTCTTCAAAGCCTGCGCCTCCCCAACTGTTCTTCCTTTCACCAACTCGGTCAACGCCGAGCCACAAGCTATTGCGGGAACACAACCTTTGGCAAGAAATCGAATTTCCGCAATGCGGCCGTCGTCAATTCTCAAGGTCAGCTTCAGGACGTCTCCACAAGCGGGGTTTTCAACCTGCGCAGTCGCGTCGGGATTGGCCACTTCTCCGGGATTGCGCGGGTTCTGAAAGTGGTCGAAGACTTGGGCGGAATACATCGCGAGAATTGTAGCAAGCGAGACGTAGCAAGCTACGTCTCTACACGATAAGATGACCTTACCGTGCCGCTTGATCACACTCCTCAGCGAATCGTTTCCCTCCAGCCCAGCGCGACCGTGATTCTCTCAGCTATTGGCAAACTGGATCGCCTCGTGGCCTGCACGAAGTACTGCGCCGATGTATGTCCCGAGCTCAGGGGGCAAAGGCTCACCATTGTGCGCGATTCCTGGACCGCTGATACGACCCAGATTACCTCCGCACACCCAGACCTGGTGATCGCCGCGGTTCCCTATCAAGAGAAGGCAGTGACGGAAATTCTAAAAGCCGGCGCTCGCTTTCTCGGTCTAGCTCCGAAAACTCTTGCCGACATCTTCACCGATATCGCAGCCATCGCAGGAGTCACCGGAGCGTCGGATCGTGGCGAAGAAGTAATTGCGGAGATGCAGCGTGAAATCGAAGCCGTCAGCCGGCAGACAGCGACGAAACGGCGTCCTCGAGTCTTCTGTGAGGAGTGGGGCAAACCGCTGATTGCGTCTCAGCCATGGGTAGCAGAGTTGGTACACGCGGCCGGCGGCACGTTTGTGGGAACACCGGGCGCGCAGACATCGGCGGAGGCCATTCTGCGCGAAGATCCCGATGTACTTGTAGCCGCATGGTGCGGGGCAGGCGATCGGGTGCCGCTGGAAAAGATTCTCCGCGACCGCGGTTGGACCGGGATGCGGGCCGCCCAGCAAGGCCGCGTGTACTGCATCCCTGACGAATTCCTAAACACGCCGGCGCCCACGCTGGTCTGCGGCCTGCACGCTCTGGCAGCGGCCATTCATCCTGAAAGTTTTCCGCGCGTTTCAGACCTGAAATGTATTACCAACGTACCTGTGCACAGCCACTAACGGCTGCGATAATATTTCCCCTATGCCAACCAGCGCCAAAGCTAAAGATGTGCAAGCAGAGATGACGCAATTGGCCTTGCACGCGACGTCCCCGCAAGACCTCATGGCCCGGATGGTCGAGCTGCTGCACGATCGCATGTTGAAATACAACTGGGTCGGTTTCTATATGCTGGAACCAGGCCGGCCGCCCATGCTTGTGCTTGGCTCCTTTCAAGGGGCAATGACTCCGCACACACGCATCCCCTTGCATCAGGGAATCTGCGGAGCCGCCGCCTCGACCGGCAAGACCGTCGTGGTCGACGACGTCAACCTTGATCCTCGTTATCTGGCTTGCTCGCTGGAGACCAAGTCAGAGATTGTGGTTCCGGTGTTTTCCCACGGCAAAGTGGTGGGAGAACTCGACATTGACAGCCATTTCCCGGCAGCCTTCAAAGACGAAGACCGCACCCTGGTGGAATTTTGTGCCAGCCTGGTAGGCGCAAGCCTGGAAAAATCTTCCAAACAATAACAACTGGACAACACTCGAGTAGCTGCTGTTCCTGGTATGGCGTCTTCATGAAACAAGTTGTGGCAGCCGTGATCATCAAGGACGACAAGATACTGGTATGCCAACGCACACGCCACCAAACCATGCCTCTCAAGTGGGAGTTCCCCGGTGGCAAGATCGAAACCGGCGAACAACCTCGCGACGCGCTGCGACGCGAACTAGATGAAGAGTTAGGCATCGACGCCACCATCGGCGACGAAGTCATGCGCATTCGTCACGAGTACAGAACCGGGAACTCGGTGGAGCTGCGCTTCTACGTTGTGCGGGAATACGCGAGAACCATTGAGAACCGGATCTTTCGTGACGTCCGATGGGCAATGCGTTCTGAGCTGCCCGCTTTCGATTTTCTTGAAGCTGATCTGAAACTGGTGAAAGATCTGGCCGAAGGCAAGATCGTCTAACCGCGGTGAGGAATCCGGCTAGTCGGACGGCTGCGGATTGCCGCGGCGCGTCAGCTTCGGACGGTCATCGCCATCGGAATCTCCCGTGGCCCCACTGTCGTCGGCAACCGGAGTCTGGGCGGCGCGGCGCAACGTGGGACGATTCGCCGGCCTGCCATCGTTGGGCGCATGGCGGTTCTGAAGCTCAGACAGCCGCGCCCTCACATCCGCGAACTCTGACGTGTCCACAATGTATTCAGGTTGCGGCGGCAGCAGAGTGTTGATTTCCTGCTGCGTCTTTTGAATTCGGTCCGGGGTCTGGGGATGGGTGTTAAAAGCCTTGGCGATGGTCCCGGGCTTGCCCTTTTCCAGTGCCTTCACTTTTTCAAAGAATGTTGTCAGCGCCTGCGGATCGTAGCCTGCCTTGTACATATATTCGATCCCCAGAAAATCAGCCTCAGCCTCGAAGTTGCGGCTGAACTGCAGGAAGCCCATGGGTACCGCGAGTCCCATCAGATTCCGCGCCGCAAACCCGATCCCACCACCCACGAATATCAGGGGGATGGATGCCAGGTTCAGCAGTTGACCGCGAGTGTTCTCTCGCGCCACGTGACAGGCAGCGACGTGAGCAATTTCGTGTGACATGACCCCGGCGAGTTCGGCTTCATTGTCCGCCGCCAGAATCAAACCCGAGTCCACATAAAAAAACCCGCCGGGCAAAGCAAAAGCATTGATGTCGTCAGTGTCGATGACCTTGATGGTGAATGGAACCTGCGCGTCGGAATGCCGGACCAGGTTTTGCCCAATGCGGTTCACATACTCGGTGATGACCGGGTCCGTGATCATCTTGGCGGCGGTCTCGGTCTGTTGGGCATACGATCTGCCCATCTCGATCTGCTTTTCCAGGCTGTACCAGTTCCCCATGCCGCGATCACAACCGATCTTGCGGTTGCCGATGGCGTCAATGTCCCGGATGCTGCCGTCGTGGTAAGCCTTGACTGGCGGACTATTAGTGCCCGGCAAGGATAAAACCGATGCATTCTGTGCGAAGGACGAGACAGTAAGCAGCAGAGAGGAAGCGAGGAGGATTGGGAGACTGCGCATACACTACCCCAAAATCAGCTTCATTATAGACACAAGTAGTAAGGGACGAAAGAGTTATCCATTGCCATTCCCCGCTTTTTTGAGCTTTCGAGGAGAACAAAGTCCCTAGCGTGGCGCTTCTCGAATCGCCTAACCACCACCCGACCGCAAGGTCCAGCAGTAAGCCAGAGTAAGGACGGTCATCACCACCGTGGTGGTCCAGGCGATAATGTTGTAAATCCGCGAATTAACGTACTCGCCCATCAGGTCTTTCTTATTGACCAGCAAGAGCATGAAAATCAGCACCGGTGGGATCGCGACGCCATTGATCACCTGGGAAAGAATAGATATTTTCACTAACGGCAGGTTCGGATACAAGACACTGCCGGCGCCAGCCACAATCAGAATGGTGTAGAGCCAGTAAAAGACCGGCGCTTCACTGAAGTTCTTGCCCACCCCGGATTCGAATCCCAACCCTTCACAAACCGTATAGGCAGTCGAAAGAGGCAGAATGGAAGCCGCAAACAACGATGCGTTAAACAATCCCATGGCAAACAGGATGTAGGCATACTGGCCCGCCAGGGGACGTAGAGCCTGGGCGGCGTCTTTGGCGTCCGAAATGTTGTGGTACCCGTGGACATACAGAGTGGCTGCACAGGCCACGATGATGAACCAGGCCACAATGTCAGTGAAGACGCAACCCGCGATCACGTCAATCTGAGAAGCTTTGTACTGCCGCTTGGTGACGCCTTTCTCCACGATGGAAGATTGCAGGTAGAACTGCATCCAGGGAGCGATCGTTGTTCCCACAACGCCGATCGCCATATACAAATAGCCAGGCCGCATGAAGTCCGCAGTGGGCGGCGGCTTCACCGTCATCACCAGCGCGTCAATCCACGCGGGCTTGGCAAAAAACCCGGCGATAATGTAAGTGACATAAAAGAACGATGCCACCAGAAACACTTTTTCCACGCTTTTATATTGGCCCTTGACCACGATCAACCACACGATGACCGCGCAAATCGGGACCGTAATGTACTTGGACAGGCCAAAAAGTTCCAGGCTGCCCGCAATGCCCGCAAACTCGCCGACCACATTGCCGAAGTTGATGATCAGAATTCCGATCATCATGAAGAAAGTGATACGAAACCCGAATTCCTCGCGGATGAGGTCGCTAAGACCCTTGCCCGTGACCGCACCCATGCGGGCGGAAATTTCCTGCACCACGATCAAAGCCAAAGTGACGGGAATCAGGGTCCATAACAACAAATGCCCAAACTGAGCACCGGCAGCCGAGTAGGTGTAGATGCCGTTGGCATCATTGTCGACATTGGCAGTAATGAAGCCGGGTCCGACAACGGCGAAGAACAGCACGAACCGGGCTTTCCAGCTTTTCAGAAATTTCATGGGCACAATTCAGAAACATGGATCGTTACAGCTGAAACGATTCACCAGAATAAACGGAGCGCGGGGATCTGAACAGGAAAAGATGGAAAATTTGTGATGTCGTGAAAACTCTCGCCTACAGCCTCGCCCGCAACATGCTGATAATGTCGTCGGAAGTGATGACACCCGTCAACTTGTTGTGGTCATCCACCACCGGCAGCGTCATCAGGTTGTATTTGTCGAAGAGCTCTGCGACCACTTTCTCTCCCGCCCCGGCGTGGCAGGAGATCAGTGGTTCCTGGGTCAGCGAGAGAAGCGGCGTGGTAGGCGTAGCCAGCACCAGCTTCGCCAGGGGTACGGCGCCAGCCAGCGTCTCGTGAGAATCCACCAAATAGATCGTGCTGACGGTCTCAATACCACCATCGAAGTGGCGTAGCGCCTCAACCGCATCGTGCGCAGTTGCAGTCACGTTCAGCGCCAGATACTGCGTGTTCATCCGGCCCGCAGCCGAATTTTCCTTGAACTCGAGCAGCCCCGATACTTCGTCGCGTTCTTCCGGGGCCATCTCCAGCAGGATTTCCTCGGTACGTTCTTCCGAGAGGTCTGCCAGCAAGTCGGCAGCTGCGTCGGGGTCCATCTCCTCCACAATCTCCGCCGCGCGCTCCGAATCGAGCGACTCGAGGATTGACTTTTGTACCTTGGGATGGACTTCCTCTAAAGCCTCCGCTGCGACTCCATCGTCAAGAGTTTCAAATACCGCTTCGCGCTCGTCGGGAGCCAGGTCTTCGACGATGTCGGCAATATCGGCAGGATGGAGCCGGGCCAGGCGGTCGTGGGAGATCTTCAGTTTCACCCGCCGCGCGGGATCAGTCTCAATCACATCCACAAATTCCCAAGGGATGATGCGTTCAGGAATCTGGCGCAGCAGCGCCCGCAGCGGTCCCCAAGGCACCACACCCTTGAGCAACCGTCGCACCGCACCGCGAGCCCCCACGTCCACGGCCGCCACTTTCAGCGTGGGATGGCTATTGCTGGTCTCCTGATGCAAGTCCACGTCGTTGACGCGAACCACCTTGCGGCCGTGAACATCAATGATCTGCTGATCCAGCAGGTCGCGGGAAAGCAGCAACAGGCCTTCGGGTTCATCAGCCGCGGTCCACGTGGAAGCCGAAGTTGCAGTGCGGAGCCCTCCGTTGATGGAGGTCACCGCGCTGAAGGGCAGGACGCGGTCGCCGGCCTTGGTACGAACCACCAGAATCGCGATACGCGCCGGGTCTTCCTGGGGGGAAACCGCAAGTTCGCGCACCCGTCCGCAGCGCCCGCCGGGATCAAATACCGGAGAGCCAAGCAGTTCGCTGAGAGTGACCGTGGACATGGCTCCGAGCATACTCAAGTCGGCGTGCGGAATCCAGCAAGATGCAGGTCAGCCACAAACTACCCAGGCTCGGGACCTCCGATGGCCGTTTATTGCTGCTGCGGTGTCTAGTCGTTTTTGGGTCTTCCGCATGACCGCGTTGACATTTGCACGGGGGAAAGGCGAAACTAGCGACTTCGTCCTACGGGGTGTTCCCGACTGCGGCAGCCGCGCGTCACTGCGGCGCCAGCCTGGCGGGTAGCCCGAGTCTTCATAAACTTTAGCCATGACCGACCAACGGGTCTCTTACACACTGGATTCGACGCTGGAAACCGTCGACAGTGCCGAAACCACCGCGACTCGGATCGCGCTCGAAGCCGGTTTCGGCGAGGATGAGGTCATGCAGATTTCCATGGCAGTACGCGAGGCCGCGGTCAATGCTGTACTCCATGGCAACGCTTATGATCCGGGAAAGAAAGTCGAGCTGGAGTTCGAGACCACCGGCCGGGACCTGGTCATCACCATTCGGGATCAGGGAAAAGGCCTCGATCCAGCCAAAATTCCCGATCCTTTGGCTCCCGAGAACCTGATGAAGACCTCAGGCCGGGGAATTTTTCTTATACGTTCGTTTATGGATGAAGTACAAATTCATCCTTCGCAAACGGGCACCGAAATCAAACTAGTTAAACACGTTCCCGGATCGTCCGGGGGCGCTAAGGAGGCTTCCCAGTGAGCTTGAAAACCAGTACGCGTCAGGTGGATGGAGTAACAATTGTGGATTGCAGTGGCCGTATTACACTCGGTGAAGGCAGCGTCATTCTGCGCGACGCAGTTCGCGACCTGCTTGCCAAGAATCAGAAGAAGATTCTGCTCAACCTGGGCGAGGTCACCTACATTGACAGCTCGGGCATTGGCGAATTGGTCAGCGCCTTCACCACCGTCCGCAATCAGGGCGGCGAACTTAAGCTGCTGAACCTAACCAAGAAGGTGCACGATCTTCTCCAGATCACCAAGCTGTACACCGTTTTTGATGTCAAGGAAGAAGAGACATCTGCGATCAAAGCTTTCAAATAGACTTCATCGGTCGGCGATAAGGGCCCTCGTCTGTCGCGAGCGGCCCTTGTGCGCCTTTTCCTTTTCGGGACAGAACCTCGCGGTTTTTCGACTTCCCTTCCCTGGAATAGGTCATGCTCCTCCTACAATGATGGAATGCGCGTTGCGTTGCGACCCCTGGCCTTCGCATGGATGTTTTCCGCACTGGCGGTGGCAGACTGCATTCCGTTCACCCAGGCCCGCGATCACGTCGGCGAGACTCAGTGCATCACAGGTAAGGTCCTAGGGTTTAAACATGGTAGCCGTGGAGTGACATTCTTTGACTTCTGTGAAGACTTCCGTGTCTGTCCCTTCACCGTCGTGGTTTTCCCCGGACATTTGAAAGACATCGGCGATGTGCGGGAACTAACGGGTAAGGTGGTCGAAATTCACGGCCCCGTGAAGACCTACGACGGACGCGCGGAAATCGTGTTGGACCAGCTTCGCCAGTTGGGTGGAGACGTTGCGAAGATTCCTCGTCTGCCCAAGAATTACGACGTGGAGAAGGCAGGCCACTACAGCGCCGGATCCATGAGCCACCCCAAACCACCACGAACGACAACTAAGAAGAAGCAAACCCCGACCGTGCCGGCGGAACTTCCCGAAGACGATCAGTAAACCGGCAGCGTCTTACACCATCCCCTTCCGCAACTCCTCCAGCGGATAAAACGTTCCCCGCCAGACCACACCGCCGCGGCCCAATGTCAGAAACATCGACCGAAGCGTAATGTAAACGAAGAGCGCTGAGCTCACCGGATGCAGCAGGAAATAATAGGCCGGAATGTCCGACATGCGAGACATTCCCACATAGATTCCAAACAGGGACGCCAGCGCCACAGCGTACGGAACACGCGCCCAACCGTGTGACAGCGCCACCCCTGCAAACGGCAACAAATTCAGAAAGACCAGCCCAAACGCCGAACCGAGCGTCCGCCACCATTGGAAGGACAAGACGGCAAACATGTTTTTGGTAAGATTTTCCACCACTCCCATCGCGCCCTTGGCCCAGCGAATCGAGAGCAGTCCACGGCCGAAAACGTTGCGTTGCGCGTAGCCGCCGGTCTTGACCACTTTTCCCAGTTTCATGTCGTCGAGCACTTCGAATCGCAGCGCTTCGTAAGTGCCGACAGCTTCATAAACCTCGCGCCGAATCAAGTTGAACGCACCCACTCCCATGAAATCTTTGGTCTTAGGATCGGCCACTCTCCAAGGCCGATGTCCGAACAAAAACAAGGTCTGAAAGAACGCAATCATCATTCTTTCGCCCGGCCCGTGCATGACGAAATCAGGGAACAGCACAACATGATCGGCGCGTTCGGCCACAGCATAAGCCAAGGTTCGGGTCAGCGTGTCCGGACGGAAGAACACGTCGGCGTCAGTAAACAAGAGCCATTCGCCGCTGGCTTGCTCGGCGCCAGTCCACATAGCGTGAGCTTTGCCCAGCCAATTCGGTGGCAGTTCAGTGATATGAATCACCCGTAACTGCTCGCCCACTTGAAAATTCGACGCCACTCGATCCATGGCTTCGCCGGTACCATCTGTGGAGCGGTCGTTGATCGCGATCACTTCATAATCGTCATAGTCGAGTTGCTGCAACTGGGTGAGCGTCTGCTCAATATGTTCTTCTTCGTTTCGGGCGGGAACAATGATACTGACACGCGGGCTACCATCCGCAGGCTTGCGATTCCACTCGGGAAGCGAAACATCCGTAATCTTAGGGACACCCAACGCGGCTTCCAGCAGGCGCGAAAACCATACCAGGGCCAGAACGCAGCCAGCAATCCAGTGGAAATAATTCATCCCGCGTGGGCCTTCGGCATGTTTCCATTCTGCGCCACGGCGGGAGCAAATCGCATCCCGTAGAACAGCACGATGGAAGAAATCGCCATGGCGATGACCGGCAGAATGAACGCCGCTTGCAGCGAACGGCGGTCGGCTACATATCCCATCAGGGTTGGAGAAGGCACATCGCCGAGCAGATGAAAGATGAAAATATTAACCGCGATCGCAGTTGCTCTTATGTGCGATCCGACAGCATTGACCAGCGCGGTATTGAGCGGAGAAGTATTGATCAGAAGCAAAAACGCCGCCACAGCAATCGCCGGAATCATAATCGGTCCCTGAAAGAACAAGGCCACAATCATTACCGGCACTCCCAACCCCATGCTCACCGCCGACACAAAATAATACGAACCCTTCATGCGCGGCAGCAGGCGGTCTCCCAACCAGCCTCCAATCAAAGAGGCAAGAATTCCATCCACCACGACGATTGCGCCAAATATCAGATTTGCAGACTCCAGCGTGTAACCCCGCGTCCGGGAAAGAAACGTTGGCATCCATACCTGAATCCCACCCAGCGAAAACGTGCCCGCCGCCATACCCAGCGTGACCGCCCAAAACGCACGGTTGCGGATCAACCCCCGTAGCGTTCCCCGCTCCGACGTCTCCTTCAAGGTATCGAATTGTCCTCGCGGAGGCTCCGGAATAAACAGCATTGCGAACGCAAGCAGGAAACCCGGTGCAGCAGCCATGTAGAAGGGATATCGCCATCCCATGCTCGGACCCAACTTGCCACCCAGAAGGTAGCCCGCCGCAGTCCCGACCGGAATCGCCAGATAAAAGATGCCAAAGATGCGGCCGCGCATACGCTCAGGAAAAAGATCGGCAACGAATGTCGGGGCTATAGTCACGAACGTAGCTTCACCTACCCCGACGAGCGTATGGCGAACCAGCAACTCCCAGTAAGTGTGAGTGACAGCAGTAAGCAGCGTGAGAGCACTCCAGAAGACGGCCCCCAGCACGATGATCATCTTGCGTGAATAACGATCAGCCAATGGCCCAGTGAATGGCGCCGCAATCATGTAGAAGCCGAGAAAAGCGCTGGTGAGATAACCGACTTGCGTATTGCTGAGATGAAACTCGGTTTGCACCAGCGGCTGTACCGCAAACAGCACCGAGCGATCAATGTAGTTGAGCAGGTTCAGCGTGGTAAGCAGGCCCAGCGCGGTCCAGGGATAGAGTTTGGTCGAGGTCACTTGGCGGTGAATATAGCACGCCCTACTGTAACAATCCGTCCATCTGCACGATGTCGGCATCGCCTTCGCCAACGGCGGCAAAGACCCACTTTCCGTCCGATGACCAGGAAATGCGCCTTGCGATCGACGTACGTTTCTCACCAAAATCCGTGATCTGCCTCAGTTTCCCATCCGCGGTTGATACCACCCAAATGTTGGTTCCCTTGTTGTGGTCGAGAGGCATGACCAGCCATTTTCCATCTCTCGAAATCACCGGATGCAGGCCCTGCCAGAGCGGCGACTGCTCGCCGGAGATACGCGCCAGCAGCGTGGAAGGTCCATCTTCAGGCCGGGCAACTCGGAGTTCGTAGTCCAGAGAGCCGTTCAGGTTTTGCAACGGAACTACGTAATACAATGCCGAACCATCGGGTGCAACGGCCGGTCCGCGCGCATTGTCGCTGCGCACCAGAACCGGCGCGCCGCCGCCAACCGGCATTTTCATGAGGCGAAAGCTCCCCGTAGACTGGAACGGCGAGGTCTCGGCATAGTACAGCCACTTGCTGTCGCCTGACCAAGTGGCCCAACTGCCCAAGTCGACGAGGAAATGGAGCCCGCTTCCGTCAGGATGGACCACCCAGTAACCCACTCCGCGCGTGTCGCCCGACAGCCGGGCGGTCGCGAAAGTAATCAGACTTCCGTCAGGAGACCAGATCGGCACCCCCACAACTATATTGGGGTCCTTCTCGAAGGTGATCTGGCGCGGCACACCGCCCTCCAAAGGCATTACCCAAAGATTGGCATGGCCACCGCTATCGGAAAGATACACAAGCTCATGATCGGTGGGGTCGAGGCTGGGAGTATGAACCTGCCCGGTCTGGTGGGTAACGCGTACACCTCCGCGCACATTCTCCGCCGGGGTTCCGCCCACCGGAAACTTCCAGATGTCGAACTGCATGCGTTTGCGGCTGACCACGACGCGGCCTCCGCCATCCACATCCGGGCTTTCGTCCCCGGCTTCGCCAAACGTGAGCTGTTGAGTTTCGCCACCAGATTTTGAGATTTGCCACAGGTGCAGCGTCGGCAGGTAGAGCAACGTGCTTCCACGCGAAGTGCTGTAAATCAGATGAGAGCCGTCCGGCGACCAGGCCACCCCAGTCATGAGCGTCACCTCGTTGGTGAGCCTCCGAGGAGCGCCACCCGCCGAGGAAACGAGGTAGAGATCGTCGGACCAGTTTACCTGGCTGTGCAGGTAGGCGATGCTGCTGTCATCGGGCGACCAGCGCGGCTGGCGGTAGCTGAATGTGGAGACCGCTTGCATCACCACTCGTGGGTTGGAACCGTCGCGGTCCGTCACGACCAATTCAGTCTGCTTTCCATTAAGCCGGAAGAAGGCCAACCGTTTGCCGTCACGGCTTACGTCGGCACCGCTAATGCTTGGAACCAACTGGCGGGGAGGGCCACCCAGTGCCGAGACTTCCCACAGCGCGCCTTGCGCACTGCCCTCAGCGGGCGGCGTGAAGTAGATGATCGCCGCCGAGTCTTGCGACCAGCGGGGCTCTAAATGTGCACCGGGACCATTTGTAATCTGGAGCGGGGGCCCACCCGCCAGCAGGCGAATCCAGATTTGGCGGGTTTCAGTGGAATCGCATACAAAGGCTACCGCTTTACCGTCCGGCGAGAACGACGGACTCTCTTCCAGGCCCACATAATCTGTGAGTCGCAAGAACCTTACCGCCCTGGGACTCGGTCCGATTCTTCCCCGGAACCACCATGCACCTGCAGCAACGACTGCGAGGGTAAGAAGCATGATCAGCCAGCGCACAGTGCCTGCGACCACCTTCTTCGATCCAGGTAGCGCTACCGCCGCGCCGGACTCCGAACCCGAGAACGAAGATTCCAGATGGAAGGCCAAGTCTCGAGCCGACTGAAAACGCCCTCCCGGATCCTTTTCCAGACAGTGGCGAACGATGCGCTCCAGCGCTACCGGAATATTTCGGCCTGAAGTCAACAGATCGGGAGGGTCTTCCTTCAGAATGGCGCTTGCCCGATCAGCCGAGCTTCGCCCTCCAAAGGCACGCTGCCCTGAAAGCATTTCGTACAGAACGGCGCCAAAGCTGAAAATATCTGCTCGCTGGTCGGCTTTCTCGCCACGCACCTGTTCCGGCGACATGTAACCTGCTGTGCCCATCACCACGCCGGCTTCGGTCTGATTCTCCAGGCCGGTGACAGTGGCATCGCCCGGTTCAGGGGCAATCAACTTTGCCAAACCAAAATCCAGAATCTTGGCACGCCCATCACGGCAGACAAAAATGTTATCCGGCTTCAGATCCCGATGGACGATTCCCTTGTCGTGTGCAGCCGCTAGACCCTGCGCAATCTGCACCGCATAATCCACTGCTTTGCGCGGAGGCAAAGTACCACTGCTCAAACGGTCGCGAAGGGTGATACCCTCCAGCAGTTCCGTCACCAGATAAGGGGAGCCTTCGTGCATGCCGACATCGTAAACCGCGAGAATATTGGGATGATTGAGTGCGCTGGCAGCCCGCGCTTCCTGTTCAAACCGGCGCAGGCGGTCAGGATCACCCGAGAAGGAACTTGACAATACTTTGATGGCAACTTCGCGGTCTAACCGCGAATCGCGGGCGCGGTACACCTCACCCATCCCGCCCGCGCCCAGCGGTGAGACGATTTCGTACGGCCCGAGTCTGGTACCCGAGGAAAGCTCCATTCTTGCGGGCAATTATAGTCCCCGATTTGGTCCGCGGAAGTTAACCGTGCCCCTCCCGCACACTTCGGCACTGAGTTCCACGCAGGCTTCTAGCCACGCAGTCGCAGCAGCATGGCCGTGGCTTTGCGGAACCAGGGCCGCTCACGGCGGCGCTGGTAGGCAGGCATGGCTGGCTTCTTATCCAGGATGCGCTGCGCCCACTCACGAGCTTCGCCATTGCGTTGCTGGGAGGCCAGGAAGCTGGCGTAGTTGTAGTAGGTCTCTGACGCCGTAGATATCTTCGTGACTTCGCGGAAGAGCGCATCGGCTTTCTCGGGCTGGCCGGTATTGGCGTAGGCATGCGCCAGCAGTGCGGCGGCGAGATGAAAGTCGTAAGTGGAATCCTGCGCCACCACACGCTCCAGATCAGGGATGGCAGCCGCGAAATCGCCCATCCTTATTTCGGCGATGCCGCGGCGGTAGAACGGGTCGGGTGAATCGGTGCGGGCAGAAATAGCCTTGTCATAGCACTGGCGGGCGCGGGCATAATTCTCTTCTCCAAGATATAAATCCCCCAACTCTTCATAATTACCGGCCGAAGGATTGTCGAGGATCGCTGCTTCAAGTTCGCGAATCCGCTTGCGGCGGGGAAAAACCTTGAACGACTGGCTCAGTAGGCCGGCATCGGGAATGACTTCGGCGGCAATGTAAATCAGCGCCCCAAGTCCCCCGAAGAAAATGATGATCCACAGCCAATAACCGTCTGGGCGGCGACGGATAAAGTGCACAATCGCTATGGCCTGGAGGATGATTCCCCAAGGAAAAAATAAGAAGATCAACGATCCCATGGTTTCATCGGACTATAGCATGGGAGAGCGCGCTCCGGCCCGATGGGCAGAGGGCAATGTTTCCTTTCCGCCCTTCGCGGTTAAAGCTTTATCGCCAAGCACGCGAAGGTTTCGCAAAGATCGCAACGAAGACTCGAGCGATGCTTACACCCGGCGCAGGAAATCTGCCGATGTTAGAATCGACTGTGGTGACTCCTTCCATTCGCTTGCTGGCCGCCGATATTGACGGCACCCTGCTCAACCCCCAGTTGCAAATTTCCGAGGCTGACATGGCCGCTCTACGCCGAGCGCAAGAAGAGGGGGTCGAGATCGTTCTAGTGACAGGGCGGCGGCACAAGTTTGCTCTGCCCATTGCCCAACAGTTGGGTTTTGATCTCTGGATAATCAGCTCAAACGGGGCGATTACGCGGTCGCTCGCGGGCGAAACTTTCCATCGTGAGCTGCTCCCCGCAGAAGCTTGCCGCAGGCTTTGCGAGGAGATGCGCGAATATCGCGGCAATACGGTGCTGACCTTCGACATCGAGGATAAAGGCGCAATCGTGTTGGAACACATACGAGATTTGAACGCCAGCATTCAGCGCTGGCTGGAGAAGAATCTGGAATACATCGATTTTGTGATCCCGATCGAAGATTCTTTGACCCAGGATCCCGTGCAGGCCATGTTCTGCGGCCCCATCGCGCGCATGCATCAGGTATTAGAGGGACTGGCTGCGAGCGAAGTGGAAAAGCAGTTTACGGTATTGCGTACGGAGTATCCAGTTCGCGATCTCTCCATTGTCGACGTGCTCAATCGGGGATGCACCAAGGGGCAGGCACTGGAGCGTTGGGCCAATTTCCGCGGCATCCCCCGCGAACAGGTCATGGCCATTGGTGACAACTATAACGATATTGAGATGCTTGCTTACGCTGGATCGCCCTTTATCATGGGGAATGCATCCAAAGAACTGCAGGCCAAAGGCTGGGCGGTAACCATGTCGAACGCGGAGAATGGCGTCGCAGCAGCGATTGAAAAGGTTCTGGGGCCGGCGCGGGTGCAGGTTTAGTATGCGCATCATCACAAAACTCGTATGTGGACTCGGCTTCCTGGCCGTGTCGGTCTGCGGATTCGCTACCGATGTTGCCGTCCTACGCAACGGTTTTTCCATCCGGCACGAGCGACGTGAGGTCATCGGCGAAGTTACCCGGCTTTATATGAACAATGACGGAAGCGGATACGTAGACGTTCGCAACGAGGAAGTTGACCATTTCGAGCAAGAGCTAACCCCTGCTCCCGCAACCACTGCCTTGCAGTTGCCGGATGTCGTCGGCTCGGCCAGCCATCGCTATCATCTTGATCCCGATCTCGTGAACAGTGTCATCCGCGCGGAAAGCGGATTCAACCCGAAAGCGGTGTCGCGCAAAGGAGCGGTGGGCCTGATGCAACTGGAGCCGCAAACCGCAGCGCAGTTGGGTGTGGCCGATCCGTTCGATCCTGAAACAAACGTCGACGGCGGCACGCGCTATTTGCGCGAGTTGCTGGTGCGTTACAACTTTGATTTGATCAAGGCGCTGGCAGCATATAATGCCGGCCCGCAGCGGGTGGAGCAGTATCACGGAGTGCCTCCTTATTACGAGACCCAAGCCTACGTGGCCAGAGTAGTTCGCGACTTCAATCGCAAGAAGCTGGCGGAACGAAAAGCGGCGGCGCTCAAGAATGCAAGTGCGCGCAAGGCGCAGCTTGCAAAGCCGACTCCGCTGTCTCAGTAGTTGCTGGCCTTCCTGATTCCCTGTGGGAACTGCGTTGACCCTTCTTCTCGCTTCAGTTACCTTCAACAAAGCCGGGCGTAGCGCCATAGTAGTTTTCTCATCTCATCCATGAACAAATCGCGTGCTCTGATTTACGGAGTTGTCCTGGCCGTACTCGCCGGACTGGTCTATCTACAGTTCCAGCATTGGCGCACCTTCGACTGGGAAAAATTCGTCGAGCATACCCGTGACCTGAGCTGGCGCCACGTCATCCACGGAATCCTGTTTACCTATTTCGCCTATGTGCTTCGCGCTTACCGCTGGAAAGTTTTCCTCCAGCCAGTGCGCAAAGACGCCTCGACACTGGGCCTGGTTTCGCCGACGGTTGTGGGGTTCACGGGTCTGGCTTTGTTAGGCCGCCCGGGAGAACTGATTCGACCCTACTTAATTGCACGGCGGCTGAATCTGAGTTTTTCATCGCAACTGGCAGTGTGGATGGTGGAACGCATCTTCGATGTGGGCGCTTTCACCGTACTGATGCTGGGCGGAATATTTCTTCCTACCAAGTTGCGTGCCTTTGCCGAGGCGCGTCCGGTTTACGACCACTGGCTGCATGTTTCGGGATACACACTGTCGGCGCTCGTGGCGGGGCTGGTTTGTGTCGCCCTACTGATCAGCTATCGCGGCCCCAGCGTGGCTGATTGGGTGGAGATTCGCTTTGCGCATCTGGCAAAGGGCTTAGGCAAGCGAATCGCGCTGCGCATTCGCGAATTTGCCTGCGGCCTGAATACGATTCACGGCGCTTTTGCCCTGCTGCAAATCTCCGTGGTTTCGGTGCTGATGTGGTGGATGATCGCCATCAGCTACAAAGAAGTCACTCACGCCTACGGTGCGCCCATGCAGTTCATGAGTGTCACCAAAGTATTGTTGCTGATGGGTTCGAGCATGGTCGGTTCGATGCTGCAACTACCGGGCGTAGGCGGTGGAGCGCAACTGGCAACCATTGAAGTATTAGACAAAGTGTTCGACGTGCCGCGCGAGTTGGCGGTAAGTTGCGGCATTCTGCTCTGGCTGGTGAGCTTTGTGGCGATTGTTCCGGTTGGGCTACTATTCGCTCATCACGAGCGGTTGTCGTTGCGGAAGGTGGCGGAGGAGAGCGAGAAGGCGGAGGCGGAAGAGGTAATTGCCGAGGGGAAGTGAATGGGTAAAATCGCGCAACGGTAGTACGATGCGCTAATGAAGACGACACTCGCAGTCCTTGGCCTTTTTCTGGTCGCAGTCAGCCCCTCCATCGCGCAACAGAAGGAGCAACCAGAGGGTAAGTGCTGTTGTACGACCTACGACACGGGGCAATGCCTCGTCAGCGTTAGCGGCAGGGTTGATGCAGAACTAGACGACACATACCAGAAGGCTCTGAAGCGTTGGAACCAGCCCACACACAGCGACAAACTGAAGGAAGCCCAACGCCTATGGTTGAGTTATCGTGACGCGAATTGCGAGGCGGAACAGCTGACGTACGACCGCGGTACGATGGGTCCGAACGCATGGGCCTTCTGCCACATACGGCTCACAAGGCAGCGGATTGAGGAAATAAAACTGGTCTACTTGGCTGAGCACTGAAGATGAGACGGTACTCCTCTGCGGCGTACAGTGGATCGCCAGCCTCCCTGCTACAATCACTAGTTCAGCGATCAGCCCCATGAAGTGTCCTTTCTGCGGATTTGCGAATGACAAAGTGGTGGATTCGCGCGAGAGCAAAGAAGCGGATTCCATCCGCCGCCGCCGCGAGTGCCTGAAGTGCGAGAAGCGCTTTACCACCTACGAACGCATCGACGAAATTCCCTACATGGTGGTCAAAAAGGACGGGAGGCGGGAGAAATTCGACCGCCAGAAAGTCTTGAATGGCCTGTTGCACGCATGCGAGAAGCGACCGGTTCCGATCAGCAAGCTGGAACAGATTGTGAATGAAGCCGAGAGTTTTGTGATCGAGTCAGCCGAGCGCGAGCGCAAGACCAGCGAACTGGGCGAACTGATCATGAGCCGCCTACGTCGCTATGACAAGGTTGCTTACGTGCGCTTCGCCTCGGTGTACCTGGATTTTAAGGATGTGCAGGAATTCATGACCGAACTGAAAGACCTGCTCAAAACCAAAGATGCGGCAGAGGTTCGCAGCAAACCAGCTACTAAGAATTGATAGGAGATTTTCGTCGCATTGATGCTCAGCCGCAATTCTGCCGATAGATAGTTTTACAAAGCCCTATGGCCCACAAAATTACGCTCATTCCCGGTGATGGCATCGGCCCCGAAGTGACCCGGGCAACCGTCCGCATTCTCGAAGCCACAGGTGTGAAGTTCGAATGGGAGGCTTTCGCCGCCGGTGCCGAAGCTTTCGAGAAATATCACGAATACATTCCCAAGGAACTGAGCGAGTCGCTTGAGCGTACGCGCGTCGGGCTGAAGGGGCCGGTGACCACCCCCATTGGCGGCGGATTCGCCAGCATTAACGTCACCCTGCGCAAGCAGTTTGAGCTATACGCCAACTTTCGTCCCATCCACAATCTGCCGCACATTCCCACCCGCTATCCGAATGTCGACCTCATTATTGTGCGCGAGAACACTGAGAGCCTGTATTCCGGCATCGAGCACGAAGTGGTGCCAGGGGTGGTGGAGAGCATCAAGATCATCACCGAAAAAGCCTCCACACGGATTGCGAAGTTTGCCTTTGAATATGCTCGCAAGAATCAGCGCAAAAAGATTCACGCCATCCACAAAGCCAACATCATGAAACTTTCAGATGGCTTGTTCCTGCGTTGCTGCCGAGATGTCGCCAAGGGGTTTCCGGAGATCACCTATGCCGAGCACATTGTGGACAACACCTGCATGCAGTTGGTGATGAATCCCTATCAGTACGACGTGCTGGTCATGGAAAACCTTTACGGCGACATTATTTCCGACCTGTGTGCGGCGTTCATCGGCGGCCTGGGCCTGGTGCCAAGTGCGAACATTGGGGATCATTGTTCGGTTTTCGAAGCCGTACACGGCTCAGCGCCGGATATCGCCGGGAAGAACATCGCCAATCCCACTGCGCTCATTCGCTGTTCCCTGCTCATGCTCCGTCATCTTGGCGAATTCGAAGCTGCGACCAAGATTCGCAACGCGTTGGAAAAGGTCTATCGCGATCGCGACAAGCTGACGAAAGACGTCGGAGGCAAAGCCGGCACCTCGGAGTTCGCCGATTCCATCATTGCGGCCATGGAAACCGGAGTGGCACAGCCCGCAAGTTAACTTCCGCGTTGACGAACTCTTCCATGATTGAGTAACATCCTCTGTTCTTTTGTTCTTACATATTCTTATATAGTTGTTAAGGATTTGAGGGGGATGGCGCACTCATCAAGGCGGACAGGTGTGGTTCTCTTCCAGCTAGGCGGGCCCGACTCGCTGGAAGCCATTGAGCCATTTCTTTTTAATTTGTTCTGCGACCCCGATATTATTGACTTCCCTTTCGCCCGCATCGGGCGCAAACCCCTGGCCAAATTGATTTCGAGCACTCGCGCGCGCAAGGTCCAACATCATTACGCAGCCATTGGCGGGGCTTCGCCTATCCGGCGTTTTACGGAACAACAGGCGCTGGCGTTGCAGTTGCGGTTGCAGCAATCGGGGATGAACGCGCGCTGTTTTGTGGCCATGCGCTACTGGCATCCCTTTACTGCCGAAGCAATCGAACAGGTGTTGGCTGCGCTCTGCGACGAAGTCGTCCTTTTGCCGTTGTACCCGCAATACTCGAGCACCACCACCGGCAGCAGCTTGAACGAGTGGCGGCGGCGGTTTCAAAGCGATCTCCCTGAGTACTGTGTTGATCCGTTCTATCGCCATCATCTTTATTTGGACGCGCTGGCCGAGAAGATCGAAGAGACTTTGGCTCGTTTTCCCGATCCGCGCCGGGCAGAGTTGGTGTTCAGCGCCCACAGCGTACCCATGTCGGTGATCGACAAGGGCGACCCTTACCAGCGGCAGATTGAAGAAACCGTCGATCTCGTGATGCAACGGGGCGGATGGAGCAACCGGCATCGGCTTTGCTACCAGAGTAAAGTGGGCGCCAGCAAGTGGTTGCAGCCTTCCCTGCACAAGACAATACGCACCCTGGCTACGGAAAAAGTCAGCGAAGTTTGCATTGTTCCAATTGCGTTTGTCTCCGACCATGTAGAAACTCTGGGCGAGATTGATCACGAAGCCCGCAAGGAAGCGTCTGCTCTCGGGATCACACAATTTGAAATGACGCCGGGATTAAACAATTCTCCCACGTTCATTTCGGCGCTGGCGGATTTAGTGGAAACTGCGATTGGTGTAAATTTGAATCAGCGGGAACGCGGCGAGTTGGTTGCCGCGGATTGAAGTGTGTTGGGCTTCTTAACTTTAATAAGTTTTCGGCAATCTTATTGCCACTGTGAAAGGTAAGACGGATGGCAGACGAATCCGCCAAAGGCATTCTGGGGCACCTCCCGCCATTGCCGCGGCCGGCGCTCAATAATTCGGTGATTGGAATGGAGCAGGCCTACCGCCAACGCAAAGGCCTGCCGATGCTATCGGACGCGGATATTGAAGCGCTGAAAGCGGGTCAGCCGATGGCATGGGAAGTCGGCGGCGCTGGGCCTGCGGCGTCCGCCGCACCGGTTGCTGCTGCACCTCCCGCTCCACCAGCAGCGGCGCCAGTGGCTGCCGCCTCCGGAAATATCAGTGCTGAAGTCGCAGGCTGGGTTGCAAAAGGAAACAAATGGAGCAAGTCCACTATCGCCGCCGAACAAGCGCGACGGGAGCGCAAGGCATTACCGGCGCTTAATGATTTCGAAATCGCCGCGTTATTGGGCGAGGCACCCGCCGCAGCCGCAGCTCCAGTTGCTGCCGCTCCAGTAGTTACAGCAGCGGCTGCAGCTCCGCCAGTCGCGGCCTCAGCCAACATCAGCGCGGAAGTCGCCGGCTGGGTCGCCCAAGGAAAGAAATGGAGCAAGTCGACAATCGCCGCTGAGCAAGCGCGGCGCGGGCGCAAATCCTTACCCGCGCTTAACGATTCCGAGATCGCTGCATTGTTGGGCGAGCCTGCAGCAGCGGCTCCAGCGGCGGCCGCACCTGTGGCGGCGGCAGCGGCCCCGAGAGCTGCAGCGCCTGCAATGGCCTCATCCGCGGCTGCTTCGGTGGCGCGCAGCGGCGCATCCACGAGTTATGTAGGGACGCCAGCGGTCGGAACCTCAAAAGCTGCGGCTGCCGGGGGCGTGGCGGCGATTGGGCCCGAGGACAACGAGATCAATCGTGCACGTCGACGCCTGGTGTGGGCAACCGTCGCGGCATTCCTAACGGCTTGGTTGCTGGCTTTCTTCCGATTCTTCCTGCCACGCACTTTGTTTGAACCCGCAACCAGCTTCAAGATTGGTTATCCCGAAGAATACGGGCTAGGCGTGGACACCAAGTTCCAGCAGAAGTACCGCATCTGGGTGGATCGCACGCCCGACCGTATCTTCGTGATCTATGCGCGCTGCACTCACCTGGGCTGCACACCGGACTGGAAGCCGAGCGAGAACAAATTTAAATGCCCATGTCACGGTAGTGGGTATGACAGCGAGGGAATTAATTTTGAGGGGCCAGCGCCGAGGCCGATGGACCGGGCGCACATTGAGACTTCTCCGGATGGGCAGATTTTGGTGGATGTTTCGCGGCTGTACCAATGGCCCAAGGGACAACCCAGTCAATTTAATGACGATGGGTCGTTTCTACGGGCGTAGACAAAAGTAATAACCACAGAGAGTACAAGGTTCACCAAGGAAACCGAAGATGGCGGAAGAGAACAGCAACGGAAAGAACGGCAACCGGGTCGGACTGCTGCAACGAGTCAAGGCCGGTGTCCAAGAGGACGTTCAGTCGATTAAGACTGACATGCCGGCCAAGGCGAAAGAACAAGTTGAAGGCTTGAAGGATCCCACAAAGACCCAGGTCTTTACTTCGATCTTCCGGCATAAGCACGACGACACACCGCGCAACCGCGCGCTGGGCGTGCTGTCCAACGTCTTTCTGCATCTGCATCCGGCGAAGATCAATCGTGACGCGGTGCGTTACAGCTACACCTGGGGCATGGGCGGGATCACGTTTTATCTGTTCATCGTGCTGACTTTCACCGGCGTGCTGTTGATGTTCTATTACCATCCCACGAAAGTTCAAGCCTTCCGCGACGTTCTATATCTGGAACACGACGTTCCCTTCGGCAAGCTACTTCGCAACATGCATCGCTGGGCCGCGCACTTGATGGTGATTGCGGTCTGGCTGCACATGTTCCGGGTGTTTCTCACCGGCTCGTACAAAAAGCCGCGCGAGTTCAACTGGAACATCGGAGTGCTTCTGCTGGTCTTCACACTTCTGCTGTCGTTCACCGGGTACTTGTTACCCGACGATCAACTAGGATTCTGGGCCGTCACTGTGGGAACAAATATGGCGCGCGCCACGCCGTTGCTCGGCCACGAAGGCCCCTTCGGCAAGATAATGGGAATGACTCCGTATAACGACGTGCGCTTCGGACTCCTTGGCGGTTCCATCGTAGATGCCAACGCTCTGCTGCGATCTTATATATGGCATTGCATCGGAATTCCGATTGTGGCGTCGATTCTGATGATCGTTCACTTCTGGCGGGTGCGGAAAGATGGCGGCATTTCAGGACCGGCAGCGGTGATGCTGACGGCCGAGGGAGACAAGCCGCGGCGGCAAGTGTAAGACTCGCGGTGGAGAGACATTATGGATTGGAAACAACTTTGGGAGATCTGCTCCGCGCCTGACAATGTGCCCATTGTCGGGATGATTCCATTGCTGATCTTCTACTGCTACCTGGCATGGACGCAGGCCAAGGCCAATGATGATCTCATCGGAGAACTGGAGACCAATCCAGCGCTAGCCAAGACCCATCATCGCAAGAGCTGGCCGTTCCGCCCGGGATGGCAGAAAGAAGTCCACGTCTGGCCGTTTCTGCTGCGTATTGAGTTTCTGGCCACCATGATCGTCACCATCATTCTGATGGTCTGGTCCATCACTCTGTATGCGCCACTCGAAGAGCCGGCGAATCCGAACCTCACCATGAATCCTGCGAAAGCACCATGGTACTTCCTGGGCTTACAGGAAATGTTGGTGTATTTCGATCCCTGGATTGCCGGCGTGGTGATGCCGACATTGATCATTATCGGCCTCATGATCATTCCTTATATCGACACCAATCCACTGGGCAGCGGTTATTACACCTGGAAGCAGCGCAAATTTGCCATTGGCACGTTCCTGTTCGGCTTCATCATTTTGTGGGTTTCGATGATCATCATCGGAACGTTTATCCGAGGCCCCGGCTGGCAGTGGTTTTGGCCGGGACAAACCTGGGACCACAACCGCTTGATTTATGAAGTAAACCGCGACTTGCCCGACTTGTTCGGGATCGCGTCCAACGCGGGCAAGGCGATCTTTGGCGCTGTAGTGGTCGGCGCCTACTATTTGCTCGGCGGGTTTGCGGTGCACGCTTTCTTTCGCCGCTACAACCCAAAAGATTACAAGCGCATGAGCCTGCTGCAATATTCGCTGATGCAGTTCTTTCTGCTCACCATGGTGGCTCTGCCACTGAAGATGCTGCTGCGCTTGGGATTCAACATTAAGTACGTGTGGATTACGCCGTGGTTCAACGTGTAGAACCGTCGTTGGTCATTGGTCGTCGGTCGTTGGCAAAATCCAACGCCCACCACCAGCGGCGAACGACTAACGACTGCCAGGGAGAATGCATTGCCTGAACAACCGATCCCGGAGCAAGATCCGGTAGTCACCAAGTCGTACGCGCTGCATTATGTGCTGGCCATGGTGATCCTGATGGCGACGCTGTTCTGGGCGCTATGGGACGAAGGTTATGGGCAGCGGCCATGGAAGGCCTTCCAGAACCAATGGAAGGAACGCTACGCAGCGTTCCTCGACAAGACGCGCCCGAAGTCCGAGAGCGAAGTGAAGAACGTTCAGAGCTCTCCTGAATATCAGCAATTGAATCAGGTCTATCAGCAGGCGGATGCAGCCGCCAAGCCCCGTAAGGAAGAACTCCAGAAACAAATTACCAATCTCAGCGCCCAGATTCTGGCGGTGCAGAATGTGTTCACCGACCGGCGCGCCTACGCTAATGCCCTCACTTATCAGATGGAAACCGATACTAGCGTTTCCGGGAAGGCGAGCAAGCGCAAGGCGATCGCCGAATACAAACAGAAGATCGCTTCTGTCCAATTTCCCGACGGCCACAAAGAGAACTACAACTACGCCCAGCTCGAAGAGAAGTACAACGAACTGAAAGACGAGCGCACCAAGCTGAATGCGGAACTGGGCGACGTACTGAAGCCGGTGACTGCGGCCAGCGTTGCAATGTCGGCCTACATCAACGAGCACATGGTCGACCTTACGCCCGGTCAACTCGAAGGTCTCATTAAGAAGACCAAAGAGTGGGACCCGAAGATCGTGCAGATTAACGTGGCCGATGCCAACATCGTGGATCGCTGTGAGTCCTGCCACATGGGGATTCGAGAGCCGCTGAAGCTCACCGCAGCGTCCATGTCGGCGAAGGGTGCGAAGAAGCCCGATGAGTACGCGGAAGCTTTCGTGAGCCATCCCGAGCCTGAGCTATTGAAAACGCACGATCCCGACAAGTTTGGCTGCTCGCCCTGTCACCAGGGTAACGGACGCGCCACCACCAGCGAGGAGAAGGCGCACGGCAACTACGAACATTGGCTTTGGCCGATGTATCCGAAAGAAAACGCCGAGGCGGGCTGCCAGACCTGCCATTCCGCCGACATGGTGCTAGTCAGCGGCGACGTAGGTTGGACCATCAGCGAAGGCAAGGACTTGTTCCGGCAAAAAGGCTGCATGGGCTGTCATCGTTATGAGGGCTACGACAAAGAGCCCGAAGACCTGAACACTGTCAGCCAGCAGATCAAGCAACTGGAGCAGGCGAAGAAAGACAACTTTAAGCAGGCGGCGGACCTGATGAAACAGGCCGATGCCGCGGCCAGCAACGAAGAAGCCAACCAACTGAACGACAAAGCGGTGGCGCTCAAAGTTTCGAACAGCAAGATGGACGGACGTATCCAGCAGCTTGATTTCCAGGCACACAGCTTGCTCCAAGACACCAAGAAAGTCGGACCGAACCTGAAAGATGTGCGGCTCAAGTTAAACAAGAACTGGATTCCGGTGTGGCTGAAGAAGCCGACCGATTTCCGTCCGACTACCAAGATGCCGAACTTCCGCTTGACCGACCATCAGATTCAGGCAATTTCGGCGTTCATCTGGCAATCGGGTTTCACCGACGCGCTGCCCCAGCAGAAGCCCGGCAATGCAGAGCACGGAAAAGAATTGTTTGAAACGCGGGGATGCATGGCTTGCCACTCCATCGGAGAAGGTGATCAGATGCAGGGTGGAACCTTCGCCGCAAACCTGAGCCGAGAAGGCGAGAAAGCCAACTACGACTACCTCGTCCGCTGGATTCACAACGCCCGCCAACGTACGCGTCCCTATTGCCCGCTGGAAAAGAAGGATATTGGACCGGAGGATTACGCCAAGAAGGGCCTTCCCTATCAGTGGGACCTGGAACATAGCCAATGCCCCAACGACGGTCACGAACTTCAAGTCCAAAACATGACCGTGATGCCCAGCCTACGGCTTCCGCTCGCCGACACCCAGGACATCGCCAGTTTCCTGATGACGCAAAAACATCAGGAGCCCTCCGCCTATGCCGACGCCTCATTCATGGACGACCCCAAGCTGAAAGAAGAAGGTAAGCGATGGGTTCGTAACTTTGGTTGTGCCGGCTGTCACGAGATTTCAGGATTCGAAGACGAAGGCCGCATCGGAACCGAGCTGACCTTCGAAGGCAGCAAGCCCATTGAACGGCTCGATTTCGCGCTGTTCACCGAGGCAGCTCAGCGCGGCACCATGGAGCCAATAACCGATCCGGAAGATTTGCAGCGCCTGCCGGACGGCCCGGCTAAGGGTCCGTGGTATGACCACAAAGGGTTCTTCGAGCACAAACTTGCGGAGCCGAACGTCTACGACAAGGGCAAGACCAAGGCGGAGATGGAATTGCTCCGTATGCCGAACCTGCACTTGAATCGCGAGCAGGTTCGCGCCCTGACCACGTTCCTCCTGGGCAGCGAAGAGAATTCTCTGCCGCCAAACTACCAGTACAAGCCGGGCGATGCGCGCCGCGACATCCAGGAAGGTTGGTGGGTGGTCAAGAAATACAATTGCATGGGCTGTCATCAATTCATTCCCGGACAGAAAACCGTGCTGATGGGACTACCGCAATACCGGGAAAATCCCGAGCAGTTACCGCCGAAGCTTTTGACCGAGGGCGCGCGTGTCGATCCCGAATGGCTGCGCCGTTTCCTGGCGAACCCATCATTGAGCGAGACTGACACCGACCGTAACGGAGTCCGTCCATATCTGAAAGTGCGGATGCCGACGTTCTCCTTCTCAGCTAACGAACAACGCAAGCTGGTCCGTTTTTTCCAGGCGCTTTCGCAGCAAGCAATGCCCTATGTTCCGGAACCGTTGCCGACGCTCACCGCCAAAGAAACGGATATGGCGCGCAGCCTGTTCTCGAGCACCGCTGCGCCTTGCTTGAAGTGCCACGCCACCGGCGATCCGCAGCATGACAAGATCGCCACGGCGCCAAACTTCCTGTTGGCCAAGGAACGCCTTAAGCCGGACTGGGCGGAGCGCTGGGTGCTGGATCCGCAGGCCATCAGCCCAGGAACATCGATGCCTTCAGGACTGTTCCGGCGTGATCATGGCCAATGGGTATTTGCCGGGCCGGTCCCGCCGTCCTTCCAGGGTTACGACAAGGACCACTCCAAGCTGCTGGTGGATTACATTTTCCAGCTCACGCCGGAAGAGCAACGGCGGGTAGCAGCGTCTATGGGGCGTCCGCATGCCACGAATCTGCCGCCGGCCATCCGGAGGCAGACCACGACGGCAGCAAGCGGCGGTTCGCGATAGAATAGTGGGTTCGTAAACGCCGCCCTTTGCAAGCTCAGGGCAGGCTCGTCGTCTGAAAGTGTGGGCTTCCAGCCTGCACTTCTTGGGATGAGAAATTGAATTTGATTCACAAACGCTTTCAATACTCCACGAAAGGGCGACATCATGAATAAGAAGACATGGATTTCACTAATCAGCCTGCTCTGCCTCGGTTTCGGGCTCCTGGCAGGCTGTAGCAAGAAAGAGGAAGCACAACCCGCGGCTGCGCCGGAAATGGCTGCACCTGCGGCAGCAGCAGCTACGCCGATTGATCCGGCCACGGTAGCCAGCGTAAGTGGCACCGTGAAACTGGATGGTGCGGCTCCCAAGGCGGCCAAAATCGATATGAGCCAGGACGCTGCCTGCAAGGGCGCAAACTCAGCGGAGACCATCGTCGCCGACGGCGGCAATCTGGCTAACGTGTTCGTGTACGTTAAAGACGGTCTCGGAACCCGCACCTTCGACGTTCCCACCACGGCCGTCACCATCGATCAGCAAGGCTGCAAATATCATCCTCATGTACTGGGTGTGATGACCGGCCAGAACATCGATATCAAGAACGACGACCAGACCACGCACAACATTCACCCCACCCCGCAATCCAACCGCGAGTGGAACGAATCGCAGCCGCCGAACGCTGCGCCCATCGAGAAGAACTTCGCTCGCGAAGAGATCATGCTGCCGGTGAAGTGTAATCAGCACCCCTGGATGCGCATGTACATCAATGTGGTGAAGAACCCGTTCTACGCGGTGACTGGGCCGGACGGGAAATATACGATCACGGGCCTGCCGCCGGGAACTTACACGATTGCCTTCGTGCAGGAAAAACTGGGCGAACAGACCCAGCAAGTCACACTGGCCGCGAAAGACAGCAAGACGGCGGACCAGACATTCAAGCAGCAGTAAGTGTCCGGAAGGTTGGCTGTTCTCACGAACCATGTGGGGACAGCCTCCCTCGGCTGTCCGCGCCAAGGAGTCACTCTGCAATCCCTGCCCACACCGTACAACCGTTCCCACCACCGCTTTGCTGTCTTCACTGCGGGCGTAACTTTCTGCCTTCTCATCGCCGGTGCGCTGGTTACCAGTAACGACGCGGGACTCTCCGTGCCCGACTGGCCAACCTCCTTCGGATCGATCTACAAGATTCCACACATGGTAGGCGGCGTGCGTTTTGAGCACACTCATCGCATGGTCGCCGAATTCGTGGGCTTACTCACCATCATTCTCGCGATTTGGACTTGGCGCGTGGACAAGCGTCGCTGGATCAAGGCTCTGGCAGTTGGCGCGCTTGGAACCGTGGTTGCGCAAGGTGTATTGGGCGGCTTGACGGTGTTATTTTATCTTCCTCCAGCAATTTCTTCGGCGCATGCGGCGCTGGCGCAAACCTTCTTCTGCATCGCAGTCGCCATCGCAGTGTTCACCGGACGCCGCTGGGTGGAAGAGGTTCCAGAAGTCGAACTCGATTCGCGGCGGCCCAGTCTGATCACTCTCACCTTGCTCTCGATTTTCGTGCTCTACGTTCAGCTCATTCTTGGTGCAATGTTTCGCCATCACGGCATGAGTTGGTGGCCGCACGTCGTGAATGCACTGGTGGTCGCGTTTGTGCTCACCTGGACGGCGGTGCGAGCACTTGCCCTGTACGCGAACATTGAAGCAGTACGGCAGCCGGCAATCGCGCTGCTCGGACTGCTGATCACGCAGCTTTGCCTGGGCTTCGTGGCCTTCCTGACGCGAGTGGCATGGGGCCGTGACGCGGTTCAGCCGGAATTACCCATGGTGATCTCAACCGTCGCTCACGTCGCGGTCGGCGCGCTGCTGCTCGCAACCGCGGTGGTGTTGGCCATTCAAGTATGGCGGCACGTGCCAGTATCATTCGCCGAACGAGTGCCAGAAGGCGGGCGGAGAATAGTAGCAGCGTAGGCGTTGCCGATAAAAGCTGTACGGTAGAATGTTCTGTGGCGTCCACAACCTCCACCATCTCCCGCGAGCCGGTCCGCCCAACCATAAGCTCCGCGGCCATTTCCCTTCACAACCTTGTCCATCGCTATGGAGAACGTACCGCCCTGGATGGCGTCTCCTTCGATGTGCCATCAGCTGAGTTATTCGGACTCCTCGGCCCCAACGGCAGCGGCAAAACCACCCTTTTTCGAATTCTTTCTACTTTGATGATTCCGACCGGCGGCCGGACAACCATCCTCGGATTCGACGTCGCCCGCGATGCCAACGCGGTTCGCCGCCATATCGGCGTAGTCTTCCAGGCACAGAGTATCGATGTGAAGCTGACAGCGGCGGAAAACCTGTGGCATCAGGGACATCTTTACGGCCTGCGCGGTACCGCGCTGAAGGCACGCATCGATGAGATGCTGGAGCGTGTGGGATTAGCCGACCGCGCCCACGAAAAAGCTGAGACATTCTCCGGCGGCATGCAACGCCGCCTGGAGCTAGCCAAAGGCCTCCTCCATCACCCCAGCGTTTTGCTGCTCGATGAACCAACCACCGGCCTTGATCCCGGCGCCCGGCGCGATCTCTGGCAGTATTTGGCCATCCTGCGAGATCAGGAAAAAGTCACAGTCCTGGTGACCACCCATCTGATGGAAGAAGCCGAGCGCTGCGGCCGCATCGCGATCTTGAACCAAGGAAAAGTAGTAGCTTTGGGCACGCCCAACGAACTGAAGCAGGAAATTGGCGGCGACGTGATCGTTCTCGAAGCCCGCGATCCTGAATCCCTGGCGCAACGTGTGCAACAACGGTTTCGTCTCGAAGCACAAGTGCTTCAAGGAAAGGTTCGGCTGGAGCGCGAGCACGGCCATCGTTTTCTGACCGAAGTAGTCGAAGCGTTTCCGGGAGAAATTGACGCGGTCTCGGTCAGCAAGCCGACGCTCGAAGACGTCTTCATTCGCCGCACCGGACACAGGTTCTGGACCGAGGGTAGTGAAGATTCTAAGCAATAGGGTTTTCTTCGCGTCCTTCGCGTAGTCTTTGCGACCTTCGCGGTAAAAGCTTTAACGCAAAGAGCGCAAAGGAATCGCGAAGAAAGCGAAGCAAACATAGGAGATGCGAATCCGATGATGCTGCTGCTTTCAATCGTGTTGGGAATCGTTCCGTTGTTTGGGATTGCCTGGACGGTGATGAACGGCACCGTAACAACGGTGGACGGCCTGTTTCTCAGTCTGATCTTGCTGAGCTTGTCCGGCATTCTTTTCTTGAATACTTACATCGAGCTTCGCAAACGATTTGCCAAAACCGCCGTGCCCACGAAGCAGGAGCGCAAGTAACATGGCCACACACGCCGCAACCATGCCAGCTCCAATCTCGACCGGCATAATCTTGCCCGCTTTCACCCTGTGGTGGCGAGAGATCGTTCGCTTCTACCGCCAACGCAGCCGCGTGGTGGGAGTCGTCGCCTCACCACTGATCTTCTGGGTAGTAATCGGCTCCGGCTTCGGAACGTCGTTTAGCTCTGGCAACGCCGCCGGGCAGCAGCATTATCTGGACTATTTCTATCCCGGCGCACTGATCATGATCGTTCTGTTCACTTCGATTTTCACCATGATGTCGGTCATCGAAGATCGTAAAGAAGGCTTTCTGCTGTCGGTGATGGTGGCGCCGGTTCCACGCTCGGCGATCGTGCTCGGTAAAGTGTTGGGAGGGACAACGCTGTCAGCCATCCAGGGATTGATCTTTCTGGCATTCGCGCCGCTTGTCGGCGTGCGCATGGGGATCACTGACTTCTTGCTGGTGACCCTGGTGGTGTTCACGGTTTCGTTTGCCCTTACTGCACTAGGATTCGCCATTGCCTGGCGCATGGATTCGTCGCAGGCCTTTCATGCCATCATTAACCTGTTTCTAATTCCGTTGTGGCTGCTATCGGGAGCAATGTTTCCGCTGTCGGGAGCGTCGGGATGGCTGGCATTAGTGATGCGCGCAAATCCGCTGACCTATGGCGTCGAAGCATTGCGCGGTTTACTCTTCCCTGCAAGCCCCACGCTGACTTCCCTGCCCGTCTCCATGACAGCACTGGGCGGATTCGCGGCCGTCATGTTCGGCTTGTCTTTCTTTATGGTGAATCGCCGTAGCACGAGGCCCGCCGCATGATACCTGAGCAATACGCCTACTTCCCTGGGCTGATCGCGAGTCTCAACGGGGCTAGTGCGGCCCTGTTGCTGATTGGCCGCAGCTTGATTATGCGCGGCAAAGTCGCTGCCCATCGCGCTTGCATGATCGGCGCCGTGGTTTCCTCCGGATTGTTTCTGGCGTGCTACTTGTATTTCCATTATCACGTTGGTGATATCCGTTTTCTCGGCAGCCATTTTTGGCATGTGGTTTACCTGATTGTCCTCATCCCCCATGTCACCCTCGCAATCGTGATTGTGCCCATGGTGGTTATCACTCTAACCCGCGGACTGCGAGGAAAATACGATAGGCACCGGGCCATTGCGCGGTGGACCTGGCCGCTATGGATGTATGTCAGCGTAACCGGCGTACTCGTATACTTCATGCTGTACCAATGGTTCCCGCACAGCTAGGATGCGGGTCTTCCCGTCAGCAGCGGGCATTTGATTATGTCAATCGTGAGATTAAAGATCGATGTTTCCGGCACGGTAGGCGACGAAGCCTGGCGTGGAATCCAGCAGTTCGACCAAATCCAGAGCGCTGAGTTCGGACCGAAGTTCGGCTCGAGCGGCCCGTTCAAGAATCCCGCAAACACTCCCCACGCCAAGGGAGAGTGGATCGGTGCTGAAATCAAGCTACAAACGCCCCTCCTGGCGCAATACGCGGTCTCGCATTATCTGGAACAAGATCGCGTGCTGGATGCCGACGTAGTGGAGTAGAGCCTCCGCTCTGCTATATTTTCAGTGGCTCTCATGGCACCACCTTCCAACTCCGAAATCCAATCCGTACCGGGCAACGAAGCGGTTCCACCCAAGCCTCGTCCCCGCATGTCCACGCGCAACCGTCTACTTTTTTTTGCCACCGGCTGGCTGATCGTCCTCATGCCGTTCTTGTTCTGGTGGAATACCTGGTTCGGCCGGCAGCTCTCCGACAAACAAATTGCCGAATATTTGCAGGACGAAAAGCATCCTCGCCACATTCAGCATGCGCTGGTGCAACTGGGCGAACGCATGAGCCACAGCGATGTCACTGTCAAGCAGTGGTATCCCGACGCCGTCCGCTTAGCCAACCATCCGGTCGAAGAAGTGCGCAACACCGATGCCTGGGTTATGGGCCAGGACACTTCCGGCGTAGGCTTCCACGAAGCTTTGCTCAAGATGCTCGGCGACTCCTCGCTGACCGTGCGCGGAAATGCAGCTCTGTCGCTGGTTCGCTTCGGCGATGCCAGCGGACGTCCGCAGATCATCGAACTGCTCCAGCCAGCGGAAGTCGACGCTCCCCAGGCTGGAACGGTAATCGACACCAGCACCGTGGGCACACCGATTCATCAGAGTGGGATGATTGCCAAATTGAAGGCCAGCGGGCAGACGGTCGAGGTTCGCTCACCGATCAGCGGAAGGCTGCGCGAACTATCCACTCCAACCGGACAGGCGGTGAAAGCTGGCGACAAGGTCGCCACCATCGATCCCAGCACCGAGCAAGTCTGGGAGGCCTTGCGCGCGCTCTACCTGATTGGCCAGCCGGAGGACGTTACTGCCATCCGCCCCTACGACCGTGATCTGCCCGACATCCCGGACCGGGTACGGCAGCAGGCGCAGGCCACCGAGGAAGCAATACGACAGCGGGCAGCGAAATAGCTAACTGGCAACTCTGCGGGTAATCTCGTTCGACCGCACGTTTCCCATGAAGTGCGATTGCAGCCGTTGAGCGCACAACTCACCACACACGTGCAGCGTCCCTTCGCGCTTGGCAATGTCTTCATCCCATGGTGCCAGGTACAGGACGGGACGGTTAAACTCGCCGAAAGATGTCCACATCAGCCACCAGCGGTCATTCATCTGCCGTATCTGTCCGCAGTTGGGTCCGGCACAGCGTTCAAGGGATTCCATGTCTACTCCGCGTTCCGGCCGAGGGTTCGCCGGTTCGGTCAACCATTCTAGCCGAAATCTTCACTTGTAGATTAGATACTTCTGTCTCATCTGTTGAAATTTTTCCAGGCGTTCCTGCCAGTCAGCCGCGACATGTCGCGGATCCTCCCCCGCCACAATAGCGTCGTACACCGGCTGGTTGACCACCAATTCGCTCATTCGCTCCATATGGTATTGCTCGGAATAGAGTTTGTGCAGTGCCGAAGCCAGTTCGATCCCCAATTCCGGGGCATCAAAGCCATTGCGGTCAGTCAGTAGGATGTTCACACCTTCACATTTCTGCCCCGAATAATTGCTGGCGCTGGGGGTAAAGCTGACCGGCACGAACCTTACTCCAGAAATGTTACGCGCATTTAGATATTGCGCTAATTCCCGGGACTTGATCCACGGCGCACCCAGTAGCTCAAAAGGCGTCTCCGTACCGCGGCCCACGGAAACATTCGTTCCCTCGACAAGCGCCACGCCCGGATATAGCGCTGCTTCGGTCAAGCTGCGCAGGTTTGGCGAAGGACTAACCCACGTCAGCCCGGTGGAATCGTACCAGTCGCCGCGCATCCACCCTTCCATGGGAATAACCGTCAGGCGCGCATTGATGCCGCGTTCACTGTTGAACAGCTTCGCCAGTTCACCCATAGTCATGCCATGACGAACTGGAAGCATAAAGTAGTTGGTGAAACTCTCGTGACCCGGATCAGACACCGGCCCCTGCACGAACGACCCGGTAATCGGATTTGGCCGGTCAAGAACTATGACCTCGATGCCCGCCTTGGCTGCCGCTTCGAGGAAATATCCAACCGTGGTTTCGTAGGTATAGAAACGGACGCCCGCATCCTGGATATCGACAACGACAACGCCGAGGTTCTTCAGAATCTCGGCCGCAGGCCGCCGAGCGGCATCCGTCGCGCCGTACACGGCATAGACCGGAACGCCCGTGGCTGCATCTTTCGAATTTGCGATGTCGGTGGTATCGAGCGTTCCCGTCACTCCATGCTCAGGACTGAAAATCGCATCCAGCGAAACGCCCGGTACCTGGGCCAGAACGTCAATGGTGCGGCGGCCCTGGGAATCAATTCCCGTCTGGTTGGTCAGCAAACCGATTCTTTTCTTTCCTTGTGCTGCCCGTAACTGTTCGAAGCCATGCGCCTCGAGCACGTCGATTCCCGCCTGCACCGATCCGTTCCGCACCGCCAAGCGCCGGGCCGCGGTTTGTGGCTCGTTGTATCCGGTCAAGCTTTTCCAGCGCAACTCGTCTTTCTCTGTAACGCTCAGTGCCAACTCCGCCGCCACTGCCGTCGCAATCTTCGAGCGCAGCGCCACCGCGCTTCCCTTCCCGCGTGGATGCACCGCGTTCGTCAGCAAGATGATAAAGGTGCGAGTAGTGGGATCGATCCACATCGAAGTTCCGGTAAATCCGGTATGCCCAAAACTTCCTACCGGCAGCAGGTCGCCGCGATTACTGGAGAAAGGAGAGTCTATGTCCCAGCCAAAGCCGCGTAACACTGTCGCAGTAGGCGGCTGCTGCGGAGTCGTCATTTTTTCAATCATCAGCGGTGAAAGCACCGGGCCGCCAGTCAACAGAAACTGGGCAAACTTCGAAAGATCGTCGGCGGTCGAGAACACCCCGGCATGACCGGCCACGCCTCCCATGCGGCGTGCGCTCGGATCGTGAACGATTCCCCGTAGCATATGGTTCTGTTCGTCAAACTGGGTGGGAGCGATCTTCATCAGCCATGACGGCGGCGGGAGAAATCGCGTCTCAACCATCCCCAGCGGTGTGAAGATGTGCTGCCGGCAATACTGATCCAGCGACATTCCGGAAACCCGCTCGACCAGCGAGCCCAGTACGATGAAATTGACATCGCTATACAGGAATCGCGAGCCCGGCGGATCAACTAACTTCTCCGCATATGCCATTTGCAGCGCCGTGTCACGTCCCTGCCATGGCTGCGTCAAATCGAGATCTTCAGGCAACCCGGAGAAGTGCGTAAGCAGTTGCCGAATGGTGACATCTTCTTTGCCATTCTGCGCGAATTCGGGAAGATACTTTGCCACCGGCTCATTGACGCGGATGTCGCCTTTCTCCACCAGTTGCATTACCGCAACTGTGGTCGCCACCACTTTGGTAAGCGACGCAATATCAAACACCGTGTCCGCAGTCATAGCTTCGCGGCGCGGCTCAACTGAGCGGTTGCCGAAGGCCTTGCGATACACAACCTGCCCATCATGCCAGACCAGCAGCACTGCGCCGGGAACCTGGGCGTCCTGGATGGCATCTTCGACAATGGCGTCGAGAGAGGCGAGCCGGGGAGTGGGACTGGCAGCTTTTCTTGGCCGCGCGGACGCCGCGGAATGCGGAATCAGCGCGAACGCCAGTGCTCCGAGAACGGGCCAGCGGAGCAGCGAATTGGTTCTAATCAGACGGATACTTCGACTCTACACAACCCCACTGCGCTTGCTCAACAAACTCAAGTAAGGGGTACCGTTTGTGCCGACAGGAGCAATGCAAACTTTTTCATCCGATAAATGTTCGTTCTTGACTTCCCGCACGCGCCAAGGCAAAATCCTTGCGCTCGCTTGTGACATCGCTTCCTCGCGTTGCAAGCCTTGTCGCTGGCCGTTGGCCAACCGACCCCTGGGACAATTTATGCACTCTGAAACTGAGGAGAATTTCCGTGCGTAACGTTCGATCACAATCCAAGAGGCTCATTCCGGGCATGGTCCTGACATTCACACTCGCAGTGGCGCTAGTGTTTGCGCCGCAGCCCACTCAAGCCCAGACTTTCACCGTACTCTACACCTTCACCGGCGGAGCCGACGGAGGATCCCCATACGCTGGTGTGGTGCTCGACGGTGCCGGCAACCTCTACGGTACAACCACCGCTGGCGGTTCCGGAGTGTTTGACTGCCCCACTGGTTGCGGAACAGTCTTCAAAGTAGATGCGACTGGCAATGAGACCGTGTTGCACAGCTTCGGCGAAACCAACACGGATGGGGCCTTCCCCTTCTACGGTTATCTGGTCCGGGATGGCGCTGGAAACCTTTACGGCACAACGGACTATGGCGGCATTCATGGCAGCGGAACGATTTTCCGCGTGAGTCCTACCGGCAAAGAGGTTTTTTTCTCCTTCAACGGATCGGACGGAGGATTTCCTTTCGCCGGTCTAGTCGCGGATACATCCGGGAACTTCTACGGCACTACCTACGTCCGCGGAACTGGGTGTCTTCCGTATGGCTGCGGAACGGTATTCAAGATAAACAGCAAAGGCAAAGAGTCGATCCTGTATAGCTTCACCGGAGCACCGGACGGCGACAATCCCTTCGCTGGGTTGGTTAGGGACAGTGCAGGCAACCTCTATGGCACCACCATTACCGGTGGTACTAATGGCGCCGGAACGGTATTCAAGGTGGATACAACTGGCAAGGAGACGGTACTGTATAGCTTTTGCTCGAATGCCTGCCAAGACGGAGAGATCCCTTACAGCGCCCTAATAAGGGACAACGCAGGTAATCTCTATGGCACCACGCTGGCAGGCGGTATGTTCGGCTCGGGAACGGTATTCAAGTTGGATTCAACTGGCGTGGAGACCGTCCTTTACAACTTTTGCTCGCAATCCGGCTGCACAGACGGATCCCAACCTTACGCCGGCTTAGTGAGAGATGCCGCCGATGACCTCTACGGTACCACCTACGGGGGTGGCGCAAACCAGGCGGGAACCGTGTTCGAGGTGGATAAAACCGGCAAAGAGACGGTGTTGTACAGCTTCTGTTCACTACCCGGTTGCGCGGACGGAGGGCTCCCGTATGCCGGTCTGGCACGGGACAACGCGGGTAATTTATACGGCACGACATCAAACTTCGCCGAAGCATACGGAACTGTGTTCAAGATAGCTCCGTAATCGGCGGATGAAAATAGCTCTGACCGCCGCCTCTCCGAGGCGGCTTTCTTGCTCAAAGCTCTAAGATGACTAATCGCCTTCGCGCTTCGTCCTGTCCACGCACCCACCCCGTAACTTTACCGCCCTCCCAATCTTTGCTATAACCCGAACATCGGACATCCGAACACTTTGGCGAATCCCTTTCCACTGCGCATCGCGGGCGGATCCACCGCCCAGTTCCTGATTCCTGGGTACGAATCGCAGGAGGCAGTCTTCGCATCAGCTTTCGCCACGCTTCAAAAAGCCATCGCAGAACGCGTTTTCCCCGCTGCGTCGGTCGCCATCACCCATAAGGGCAAGCTGGTAGCCAAAAAAGCATTCGGTCATTTCACCTACGATCCGAACGCTCCAGAAACCACGCCCGACAGCATCTTCGATCTCTCATCCGTCACCAAAATTGTCGCCACCACCAGCATGGCCATGATTCTCTACGAACTCGGACTGCTCGATTTGGACATGCCTGCGGTCGCGATGGTGCCGGAGTTCGCCGCCGACAATCCCCGCAACCCGGAAGTCACCATTCGTATGTTGCTGGCACATTCCTCTGGTCTGCCCGCGTACGAAAAACTGTTTCTTGAGGCCAAGAACCGGGATGAGCTGTTAGCCGCAGCCCTCGCCACTCAGCTCACCGCCGATCCCGGCACCCGAACCGAATACAGCGACATTGGTTTCATAATCCTCGGGATCGCCCTCGAACGTCTCGCCGAGGAACCCCTCGACAGTTTCTGCCGCCGCGAAGTCTTCGGGCCTCTAGGCATGCTGCACACCGCGTTTCGCCCGCTTGCAGCCTGGCACGATTCAATTCCGCCCACCGTCGACGACCGCGCCTTCCGCCATCGCATCATTCAAGGCGAAGTGCATGACGAAAACGCCAGCGTCATGGATGGCGTCGCAGCCCACGCCGGATTGTTTGCTACTGCCGCCGACCTGGCAATCTTTGCCAATGCCATGCTCGAGGGTGGACGCCCCATCCTTCGCCCTGAGACTCTGGCCGTATTCACTCGCCGCGAGTCTTCTCCGCCCGGCACGACCCGCGCCTTGGGCTGGGATACGCCTTCTTCACCTTCGCAATCTGGAAAACATTTCTCGGCGCGCTCCTTCGGACATCTCGGCTATACCGGAACCTCGTTGTGGATCGACCCCGATCGCCAGCTCTCGGTGACCTTGCTCACCAATCGCACCTGGCCCGATTGCGCCAATCAAGCCATCAAACAGCTTCGTCCCAGGTTCCACGACGCCGTGGTCGAGGCGCTCCGTTGAAGCGCAAATCCCGCGCATCAGCCTCATTGAGCCGACTCTCGACCGAACAGCTCAATCCTGCATCCAGAAATCTTGATCTCAAGAATTCTCTAGAAATCGCCCGCGTCATCAACGCTGAAGACGCTAAGGTCTCCGCCGCCGTCAAGCGCGCTCTGCCACAGATTGCCCGTGCCATCGATCTGATCTCAGCGGCGCTCAAGCGCGGCGGTCGCCTCATCTATGTGGGCGCCGGCACCAGCGGACGTATCGCCGCCCTCGACGCCGCCGAGTGTCCACCAACCTTCAACACCAAACCCAAAACCGTGCAATACGTCATCGCCGGAGGAATAAAAGCCCTGGGATCAGCGGTCGAAGGCAACGAAGATTCCCGTAAGCTCGGTGAGCGCGAAATCTCCCGGAAGAAGCCGGGCAAGAACGACGTAGTCGTCGGTATCGCTGCCAGCGGACGAACTCCGTTCACCGTCGCCGCGCTCGAGTGTGCGCGACGGCGTGGCGCGAAAACCGTTGCCGTCACTTGCAATCGAAACTCGCTGCTTGCCAAAGCTGCTCACCTCGCCATCGTGACCGAAGTCGGTCCCGAAGTCATCGCCGGATCAAGTCGCCTGAAAGCCGGCACCGCGCAGAAAATGGTGCTCAACATGCTCTCCACCGGAGCCATGACCCGTCTCGGCTACGTTTACGGCAATTTGATGGTGAACGTCCATCTGAAGAATGAAAAACTCGTGGAACGTGGCATCACAATTCTGCAAACTGCAACCGGCGTTGATCGCACCATAGCCGAAAATATGCTGCGCACCGCCGGCAGCGTTCCCGCAGCTTTAGTCATGTTCCATGCCGATGTCAGCCGTGCCGACGCCGCCCGTGCCTTGCGAGCCGCGAAAGGAAATGTTCGAGCGGCCGTCGCCGCCGCCCGCAGCCTGTAGACGAGAAAGACGGTGCCCTTCCGATTAACCCACGCTCGCCTCTATAACCGCTAAAATAGGCGAACGCCACAGATTGGAATCGCCATGGGCCTGGCGCCAGTACAAGTTGAAGTAGAGAGCCATCTCGCTATGGACAAATTTGTAATTCGCGGTGGCAACCCGCTGCTCGGTACGATTCAAGTCAGCGGAGCCAAGAACGCAGCCCTGCCCGCGATGGCCGCCGCCCTGCTCACCGAGGAGCCAGTGATCCTCGAAAGCATTCCACAGGTGCGCGACATCGAAACCACCCGCAAACTGCTCGCCGCCATGGGTGCCGAAGTCGAACTTGGCTACGGACGCGCCCAGCATCGCACCACGATTCAATGCCGCAATCTCGCGTCGCCCGAAGCTTCCTACGAACTCGTTAAGACCATGCGGGCCTCGACGCTGGTGCTCGGGCCGCTAGTGGCGCGTTGCGGGACCGCCCGTGTTTCCCTGCCTGGTGGTTGCGCCATCGGCGCTCGTCCCATCGACCTGCACATCAAAGGACTCGAACGTCTCGGCGCCACCATTCGTCAGGACCACGGTTATGTCGAAGCCAGCGCCAAGCGGCTCAAGGGCGCGGAAATCGTTTTCGACAAGATCACCGTCACTGGCACCGAAGACCTGCTCATGGCCGCGACCCTCGCCGACGGCGAAACCATCATGAAGAATTGCGCTCGCGAGCCTGAGGTCGCCGACCTAGCCGACCTGCTCAACAAAATGGGTGCGCAGATCGAGGGCGCAGGCACATCCACCATCCGCATCAAGGGAGTCGCTAAACTTCACGGCGCCAAGCATCGCATCATTCCCGACCGCATCGAAGCCGCCACCTTCATCATCGCCGGCGCACTCACCGGCGGAGACCTCAACGTCGCCGGCTGCGAACCCGCTCACCTCGGATCTCTCCTGCAAACCCTCGCAGCCACTGGCGTCAAGACCAAACCTGGCAAGCAATCCGTCCGCGTCATGGGCGACAACCCGCTCCAGGCCGCCGACATCGTAACCGAAGAATATCCCGGCTTCCCCACCGACGTGCAGGCGCAATACATGGCGCTCGCCACTCAGGCCGAAGGCACTTCTGTCATCACCGAAAATATCTTCGAGAATCGCTTCATGCACGCTCAGGAACTGTTGCGCATGGGAGCCAACATCAAGATCGAAGGCAGCCGAGCCATCGTACGCGGCAAGACTCCATTAAGCGGCGCCGCCGTGCAGGCTTCCGACTTGCGCGCCTCCGCGTCCCTGGTGCTGGCCGCGCTGGTTGCCGAAGGCGAGACCATCATCGACCGTGTCTACCACATCGACCGTGGCTACGAAAACATCGAAGAGAAGCTACGCGGTGTAGGTGCCCAAATCCGCCGCATCGGAGAAATCCTGCCCAAGCGCTGAGTTTGACTTTCAGATCCGCAGCGAAGATTTTCTCTGTGCGCTTCTGTGGCCTCTGTGGTTAAGCTTCTCTCCGCAAACTCTGCGATCAAAAGCTTTTTTTAAGATCCCCACAAATCCACAGGCACCATCCACCTTCGCAAAGAACGTTATTTGGTGTTGGGCACCGCCATGGCCGGACAACCAAACTCGACCTGGAATCTTCCAACCTATTAAAGCCCCAATGAGCCAGGCCGCGATGTCGGCTCGCCGTGCCTCGCGATGTCAAGGCAGTCTTGTGCGCACGTCGCAGCCCGGTGCTGTCCTTTTTAAATTTAGATAAAGATCGGACCACAAGTCCAGAACCAGTTCAAGAGATTTGGGAGAAAAGAAATGATCCGACACTTCGTCCGCCTGATTCGGATGTCGCGAGAAATTATTTCCAACCAGCCCACTTCGAAGCAAATGTTGATCGCCGTTGCCGCATGCTTTGGTGCGGCGGTGTTCCTTGTTTCCGAACTCATGCACTACCTGCTCGTCCCAGAGTTGGGGCGGCACGGAGAACGCATGGTGGCGGAAGCGGTCTCCGGCGTGATCGTTGGATACCTGGCAGCCCAACTTTTCCATGCGATTGTAGAACGCCGTGAAGCAACCCTGGCACGCCTGCAGGTGATTTCTGAAATGAATCATCATGTCCGAAATGCACTGGCGGCAATTTCGCTTTCCGCGGACGAGATCCAGAACCAGCAATCCGTCCACTTCATTCTGGAGTCTGTGGATCGCATCGAGTGGACGCTACGAGAGATTCTTCCCCGCGATAAACCAGTACCCGAAGAACCGGATCGATACCTCCATCCCGCGAGCTGGAGAAAGGCACTCTAACTGGCCGGGGGTTCCTCGCGCGCGCGTCCCGCGGATAACTCTCGCTTGCCTGTCATGCTGAGCGAAGTGATCGTCCGCAACGCGGACGATCACGCAGTCGAAGCACCCCTACCAGGCCGACACTGCGGAACCACGTCAAGGCATTCTCCCCGTGGTCCCGCCGTGAGCCCCTGCCCAGTCCATGTGCGGCGGACACTCTCGTCCGCCGCTTTTGACCTTCTCTGTGACTCCGTGTCTCCGTGGTGAATGGTCTTAGACGACTGCGTCGAGATCACACTCACACTACGCGGCTCGCTACTCGGACCATTTGCCCGAGGGATATTATCCAAATCCACGGATGAAGTGGCGCAGGCAGCATCTACACATTCGCAAAGAACACCTGGGCGAGGCGGAGCGTTCTACTGATGCATCCCGGAAATAGTGCCGGAAATCCCAACGCAATTCTCCGAATTTTGATCGCAAACGAAGCTACCGGACACACTCTTGGAGCTCGCTTGGATCGTTCCGCTAATATCAAAAACGGCATCGAAGGGGCCGCTCGCCTCCACGAGAAAGCCGAACACTGTCTCGCTTCCGTTTGCCGGGACCGGGTCGGCTTGTACGCCTATCAGGATTAGTTCGGGCGTATATAGGAAAGACCCCGTAAAACTGAGGGAGCCTTCTCCCCCCTCCCCACTCGCCGCAATGAAGCAAACAGTGGCCCCCGTAACGGTTAACGTGCCAGCCGGTGTATTGACAACACAAGGGCTGCTTACTAAGTCCAAGACTAGAGCGCCACTGGCCCCTGCGACATTTACGGCGTTTACCGTCCAGTTGCCGGATATCTCCAGCGGTTGGCCGACGGACGTGCTCGGCGTACCAGTCGATCCACCCCCGCAACTGCCAAGAGCACAACAAGCACATAAAAGTAGACCTTGCTTGACCGCGTTGCTGAATCGCCCCATGTCAGTCTCCTTAGTCGTGCTTCGCCCGTTGCTCCGCGAACTCTCGGAGCGAATGGCTGGGAAAAGTACCACAAGGGAGGAATGCGTCGTTACTGCTATGAGCGGATTTACAAAAACGGTACAAGACAAACCCCGAACCCTGGCTAACGCTTCAAAGAGTAAGGCCAAGCGGGTGGATCCTCATGATCTGTATCCCATCACATGGGCTCGGATGTGTACACCAATTCGCCCTGTGGAAAACATAAGCGTAATTTTATTTCCGGGTACAAACTGAGATACAAAGTTGCGCGTGAGCCCTTGTGGGGCGGACGCCCTCGTCCGCCGCCATTGACCTTCTCTGTGACTCTGCGTCTCTGTGGTAAACGGTTGTTCGGAATCCGCGCAGCGAAAGCTTTTGATTCGTATCAGGGCACGGCTTCGAGCCGTGCCGCTCTGCCCGGTTGGACATCAAGAAACGTCCCGTCCGCCCGAGGAGTCCGTTATCCTCTTGACGAAGGAGAGACTATGAACCGCTCAACGATGGCAATCTGCGCGCTGACATTCCTTCTTGGTGTAATGGTCGGAGGTTTCCAGCCCACGCACAGCGTCATGGCCCAAGAGAAACCACTGGAGCAGGACTGGATCATTCAACAATCGAAGGAACGCGCAAACTTCGACGCCTACATTTTCAACACGCACACGGGCGAAGCTTTCATGGTAAGAGAGGCCTCAAAGAGCCACGTGACTCTAAAGCCCTAGACGATGGGGTGCCCCGCTCCTTGCCGGTTTTGCAAGGGGCGGGCGCCGCGTCAATCTCCTCGTGTTAAAGGGCGGGCCACCCGCCGGGCAACGCTTCCCTCTGTCCCGAGCTTTCCCCTACGTCCTTCGTTCAAAGACACATTCCATAGATTCGTGGTTTGTTCGCTGTTGTGCCAATCTGTGGAAATCGTAGTGGCATGCACATTGTTACGTTTCCAGATTCGGAGTACGATTGCTGACAGTAGAAAGGATCGACACCATGCCCGACTATCCGCCTTACGTGAATGCTTACAACGGCATTCCAAGATTGTTCGAAAAGATCAATGCAGCAGCGGTGCCACCTAAGTTCACCGTAGACTTTCTCAACACGGTGTTGGATTTGAAATCGTCAAGCTACCGGGCGATGATACCGCTGCTCAAGAGGCTTGGTTTCCTTGACGCTGCGAATACGCCTACGAACGCCTACAAGGAATTTAGGGAACCGTCGGTGGCGGGTCAGGTGATGGCGGAGCGTCTGCGTGACGCCTACAGCCTGTTGTTTAAGGCCAATGAATACGCACAAAGACTGTCAAAACCTGAACTGGTGACGAAGCTCCGAAGTCTGCTTGGAGCCGCCGAGGACGACGCTAACGTCACGTATGTGGCAGCAACATTTATGGAGTTGGCAAAGTTGGCAAAGTGGGAAGGAGGGACGCAAAGATCGAAGGCTGTTGAGGTGTCGAGTTCGGAGCGTGGCGGGCCGGGAAACGAGCGTGAGGACGGACGAGAGGAATTGGAGGGTGGTCTCAGGATCGGATACACAATAAACCTCAATCTCCCGGCCACAACAGAAATTGAAGTGTTCAACGCGATCTTCAAAAGCTTGCGCGAGAATCTGCTGAGGAAATAATGGAACCGAGCGAACTGATCAAGCTGTTCGGAATGCAAAACCTGCTTCTGGAATCGGAACTCCGTAAGGTGGAGGAGTCCGGCATTCAGATTGAGCACACCAAGACGATCCAGAAGTCCGAGATCGTGGACGTTGAACTGTTTGAGAGCGACATCCTTCAAGAAGCCCAGCGAATGGCGGACTTCTACGTGATCTACTACGCGCTGGAAAACTCTATCCGGCGTCTGATCTCCGAGCGACTGCGGGAAACGCACGGACCCAGTTGGTGGAATGACAAAGTCCCCGAGGGAGTCCAGAAGGAAGTCGAGAAGAAGCAGAAAGAGGAGATGGACTCCATCATGTCGATCCGTTCTGAGGACCCGCTGGCTTATACAAACTTCGGCGAGCTGATCAGCATCTTCGACGCGAACTGGAAGGACTTCTCGGATACGCTGCGAAGTCAGAAGGCCATGCAACTGATCCTCGCGCAGTTCAACAAGATTCGGAACACCGTCGCTCACAGTTGCGAACTGAACGACGACGAGATTACCCGGTTCAAACTGTCCGTCAAGGACTGGTTCAGGATTCAGAGTTAGGTTGATGATTGCCGACCCCCATGCCGTGCAGATCGTCGTCGATGGTTCCTGCTATCCTCATGAAGGCAGAAGGTCTGGATACGCTGGTCTGGTCGTGTATCCCGACGACCCGACGGAGCATGAGGTCATTTTCCAAGGATTCGAGGAAAGTACCATCAACAGGATGGAGCTTTCTGCGTGCATCGCCGCGATGGAATGGGTCAGAGCAGAGGAGATCGGTCGCAGATATTCGCGGGTGCAGATTTTCAGCGACTCGCAATACGTGGTCAATTACCAATTCTCCGCACCGTTTTGGCAGAAGGCCAAATGGTGCACGGCGGCCGGACGACCGATCGACAACTGGCGCCTCTGGAAGGATTTTCTGTCCGTGAAGGGAAAAGCGGGCGTTCGGGTCGACATCAGCAAAGTCCAGAACAAGTCCACGCCGCTGCTAAGACGGGTCGACAAGCTCGCGAAAGCAGCCGCAAGAAGCCACCCCCGGGTCGACCGCGGACTCGTCGTAGGGAAAATCGGACGTGCCAAGATCAAGGGCGCCGCCACCATGTTTTTCGCAGCAAGCCAGGTGCTCGTCATTCGCATCGTAGGTTCGAAGACGGTCGGGCGAGACGGCGAGAACCGATTTGTCTTTGAGATCCTCGATGAGGCCAACGGCATCTACCTGTCCAAGCACTTTGCCTACTGCACTCCTGCAACAGGCGGGGATCTACATAGGCAGAGAGGGTTCCGGGTTAGGATGAACGACAATCCCGATTACCCGCAGATTCTTGAGGTCATAGAAGAGATCCCGCTGCCGAAGGCAGAACAAAAGGGCAAGCGGCCGGCTGGTAAGCACGGTGCCGTTCAGCAACCACATCGCGAGGAAACGTTCGCCCCGGCAGATGCCGCAGGCTAAGGCGAGAATCCCCCCTCCCGCCTTTACACCTTCCCTCTCAACCTGTTAACATTTACCACGTTACAAACAATCGAATAAAAATAGACAGGAGTGCACCAGGGTAGTGTTAGCCAGAGAGCAAAAGAAATCCCTCATTGACCACTACGGCACGCATCCCACCGACACGGGTAGCCCCGAAGTTCAAATCGCGCTGATAAGCGAGCGCATCGGTCAACTGACGGAACACTTCAAAGCGCACCAGAAAGACCACGGTTCGCGCCGCGGTCTTCTCATGCTGGTCAGCAAGCGGCGTCGCCTGCTCGACTATCTGAAGACCTACGATTCCGGCCGCTACAAGAACGTCGTCCAGAAACTCGGTCTCCGCAAGTAGTTAGGCGGAATACCGGGTTCCCCATGCTTTCGCGAAGGTCGCGAAACCACGGGATCAGGCTAGGCGGAATTGCTCTGTCGTCATGGGACGGCATTGGTCCTGAGAAGCCCGTTGCGGATTGGTCCTCAGCGCCTTCTCGTCATCACTGGCTTCATTTCAATCAAAGTGCATACTCCCATCGGCACCGGCGTGCCCTCCTGCCCAGAAGGAATTACTCATGAAACAAGATGTTTCTGTTGATCTCTCCGGTGGTAAACAACTTTCATTTGAAACTGGAAAATGGGCCAAACAGGCCCACGGATCGGTAGTCGTTCGCATCGGCGACACCGTTGTCCTCGCCACTGCCACCGCCAACCCCGACCCGCGTGAAGGCATCGACTTTTTCCCGCTCACCGTCGACTACCGCGAGTACACCTACGCCGGCGGACGCTTTCCCGGCGGCTTCATCAAGCGCGAAGGCCGACCCAGCGAACGCGAAATCCTCACCAGCCGCCAGATCGATCGTCCCATCCGGCCGCTTTTCCCCGATGGCTTCCGCTGCGAAACTCAGGTGATCGCATTCGTTCTCTCCGCTGACAACGAGAACGACCCCGATGTAGCCGGCATCAACGGCGCATCGGCAGCCCTGACCATTTCGGACATTCCCTTCAACGGCCCGATTGGCGCAGTCCGCGTAGGCCTGCTGAACGGGGCCTTCGTAATCAATCCGACCTACGCCGAGATGCGCGAAAGCCTGCTGAACATCATGGTAGTAGGCACAGCCGACGGCATCGTGATGATCGAGTCCGGCGCCAAAGAAGTAAAGGAAGAGACAGTAGTAGACGCCATCGAATTCGGCCACGCCGAAATCAAAAAGATCTGCGCTGCCATCAACGATCTGAAGAAGAAGGCGGGCAAAGAGAAGCGAGCCGTAACGCCACCCGAGTTCGATCAGAAGTACTTCGACAGCCTGAAGAAGAAAGTCGGAGCCGACCTAACCGACCGTCTGGATACGCAAAAACACCCCAAAGCCGAAAGCTACAACCTGGTCCGTGAACTAAAGAAAGAACTGCAAGCAGCCATTCCGGAAGATGACGAGGAAGCCCAGGCCAAATTCAAACAATATTTCGAAACCCTGCGCGAGCGGATCTTCCGCGAAGCGGTGATCAACCAAAAGCGCCGCCCCGACGGCCGCGCTTTCGACCAAATCCGCGAAATTTCAATCGAAGTAGGAGTCCTGCCAAGAACGCACGGCTCAGCCATCTTCACCCGCGGCGAAACCCAAGCCCTGGTCACGACCACGCTAGGCACGAGCGACGACAAACAACGCCTGGAAACCTTCGAAGGCGAAGCCAAAAAACGCTTCCTTTTACATTACAACTTCCCTCCTTTTAGTGTTGGGGAGGTTTCGTTTTTGCGGGGGGCGGGACGGCGTGAGATTGGACATGGAGCGCTCGCAGAGCGCTCCCTGTCGTTTGTTTTGCCGTCGGAGGAGAGCTGGCCTTACACGATGCGCGTCGTTTCCGACATATTGGAGTCGAATGGGTCTTCGTCGATGGCATCGGTTTGCGGAGCTTCGCTTTCGCTGATGGATGCTGGCGTTCCGTTGAAGGCACCCGTCGCCGGTGTGGCTATGGGGCTGGTTAAGGAAGGCGATGCTTACGCGATTCTTACTGACATCGCGGGAGCTGAGGATCATTACGGCGATATGGATTTCAAAGTCGCCGGAACTAAAGATGGCATTACCGCCTTGCAGATGGACATCAAGGTCGGTGGAATTACGGCGCAGATCATGCGTGAGGCTTTGGCTCAGGCACAGCGCGGGCGTTTGTACATCCTCGACAAAATGACGGAGGCGATTACTGCTCCGCGCGACAAGGTTTCGGCTTATGCACCGCGTATTTACACCTTGCAGATTCCTGTCGATAAGATTCGCGACGTGATTGGGCCTGGTGGCAAGATGATTCGTTCGATCATCGAGCAGACCGGGGTAAAGATCGACGTGGAAGATTCGGGCAAGGTGAATGTTGCCTCGAACGACGAAGCGTCGGCGAACAAGGCGTTGCAGATCATTCGCGATCTGACGGCATCGGCCGAGGTAGGGAAAACCTACCTGGGCAAAGTCACGCGGCTGGCGGATTTTGGGGCCTTTGTCGAGATCATTCCTGGGACCGATGGATTGCTGCATATCAGCGAAGTTGCCGAGCATCGTATTAAGGATGTTCGCGACGAGTTGAAGGAAGGCGATCAGGTTCTGGTAAAGGTTTTGGCGGTCGAGGGCAATCGCATTCGCTTGTCGCGCAAAGCCATTCTCAAGGAGCAGCGCGCGAAGATGGGCGGAGGCGAAGGCGGAGTTGAAGGCGACGGCGGAGGCGAGGGCGCAGTAGAAGCTGTCGCCGAAAGCCACGGTGAAGTTCGCGCGCCAGCATTAACGATCGAGGGTGGCGGCGATTTCCCCGATGATGAACCGAACTTCAACCGCGATTCTCCGGTAGGCGCGGGAGACCGAGGTCCATCGGATCGTCCTCCATCGGATCGAGGCGATCGTCCGGATCGCGGACGGGGTGGGCGTCCGGGCGGTGGTGGACGGCGGCGTCCTGGAGGTGGTGGACGCGGCGGACGCGGCGGCGGACACGGAGGACATGGTGGCGGCCACGGCGGTGGTGGCGGAAGGCACTAAAGCGAACTGCCGCTGATTACGCAGATTTACTCAGATTAAAGCCACGACGCGAGTCGTGGCTTTTCTCTTTTGACGACAAGACGAGCTATGTCCCTCGTTTGTCCGGATCGTCTCGAGCCCCGACGGCGCCTAGGTTAACGCCCTGAAACCAAGGGCATTGCCGCGCCAGATCTCAGAACAGGGGTGCGAATCTGGGCCACGAATCAGGAACGGCTACCTGCGCCACCCATACCGGGCTGTAGCGCAACTGTCTCTATTTCCCGCGTAGGTTTGGTGCTATGCTTCTTGCCGCTCTGGAGGCGGATATGAAGAACACGTTTCTGTGCGCTGCGGTGGTGATTCTGAGTTGCGCCTTTGTGCCAGCTCAGCAGTATCAGGTTCTTTACAATTTTCCATCAGGTTACGAGCCTCTCGGCGGCCTCGTCTTCGACAGTGCCGGAAACCTCTACGGAACCACCAGTGGAGGCGGCGTCGGCGGGTGTTACGCCGGAAGCACTTGCGGCACGGTGTTTGAGTTGTCCCCTAGTGCCAGCGGCGCCTGGACCCTGAGTACCATTTATGAGTTCTGCGCGAATGACCCCAGTTGCCCCGATGGCAATTTCCCCCTCGGCGGCCTTGCCATCGACTCGCTCGGCAATCTCTATGGGACAACACAATATGGAGGAAAGTCCACCTGCTACCTCGATGGCTGCGGAGTCGCGTTCGAGCTATCACCGCCATCGGCGCCGGGAGGAGCCTGGACCTATACCAACCTCCATACGTTTTGTACCGCCGCCGACTGTGCCGACGGAGCCTTCCCCCGCTGGGGTACTTTGACTCTCGATAGACTAGGGAACCTATACGGCACTACAGAAGCTGGCGGTAGCGGTACGGGTCATGGCCAGAATGGTGACAACGGTGTTGTCTTCGAATTATCTCCGGGGGTTGGCGGTTGGTCCGAGACCGTACTTTATAACTTTTGCTCCTACGGGCAGCAGGGTCTCTGTTCGGATGGGAATGCACCGCAATCTGGCGTGACATTTGACCAGTCAGGAAACTTGTACGGGACTACGATGTGGGGAGGGCTGTATTCCAAAAAGAATAGCGAAGAAGGCAACGGCCTCATCTTCAAACTGTCACCTGGGTCCAACGGATGGACGGAGACAGTAGTCTACGCATTCCCCGCTTCGGGCACTTATGGCAGCAACCCAACGGCTCCTGTTAGTTTCGATCTCTCGGGCAACTTATATACTACGTTCTCAGGCTACTATGGCGAAGGTATAGCCGGGGTAGGCCGGATTTCTCGCGGAGGTCAGCGAAATGAAATCCTCCTCAGTGCCATCACCCCCAGTGGCGTTCTGATTGACGACAAGCGCAACGTTTTGTACGGTTACAATTTTAATACCGTATATGAGATCGATAAGACGGGACATATTACCTTCCTTCCTTACGGCGGCTTTGAAGCCTATGGAAATTTCGTCGAGGATGATTCCGAAAACCTTTACGGCGTCTCGTCGCAAGGTGGTGCCTACGGTGGTGGGGTGGTGTATGAGATCACTCCATGAGCAACTCAACTATAACGATGTGCTGAAGGAGCGCCCACCCCAGCATGAAGCGATATAATGGCAGCCCACGCGAGGTTCGCGCATGAAGACCCGCAAGACAGTTCCCTTACGCCCTCTACTCGACAATGAGTTAACCAGCTACGTCGGTGCCGCCAAAGCAACCGCGAGCGGGAATCGCAGGTTCGTTGCCGCAGCCATCAGCGCGATTACGCTGGGAAGTATGAGCCTTGCCCCGCCCCTATTCGCGGAGATTATTTACACACCCGCAAACAAGTCAATCGGGAATACCAACGCTGCTTCATATTTGCCGATTGATCTAAACAACGACGGCATTGTGGACCTCAGCGTATGGGCATACAACTTCGACTCTTTCAGCTCGGGATGGCATATATTTGGCGACCTCGGTGCATTCGGAGTGGAAGGTAATCAGATCTTAGTCGAAAGAAGTTACCTTGCTGTCCCCGCTGTAACGGGGCAAGGGATAGGTCCCGCCAGCGCGCGAACCCGCTTTCAGCAAGATGGACTAATGGCCTCCTCTAGACACTCAGGGGATGGTTTTTCAAGTTTTAACACGACTAGGGGACTATGGCTTCACGCGACCAATCGCTATCTCGGCGTTAAGTTCTCAATCAACGGTGAAATCCATTACGGCTGGGCGCGATTCAATGCTGGCGCAGGATACGCACAATTGACCGGCTACGCATACGAAACCATCCCGGACAAGCCGATCCCCGCTGGTGTGTTTGAAACTCCACCGGAAGAGTCCGGCACAAACTCCACAGAAGGCGCGACCGCAGGCTCTCTTGGGGCATTAGCTCTCGGGGCGGCGAGGAGGTAGCAACAATGTTTGAGATCATGGAGCTTATTAACAGCTCGACCTAGCCGGGAGAATCCGACCGCTCCAAATATCGTCTTGCATCGGAGGGATAGCAAATGAAGAGAGCATGGTTCGTCGCAGTGGTGGCACTCGTTCTGACGGGAGTCTGCTTTGCTCAGTCGCCTCGGCAGGTTGAGGTTGTGGCTGAAGTGTCCCTCACCCATCAAACCGGCACCACGAGTGGAACCCTATACACACCCGAGGAAACCGGAATGTTCCGGGTGAACTTCTATCTCCAGTGCACTAAGGGCGATCCCGGAGATTTCCAGGGTCTAACGGCATACGTTCACTGGACAGACGATAACTTTCCCGAAGCCTTCCACCAAAACGTGGGCGATCAAGAGGAAGCATCTCCAAGTAGTTGGAATTTCATAATCAAAGACCTTGTGGGGCAACCCATTACATGGGAAGTGTCAGCTAACGCTCAAGATACGAGCAAATACGAAGTCTACATCGCGTTGGAACACATCGGGCCGAAGGTTCAATAGTCACAGAGTGTTGACTTCTTCCGCGAACGGGAAAACTTGGCGCTGCAGTCGGCTAGGGAGCGGTCGCGCCAAAAATGAATCCATTACATCGAAACTTGGGCGGCGATGCGGAGATTGGTGGGTTGAGCTAGGCTAGCGATTGCCTGGGACGTTTTTTCAAGCACCGGCTGCCAACTAGCAAAAGTGTCGAATCACGGCAGGTACTTCTTCTTGGCCTCCTTCAGCGAAAGGTGTTCCCTCAGCGCAGAAGCGATGCCCCGAAATTCCTGTTGGTAGTTTTCCATCTGGCCTCAGTTGGGTTTTACACGGAATCCTAGAAGTTTCCGCGAATGGAACATTCCGCTGTAATGAATGAGGTCATCGTGGATGTACGACAACAACTCGTTATCGTGATGTGCGCCAACCAACTCGTAACATCGCTTCCATAGCTCTGGATTCCACTGTTGCTGGTCGGCAAGCTCATCCAGACGTTCAGCAATTTCTCTCCGAGTTGCGTCTTCTATGTGGTCCTCGCCGGGTCTCGCAACAGCGACGAGACCGGGGGCACCCGACGACATCATGAGGATGCGAGCAAAAGAAGCAGCGGCGTGATCCCCTGCACCCGCCCTAAAACGTAATTAAGAATAAAATGCCGCCCGCCAATGTCCAAAAAGCTAAATTCATTCTCTACTTAAGGAGAATCCTGTAGTAAGCTACAAGACATCCGCAGTCGTCTCATGCCAACCTCTGGCCAAGAAGTGGAATCTGTCATCGTAGTCTGAGGGTCTGTCCATGTCCGTGCGATGTGAAGAGTGCAAATACGAAAATCTTCCGCAACATAGTTTCTGTGGAATGTGCGGGGCGAAGCTTCCCTCCCGGCGGCGGGTGGAACGGGAGCGCGAGGAAGCGCAAGCATTCAGCCGGCCTTCGCTGCTCGGCCTGGCACAGGATGATCCTACGGAAGCGGAGCGGGTTGAATACCTTCTGGAGGATGACTCCGGCGGAGAACATCGACGAGGGCTAGCAGCTCTCTTGGTATTGCTAGCGGTGATTGCAGGTGCGGGCTGGCACTGGCGGGGAGACATGCGGGCCTGGATTGCGAAGGCGGGGAAAAACCCTAACGTTGCGCAGGCAGAGTCAAACCAAGTTCCGGCCGCGACAGTTCCTCCAGCAGCGGCACCCGCTCCGAACCCGCCGGTTGTGCAACCAGCGCCGGCCAACGACAGTACTGCGCAGAATGCAACAACAGTACCGCCGACTGCCGGGCCTTCGGATCAAATGGCAACGCAGCCAAGTCAGGCCGTGACCGAGGCGACGAAGCAGGATCCAGAACCGCAGGAGGAACAGGCTCCGGCCGCGAAGAAGCCGGCACTGAAACCCGCGGCGACAAAAATGGAGTACAAGACGCCGGCGCAGAACGCGTCGGCGGATGCTCTCGAAGCGCAGGGCGAAGATTATTTGTATGGGCATGGCGTCCATGCGGACTGCGGGCGTGCGGGTAAGAGTCTGATGGCGGCAGCGGCGCAATCGAGCGCCAAGGCGCAGAGTGTGTTAGGTACGATGTATGCGACCGGGCATTGCGTGACGCGTGATGTGCCGTTGGCGTATCGCTGGTTCGCCAAAGCATCGCACCAGGAACCGGGGAATGTGCGGGTTCAGCAGGACCTGGTTGTTCTATGGCAGCAGATGACGCCGGAAGAGCGGGAAGTGGCGATGAAGACCGGGCCGTAGGAAAAGAATTCATGAACCACGAAGGGCGCGAAGATTCACAAAGGTTTTAGCCTCGGATGTGGGAGACTTACCTATGCCTAAACGGAATCTTCGGATTGTGAAGCGGGTCAGGAACGTTCCTGTGATCGGACTTTGCGAGCTGTGCAATACGCAGTTCTTTGGCGACCCCGCCAGGGGTAACGCGCAGTCTGCCATCCAAGAGCAGTTCAATGCGCATAAGTGTGAGAAGAAGGTTGCAGAGCAGCCCGCACGGGCTTGAGTTAGAAGATCCCATTTCTGGCAACGAACGCGAAAATGGCATTGCCTCGGTCGAAATCCCTGCTCTCGCAGGCTTGAAAAAACCTTAATCACAGAGTACACAGAGGCTCACAGAGAAACCCCTGTTGAGCTTTGCTCAACTGCCCAGACCCTTCGACTTCGCTCAGGGCGGGCTTTGGCATTTGGGCCCTCGTGGTTCGCGGGCACTTCCACGGTACAATATCCCGCAATCCAGCGTGGGGTTAGCCAACGTACATCAAAGGAGAAGAGAAGATTGTCCCCCGCCGAGGCTAGAACAGGAATGAGCGACGCGGCACTGGTGTCGGCGATACGCGCTGGCAACGAGGCCGCTATGGCGGAGCTCTATGATCGCTACTCCGCGGTCGTATACTCGGTCTCGCTACGGGTTTTGGGGGATACGGGCGCGGCGGAGGATGTGTTACAGGAAGTATTTTTGCAGTTGTGGCGGAACCCGGATTTGTTCGATTCGAGCCGGGGTAATCTGGCGCCATGGTTGGCGGTGATTGCGCGGAACCGGTCGATTGATGGGTTGCGCAAGCGGCGTCCAGAGAGCGATGTGGAGGATGTGTTTTTGTCGGTTGAGCCGGATATGGCAGGCGAAGCGGACCGGGCGAAGGCCATGACCAAGGTGCGCACGGTACTGGGCGGAATGCCGTCGGCTCAAAGAAGCGCGCTGGAGATGGCGTACTTTGAAGGACTTTCGCATTCCGAGATTTCGGCTAAGACGGGGGAACCGTTGGGAACGGTGAAGACGCGCATTCGGGCTGGGTTGCTGACTTTGCGTAAAGCGTTTCAGACATGAGTCCACACGAACAATTCGCGGAGAACCTGGCGCTGCTGGCGATGGGATCGCTCGAGGGCGAGGAGCGGCGGGCGCTTGAGGCGCATTTGCAGGAATGTGCGGCGTGCCGGCGTGAATTGGAATCTCTGCGTGGCGATATGGCGCTGTTGTCACTTTCAACTACGGGACCGAAACCTCCGGGGAGGTCGCGGGAGCGGTTGATGGCGGCGGTCGCCCGGGAACCTCGGCGCGCAGTTGCTCCGAAACGATCTCGATCATGGTGGATGCTGACGCCGTCGTTAGTGGCGGCTGGACTGGTGCTGGTAGCTATGTTTCTAGGACGACAGAATTCTGCATTGCGGGAGCAGATTGCTGGGATGCAGTCTGAGGCGGCCAGGGATCAGGTGGAACTGCGGCGGGCGCACGAGATTGTCTCAACGCTGACAGCAAGCGACGCCATGCGCGTGACACTGGTGGCGGCGAAGACTCCGCCACAGCCGCAAGGCAAGGCGATTTATGTGCGCGACCGTTCCGACCTCATCTTTATTGCCAGCAATATGCCGGCGGCTCCGGCGAAGAAGGCGTATGAGCTGTGGCTGATCCCAACCAGTGGCGCACCGATTCCGGCCGGTGTTTTTAAACCAGATGCGCACGGTAGCGCGACGGTGGTAAATCCTCCTTTGCCGACGGGAGTTGAGGCCAAGGCTTTTGCCATCACTATTGAGCCAGAAGCTGGGTCAGCGACTCCTACTATGCCGATTGTGATGCTGGGGGCGGGCGAGTAGTAGGCCGTCCCTAAGAAGCTTCCGGCAAGTCTTTTTACAAGAAATTGACAACGCCGTGCCGTCCTTCCGCGTCTTAATTACGTACAAGTAATAGCGGAACCAAATCCCAGTGGCGGGAGGCCGAACATGTACGGAAACTATCTGGTGCTGTGCGGGATGGTGTGGTCACAGTTCGGCAAGGAAGATGCAGGGCTGGAGTTGGTACGGGCGCTTTCGTCGCCGGACCAGGATGTTCGCGTGCTGGCGCGGATTTTGTTGGAACAGAGCCAGGGAGGATCGAAGGCGTTGATCGGGGAGGCGCTGGCGCGTGAGGAGATATCGGCGAGTACGGCCAGCTTGTGTGCTTTTGGGCGGGAGCAGCAGTCGGATGTGAGCATGTTTGGTGGCGAGGGTTGGGATTTTGTGGCTGCGGCGTAAGGGTAGTCTTTCGCCGCTCCGCGGCTTGAACGTTTTTCGAGTCTGCCCACGGCTTGCGCCGTGGGCTTTATTCTTGTGCCGCTTCGCGGCTTTGGGGGCGGGTGCCCGCGCTACACTTCGTCCTGTTCTTTTAACTTAGAAATCACGCTGAAATCTTCGAGGGTGGTGGTGTCACCCTTCACTTCCCCGCTCGTGGCCAGTTCTCGCAGTAATCGACGCATGATCTTTCCACTGCGAGTTTTGGGCAGCATGTCGCTGAAGCGGATGTCGTCGGGGCGGGCGAGCGCGCCGATTTCTTTTGTCACCCAGCGCCGTAGTTCTTCCTTCAGCTCTGCCGTGGGTTGACGGCCTTGTTGGAGGGTCACGAAGGCGGAGATGGCCTGACCTTTCAGATCGTCAGGGCGACCGACGACGGCGGCTTCGGCTACGGCTTCGTGGGCTACCAGTGCGGATTCTACCTCCATAGTACTCAAGCGGTGGCCGGAGACGTTGATGACGTCGTCCACGCGGCCCATGATCCAGAAATAACCGTCTTTATCTCTGCGAGCGCCATCCCCCGTGAAGTATGAAGGGGGAATCTGCGACCAGTATTGCTGCACGTAGCGGTCGGGATCTCCATAAATGGTGCGTGCCATTCCCGGCCAAGGCTGTTTGAGTATTAGGTAGCCTCCGGAACCATCGGGGACGGGTTTGCCGTCCATGGAGACGACTTCGGCCACGACGCCGGGAAGCGGACGGGTGGCGGAGCCGGGCTTAGTGGCGACGGCGCCCGGTATGGGACTGATCATGATGTTGCCGGTTTCGGTCTGCCACCAGGTGTCGACGATGGGGCAATTATTGTGGCCGATGACATCGCGGTACCACATCCAGGCTTCGGGATTGATGGGCTCGCCGACGGTGCCGAGTAATCGCAGGCTGTCGAGTCGATGCTTACGTGGCCACTGCTCCCCCCATTTGATGAAGGTGCGAATGGCGGTGGGCGCGGTGTAGAGAATGTTGACCTGATGGCGGTCGATGATGCTCCAGAAGCGGTCGGGTTCGGGGTGATTGGGAGCGCCTTCGTACATCAGGCTGGTGGCGCCGTTCTGCAAGATGCCGTAGACGATATAGCTGTGCCCGGTGACCCATCCGATGTCGGCGGTACACCAGTAGGTATCTTCTTCTTTGAGATCGAAAACCCATTTGGAGGTGAGATAAGTGCCGACGGAATATCCACCGGTGGTGTGCACGAGGCCTTTGGGTTTGCCGGTAGTGCCGGAGGTGTAAAGAATATAGAGGGGATGTTCGGAGTCGAGCGGCTCGGCTGGGCATTGGTCGGAAACGGAGGCCATGAGTTCATGCCACCAGTGGTCGCGGCCGGGCTGCATGTGGATGGGCGATCCGGTGCGCTGGTAAACGACCGCGCTCTTCACGGAGGGACCCGACTTCAGAGCTTCTTCAACGGCGGGAAAAAGTTTGACTTCGGCGCCGCGACGATAGGCTCCGTCTTGAGTGATGACGGCAATGGCTTGAGAGTCATGGATGCGATCGACGAGGGCGTTGGAGGAGAATCCGCCGAAGACGATGGTATGGGTCGCGCCGATGCGGGCGCAGGCGAGCATGGCGATGGGCAGTTCCGGGGTCATACCCATGTAGATGGCGACGCGGTCGCCTTTCTTGATGCCCAGCGACTTAAGCACATTGGCGAACTTTTGGACTTCGCGATGGAGTTGCTGATAAGTGAGCGTGCGGACTTCGCCAGGTTCGCTTTCCCAGATAATGGCGGCTTTGTTTTTGCGATGTGATTTTACGTGGCGGTCGAGACAGTTGTAGGAGAGATTGAGCTGGCCGCCCACGAACCATTTGGCCCAGGGGTGGTTCCACTCGAGGACTTTGTCCCACTTCTTGAACCAATGGAGTTCCTCGGCAATGCGACCCCAGAATTTGTCAGGATGGTCGACGGACTCGCGATAGATGCGGTCGTATTCTTCCGCCGACTTGATGTGAGCGTGTTGGCGGAAGTGCTCGGGACATTCGAATTTGCGCTGTTCTTGCAGGACGGAATCGATATTCACGGTGGGGTCCGCGGCCATGTAGGTCTCCGGTGTAAGCGTGTCAGGGAGATTCTAATGGGAAGCGTGGAGTTCGGGTAGGGGTGGAAGCGAATAAGCGCGCGTGTTTCCTAATCCGCAGCGAGCTCCATTACCGAAGTTGTGCGCTAGATCTGTGTTGATGCTGTTTCAGGCGAAACACGAAGCTGACGGTCATGCGTAGGTTGTTCTGGGCCTGGGTTGTGCCGGCAGCGTCGTAGAAAGTGGTGCGCAAGTAGTCTCCGATGACGCGGACCGCGACTTGCTGCGAGACCGGATGTTCGAATCCCAGACCCACCGCGTAAGAGGGCCGAGCCAACCATCCGTGAAAGTATTTGTTTTCGCTGATCGGCACGGCACCGTCGACTAGACTCGCACCGCCCAGCGCGCGAACGAATACCCGGGTATTTCTGTTCTGAACGAGAGAAAACACCGGACCAGTCTGAAGGTTCAGGAGATATCCTTGATGTGGGGTGCTGAGCACGTCGGAGGTGCGCAGGTAACTGGAGTCGAGCGTCGCGGCCCAGCGCGGGCTTAGAGCGAGGTTGCCACTGAAGTCCAAACCGTTGAGGTTGGTACGCCCGGCGGAGGCGATCGGCATGCTGAGGTAGCTATAGCCGACGCTTACATCGTAAGCCGGGCCAGCGACTGCGGGTGACGGTCCCGATACCAGCCGACTTTGTGCCAGTGCGGACGCTGCCATCACGAACACGAACAAATAGTTCTTGCCTATAATCCTCATCGTGTTTCTCATTACGTCCTTTCCGATCGGCAGCGCGGGTTTAGGGAACGGCTTTGGGGGTTATAGCAGCCGCGGGGGAAGCAATATTGAACGTGATCCGACAAGGTTCAGGGATTCACCGAACCCTGGGCAACGAGTTTCTTGTCAGCCTGGCTATAGCTTAGGAAGGGGAAAAATGGAGTAACCTCAAACGGCATTTTTTCCCTAGAGGATACAAGCGCAACCGGATTCGCATTCATCATGGTTAATTGATTGCTCCACGGGTCCAACTTGATACGGCTTCCGATAGGAAGAGCGGCAACCTGATCGATGCGCTGTTTCTCTAAGGTGGGCGCGGAGTTGAAAAGTGCAGCCATCCGGGTGGTGTTAGCACTCGTCATTCTGCCGCCGAGCCGCGGGCTGATCAAATTTGTGAGCACGGGCGAATGAGCCTGTAAAGTTTTGAGGAACAATCCGGCGTTGCCGAGTTTGTCTTTGTATGGCGAGTTGCCCAGCAACTCCATAGCTTTGGTGTCGGCAGCTTCTTCGTCCGCAGCGCTTCGCTCGAAATGGAGATGTTGGAAGGCATCGGCATCAGCAAAAAAGAAGCGGTCGTTGAAGGCAAGCCGGGTATCGACATGATGACCTAAGGCAATATGAGCAAGCTCGTGAGCCAGGACCATGGCCAAAGAGGCTTCGTCCGGCAATACATCCAGAAGGCCGCGGCTGACAACAATGGTGTGCCCGATTGTAAAAGACTCCAGGGGCAGCGTCAGCAGCACGCGGCAGCGCACATCAGGCTCGATTTGCAGCTTGTTGGTGATAATGAGGTTGTTGACCACGGTCTGTAGGATCTTGTCTACATCGCCGGGAGGCGCGAGCACACCGATCTTCTGAAGATGATCTACCGCGTTGTCTTCCGCCATCCGTTCCCACATACGCTGGGCTTCGACGGGGGCATTATCTTTGGCGACGGGGTGATCATCCACCGCGCTGTCAATCTTGATTTGCGTGAACTCTTCCTCGTGATTCAGTTGTTCCGGGTCGTAGGCCCATAGACGGGTCTGCGCCTTAAGGTACAAATCGTGGTATAGGGCGCTCTTGCGTTGTGTGCCCGATTCCTCGACGTAGATGTAGGAAGGCAGCCACACGTCGGATTGCAGATTAAAGCGCCAACTATCGAAGTGCAGATAGTAGGTGTAGTCGGAATGGCCGGAATAGGTTCCGTTGAAGCGGACAATCTTGAAGTCGCGGTCTTCGACCCAGATGCGTCCGGTAAACAACCCCTTCGGCGCTTTTTCCCGGGGCTGTACGTCGATTACGATGCAACGGGCTTCGCCAAGAAACTCGCGACGCACAAAAGTGAAATGGTAGTTAGTCTTCTGGAAGTCGGCATCGAGCAACACCATCTGCGCGAACCCTTGCGGCAAGAACCTGTACGACAGGGCGGCGGAGAAGGGATTCAAGGCGTGGTGCAAGAATCCTTTGTGGCGCTTCTGGAACACGGAATCGCGGGGACCATCATTCAGGTCAATGCGGCCCAGAAAGTACTGATCATTCACCGGCTCGACGTTGTGGTCGCTGTCTTCGTGGAGATTCTGGATGTAGGTTTCGGCCAGCGGGTGTAGGCGTTTCACGGTGGTAACAAAGGTGCGTTCGCGTTCCACCACGCGGTCGACGGTTTGGTCGAAGGAGAGTGTGGCTGGTACCTTGTTTTCGGCCGCAACACCTGCGATCGAGGATACAAGCAGCAGGAAAAGAATTGTTCTGAAACCGCGCATAGCTCTCCTTAAGAAATAAGCTCGAAAATGATGTGGACCAGGGCCGTCGAATCGACGGGCTGGCCTTCACGCAATGCTGGCGTGAACTTGATCTGTTCGGCGGCCTTTACGGCCTGTTCGTCGAGTCCATAACCGAGGCCTTGCAACACTCGCACTACGTGTACTCGCCCGTCGGATTTGAACAGGACTTCCAGGCGAACTTCTCCGTTGATCTTCTGTTTCCGTCCCTCATCGGTGTAATTGGGTTTAGGTTTGAAAGTGATTTCGACCGGAGCATTGGCTCCATTGCTGGGCTGGTGCGATTGCGCTTTGAGTCGGCTGCCAGCGCCGTTAAGCGGGTCGATCGCTCCGTTGCCGAATCCTGAAGTCATCACCACGTTGGGGTTTGTCGAACCGGTTCCGTGGCCGCTGCCTGATCCATTGCCGTTGACGTCGCCAAAGGCTCCTGGCTGCATGGCAGCGGCTAGCTTGGCGACCGGCGCGGTGACCGGACTGTCGTGGGAAAAAGTGCCGACTGCCACGATTTGAGAAGTTGGCGCAGCCGGCATTACTGGCATCTTGTTGTCCAGCTTCGGCGCTGGTGCCATCGGTTCAGGCTCCGATGGCTTGTGTTCGCGCACCGTTTTTACCTGTGGGGTGACGACGAGAGTCGCCAGGGTATTGCTTTCTATGACCGGTTTGCTTTCGAGTACCGGCTTGTTTTCCAGCCGCGGCTTAGGGTGCACCACCACGGGCGGGATCGCCGGCTGAGTCTCCTGGATCACGAGGGGTTGATAAGTCACGAGTTTCGTCACCCGATAGCTCTCAGGCGCGACCAGCTCTTGATGAACTCGTACGGTCACAAAGAGGAGGGATACCAGCAGGAGTGCCTGCACGCTCCAGCCAGTAAGGAAGGATTTCCAGCGCGGCCGCGGCGATGGCAATAATGTAAACAGGAGTGCCTCCGATTGAACTTTCCCCATTCGGGTGTTTTATGGCGCAATCACGATGCCACCGGCAATAGTGGATACTTCGCAAGCAACAGTTCTATCTGTCGTGGGGCATGAGAGTCGGAATACGAACTAAAAGAAGCATTTAGCTCACGGGCGAGCGGTCGGAGAAGGTCGGCTCTAAGAAGACTCACTGGCACGATGGTAACCGCATGGAGTCTTTCAGGTAATGCAGGGTAATCTGAAATTATGGCCATGGTGAAAGACTTGTTCACAGGGAAAAACTTTTCATACAGGATGGTTCGTGCAAAATGGGTCTTTTTCAAATGAGGCGATTTCACCGATTGATCTGAAGGCGTTTCCCCGCAAACCGATTCGCGAGGCGGACCGGTTTGCGGAGCTTCAGGACGACGGGTTAAGAGTTTGTGGTGGCTTGCTGCGCAACAGTTCGTCGAGGTCGCCGATTTTTTCGTCCAGGGCGTTGAGCTTGCGGGCCAGTCCCTGAATATCAGAAGCGGCTCGGCGGTTGACGTCGAAGTCGAGTTCGCTGCGCAGACGGTCTTTGGTGTCCTGGCGGTTTTGGCTCATCATGATGACCGGCGCCTGAATGGCTGCGAGCATGGAGAGAAAGAGGTTGAGCAGGATAAAGGGATAAGGATCCCAGGAAGCCTGGCCCATCGCCGTGCTGATGATGCTGTACACGACTAGAGCTGACAAGAAGATGATGATGAAGGTCCATGAACCCCCAAAACCGGCGACCCGGTCGGCGATGCGTTCCCCATAAGTGGCGTCCTGCTCGATGATCTGATTGGGGTTGCGAGCGGCACGCACACGCACCAGGCGCTGGGCGGCGTGGAACTGGCGGCCGAGCACGGAAAGCATGTCCATTCCGGCGTGCGGTTTGCGTTGCAACAGGATCATGATGTCGTTGCGATCGACCTCCACGCAAGTGGACTCTTCGATGGCCACGGCATTGGTCTGGTGGGGAGATTGTTCCAGCATGGAAGCGAAGCCGAAGAATTCACCGGTGACGGGTTCATCGACAATGACCTCCTGCTGGTCTTCGTCGACCGTGGTTAACCGGACTTTGCCGGAGACTATTACGTAGGCGCGGCCGCCGGGATCGCCGATCTTATAAATGCGCTGGCGGGGGCAGAAATTCTTGAGTTCCACCTGGCTGGACAAAACGGCGATTTCATCTTGGTCGAGCAGTGCAAACAACGGAACATGCTTTAGGATTTCCGGATCGGAAGCCATCAGTCACCTCTTGGAGTCAAGTGCAAAAGTGCCTAACCGCAAAGGACGCAAAGGAGTTCGCAAAGGTCGCGAAGACACCCAGGCTTAAGATCAAAATACCGCACAAACTTTGAGTCAGCGCGAGTCATTTTTCCAGTGGGCGAGTTCCGGAATGTATTCCTCCGGAGTTCCCTTCTCCAGCAGGTAGACTCCGGGCCCTTGCTGGCCGCGGACGGTGCGGCAGAACTCAGCGACGAAAAATCCAGATTGCAGAGCTTCGGTGAAAGCCCAGCGAGTTTCAAGGCGCCATTCGCGGGCGAGAGCAGGATCTTTGTGTTCGACCGATCCGATGTCGCTGGGAATCTCAATAGCAATTCTTTGGCGCAGCAGGGCGGCGGACAAATCGGTTCTCGTGGGCTTACCGTGGGCGTTGAACTGGATGAGCGGTTGCAGGGTACGGAGCGCGTCCAGCATTTCAGCGCGATGATCTTTGCCTTGCAAGCGAGTGAGCACACGGCGGCTGGTGAGCGGCCATTTCACCCACAGGCGATCGGTACTGTTGCGGTGCAGAGTGCTGGAAGTTTCAGGACCATAGAAATCGATCTTATAGCTCTGTGAAATCACTCCCAGCTTGGCGAAATTAAGGTGTGCATTCTTGCTCTGCAACGGATCGAAGGTCCAAGTCACTTCGGTGATACGAGAGCCGTTGATGCGCATAGCGAGAACGCGCTCCCGCTGCGCGAGTTTGAGCTTGAAACCGAGATCGGAATTACGGTAGGGGGCACGGACGGCCAGCATGTGGGAGTGCAGGTTGGGCCGACCATCCTCGACGCCGAGAAAACCAAAGGCGAAGCCGACCAGCGTGCCACCCTCAAAGGCACCGAGCCAGAGGTTTCCGGCCTCCTGGGTGGCGACGGCGAGAGTGAGGGGAGTGGTATCCAGATCAGAAAGTTCCCACACTTCCCTTTCCACCGATTCGACTTGTTTGAGGTCGTCGAAGCCTTTGAGATCACGAATGACGATCTGAGCTTTGGATTGTGGCTGGGCCATAGGAACAAACCGCGAGCCACTATAAATGAGAGGCAGCCCAAGGTAAAAGTTTGTAAAGGTTTCGGGCAAAGGGTCGTTAAGGAATAATATTGATTCTGTGGGAGTTCTGGGTTTCGCCCAGGGTCATCTGGCAGCGTAAAATCAAGGAGTCGCAGGCGGTTTTTTAACGTCTAAAGCGTAGCGATGACAGATCATAGGCAAATTGTTGGTTCATCATATCTTCTTTTTATCCGAGGCAACATGGGGCGAGAGGCAGTTAAGCAAGAACCGGTCGGAAGTAGCCTGCGCAGGCATCGCGGGTTTCTGTATTTCCGTCAAGCTGGGGCAGTGATTCTTCTTCTTTGCCTGGGGTGGTTGGGATGTGGCGGCGACCCGAAGCCGAGTTCGGCGCGCGCGAACACGACCCAGGCAGTGCCGGTGTCAGTGTCTACGGTTGAACGGCACGATATGCCGTACTACCTGACGGGGCTGGGATCAGTTTCGGCGTTTTACACGGTGAACATCAAGAGCCGGGTGGATGGCGAACTGGTAACGGTAAATTTCAAGGAAGGACAATTCGTAAATAAAGGTGAGCTGCTGGCGGTAATTGATCCTCGGCCTTACCAAGTGGTGCTGGACCAGTCGCAGGCCGCGCTATTCCGCGATCAAGCGCTGTTGCGCGACGCCAAGCTGAATCTTGATCGCTTCAAGAATCTGCTGCATGTGTCGGGCGCGATGTCGCAGCAGCAAGTGGATACTCAGGCCTCCCTGGTGGACCAACTGGACGGCACGGTTCGCAACGATCAGGCGACGATCGAAAATGCCAAGCTGAATCTGGTGTATTGTCACATCACTTCGCCGATTAGTGGGCGAGTGGGGTTGAGGCTGGTGGATCCGGGAAACATGGTTCATGCAACCGACACCAATGCCCTGCTAGTGATTACTCAACTTCAGCCCATAGCAGTGCTCTTCACTCTGCCAGAGGACAGCCTGCCCACGGTCTCCCAACACATGGTTAAAGGGACTCTGGAAGTGGACGCCTACAGCCGGGACGATCAAACGAAGCTGGACACGGGAAAGCTGGAGACGATCGACAACCAGATTGACCAGACGACCGGGACAGGAAAACTCAAAGCGGTGTTTGACAACAAGGGGAACGCACTTTGGCCGAACCAATTTGTGAATATCCGTTTACTGCTTGAAGTCAGGAAAGACAGTACGGTGATTCCAGCGGCTGCAATCCAGCGAGGGCCGCAGGGAACGTATGTGTTCATCGCCAAACCGGATAACACGGCGGACATTCGTCCGGTCACGGTGGCGTTCACGCAAGACAACCTGGCGAATATCGCGAGCGGGCTGTCACCCTCGGAAGTAGTAGTAACCGATGGCCAGGACAAGTTGCAAGCTGGCAGCAAGATTGAAGTACGGCAATCGAAACCGCCTGGCAACTCACAACCGCAACCAACTCCCAGCAATACTCCCTCCGGGAAGCAAGGTTCGGGAACTCCGACGTCATGAACCCGTCACGGATTTTTATTCTCCGGCCGGTGGCTACAGCATTGCTGATGGTGGCCATCATGCTGGTGGGATGGGTGGCGTACCAGCAGCTTCCGGTTTCTGCCCTGCCTGAAGTCGACTACCCGACCATCCAGGTAATGACGTTTTATCCGGGAGCGAACCCGGATGTGATGGCGTCATCAGTGACCGCGCCGCTGGAGCGGCAGTTCGGCCAGGTTCCTGGCCTGAGCCAGATGACTTCGACCAGTTCGTTCGGCAGTTCGGTCATCACGCTGCAGTTCGGGCTTGATCAAAGTATCGATGTGGAAGAGCAACAGGTGCAGGCTGCGATCAACGCGGCCACGACTTACCTGCCGACAGACCTGCCTAACCCTCCGATCTATAGCAAGGTGAATCCAGCGGATTCGCCGATCATGACGCTGGCGCTGACTGCGAAGAGCTTGCCGCTTTCGAAGGTCGAAGACTTGGCGGACACGGCGATGGCGCAAAAGATTTCGCAGGTCACAGGAGTGGGCCTGGTATCGCTCAGCGGCGGGCAGAAACCCGCGGTACGAATTCAGGCAAATCCCACAGCGTTGGCGTCTTATGGGCTGAGTCTCGAAGATGTGCGGACAGCTTTGGCGAACGCGAATGTGGATCAGGCCAAAGGCACGCTGAATGGGCCGCGGCAATCGTTCACCATTGGAGCGAATGATCAATTGTTATCGGGCGATCAATACCGCCCGATCGTAGTGGCCTACAGGAACGGGTCACCGGTGCGTTTGTCGGACATCGCGACGATCACGGACGGGATTGAGAACGTGATGCAGGCGGCCTGGATGAACCTGGACCCGGCCGTGATCATGAATATTCAGCGCCAGCCGGGCGCGAACATCATCAGCGTGGTCGACCGCATCAAGAAGCTATTGCCGCAGTTGCAGGCGGGGCTGCCGGCGGCGGTGAATGTGACCATTCTCACCGACCGAACGGAGACCATTCGGGCCTCGGTGAAAGATGTGCAGTTCGAGTTGATGCTGACTGTCGCGTTGGTGGTGATGGTCATCTTTCTCTTTCTGCGAAATCTGTGGGCGACATCGATCCCCGCGGTGACCGTGCCGCTTTCCATTGTGGGCACGTTCGGTGTGATGTATCTGCTGGGATACAGCCTCAACAATCTGACGCTCATGGCGCTGACCATCTCCACCGGATTTGTGGTGGACGATGCCATCGTGATGATCGAAAACATCGACCGGTATCTGGATGAGGGTGATTCGCCACTGGATGCGGCGCTTAAAGGCGCGGGACAGATTGGGTTCACGATTGTTTCGCTGACAGTTTCACTGATCGCGGTGCTGATTCCGCTGCTGTTCATGGGAGACATCGTTGGCCGGCTGTTCCGGGAATTTGCGGTGACGCTGGCGGTGACAATTCTGGTTTCGGCAGCGGTCTCGCTCAGCTTGACACCGATGATGTGCGCCAAGCTGCTTAAGCCGAAAGACAAGGAAAAGGAGACCTGGTTCTATAAATCGACTGAGAAATTCTACGAGGATGTTATCGCATTCTACGGCCGGACGTTGAAGTTCGTATTAAAGCATCAGCCTACGACGTTGCTGGTCACGGTCGGGACTTTGGTGCTGACGTTGTTTCTGTACGTGATCGTGCCCAAAGGATTCTTTCCGGTGCAGGATACAGGCGTCATTTTGGGGATTTCGGATGCGCCGCAAAGCGTCTCGTTCCAGTCGTTGGCGGATCATCAGCAAGCTCTGGCACGGGTGATTCTTCAGGACCCGGATGTGCAAAGCCTTTCATCGTTTATTGGAGTGGATGGCACCAACCTTACGCCCAATAGCGGGCGTATCCAAATCAATCTGAAACCCCGCGAGGATCGCAAGGCGAAAGCGACGGACATTATCCGGCGATTGCAGCCCAAGCTGGCCCAAATCGAGGGCATTGAGCTGTTCATGCAACCGGTGCAGGATCTCACAGTGGAAGACCGCGTGAGCCGCACTCAGTTTCAGTACACAATTGAGGACGCCGACGCGAAGGAGTTGAACACGCTGTCAGCCAAATTGGTAGACAAGCTGCGCACTTTGCCGGAGTTGCAGGATGTGGCCAGCGATCAGCAGAATGGCGGTTTGCAAGCCGATTTGACGATTGACCGCGATACCGCCTCGCGGTTGGGTATTCTGCCGGCGCAGATTGATAACACGCTTTACGACGCGTTTGGACAGCGTCAGGTTTCAACCATCTTCACGCAGTTGAATCAGTACCACGTGATTCTGGAAGTGGCGCCACAATTTCAGCAGAATCCGGGCTCGTTCAAGGATCTGTATGTGAAGTCGGCTACGGGGCCACAAGTGCCACTTTCCACATTCACCCAGCTCAACACCTCGAACGCATCGTTGGCGGTGAATCATCAGGGACAGTTTCCAGTGGTGACGCTTTCGTTCAACCTGGCGCCGGGAAAATCGCTGGGTGACGCCACTAAAGCGATCGACAAGGCGGAACAGGAAATCGGGATGCCGGCGAGCGTCCATACCGCGTTCCAGGGCACGGCGGCGGCGTTTCAAAACTCGCTATCCACGGAACCTTGGCTGATTGTGGCGGCGATTGTGACCGTGTACATCGTTCTGGGTGTGTTGTATGAGAGCTACATTCATCCCATCACCATTCTCTCCACTTTGCCTTCGGCCGGAGTAGGAGCGATTCTGGCATTACTGGTAACGGGCAACGATTTGGGAGTGGTGTCAATCATCGGAATTATTCTGCTGATTGGAATCGTCAAGAAGAACGCGATCATGATGATTGACTTCGCGCTGGAGGCGGAGCGCGTGGAACACAAACCGCCGGAGGAAGCCATATTCCAGGCCTGTCTGCTGCGTTTCCGGCCAATCATGATGACGACCATGGCGGCGCTGCTGGGCGGATTGCCGTTGGCGCTCGGCACAGGCACGGGATCGGAACTGCGGCATCCACTGGGAATCACGATTGTGGGCGGCCTGCTGGTCAGTCAGGCGCTCACCTTGTATACGACTCCGGTGGTTTATCTGTGGTTTGACCGACTGGCCAGGAAGTTCGAACGCCTGGGAATTGGCAACGCTATTGAGGAACCGGCGACGGGAGACTAGGCCATGAATGTATCTGCTCCCTTTATCAAGCGTCCCATCGGAACGTCGCTACTGACGCTGGCGCTATTGATGTCAGGAGCGCTGGCCTTCAGCTTTCTTCCGGTAGCGCCGCTTCCTCAGGTTGAGTTTCCGGTGATCCAGGTGTCAGCCAGCTTGCCCGGCGCCAGCCCGGAAACCATGGCCTCGGCGGTGGCAACACCGCTGGAGCGGCAATTCGGACGCATTGCCGGCGTCAACCAGATGACTTCGGTCAGCCAGTTGGGCGCGACCGGCATCGTGTTGCAATTCGATCTCACTCGCAACATTGACGCGGCGGCACGCGATGTACAAGCCGCCATCAACGCGGCGCGCAGTCAGTTGCCTTCTTATCTTCCCGGCAATCCCTCGTATCGCAAAGTGAATCCGGCAGATGCGCCGATTCTGATTGTGTCCATGACTTCCGACAGCGTGATGCTGCCGGACATTTACGATCAGGCGAATTCGATCCTCTCGCAAAAGCTGGCGCAGGTGGGTGGCGTAGGCCAGGTGTATGTGGCAGGCGGAGCCAATCCGGCGGTGCGTGCGGAACTGGATCCGAATCTGCTCAATAAGTTTGGCATCGGTCTGGATGCGGTGCGAACCGCTCTGGGGAATGCGAATGCAAACCGGCCTAAGGGCGAGGTCGGTAATGATGCTCATGCCTGGCCGATTACCGACAACGACCAGATGCTGCACGCCGACCAGTACCGGCCTCTGGTAGTGGCCTATAACGCGCAGAATGGGGCGGCAGTACGGCTGGGAGATGTTGGCACGGTATGGGATTCGGTGGAAGACGCGCACATTTATGGACTCTCCGACGGCAAGCCCGCAGTTCTGCTGATTATCTTTCGCCAGCCCGGCGCCAACATTATTCAGACGGTGGACAATGTACTCAACCTGTTGCCACAGCTGGAAGCGACAATCTCGCCTGCCATCAAGCTGACCATCGTCTCCGACCGTACCACCACGGTGCGGGCTTCGTTACGAGATATCGAGATCACGCTGGTGATCTCAGTTCTGTTGGTGATCGGTGTGGTGTTTGTTTTTCTACGCACGGTGCGGGCGACGATCATTCCCAGCATCGCAGTACCGCTTTCGCTGATTGGCACGTTTGGGGTGATGTATCTCCTGCACTATAGCTTGAACAATTTATCGTTGATGGCGCTGGCAATCTCCACCGGCTTTGTGGTGGACGATGCCATTGTGGTGCTGGAGAACATTACCCGCTATCTGGAACAGGGGATGAAACCGGTGCAGGCGGCGTACCGCGGGGCGCGTGAAATCGGATTCACGGTGCTCTCGATGAGCACCTCGCTGGTGGCGGTGTTCATTCCTATTTTGATGATGGGAGGGATTGTCGGCCGGCTGTTCCGGGAATTTGCGGTGACCTTGAGCGCGGCCATTGCGGTGTCGCTGATCGTGTCACTGACCACGACACCTTCGATGTGCGCGCAGTTGCTCAAGCCCCTGCGTGAGGAGAAACACGGGCACGCGTACCAAGCCAGTCAAAAGGTATTTGATGGAATTCTGAGAGTGTACGGAATCGGCTTGGGTTGGGTTCTGCGCCATCAATTTGCGGTGTTGCTAATCACAATCGTGACCGCCGGCTTGAGCATTTACATGTATATTGACGTTCCAAAAGGGTTTTTTCCTCAGCAGGATACAGGGCGCATTCAGGGGTCGATTCAGGCGGCACAGGATATTTCCTTCGATGCCATGAGCCAGAAGATGCGGCGCTATGTGCGGATTGCGATGGCGGACCCGAACGTAGTGCACATGATCGGATTTTGCGGCGGGACCACAGCCATGAACCAGGGACGCATGTTTATCACCTTGAAGAAAGACCGGAAGCTGACTGCCGACCAGGTCATCAACGAGTTGAGCAAGAAGTTTGCGGAGGTGCCCGGAGCGACGCTCTACATGCAGGCGCAGCAGGACCTGAACATCGGCGGGCGTCTGAGCCAGGCGCAATATCAGTACACCCTGCAAGGCGAGGATTTGAATGAGCTGAATACGTGGGCCCCGCAGTTGCTCCAGAAAATGCGTGCCATTCCGCTTCTTATGCAAGTCAACACCGACCAGCAGGACAAGGGATTAGCGGCGAACCTGATCATTGACCGCGACACGGCGTCGCGGCTGGGAGTGTCGGCGGCTGATGTCGATACGATTCTGTATGACGCGTTCGGACAGCGACAGGTCTCGACCATTTACGAGCCGCTGAACCAGTATCACGTGGTGATGGAAGTTGCGCCGCAGTTTCAGGAGAATCCGGATACTCTGCAAAACACCTATGTGAACTCATCGACGGGAGCCACGGTTCCACTTTCGGCTTTTACTCACTACGGCCCTGCGAACACCTCCCTGGGGGTTAACCATCAAGGACAATGGCCGGCGGTGACGATTTCGTTCAATCTTGCTCCGGGTGTCTCATTGGGACAGGCAACCACAGCGATCGAGAAAGCGCAGCGGGCGATTGATTTTCCCGCGACTATCCAAGGCAGTTTTCAGGGAACGGCGGCGGCATTCAAGGATTCACTCTCCAGTGAGCCCGTGCTGATCTTGACTGCGCTGCTCACGGTTTACATTGTTTTGGGGATTTTGTATGAGAGCTACATTCATCCCATCACCATTCTTTCCACCATTCCCTCGGCCGGTGTGGGGGCGCTGCTGGCGCTGAAACTAACCCATAACCAACTGGATGTCATTGGCCTGATCGGCATCATCCTTCTGATTGGCATCGTGAAGAAGAATGCGATCATGATGATCGACTTCGCGCTACTGGCGGAGCGGAATGAAGGTAAATCGCCGCTGGATGCGATTCATGAGGCGTGCCTGCTGCGTTTTCGTCCCATCATGATGACCACGATGGCGGCTTTGCTGGGCGGCCTGCCGCTGGCGCTGGGGACGGGGATCGGCTCGGAATTGAGGCGGCCGCTTGGCATCACGATTGTGGGTGGATTGATCGTTAGCCAAGCGCTGACTTTGTTCACGACTCCGGTGGTTTATCTCTATATGGACAGGCTGCGACTGTGGCTAACGCGTCTGTTCGGCCTATCAAGACCCGTTTCGCCGGCTACGAGTCACGCGGATTAGGTTCGTTCGCGCCGATTAGATGTCAAAAGAGTGGGCGCGAAGCTGAGGCAGCCCAGCCGAAAACTCCTTCGATTATTCTCCTGCTCCCCTGTTGATTCGCTGTTCGTCCCATTTGCCCGCCTTTTGCCTCTCAGGGGCGAGATCTTAATTGTGGAAAAAATGGGCGAAACCCCATGCACCACGATCACTTCTCGACATTTATCATGATCACAAATCATTGTTTCTAAAACAGATAGAGTGTTTCCACAGAAAGCCGAGACACGTGGCCAAAGAAAATCCTTGCATTTTGCTATAGTGTTATAGTTAACTACATAACTAGATGTTGCAAGAGAACATTGAAAATGCAATCACGCCTCGCAGTTTCGGTTCTATTCGTTCTACTCGCCGCCCGTGCCGCCACCCAGCCGGATGCGCAAAAGGCCTTCGCAAAATTGAAGAGTCTGGTGGGTTCCTGGAAAGGCTACGCGACATCTCTGCCGCAGCCAGCCGACAGGCACAGCAAGCTCATACAAATCTCGCTCCGCGTGACGTCGATGGGTAACGCACTGATGCATGAAATGCAAAAAGATCTCTGTAACAGCACGGAAAAGGAAAAAGGAGAATACTGAACATGAAATCACGAATCGCACTTTCGTTTCTATTCGTTCTGATCGCCGTCACCGCTTTCGCAGCGGACACGGCCGTGGCTCCTGCGCCGTCCGAGGCAGAGAAGTCGTTCACAACCATGAAAAACCTGGCGGGAGAGTGGGAAGGGCCCGCCACCGTGGCGGAGATGCCAGAGATGTCAGGCGGCAAGATGCACATCTCGCTGCGCGTGACCTCGAGGGGACACCTGCTCGTGCACGAACTTCAGGAAGCAGGAACGCCGTTCGATGCGACCAAGTACGACCATCCGGTTACGATGGTTTACCTGGACGGAGACCAGCTCACACTGATTCACTATTGCGATGCCGGGAACCGGCCGCGCATGACCGGCAAGCTGTCGCCCGACGGCAAGACAGTCGAGTTCGAGCTCAAGGACATCAGCGGCGACCCGGCGGTTCACATGCACCACTCGGCGTTCACCCTTATCGACGCCAATCATCACACCGAGGATTGGACTTTCATGATGAACGATAAGCTGATCCACGCGCACTTCGACCTGACGCGGAAGAATTGACTGGAGTGTTTCTGGTTATCTGGAGCCGATGATGGACCGTGAGTGGAACGACAATCAGCCGATTTACCGCCAGCTTCGCGACCGCGTCGTCGCCATGATTCTCGACGGCGTACTCAAAGAAGGCGACCCGCTACCATCGGTGCGGGTGGTCGCCGCGGAGTATCGGGTCAATCCGCTCACGGTCCTGAAGGGCTATCAACAACTCGTGGACGAGCAATTGGTAGAGAGCAGGCGAGGTCGCGGCATGTTCATCAATGCGGGCGCGCGCAATCTGCTGCTGAAAGGCGAACGCCAGAAGTTTCTTGCGGAAGAATGGCCCAGGGTGCATGAGACCATTCAGCGGCTTGGCTTGAGCACGGAAGAACTGCTGAATGGTGACGCACCCCGCCCATCGACCAAGTCTGAACAGGAGAAACCCAAGCCATGACAGTCATAGAAGCACGCGGTCTGCGCAAATCCTTCGGCACCACCGTCGCGCTCGACGGTGTCAATCTGCGTGTCGAAGAGGGCCGCATCCTTGGACTCATCGGTCCCAACGGCGCAGGCAAGACCACAGCGCTCGACGCGATTCTCGGCCTTACCCCATACCAGGGGGAACTGAGAGTGCTCGGACGCGATCCCGCGACCCAGCGCGATCAGCTCATGCGCGATGTCTGCTTTATTGCCGATGTAGCCGTTCTGCCGCGCTGGATGCTGGTTTCGCAGACACTCGACTACGTGGCCGGCGTGCACCCGCGATTCGATCGCGCCAAAGCGGAAGGTTTTCTCGCCAAAACCGACATCAAGCGCAGCAGCAAGATCAGTGAATTGTCGAAGGGCATGGTGACCCAGTTACACCTCGCGCTGGTCATGGCCATTGACGCGAGGTTGCTGGTGCTGGATGAGCCGACAATCGGCCTCGACATCCTCTATCGCAAGCAATTCTACGATTCACTGCTGAACGACTATTTCGATGGCAACCGTACCATCGTCGTGACCACCCATCAGGTGGAAGACGTTCAGCACGTTCTAACCGATCTCATGTTTATCAACCGCGGCCGCATCGTGCTGACTTGCACGATGGAAGAATTCGAGTCGCGTTATGCGGAAGTGACCGTGCATCCCCAGCATGTCGCCGCGGCACGGGCGCTCAAGCCAATCTACGAGCGCCAGTTGTTGGGTCGGAGCATTCTATTGTTTGACCATGCCGATCGCCAGCAACTCGCCGCACTCGGCGACGTCCGCACTCCCAGCATCGCTGACCTGTTCGTTGCCCTCATGGGCAACCAGGCCGGCGAGACCCAAGGAGCAGCTAGATGAATACCCAATCAAACGCCGTTTCGGATTCTCCCCGCAACTCGCAGGCCATTCCGCCCACGTCTCTGTCGCAGACGCGGCCCCTGTACTGGTCGATACGACGAGAAATTTGGGAGAACCATTCCATCTATGTCGCGCCACTGGCTATCGCCGCCGTCTACCTGCTCAGCTTTGCGGTCAGCGTGATTTGGCTGCCAAACAACATGCGTGAAGTTTGGATGCCGCACACCATGCGCGAAATGGCCACTCTCAAAGTGACAGATAGCCTGATCGGGCTCGCCATGCCGTATAGCCACGCCGCCATGTTCGTCGGGCTGGTCGCGTTCCTGGTCGGAATTTTCTACTCGCTTGAGGCCCTACACGGCGAACGCCGCGATCGCAGCATCCTTTTCTGGAAGTCGCTGCCAGTTTCCGATCGAACGACCGTGCTCTCGAAGGCGGCCATCCCGCTCGTGGTTCTGCCGCTGATAGTCCTCGCGGTCTCCGTTTTCCTGCAACAGATTATGCGGCTGCTGAGTTTGTCGGTCCTGGTGATAAACGGCGGGAGCGCAGCGACGCTGTGGACTCGGCTGCCACTGTCCGAGATGGAATTGGTGACGCTTTACGGCACGGCCGTGATTGTGCTGTGGCACGCGCCCATCTACTGCTGGTTTCTCTTGGTCTCAGGCTGGGCGCGGCGCGCGGTGTTTCTCTGGGCCGTGGTGCCGTTGCTAGCGATTGCCGCCATGGAGAACATTGCTTTCCACACTTCGTTTCTGGGATCCATGCTGCTGGGTCGCCTGGTTGGATTCTCCGAGGCCGCTTTCGACCTCAAGGACAAGAATGGCGTTCCGATCGATACGCATTTCATTCCGCTAACGCAGCTAGCTCCGGCGAGGTTCTTCAGCAGCCCGGGTCTGTGGCTCGGGCTGCTAGTTGCCGCGGCCTTGCTCGCGGCAGCGGTGCGCCTGCGCCGTTATCGCGAGCCGCTCTGAGTCGGGCGCACTTGATGAGGAGGAAGTATGCAATCGCCACTATTGGCTCTTCACATCACCGGCGGCACCCTGGGAATACTGTCTGGGTTCGGTTCAAGAATGCGTTCAAAGAGAAAATGATGGGTCGCATGACTCTTGTTCCGGTCACTCGTTTAAGGAGAAACAATTATGAGCACCGCCGTAATGACTAACCGGTTGGAACTGAGTTCCGTTGCCGACGGCGCATTGAAGGCAGCCGCGCGATTTTGGTTTGCGGTGACCGTTGTCGGCCAATTGGTCTTCGCGTTTACGGTAGCTTCGTTCTACGCTCTCACGGCACTGCGAGGGGATTACCACAAGTGGAATTTCACGAACGGTTATGTCCCCGGCTTTTCCATGGCCAATACCGCTGTGGTCATGCATGTTGCTTCCGCCGCATTCATCATGCTCGCCGGGGCGGTTCAGCTAGTTCCGCAAATCCGCAACCGCTTTCCGGTCTTTCACCGCTGGAATGGCCGTATCTACATGCTGACCGCCGTCACCCTCAGCGTGGCTGGCCTTTACATGACCTGGATACGCGGAAGTGTTGGCGACCTTTCTGTACACCTGGGTTCGACTCTGAACGCCGTCTTGATCTGGCTTTGCGGCGGCATGGCGCTGCGCTATGCATTGGCTCGCGATTTCAGGACTCATCGCCGCTGGGCACTTCGCTTTTTCCTGGTGGTGAGCGCGTCGTGGTTCTTCCGGATTGGTTTTTTCTTGTCGTTTCTCGTCAATAAGGGCCCCTTCGGTTTCGATCCGAGTACGTTTCGCGGGCCGTTCCTCACGTTCATGTCTTTCGCCCAATTCCTAATCCCCCTTGCCGTTCTCGAAATCTATCTACGGACGCAGGACCGCCCAGGCGCGCTACGGCGCATGGCTACCGCAGGCATGCTTTTTGTACTGACCCTGGTGATGGGCGCCGGGCTTTTTGCAGTCGCCATGGCGCAATGGGTACCTCAAGTCAAAGCCGCGTACGACCCGCGTACATCGATCGCCGAAACTCTCTCGGCGACCATCGCCTCCAGCGGCATGGACGCGGCCGCGAGGCAGTACCATGACCTCAAAGACGCCGGATCCCCCGCCTACAACTTCGATGAAAGTGAACTCAACAATCTCGGATACGAGTTCATTCGGGCGAAGAAGTTTAAGGAAGCCATCCGCATTCTCCAGCTGAACGTCGAAGCCTATCCACAGTCGAGCAATGTCTACGACAGCCTCGGCGAGGCTTACCTTGACGACGGCAACAAACCGCTGGCTATCTCCAACTATAAGAGATCGCTTGAGCTAAACCCAAAGAACCGCGCTGCCGTCGAAGTGCTTAGGAGACTCAACGCCCCATAATTGGTTGTCACCCCAGGTTAGTCAGGGGCGACTCGAAACGTTGGCGGGTGGCCGAAAGCACCAAGGTGCGCGCATCGAGCCTGTGGTAGCGCGGTCAAAAGCGAGCTACCCCCGACGGGGATTCGAGGGCAGCCGAGCCAGATCAGGAGGATCAGAATTGAGCTCCGCCCACTTCGTCCTGGGAAACGTCGGTTCGCATGTCCATCCAAGCCGCGAACATCGTACGCCCATTGAACACATGGCATCGGTAATCTCCCATGAAGCCACCACCAAAGCCATCATTCAGCGGATTGGACATGGTGCTTGAAAGTGCACCGCTCTTGAAAGTCGCGCCCCCGTTGGTGGAAACGGCAGCAAAGGGCTGGTATTCAAGGTTAGAGGGATCATTACGACGATCTAGCCAGGTGACGCCGATGGCGCCATTCTCTGCCACATTAATCCATTGAAAGAATTCGTCACCTTTGTTCGAGTTGCTAACTCTTACCGGCTTTCCAAAAGTATTACCACCGTCCGTCGAAGCAGCCACAAATACTTGCATCTGTGAACCGCTCCAGTTGTAGAACGAGACATAAACTTTGGCGGTGGAACCGCTGCCAAACACTGCATTGCTGGCAATGTTGCTGACACGTTCGTCGGTATTGGGCAGAGAGCCATAGAATCCGCAGCCGCAGGAATCGGGAACCAAGGACGGGGTGGCAATCGTGATGGGAGCGCTCCAGGTGTTACCGCCGTCGGTGGATTTCGATAGCAGCATCTTGGCTATGGTTCCACCGCAATCGCCTGCCGGGCCATTGGCTGCACAGCGCTGCCAACTGACATAGACTGTCCCATCGGCGCCGACGGCCAGGTCACTGAACTGATCCACGCTCGTGGGATAGAACTGTTCGGTGTCCACCACTTTCGTGGTCCAGGTTTTGCCTCCATCGTTCGAATGGGAAACCGAGATCTCACTGTCGCTGGAACCGTCGAACTGCGTGATCGACACATACAGGGAATTGACGAAGGGACTCTTCGGGTTCGTGTCGACCTCCAGCCATGGTTTATCAGCTAGAGAGCCTAACAGCGGGGTGCTTACGATGACCGGCGTTCCCCAAGTCTGGCCATTATTGGTAGAAGACGAGAGAACCACGTCGGAGTTTTGGATGCCACCGGCATAGGCAACATTCTTCAGGTCGTATCCCACGATCGGATCCCCATCACCACCGCTCCCGGGGGAACAGGTTCGCGTCCAGGTGGAACCACCGTCCGCGCTGGAATAAAAGCCCTGGATATTCGAGCAGTTATAATCGTTGCCTCCAGTGAGCAGCTGTTTGGGGTTCTTCAGATTTGTAGCAATAGGATCTTCGTTCACCGGTTGTCCGCCCCCAGATGCCTGCACGTTGGGTAACGCACAAGGAGTGGGGCTGCACGTCAGATTCTTGCCGCTCGAAAGGAGACGGTTTGTTTCCGCCGGATGCAACAACCCAGCCCGATACGCGCGGGCCGCCAGCACACCGCCCGAGATGGGACTTTTCGGCAGCGTTTGCGCATTTAACAGGACTACGAGTTGAAGTAGTACAACGAGAGAGACCACGCAGGCGAGCACGCGAAAAAGTTTCAAGGATTCCTCCAGGCTAAAGTTTTGCAATCTTGTTCTGCTTGCACTAGCGACACCCGACAAACTTGAACGACGCAATACGCGTACTCCAGTTCGTCTGTTGGCCGGTTTTGTAGTATTGGTTGGTATACCAAAACGTGCAATCGTCGCTGGGGTCGACCGAAATGCTGTCATAGTCACCCCACATCGTGTCTGTCGTTGAATTACTTCCGTTCAGGATGATCCGCTCGCCTTCCATAGTTCCCAAGGGATCAGTCGGAACCCGCCCGGTATATCCAATAGAGGGATACATGGTGCGGCTGGAGATTCCATAGCCCATGGCGATATCACCCGCGCTGTCCATCGCCGAGCTGCCCATCCAACGCAAGTTTGTGTCTGGCGCGTAAGTTCCCTGCTGGAATACCGCGAAGTTCCCATCTTCCGCAGCGCGCAACTCGTACCAGCGTACGCCCACCGTTCCCGTCCCTGAGGTCGTTGCGGCATCCACCGAGTGCGTAACTACAATGGCTTCGTGGTCTGAGAAGTTGCGGTATGCCGCTCGATACATCAGCCGATCGCTTAGCGTTTCGAGCGTGATCTGGTTTCCCTTTTGTGGGACGCAGGCCCGGTAGTAACCGCTTGCCGGACACGCCGGCTCATAGGCGGCAACCGCTATTTCTGCCGGTCCGCTGAAACTCGAGTTTTTCGGATTCTTAAAATCCGCGTGGAACTTGAAAAGCTGAATCGCATTGGGTACGGAATTGATTCCTCCCAAAAAATAATCAGGAGCGCCCGCTGGCGGCAGCGTGCGTCCGTCGAGGTCGGCTGGCAGCAAAGTGTGCAGACCCTGCACGGTAAAGCAAACGGCCGATGCCTTGTCACCCCGCAGCATGGCTGCGCGGTCAAGCGCACACGAGATCGCCGACGCATTGAATTGGCTGTTCATCCCCAGATAGTACGCATCCGGCCAAACTCCCAGTTTTTGATAATCAATGGAATCAAACTTCATCGCATATCGGTTATATGCACCGGTGGCATCGGAGGTCTGAGAGACCGCAACACAGACGTAGCCGAATGCTTCACCTGAAGGCAAGCGCTCTGCCTGGCCGACGATCACCCAGCGGTCCGCGATCTTGTCGTACTGCGCGACCGGATCGGCAATCAGGGTTTTCTCGCAGGCTCCCCCAAATTTCTGCCAGATCGCGCTGAGGCCAACCGGGCCCATCAGGATTTTGCCGGTCTTGTCAAACACCGCGAGCGACGAATTGACCACCTGCACGTACTGCGTCTTGCCAGCGGCACCCGTCGGGTCAGGCGCCGCACTGCTGTCGTGAAAGCCGTAGTCGCCTTCACCAATGCCGGCAACATTCACGCCAGCCACTGTCGAAAGCGTGCCTTTAGCCGAGCTTTGCACAACCGGATCCGGGAAATTACTTGCAGGCACAGGTCTGCGCGCTTGCTCACCCGGAGCCTCTTCGGAGCGAGCAAAGTTGGCGACGCGAGGCCCGCTGCGGATCATCTCGCTCAATCGTGGCGAACTGTCATGATGGTCCTCCAAAACGAGGGCAGGTCCCCTGGCAACGTCCTCAGCGGCTGCGGGCATTACGGCCACAAATGAAAGCAAAATGGAGCAGAGCAACGGCATAAGTTGCGTTCGGGGCTGTGACATGTGAAGGTCCTCCCTAAGAGTGCTGCCGAAAGAGTGCTGCCGAACCGGCAGCAGCATGCTATCAGAGAAATGTGGAATCGACTATTCCAAATAGTTGATGCATCGACGGCACCTACTGCGGCACGCGATCTAACGGTAGAGTTGCTTATCGGGGAACGAGCACCAAAGGTTGTCTTGGTCGTGGTGGGATTGCTGTCTACGGCGAGGTTTATCCCGTGGCGATGATTTCGTGTTAGCGAGTAAACTGAAACACGGTGCCGTATCCGTTCGCACCACCCTCCAGAGTTGTTCCGTAGAGTACACCCTTCGATTGGTCAAGAATCACGTTACCGTAAGGCTTGGCTCCATCGGGACCCTGGAAACTGTAGAAAATCTGGCTCCAAGCACCGCCCGGCTTTGACGGCGGCATCAACCGAAACACTGTACCGCAGCCGGCTCCTTTCGGTTCGCATGGGCCGTTCCCGCCCAGGTTCGTGGTTCCGTAAAGCGCGCCGGTCGAGTCAATCGCCAAGGCTGCAAGCGGGTTAGCGCCGTCCGTATTGTTAAAGAGAAGGAGAGATGATTCGGTCCATGCGCCCCCCTTCACTGTCGGCGGACTCAGCTCAAAAACCACGCCGCATTTGTTGCTGCAAACACCAGCGCCACCGTTGTATGTGGTGCCGTATAAATTACCTTTGGGGTCAAAAATAACCCCGGCATATGGGTAGCATCCGTCACTTCCGGTGAAGGAGTGGAGGACGGTTTCGGTCCAAACGCCATTCACCTGCGTTAGCTGGAAGACCGTTCCGCATTGGGAGTTGCCTCCGCCGCCTACCGTCGTGCCGTAAAGATTGCCAGCCTTGTCGGCAATCACGCCACCTTTGGGAGCGCTTCCATCATTTCCGCCAGCAAATGCATAAAGAGTAGTTTGGGCCCACGATCCATCCGGTTGCGGCGACAACTCCAGCACCAGTCCATTGCTATTGCCGGAATTAAACTCGACGGTAGTGTAGAGATCGCTCTTCTGGTCGAGAATTGGCGTCGCGAGGGTCCCATCCCCCCCGGATCGATAGATGGGGTTGAGGCTCCAGCTTCCATCCAGTTCGGTCAACTGATAGACGGCGGTACTTCCGCCCGCAGTTGCGCCATAGAGATTTCCGGCTTGATCAAATACAAGATTGCTGTTCGGCGGATAGGGATCCTCGAATTGGAAGTCGTACGGGACACTCTCAGTCCAGGTCCCACCGGTTTGTGACGGGGGGCTAAGTTTGAAAGCGACGCCACAGGCTCCTCCCTCATTGCAGGAGTCGTAGTCGCCGCCGGATTCGCCGGTACCGTAAAGAGCGCCGGTCGAATCAAAAATCAAACCAGCCATGGGACTCCCGCCGTCGCTTTGGCCTTTGAAGCTGTACAGAATGGTGTGTTTCGGGCCGGCAGCCATCGCGGTCCCTGCAAGCAGCCAGGCTGCCAAGATCGGAAGGGCGTAATGCATGAGAACAGTGCATAGGGATGCTCTAGATTTCATTTTTAATCTTCTCCTCTTCCGAATTCGAGGCGTTGCAGCTGGGCAGCGGGCTGGTTACTGGCTGACCCAAAACACAGTTGCTCCGCCGTTGCTAGTTGCAGTTCCGGAAAATCCCACCACTGCGGTCTGGCCACTTATGGAAACGGACTGCCCAAAGTAATATCCGCTCCCTCTGGTTAGCTTGGCAGCATATGCAGAGGTTGTCTGCCAGCCGCCCTCGGGCTTCAGAAACGTATAAGCTGCGCCTCTCCCGGACACTCCGTCCACGGGGGTATATGGCGCGCCAATGAAAACCGCATTTCCGCTGATAGTAACCGACTGACCGAACCAACCCTGTATCGTAAATAAGGGATACAACTCGGCAGTTTGAGTCATGTTTTGCCAGCCGTTCGATGGCTCTTCATAGACGTAAGCGGCGCCGACTCCAAGGCTGTCGTCCTGCGGAGAACCCACCACCACCGTGTTGCCGTCGATGGCTACCGAATAGCCAAAATCGTCGGCTGATCCCACCTCGGTACCGGTGAGTTCGGCATTGTAATTCGAAGTAGTTACCCACCCAGTCGCGGGCTCAACATAGACGTAGGCTTGTCCCATGAAGATTTGGCCGTTATAGCAGCATCCGGTCGCTCCCACCACTACCGTGTTTCCACTTATGCCAACCGAAGAACCGAACCCAGCACCGGAGAAAGGATAGCCTTGGACATAGAGCACAGCCGTTTCGGTTGAGTCAACCCAGCCATTCGACGGCTTGACGTAAACCATGGCTTCCCCATAGGAAAGTGCGTGGGTACCGACTTGCAGGTAGACATTCGGAACACCGACAAGGATGGTGTTTCCATCAATGGAGACGCTACTGCCAAGGTGATCTTCGCCTTTTTGGTCTACATGGTAGCCGGTTAACTTTGCGGTCTGGGTCATATTTGTCCATCCACCGGCCGGCTTGACGAAAACGTACACAGCACCCTGTTGCTGAATGCCGTTCACTTCGGTCCAAGGCGCTCCAATCACGATGGTGTCGCCGCTGACTGCGACCGCGGCGCCAAAGTGGTATGCATTGTCGGATGGGGTCAGAGTTGCGACCTGAGTCATGTTCGCCCAACCATTCACTGGTTTTACAAACACGTAAGCGGCGCCAGTTCTGCTCTGGCCAACGGTGACGCCTTCAGCACCCACTACAACCGTATTGCCATCGACCGCCACTGCGTCACCGAACGCGTCTTCCGGCTGCTCACCCGAAGAGCTCAGTTCCGCGTGATGAATCATCACCTTGGGAGAGACAGGATAGTGTGCAGATGTGTCGGAGGCGTGATCAGAGGCTCCAGCAGGCAGATAGAGCAGAAGCACTGCGCTCAAAACCGAAAGGAATAGTCGCCCACCAAGCCCGCTCTTGATCGATGTTCTCATTGGATCAGTGGCCCTCAACTTTCCCTAAAATTGTGCCCTCATTTCTTGGGCAGTGCGTTGGGCCAATTCAGACGCTGAACAACCAGCATGGGGCGGAGTTGTACGGAATGCCACTGCGACGTTCTGGACCGAAGAGACCTCGTAAAAATGAACACTATCACTTTGTATGGTGCAAGAACAGCGCTAATAGTGCAGATACGCACAGAAAGACCGCGTCATGTGCAATCCGTTGCACACAGGGCCCTCGGGAAGTGCTTGCCCACTGGGCTAGGACGGTCTTAAGTTTTTGCAATGGAAGCTCGGCTCGGCGAGATGGTCGATCCAAATCGACGTATCGGCTAGAATCAGCTCGGCCGAGTCCTGCGGCGTGGAATACTCTTCAATACGGGCATTGTGCCTCCCAAGGATGCCAATCTGCGGGCGCTTTCCCGCTCGACAAGGGCTTTGAGAGCTTCACGCATCAACGCTGTTGTCTCCGTTATCCGAGTAAATTCCTGAGCGATGCGTACGAGATCGTCATCCAGCACAACGGTTATTCTCATGAATACTCAAAACTAATTATCGCATCAGGGATGTCGGTTGTGTGCTTACCTCAGTGTCGGGTGAGTGGCCTCTCGTTCTCAGCGACTTAGCTCGGCCTACAATATCCGCACCCGTCATCCGTCTACACCAGTAGATGGATTTGACGCTGAGAAACCGGTGGCTGATGAGCCAGCAGGATCAACGCATCTCGGAAGCGATTGCCCGCGATGAGCCTCGGCTGCGCAACTTCATTCGCCGGCGCGTGCCTGACCCGCGCGACGCCGAGGACATTCTTCAGGACGTCTTTTACGAGTTGGTGGAAGCGAATCGCCTGCTGATGCCGATTGAGCACGTCACCGGCTGGCTGTTTCGCGTGGCGCGCAATCGCATTATCGATCTCTTCCGCAAGAAGCGGCCGGAGAGCTTTAGCGATGCCGCCGACGAAGATGGAGAAGTGCTGCGGATCGAAGATCTTTTGCCATCGCCCGATGCCGGCCCGGAAGCACTTTACTTCCGCCACCTGCTGCTGGATGAACTGGAACTTGCGCTCGACGAACTGCCAGAGGAGCAGCGCGAGGTGTTTGTGGCGCACGAGTTCGAAGGACGCAGCTTCAAGCAGATGGCAGCCGAAACTGGCGTAAGTGTGAATACGCTGCTCTCGCGCAAACGCTATTCGGTGCTGCATCTGCGCGAACGATTGCAAAACATTTACGACGAATTTATGAAAGCGTGAGGGAGTGAACATGAGCAGATTACAGAAGATGATTTTCATTGTTCCAGCGGCGATTCTGGGGATGGTGATATTTGTCGCCGTCGGCGGCAAAATAGTGATGGATCTATGGAATTGGCTGCTGCCGCCGTTGTTCGGGTGGCACGCGATCACCTTTTGGCAAGCTCTGGGGGTTCTGGTGCTATGCCGCGTGCTGTTCGGCGGACACGGATGGCGCGGTCATGGGCGCTCCAGCTTCCGTCGCCGCATGAAAGAGCGCTACGGCCACATGACCCCGGAGGAGCGGGAACAATTTCGTCAACGCATGCGCGAACGTTGCGGCTTCGGCCCGTCGACGGTCGAGAGCAAGGGACAGTGAGGGGCTTCCGGTCAATTCGATTCCTGTCTCTGCAAAGAAACGCAGAGACTAAGGACGGGGCACCCACTGTTCGTTCGTGGACACTCTCCGGTTGAAACCGGACACACTTCGATTCCCTCACACCAACGAACTCCCGCAAACCGCCTGTTATCATTAAATTGCATTCGCAATACTTTGGCTCAGGAATTGCCATTCCTCCTATGTAGCCCGTTGTTACCCAGAGGCCGAAGATGAACACCCTGCTCCAGGACCTGCGATTCGCCTTTCGTCAGATACACCATTCTTCCGGCTTTGCGGTCACTGCCGTTTTGACACTGGCATTGGCCATCGGTGCAAACGCCGTGGTGTTCGCGATATTGAATTCGTTGATCCTGCGCCCGCTGGATGTGCCTCAGGCGCAAAGCCTCTATGGAATCCAGCGCGGAAACGATAAAGACGTGACGGAGTCGTACCCTGACTACCTCGATCTCCGCGATCGCAACCGCAGCTTCGAGGATCTGGTCGCCTATAACGTTGCGTCCGTAGGCTTCGATACCGGCAACAATCCAACCGGCGCCTGGACCATGGAAGTGACCGGGAATTATTTCGACGCACTTCACATTCAGCCGTATCTCGGCCGTTTCTTTCACGCGGCCGATGAGCGCGGGCCCAACAGCGCTCCCTACATCGTGCTCACTTACGCGTATTGGCACGCCCATTTTCAGGATGATCGCGGCGTGGTGGGTCGAGTGGTACAGCTGAATAAGCAGCCTTATACCATTCTCGGCGTTGCACCGCCGGAATTTCGCGGGACGCTGTCGTTTGTCTTCCCCGATTTCTGGGTACCGATAGCAAGGGAGGGTTCGGATTGGCTGAACGCACGCGGCAATCGCGGCCTTCTGATGACGATGGGACATTTAAAGGCTGGAGTCACTCCGGCGCAAGCGGCTTCCGATTTGAACTCGGTCGGCACCTACCTGGAAAAAACCTATCCCAAGGACGATGGCAAGATGACCTTCTCCTTGATGCGTCCAGGTCTTGCCGGTGACTGGCTGGGCGGTCCGGTGAAGGAATTCCTTATGGGACTGATGTTGCTGGCAGGATTAATTCTGCTGGCTGCCTGCGCCAACCTGGGCAGCCTGTTTGCCGCACGCGCTTCCGACCGTTCCCGGGAAATTGCGCTGCGACTCGCGCTCGGGTCGCGCCCCGTGCGCATTCTGCGGCAACTGTTTACCGAAGCGGTGCTGATTTCACTGATCGGAGGCGCTGTCGGTCTGTGGGGCAGCATTATATTGTTGCGCGGGTTGACGGTGTGGCAGCCCCTGCCGACTGCTCCCATTTCTGTGCCCGTGCACCCGGATGCAAATGTTTATGCGGTCGCTTTGCTGTTGAGTTTAGCCAGTGGGTTCCTCTTTGGCGCGGTGCCGGTAAGGCAGGTACTTCGCACCGATCCATATCAGGTCATTAAGTCGGGATCAACCGCCACGGCGGGAAAGCGGATTACCGTCCGAGACTTGTTGCTGGTGGCACAAATTGCCATCTGCGCGGTGCTGGTTACTGCTTCGCTGGTCGCGGTGCGCGGGCTGATGCGCTCGCTGCACAGCAATTTCGGTTTTGAGCCGCGAAATGCAATGCTGGTGGAAACCGACCTGCGCATGGCAGGTTACTATGGCGACGACTTACCCATCATGCAAAAGCGCATGATCGATGCCTTGGCGGCGATTCCTGGCGTACAGTCCGTGGGATCCGTGGATCGGCTGCCGGTGTATTACGGCGCGAACGACTCGAATGTCTTCACCGACAAGACTTCGGATCTGAGGCCATCGAACGCCGCTGCCGACGCCATGGTGTACAAAATATCTCCGGGCTATTTCGATGCTGCCCAGACAACTTTACTTTCGGGCAGGGTTTTCACCTGGCATGACGACAAAAACTCGCCGCGTGTCGCCGTGATCAATCGAGAGTTTGCGCGCATACTCTTCGGTTCCGCAGCCAACGCGGTGGGCAGCTACTTCAAGATGAAGGACGGAACGCGCACCCAGGTAGTAGGCATTGTAGAAGACGGAAAATATGCCAGCCTCACCGAAGATCCGCAGCCGGCGATGTTTCTTCCAGCACTGCAATTGCCGCCGGACTCGATGGGTCTGGTGGTGCGCTCAGAGCGCGATCCACAGCAACTAACCGCAGCCATCAAGAGTGCCGTGCAGGGCCTGGATGCAGGGCTACCCTTTACGATCCGCAGTTGGAACCAGGAACTGGAGAGCGCTCTGTTCCCCTCGCGGATGGCGACGCTGTCGCTGGGTGTGCTGGGCGTGATGGGCGCTGTGCTGTCGATTACTGGCATCTTTGGAATGGCCGCATACTCGGTGAGTAAGCGGATGAAGGAATTGGGAATTCGTATGGCCCTCGGCGCGCAGCCTACGGAAGTGTTACAGGCAGCGTTGGGACGAGCCTTCAAATTGCTGGCAATTGGTTCAGCGGCAGGATTAATCCTGGGAATTCTGGCGAGCCGAGTTCTGGCTTCCATTGTGTATCAGGCAACTCCGCGTGACCCGCTGGTATTGGCTGGCGTCGTCCTGGCGATGTCATTGTTGGGGCTACTGGCCGCGTGGATTCCGGCACAGCGCGCGCTGTCAGTTGATCCCATGATATTGCTGCGCGAGGAGTGATCAGGCTGATCAAAGATGACTTGTGACGATTGACGGACAGGAGTGTCCGCCTCACACGAGGAAGAAACTTTCCTTCCGCTGCAACTACTTTTTGCGAGAAATAACTCCCAGCACCTTGCTGGCCCATTCATCGGAAAATCCGAAGCGAGCTTTGGCTCGGGAATAGAGGTCGACCGCTGTTTTGTCGAGCCAGATCATGGCCGATTCGGCCATGCTGTCGCTGGGCCGGGCACGGTAGTTAGTGGACCGGGGCGCGGCTTTTGCATCCTGCTCAACCGTGTAGTAGTAGAAAGCCAGACTCTTGCGCGTTTCTTTCTCAGGGCAAGTGAGAGGCTCGGGAAAGCCGTGGAAGCAGCGATCGTCGGTATTGAAGATCACGGCGTGATTGAGCCGGGGCGGATACTTGGAGAAACACTGCTTCATCCCGGAATCCCAGAACTCGATGGCTCCTCCCCAAGCCGACTGCCAGGCTTCATTTAAGTAAAGGATAATGTTGACCCGGCGGCGCCAGTTCTTGTGGTAATGGTGATGGGAGAAATCGGTGTGGAGATTGAGGAAACCTCCGCGGCTTGATTGATGCAATCCGCCGCCCTCGAGGCCGGGATCGGCAATTAGATTGGGTATGCCGGTCAGTTGCGACAGCCAGGCGACGAAGCGCGGGGAATTCAGTTCATCGGTCACGCTTCCCAGACGGGGCGGAAAGAGTTCACGCTTGGCCATGCCGAGCTTGTTCTCGTTGTGGTGTTTGTACTGGATCCAGGCTGCGGTGTCGGCGCGGGGAAACTCCTGCGCAATCGCGCCGGCGACGGCGGCGTCGAGAAAGTCCCCCAGAAAAACATGGGGCAAGGGACTGTTTGCAGCATATTGCCTGGACAACTCAGCTAGTTGTGAATTCCATCTACAGTAGTCGAACAAGGGGGCAATTTCCTCTACTGTTTGCGCACATGCCATTTAGCACGGATCCTTTTGGGATTGCCTGGTTGAGCGAGCGGAGCCCCAAGGTTTTCCATTCGTCCCGTGAAAATTTGGCAATCTTATCAAGTTTATCAGCTACCGTTGGACTTGAGACAGCCACAAAAGAGAAAGCCATCCCCGGGGAACCTTCCCGATTAAGATGACATTCCAAGCCATTTGGTTTTTATATGGCGATATTCTAGCAAGTTAAACACATTTTGGCGCGCTTAGTTGTGTTCACAAACGGCAAACCAGGACCACTGGATTCCCATAGGGACAATCCAGTCCCGGCACTCCGGGAGTCTGCAAGACCACCCAGGTGACGCCGAAGTCTGTGTGCAGACGCTGAAAGTCCTGCGCTTGAAAATCCTTCCAGCCGGTTTGCGCCTGCACTTGGCGGAACCATTCGTCCGCCATGGCGGGAAACATGGAGACAGCGCCAGCGTCACTGGTGCGATCTGCGAGGCGGCTGCGCTGGGCGGTGGCACGAAAGCCCTGTTCGTCCTCACCGGGCAGCTTCAGGATCTCAGGGTCAAGCGCAAAGATAGCATCGGTGGGGGTATGATCGCGGGCCCAGAGAAAAGCTTGCGACCACGGATTGGTCGGAGCATCCCCAGGCCATTCGATATGCTGGCTTGCAGGAAAAAGCGCGAGTTGCGCCAGTAACATGCCCGCGCACAAAGGAACAAAAAGGGCGAGCCATCGCGACGCTTTGTTCTTCAGGAGATATTCACCGAGGAATCCGCCGAGGAACAGGAACATCAGAACGTAAAGCAACCACAAAGATCGCATGGGCTGAAGCCGCGCCAGAGCTTCGAAGCGCGGAACTGTCGAGAGCACCACGGCCATGGGCAAGTAGATTACTTCGTAGACAACCAACGCGCGGCACAGAAGATCAAGGTTTCGCAGTTGTTTTGAGCGCGCCAGACGGCTGAAGCACCATAAGATAGGGATGGGCGCGAGAACTCCCAGCCATTCGTACCAAGTCCAGCGAGTGATGTAGTGAAACCCATGGGTCAGCGCAGCTTGATGATAGGCGGCAGACGGGGGATCGAGCGAAAGACCGAAAGGCAGAAGGCAGGCGAGAGCGGCGAAGTGTGAATCCGCATATTCAGCGGCCACGAGCAGGACGCAGTAGGAGAAAGCAAAGACCGCCATCAGAGGATGGATGGCTGCGGTAAGGATGAGAAAGAATGCCGCCTGAATGTATTTTTTGTCGATCACTTTCACGACGGCAAATATTGCGGCGAAGGCAGCGAGATTTCGTGGGTTGAGATATTGATCGAGGATGTAGAGAGCTGTCCCGGCCACTGGCAAGGTTAAGAGTGCGGCGATCAGTGCGACCCCCGCCCAACGAGCTTTGGGATGTGGAAAGCATCGGCTGATGAGTTGCCAGCAGGCCAGCAAGAACAGAAAGATCGAAGCTACATGCAAAACGAAAAGCACGTCACTGAGCGGAAGGTGACTCAGTCGCACGGAGGCTGCGACGAATTTCGGAAAAACGGTTGAACCGGCGTGCGTTTCGAAGAACTGCGCGTTGAAGGGGAAAAGTTCGGGATGGAGAGTCTTCACGACTCCCGGCACGTAGATTTCGGAGTCCTCAGCCCAAGGGTGGTAGCCATGAATCAGGAGGGCTCCAATAGTCAGGAGCAGAAGAATCAGCAGGTCCTTGGGCTTCAAACACTGGCTCCGTGGAGATTAGGGTATCGCAAGAACTAGAACACGAGCGGGTTGCGGATGTAAAGGTGTGGGGCGGGGAGGTAGTGGTGCTGTTTCAATGCTAGGATTATGAGGCTTACACCAATAGACAACCAAAGCGAGAAGCAAAACTATTGTGATCTTTGCATCTCTACTCCAAATAGCCTCAACACTGCCGACCGATGTCTCAGCTTTAGAAAGTTCCATTTCTGCTTTGGAAAGATCCATATCTGCCCTAGAAAGTGAAATCAAAACCCTCGAGAGTTCGTCGGTTCCTTGGGAGCACTCGGTTTTATGGTTTTCCTCGGTAGTTCTGCTTGGCGTTGCAATGGAATTTTGGGTCATTCGACACGAATGGCGCGACGACATGGAATCTTGGGCCATAGCATTCTTCCTTGGCATAGCTAGGTTGCCAGGCAAACCTTCTGCAAGAAAAGTTGTGGCAGAGATCGCCAGTGTTTCTCTTATATCGCTAGGAATTGCAGGTGAGCTTGGAGCTGGCATGGAGGTTGCATCCATCAACGGCTCGTTGCGAGTTAAAGGTGCGCTTCTACGGGGCAAAGGTGCCGAGTTGCGAAGCAAGAGTGACCAGTTGCTTGCATTAGTGAGACAACAGGTTGGCGATGCCGAAGAACGTACTGCAAACCTAGAATTGGATGTCCTGAAACTACAGCAACAACTCGCTGCACAAGGCTCAAGGTCTGCTCTTTTATTCGGCAAGAAAAGAGAGGGTTTTGTTTCCTGGTTAAGACCCTTCGGCGGCCAGAAAATTGAGGTTAGACACTGCCGACTGTCATTCAACCAATTTTCCATTGATACCGACACAATGCAGCTAGTGATGCGGCTGCAATATGTCTTAGAAACTGATGCCAAATGGGTTGTGACCCCGTACATAGAAGAGAATTGCAATGGGACTGGAATCGAGGTATCGGTAAGCCCTGAGGCTCCAGAATCGACCCGCATGGCCGCCGACGCCCTGTGGATGGCTTTAAATGGACTACCCTTGACGATGCTAGGGAATAAGCCATTTGTTATGGAATCACCACGACCACCACAGCCCCAGATGTACGACTGCGGAACCAAAAGCAAATGCGAAAACAAGGAAGTCGTTCTTCCGCCTCTTGGTGCCGACACTATTGTGCTGACCGTGTTATCGCATCCATAAAAAGCGAGCGAAGTGCAACAATAATGCCTGTGCATGTGAATCGGCACCAGTACCGGCGGGGAGAATCGAAAGGCAAAATCGTGAATCGCAGAGGTCGCGGAGAACAGCCGCAGAGTGCACACAGAAACCCTGCTTGGTGAGATGTCCTTGGCAGGCGGGAACCTGCCGTCAAGAAACTGTCCTCCAAATAAGAAGCGCCCCGAACTCTTTCGAGTAACGGGACGCCCGAACAGCCCTCCCCCAGAACTGCTCACGGACAAGATAAGGTTTTTCCGGCTGGCAGTAAATTCCACCTTCGTGCCAGTGGATGGCACGACTTGGCTATCCGACGCGAACCTGTAAACGCCTGATATAGCTTGAGATCCGAGGATCAGAAGAGGTGAGAAGTTCGGAGATTGCCGGGCAAAAGTGGTGATCGGGCCCAGAAAAGCCGCAGATTCCGTCAGATACGAGGCGATCTGGTGAGAGGACCAAGGAGGAGAAGAAACACTCGGCTGGACCAGAGCCGCTCAGGTATTTTCCCACGCCGAAAAGGCCCGGGGTAAGCGGTTACTGTCGTAATTGTCCTGCGGGTGAATGCAATTGACCCTTGCCGGGAGCGACCGTAAATTCGCCACAGGGGGTTGTATGAAGGACATCCATGAGGTTCTGCGGCGGAAGCAGGCCAAGTTCGCCCAGTTGGGAAAGCAGATTGAGATGTTGCAGCAGGCGGCGGAGAAGCTGCGGGAAGTTGCCCCTTTGCTCGCCGAGAATGATGAAGACGATAGCGCGGTGCTCTCCGAAATGGATGAGCAGCCGCAAGCGAAAGCCGCAGCCGCAAGCGCGGGAAGCGCTTCCGGCAAGCCTCGCAGCAGTTCGCCGCGCTGGCCCTAGGCATTCCAGCGGCGCCGTTACGAGCGGCCTATGACGTTCCAAGCACTTCTGGTTTCCAAAGACGATGAATCCACCTCCACTCTGACCGGAGTATTGTCCGGGTTGGGAGTGGAAGCGGTGCGTTGCGGCTATTCGGACGGAATCTGCCAGCTTACGGAACAGCATTACGACGCGGTCATTGTTGACTTCGATGACCCCCACAGCGCCGAGTTGGTCCTGCAAACAGTCTTACAGTCGGCCCCGAGGAACCACGCAGTCACCGTAGCCTTGCTGAGCGACAAATCGAAACTGCGCAATGTGTTCGGCAAAGGCGCAAATTTCGTGCTCTACAAACCATTCTCCATTGAGCAGGCAGAAGCCGGCTTGCGGGCCGCAACCGTTATGCTGAAGCGCGAACGCCGGTCGTCTTTCCGGGTTCCGGTGCAGGTTCCGGTGCAGTTGAAGGTTGAGGACGATCCGGAGACTGAAGGCATCTTACTGGATTTGAGCGAGGACGGACTGGACCTGCTGGCGGCGCAGCCAGTGCGTACGGCGGCGGCCATCCAGGTGAAGTTCAGTCTTCCCGATGGCAAAGAGATTGATGCTCGCGGCGAGATTGCTTGGGCGAATCCCAACGGACAGGCAGGAGTGCATTTTACAAATCTTCCCACCACTTTGCGGACGACGCTGCAAGACTGGGTGGCGGCGAACGCGCCCGAACCTCCACCACCCGATCCGGAGCCGGTAACGCAGTGCAAGCTGACGGACCTTAGTGTGGGCGGGTGCTATGTGGAAACCGACTCGCCGTTTCCAGAGCGGGCGGGCATCACACTCTCGTTGCGGGCGGAAGGCATGGAAGCGCATGCCGAGGGCACGGTGCGAGTGATGCATCCCGGATTCGGCATGGGTATTGAGTTTGCGGCGCGAACCACCGATGAACGAGCTCAGGTCACAAGTTTCATAGGATTTCTCAGCAGCCGACCGGGGACGCTGCCGGAGTTGTTGATTACGCCACGCGCGTTAACGGAAGATAGCCAAGCTGAAGCGCCGAATTCAGAAACCGAGGAACTAGACGATCCCTTGCTCGAACTGCTGCGCGGGCACGAGTCGCTGAGCCAGGAAGAATTCTTGCAGGCGCTCCGTCAGCAACGTAATTCCGAAGAAGTAGCTCCCGCCTAAGATTTGCAGTAATTTCCTTATATTTCTGAGTGCCTCAGTCGAATGGAGAGGATCGTGCGTTTGTGGCCCATAAAGCGGTAAGGGGCCGGCACGCCGTCTCTCGTGCAAGCCCCTGTAGCGCCGGGTTTATTCCACCTCGAATGCTCGAAGTCTAGTGAGTTGCGGCGACAGCAAGGTTTCAGGGAGGTTAATTTCCTGTAAAATCGCGGGGAATTTATCACAGGGTCGAGCGGGTCTGCAAACATCAAACCACAGAGGAACACAGGGCAAACATGGTCGTGAAGCGGGTCCTGGTTGCAACTTCTAATTCGGGGAAATTACGGGACTTCGCTGGGGCGGCGGCGTCATTGGGAGTGGAAGTAGTGCCACTTCCTGACTTCGCTTCCCTGCCCGCGGTAGTTGAAGATGGCCTCACTTTCGAGGCCAACGCGCGCAAGAAAGCCGAGGCCTACAGCCGGTCCGCTGCGGGAGAGATTGTTTTGGCCGATGATTCGGGCCTAGAAGTAGAAGCGCTGGGCGGCGCTCCAGGGGTGCATTCGGCTCGCTACGCTGCGGAGGCGCCTCATCTGGCGGGCATTAACAGCGACGACGCAGCCAACAATGCTCGACTGCTGCGCGAACTGAGGAAAGTCTCGTCAGAAAAGCGGTCGGCGCGGTTTGTTTGTGTCCTCTCGGCAGCGCGGGATGGGCAGACCCTGGAAGTGTTTCACGGTCAGGCTGAGGGGATAATTCTAGATGCGCCGCGAGGATCGAATGGCTTCGGCTACGATCCGCTTTTCTTTTTTCCGCAGATTCAGAAAACCTTCGCCGAGTTGAGCGCGGAGGAAAAGGCCAAGTTCAGCCATCGCGGGGCGGCGTTCAGGAAGTTTTTGGAGTGGATGCGGCGAGCGTAGTCACCTCCAAGCGAGAACCGGAGGGTGGAGGATGAGTCCCCGGCAAGCTGTTGAATCGGGATGTGTTTCCCTCTATTGTCCTGCTTAGCAAACGGGAGTAGAATCCATTCCTCTGCTTCGTTGCTCCCGCGATGTAGGCACTGGAGGAAAGCCATGTCCCGCCTGCATTTCGTTACCATTTTCGTTTTGCTATCTCTTGGAGTTTTGCTGCTTACAGGATTTGGTGGCGACCGCGTGTTCTGGTCGCAATGGGGGCGCAACGCGCAGCATGAAGGGATGGTCAGCAGCTTCGGCCAGCCGCTCAATCGCAAGCTAGCTGACATTGTGTACGACCCCTTCGTTGCGCAGGAAAAAGAAGAGAACCTTCCGGTGGACGGAGTGGCCGCGTTGACGGCGCACTATCAGTCCACATTAGTCGATGACGACAACAGCTTCTACATGGTGCAGAAGACCGGCACCTACCAACTGTGCTCCCCCTTAACCGGATGGGTGTTCGGGGCAGATTGTGGGCCCAACGCATGGAACCAACTCATTTGGAACGTGACGCGCAACGACTGGAAGGGCGGCGCTGCAATCCAGGCGTGGATGTATGCGACGGATTGGAAACCGGTACCGAACGCCACCGCGCTTACTCATCAGTTCTCCGGGTATGTCGGCTTGTACGGCTGGGAGCCGGTATTCCACCCCGCGCTGGTTGGCCAACATCTTTATGTTCCGGGGGCTGGCGGCACGGTGTGGAAGGTCAATAAGCAAACCGGGAAGACGGAATCGCAGATCAATCCGTTCTCGGGCATGAATATCGACGCCGCGAATACTTACGTTGCGGGTCCGCTCACTGCCGATGAAAACGGGAATATCTTCTATAACGTCGTCGAGCTAAACACTAACGGTAATCCCTGGCAACAGAACGATGTCGTCGGCGCGTGGCTGGCGAAGGTGGCACCCGATGACACCTCGGCCACGGTCACTTTCGCTGTGCTCATCCCAAACGCTCCCCCAGGGAACTCCACCAATTGTCCTGCGACATATCTCTACGGTGGCTATGATGGTTCAACGCTGCCATGGCCGCCAGCAGGTTTCCCCGCTCCTCCCACTGAACTCTGCGGTTCTCAACGTCCCCCAATCAATGTTGCTCCGGCGGTAGGACCCGATGGAACTGTCTACACGGTGAGCGTGGCACACTTCGACAGCATGGAGACTTTTCTGGTGGCGGTGAATCCTGACCTCACGCCGAAGTGGGCGGCTTCGATGCAGAATGTGTTGACCGACGGTTGCGGTGTGCTGTTGCCGATCGCGCCTCAAAACGTCGACAATCTGCCGAATTCATGTCGCTACGGGACGACGGTAGGCGTCGATCCAACTACCAATGCAAAAGGCTCTGCAACCATTTCCGACACGGCCTCGGCTTCACCCACTGTGCTTCCCGACGGCTCAGTTCTATTCGGTGTCCTGGATAACTATAACCACGGTCAGGGACATTTATTGCACTTCGACACTCAGGGCAACTACATTAATTCGTTCACGTTCGGATGGGATTCCACCGCGGCTGTATTCCGTCATTTCGGAACCCATTCGATCGTTATCAAAAACAATCAGTATGGCGGACCTGCATACTGCCAGTTCGATAGCCCGGTGTGCACCGGGCCGCCGCCGGGGCCGTACTACATCTCACAACTTGATGCCAATCTGAACGTCGAATGGTCGTTTGAAAACACGACCATCAATTCCGAGCATCCGGACGGGTACGAGTGGTGCGTGAATGCGCCTGTCGTGGACGGCTTAGGGGTGGTCTACGCCAGCAGCGAGGATGGCAATGTCTACTCCATTCCGCAAGGGCACCATGGCATCTTTAAGACGCCACGGCAAAAGATCTTCCTTCAAAAAGCGGTTGAAGCTGCTTACACTCCACTTTCAATCGGTTTGGATGGGAAAGTGTACAGCCAGAATAATGGGCATCTGTTTGTGGTGGGGCGGTGAGAGGCGCGGTAGGGCTGACCGACTCACACCAGCCTTCGTGAGCTTTACATACGTTTACAGAACTCGATGGACTCTTGACATCACTTGCACGTTTGCGATGCTACCGTGGACGTGCGTTTGATCTGTGCCATGGAATACAGGCCAAGCTTAGCTAGAACTTTTCTGGACGTTGCAAGGTGCGCTCCTAGCAGGAGGGTATCTCCGTGAAGACTGCTCTTGTTTTGGTTCTGTTCGCAGCCTGCGCGTTCGCGCAGGACCAGGCCGCCGTTACCACCGCCGAAGCTGGTTGCGGACCGAAGGACGTACGCTTCGACGCTAAGGAGGATGCGACCCAGCACCCCGTCCCTCAACCAGAGTCCGGTAAGGCGCTAGTCTTTGTGGTGCAGGAGTTCGGGGAGGTGCAATGCAAAGGTTGCGCGTTGACCAAAGTAGGAGTCGACGGCAACTGGGTAGGGGCCAATCAGGGCAACTCTTACTTCTCCTTCGCGGTCGACCCCGGTGAGCATCATCTTTGCGCAAATTGGCAATCACGCCTCGAATGGCGTTCCCGGGCATTTGCACTAACGAATTTCACTGCCGAAGTGGACAAAGTGTACTACTTCCGGACTCGCCTTTTTTCCACGCGCAGCGACTACGTTTTTGATCTCGATCTGGTGAACACCGACCAGGGCAAGCTTCTGGTCGCCTCCTCCGCCTTTAGCATTTCGCATGTTAAGAAATAGTTGTTGGCGGCTGGACTTCGCGCAACCGCCGCTCCAGAAACCGGCGCTCGCTGTCGTTAGTGACCAGCGTGAGCGCCCGCTCGTAGCTTTTGGCCGCTTCTGCAGACGATCCGATGCGCCGTAACAAATCGGCGCGTACGGCATGCAGCAGGTGATAGTTTTCGAGATCACTGGTGGCGGCAATTGCATCCACCAACACAAGCGCAGCCTGAGGACCATCCGCCATCGCCACCGCGACAGCGCGATTCAGCGACACGATCGGCGACGGTTGCACACGCTCGAGAAGATTGTAGAGGCGGACGATCTGAGGCCAGTCTGTATCTTCGGCCCGTGCCGCCTGACAGTGCGCAGCAGCAATCGCAGCTTGTAAAGTGAAAGGCCCCACTACATCGCGAAAAGTTTGGTTTACAAGTGGCACAGCCTCGGCTATCTGCGCTTGGTCCCAACGGCTCCGATCCTGCTCTTCGAGGGTGACTAAATCTCCAGCTTCATTGATCCGGGCATTGCGACGCGCATCGTGCAGCAGCATGAGCGCAACCAGGCCGGTCAGTTCAGCCGGAGGCTGCGGACCGATCAGCGACCTCAGCAGACGCCCCAGGCGGATGGCCTCAGTGCAAAGGTCCGTCCTGACCAACGGACCGCCGCGGGTGGCGGCATAGCCTTCGTTAAACACCAGATAGATCACGGTGAGCACGGCGTCGAGACGGGCGGCCATGTCTTCCGTCTCGGGGACGACATACGGAATACCAGCATCGCGAATCTTGCGTTTGGCGCGGACCAGGCGTTGTGCCATGGTCGCCGGTGGAACCAGGAATGCACGTGCAATTTCATCAGTCTCTAGGCCACACAGGGTGCGGAGAGTCAGCGCCACCTGCGCCTCAGACGCGAGCGCAGGATGGCAACAGGTAAAGATCAGGCGGAGGCGGTCGTCTGGGATGTCGGTCGAGTCGTAATCTGGCTGCTCGACGGTGCGGACCAGGCCGGAAACCGCGTAGGATTCGAGCTTTTCCTCGAACCGAAGGTTGCGCCGAATGCGGTCGATGGCCTTATGGCGGGCGGTCTGGATGATCCAGGCGCGTGGAAACTCGGGTACGCCGGAAGTCCGCCATTGATCCACTGCGGCGGTAAACGCTTCCTGCGCAGACTCTTCAGCAAGGTCGAAATCACCGACGAGTGTGATCAGAGCAGCCACGATGCGACCCCAATCGGAGCGGTAGACTGCTTCTACGGCGGCGGCTGCGTCGCTGGACATACTCGATTGTAGATATTTTTTAGCAGAGGTGTCGATTTGAAGAATCCAGGTTCGATATACCGGTGGAAGCATCCAAAATGGAGCTTGAAACTCGAAGGAGCAAACAGTGCGATTCATGGTGCTTGTGAAAGGCTGTGAGGATTCGGAGGCAGGCGTTCTACCTGCCAAGGAACTGGTTACGGAAATGGGGAAGTTCAACGAAGAGCTGGTAAAGGCGGGAGTGATGCTCGCAGCTGACGGGCTGCACGCCAGTTCCAAGGGCAAGCGGGTACGATTTTCGGAAGGCAAAACTACGGTGATCGATGGACCATTTGCCGAAACCAAGGAACTCATCGCCGGCTACTGGCTGTGGCAGACAAAGTCGATGGAAGAAGCGGTTGAGTGGCTCAAGCGAGCTCCATTCGACGGAGGCGCCGAAGTGGAGATTCGCCAGGTATTCGAGCCGGAGGACTTCGCCCTGGCGTATGCGCCCGAAGTGCAAGGGCAGGAGGAACGGTTGCGGGCGCAGATGCCAGGGAAAAAATAAAGCAAGAAGAGGTCGATTTTCACGTTCGCCATTCGATCTATTGTGGAGGCGCAGATATGAAATACATGTTGCTGATTTATGCCGACGAGAACGCCTGGACCGAGACCGAACGACAGGAGTGTTACGGGGAGTCGACACAGCTTTGTCATCAGCTCAAGTCGAAAGGGCAGTATCTGGATGCCAACCCGTTGCAATCGGTGACGACGGCGACCAGCGTCCAGGTACGCAACGGCAAGCGGCTGGTGACTGATGGGCCCTTCGCGGAGACCCGCGAACAACTCGGCGGCTACTTCATGGTCGAGGCCAAGAATCTCGACGAGGCGATCGAGATTGCCGGGAAGATTCCCAGCGCCCGCAAAGGCACGGTCGAAATTCGCCCGCTGGTGGAACTCCCCGGTCTACCGGGAGAATAAGAGGAGAGCCAATGCAAAAGATTACGCCGTTCTTGTGGTTCGATGACCAGGCCGAAGAGGCAATGAACTTCTATGTATCCATCTTCAAGAATTCGAAGGTGGCGTCGATCACACGCTACGGAGAAGCAGGGCCGGGGCCGAAAGGGACGGTCATGTCGGCGACCTTCAGCCTTGATGGACAAGAGTTCTTCGCCATCAACGGCGGCCCGCTGTTCAAGTTTACTGAGGCCATATCTCTCTTCGTGAACTGTGAGACGCAGCAAGAAGTGGACGAATTGTGGGACAAGCTTTCCGCCGGCGGGAAACCCAGCAGATGCGGCTGGCTGAAAGACAAGTTCGGCCTGTCCTGGCAGATCATTCCTTCCATCTTGGGTAAAATGCTGGGGGACAGAGACGCTGACAAGGCCAAACGCGTCATGCAGGCCATGCTTAAAATGGACAAGCTCGACATTAAGAAGCTGGAGCAGGCGTATCAGGGTTAAATACCATACCTGCCGAACTGACCGCTGTCGCTCGGATTCGAGTTCTAAACACAAAACAATAACAATTAAGGAGACGCACGATCATGGAAACGAAACCTACCCACGAACAAGCGCAACTTCATTTGCAGGTCTTTGACCAACGGCGCGAAGCCCGTCTGCGCCAGGCACGCGACTGGTTCTTCAAGAACTATTATGCGGACACCTGGAACGACGCGATGCGGATCACCGCCCCTGGAACAGAAGGCGGCACCAACTTCATGATGGTGGTCAGCTATTGGGAGCAAGCCTGCGCGTTGCTGAACTATGGCCTGCTGCACGATGATCTGTTCTTCGAGACCAGCGGTGAATTCTTTGGCGTCTGGGAACGAATCAAGCCGACCATCAACGAAGGACGCGAACAATGGGCCAATAAACAATTCCTCGCCAATCTGGAAAAAGCCGCCATACGCTTTGAGGCCTGGATGGACAAGCGCTCCCCGGGCCACATTGCCCGCATGCGCGAGTTCATGAAACAGATGCGCACGCAAACTGCAAAAGCCGCGTAAGGGTGCCTATGGAGATCCCACCCTTCACAATCCTGAAGGGTGGGGTGTCCAACGGCCAGATTTTTCGTCTACTAATGAATTAAGGCAACTCGAAGAAATCAGGAGATCAACAATGCGATTCCACAAATGTATAAGGATGTTGGTAAGTTCCATGATGTCAGTCCTGGCGCTTGGACTGATGGCAGGGGCCGCGACCTCGAGTTCCTCAAATGCGCCCGATCCGCGCGACCGGATCAATATTTGGGAGGGGCATTGGAAAGTACAAGCGCAGCGCAAAGAGACCCCCTACAGCCACGCCGGGTCGGCACCGTTCGATGCGGTCTGCTCCTGGACGGCTGATCGGGGATACATGGTCTGCGAGTACCTGAGCGAAAAAACAGTTCCGGGGGAAGGCAAACCAGCGGACCATCTTTCGATCTTCACATACGACGACACAGGGAAGACCTATAAGCATCTGGGTATCAGTAAGAATTACAAAACCCTGGAAGAAGTCGCAACCATCGAGGGGAGTGTTTGGCACTATAACTATGAGCTCCCGGGTGATAAGGGGGAGAAGCTTGCCTGTCGGGATGTGTACGAGTTCGTCTCGCCGGAAAAACAGGTCACGCGTTTCGAGATATCCTCTGATGGTGGCCAGCATTGGACGGTGGTGTCGGAAGGTGTGGGGATAAAAGTTCATTAATGCGCAGTGCGCCCGCCGTGGCCGCCGTATCAAAGGAAAGAGCCAATGAACCCGAAAGATGGGCAGGACGATATTGATGCGTCGAAGCTCGGCTATCAATGCACCAAACACGTTTCTACTCCCGATGCGACGCACTTCGTCATCACAAAACGCAAGTAGCGGCACAGAAACGGCTTTAACTTAAAGGAGTGAAGCAATGAGCAAAGTACGGGTTCTGGTGGGAACGCGCAAAGGGGCGTTCATTCTGACGGCGGACGGCAAACGCGAAAAATGGGGGGTCAGTGGGCCACATTTTGCGGGCTGGGAGCTTTACCACGTCAAGGGATCAACCGCTGATCCGAATCGCATCTATGCGTCGCAGTCGAGCGGCTGGTATGGACAGATCATTCAACGCTCTGATGACGGCGGCAAGACCTGGCATCAGCCGGGTACGCCGCCCGGAGAGCCGCTCCCACAATGGCCTGCTAAGGCGAGCAACAAGTTTGTCTACGACACATCGGCCGAAACCGGTAAGCCGCTGACCACTCATCAGTTTTACGACGGCACCCAGCATCCGTGGGAATTCAAGCGGGTGTGGCACCTGGAGCCCTCGCTCAAAGATCCCAACACGGTTTACGCCGGCGTGGAAGACGCCGCTATCTTCCGCTCGACCGACGGCGGCGAGAGTTGGCAGGAACTTCCAGGTCTGCGCGGCCACGGTACCGGTCCAAAGTGGCAGCCGGGCGCGGGCGGCATGTGTCTGCACACGATTATTCTCGATCCCAGCAATCCGCAGCGGATCTACATCGCTATTTCAGCCGCGGGTGCGTTTCGTACCGACGATGGGGGCGAAACATGGAAGCCGATCAACCGCGGGTTACGCTCCCAATATATCCCTGATCAAGATGCCGAGATCGGGCACTGCGTTCACCATGTGGCGATGAATCCGAAGCGTCCGGGAGTGTTGTTTATGCAGAAGCACTGGGACGTCATGCGGTCGGACGATGCGGGCGACAATTGGAAGGAAGTCAGCGGAAATCTGCCGACTGATTTCGGATTCGCAATCGACGTTCACGCGCACGAACCTGAGACCGTTTACGTGGTGCCGATCAAGAGTGATTCGGAGCACTATGTGCACGAGGGCAAGCTGCGCGTGTTCCGCAGCCGCACCGGAGGAAACGAGTGGGAGCCGCTGACCAAAGGCCTGCCGCAAAAGGATTGTTACGTCAACGTGCTGCGCGATGCCATGGCTGTGGACTCGCTCGACAAATGCGGCGTATATTTCGGCACCAGCGGCGGGCAGGTATATGTATCCGCAGACTCCGGGGATAGCTGGGCGCCTATTGTTAGGGATCTGCCAGCGGTGCTTTCGGTGGAGGTGCAGACGATAGGATGAATGAGGGAAATGACTGGCTTCTTCGCATAAAATCAATCTAACCATGACATCCAAGACGGCAGAGGCTTGTCAGTCGACCTCTCATCCTCTGCGCCTGGAGTACAGCAGTCCGGCTCTCTCACCACTGGCAGTTGGTATTCTGACTGGCCTCTGCTCAGCCAAGCTACTGCTACACCTGTTCACCAGCGTTCTCCGGTACGGCTATTTTCGCGACGAACTCTATTACATGGATATGGCCCGCCATCTTGACTGGGGCTACGTCGATGCCGCTCCCCTGATCGCCGTCTACACAAAAGTCGCACTGTTGATGGGCGGTTCGCTTGCCGCGTTGCGCATTCTTCCCGCGCTCGCAGGCGTGGCATTGGTCGCGCTCACGATCCTTATCACACGCGAACTCGGCGGCGGACGGTATGCGCAACTGCTCGCCGGACTTACCATTCTGCTCTGCCCCGCCTTTCTGCTGGTGGACAGCCTGCTCACTATGAACGCTTTTGAGCCGCTGTACTGGATGGGATGCATTTGGGTCGTGGCTCGCATTTTGCGTACCGGAGACTCGCGGCTTTGGCTGTGGTTCGGCGTGCTTTCGGGTCTCGGTCTTGAGAACAAACACTCCACACTATCGTTCGGATTCGCGGTCACAGTCGCCCTGCTCTTGACGCACCATCGCAGCGAGTTTCGCCAACGGTGGATCTGGATCGCCGGAGCCATCGCTCTCGCACTCTTCCTTCCCAACATTATCTGGCAAATCCGTCATCACTTCCCCACCATCGAAGATCTGGCCAACGTCCGCCGCGAACACAAGAACATCGTGCTCGGCCCACTGGCATTTGTGAAGGAACAGATCCTCGACATGCACCCGATCCTGCTGCCGGTCTGGCTCTCGGGTCTCGTCTGGTTCCTCCGCGACCGCCGCTGGCGCGTGCTCGGACTGACTTTTATGGTCTTCTTCCTGTTGATGGAAGTCGCGCACGCCAAGAACTATTATGTATTCCCGATTTATCCCATGCTTTTCGCGGGCGGTGCTGTCGTCATCGAGCGCTGGCTGGCGACCCGCACCACGTGGACGCGCGCGGCCGTGGTCGCAATGATCGGGCTGGCGGCGCTTCCCGCCATCCCGCTGGTCACATGGATGCTGCCGCCGGAGCGTCTTATGGCTTATCAAGATGCTATCGGCGTCAGACTCTCCAAGACCGAAGTTGGGCATGAGTCGCGGTTGCCACAATCGGTTGCCGATCAGTTTGGATGGCCCGAGATGGTGCATGAAGTCGCCGACATCTACAATGCGCTGCCCCCCGACGAACGCACCCAGACAGGTATATGGGCCGGCAACTACGGTGAAGCCGGGGCGATTAACCAGTTCGGGTCTCTCTATGGGCTGCCACGCGCCTGGTCTCGCCATCAGAACCATTGGTACTGGGGTCCGCCTCCCCAGGTCTACAAGAACCTCATCGTAATCCAGTGGAGCCTCGAAGACGTGCGCGACAACTGCACTTCGTTTGAGGCCTTCGAGCATTTCCAGCCCCTCGGCATGGCCGAGGAAAACACACCAATCTACCTTTGCCGCGGGGTCACTTTCGATATCCAACAAATCTGGTGGCACTCGCATCACTGGAATTAGGTGTTTGAGCAGTGAGATACTCACACTAATATGATCCGCCTTATACTTCCGCCCCACCTCCGAACGCTGGCACACGCCACCGGCGACGTGGAGCTCGACGTCAAGGGCCCTGTCACGCAGCGCTCGGTCCTCGACGCGCTCGAGGCTCGCTATCCCATGCTGCGCGGGACGATCCGCGACCACGTCACGCTCCAGCGGCGACCGTTTCTGCGGTTCTTTGCCTGCGAAGAGGATTTGTCCCACGAGCCGCCGGATACTCCTCTCCCCGAGGCGGTCGTCTCGGGGAAAGAACCGTTTATTGTCATCGGGGCGATTGCGGGTGGATAGGCGAAGCACCGTCAACAACCTTAACCACAGAGGGCACAGAGGATCACAGGGAACCCGCCACACTTCTTTTCTTTTCACTACCCCTTGCTTGACTTCCCTTCTCTCTCGACAAGATAATAAAAAGTTATCTTAATCTGATTGCACTCATAGGAGCGTTCGTGGCATCGACGGCTAGACCCGCGTCTCCAACCGAGGTTCGGGGAGGCGTTGCACCGTTGCGGGCAGGCCAGGGTTATTCCTTCTTCTTGCGGCGGCTGCATTCGCTCAGCGGCATTGTTCCTATCGGTGCATTCCTCGTCGAGCATTTTGTTTCCAACGCGTTTGCCACACGTGGTCCAGCCGCTTACGCCAAGCAAGTTGAGTTCCTGAGTAGTTTCCCATTCGTGGTTGGTCTGGAACTGTTCGGAATCTGGCTGCCGATTCTCTATCACGCGCTCTATGGGTTCTACATCTGGTATCGCGGCGAGAGCAATGTTGCCGAATACCCGTGGGCGGGCAATTGGATGTACAACGCGCAGCGCTGGACCGGTGCCATCGCATTCTTCTACATGGTGTGGCATACCTGGCATCTGCGCTTCACCGGAATTCACCTGTTGAGCCATCCCGATGCGGCTTTCGGCAAAGTGCAGATGGAATTTCAGAGTCCATGGGCGGTGGCGTTTTATGCAGTGGGGATTTTGTGCGCTTCGTGGCATTTCGCGTATGGGATCTGGCTGTTTGCGGCCAAGTGGGGCATCACGGTCGGGGATAAGGCACGCCGGCGCTTCGGGTACGTTTGCCTGGCGATCGGATTGTTATTTGTGGGAGTGGGTGCAATGACCATGTATTCCTTCCTGACCGCGCCAATCGAGCAAGGCGGCGCGATGCAGATGACAATGTCGAATCACTAGGAAATCTAGATGGCGACAGCTCCTAAAATCACGGTGATTGGCGGCGGCTTGGCGGGACTGGCCGCGGTGATCAAGATCGCGGAAATGGGCGGACATGTAGACCTGTTCTCCATTGTTCCGGTAAAGCGCTCGCACTCGGTCTGCGCGCAGGGCGGAATCAATGCCGCGAAGAATCTGAAGGGTGAAGGCGATTCCACCTGGAAACACTTCGACGACACCGTTTACGGCGGCGATTTCCTGGCCAATCAGCCGCCTGTCAAAGCCATGTGCGAGGCTGCGCCTGGAATCATTGATTTGCTGGACCGCATGGGTGTGCCCTTTAATCGCACTCCCGAGGGATTGCTCGACTTCCGGCGATTCGGTGGGACTTTATATAACCGCACTGCCTTTGCGGGAGCTACTACCGGGCAGCAACTTCTTTATGCGCTCGATGAACAGGTGCGGCGGTACGAGTCCGAGGGCAAGGTCAAGAAGTATGAGCACTGGGAGTTTCTGTCGGCGGTGCTCGACGGAAATCGGATTTGCCGCGGCATCTGTGCCATGGATTTGCGGTCGATGGAGGTACGAACCTTCCCTTCCGACGCCATCATCATTGCCACCGGCGGCAACGGCGCGATCTTTGGCAAATCCACGAATTCGGTGGTGTGCACTGGCTCGGCTCAATCGGCTCTGTATCAGCAGGGATGCTTTTATGCCAACGGCGAGTTCATTCAAGTTCATCCCACGTGTATTCCTGGCGAAGATAAGTTGCGCTTGATGTCCGAGTCGGCACGCGGTGAAGGCGGACGGGTCTGGGTGCCGAAGACGCAGGGCGATAAAAGAGAGCCGAAAGCGATCCCAGAGAAAGAGCGTTGGTACTTCCTTGAAGAGTGGTACCCGAAATACGGCAACCTGGTACCGCGCGATATTGCAACGCGCGCGATTTTCAAGGTTGTGTTTGAACACAATCTGGGAATCGACGGCAAGCCGATGGTCTATCTCGACCTGACGCACATTGATCGCAAGATTCTCGACCGCAAACTGGAAGGGATTCTGGAGATCTACGAGAAGTTCGTAGGCGACGATCCGCGCGATACGCCGATGAAGATTTTTCCCGGCATGCACTACACCATGGGCGGGCTGTGGGTGGACTTCAACCAGGCGACGAACATTCCCGGCATTTATGCTGCTGGAGAATGCGAATACCAGTATCACGGTGCGAACCGGTTGGGCGCGAATTCGCTGGTGTCGTGCATTTACGGCGGGTTCATCGCCGGGCCGGCAGCTGTTCAATATGCCCGCAACCTGAAAGCCGCAGCCAGCAACGGACACTTTGACACGGAGCGCAAACAGCAGGAAGAAAATAACCTGATGCTTATGAAGTCCGAGGGCAAGGAGAATCCGTTCCGACTTTGGCGCGAACTGGGCGAACTGATGACCAAAGATTGCACGGTCATCCGCTACAACAAGAATTTGAAAGAGACGGATGCTAAGCTGTGCGAGTATCTGGAGCGCTTCCGGCAAATTAATCTGAGCGACCGCACCCAGTGGGCCAACACCAGCGTGGTGTTTACGCGCCAGCTTTACAACATGCTGCAACTCTCGCGGGTGATCGCGCAGGGAGCGGGTATGCGGGACGAGTCGCGGGGAGCGCATTACAAGCCGGACTTCCCGGAGCGCGATGACAAGAACTGGCTGAAGACCACCAAAGCGTATTTTGCTCCGGATGCGGACGAGCCGAAATTTGAGTTCGAGGCGGTGGATATTTCGTTGATTCCTCCGCGGGCAAGGAAGTATTGAAGGGCTTTACCACAGAGGGCACAGGGAACACAGAGGAAAGCATCGGGCTTTGAAAATTAGGAGCTAAGCGCTAAGAGCCAATGGCCAAGAGTGTCATTATCAAGATTAAGCGGCAAGCGACTCCCGCTGACAAGCCGCGGTGGGAGGAATTCGATCTCCCGCACAAGCCGGGGATGAATGTGATCTCCTGCCTGATGGACATCGCCGCCAACCCGGTCACCCGGGACGGCAAACCCACTACTCCGATCACCTACGATTCGAATTGTCTGGAAGAAGTATGCGGCTCGTGCGCCATGCTAATCAACGGGCGCGCACGGATGGCATGTTCGGCGTTGGTGGACAAACTCGAGCAGCCCATCCGCCTGGAACCATTTTCAAAGTTCCCCGTAGTACGCGATCTGGCGGTTGATCGCCAGGTGCTTTTCGAGAATCTCAAGGCCGTAAAAGCCTGGGTGCCCATCGATGGGACTTATGATCTCGGCCCAGGTCCGCGCATGACCGCCGAACAACAGGAAGCGGCTTATCCATTGTCGCGTTGTATTTCTTGCTGCTGCTGCATGGAGGTTTGCCCTCAGTTCAACGAGGAAACCGGCTTTGTGGGCGCGGCAACCATTGCTCAGGTCCGGCTCTTCAATACGCATCCCACGGGTGCTGCGCTCGAGCGTGAGCGGCTGACGGCGTTGATGGGCGATGGCGGCATCCAGGAGTGTGGCTACGCGCAGAATTGCGTGGAAGCCTGCCCCAAGGACATCCCCCTCACGCGCTCGATTTCAGAGGTCGGCGGCGCAGTGATGAAACAAGCCATCGGTGACCTTTTCCGCAAGTGAAAGCGCCAGTTTTTTGCCACTGGCGCTCGATCACCATTTTGTGAAACACTCCAACCCTTGCAATCCAGCCACTTGCGCAGATGAGTCCGGCCTTAGAAACGGCATCCCATCTGCTCTACATAACACGATGAGTGCTGGCAGCGGGGCGATACAGTAACTACAGTAACCTGCGGCCAGGCAACTCTTTGGTAACCAAAAAGCATATTTCGTAGACAGTTGGTGTGGGCAGTGCGCTAGAATGAGCGCCTACTCAGCCATACAGAAGACTTGAGGAATTGAGTCACTTCGTGAGAGCGAGCTTGCCAAAAATCGTTCTGGCCGCACTGCTGACATTGGCGATGTGTGTCCAGGCTTTCGGCTTGCATCAATATGTGCCGGCGCAATCGCCTCATCGCAAGCACCGGCTGCACCTGCGCCGCACGCGATGGAACCCGGTGTTTCGGCCTTCCCGCGATTCGTTATTACGGCAGAATGCGGAGATCGACCGGCTAGAGTTGCCGCGCATTCAGAACCAGGCTGAACTGGATCGACTGGTGGCGAGTGGCGATCTGGTTTCGCTTCCCGAAGGGGAAACGCTACGCATCGATCCCCAGCTTGACCCTGACCGCCGTTATTGCCGTCCGTGGACGCGCGATTTTCTCCAGGATTTGAGCGGAGCGTATTTCAACGAGTTTCATGATCAGATTCAGGTGAATTCCGCGGTTCGAACGGTGCAGGTGCAGAAGAGATTGCGCCGCCACAACCGTAACGCCGCGCCGGAGAAGGGCGAGACGGCATCGTCTCACCTGGCGGGCATTACGGTAGACATTCAGCGCCGGGGCATGACCCGCGAGCAAATCGCGTGGATGCAAGCCTACATGATGCCGCTCAAGGAACAGGGCCTGATTGAACCCGAAGAAGAGCGGCGGCAGTGGGTGTTCCACGTGGCGGTCTCGGGCAGCTACGGCGATTGGCGCGAGTCGCGGACCCCAACCAGCGCGCAGACAGGCAACCAGTCCTCCGATGGCCCGCTACCCGAAGCGGTCGCGATCAACAGTACCGAGCAGTAAACCAGGTTATCCGCAGCGGCAATTCCCGTTTTTCCTTCCCAGCGTATAGAATTCTTGCCTTAATTCTATGAAAGCATTCCTTGGGTCCGTAGTCCGCTTGACCTTCTTCGGCTGGATGACAATCCTACTTTCTCCGCTTGCTTTAGGCCAGAATCCATCCATGGTCAGCGCGAAGGCGCGGGCGATCCATGAATCGGCAATCGTGGTCGATACTCATGCGGACACACCGCAGCGATTTCTCGACGACAATTTCGACATTGGCAACAGCGACCCCAAGGACATCGGTCACCTCAGCCTGGATAAAGCTCGCGCCGGCAACCTAGGGGCAGAGTTTTTTTCGATTTGGGTGGATCCTGAAACCAATCAGGGACACTACGCTAAACACACGCTGGAGTTGATCGATACCGTGTATGAGCAGGCGGCGCGCCATCCTGACCGGATGATGATGGCTTTTTCCGTCGCCGACATTGAACGCGCTCATAAACACAAGAAGCTGGCTGCGCTGATGGGCATTGAAGGCGGCCATTCCATCGAGAACAATATCCGCGTGCTGCGCGACTTCTATCGCCTTGGAGTTCGGTACATGACTCTCTCCTGGTCAAATACCAATGAGTGGGCGGATTCTTCCGGTGACATTGACGATGCCAAGATTCAACATCACAACGGGCTCACCGACTTTGGCAAGCAGGTTGTCCTGGAAATGAATCGGCTCGGGATGATCGTAGACATTTCGCATGTGGCCGACAAGACCTTCTGGGATGCAATCGCGGTAAGCAAAGCGCCGGTGATTGCGTCGCATTCGTCGGCCCGGGCGTTGTGCAATGCGCCGCGCAATATGACCGACGATATGCTGCGAGCTGTGGCCAAGAATGGGGGTGTGGTGGATGTGAATTTTTATTCAGGCTTTGACGATCAGAGTTATTGGGACGCCAACAAGGCGCAGGAGAAAGAGCGCGACGCCGCTGTCAAAGAGTATCTGGACAAGTTGAAGGCCGAGGGCAAGACGCCTTCCTACATGGACGAGGAACGCATTCAGCGACAATGGATGGCAAAGCTTCCACGGCCCCCATTCAAAGTACTGATTGACCAGATTGATCACATCGCGAAAGTGGCGGGTGTGGACCACGTGGGGCTGGGATCGGACTTCGATGGGGTAAGCGGACAGACGCCGGAGGGCATGGACTCGGCTGCCGACCTGCCCAAGATCACGCAAGGGCTGCTGGATCGGGGATATAGCGCCGAGGACATTCACAAGATTCTCGGCGGCAATGTGCTGCGAGTATTCACTGATGTGGAGCGGGTGAGCCGGGAGATGCAGAAGCAAAGCTTTTAACCGCGAAGGGCGCAAAGTCTTCACAAAGCTCGCGAAGAAAACCGAACCGGTACATCACTGAGGCAAATTTCGCGCTCGTGTCGTACAATTCATAATTCTGCTATCAAACTTCAAGGAGCTGAGTCATGCGTAAGCCAGTGCTCGCTACAATCATTATGTTGTTTAGTTTGATGTCACAGGCGGCGTTCGCTGCAGCTGGGGCTCAGCCTACGGCCATCATCGAAACTACGGCCGGGAAACTCACCTGCACTTTGTTCCCGGACGTCGCTCCGATCGGGGTCGCGAACTTTATTGGCCTGTCGGACGGCACCAAGGACTGGACGAGCCCGGTTACCCATCAGAAGAAGCATGGCGTACCGCTCTACGACGGTACGATTTTCCATCGGGTAATCCCGAATTTCATGATTCAGGGCGGCGATCCCGCGGGCAACGGCACCGGCGACCCCGGTTATCAGTTCAAGAACGAGACTTCTCCGGACTATAAGTTTGATCGTCCGGGACGCCTGGCTTATGCAAATTCAGGCCCGGACACAAACGGCTCGCAGTTCTTTATCACTGAAGTTCCCTACGCCAGTCTGAATGGCGGCTATACACTTTTCGGGCAATGCGACGATGCCAGTGTGACGCTGGTGAAAGAAATCGCGCGCATGGGACGGGATTCTGACGACAAGCCGTACCGGCCGGTGAAGATTGTTCACATCACGATTAAGGGTGCAAAGTAATTTACGGAAAGGATTTTTCATGGCACGCCAACCTGGAACTTATGCGACTTTTACCACTTCTGAGGGGACAATAGTTTGCCGCCTGTTTGAGAAAGAAGCGCCCAAGACAGTGGCGAACTTCGTGGAACTGGCCGAAGGCAAGCGGGAGTGGACGCACCCCGTCAGCCGAAAGAAGAGCAAAGACCGTTTGTATGACGGCACCATCTTTCACCGGGTCATACCCGATTTCATGATTCAAGGCGGCGACCCGGCGGGAACAGGCATGGGTGGCCCGGGCTATCAGTTCGAGGACGAGACCAAAGGATCGCCTCACAAGTTCGACAAGCCGGGTAAACTGGCCATGGCCAACGCCGGGCCAAATACCAATGGCTCGCAATTCTTTATTACCTTAGCTCCAACGACGTGGCTAACCGGCAAGCACACGATTTTCGGCGAGGTGGTGGAAGGTCAGGACGTAGTCGAGAAAATCGTAAGTGCTCCACGCGGGAGAAATGACAAGCCGGTGAAAGATGCGGTATTGAAGTCGGTGGTAGTGGAGAGGGTCTAGGGGGCCGACGTCGCGCTATTTCGCGCCGGAATCATTAGGCTTGGCAGTAGTGTCGGCCTTCTTGTCCGCTGGTGGAAATTTCTTGACCGCTTCCGCGACCTGATCTGCAAGGCAATTCATGGCCTTCCCAGCTGGGCGGGTTATTTCCTTTGTCTCGTCATCCGTCAGCTCCGAGCCTGCCAATACACCGTTATTCCCTACCCGAACTCCCTGGGCGTGACGAGTATCGATATCAACGAGCATTGGGCCTAAGATTCCTCCCGTCCTTAGCAATACGACTGAGTCATTGGGGATGGCTAGGTCGTAGGTTGTGGCGATCTCAATGACTACTTCGACAGGGCGCTCTCCGAACTCTGGACGGACGCTCACACTCGTCACCGAACCCAGTTCAACACCATCGACTCGTACGGCGGCTTTCGGCTGCAACCCATCACCGTTTCGGAAGTAGGTGGTCAGTGTAATGCGGTGGGTCGGAGGCCTTCGCAACGGCAGCCAGAGGATAACCGCTGCCACCGCGACGATGAAGAACAGGGCTGCCTTCCGCATGGGGTGCCTCGTTCGAACGCCACCATTTAGTACGCCAAGACTCGAGCGAACGTCATGTGACAAAGTCTTACACCCCGATTACTGCCACCAACTCTTTCACTGCCTCAGAGCTCTTGTTCAGCGCGGCCTGCTCATCAGGCGTGAGTTTGATTTCGATAATCTTTTCAATCCCCTTCGACCCCAGCTTCACCGGCACACCGACGTACAGACCTTTGATTCCGTACTCGCCTTCGAGATACGCCGCGCAGGGCAGGATCTTCTTTTTGTCTTTCAGGATGGCTTCGACCATCTCGGCAACAGCCGACGACGGCGCATAATAAGCGCTGCCGGTCTTGAGATATTTCACGATCTCGGCGCCGCCGTCGCGGGTACGCTGGACTAATCGCTCAACCGTGGCCTTATCCATCAATTCGGTGATGGGAATACCGGCGACCGTGGAGTAGCGCGGCAAGGGGACCATGGTATCGCCGTGTCCGCCTAGAACAAAGGCAGTGACATTCTCGACGCTCACTTTCAACTCCTCGGCAATGAACGCTCGAAAGCGGGCGGAATCGAGCACGCCGGCCATTCCGATCACACGCTCGCGGGGCAAGCCACTCATCTTGTATGCGGCCTGGGCCATGGCATCGAGCGGGTTAGACACGATGATGAGAATGCATTTCGGCGAATGCTGAACCGCTTTGCTAACCACATCTTTCATGATCTTGTGGTTGGTGTTGAGCAAATCGTCGCGGCTCATGCCGGGCTTGCGTGGAATGCCGGCAGTGATGACAACGATGTCAGAGTTGGCGGTGTCGGCGTAGTCATTGGTGCCGATGACGTGAGAATCGCGCTTCTCGATCGGCATGGCTTCGAGCAGATCGAGACCTTTGCCTTGGGGAATGCCTTCGACGATGTCGATGAGGACGACATCAGCTAATTCTTTGGAGGCGATCCAGTGAGCGGCGGTGGCGCCTACGTTTCCAGAGCCTACAATCGTGACTTTATTGCGCATGAAGAGTCCTTTCCAGCATATGTGAAAGCTTAACCACAGAGGACACAGAGGAGCACAGCGGGCACCGGAATAGAACTCTGTGTTCCTCTGTGTCCTCTGTGGTTAAGATTCATCGCGTCCCGCTCAGCACGGCGGTGTCCATGTTCTCGATAATGTAGCCGGCGAATTCGCTGGTGCTGACTTTGGTGGCGCCAGGCATCAGCCGCTCGAAATCGTAGGTCACTTTTTTCTGTTCGATGCTGCGTTCCATGCCCTGCTCGATCAGGTCGGCCGCTTCGGTCCAGCCCAGTAGGCGAAACATCATCACGCCGGAAAGTATCACCGAACCGGGGTTGATGACGTCTTTATCGGCGTATTTTGGCGCAGTGCCGTGCGTGGCCTCGAAGATGGCATATCCGTCGCCAATATTTGCGCCGGGAGCGATGCCCAATCCGCCCACCTGCGCGGCGCAAGCGTCGGAAATGTAATCGCCATTCAAGTTAGGCGTTGCCAGCACTGAGTATTCGTCCGCTCGCGTGATGACTTGCTGAAATACAGAATCGGCAATGCGGTCGTTGACGATCAGCTTCTTCTTCCACGCGCCTTTGCCGTGAGTGGCGTAGATGGAGTCGATCACGTCGCGGACTTCCTGGTAAACCGATTGGCGGAAAGCTTCAGCCGCGAACTCCAAACCGGGTTCGATGAGTGCAGCGTTTTCTTCGGCCGTAAGGTTGGGGTTCTTGTCTTTATTGTCGAGAATCCAACTCTCCCGTTCGGTGACCACCTGGCTGCGAAATTCCTCGGTGGCGAGTTCATAACCCCACTTGCGGAATGCGCCCTCGGTGAACTTCTGAATGTTTCCCTTGTGCACCAGGGTGACAGTCTTGCGGCCACTGTCGAGCGCGTACTGAATGGCCACACGCACCAGCCGCTTGGTACCGCTAACGGAGATGGGTTTGATGCCGACACCGGAATCGAGCCTGACCTGCTTCTTGCTGCCTTTTAGCATGTCTTTGTTGAGAAATTCGATCAACCGGGCGCAGTCAGGCGTTCCTTCTTCCCACTCGATGCCGGCGTAAACGTCTTCGGTATTCTCGCGATAGATGACGATATCCATGCGCTCCGGGTTTTTCACCGGCGACGGCGTTCCCTTGTAATATCTGACCGGGCGCACGCAGGAGTAGAGATCGAGGATCTGGCGAAGCGCAACGTTGAGCGAGCGAATTCCTCCGCCCACGGGCGTGGTCAGAGGGCCTTTGATGGCGACGCGGAATTCGCGGATGGCGTCGATGGTGTCGTCGGGCAGCCAGTTCTTGAACTTGGAGTAAGCTTTCTCTCCGGCAAAGACTTCGTACCAGGCCACACGGCGCTTGCCGCTGTAAGCCTTTTCTACCGCGGCGTCGAACACACGCACCGAGGCCTTCCAAATGTCGCGGCCGGTGCCGTCACCTTCTATAAAAGGAATGATGGGATTGTTGGGAACCGAATAGCGCCTGTTGAGGTAGCCGATGGTTGCACCATCGGCAGGCACAGCAAGACCGTTGTAAGACACTGCCATTCACATCCTCCGCAAGAGTTCAGGGAACCGATAATTATAAAGGGTGAATAGGAGACTGGGGAAACAGCCGGCGTGGTGTTTCTTCAGTAATCTCGAAGTCGCGGCATTCACCGTTAGAATGTTGAAATGGGTTGGAAAGAATTGCTGGGGCTGCAGCTTCTTCTGAGTCTAACGATCTGCGGTCCGCTGGCGACCGCTCAAACGCAACCCACACAGCGAACCGAGCAAGCTGTCCCTGATGCTCCGCGACCAGTTCCCGTGCACGCCTTCTGGGATCGCACGAACATTCTGTTGTTTTCAGGCGTTGCCGTCACCCGCGGCATGGACTATGCCTCCACGCGCAACTTCCAGGCTCGCGGACGGCAGGAGATTCTTCTGCCCGACGTGGTGGTGAATAACTCCGCAGGATTTGCCGCACTGGAGGCGGCGGGAACGATGACCTCGGTCGGGATCTCGTATATCCTCCATCGCACCGGACACCACACACTCGAGCGCTGGATGTCGATCGGGCACATTGGGGTGACGGCGTTCGGAGATGTACGGAACTATTGCCTGAAGACGAGGCATCCAAATCCCTGAAATTACATGCATTTAAGGCGGAACTTTGAGGACTGAAGCGGCGTACTATTAGGTGAGCACAAGAGTGCGGGGGAAATGTATGCCTCGAATTTTCCTGTATGCTGTGATGCTTCTGGTTGTCGTGGGTGCCTTCTTTTCGACTCCGCTCGTTGCCGAACAGAACTCTGACCAGGTTCATATTGGCCGCGACATCTATATTCAGCCACAGGATAAAGCCGGCGATTTGGTCTGTGTTGGCTGTTCCATCTACATCCGTGGGCAAGTCGCGGGAGACGCGGTGGCCGTGGGTGGAAGCATAGTCCTGGAGCAGGGTGCGCAGCTGGCGGGAGGTGTAACGACCGTGGTAGGCGACATCCGGATGCAGACCGGCACCCAGATTGCGGGCGATGTCGCAGCGATTGCCGGCATGGTAAAGCGTGACCCGCAGTCCAAAATCGCTGGCGATGTCACCTCCCTGGGAGGAGCCGGGTGGATGCTGCTGATCTTAGTGTTGCCGCTGGTGCTTTTCGGAGGCTTCGTGGCGCTGATTATCTGGCTATTTCAACGCAGGCGGCCAGTGGCGGCCGCAGCGGCGTAAACTCCAACGGGTTTGGAGCGGCTGAAAGCCGCTTCTGAGCCTACATCGTCAGGACTGGAAGTCGTGCCCTTCCCGGTTTATTCCTCGATGGAATCACGTTACCGACTCTCACCATCTCCTCGTGCCAAAAGTCTTCCTCACTCCGATGGCGTTATATCGTCCCCAGGGACCGTTATTGCCCAGGTCGGCGGGGCCGAGGGTTTTGTCCCGAGCGCCCAGGCGGTCGAACGGGAAATGCTGGGTGAAGCGGATATCGAATCCTTTGGCGATATAGACCGCCGCGCCCCAGGAATGCTCGATGCCAATGGCGTCGGGTGACCAGGTGTAAAGCGTCTGCGGAATAGTCTTGCCGAATAGAAACGACGGCTGTCCCCAAACCATGAACCGGCGCAGCTGGCCCTTGCCGAAGGGACGCACCTCGAGCAGGCCGGAAAGCATGTAGCGGGCGAATAGACTGCAGGGCGCATTGACGCCTCCGAAGGTGCCGGCATTGCTGGCGCACAGGTTGGGATCAATTTCGTTGTGTGGAGGAGCGAGGTCGAACTGGGCGTATCCCCAGAATGTGTCTTTCGGAAGAAAGAATTTATCCGAATCTTGCAGAACTGGGTCTTTGGCCTTTTCGTCTTGATCTTGTGCGCGCAGGGTACCGGCGAACGTCAAGCCTACGATCAAACAAAATAGCAGTCGTTTCATTTTGCCTCCGGTTGTGATTACAATTCTGGATGTTTAAGGGCGAGTCATTGTAACGTATGGTACCGAGAGTTGCCTGTGGTTGTGATATTCGGGTTGTGTCTCGATTTTGGCGAGTGCGTTCTCTGCGTACTCTGCGGGTGTTCTCAGCGTCCTCTGCGTTTCAGGCTCTTGTCTTTGCGGTAATCTCTACGCACACCTTAAAACGCAGAGGTCGCAGAGAAGGGCCGCTGAGTGCGCGGAGAAACCCACGAAACCAGCATTTTCCTACGATGCCGGTTCAGTTCGAGAGCGGCAACTGGATAACAGCTTCGCAGCCTTTTTCCTTGTCGCGGTTTCGCAAGGAAAGCGTGCCGCCGTGGGCTTCGGCAATCTGGCGGCTCAAGACGAGGCCAATTCCCGACCCCCCGGGTTTAGTAGTGAAGAACGGCACAAAGAGATTGCCAGGGTTGGCAATACCCGGACCTTCGTCACGCACAACGAGATTGACCCAACTCCCGTTTTTCGTCCAGCTCACGCTGACTTTCCCTCGGGCTTCAAGTGAGGCATCCACGGCATTGCGGATCAGGTTGATCAGCGCTTGCTGAAGCTGATCGGAATCGAGGTTCATGGTAATCGACGGTCCGGGCTCGATCTCGACTGCGATACGCGTCTCCAGGCCGGCCGCAGTCTTCACCAGCAGGTGCAGATCGATGGGGCGAAGTTCAGGCTTGGGCAGACGCGTGAGGCGGGAGTAGTCACGCATGAAGCGGCTGAGTGCGTCGGAGCGGTCAGCGATGACGCGCAGCCCACGGCGCATGTCGTCTTGCCAATCGGCAGCGCGCACTTCGCGCTTCATAAGATCTTCAAGACTGCCGGCGATAGAGCAAATAGGCGCGAGCGAGTTATTTAATTCGTGCCCGAGCACGCGCACCAGGCGCTGCCAAGCCTGGCGTTCTTCTTCACGCAAGGCGCGGCTCAGGTCCGCGAGAACCACCAGATAATGCGGCTTGCCCCCCTGCCGGAATACCGAGCGGCGGACTCCCCAACGTCCGGACTGTCCGGGGAAAACCTTTTCCAGAGTGCGCGCGGATTCTCCCTGCAAGCATTCGAGCAGACCGAGTTCCTCCGCGCTCTTGCCCAGCAGGCGTTCAGCATTCTGGGCCATGAGGCGTTCGCCAGCGCGGTTTACCAGGCGGACTCTCTGCTCGCCGTCGAAGGCAAAAACAGCAACGTCGATTTCGGTCATCACCGTGGTAAGGAGCGCACCGGCCTCCATCGCGCCCAAACGCTGCTCGCGGAGCAACTCGGAAAGCGTGTTGACTTCAAGCATCAGTTCGCCGAGGGCATCCCCTGATTTAGCGCCGCGCACGCGAAACGAGAAGTCTCCCTCGCGCAGGGCAGACTGCATGTTGGAAAGAGTCTGCAAAGGGCGGATCACGGCTGCACGCAATCCGAAAGCGAAACCCACCCACAGTAATACGACAATGGAAGTCAGGCTCCAGCGGGTGTTGGGGTCGTGCTCGCTGGTCCAGAGCAACACAAGCGTGAGCAAGACCCCAGCCGCGCCGGATCCCAGCGCCAGCAGCAGAATGTGGTTTTCGTGACTCAGATACCGTTTGGGCTTTCGCCGAGAACGGGTGCGAGACTGGGGCGAAGGCGCAACTGCGGCTGCGGGACGGACCGGGTTAGCTGCTTCCGATTCCATATTTCTGCAGACGCCGATAGAGTGCGCTACGGCTCAATCCCAGCGCTTCAGCCGCCTGGCTGATATTGCCACCATAGCGGTCGACGGCTTTACGAATCAAGAGGGATTCGACTTCCTCCAGGCTCAGTTCTTCCAGGCGCTGGGTTCCGGCCTGCGGAGCCTTCAAACTGAGGTCGCTACTGCGCACGGCGTCGCCACTCGATAACAGGACTGCACGCTCGACGGCGTGGTCGAGTTCGCGTACGTTACCGGGCCAGGGATACTCCAACATCGCCTGCATGGCGGGAGGATCGAAGGTCTTAACCGGCTTGCGGTAGCGCTCGGAGTAGCGGCTCAGGAAGTACGTGGCCAGGGGAGGAATGTCTTGACGGCGATCGCGCAGCGCAGGTATCTGAATCTCGACCGTGTTCAGGCGGAACAAAAGATCTTGACGGAAACGTCCGGCAGTGACTTCCTGATCGAGATCAGCGTTAGTGGCGGAGATGATCCGGACATCCACGCGGCGGGTTTGCGAAGATCCGACCCGCTCCATCTCTCCGCTTTCGAGCACGCGCAGCAGTTTGGCCTGCTGGGAGATCGGAATGTTTGCGATCTCGTCGAGAAAAAGCGTTCCACCATGCGCCAGTTCGAAGCGCCCGATGCGATCAGTCTTCGCGTCCGTGAAAGCGCCTTTCACGTGACCAAACAGTTCGCTCTCAAAGATGCCCTCAGGCAAGCCACCTGTGTTGACGGCGACCAGAGGGCGCGATGCGCGGTTGGAAAGCGCATGCAGCGTGCGGGCAACGACTTCTTTCCCACTACCATGCTCGCCGGTAACCAATACATTGGCGTCCGAGGGGCCAATGCTGCTGATCAATCGCAGCACAGGCTGCATGGATTCGGCGTTGGCAATGAACTTGGGGAGTCCATCAGCCCGCAGCAAACGGTTTTCGGCTTCCAGGCGTTGACTGCGACGCAAAGCGCCGCCCAGTTCCAATTGGGTGCGAAGAACCGAGAGCAGGCGGGCGTTCTCCCAGGGTTTTTGGACGAAGTCGCGAGCGCCGCGACGCATGGCTTCAACCGCCAGATCGACGCTGCTCCATGCGGTCATTACGATCACCGGCAGCGTGCTGTCCACCGCTTGAATTCGTGAAAGAAGATCCAGACCTTCCTGACCGGAGGTGGTGTCGCGTGTGTAGTTCAGGTCGATAAGAACAGCGTCAAATTCGCGGAGGCCGAGAGCATCCAGCACGCCGGCGGGTGACGTAGCGGTTTCGATCGAGAACCCCTCGGGCTTGAGAAGAAGTCGCAAGGCCTCGAGCACATCACGCTGATCGTCGGCAATCAGCAAGCGCGAACCGGAATGGCTGGAGGCAGGCATAACAGTTGAACGTGGATGAATTCTATCCTTTTCCGCAGTCGTACTCTGCACGGGACTCAATTTTGCTCCGTTTTGGATTCTTGCTGCTGGGCGATGGTGCGGGGCGTCACGCCTGAGAACGTGGGCACTTGCTGCACCGTGCCGTGCACCGCGTCTTCAATTTCGATACCGGCGTGGGACAGAGTCAGCCCGGTGGCGCGATCCAGTTCCACCCGCGATTTCTCATAGGTCGACTCGGCGGCGACAAAGTTCGACTCGGCTTGCGCCAGATCGCGGTCCGCCTGCAGTACCAGGTTACTGGTGGACGCGCCCAGAGCCTTTTTCTTCTGCTCGATGTCAAAAGTCTGCTGCGCAAGATCTCGGGCTTTGCGTGCAGCGTTCACCCGGGAGCGGTTCTGCACCAGAGCAAACTGGGCATTGCGTACTTCGATGCCAATCTGATTCTGCAACTGCTGCAGATGCAATTGTGCCTGCCGATATTCCAACTGCGATCGAATCTGGTCAGCTTGCGCCCCGCGATTGCGTAAGGGAATGTTCACGTTGATACCAACCGAATAATCAGGAGAGTTATTCTTGAACAGATCGCTGAACGCATTGGAATATCCCGACGTCGGCAGCGGCGGGCAGGGGGGATTGCTGCAAATCGGTTGCCCCGTGTAGCCAGGGTTCTGCACTCCTGCCAGGCCGTAAGCTCCGTAGAAAGCAACCAAATCCACCTGAGGCTTCAAAGCATTGGCTGTAGCTTTGCGGGTGATCTCGCGATTGCTGAGATCGATTCGCGCTTCCGCCAACTCTGGACGGTGCCCTTGCGCATCGGAGATCAGGTCCTGAATTGGCGTCACTGGCTCCTGCTCGGGGATGCTCATGGTGTCGGTCGGAATCACTTCCGCCGATGCGAGAACCGGATCACTCAGATCACGGGTGATAGCGTTCTTGATGAGCAGCGCTTGCAATTGCTGCTCGTTCTGAGACAGCAATAGATCCTGACTGCGGGCAGACTCTTCACTCTCCGCCTTCATAACTTCCATGGGCGCGATGGCGCCGATTCTGACCTGCTCGCGGTCGTCGGAAAGAGTCTTTTCCGCCAATTCCAGCGAGCGCTCTTTCACCTTCACATCTTCGTAGGCGTTGACCAGGTCCCAGTAGATGTTCTGAATCTGCGAAACCGTGGAGATGACCTGTCCGCGAAAGGCCACGTCGGAGATCTCTCGATTGTTACGGGCAATGCGAATGAAGCGCATGTTGGGTCCAAAACCAAAGCCGGCCAGCAGATGCTGACGAAGAGAAAAGCGGAAGGCGCTGTCCACCTCCGGAGAAAGAATACTGAACAGGCTGTTGTTGGTGATGCGATCGTTATTAAACCCCACGCTTAGCAGCGTGCCCGATGCAAATCCCTGCGTATACCCGAAATTAGCAACGCCAGAATTTTGCTGCAAAGACTGGACACCGTTCAGAATGATGCTCGACTGCGGGAAGGTGGCGTGTTCAATATCCATGCCACCCGTGATGATGGGATCGAAGTTGTCGATGTTCGTACCGGTACCGAGGGTGGACTGCACCAATCCTGAGGCACCACCGCCCGCACCGCCCGCGCCGCCAGTAGTTCCGCCAGCTCCTGCGCCAGGCGCGCCGCTGCCGAAACCTCCGACTCCGCCGCCCGGAGTTCCCTGCACCAATCCGGTGGCAACACCACGCACGCTCTCTCCCGACTTCGCCCGCAGGATGTCCGTGTCCGCAATCGACAGATTGAAGCGGGCGATGGCAAGGTCGAGATTGTTCTCGAGTGCGAGAGCGACCGCGTCACTGAGCGACAGCCGGAGCTTGCCGTCCTTGAGCATGGTTTCGATTCGCGGAGTGTTGCCGAAACTCGGCGGCGGCACCTGATGGGCCACATACGGGCTGACGAGGTAGGGAAAATGAGAGGCCGGTTTGGAGTAATCGACCAGGTTTTGCGCCGACATGCTAGTGCTGGCGAGGAACAGCGCACATAAAAGTAATGCCGGATGTATTGCCTGTATCGTATTGTTTTTACAACTACTTGCTTTGTTAACGCTCCCCTTAGTCATTGCCTCTCCTATCGGATTCGAAATCATTCGTACCGCAGCGCCACCATCGGATCGACCTTGGTTGCGCGGCGAGCCGGCCAATAGGCCGCAAATAATGCCACCGCGAGCAACAACAACGGCAAGAGCAGCATGGTCGGCAGGTCAAAGCGGCTGACCTGGTACAAGCTGGCTGCGAATAGTCGCGTCGCCAGCAGCGAGAGCACCACACCCAGGACGCAACCACCGATCCCCAATTCGGCCGCGCGGCGAAGGACTTGCCAATAAATGCTGCTGCGATTCGCACCCAGCGCCATGCGTACACCGAACTCGCGGGTACGATCCGACACCAATTGCGAGATAACGCCGAAGAGCCCGATCGCAGCCAGAGTCAGCGCAATACCCGCGAAGCTGCTCAAGAGCAGAAGCGTAAAGCGGCGTTGCGCCAGCGATTCCGACACCAGGTTTGCCAGCGTACTGGTCTGGTAGAGAGGAAGGTCTTTGTCCGCAGCCCAGGTTCGCCGTTGCACCTCGGCAAACAAACCCTGAGCGCCGGCGTTACTGCGTAACACGAATGCGGTGCGCCCGCTGTTGCCCGTCTCCACCTGAAACATGGAGTAATAGATCATCGGCTGCGGATCGGCATCGAGCGCCGAGATGTGCACATCAGCAGCCACCCCGATCACGGTGAAGTACGCGCGGTCTCCCCATTGAAAGCGTTGGCCGATGGGGTTCTGACCGGGAAAGAACTTCCGCGCCATGGTCTCATTGATGACAGCGACGCTGGGCGCATCGGGAACATCTTGCTCAGAGAAGTCCCTGCCCTTCAAAAGTGAGATTCCCATCGCGTGGAAGTACCCAGGGCTGACCAGTGAGTTCTCCGCCCAGTGGTAATCGTCGGCGGCAGCATGTTCTAACCGGAAGCCGATTTGCCTGGTGTCACTTAACGGCAGATGACTGGCGGCAGCTGCCGCAGTCACACCCGGCAGATGCTGGAGATTCTCGAGCAGCTGTTTCTGAACCGCATTACGCCTCACAGGATCAGGGTAGCGGCTACGATCAAACAGGGTACGTACAACGAAGGTCCCATTAGGATCAAATCCAAAAGGCGAATTCAGCAAACGGATGAAACTACGCGCCAGCAATCCGCCACTAATCAACAGCACCAACGCGGCTGCGATTTCGAGGGTCGCTGCGACATTTTGCAAGCGTTGGGTTCCGCGTGCAGGCCCGGTCCGAACCGACTCTTTGAGCGAAGCTTCGGGCGCCACATGCGACAGCCGCCAGGCAGGAGCAAACCCAAAAATAATCGCCGATAACAGCGAGATACCCAAAGTGAACAGCAGCACGCTGGGATGCAGCGCCACATCGTGCAGGCGCGGTACATCCGTTGGGCCGAACCTACGCAAGCCCTCGACCGCAGCTTTGGCGATAGCGATTCCCGCCCACGCTCCCAGAAAAGCGAGCAGCACGCTCTCCACCAGACATTGACGCAGCAAACGGCCGGGGTTCGCGCCGACGGCGCTGCGGATGGCCATTTCGTGACCACGATGACTGGCGCGAGCCAGCAACAGGTTGGCCACGTTGGCACAGGCGATCAGCAGCAAACACCCCACTGCCATCGCGAGCAGCAATACCAGCGGGCGTGCCTTCTGCATGGCGTAAGCCGCAAACCGGTGCGCCTTGGGCACGACCTTTACGGTGCCGCTGTAGTCATATTGCTGCATGAACACCGCCGCAATGGACTCAACATCCTGTTGCGCCTGTTCCAGCGAAACACCCGGCTTGAGCCGCCCGATCAGTCCCACCCCAAACTCCTGCGTGCGGTTTTCGGGTTTCAAGAGATGAGGATCAAACGCCTCCGAAGTCCACACGTCGGCCATTTCCGATAGCGGAGCTCCATCAAAAGGAAAACGAAACAAGGCCGGCATCACACCGACCACCGTAAACGGCTTCTCGTCGAGTTTGACAGTTCTTCCAAGGATGCTGGGATCGCTCGCGTACTGGTGCTGCCAGAGCGCATGCGAGATCACGACCGTACTACTGGCGCCATAACGTTCTTCATCGCTGGTGAACACCCGGCCCAGTTCCGGCGAAACGCCGAGCAGAGAAAATATGGAAGCTGAGACCTTAGCTGCGTTCACGCGTAAAGGTTGGCCGTCGCCCGTTAGATTGAAGCCGGCGCTCTCATAGGCGGCGACTTGCGAAAATGAACGGTTGCGGTCGCGATAGTCCTGAAATTCTCCCGCTGATACGCCAATCTCATCGGTCGACATCTGTGGCAAGGTCTCGCTGACCACCACCAGTTGGCCCGGATCCCGATAGGGCAATGGACGGAGCAGCACGGTGTCCACCACGCTGAACACGGCAGTGCTGGCGCCAATTCCAAGGGCCAGCGTCAACAACGCGATGAGTGTGAAGCCAGGATTCTTTGCCAGCATCCGCCAGCCGTAACGAACGTCCTGTAATAACGTTTCCATGTTTCTTCCTTATTCGTACCTCAACGCGACCATGGGATCGACCTCGGCCGCCCTTCGCGCCGGAACATAGTTTGCGAGCACTGCGACCGCTACCAGCAATGCCGCCACTGCGCCAAATGTAATGGGGTCGCGTGCGCTGACTCCGAACAGCATGGTTGACATGAGACGAGTGAGAGCGACGGAAGCAACGAGCCCAAGGACGACACCTAAACCGGCCAACCTCATTCCCTGTCCCACGACAAGCTTCAGCACATCTTCTTTCTGTGCGCCCAGGGCCATGCGAATTCCGATTTCGTGAGTGCGTTGAGAAACGGTATACGACATTACGCCGTAGAGACCGATAGCGGCCAATAGCATCGCCAGTCCAGCGAAGATGGAAAGCAGCAACATGGCAAACTTGCGCCGCAAGAGCGACCGGGCCAACATGTCCTGCATGCTTCGGAGGTTGGCCAGTGGAATGTCTTTGTTCACGCTGGCGACAGCATTCTGGGCAGAAAGAGTCAAGGTGAGCGGATCTGACGTCTTGCTTCGCACCACCATATAAGCCGAAGGCCAATGCGCCTGCCCGAAGGGGAGATAGATTTCAGGGCGGGGGGCCGTTTCCAGATCGCTGTGACGAATGTCTCCTATCACTCCCACGATCTGAACCGGACCATCGACGGTTTCAATTTTGGTGATGTATTTGCCGATTGGGTCCTGCCCCTGGAGAGCCTTGCGCACCAGCGCCTCATTCACTATGGCGACGCGCACATCGCTATGAATGTCCTGGTCGGTGAAAGTCCGGCCCTGAAGCAAAGGAATCCCCATGGATTGAAAATAGGAGCCATTGCTGACGCGAAAATCCGCGTCGTATTGCTGGTCGCTGCCTTGGACTTTAAAGCCCCGGTCGCTGTTGCCATCACTGAGAGGCACACGGCTCACGGCGCCCGCGGATTCGACTCCCGGCAGTGCCTGCAACTTCTCAATGGCCTGATGGTAGAAGTCCTCCTGCTGACCGGCCGCGCTGGATGCAGGCAAGCCGACATTGAAAATGAGCAAATGAGCTGCATCGAAGCCGGGATCAACCTGCATCACGCGGATGAAGCTCCTGACTAAAAGGCCGGAGCCGGTAAGGAGAATTAGCGACAGCCCCACTTCGGCTACGACCAGCAGGGCACGAGTTCGGCCGTGCGCACCCGTGCTGCCACGTTCTCCTTCTTTCAAGTAGTCATTCAAATTTGCGCGCGACGCATGCAGCGCAGGCGCCAAGCCAAAGATAATGCCACTCAGAATAGAGACCAGAACGCTGAAAGCCAGTACATCGCGATTGATGCCGCTCACGGAAAAGTTGCGGATATCGGGTGGGCTCATTGCCAGTAGCCCGGGCACCGCCCAGGCCGCGAGCAGCACACCGGCGAGTCCGCCCATCAGAGCCAGCAACACACTCTCCGTAAGCAACTGCCGGGCGACACGCCAACGGCTCGCCCCCAGAGCAGCGCGAATGGAAACTTCACGCGAGCGGCCAGTGGCACGAGCCAGCAGAAGATTGGCGACATTGGCGCAGCCAATGAGCAGAACAAAGGCGACGGCTACGAGCAACAACACCAGCGTGGGACGAAGATCTCCAACGAGATTCTCCTGCATGGTTCTGAGGCTGACGCCGGCTTCCTTGTTATCGTCGGGATACTGCTTTTCCAGCCGTGCTGCGATGGCCGACATTTCTTCCCGCGCCTGCCTGAGGCTGATTCCAGGTTTTAGGCGAGCCCAGGCTTCCATGTAGTGGTCATCGCGCCGGGGTCGCGGGTCATCATTTGGGTGCAAAGGATGGGGGGGAACTCCGAATTTCGCGGGCAGCCAGAGTTCGCCGTAATCATCTGGGGCGAAGCTGGGAGGCATCACACCGACGACGGTGAATGGCTCGCCGTCCAGCGTGATATTGCGGCCGATCAGGTTGGCGTCCGAACCGAACCGTCGCTTCCATAGTCCAGTGCTTAATACGACCACGTGGTCGCTGCCGGGTTGGCTGTCGCCGGGGAGCAGCGTGCGCCCAAGGGATGCGGCGACACCAAAGAGCGGGAAGAAGTCAGGCGAGGTCACGGTTCCGCGCGCGCGCTCAGCGCGCTCGCCGCCGGTGAGATTCACCGGCCATCCCCGCGAAGCAGCCATGTAAGCGAAGACGTGATTCTGCGCCTGCCAATCGAGGTAGTTGGCGGGAGACGGACCGTCCTGCGGCTCACCGGTTGTACGATCCGATTCGCGTACGCTCAGGATCCGTCCAGAATCGGGGTAAGGCAACGGGTGAAGCAGGACTGCATCCACTACGCTGAAAATGGCAGTCGTGCTCGCGATACCCAGGGCCAGCGCCGCCGCTACCACGAAAGTGAATCCCGGGCTCTTGCGTAACATGCGCAGTCCGTAACGAATATCTTGTAATAGAGTTTCCATAACTACATCATTCGTACCTCAGCGCGACCATGGGATCGACCTTGGTCGCACGTCGCGCAGGTATGTAGCCAGCCAAAGCGGCTACGGCAATCAGCACAATCGAGACAGCAGCAAAGGTCAGCGGGTCCTGCGATCCAACTCCGTAAAGCAAGTGCGAAAAGCTTTTGAGAGTTCGGGTCAGCATTAGTGCGCCTATGGTCCCAATGGCGATGCCACTGAGCACCAATTTCAACTCTTGGCCAACAAAGAGGCGAAGAACTCTTGCTTTATCCGCTCCGAGGGCCATGCGAATACCGATTTCCCGCACGCGCTGTGCAACAGAATAGGAAATCATGCCGTAGATTCCCACTGACGCCAGCAGCAACGCCAGCCCCGCAAACGCACTAAGGAGCATCATCGGGAAACGCTGTTCAGACATGGAGTTCAAAATAATCTGCTGCATCGTTTGCACGTTGTATATCGGCTGGTCATTGCTGTCTTGGTAGACCGCTGCCCTGATCGCAGGGATTAGCGTCCTAGCGTCGAGCGGCGTGCGAACGATTATGCTCGCGTCCGGATAATTGAAGGGCACCCACTGGTCCGGATCTTGATAAAGCGAATAGTACGCCTGATATTGATCGGCCGGACCGCTGTCCTGCAGGTGTGCATATGTCACGTGATTTACGATGCCGACAATTGCGCATGGGCCAAACGCCGCGAATCCGGCAGTGATAGTGTGCCCGATAGGTTTTCCATCGGGAAAAAACGAGCGTGCAAAATTGCTGTCGATGACCGCTACGCATGGCGATTTTGTGTCGTCGTGCTCGGTCAGAAAACGCCCTTGAAGCAGTTGCATTCCCATGGTGCGTAGGTAATCGGGTCCGGTAAGAAACCACCCCATTCGTGGTGCACCCTGCAGCGATTCTGGTTTCTGGGAGTCGAGCCAAAATGGCAGGTACCCCCCCTGTCCGCTCAGCGGAACGGCGGTAGTAAAGTCTGCCGCCTCCACACCAGGGATTTGACGAATTCGCTCGATTAACTGTTTGTAAGCGACGCGAGTACCCGAAGGCGTTTTTGTGAGCGAGTGTGAGACACCAACCTTGAGGGCCATGATGTGATTGGTGTCAAAGCCCGGATTAACGTTCCACAAGTGGAGCATTGTGCGAAACAGCAGGCCGGCGGCCACCAGCAGCACGAGCGTTAGCGCTACTTGTACAACTACGAAACTGCTCTGAGTACGACGATGGACGACGGTCGAACCTTGCCCACCTTCCTTAAGCGATCGTTGCAGATCCGCTCTCCAACTTTTGAGAGCCGGCGCGACGCCAAACAAAATTCCAACCATGAGCGAGACTATCAATGTGTAAAGCAGGACTGGAGCGTTGACGCTGACATCCTCGCTGCGTGGCAAGACTCCAGGCATCGCCAGCAAGGCGGACCTAATTCCGAGGAAAGCAATCAAGCTCCCCAAACCGGCGCCGGTGAGCGAAAGAATGACGCTCTCCGTTAATTGTTGCCTCACCAGGCGCGAGCGATTTGCCCCGAGCGCCGAACGAATGGCAAACTCTCTACTGCGTCCCGCTGAACGGGCTAGCAGGAGATTGGCAATATTCGCGCACGCGATCAACAACACCAATCCAACTGTGCCTAAGAGCAACGCGAGTGTTTGACCGGCATCGCCAACGATTGCCTGCTTTAGTGGCTCAACATAAACTCCCAGATCTCGGTTGTCGTTGGGATAGAGACGATCGAGACGATTCTGGATGGTACTCATCTCCGCCTGACTTTGAAATATGCTCACTCCCGGTTTCAGGCGCGCGAACGTGAAGATGCCATCATGACTTGCTCGATTGTTCAGTAGCAACGGATCGAGCTGGCCGAGCGGCGTGTAAACATCGGCATCGTCATTGAGACGGAATCCAGGCGGAGCAACACCGACAATCGAATAATTTACGCCGTCCACTGTTACGCTCTTGCCCAATACTGCGGGGCTGCCGCCGAACCGCTCCCTCCACAAGTGATGGCTAATAACGACCACAGGCGCTCCGCCTGGCTGATTTTCCTGGGGAGTAAATTCTCGCCCCAACGCCAATTCCGTCCCGAGCGTGTGGAAGAAACCGGAAGAAACTTGGCTGGCCTCAAGGTGCGAAGGTGTGCCAGGAAATGTGAGGTCAATCTGTTGCTCCCTAAAAGCCGCCATCTGTTGAAATGATCGAGCGCTTCGCTGCCAGTCTTGAAAGTTTGGATATGAATCCCAAACGCGCGAAAAGCGCGGATTATTTTCCCAAACCGTAACTAGACGATCCGGCTCAAAATACCGAAGCGGCGCGAGTACCACGCCTTCCACGACGCTGAAAATTGCTGTGTTGGCACCAATCCCCAAGGCCAGCGTCATCACTGCCACCGCCGTGAATCCCGGACTCTTGCGCAACATGCGCAGTCCGTAACGAATATCTTGTAATAGAGTTTCCATGCCTTTACCTCAGTCCTGACGCAACGCGACCATGGGATCGATGCGCGCGGCTCGACTTGCGGGAATATAGTTCGCCAGCAGCGCAACCGCGGCCAGCAACGCGGTAAAGATCAGCAGAGTCACGGGATCGGTGGAACTCACTCCAAACAGCAACCCTGCGATCAACCGCATCAGCAAAAGAGACGCGGCCAGCCCGATGACAACTCCCATTAGCGCCAGTGACATTCCCTGTCTCACTACCAGCTTCAGCACATCGCCGCGCTGGGCGCCGAGCGCCATGCGCACTCCGATCTCGCGAACTCGCTGGCTCACGAAGTACGCCATCACGCCATAAATTCCGATGGCCGCCAGCAACAACGCAGTGGCAGCGAAGAACCCGAGAACCTGCATGGCGAACCGGCGTGAAGCGAGCGAGTCGGAGATCACACTGCGCACCGAGCGCACCCCGAAAACCGGCAAGTCGGGATTCACCGCCTGGACCTCCCGACAAATCGGTCCCTCTAGCGCTTCGGGACTGGCCGAAGTCCGCGCATAAACCGTGATGGAATTGAAGGCAATCTGCCGCGCCGGCACAAACAGGTGGGGCGCATAAGGAGCATCCAGCCCGTCGCTTCGGGCTCGCCCCACGATCCCCACAATCCTCCATATCTGCTGCTTGCGACCAACTTGCAGTTGGACTTGCCTTCCTACCGGATCCTCATGGGGCCAATAGCGTTCTGCCGCGGTCTGGTCAATCAGCACCACCGGCTCTCCCTTGTCATCGTCGGCCTCGGTGAAGAAACGTCCCCGGATCAGTGGGGTCTGGAGGGTGTGAAACAGATCGGGCGTCGCCACTCCCAACTCGGCTGTCGGCGTTTCACCAGCGGCAGTAATCCGGCCTTCGATGTTGAAGGCGACTGCGTTACGCATCAGTACGGAAAGAGGAGTGACGCCTCCACCGATGGCCACTTCCTTTACTCCGGGCAAGGCGCCGACACGGCGCAGCACCTCGCTCATGAAGACATTCAATTTTTCCTGCGTGGGATAAGGGTTATTGTTGGGATCGTTCGGCACTGGCAGCCAGAACTGCGCGGTCACCAGGTTGTCAGAATTGAAACCGGGTTGCACTTCTAGCACCTTCCAGAAACTTCGCAGCAACAAGCCGGCTCCCACCATTAGTACCAGTGCGAGGGCGAATTCGGATACCACTAATCCACGGAGAAAGCGATGCTGGCGTGAGGCAATACCCACGCCACGCGCTCCCTGATTGAGCTTCTCCATCAGTCGCCAATGCGACATTTGGAAAGCCGGCGCCAAGCCGAAGAACAATCCGGTGACGACCGAGACTGCAACTACAAACAAGAGCGTCCGTCCGTTCACTGTTACTTCGGACATCCGGGGCAGACTGGAGGGCACAAAGGCGAGCAAAATGTTTTTCAGCCAAAAGGTGAGCGGTATGGCGAGCAGTCCGCCGCAAAGTGACAGCACCACACTCTCGGTCAACGTTTGCCGGATGAGTCTCCATGTGCCCGCCCCCAAAGCCTGCCGGATAGCGATTTCACGGTGTCGCACCGACGAACGCGCCAGCAGCAGGCTGGCGATGTTGACGCAGGCGATCAGCAGCACCGCTCCGACGGCGGCCAACAGCAAAAAAAGCATCACACTGACGTTACCGACCACTTCTTGTTGCAGCGGAACAAGTTGTACACGCCAGCCCACCGTCGCGGGATAGTCTGTCGGGTATTGCTCGCGTAACTGCATCGCGAAGGCGTTAAGCCGGGACTGGGCTTGAGCCATGGTCATGCCCGGTTGCAAACGCGCGATGGCCCCTGGAATAAAGCGCTGTGTGCGCACGGGAGGATGCGGAAACGGATCCGCGGCATAGCCTGCGGCCACCCATATTTCGACGTCTTGACGCAGCGTGCGTCCCGGATGCCGGAACTCGGGCGGCATGACTCCGATAATCGTGTAGAGATCGGTGTCAAGCCGGATCGCTTGCCCGAGCACATGCGGATCGGCCCCGAACATCTTGTGCCACAAACTGTCACTGATCACCGCGCCTTCAGAGAATCCTGGCCGGTAATCGCCGTCGTTGAAAACCCGCCCCAGCGCCGGTTTTGCGGCCAGCAGCGTGAAAAAATTTGTGCTCACCGCGTTGGCTTCCACGCGCTCCGGCTTCTCCCGTCCGGTGATGTTGGCGCTGATAGGCCATACCGCTGAGATTTCCGTGAACACTCCTGAGCGTTTCTGAAAGTCCTCCAACTCGGGCTGCGACATGCCTCTATCTGTCAGGTTGATCCCCGGCATGTCGGTTTTCACCGCCACCAGTTGGTCCGGCTGCCGATACGCCAGCGGCCGCAGCAGCACGGCATCTACCACGGAGAATAAAGCGGTATTCGCGCCGATGCCGAGCGCCAATGTGACGACAACCACCGCCGTAAAAGCCGGCGCCTTGCGCAACATGCGCAGGGCGTAGCGAACGTCTTGCATCAATGTGTCCATGTGGCTGGCGCTTACGGCGTTGCTACCGCCGGAATCCTCGCCTGTGGATTTGCCGGGTCGCTGGTGATCCAGCCATCGAACAATTGAATCGTCCGGTGTCCATAAGCGGCGTTTACCTCTGAATGTGTGACCTGAATGATGGTGGTTCCCCCGTCATTCAACTTCTTGAACAGGTCCATGATTTCCTTCGATTGGCTGGAGTGCAGATTGCCAGTAGGCTCATCGGCGAGAATGAGCTTCGGATTGCCCACTACCGCGCGAGCCACGCCCACCAGTTGCTGTTGTCCACCAGAAAGCTGGCTGGGATAAAGATCTTTCTTGCCGACGATCTGGAAGCGATCGAGGATCTCGGCGACCATGCTGGCACGCTGGCCGCGGGAAATGTTGCGGTAAGACAAGGGAACGTCCAGATTTTCATAAACCGTCAGGTTGTCGAGCAGGTGATAGCTCTGGAAAACGAACCCAATGTATTTGCGGTTCAGCTCGGCGCGCTTCTTGCGGTCGAGTTTGTGGACCTCCTGATCGAGGAAGGTATATTCGCCCGCCCAAGTATCATCCAGCATGCCGAGAATGCTCATCAGAGTGGATTTCCCCGAGCCGGAAGGGCCCATCACAGTGATGAACTCGCCGTCGCGGATGTCGAGGTTGATACGGCGAAGCACGTAAGTGACGCCAGCGCCGGTTTTATAAGTACGTTCAATATTGCGTAGCTGAATCATGTGTCACTCCCAATAACTCCTTGCGTCCTCTGCGTTGTCTTCTTCGCGAATATCGCTGAGAGATCGTCACTCTTCCCGCAACGCCTCCAACGGATCGAGCTTGGTGGCTCGATAAGCCGGGATGTAGCAACCGACCAGAATCAGCGCCAGCACGATCACGGGAACGAGCGAGAACGTTCCTAAGTCTCGCGCGCTCACGCCGAACAACAAACTCGCCATAAGGCGTGTCAGGCCGAGTGCTCCGGCAACTCCGACTAGCACACCGGCCAAGGCCAGTTTGGCTCCCTGGCCCATAATGAGGCGCAGAACATTCGTGCGTTGTGCGCCGAGGGCGATGCGGATTCCGATTTCCCGTGTACGCTGTGAGACCGAGTAAGCCATGACTCCATAAATGCCCACGGCAGCCAATGTCAAAGCCATGGTGGCAAAAGTCCCAATCAACCACATATCGAAGCGCCGCAGCGACCCGGAATCGGAAACCATTTCTTCCATGCTTTTCACGCCATAAACCGGCACCGTTGCGTCCACCTCGGCCACAGCCGCGCGAATCGAAGTGAGCTGGCCTGTACTGTTCGCGCTGCGCACCGCGATACTCATGCTGCCTTCGAGCTGCGGAAGGAATGCCTCGGGCACCTGGGTGTACGGGTAATATGCTGTAGGCTCAACGTCCGTGACATCAGCTGCCCAATGCCGGACGTCGGAGGCCACTCCCACCACTGAGTACCATTCGCCACCGGTGATTTCAGGCTTGAGCCGCTTGCCGATTGCGTCTTCACTTGGCCAATAAAGTTTGGCCAGACTCTCACTGACAACCGCGACTTTCGGCGCCGCAGCGGTATCGTGATCGTTGAACTCGCGGCCGCTCTTGAGCGCAATCTGCAAGCCGCTGAAATATTCCGGACCGATGGCGCGAAAGCGAGTCACAATGGGAATCTGATTCGGCGGCGGCGGCGTGCCTTCAATCGAGATCGCCATCGATGGATCAGAGCCGCTCATGGGTAGGTTTCTCGCCAGCACCGCGGACTGAATTCCCGGCAATGCCCGCACCCGCTCCAACACTTGCTGATAGAAAAGCGGGATCCGCTCGCCCGTGTATTGCGCCGGCGAAGCAATGCGGAACGTCAACTCGTTCGTCGGGTTGAATCCCGGTTCAATACTCTCCGCGTGCCACAAACTCTTGAGCGACAGGCCGGCGCCAATCAACAGAATCGAAGCCAGGGCGGTTTCCGTAACCACAAGCACAACGCGGTACTTTCCGAAACCTCCGGTACTGCCTCGCGATCCTTCCTTTAACGTCTCGCTGACGTTTACCCGCGAGGCGTCGAGTGCTGGAAAAACTCCAAACAAAATGCCAACCACACCGCACAGCAGGATCGTGTAACCCAGCACACTGAGGTCAATGGAAACGGTATCGACGGCAGGAATGCTGGCGGGATGAATTGCCACCAAGACCTTCACCGCAGTCCACGCCAGAGCCAATCCCAAAGCCCCGCCCAACGTCGAAAGCAGTACGCTCTCAGTGAGCAGTTGCAGGATCACCCGGCTGCGTGCGGCGCCGAGCGCAGTGCGGATGGAGAGCTCCCGCCTCCGCATCGTCCCGCGTGCGAGCAAGAGATTGGCCACGTTGGAGCAGGCAATTAGGAGAACGAACGCCACTGCTCCCATCAGCAACAACAAAACTGGTTTCACGTCGCCGTTCAGGAACACACTCATGGGCATTAGCGTGACACCGAAGCCGCCTTCGCCTTTAGGATCCTGCGCCTTCAATCGCGCAGCGATTGCGGTCAATACAGTCTCCTCTTGTTTCTTCGTATTTCCTGGAGGCAGCCGGGTAAACGCAAACAGCCAATGGAGATTGCGTGCGGAGGCCTGCGCGTTCGCAGTCTCCATTTGTAACGGGACCCAAAATAGTTCCTGATCTGTGAGCACATGAAAACCGCGCGGCATTACGCCCACCACGGTGTAGGGAGCGCCGTCCAGATTGACAACTCTTCCCAGAATGCTGGAGCTCGAGTCGAACCGTGTCTGCCACATCGCATGGCTCAGGATGACGAATCCACCCGCACCGGGGTGATCTTCCTCTGGCGAAAATCCACGGCCAAGAATTGGCTGCACCCCGAGTATGGGAAACAAATCGTAGTTCACTTTTCCGCCTGAGACGCGCTCCGGAACATCCTTCCCTGCCAGGTTGTAACTAACACCGGAGAAAGCGCCCATGTGCGCCAGGATGTCACCCTGCTGCTGCATTTCTAGAAACGCCGGCGTGGAGAAAGCGTTCGGCTGGCCATTCGACATGGTCTTCCACACCACCATGATGCGGTCGGGATCGTGAAACGGAAGCGAGTGCAGCAGCACCGAGTTGATCACACTGAACATCGCGGTATTGGCGCCAATGCCCAGCGCCAGCGTGACCACGGCGACCGCGGTGAAGCCGGGAGACTTCCGCAGCATGCGCAAGCCGTAACGAATGTCTTGGATCAGATTCTCCATCTCAGTTCAACTTTTTATTCATCGCGCAACGCCACCATGGGTTGCACTTTAGTTGCCCAATGCGCCGGCAAATAGCTTGCCAACATCACGGTGGCCAGCAGTAACAACGAAGTCATTAACAATGTGAGCGGATTAAACAGGCTCACGTTGTAGAGCAGACTCGAAAGCGCGCGTCCGGCGACAAAGGTCGCAATTATCCCCAAAATCAGACCGAGGCCGGCCAGCCGCACCCCTTGACCGAGAATCAAGCGCAGTACATCTCCGCGCTCTGCTCCTAGGGCCACGCGAATGCCCAGCTCGCGCGTCCGTAATCGTACCGAATAGCTGATCACTCCATAGAGGCCCAGCGCTGCCAACAACAGCGCGAGTCCGGCAAAAATTGAAAGTAGGACAACTAGAAAACGGCGGCCGACCAGCGAGCCGTCGACGCGCTCCTCCATGGTTTGTAGCGCATAAAGAGGCTGATTAGGATCCACACGGCGGATTGCGGCTTGCATGGCGCCGGCAATACTTTCGGGATTCGCGCTGTCCGTGCGGACTGCGATCTCGCCCGTCGGATTCGGACTCTGCGACAGCGGAAGGAAATAGAAGCCTTCTTTGACATCGGCCTCAAGCGACGAACTCTTGGCGTGAGCCACGATTCCGACAACGGTCATCCAGGGAGAGTCGCCGCCAAAACCAATGTGCTGCCCGAGGGGATCCTCATTCGGCCAATATTGATGGGCGAGCGTGGTATCGATAATGGCCACCTGTTCGGTTTTCGCCCGGTCTTCTGAGGTAAAGAACCGGCCGCGCAGCAGCGGAATGCGGAGCGTCGAGAAGTAGCCGGGAGAGATGAGTCGAATACTGCCGTGTGGACCGGGGTCGTCAGGCGGCGTGACCCGCCCCTTGATTTCGAAAGATGATAAACCTCCGTTTGCCGAAAATGGCAGCGCGTCGGCGAGCCCGGCATCTTTCACTCCCGGAATATTTCTTAGTTCTTGTTCAGCGGCCGCCAGAAATGCCGACTGTTGCTCATTGGTTTTGTAGGCAGGAGGAAGCGAAAAAACGGCTGTCATCAGTCCATGCGGCTCGAAACCTGTATCAAGACGTTCGACCTGTGCCAGGCTGCGGACCAATAGTCCCGCACTCACCAAAAGCACCATCGCCAGAGCGATCTCGCCGACTACAAGCGTAGAGCGCAGGCGTTGTCGTACCTTGCCGGAAGTGCCCGACCGGCCGCCTTCTTGCAACACTTGAAACCATCGGCTATGGGTCATGTGCCAGGCCGGCACGGTTCCACACAAAAGCACACAAGCTACCCCAATCACCGTCACATAAAGCAATACCGGACCGCCCATTTGTACAGTGAGATTGGCCGCAAGACTCGCAGGCGCAAATAACAGTAACAATGGAATCGCGAAATGAGCGAGGATAAGACCGAGCAAGACTCCCGTCGCTGCCAGTACGAGGCTTTCCAATAGGGCCTGCCGCACCAATCGTCCATTCCCTGCTCCCAAGGCGATTTGAATGGAGACTTCGTGCTGTCTGCCGGTCGCGCGAGCCAGCAGCAAGCCGGCGATGTTGGCGCACGCGATCAGTAACACCGTCGCCACAGCTGCCAGCAGAATGAGTAGAGGTTTTCGTAAATTGCCGGCCACGAACTCGACCAGCGGCATAGCAAACATGCCCCAACCGGAGCTTTCTGCGTAGCTCATATGCCCTTCCGCGGCGATTTCCTGCGCCGATTTGAGGCGCAGATACGCATTGGCTTGGGCGACGTTCACACCGGCGCGCAATCGGGCCGCACCAAAAAGATTCTCGTTATGGCGGAATTTGCGATCGAAGTATTGGCTCGAAGGAAGGCCGATCGGCGTCCACAACTCCGTGCCATTCGGCCAATCGAAATCCGGACGCATCACGCCCACAACTTGATAAGACTCCTGATTGAGAAGAAGATTTTTCCCTACGATGGCAGGGTCTCCGCCGAATCGTTTCTTCCAGGTGTGGTAGGAAAGCACAGCTACATGATTGGCATTAGGCTGGTCTTCCTCAGGACGAAACACTCGTCCCAGGTAAGGGCTGGCCCAGAATACGTCAAACCACTGCCACGAAACGTTAGCGCCTACCAATCGTTCAGGCGTTGTGCCATTGCTGCTGTAATTAAAGTTCGCAGCCTGAAGCACGGCGGCGGAAGTGATAACGTCCTTGCCGGTCACGGCGTCGCCGAAATCAGGCGCCGAAATATTGATGTTCGAAAGGTCGGCCAAAGAATACTTGGCCCGAAGCGCGATCACACTTTCGGGATGCGGAATGCCACTCGGGTTCAGCAGAATGGCGTTCATCACGCTGAAGACGGCAACGTTCGCGCCAATGCCAAGTGCCAGCGTCAGCGCCGCAACCACCATGAATGCCGGACTCTTGCGCAAGCCGCGCGTTGCGTAGCGGAGATCGTGAAGTGTTCCCGCCATGTCGTCTCTCCTCCTTACTCATACCTCAGCGCAACCATGGGATCGACCTTCATGGCATTTCTCGCCGGCACATAACAAGCCGACAAGACCACCGCGATCAGCAGACCCGCAACGCTGGCAAAGGTGGCCGGATCGCTGGCGCTGGTCCCGAACAACAAGCTGGCCAGCAATCGCGCCGCCCCCAGTGCTACCGCCATTCCTATGGCAATGCCGAATCCGGCGAGTATCAAGCCCTGCCGCAAAACCATACGCAGGACATCCGTCCGTTGCGCGCCCAGCGCCACGCGAATCCCGATTTCGCGCGTGCGTTCGGCGACGCTATAAGAAACCACGCCGTAAATTCCGGTGATGGCCAATAGCAGCGCCATTCCGGCAAACACTCCCAGCACCACCGTACTGAATCGGGCCCGCGCCAGCGACACCCAGAGCAGATCCTCCATGGACGTGATGTCAGCCACTGGTTGATCTTTGTCCAGACTCCAAACCGCTTGCCGGACCGCAGACGCCAGCGCCAGTGGGTCGCCGTCGGTACGAATCACCAGCGTCATAAAGTTGTATGCGAGTTCGGGATGCGGCCAATATGCCGTGGCATTAGCCTCGGCATCGAGGCCGGCTTGTTTGACGTCGCTCACCACGCCGATCACCTGGCTCGGCACGTCTACATCCTTCATGTGGATGGTGACACGCTTCCCGACAGGGTCTTCATTCGGCCAAAGTTTCTTGGCCATCGACTGGCTGATGACAACGGTGTGACTGACTTCCCGGGCTTCGCGGTCAGTGAACGATCTTCCCCTCAGAAGTGGAATTCTCAGCGTCTCGAAGAAATGCGGTTCGACGACCGCGACATCGACCTCAGGCTGTTCGGCAGCCGGAAGCGGTGGACGGCCTTCCACTTCCACTCCTGTACTGGAAATGCCCCCAGCGAATGGCAGGTAGGCATCAGCGCTGGCCGAGCGCACTCCCGGCAACTGCCGGATGCGTTCCAGCAATTGCGCATAGAACTCGGAGATCTTCGCGTCGTCCTTGTACTTGGAACTCGGCAGCTCCACTCGCGCCGTCAATATTCCCTTAGACTGAAAGCCGGGATCGACCGCCATGAGGCGGCCGAAGCTGCGAATCAATAATCCCGAGCCGGCAAGAAGAACCAACGCCAGCGCGATCTCGGCTATCACAAAACCATTCCGGGCTCGCCCGCTGTGAACACTCTCAGAACCGCTGCGGCCACCTTCTTTCAGTTCCGCATTTGGGCGAGCCCGAGCAGCCTGAACTGCGGGCACAACTCCAAAGAGCAAACCGGTCAACACGGCGATCCCGGCAGTGAAGACAAGAACACGCAAGTCAACTTGCGTGCCTTCCAGCGGAATCAGACCCTGGGGAGCGAGTGCCAGCAGCGCGGTTGCGCTCCAGCGTGCCAGCAGTAACCCGGCTGCCGCGCCCAGCGCCGCGAGCAAGAAACTTTCTGTGAGAACTTGCCGAATCACCAGCCACGGTTTTGCGCCCAGCGCAACCCGGATGGCAATTTCGTGACTTCGTGACTTCGAACGCGCGAGTAGGAGTGTAGCCACGTTCGCGCATACGATCAGCAACACCAACCCAACCGCCCCCAGCAGAACCTGCAACGCAGGCTGAATTGCACCTACAAATTGAGTCCGCAGCGGAACCAGGTTCACCGTCCAATTCTTCATCGACTCCGGATCTTGAGCTTCCAAGCTCAGTGCCAGGCTGGTCATGGCCGACTGCGCCTGCGGCAACGTCACTCCCGGACGCAACAAGCCAACGGCCTGTATATACCGCCCGTGGAAACTGGGGTCTTTCTCGGAGAAAGTCAGCGGAAGCCACACTTCGGGCTGTTCCTGTGCGAAAGACCCGTGCTTCACGAAAAACTTGAACCCGCGGGGCATCACGCCTACCACGATCTGGGGCTTGCCATTCAACAGGATGTTGCGACCGACAATCCGCGGATCGGAACCAAAGCGGCGCTGCCACAGCTCAAAGCTGAGCACCACCACGTCGTTGGCGCCATCCACACTGTCCTCAGAAGCCAGCAGAGTGCGGCCCATCGCCGCGTTCACACCCAGCAGAGCAAAGAAGTTGGGGCTCACCTCCTGTACATTGAGCCGCTCCGGCGCTGCACCTCCGGTCAGGATCTTGGTCCAGTTGAAGCACGCAGCGGTCTGCTCAAATACATTCGCATGCTCTCTCCAGTTCAGGAACGTCGCCGGTGAGGTGTTGTTCTGCTGCTCGCCGTCAGGCAGGCGCTTTTCCCACATCATCACTAAACGGTTGGCATTGGGATAAGGCAGAGGACGAATGAGTACCGCATTCACCACACTAAAGATCGCGGTATTGGCGCCGATACCCAGCGCCAGCGTAATCACGGCGACCGCGGTAAAGCCGGGACTCTTCCTTAGCATGCGGAAGGCATAGCGAACATCTTGGAGTAAAGTTTCCATCACTCATACCTCAGCGCTACCATGGGATCGACATTGGCCGCGCGGCGTGCTGGATTGGCTGCGGCGCACAGCGCAACCAGGATTGTGAACGCTGCGGCGGCAGCATAAATCACCGGGTCATGCGGGCTGACTTCGACCAGCGAGGCGGAGACCACCCGTGCCAGCGCAACCGCCAAGAGCGCTCCCAACACCAGTCCGGGAAGCGCGAGAGTCAGGCACTCGCGCATGATCATGCGCATCACGTCAAGCGGTTGCGCGCCCAGCGCAACTCGGATGCCAATCTCGTTGGTACGCTGCGCCACCGAGTATGCCATCACGCCATAAAGACCAATCGCGGCCAGCAGCAGTGCGACCGAACCCAGTGTGCCCAACAAGCTGGCGGCAATTCGTTGCGGGAACAGCGAAGCGCCGATGTACTCTTCCAAAGGCATGGTGTTGAACACCGGTACCGCGGGGTCAATGGCGTTGGCTTCGCGGCGCAATGCGGTCACTGCGTCAGCGACCGGACCCGAAGTACGCACAAAGAACTTGAACCCCATCTCCGGCCGGAAGATCTGGCGAATGGGAACATAGAAGTATGGCGCGGTATTCTCCGTGACCCGAAAGACTTTGCTGTCCTCGACTACGCCAACGACGGTGAACCACTTTCCCCAGCCTTGCACTTTCTGGCCAATTGGCTCCTGATTCGGCATGAAATGGCGCACGAACTCCCGGGTCACGATCATCACCGGCTGATGCTCCCGGTCATCCTGCAGGTTGAAATCACGGCCTTCGAGCAACGGTATCTTCATCAAGTCGAAGTACCTGGGTGCAATCAGATTGCGGTAAAGCTTCATGTTTTCGTTGGGCCCCGGAACATAACCCTGAATCTGCAGGTCCTCCCACGAGGCGGCTCCGATGCTGAGCGGCACATAATCGCCGTAACTGACCGCAGTCACTCCCGGCTGATGCTCCATCACTTCGCGCAGACGGCGGCAGAACGAGTCGGCCTGGCCCGCGTCATAGCCGGCGGCAGAAAGGTTCATCTGGGCAATCGCCACCTGATGGGGATCGAAGCCCGGCTGGATGGATCGCGCCATCTGAAAGCTCTTGACGAAAAGTCCAGCGCCGATGATCGCCACCACCGCGAGTGCCACTTCCGAGGTGACCAGTAGCCCGCGCAAGCGTTGGGAACGGATGCTCGACGTTCCGCTGCGTCCGCCTTCCTTGAGCATTTCGTTGACGTCGCCATGCGTGGAGTGCATGGCTGGAGCAACTCCGGCTATCCCCGCCACAGCGAAAGCCAGCCCAACCGTGAAAAGGAGCACGCCAAAATCAATCGGCGGACGAAGCATGGTAGGAATTGCGGATGCGGGTACCAGCCATTGCAGCGCGCCACCCAGCCACTGCGCGATCACGAGGCCTGCCAGCGCCCCGCCCACGGCGATTAGTAAACTCTCGGTGAGAAGCTGGCGCGCCACGCGCGAGCGCGGCGCTCCCAAAGCCAGACGCACACTCAGTTCCTTCTGACGGCTCACAGCGCGTGCGAGCAGCAAGTTAGCAACGTTGGCGCATACGATCAAAAGCACGACCCCACAAGCGCCCATCAGAATGCTGAGCGGGGCCAGCAACGAATCCTGAATGCCGTAGTGCGATTTCCAGAGCGGCAGGAGCGTCGCGCTCATGCCCTGGTTGGTGTCTGCATCGACCTCGGCGTTATGCAGAGCCAAGGCCTGAACTTCAGCCCGAGCCTGCTCGATGCCCACCCCCGGCGCAAGCCGCGCCAAAACGCGGAACATGCGGGTCTTGCGGTCACGCAGCATCCAGTCACCAGTGGCGCTCAGCTGGCCGAACATGGTGGCCGGCACCCACATCTCAAGCGAGAGTCCGGGCATGGATCCGTGGAAGTCTTCGGGTGCGACTCCGATGATGGTGTAGGGATAGCGGTTTATGCGTACGGTTGTACCTACCACCGCCGGGTCCGAACGATAGCGGTTCTTCCACATCGCATAGCTGATGATGGCCACGGCGTGAGCATTCTGTTCATCACCCTGCTCGGCCTTGGAAAAGAAGCGTCCGAGTTCCGGCTTCGCCCGCAGCACTTCGAAGTAATTGCCAGAGACCGTTTCGCCCCAGATGCGCTGAACCTGTCTCTCGTCGCCCACCGCAAGGTCCATGGGCTGAGTTACGGTCATGGACTCGAGGAGCTGCGCGTTGTCGCGAAAATCACGGAAATCGAGATAAGAGGTCGGCGTCCATTCGTTGGAAGGAGTCAACATTTCCAGCGCAACCACACGTTCCGGCTGCGTGGCGCCGGGTAGTGGATTGAGCAGCACCGCACGAATCCAGCTGAAGATGGTGGTGCTCGACCCGATACCGAGCGCAATAGTCAGAATCGCGACAACGGCAAAGCCAGGATTCTTCGCCATCATCCGCAGGGCGTAGCGAACATCCTGCACCAGCGATCCCATTAGCCAACCTCAACGCTCTCCTCGACGACCCTTCCATCGAATAGGTGGATCTGACGGTCGGCGTGACGCGCAAAGCGGGGATCGTGCGTCACCATGCAGATGGTCGCGCCTTCGCGGTGCAGATCGCGCAACAGGTCCATCACCGCTTCAGCGTTGCGTGAATCCAAATTTCCGGTGGGTTCGTCAGCTAGCAGAATCGACGGCGTTCCCGCCAAAGCGCGGGCCACCGCCACGCGTTGCTGCTGACCTCCAGAGAGCTGCGAAGGGTAATGCTTCGTCCGGTGATTCATGCCGACGCGTTCGAGCGAAACGTGCACCCGCTCCTTGCGCTCATTCGACGGCATGCCGCGGTAAGTCAGCGGCAATTCCACATTTTCATACACGTTGAGATCGCCGATGAGATTGAAACTTTGGAAGATGAATCCAATCTCGCGGTTGCGAATGCGCGAGCGCTCGCTGATGTCGAGATTCGCCACCGAATGGCTGTTCAGCACATAAGTCCCGTCGCTCGGCGAATCCAGCAGGCCGATCAGTGCCAGCAACGTCGACTTACCCGATCCCGAAGGGCCGGCGATCGACACATACTCGCCCTTGCGAATCTGCATGTGAATTCCGGAGAGCGCATGGGTCTCGACTTCATCCGTGTAGAAAACCTTGGTGATGTTCTCCATGCTAATCATGGTTCCCGCGTCAGCCATCGAAGTTCCTTTCAAATCTTTTGATCTCTGTGCCCCTCCGTGACCTCTGTGGTTGTATCTTTTCTGAACCCACAACCACAGAAATCAGAGCAGCACAGGGCTGCTATTCCAATCGAATCCGGTCAAAGTTGTCCCAGCGTGACATGTCGGAAAGAATCACCTGGTCGCCCTCTTTCAACCCTTGCAGAATCTCAACCGTGTTCACCGAACTGCGCCCGAGCTTCACCTGGGCGCGCACCGCGTTGTTTCCATCCGGCTCCAGCTTGAACATGCCGACCGTACTCTGCTCCTGCCCAAACGCCGGACGCCCCACATACAGCACGTTTTGCATCTTTTCCAGATCGATCGTCCCGTCCACGCTAAGGTCCGGCCGCGCACCCTGAGGCAGCGCCGCATCCAGGGCCACGTCCACCGTCACGGTTCCATTTACAACAGACGGATCAATCCGCACAACATGAGCAGGAATGACGCCATTATGTGTATCCACCGAGGCCGGCTGGCCTAGCGAGATGTCTTTGGCCTGGGTTTCGGCGATCTTCAGTTCCGCCTTGAGACGCTGCGGCTGGACGACTTTGGCCAAAGTCGTCCCCGGAGTCACATACTGGCCGATCTTTAGGGTCTGTTCCTGCAGTACGCCGTCGATTCCGGCTCGGACACGCAATCTATCCAGCTGGCTCTTTTTCAGTTCTGCCAGTGCGCGAAACTCCTCGACCTCGGCTTGCTTGGCTTGCAACTGGGCTATCAGGACCTCGCTGCTGTTGGTCAGCCTTTGCTTCTCAATGTCGTTACGGGTGGAAAGCTCCTCCGTCTTCTGATTAGAAACTTTCTGACTCAGTTGCGAGATGACTCCTAGCTTGGCCAATTCATTATCGATGTCGGACTGCATCTTGGCCTGGCTATATTCCGACTGCGCCTGCGCCGACAGCGACTTCTGTGCCAGTACCTGGCTGGCCAGGGCAACTTGTAGATTCTTATAGTCGGCTTCAGATGCTTTCAGCTTCCACTCGGCGTCGAGCGCTTCCTGTGTGAGTTGCGGATTGCTCATCTCCAGCAGAATAGTGTCAGCTTTCACCTGAGCGCCGGGAAGTTCGAGAATCTTCTCCACCCGGCCTTCGGTTACGGCGGGCAGAAATTGAATTGAACCTTCCATCGGAACCAGCGTTCCCAAGCCGCGTACTTGACGCAGAACCGAGCCGCGCTTCACCGTGTCGACCCAGACGGTCGAACGTTCCACCGTGGGCGCCGCCGGTTTGAGCCGTGATAGGCCCATGGTCACGAGGGCCAGCGCCACAATTCCGACTGCTATATAAATGATTTGCCGCCGGCGTTTCTGGCGGGCGATATTAGGGCGAGCGATATCCATTTGCTGCTTAGAATGGCACGCCCGCGACCACAGCACAAGTCGAGACAAGCATCACAGACAAAAAGACTTAGATAGATTTCGCGGCACAGCAGAAAGTAGCTTTCTGTTCACTCGTGGGAGCGAGTGTCCGATTCCGAACAGCCTGCCCGAGTTGCTCCCATCGGAATCCATCCGTTATTCTGAAACTACTCGTCGGGCTATCAGCGGCCAAATCTCAAGGAGAAATAGAAACAATGACTGCACGAACCGGCAACGCCCGCAACTATCTTCTTTTAGGACTGGTGCTTCTCATGGCAGGAACGACTTTCGCTGCTTCCAACATTTACGACTTCACCCTCCCCAATATTGACGGCAAACCCATGCCGCTGGCCGAGTTCAAAGGCAAAGTTGTGCTCATGGTCAACGTCGCCAGCCAGTGCGGATACACTCCGCAATACAGCGCCCTCGAAGCCATTTACGAAAAGTATAAGGCCCAGGGTTTCGTGATCGTCGGCTTCCCGGCCAACAACTTCGGCCTTCAGGAACCCGGCACCAACGAAGAAATCAAGACGTTCTGCACCCGCAAGTACAGCGTGACCTTTCCCATGTACAGCAAAGTGTCGGTAAAAGGCGATGACCAGACGCCGCTTTATCAATATCTGACCAAAGACACGCCTGCCGGCATCAACGGCGACATCAAATGGAACTTCACCAAGTTCCTTGTAGATCGCAATGGCAACGTGGTGCAGCGTTTCGAGTCCAAGGTCACACCCGATTCCTCGGAAGTGACTTCGGCGATTGAGAAACAGTTGAAGCAATAATGGCGGAGCGCCAGAACTCCACACACGATTGTCATCCTGAGCGGAGCCGAAGGGACCCCATTTTCCTCGTCACTATTAGGGACGTTTCAGGGAGTTCTCTCCGGTAACTCGACAGCACCGTGAGAATGCCTCGCGGAGTTCATCTCACTGCACGCGGGCACGTGAGTTCGAATTTCACCGGGGCCACACCCTCTCATTACGAAGGTACGCTTGCCCTTGACACTGGGCTCCGTGCGAGAGAAACTGCAATCGAAGGTGCGGACTTGGGCGCTCTGCCCGGCTAGAGCGTGAAAGGCGACCGTGAGGTCGCCTTTGTTACTGCGGAACCGCTCACCCAAGCCGTTTGGACACCGAGCGTATTATCCGAACAGAGAACATCCATGACAAAGAAGGTACGAATCAGTTTCCCGCTAAAGACCACCGCACAGATGGCGCGGAGGCTGGGCATTTCCGGCTCACGGCTGAGACGTCTCCTTGCCATCGCCCGGGATTCCTCAAGCAGCAACGGCGGAGGATCAATGCGGGTGAGGTTCTGCCATCGCCCAGGTTAGCTCGGTTATGCTACGCGGGAGCTGGGGCGCCTGCGGGCCACCCGGCTTATTCCTCTCAATGATATTCCTCGCCTGGGAAGAGGTAGGACGTCCAATCGGCATGAGCATCTTCAAGGGCTTTCTTTATTCGGGGCGAAGCAACTTTTCCAAATTGAGGAAATTGTCGGAGCATCTCTATTAAATCAGACAACATGGATTCATCCCTTATGGTCCGGTGGTGAAGAGCGTAAATGAGATCGAAATTTGCGCCCTCAGCTGAATGAACCATGCTTTCTAGATCATGGATGTTGATAACAGTAAGCGGCCTAACAGCGACACCTGCACGCAGATGGAAATGCGCTATACGCTCCTGAAAACGCCTGTTGAGGTACCAGTTCAGAAAGGGAACGCGGAAGATATGGTCCTGCAATACCAACACTGGGACGACGGAACGGAAATCGTCTAATGGCAGCTCTTCGAGCTCTTTACGGAGATTATTGTCCTCGGTAAATAATGCCCCAAGCTTGTTGGCCAGCTGGTCGCATCCAGTTGCAAATTTACTATCTAGTTCCGCAATGAGAGCGTTTGAGTCTCCGGAGTAGCGTGCGCCTCTTGAAAGAAAACCGCCCTTGTACTCCGCCGGCATGAAAACGCCGCCTTGAAACAATATACCGTCGAATGACTCGTTCTTTGTATTCTTCCATTTGGGAGTGCGGATATACCTGATTGGAAGAGAGGTCTGCATTCCTTTCAGGAGCCAGTGAACATACTCTTCGAACAATACTCCCCACGCTTTAAAAACCGTCTGCCTGCGCTTTATGGGTAGCTTATCGTGGATCGTCCAATGTACGCCCGTGTGGCATTTTTCAAGGACAAAGGCTAAATCCGCTGGCAACAGTTTTCCCTCCTCGATTCTCAACAGAGGTCTCGAACGGAAAGCAACGAAATCATGCCGCTGGTCAGTAGGTATATTATTCTCAATCGCGGATTTCAGATCCGCTGTGGGTACCGAGACGGTGGCTAGGACGACCTCGAGTTCAGATCGCGTAATTCCGGATTCCCCACAAAATATTTCAGGATTAATCAGCATGTATTCCGGGTGAGGTTCGAGAGGGTTCGCGCCTTGAAGGAAGTAGGCATAAATGGCAAAAATCACGAATAACCACCGCTCTAGCGGTATCCCGACGAGATCATCGAACTCCCGGTCGAAGTCGAGCCCTTCGCATTCAAGCGCGATGCGTGATTTCACGTCAGGGTCTTTCAAAAGTATCCGATACATCACCTGAAGTCGGGGCATAAGGTGGCTGGCTTTTGGCGAGTTGTTAAGCTCAAATCCGGCAATCATTTGAGTCATCAACTCGATTCGCCTGTCGTCCTCCCCGCCGGATAGAAGAGCCCTTCCCTCATCCTGTGTAAACAGGAAGCTGTTCATCATTAGGCATGCGCGTCCTATGGCGTACCTGACCGATTCGTCTTCTTCGACGTCAGGTGGTGGGCCTGGGTCGCAATGAGCGACGACGATTCGAAGCACATTCAGGACGTTATTTGGCAAGAACACCGGCCGCTCATCGCATTTTGCGGTTGGGAAACGTGCTTTGAGTAGTCCGAGTATCTCGTCGTCTATATGAGCGGCAATTAGCATTTCCTGAACCTTGCCGAACTTTTCACGCCCTTCCCCCTGCATTGCATACCGGAGAGCAAGGTTTATACGCGAGATCACGAAGACCGCGTGACGTAGAGGTATCTTCTCAACGAGAGCGATGAGCTCCGCCTTGGTAGGCTGGCGATCGAATGCGTCGGAATAGGAAAAAATCAGGCCAGAAAACATTGTGCCCGTAGCTATTGAAACGGCAAGTTTTTCTCATTTTAGCGCCGTCTTGCTGATTTGCGGGACCGACTTCTGAATTGGACAGACTTCTCGCGCAAAGAGCGCGCGAGAAATGGGTCACCCGTCGGTTGGGTACGGTGTCTGAGATCAAACCCAAAGGCGGCGGACAAGAGTGTCCGCCCCACACGGATCGAGCGAAGAAACGACCCCGCCCGAGTTGAAGCTTGAGCGGGGATAGCCATGGCGAGAGACCACCTCAGGCGGCAGAGGCCTGAGCAGCAGTTTCGTGCAAGCTACTCGCGGTTCGGGTTTGCCAGCGCAGCGCTTGTGCGATCGAGATGATATGCAAGATCAGCAGCAGCGGTACGGCAAAAGTTGGAATCAGGCTCAGAGGCAGCACGGTCATGGCATCGGTCGAGACGGCCGTCCGCAGGATTCCCGGCGTCGGAGACGCAAGCACACCTAGCGTCACCGCGTTCACCAGGTCGATCACACCCAACACGTTCCAGAAAATGAAACTGCTCTTGCGACGGCCTTGCGCCAGATAGAACGCGACCAACGGCGCAGTAACGCCGATGGCGAAGTCTCCCAAGCCCGCAGGCAGCGCGAACACGGCCGGCAGAAGGTGAAAAGCTTCGAGGACAACGAATGTGACGCCACCGACTCTCCAGGTCTGAATAATGGTCAAAGCGGCCGGGTTCCGTGACAGAGCAAATTGGCGAAAGCCGCGGGACGCCGCGAACCATAGGCAGAAAAAAAAGATCGGCACCACGACAGCCAGACCCAGCGGGAGAGGCGGGACAACGGCGTTCGGCGATCCCGCGTGGAAGATCAACAGCTTCGATGCGGTGAAGGAAAATGCCAGCCAGGCGGCAACCAGCAGCGCTATCAGGCGTCCGTAGTTTGTAGCATCAGTGTTCGACATATTGACCTCCTAATTAAGTTTGTGGTTCATTTCAGTGGCGGCTGCGAACAATTCGTTCCAGCGGGTAGCGCCGAAACGAGTGCGCAGCCGGGACTGCAAAGCTTCCCAAGGCCCGGTCGCCTGTTCGAGTTGTTTCTGCCCGTCTGGGGACAGGCGCAGCCACCGCTCGCGGCGGTCTTGGCCGGGACGTTCTTTGATCCAGCCCTGGGCTTGCATGAGTCGCAGAGTGCGGGTGAGAGTGGTGCTGTCCATTGCCAGCAGATGGCCTAGTTCACCTTGGGAAATCTCAGAGGTCAATGCCAGCGCCTGCAAAATGGTGAACTGGGTTACGCGTAGGCCCAGCGGGCGCAGGGTGTCGTCATAGACTTGGGTGAGGGCTCGCGAGGCGCGACGGAAGCTGGCGCACATGCAGGGCAGGGTGGCATTGGAAATGGAAGTTGGCGTCATGCCATGATAGATGTATATACATTTGTTGTGGATTCAGAAACATATCACGGGAGGCGGTGGTGGAATCCCACCCTTTCGCAAAGTGCGCGAAAGGATGGGGCACCCGTCGGTTGGGTAGTTCTGTCGGGATCAAATTCAGAAACGGCGGACAAGAGTGTCCGCCCCACACGGACCGTGTTTGGCTAAATGCTGAGTGCTGACTGCTGAGTGCTGGTTTATCCCAGCCCCAGATCTTTCCACTTCTTATCCACCAGCGCTTTGGTCTTTTCGTCCATTACGATTTCGTCGGGCCAGGGGCGGGTGAAGCCTTCGCTGGGCCATTTACGGGTGGCGTCGATGCCCATCTTTGATCCGTAATTCGGCAGGCGCGAGGCGTGGTCGAGCGAATCGACTGGGCCGAGCGTGAATTGTATGTCGCGCTCGGGATCGATGTGATTGAGCGCCTTGAGCGTGACTTCGCCGATATCCTGCACGTTGACGTCTTCATCCACAACGATAATGCACTTGGTAAACATCGCCTGGCCTAGCGACCAGACCGCGTTCATCACTTTGCGCGCCTGGCCGGGATAGGACTTCTTGATGGAAACGATCATCAGGTTGTGAAAGACGCCTTCGATGGGCAGGTTGATGTCGACGAGTTCGGGAATGGTGAGGCGCATGAGCGGAAGAAAGATGCGCTCGACGGCTTTGCCCATCCAGCCGTCTTCCATGGGAGGCTTGCCGACGATGGTGGTCGAGTAGATGGGGTCCTTGCGATGGGTGATGCAGCTGATGTGGAAGACGGGATAAAGATCTTCGAGCGAGTAGAAGCCGGTGTGGTCGCCGAAGGGGCCCTCGGTGCGGAGTTCGTCGAGGTGAACGTGGCCTTCGAGAATGATTTCGGCGGAGGCGGGAACTTCGAGATCGACGGTCTCGCACTTGACTAGCTCGACGGGTTTCTGGCGGAGGAAGCCGGCGATGAGATATTCCTCGACGTCGGGCGGCGCGGGAACGATAGCGGAAAAAGTGATGGCCGGGTCAGTGCCGATGGCGACAGCGACTTCCATTTTGCCGGCGGGAGTGTGGTCGGCAAGGACGGAACCGCCAGAAGACCGAGCCATAAGATCGACAGCCGCGGATGTGCTCGAGTCTTTCGTTGCGGCCGCGCGCAGCATTTCGCGGTAGTGTTCGGCGCCTACTTTTTGCCGCTGCCAGTGCATGCCAGTGGTGCGCGCGTCATAGACTTGCATTCGGTAGCAGCCGACGTTGCGTTTTCCGGTCTTTGGGTCGCGCGTGATCACACAAGGCAGGGTGATGAAGCGGCCGGCGTCCTGTGGCCAGCATTTGAGAATGGGGAAATCGTCGAGTGAGAAATTGTCGCGCTGGATAACTTCTTTGCAGGGGCCTGTCGCGACGGTCTTGGGGAAGAATTTGCCCATCTCGGCGAGCATGGGCAGCATTTTGACTTTGTCGAGAAAGCCTTGCGGGGATTTCACATCCATGAAGGCGCGGATGCGGTCGGCGACTTCGTCGAGCTTATCGACTTCGAGCGCGAGATTCATGCGGCGGGGAGAGCCGAATTGGTTGATCAGCAGTTGAGCGCCGGGATGGCCTTTGAGGTTCTGGAAAAGCAGCGCGGGACCGTTACTCTTGCTGATCCGGTCGGTGATTTCGGTGACTTCGAGGACGGGATCGACTTCGGTGCGTATCTTCTTCAGTTCGCCGGCGCGGTCGAGCGCGCGGATCCAGTCGCGTAGGTCGTCGTAGGCCAAGAATCCTCCGGAGACACTGGATTATACGGCAGAGAGCACTTGCAACCACAGAGGGCACAGAGGATCACAGGAAACGAAAAGATGACAAAGTCTTGACATTGTGGGACACCGGACGGGCCGCTTGCCTGCTAAACTGCATCTCAGTCAGCCATGAAACGACGCGTGGTCATTACCGGCATGGGTGTCGTGAGCCCCAATGGAGTGGGGACGGCTACATTTTCTCGCGCGGTTCTGGCGGGAGAGAGTGGAGTGCGGCGGATCTCGCGGTTTGATCCTTCGGAGATCCCGGTACAGATTGCGGGGGAAGTCCGGGACTTCGATGAACTAGCTTGGGTGGAGAAGCGCGACCGCAAACATGTTTCGCGAGTGCTGCCACTGGCGATTGCGGCGGGCACCGAGGCGTTGAACAATGCGGGCGTCGACGCCGCTTCCCTGCCGCTCGAAGAAAGACGGCGTTTCGGCGTGATCATGGGTTCGGGCGGCGGATCGCAGGAGTTTACAGAAGAACAGTACCGCCTGTTTTACCACCGACAATATAAACAGATGAGTTTGTTCTGCGTGCCGACAGGAGTCATGGGCTCGGTGTCGAGCGAGCTCAATGTGCGTTTTGGCCTGCGCGGGGCAAGCCACATTATTACGACAGGATGCACGTCGTCGACCGACGCCTTCGGCTATTCCATGCGGCAAATCCAGTCGGGACGGCTCGACATGGTGCTGAGCGGCGGCGCCGACGCACCGATCGCCCTCGGAATCGTAAAGGGGTTTGTGCTCATGAAGATTTTGACTGACTCGTGGAACCAGAGTCCGGAACGGGGGTCGCGGCCGTTTTCAGTGGATCGTGACGGCTTCGTCCTGGCTGAGGGGGCTTGGATGTTTGTCTTGGAGGAGTATGAACATGCGCGGGCGCGTGGAGCGAAGATGCTGGCGGAGATCTGTGGATATGGGTCGACTTGCGAAGCTTTCCATCGGGTACGCTTGCAGGAATGCGGCGAAGAGCCGGCGCGGGCGATTGGCCTGGCGATGAAGGAGGCGGGGATCGCAGCGGACGACGTGCACTATGTGAATCTGCATGGCACCTCCACTCAATTAAACGACCGCATCGAGACTCGCGCGCTGAAGCTGGTGCTTGGTGAACATGCGTCCCGAGTTCCCATGTCGGCATTGAAATCGCAGATTGGACATCCGCAGGGAGCTTGTGGCGCCGCGGGAGTGGCGGCGACGATCGTTGCCATGCGCAACGGCCAGCTTCCTCCCACGATCAATCTGGAAACGCCTGACCCGGAATGCGATCTCGATTACGTGCCTCAGGCAGGGCGGAAGAAGATGATCGAACATGCTATCTGCAATTGCATTGCGTTTGGATCGAAGAACTCGGCGCTGGTGCTGAGGAATGTCGCCTAGGCCTTCTTGGCGGACATGAGAGACATAAGCGCGTCGACGTTGCGGCCTTCTTTTTCCTGCTCGGAAAGATCAACTCCCCAGAAATTACTTTGCATGTCGACTGCCTGAACTCCGGCTTGGACTTCGTTGGGGGTGATTTGTTGCACCCAGACCACGCGAAAATTGGCTTTCTTCGAGCCGCGCTGCAAAGAGATGACCTGGTCCGGCTTGAGATCCGCGTGCAGACCACCGATTCGGGCGCCCACGTAGGTCAGATCAAAGGTGTGGGCAAGATGAGTGGCGCCGGAAATCGACACCTTTACTGGTAGGACCATCTTCGTCCGTTTGTTCTTACGCTGCTCGGCCATGGCCACTTCATTATGTTGGTCTGGGCCGAGGGAGAGAAGATTACCAAGGTCATGGGCAGCATCGTCAGGAAAGACGCACTTCTACGAGCCCAGTAGATGCTGAACCGTGTCTTCGACCTTGGGCCATGCCTGCGAACGGGGATCAATCAGGTCGTAGTGGCCCGCGGTTGAAATCTCCAGATAATGCACGTCTTCGCCCTTCGCCTTTTTTTGTTGAGCGTAGTTTCGACTGAAATTGGAAGGGATTACATCGTCCGCGGCGCCGTGAATGAGCCACTGCGTGGTGGAATGGTCGATTGCAAGCTGCATAGGATCAGCTTCACGATAGTGCTCCGTCACTTGGCTCGGCGTACCACCGAGAAGTTCACCCACAGCGTTTCCGCTGAGATGCAACTCCCAGGCTTGTTGTAAATCCACGACCCCGGCTAGTGAGAGAACCTTCTTAAGGGAAGCGTCATGCGCTGCTAGACAAAGGGCAAGCTGGGCTCCGGCGGAATGACCCATCACTACGACTTTACTAGCGTCTAGGCTGTAGCGTTTCCTGAGTTCGGGCAGAAAGCGATAGGCGCTACGCACATCTTCGAAGGTGCCGGGCCATCCGCCGCCTGGGTTGCCCACGCGGCGGTATTCGACATTCCAGGTGGCAATCCCTTTCGCGGTCAGCGCGGCGCACAAATGCCCGGCGTGAGCGAGGTCATATCTTGCTCTCCAGAAGCCGCCATGGATGTTCATCACCAGCGGGAACGGGCCTTTGCCCTTGGGCAGGCGAAGGTCGCCGAACTGATTGGGATCGGCGCCGTAAGTCACGCGGGCATCGGCGGGAGGAGGCGGCAGGGTGAGGATGGAATCGGAATCCATGGGAAATGATTTGGCAAACGAGGACAAGGGCACGGTGAGCGCCAAGCACAATAAGCGCAGAGCGTCACGGCGAGTTGGGTCTTCTCTCAAATCCGTTGCCTGTTCCCTGAATTGTTATTCTTTGAGTTTGGACTTGTTCTCTTCCAGAAACTCGCGGAGTTTCTCGGACGCCTCAAGCAGACGCAGCCATTGCTCGTAGTACAGGGTTACAGGAAAACGGCCCAAACCGTACACGCTCACACCGCCTTTTTCGCCGACACGGAATTCCAGACTGCCGGTGCGGCGTGGACTCTTTTCCAGTTCCGCCAAGCGGGCTTTCAATTCTTCATAAGTTGGTTCTGCCATGGAATTACCTCGAATCTATGATGTCGAATCCATCATAGGGGATTGACGAAGAATTCGTCTAATCGAGAAACGCTTTCATGCAGAAGGCGCTGCCGCCGGATTTTTCAAACTCAGAGGTGTCCACGACAATTGGACTCAGGCCCTCTTGGCTCAGAATCTCGGACAAATGCTGGTTCAAGCGTGGTGTCAGAAAGCGCCCGTTGGCGACTATTCCGTTGCCCATGAATTGCACGGCTTCGTCGCGGGACAGTTCGTAGATTCGCGGGAAGCCGGCGCGGATCGCGGCCAAAGATTTCGAGGAAAATCCGCCGGGATAGATCAGAGCGGCATCGTTATTCAGAGGACACAACGAGGTATCCAGGTGGTAGCAATATTCATCCACAAGTTGAAGTGAAGTGACTGGAAACCCCATTTTCGCCATCTCTGTAGAAAACTTCTCTATGCCGCCGGGGGTGGAGCGAAATCCATAAGCAGCCCAAATTCGCGAGCCGTCGGGATGCCAGAGCAAATCGCCGTGGCCCTCCAGGAATTCTGCTCCAAGGTTCAGATCGATGACTCTGTATCCGCGGCTGCGAAACCAGTCTACGTAGAAAGCTACTTCTTGATGGCGGGAGGGGTATCGCATGTGGCTAGGAACGATGAACTTTTCTCCGGTTCGGGCTTGGCCGACAAAAACCTGATTGGCAGCAAAGACCATGTCTTCAAGGTCTTTCACGGGATCAATCAACTCTACCTTGAGCCCTGCCTCCTCTAATGAACGCCGCAGGCTATCCCATTGCTGCTGAGCTTTCTTGCGATCTATGGGCTGGCCCATATAGGGGTTTTTGGACTCGCGCACATCGAAGAAGGTCGGCGGACACATCAGAACGGTCTTACTCATAGGAGGCCCAGCTAACAGAAGACGATCATAGCGGGTAGCGGGCCGAAACTTCCATTTTCAAGGAGACTGTATAGCTGCCGAACTTTCGGCAATCCTTGATGATTTCCGTCACCGTGGGCGGATAGCCCGGCTTCCAGTGGACAAGCAACCCGAAGATTCCCAACAACTTGCGCCGCATCGTTCAATAGCACCTTTGTGGCACTAGACATGCATTGCAGCGTACATACGGGATTGGTCAGCCATGTTGAACCGATGCGCTAACCCGGGATGTCTGAGGCGCTTCCGCAAGATGGAGGACGGTAAGCTGTTTCTGGTGGAAATCGATGTTGCCGAAGCGTCGCCCTCCACCCACGGGGCCGGAACCGGTAGGCTGTTTCGTCACGTTGAACACTACTGGCTGTGCGATTCCTGCGCATCCATTTTGACCTTATCGTTTGAACAGGAGCGAGGGGTGGTGGCAGTGCCAATGGCGCATCCCTTGAGAAAGAAGCCAGCAGCTTCAGTGCGTCTGAGCGAAGCCGTTGGCACTACCCCGATCGGAAACTACGAACGGACTCAGAACGCGATCGGGGGATCGAATGATGCATGACGCTCCCAGGTACGCACCGCGAATTCAAGCTTGCACCATTTGCGGTGAAGAAAAGTCTCAGGCCCAGGTTTGGTTTCTACTCACGGAAAGCCATTGGGAAGACAAGCTGAAGATTCTGCAATGGCAAGAAGAACTTGCCGCACGGCAAGGAATGTTTGGCGCTTGTTGCCCGGCTCACGTAGAAGAGTTGGTCATCCACTGGATGACGACAGGAAGCCTGGATTTCCCGTTTGCAACTACGGCAAGCCGCCGGGTACGGCTGGGACGCCGCCTACCACATCCTTTCCTGCCTATGATGGTTGAACCGGATACTCGCGGCGCACGCCAGATCGGCGAGTTGGCGGTTCATCGGGAGAGCATGGGCCGGCTGCTCAATGAGAGTCCGGATTCGCTACAGCTCATTCTGGACGAACTGACTCGGGCATTGCTGCGCGAAAGTGCCGGCAACCCCGGCTTTGAATCGCCGGAATGCGCCGCCCCGGGGATGCTTCGACCGGCATAGACCTACTTACACTTCCGCAGCTTCTTTCCACTCGCGCCAGTCCTTGGTCACAGCCTTGGCCATATCTTTCGCTGCGGACAAAAGCTGCACCGGCTTCAGCCGATCAAGATGCCGGCTAACATCTCGGCGCGCTTCGCGGGTGCCCAGGTGAACGTTCGCGGTTTCCCATCCCATTGCAAAGAGCAGACGAATCTCGTCCCGGTTGCGGGGCAAGACCGCCAACTCGATGCGTGAGCAGAAGGGAGCAAGCCGGCGAACGACCCAGGAACCGTGAAGCCGGACAAAGGGATCAGGATCGCGCACGGCGCGGTCGATGATGGTCTGATACAGGATTTTCCCGGTTCCTTTTTTCCCGCTCGCCCACAGAATCGCCGACGGCGTCAAGGCTTTGGCTTCGCGGGCGATTCTGGCCCCGCGGCATTGCGCGATAGCCACTACCCGTACGTGGCCCAGACTGCCTAAACCTGCGACTCGACGCACGGTGCGGTATTCGAGGCCGGGTTCGGGCATCAGGCGATCGAGCGATGCGCGCAGCTTGCGAGGAAGCTTGCCGGGTATCTTGGGGAGCGCGTCCATCTTTGCCCAGAAGTGCACGGGATCACGCAGTTCGTTTGTAGCAATCTGGCGCAACCACCGGTGTTCTTCTTCGAGGACGAAGGGACGGCCACTTTCCACCAGAGATTGGTGATAACCATCCAGCAGAGCGGCGCAGGCGTCTTTACTTTCGAGGCGCAGGTGACCCTCGGTGCAGGCCAGCAGCGCACTCGTGGCCAGCCGAACCAAATCGATGGTGTAGGGCAGCGTTCCAGCTTCGTCGAAATCATTGATGCCCCAGACCAGACGGCCTTCAATGTCACGCCAGGTGCCAAAGTTTTCCACGTGAAGATCGCCGACTGCGAGCACACGCGGGGCTTTGGCCAGGTCGGGACAAATCTCTGGCCAGACCTGCATCCAGCGATAGAAGGTGGCGCGGAAAAAAGGGAAAGCCGAATCCGCCATGCGCTGATGTTTCAGGCGAAGATCGGGTCTCACCAGCGTGGTGTGCTCGCCCAGCCAGGTTTCGTAGCGACGGGTTGCTTTGATAATGTTCATGCGCCCGGTGGGTCAACATAAAACCGGCGGGGACAAATGTCAATGTGGGCCAGAGTAAGCGTTAACCACAGAGTACACAGAGTTTCACAGAGGAAATCTGGGTGCTGAGACCTTCGTGTCCTTTGTTGTTCATGCTTTTCGTTAGGAGCGCTCCCAGTTCGGCGCGGTTTCGGACATCGAATCCCATGAGCGAACATGGTGGTGCGAGGGTGGCCGGGTCGTTCGTTATCGAAAGAAAACGCTTAGCTGCTGGGCGGCTTGGCAAGGTTCTTGCAGCCGGGAATCTGATCGCCCCTGCATTTCGGGCGGCAGGAGGGCTTCTGCTATGCAAACTGAACGCATCCGCCAAACGGTTTCGGGTCCACTTAGTCTCGAAGACATCGAGAAATTTCAAAAGCAAGGGTGGACGGCGACGGCCATCGAGTGGCAGCGCGAAGTGCCGGGCGAGGCAGCGCCGGGAGTCGAAGGCCCGCCTTATGGCTTGCGGGTTGGCGATGATTGTATGAGATTGGAAGAAGACCCCGACGAAGCCAGAGTTCTGGTGACGATGATGGAGTTGATGATTCAGGATGGACCTTATTCTTCGATTGCCCAGGAACTGAACCGACGGGGGTTTGCCACTCGGGAGGGATCGAAGTGGAATCCGGTGTCGGTGTTCAAGATGCTACCGCGTTTGATTGAAGCTGGACCTAAGATATTTTCTTCTGAGGAGTGGAAGAGGCGACGGCAGCAGGTTCGGGAACGGAAACAGGGGATGACGATCTAGAGCGGGTCTCGTGTGCGGGAAGGTCGTGAGTGTAATCGCTGATTTCCTTAACTGAGAAAGTCAATCGCGGTTGTACGATTTGAAGTACCATTTTAGCCGCCGGCTCTGGAGGGTAAGAATGTCACGGCGCACACTCTGCTATTTTCTGTTTGGCTGCGTGGCCTCAATCGCTTCTCTCGCCCAGGTGGTAGCGCCCCCGGTGCCACAGCGGCTGGTGGTTCATTCCAATGTGTTGAATGAGGATCGTGAGATCTGGGTGCGGATGCCCGCTGCGGCGCAGGGGAAAAAGGAAAGTTACGCCGTGCTCTATATGACGGATGCCGGCCCGGACGTCAACGAAATTGGCAGCACCATCGATTTCCTTGCAGACACCAATTTCATGCCGCCGCTAATCGTCGTCGCTATCGCCAATACCGACCGCAACCGCGATCTGACGCCAAGCCATGCTGGAGTGAAGCATTCTGATGGCACGGTCGAGCCTGTGCCCACCAGCGGTGGCGCCGACAAGTTCCTCGACTTCATCCAGACAGAGCTGGTTCCTGAGATCGAGAAACGGTACTCGACCCATCCTTATCGGATTTTTGCGGGGCACTCACTTGGCGGCTTATTGGCGGTCTACGCGCTGATCAACCGTCCTGAGCTGTTCAACGCCTGCATCGCTACCAGCCCCAGCCTCTGGTGGGACGACTTCAGGGTTCTGCACCAGGCGCAGGAGTTTTTCGCGAAGCAAAAGGAATTCAATAAGGTGCTCTTCTTCGCTCTGGGAAACGAGGGCGGGGATATGACCGAGGGATTTGATCAGCTGCGGGAGACGCTGAGCGCGAACCGGCCGACAGGTTTTCTTGTAAAGTCGGAGCACTATAACGATGAGGTCCACAACTCGACCGAACTCTTAGGCCACTATGACGGTCTTCGCACCATCTTCACAAACTGGCGAATGCCTCTCGATGCGAAGACGGACTTGCCGACCGGTGGCCTCGAGGGTGTCGAGCAACATTACCGCGCACTTTCGGATCGTTACGGATTTAGAGTTTCCGCCGAACGGGACATCAACTCACTCGGCTACAACTTATTGGGAAACAAAAAGATTGACGAAGCCTTGGCTGCCTTCAGGCGCAACGTGGAACTCTATCCGCAGTCGGCAAATGTCTATGACAGCCTTGCCGATGGTTTCGAAGCCGCAGGCAAACCTGACTTGGCGATACAGAACGTCGAGAAGGCGGTCGAAATCGCGACAAAGACCGGCGACTCATTGTTGCCAGCTTTCAGCAAGCATCTGGACCGTCTGGTGGCTGCTGGGAAATCCGCGCCGGGAAAAGCCAAATAAATCGTTGGGGCGGATAAGGGGAATTTCTCCTGGCATCAGGTGACTTTTTCCGTTTGACATTCGCCTCGGCTGGCTCATAATAGCCAACCGACAGGAGGCGATTCCTTATGAAGCGCGTTCTATTGGCAGGGATTTTGGGTGGCATCGCGATGTTTGTGTGGTCGTCGATTGCCCATGTGGTGTTGCCGCTGGGAAGAACGGGGATCAAGGAGATTCCCAACGAGCAGGCAGTGCTGAGCGGGATGCAAGCACAGTTGGGGACAACGTCCGGCTTGTATGCGTTCCCGGGAATGGGTTTAGGACCGAATCCCACGCAGCAAGAACAGAACTACGCCACGCAGCAATATGAGCAAAAGCTGGCGGTGAACCCTTCGGGAATATTGATTTATCATCCGCCGGGAGCGAAGGCGCTGACGCCGGGTCAATTGATGACGGAGTTCTTGACGGAACTGGCGGAGGCACTGTTGTTGGCTCTTTTGCTGGCGCAAACCAGTTTGGCGACGTTCGCGTCGCGCATAGGATTCGTGACCATTGCCGCCCTCATGGCGTCAATTACAACCAATCTTCCCTACTGGAACTGGTACGGGTTTCCGACTAGCTATACGACCGCGTACATGAGTATTCAATTCATCGGGTACATGGTTGCAGGATTAGTGGTGGCGGCAATCCTGAAGACGAAGACTACGGTTACACGGAACTTGGCCGTGGCCGCTTGATTTGCAGCCGCTGAAGCACAGCTTTAGACTCGGCGCTCGGCCGCTCTCAGCACTGAGGACTCTCCTCGCGGTATGCTGAATGACGACGGCTGTGTGCGGCTATGGACTTTGACCAGCTCGAAACCTTTATTTCCGTGGCGCGGCTGCTGAGCTTTTCGCGGGCGGCGGACAAACGCTTCCGCACGCAACCGGCAATCTCGTCGCAGATTCGTTTGCTGGAAGAAGAAGTTGGCGCAAAGTTATTGGACCGCTCCGGTGGCAAAGTTTCGCTGACGGCATCCGGCAAGTTGTTCCTGAAATTCTCCGAAGACTTACTTGAGTCGCGCAAGGCGATGCTGTCCGGCATTGCCGAAACCGAGCGCGTGCCACGGGGTGAGATTGTCGTCGGAGCGAATGAAGGAACCTGCCTGCACATTCTGCCGGAAGTGTTTGCCGAGTTCAAAAAGCAGTATCCGGACGTGAACATCAGTATCCGTCGCTCCGACTATGCCAAGATTCTGGAGTCGGTGATCGATAACTCGGTGGACTTTGGCGTGGTGTCGCTTCCGGTGGATGACACCCGGCTGAAGGTGGTGCTGATCCATCGCGACGAACTCGTCATTATCGCGCCTCCGCAGCACCCTATCGCCAAGAAGCAGTCTGCCACCGTTTCAGAAACAGCAAAGTTCCCTCTGGTGGTGCCTAAAGGTGGGCACACTCGCGATGCCCTGGAAGACTTATTCTACGAACGCAAACTGAAACCCAGATACATTATGGAACTGGACTCCAGCGAATTGCTGAAACGGTTTGTAGCTGCCGATGCCGGTGTGGGCTTCATTGCCCGCTCCAATGTCATTGAAGATGTACGCGCCAATTCCCTGGCCACCATTACGATTTCCGATGCTACGATTCGCCGCGATCTGGCGCTGGTGTTTCGCAAAGATAAATCCCTCAGCCGCGCCGCCCGGGCGTTCATTGATATTGCCGTGAGAATTAAGGGCGTGGATGCAGTCGCGGGGAAATCGTGAGCACGATGCTTTCTCTCGCGAACCTTCGCGGTCCTCGTGGTTCCCTGCGATGGGTTTGTGTTCTGCTCTGCGCCGGCAGCGCTTTCGCACAAACTTCCAAGCCGGCCCCCAAGGATCTGCCAGCCTCGGCATATCAACTGGTCGCCCTAAAAGTCACCGGCAGCCAACGCTACAAGCCAGAAGATATTGCCGCTGCCACCGGCCTGAAGATCGGGGAGACCGTACATGAGGAAGATTTCAGAGGCGGGGTTCGGGTCCTCGGTGACAGCGGAGCCTTTAGCGACGTTGGTTTCAGCTTTGACTATTCCGCCAAAGGCACCAAGGGAGAGTTTCACGTAAAAGACTCGACGGATTTTGTGCCGGCACGGTTTGAAAACCTGGTCTGGTTTTCCGATCGCAAGCTGGCAGAGGAGTTGCATGCGCGGGTTCCGCTCTTCCACGGCGAGCTGCCGATCCGGGGAGACCTCGTCGACCAAGTATCGCTGGCCCTGCAAGCCATGCTGATTGAAGAAAAAATTGAAGGGCGCGCCGATTACGTGCGGGTAGGCCCCGAAGGCGGCCCAACCGAAGCGATTGACTTTAGCGTGATTGGCCAGCCCATCACCATTCGGGATGTGAAGTTCGAAGGGGCTGATCCGAGCTTGCTCCCCGTGCTCCAGGCAGCGGCCAAGAAGCTCGGCGGAGAAGAATACTCTCGTAACGCGATTCGCGCAGAAGCTGAAAAGAATTTCCTGCGGTTCTACCTACAGAAAGGATATCTGAAGGCAACTCTCGGCGATCCCGAAGCCAGCGTGGTGAAGAGCGATCCCGAAGAAACCACGGTGGATGTGATCTTCCGGCCCAGCCCCGGATCACAGTACAAATTGGCCGAGCTTACCATCTCGGGGAATAAGGTCATTCCTGCCGACGTGCTGCGGAAGCTGATTCACGCGCAAGTAGGCGAACCGATTAACGTAGGGGAACTGGAAACTGACGTGGCGGGGCTGCAACACCTTTATGGAACAAAAGGGTACATGGTGGCGGCGATCAAAACCAGCCGCGAAGTGGATGACAAAGCACTCACCGCCAAATACGGGATCACCATCAGCGAGGGCGATGCCTACACTATGGGCGAGTTGGACATTCACGGGCTCGATTCGCCGACCACTGCCCGAATGCAAACTCTATGGACGCTGCGCACTGGCGACACCTACAACTCAGATTATCCGAAGCAGTTCGCCGAGCAAGCGAATAAGCAATCCGACGAGTGGAATATCACCATTCATGAATCCGTCAATCCCAAGGACAAAACGGTGGACGTAACCTTGCGATTCGATTCCAAGGACTGAATTTTCTCCTCTACTGATAGGTAACTGACAACTGTATGCGATAAACGTCTCTGGCTAGGTTATTGCCCCCGTACTGCGCGGGAGCGGTACTGTAGAAAAGCAGCGGACTGCCGCTGGTAAATTCGAAATTGAATCCGCTTGAGTTGGTATCCAGAATCGAAGGATAGTTGGCGTCATTGAACCCCTGCACGGGCCCGGCTGGGTCGGTGATCAATTGGAGTGTGCCGGGGATAGGCGTGCTTTCGCTCCAGGACGGATTCGCCAAGCTCTTGGTTGTCATGTAGTACATAGCGTTACTTCCACCGAAAATGGTGTGGATCAAGATGTAGCACTGGGCGTTGATGTCAAAGATAATCTGTGGCGACGGGGCATTGAGGGACTTACCACCCCGTTGCGGCAGGAACACGCCGAAATTCTCCTGAGAGACCGGTCCGTACGTGCTGCCGCTGATCCATGCTTGCCAGCCATTTGGATTCGTAATGTCATTGGTTCGAATCAGGACGTAACCAGTCTTGTCGACAGGCGCCATGTAGACGCCTTGCGCCGGGTTGATCTGCGTGAAGTTGCGATGAAGATAAGAAGCGATGGCGTAGTAGTAGGTCCCTTCTTTAATGACCCTGGTGGGTCCGAAGATGCCGGTGTGATTTAGCGCATACAAGTAAATCTCGTCCGAAAGTGCCTCCGATCCTGTCCAGTAATATCCGGGGTTGGCCACCACATGGTTGCCACTGGCCACGTTGAGCTGCCAGGAGGCTCCGCCATCTGCAGACACCAGGGAATCTACCGTGTTCACCCAACTGTTAAACGTCACTCCCATACCATTCGTGCCAATTAGCTCGCAATTGTCTTCCAACAGGCAGGCATACCATTCGCTGTGTGCCAGCGTATAGAAGTGTTGACCATCCAGGCTGTACGGCCCCATTAACCAATGACTGTAGTTGTAAAGATCCTCGGGAATCTGGCTCGCACTCTGCGCGCTGCTGTAAATCTCATTGGGGTCGATGGTCAGGTGTTCCAGATCAGGTCCGCGCATACGATAGTTTTCTTTGTGGGGGATCATCAGGTCCACGGTGCCATCGGCTTCTCTCCAGGCTGTAATCTGCGAGTCAGGAATGTTAAACGGCTGTTGCTGATCTTTTGTATGATCGAATATTTTCACCGGTTGACCGGCAAGCTGAATCTGGGCGATTGTCTTTGTCGCGGGAGCGCTCGGAGGACTGCTGGGAGGGTTGGTAGCAGGGTTGGCCGTGCCACCGCCGCAACCTTGTAACAGAAGCAGGGGGCCGATGAGCGTAACGGCCAAGAACAGATCCGCATGTGTACGACGGTGGATCATCGAGCTTGATCCGAATCTGGCCATCAGTTATGACAGAATCCTCAGGTTTTTACAACTTCCGGCTTAGGGTTTGGTAGGCTATCTTGAAACGCCATCACAAGGAGTAAAGATTCATGCGATCCGGTGCTAAGACTTTCATGGTTGCATCGACCACCTTGCTACTCGCCCTGCTGCTCACGGCCCTGGCTTTCGCGGCCAAGGTCCAGACCTTCACCGGCACCGTCAGCGATGCCATGTGCGGGCCCACCCACATGATGGAAGGCGACCCAGCGTCGTGTTTGCGCACTTGCGTGAGCAAGGGATCGAAGTACGCTCTGGTGGTAGGAGACAAGGTTTACACCCTGGACAGCAGCAACCAAGCGACGCTGGACGCACTCGGCAAGTTGGCCGCCCAGAAGGCTACGGTCAAGGGCACGGTTGACGGCGAGACCATTTCCGTTAGTTCCGTTACCGCAGCCAAATAGCGTTGGCTTGAGCTTCAGACGAATGGAAGTCCGGCTCCCGGGCATTTCCTGAAGAATTTTCCCCTGTAACCCAATTTTCATATTGCCTGTGGGATTTGCTGTGTTAGATTTGACGATCAACCCACGGGCAGCGGAGGAAAAAGAATTGGGAAAAGACATGGTCCCCAAGAAGATATTTTTTACAAAGGGGGTCGGCAAGCATCGGGAACGTCTCACATCTTTCGAGCTGGCATTGCGCGACGCCGGCATCGCCGCCCAGAATCTGGTGCGGGTCTCATCCATCTTTCCTCCGAATTGTAAACTCGTGCCGCGGTCGACGGGGCTGAAGTATTTAAGTCCGGGCGAAGTGGTTTTCGCCGTGGTCGCTGAGAATTCCACCCGCGAACCCCATCGCTTATTAGCTTCAAGTATCGGTGTAGCTATTCCAGCCGACCGCAATACTTACGGCTATTTAAGCGAACATCACTCGTTCGGGGAAACGGACAATGCAGCCGGTGACTACGCCGAGGAACTCGCAGCCGAGATGCTAGCCACCACTTTGAATGTAGAGTTCGATCCTGATCGCTCCTGGGACGAAAAGAAGGAAATCTACCGCATTTCGAACAAGATCGTGCGGACGGCGAACGTGACCCAGTCCGCAGTAGGCGACAAGCGTGGACTTTGGACTACGGTGATTGCGTCAGCGGTGCTGATCTTCGACTAGTCGAACTGAAGAAGATTGACTCGAAGTGACACTTTCCTCAATGGCGTCGCTTTACTCCGCAATCTGATAAATGACGCCTAAGTTGTAGAGGCCACCTTGTTCCGTAGCGCCGTAAAGTTGGCCATTGTTCACAGTGGGTGAACCGTTTGGTATGCTTCCGTCGGCGCAGTTCGCTTGCTGGCAGAAGTTGTACAAGATGGTTTGGGTGACGTGATTTCCCTTCGCAGTGAACTTGAACGCTGCACCCTGTGACTTCGTCCCGCCGTTAATGGTAGAGCCAAACAAGGCTCCAGAGCGGTAAAGTAGGTCTGATAGTGGTAGGCACCCGTTCCCGCCAGACAATGGGAAAACCACGAACGTATTCAGGCGAAAGAAACTGCCGCACTGGTGTGGGCCGCCTTGAGACAACCCGCCGTACAGGTTGCCTGCTGGATCGATGGTGATTCCAGCAGAAGTCCTTCCGCCCGTCACAGAAGTGAATACCTTGAGGACACTCTCCGTCCAGCCACTCTTGGTTAGGGACAACTCGTACGCCACGCCCCACCCAACCTTGTTTGGCTGCCCGCCATCCGTTGTGGTTCCATACAGGTTGCCGGCCTTGTCGAAGGCTACACCTGCTTTGGGCTGCGCCCCATCCGAGCAGTCCGGGTAGTTGAGGCAAAAGACATGCAGCACGGTCTCGGTCCAACCGTTTCGGCCCGGCGATAATTCAAAGACCATTCCAGCACCCGCTGTCATTGTGCCGGACGTCGTACCGTACAAGTTGCCAGCGGGGTCCATCGCCAAGCCACTATATGGGTTCACCCCGTCGTTTGCTCCGCCGAAGCTCCACAAGACCTGCTCCGTCCAACTGCCACCTTGCTGGGAAGGTGGAGAGAGCTCAAAAACGGTGCCATAAAAGACGTTTGCACCGCCTTCCGTGGTCGTGCCGTAGAGGTTGCCTGTGGCATCGAAAACCAAGCCTCCGTTCGGAATGGCTCCGTCTGGGCAATTGCTGCCCGAACAGAAGTCGTACAGAACGGTTTCTTGCCAGGTGCCGTCTTGCAATGGGCTCAACTCAAATACGGTGCCAGCCCCTTCCGACCCTCCGGTTCCTGTCGTACCGTAGATGTTCCCCGCCGCGTCGAAAACCAATCCGCCGTTTGGCACGCTGCCATCGTTCGATCCAGCCGCCCCAAACTGATAAATCACCGTCTCTTGCGCCAAGGCAAGAGAGCTAAGCAGCAACGTCAGTGCGAGCCATTTAATTTTGCTGATCATGCGACACTCCCGGTCTTTGCCATTACACAGCGGCAACTCTATGCTTCCCGCGGTAAATGCGCTTGGGGGTCTCAGCTGCGACAATCAGAGCGAACTTCTTGCCGTAGTCCGAAGATGCGCATTCTTCTTGCGCGTTCTAAACCGGCTGTAACACTAAGACGTTACTTATAGGTCGTCAAGGGGGAAATCGTTAGGGCCTCTAACTCTGTAAAGCGATGACCACTTGGAAATGGAGAGGAAGAATGACTCGGGTCGAACAGCTCACTTCCGAGCCGTCGCCTTCTCTTTCTTCTTGGACGCCGACTTGTCTTTCCCTAGCCGTTCCAGAACGGCGGCAACGATGATAGGCAGACCCACAGTGGCGTCTACAAAGACTTCGCCGAACTTCCCACCTTCGGCCGGAGGCACGAACTTGGCCCATGAAATAGCCTCACCCGGTACCGGCTCCGGGCAAATCCGCACCCCATAGTGATAGCGCTTAGGCGGAATATTTTCATTCATGCGCCGACGGCGCAGCTCAATGAACGATCCGAACTGCTGCGACCAGCTCTGCGGGACGCCACCGCCAATGGTAATAATTCCCAGGCGGGGTTGCCGTAGTAAAGTGGCGGCATAATGCTCCAAATCCTCGAACGGATCAAACCTGATCTTGTGGCGGCCGGTGGATTCGCGCATGCGATTATTCAGCGCTACGTCCAGACCCAACTCCGAATCGGTAAAAGCGGGCACGAAAACCGGAACGCCCTTTTCGTAGGCTGATTTCAAAATGCTCCGCAGCTCTTTCGCGTGCTTCGCCAAATGCGCGCCAAGGGCGTGGTTGAACTTGTAAGAGCACATCACGTCAGCGTGGTCCCAATCTTCTAATACGGACATCACTGCTTCGAATTCGCCCAGATTCCCTTCGGAATGCAGCGCGTCATATGCGTGGTCATGGGCCCGGTTGTTAACCATCAACGCCCCGGTTGAAACGATGGCATTGACGATGCCACGGTCGATCAGTTCGGTAATGATGAGCCCGTGTTTAGCGACGGTCATGGGGCCGGCCAGAGTCATCACGACGAAGCACTCTTCATCCCGGGCCATGGCCTCCAGCACATCGACCACTTCGCCCAATTGCCGGCCGGTAAAAGCGGTCTGGGCCATCGCACGCACCAGACCATCAATCGAGCGCACTTTGGTCAAATCGAGCAGTTCCGGCGCGATCAGCCGGTCTTCGACCGGATTGTGGAGCTTGCGATCTCCACTGCTGCCGTCGTGATTGCCATTTTTCATGCTTGTGTCTCCGAGTCCATTTTGCTCGAAATACTACTCTACTAGAACGTGACGGCACCTGCTACTAACTCAGCTGAGAACTAAGAATCGGGAACGCGAAACTGGTATTCTATTTTCTCGCTGGTGCGAGTCTATGCCTTTGCCGCCCGACAAATTTCGTGTTGGCCTGATTCAGATGTCGGCAACGTCCGATCCTGAGCAGAACCTGCAACGCGCGATTGACCGCGTGCGTCAGGCTGCGGCACAAGGGGCCCAGATTGTCTGTCTTCCAGAACTCTTCCAGACCCAATACTTCTGCCAGCGTGAAGACCATGCTCTGTTTGATTTGGCGGAACCCATTCCTGGGCCTAGCACGGCCAAACTGTCAGAAGTGGCCAAACATTTGGGAATCGTGCTAATCGCATCGCTTTTCGAGAAGCGAGCGGCCGGCGTCTATCACAATACGGCGGTGGTTTTCGATACTGACGGCGCGGTGCGCGGTCTGTATCGCAAGATGCACATTCCTGACGATCCTCTTTATTACGAAAAATTCTACTTCACGCCTGGGGACCTCGGTTTCCGGGCCTTCGACACTGGCGTGGGCCGGGTGGGTACGTTGGTCTGCTGGGATCAATGGTATCCGGAAGGCGCGCGCCTGACCGCACTGCAAGGGGCGCATGTACTTTTCTATCCGACTGCGATTGGCTGGCATCCCGCGGAAAAGGCGGAGTTCGGTGAGGCCCAACACGACGCCTGGCGCACCATCCAACGCTCGCATGCGATAGCTAATGGCGTATATGTGGCAGTGGTAAATCGCGTAGGTTTTGAAACTGGAGACATTCGCGGCAAATCTGCTCCGGGGGCAGGCCTGGAATTCTGGGGCGGATCGTTTCTGTGTGATCCTTTCGGGCGAGTCATCGCAGAAGGTTCTCACGACAAAGAAGAGATTCTGCTGGGCGAGGTAGACATTCACGCACTTGAAGATATTCGCCGCAACTGGCCGTTTCTGCGCGATCGCCGCATCGACAGCTACGCCGCCATCACTAATCGGTTGATCGATTAATCCATGACCAACAACCTGCGCATGCCCGCCGAATGGGAGCCTCACGCCGCCACTTGGCTGGCTTGGCCGCATTACAAGGACGACTGGCCGGGCAAGTTCGAGCCGATCCCCTGGGTCTACGCGGAAATTATTCGTCACCTGGCCCGGCACGAGCGTGTGGAACTGATCGTCAACGATGCCTCATCAGAGAAGCGGGCTCGCAAGACTCTCACTCTTGCCAACGCGTTCAGCGACAACATTGGTTTTCACCGCTGGGCCACCGATCGCGTTTGGACCCGTGACTCCGGCTGTAGCTTTGTGAAGTGCTGCGCGGACAATCCCAGACGCGAGAGTCCAGATGGACTAGCCGCCATCAAGTGGCGATTCAATGCCTGGGCGAAATATCCAAATTGGAGACAGGACGAGAAGATTGGAAGCCTCATGGCGAAGAGTGCCGATGCCACCGAAGTTCGGCCCGTGTTCGGGAAGCTAAGAGTTGTTCTCGAAGGCGGATCCATCGACGTCAACGGCCATGGTACACTGCTGACCACGGAAGAATGCCTACTCAGCAAAACGCAACAACGCAACCCTGCCATGAAGCGCAAAGATTACGAAAATCTCTTTGCCGAGCACCTGGGAATTAAGAAGGTGATCTGGCTAGGCTCGGGCATCGCCGGCGATGATACTCATGGCCACGTTGATGACATCACGCGCTTCGTCTCCCCGGACACAGTGGTGACTGCCGTCGAGTCCGACCCTAACGATCCTAACTATGAGCCGCTGCGCGACAACATTCGACGCTTGCGCGAGGCCACGAATCAAGACGGCCGGTCGCTCTCGATCGTCGAACTTCCCATGCCGGGACCGGTTATCTTTGAAGGTCGACGTCTGCCCGCCAGCTATGCGAACTTCTACATCGCGAATGGACTGGTGCTCGTTCCTGTCTTCAACGACCCCAACGACCGTGTGGCGCTTGAGATTCTGGCCGATTTGTTTCCTGACCGTGAGATCGTTGGAATCTATTCCGGCGACCTGATCTGGGGCTTTGGCGCAATGCACTGCATGACCCAGCAACAACCCGCACTGTGAAGAACCGATAGAATGTCAGTAGATGCTCCGCGATAAGAGTCTGATCCCGCTTTCGCGCCAACACCAGCACGCGCTGGCTCTCTGCGTGCGCCTGGAGCGGGCGCTTCAGGCCGGCCCAATTGATCCAGAACCCTGGCAAGCGGAGATGGTACAGATTTTCGAGCAAGAAATCACAATCCACTTCGCGGCGGAAGAAAAAGAAGTGTTTCCCGCGGCAGCGAACTTTCCAGAGTTGCAATTGGTGGTGCATGAGCTTTTCGAAGAGCACAGATTACTTCGGGACTTATTCGCCCGAGCACGGTCAAGAGACCTCGACCGCACCGCACTTTCCTCTTTTGCCACCGTGCTTGCTCAACATGTCCGCAAAGAGGAACGGCAGCTTTTTGAGGGCATGCAGAAGCTCATGAGTGCAATGGAACTAGAGACTATAGGCGCGGCGTTGGAACGAGGCCTGGAGGCGGCAATCAACACCTGTAGCTTGCCCAATCCATCCACTCGGAACGCAGAACAGTAGCCTCCGCCGCGCTACGCACGAACTACACCAGATCCTCCACCTTCAGCACCGTCGCCCCGCCCTTCCATGAAGCATTGAACTCGGTTTCCACAAAGCCAGCATCATAGTTGCGGCCCTGAGCTTTCAGAGCTTGCTGTAATCCGAAGAGCGAACGTGGATTGCGGGGATTCCGGTCCAGATCAGCACGAAATACTTTCTCCGCACCCGCCGCGTCACCATTCATTAAGAGCACGCCGCCGAGCGACTCACGTACTGGGAAGAACCAGTCTGGAGGCTCGCCATACTTCAGCGTGTCCTGAATCGCGACCGCCGCAGTCAGCAATGAAATCGCCTGCACATTGTCCTTCCGGGCCACTGCGATTTTGGCACCCAGAACGTCTTCCGCGATCTTCAAAATGTCTTTGGTCTTGTTGTAGATGGGCATTGCGAAGACAGCGTCGGAAGGGGTAGCCGCCTCCGCATCAGAAACAATCTTGTACTCGGCCTCGGCCTCTTGGACCCTACCCTTGCCTGCCAATGCCATGCCGCGGGCGAAATGCCAAAAAACCGTAGCGGTCTTCATGTCAGGATCGGGCTTCTGCATCGCCAGAATGTCCTCCCAGCGATGGAAGCGTACATCCACCGCCATCGGAATGGTCATGAACCCTTCGAGGGGCGGCATCATTTTCACCGCGGGCCCAACGTGCTCGGCTAACATGTCGGCATTCTTCTTGGCTTCCGCGTAGTTGCCGTTCATAGCCGAGCACATGGCTATGAAATGCAGGTTGTGGCTGTAGTACATCATAGAATAGATGCCCTGCTCGCCACTGGCTTTGAGGTAAGCGCGATCCACGGCTGCGGCTTCTTCGTTGGTCTTCACCGCCGCCTCGTAATCACCGGTGCGGATGTAGACGTGCGCCGGCATATGCACAATGTGACCGGCGTTGGGCGCCAACGAGGCCAGTCTATTTGCGCCCGCGAGTGCGCGTTCGGGATTGGGCGAAGCTTCCACCGCATGGATGTAATAGTGAACCGCACCCAGATGATTGGGATCGCGCCGGATTACCGATTCCAGTGTCGCAACAATCTCCTCGGTGCCAGCTTCCGGCGTGCCATCCACATGCCACAGGCCCCAGGGATGCAAGGTCATGCCGGACTCAGCGAAAAGCGTGGCCGCGTCGAGGTCGTCGGGGAACGTCTTCACCACGCCACGCATGGCATCGTGATACTCCTCGGCAGCTTTGCGGCGATCCGCTTTGGGATCAGCCGGAAAACGCATGGCCATCGCCCGAATATATGCCTGCTCACTGGGTGAGGCGCCAGCGGAAAGATCCACGGCTTTCTGGATTTCTTCGTGGGCGAGCTTGAAGCGGTCGTCGCTAGCGGGATCGTTGTAGTTCGGGCCGACGGCTTCGGCGATGCCCCAGTACGCAATGGCCAGATTTGGATCGAGCTCGGCGGCTTTCTGGAACGAGCGCGCAGCTTCATCGTGATTGAAGGCGTAAATAAAACGCAATCCCTGGTCAAAGAACTGCTGCGCTTCTGGATTCTTGGTCGAGACGGGATGGTGCCCGCTTCCCAGGCCCGAGACCAGAGTGACAGGTTTGGCCGCAGCGTGGGCAGTATGATTGTCCTGAGCAAACACAGGAAGACACATCAAAAGCACGAACAAGACGGAAATCTGGTACCGCATATACAGGCCTCCTCAAATGGTTAGGAGCTGGAAAAACGTTCGAACCAGTACACCCCAAAGATGCGAGTAGCATAGACAAAAGCGTGTGACTGTGCAATTGTTTTAGCGAGTTGGCCAGCCGCCTTAGCAGTTCCCCCTTTCACTGTATTATCCTGTCCTGCAATGACTCGCGAAACGCTACTTGATTCCCGTCAGGAGATCCTGCGGACTGCTGCACGGTTATTCCAGCAACAGGGTTACGATGCGACATCCATGAACGACGTAGCCACGTCCCTCAAGGTCAGCAAGGCCGGTCTGTACCATCATTTTCAAAGTAAAGACGAGATTTTGTTCGAATTGATGAATCACGCGCTGAACATCACCCAGGAGCGGGTGGTCGATCGCGTGCGCGGCATCGCCGACCCGGAAGATCGGCTACGCACGCTGATTCGTCTGCATGTTGAGGTCATCCTGAGTGTACGTGATCGCGAGATCACGGTTCTGCTACATGAGAACCACCCACTACCTCCGTCGCTGCGCAAGCGCATCAACGCCAGAAAAAAGGAATACGTTCACTTCGTAGAAAAGCTGGTAACTGAAGTCCAACAAACGCGCACGTCCAGGCGAATCGTGAGCTCCCGCGCCGCTACCTTCGCCTTGCTGGGGATGATCAACTGGATTTATCAGTGGTACAAACCCGAGGGCGCGTTGAACAGCCAGCAAATCGCCGCCCAGTTCACCGAAATATTCTTCAGTGGAGCTCTGTCCTAGTCCTGCGATCAAACTCCCGACTGTTACCCCGGTAACGTGCCGGTAACGTCGTATCTCATTCATAATGACGTTGCGTGGCGAGGATGTCCCATGCCTCGCCGTCGTTACCCCCAGACGACAGACGTCGAATCAGCAGCTACTACCTATGTCCACTGGGGTACGGCAGGTCAGGATTGAGGATGACAGGGAGTCGGGAGCATTAGCCCGGCTCTACAAGACCGTTCTGGAGCTGATCTCCTCGCAAGCATCACTTCCGGAAGTACTGGAGTGCCTATGCAGATTCATGGAACAGCAATTCCCCGAAATGCTGTGTTCGGTGCTGCTGCTTGATGCTGAGGGCTCGATTCTGCATCACGGCGCGGCTCCAAGCCTTCCGCGCGAATACTGCCGGGCGATTGACGGATGCATCATCGGTCCCAACGTGGGATCGTGCGGAACGGCAGCATATCTTGGGAAACCGGTGGCGGTTAGCGACATCGCCAACGACGTTCTGTGGAAAGATTTCCGCCACCTGGCGCTGCCTCACGGTCTGAAAGCGTGCTGGTCAACCCCGATCTTTTCCCGTGCTGGCAAGGTTCTGGGAACTTTTGCGGTGTACTATCAGGAGGTTCGCGAGCCCGATCCTCAGCACTCGCAGATAGTGGAATCTGCTACCCACCTGGCAGGAATCGCCATTGAACGCGAGCATGCGGACGCCGAACTGCACGCCGCCGAAACCAAGTACCGCAACCTGGTGGAGCGTCTCCCGGCGATCACTTACATCGCCGAAGTTGGCGTCCTGGGTCCATGGCATTACGTCAGCCCGCAGATTCAATCGATTCTTGGTTTTTCCCCCGCCGAGTGGAAACAGAACTCGGCAAATTGGATCAATCACATTTATCCCGACGACCGCGAGCATGTCCTGGCGTTCGATGCTCAGTTCGTCGCCAACGGTGGAAAGATGCGGACCGAGTATCGCATGCTGAGCCGCGAAGGCAAGGTTTTGTGGTTCCGGGACGAAGCCGTACAGTTGGGTGACGCGCCGAAAGGCACTCCACTGATGCAAGGCGTGCTCTACGACATCACCGAGCACAAGCATCTGGAGGATCAGCTGCGGCAGTCGCAAAAGATGGAGGCAATCGGCAAGCTGGCAGGCGGCGTGGCTCACGACTTTAACAACCTGCTGATGATCATCCAGGGTCACGATGAACGGCTGCTGCGGCATCTCAATCCCGATGATCTGTTGTACCCCGACGCCTACGGCATCAAAGAAGCGGTGAGCCGTGCCGCCTCTCTGACCCAGCGCTTGCTTGCCTTCAGCCGCAAACAGGTGCTGCAACCGAGTGTGGTCAGCATGAATACCGTGGCCGGCGAAGTGAGCAAGATGTTGGAACCTGTCCTCGGAGAGAGTGTTGAGCTGCGCTTGGAACTGGCTCCGGACTTGTGGCGCGTCAAGGTGGATGAGCGGCAAATGGAACAAGCGATCCTGAACCTGGCCCTAAATGCACGGGACGCGATGCCGCACGGAGGCCGGCTGACGATTGCCACCTGCAATCGTGAAATCAACGCGATCGACGCGGCTCAGAACAACGAAACCCAGGATGCGAGTTCCGGGCCGGCCAAGCCCGGAAAGTGTGTGCTACTGACCGTGAGCGATACCGGAGTTGGAATGGATGCGGAAACTCAGCGTCACGTCTTCGAGCCTTTCTTCAGCACTAAGGCGTTGGGTAAAGGCACCGGACTCGGTCTCGCCAGCGTCTATGGAGTGGTAGAGCAGAGCGGCGGCTGGATTTCATTTCGCAGTCAAGTGGGTCACGGCACCAGCTTCAGCATCTATTTGCCCGAGGCCGGCGAGCAGCCAGCATCCACCACCGCCCTAGCGGTGGCGGCTCCCCAAATCAAAGCCACGGAGACCATCCTCGTCGTGGAAGACGAAGATGACATCCGTGACATGGTAAGAGAGTTCCTGGAGCGCAAGGGCTACGTCGTAGTCGCGGCCAACAACGGCAATGATGCACTTCAAGTCGCGCAACGCTACAAAGGTGCGATTCACTTGTTATTGACCGACGTAGTAATGCCGCAAGTGGGAGGCCCTGAACTTGCGCAGCAGATCAAGAGCATGCGCCCACGCATCAAAATCCTGTTCACTTCAGGATTTCCGGATCACGCAGCCATTAACGAGAACTTCACCGATCAGTCGGCAGCGATTCTGCAAAAGCCATATCCCTTAAATACACTGGCCAGCCGCATTCGACAAATGCTGGACACCACTGCAACGATGCCGCAAGCCTGAACCATAGAAACCCTTTTGTTGACCCACCGAGAGAGCTGATTACCGAGGGTTACTATCGTATATCCAGACCAATAATATCTTCAGATCGCCTATATTCCTGGGACTGAATACGTACCCTTATTCCCCAGAGACGTATATGTAGTCCCGCAGACGTTTGCCGGAAGGCGGCATGACTGCGGTAGGAAATGAGGCGAATTATGGAGTCGTCTAACTTCCTTGTAGTAGACGCGGATCCAGCGAGTCTGGGATTGATGAGCGAGGTCCTAGGCCCATTAAAGAGTAGTGTATGCCCGGTCAGCGATAGTTTGAAGGCGGCCACGCTAGTAAACCAGGAACGATTCGACGGCATCTTTCTGGACATCGAACTCGCCGATCTGGACGGCCTAAAACTGCCGGAACTGGTGAGGCAATCCTCGATGAATAAATGCACACCAATTATCGTATTAACCGGGCAGGATAAATGCGACACCATGTATAAGTCCTTCGCCATGGGCGTCACATTCGTTCTTTCGAAGCCGATCGACAGACTAAAGCTGGCCAGTTTGTATGGCACGCTACATAGCCCTTTGAGCGAGAATCGCCGTCAATACAATCGTGTTCCTTTACAAACCGAAGTTGTGTGCACAGTTGGCTCCAGACAGTTGACGGGGACGGCCTGGAACCTAAGTCAGGGCGGGGTTCAGTTGGAAGTCGCAGGCCTATCGTGCGGAGAAACGGTGGAACTATCCATTCGGCTGCCCGAACCGCCAATCGGCATTGGTGCCACGGGTGTAGTAGTTTGGGCAAACGACGACCGGCAAGGTGTTCATTTCACCAGAATGACTGTTGAGCATCAGGAAATGGTGCGAGATTTCATCATTCGATCAGGATTGTCACCCAAGTAAAAAGCTCTTTTCTGGAATCCTGCCTTCCAAGGTATATTTAGCTTCGCTGTTAACTGCAAATAGGATGGGGCCAAAGAAATAGCGCGGACGAGGGCGTCCGCGCATGGCCAGATCCTACACGAACACTTCGCCCGGCAAGCGGGTCAGGGTCCGTGAAGCGAGGGTGTTTTGGATCACGCGCTTCGGTCGATCTGAAGCGGAAGCGTCGATCTGCATACGCTCCATGCGCAACTTAAGGGTGCGCTCGATGTTGCGAAGCTCAATCACTTCGACGCCTGTAACAATGGAAGAAGCCCGGCCTAAAGAGCCGGCGCGTCCGGTACGTCCCACGCGGTGAATGAAGTCTTCAGCCATCTTAGGTAAGTCGTAGTTGATGACGTGAGCCACATCGTCCACGTGCAAGCCACGCGAAGCGATGTCAGTCGCGACCAGCACCTGGAAGCGGCCTTCCTGAAATCCACTCAATGCCTCGTTACGCTGCGATTGCGAGCGGTCGCCGTGAATCATGGCGGCATTGAATCCGTCGCGTGCCAGTTCCCTGGCCAGCCGTTGTGTGCCTCGCTTGGTGCGAGTGAAGATCAGGGTCTGACCTTTCTCGGAATACAGCAGATGTCGGAGCACATCCATCTTCTCTCCCGGACGCACTTCATAGGCTTTCAAGTCCACGCTTTCCGCCGGCTTGAGTACTGACCCCAACTCGACGCGCACCGGATGGCGCATGTAATCGTTGACCAGCCTGGCAACCGACTGCTCAAGTGTGGCGGAGAAACACAGTGTCTGGCGGCGTTTGGGCAAGATTCCAACAATGCGCTGGATGGCAGGCAGAAAACCCATATCCAGCATACGGTCGGCTTCATCGAGCACCAGGATCTTGATGTGCCGCAGATCCACCAAGTTTCGGGAGATGAAATCCTGTAGCCGTCCCGGAGTGGCGATGATCAATCCTGCACCAACACGGATACCTTGGATCTGGCCTTTCTCGTTCACGCCACCGATTACCAGCGACGCTTTAGGCGTGGTCTTGACGCGCAACGCCTCGTATTGTTCATGAACCTGCATCGCGAGTTCACGGGTCGGCAGGAGAACCAGCGCATTTACCTGATTGGCAGGCTCGCGTAGTAACATCTCGATGATCGGAATCAGAAACGCAAGCGTCTTTCCGGTGCCGGTCTGGGCAGTTGCCAGTACATCTTTGCCCTCGAGAGCGGGCGGAAGCGCCTGCAACTGGACGGGCGTTGGTGTAACGAATTGAGCTGCCGCCAGCTTACGCTGCAGAGCAGCGGCTAAGGGCAGTTCTGAAAATGTGGTCATTTAAACTTTTTTCTTTCTGGAGGGGCTTGTTGTCACACACTCAGACACACGTCTGAAGTCTTCAGGCCACTCACATTCATTTTTAGATTTGGCGCTGAACTGAACGGCGGGCAGGAAAAGCGGAGATGAATCTGATCCAACTGAAAGGACCACCGCATTGACGAGCAAACCGAGCAAAAGCGTCAACAACAGTATAGCAGAGAACGTACGCGGTCGAAGTTACGTTGGTAACCAGTGTGGTGCGGCTCCAGGATGGAGCGAGCAGCGTCTAGCCAGAAGCTAACCCGGTCACTCTTCTTTCCCCAATACTACGGCGCTCCAGTACCTGGGTACACGCCCATGAAACTCATGGTGTCCCCGTTTTGAATGAAATTTTGCAAATCGCTCTGACTGTAACTGTTGCCGTGGTGCTGGCCGTCTTTGTAGTTGCCGTCGTTGGGGTCGTACAACAGCCCAGTGACTTGCCCCTGGATCGTCCCCCGCATGATCAGATCGATATTGCTGGCTGACGCCTGTGACTGGAGCGTTGCCCAATAGCCTTGCTCGGTGGAATTGTTCACGTTGGCGGATGTCAGCGTGATCGTGAACCCCACAGCCGGAGCGGTCCCGGTATCGAAACAAAGCGTGTAAGCATTGATGTCGGTTTTCTGTTGGCTGGTGTATCCGGGGAAGAGTGGTTGATCCAGGAAGTCGGCCAAAGTGGATACGGTTCCGTCATGTTCAAATCCGAAGCCGTCAATGCTTTCGGTATTGTGCCTGGTGTAGAGCTGCTTCTGGTAAATATTCCTGAGGTGCGGCATTTTCAACGGCTGCGGAGGTATCACTGCAGTCACCAGCCGGTTCGTGCCGGGGCCGGGGTTCGATTTATGACAACCGTTGCAGGTAATTCCGGAGAGCGTGCCCGGGACATTAATAAAATCTGCTTGCCCCTTGACCGGGTCTCCGCCGGCCAGGGAGTTAGGAAGGGTGCGATCCAGGTTCTCGTTAGGATTAGGCAGGAACAGAATGCTGTCGACAAAGGTGGTGTAGGTCGTCATGTCCGAATTGGAAAGTTCGGAACCACCCATCAAATCATCGAAAGTTGGATTGAACGCCGCAAAGTTGATTTGATCGCCCCGCCAGTGGTACGGAGAGAGGTTATTAAGCCCCCGCATAGTCTGGGTGGTCATGGGCCCCTTCATGGGGTGGAAGTTGAATATGTGACCGTCCTGATTGTACTGGGTCATGTTGCCGTCCGGATCGCCCAGGTTCCACGCCAGATGGTCCATGTCTCCGTCAATGTGACAGGATGCGCAGGCGCCGGTGCCATTTCCCGAGAGCTTGGCATCGTATAGGAATCCACGCCCCTGTTTGATAGTTTGCGGCGTCGGGTCGGTCCCCACTGGAACCTCGCCGGATTCGCTCATTTGCGAGGTATCGATAATCGAAATCGTGTTAGAGAGCCGGTCTAGGGAGTACAGCGTATGGGCGGCCGCATTAAGGGCCAATCCTCTCGGGCCGCGTTTGTTCTTGGGATCTGCGTTGGGACCGGAACCGCCAGGCAACGAGACCTCTACGAAAGACAACACATTCCCGTTCGTATCCACCTGGGCTACACGGTCCGTGCCGAAAGCCGCAACGTACATGAAGTTGCCACTGGGGTCGAAGACCACGTTGGTGGGTTGCGACAGCGCCGTTTTCAGCGCTGCCTGATTAGGGAGGATGTTGTAGTTTATGTTCGGATTCAGATCGAAAGGTGTGACCTGGCCACTGCTGATTTGAATCCGAGTCAGGCGATTATTGATCCAGTGCCCGCGCAGGTTAGGCTCGAAAGCGATGAGGTTCAATGCATCGGTGTTGCCCACAAACAGATCGCCAGTTGCCGGATTCACCGCAAGTCCCAGATTGATCGTACCTACTCCGGAAAAATAGCCAGAGACGGAAGGATTTGTTCCTGTCTGGATGGCTACCACGTCATTGTCCGGCATCTTGAAGGTGATGTACTGCGTCCAGTTCGGATCGTTAGCTGCGACGATCAGTGCGACTTGTGGTGGCTTGGGCAACTTCTTATTCTTGGGCGGGGGTGGCGGTGGCGCAAGGCTGGCCGGAATAATGGTCGTGGCATTCCCCGAAATCGCGAACGCGGCATACACAGTGTTTCCATCCTGGCTGACGGCCAGCGCCCGAGGACTGCCTCCAAACACCGGAAGAGTGGTGATCAGAGCATGCGAGTTAGTATCGAAAACCGCGATCGTATTGCTACGGGAGCAACTGACATAGGCCTGGTTAGTGCCTGCAAATACTACGTCCATGGGCTCGGTGCCAGCTCCGGTCTCGATGGTATCGGTGACAATACCCTGCGATATAGAAACCACGCTCACGCTGTTGGAGACCTGATTGACCACCCAGACTTCATCCTGAGTCCGGGGATTCGCCGAAACCGGTCCCACTCCCACCGGGATTTCGTTAAGCAAATTGGGGCTGCCGGGCCGGGTCACATCGAATACAGACAACGTATCGTTTGGCGTATTCACTGCAAAAAGGCTGGTACTGTCAGCGGAAAGTCGGATCGGGTTTGTCTGCGCCGCTTCAAGGTTCGCGAAAGACGGCGGCGGATTGTCGGCCGTCGTGGCGGGAACCAGGATTAACAGAATAGCCAATACTAAGAGAGAGATTACAATCGCCGAGGATCTTCTCGTAGGCAACATATACCCTCCTGCACGAGGCACTCTGACCAATTTAGATTTCAGGTTATAGCGTCACTCAGGCCAGAGGGGGCAGTAGGCGACGAAGAGGAGGAGATCGGCCCACTTCCACCGAAAACGCTGATCAGCTCAAACCGCCCGTCGGACAAGGATTATAGCGTGGATGTCAAGAATTGCGGCAAATATAAAGGGCTGGCCCAACCGAGCAGTGGAGGCCCCGGGCGGAGTCGAACCGCCGACCAACAGTTTAGGAAACTGCTGCTCTATCCAACTGAGCTACGGGGCCTGCTGCTTCGATTGTACTTGGAGGCTGCGGGGCGTCAACCGGTGCTCTCGCTGGGAGAGTTCTGGCGATCCGCCCTTTGTCCATTTTGCTCAGACCCCTTCACCACCAACAATATTGCCGCACTCCCGGATTCTTCTAAAACCTAACTCAGTTAAGGTTGGCTTAAGGTTGGGCTTGTATCATCCACTCGACCCTCCCCCGAGCTGTTAAGGGTTATGGAAGCTCTTCTTAACATACTGTGGTTTGCGCTCTGCAACTTGGCTGCGTGCTATTGGCTAAGGTGTTGGCGACGCAACTGGCCCCAAGGTGGGGCGGTGCAGCTATCCACGATCGTTTGCATCCTGGTGCTTCTTTTCCCGGTCATCTCTGCCACCGATGATCTTTACGCGGCCCAGTTTGCGTTCGAGACAGCGGTCACACAAAAGAGTTCCAAGGCGGCCTTGAGCGTCCGATCTTTCTTCCCTCGGGGGGATCATCACTCCCCAGCGGCGGCATTCACGCCCACTTTCTCGCGAGCGGCTGATGTTTGCGTGGGCCTCATCGCCGCGAACAACAGCTTGCCAGTTTGTGCATCCTCGATTTCACTTCCGCTACAAGATCGTGCCCCACCGTCATGTCCTTGTTTTCTCTAAGCGACCAGAACTTTCCAGGCTCTTGACTTGTAGCTCGGTTGTACCTTGTGAGCGCGAGCTTGAGAAGCAAAACATCTCTCGGTATTCATAAATTGATGGAGGCTGTGGCCCCTCGGATCGAGAAGCTCAGTGAACTTCCCCTAAACAGCAGCCAGATGAAAGCAAAGCATGGCCAAGACCAAGTTATCTCAAACGCTAGGGTCGGTACTGGCAATTGTTCTTATAGCCGGACTCGGATTTCTCATTGTCTTCATGGTGATCAAGCGATAAGGCCCGGCGGTGGTAGCTAACCTACCGTTGGGGTCGCGCTTGCAATCAGGCTAGCTTGAGAATTTATGAACTGCGGAACCACTAAACACTTCGCCGCGAAAGTCCCTAACACGGTGAATCCATGCTGATAAGTCAGGCTCCTTTGCCGTGGTGGGGATGGCTGCTCTGCGGCATGGGCGGCGGCATAGCCGCCGTTACGGCGTCGAAAATCGTCGATATTACCGAGGACGGGGCTTGGGCGATGGCCTGGTGGCTCGTCGGCATAATGGCCGGCCTTGGCGGGTGCATTTCCTTCGTTATCGGTCTCGTCAGATTTGCGAAATGGGTTTGGAGGTAGGTAATCGCGGCCGCGTTTGTCAGGATATCAACTGCACATGGTTCGGAGATCCCGCCGTTTGATGGATGATCTCTAAAGAATCCGTGCCGGGAGAGGCAGGCAGTACCACCGTCATTCGGGTACCCTCGCCAGGAGTGCTCTCCGCTGTAATCATTCCACCATAGGCTTCCACCAGCGCCTTCACGATGGCCAGGCCCAGACCGAAGCCGCCAGTGGCCCGGTTACGGGAGGGATCCGCGCGATAGAAGCGCTCGAAGATGTGCGGTATCTGAGCCGCATCAATGCCGGCACCATGGTCCTCGAAGATTATCTGTGCGCCCCCGTTGTTCCCCCATGAGACTGAGACTTCCACGGATCCACCCTCTGGGCTATACCGAACTGCATTCTCCAGCAGGTTAATCCATACCAGTTGAAGATCCTCGGGATCGGCTCTAAACGGCACCGGGCCGATCTTAGAGAAGTGAACCGTCGTTTTGCGGCTCTCGGCCAGTGCACGGATCCGCTCGATGGCATCTTCACAGGTAGCGCTGATGTCGATGACCTCTAAATCGCGACGCAGGGCACCCCTCGCCCATTGCTCCGCGCGGGCGAGCCGCATGATCCATTGCAAAAGTTCCTCTAAACGCTCCAGGTCCTCTAGCGAATGTTCGATTCCTGCCCGGTATTCCTCCAACGTCCGGGGCCGATGCAGCAACGATTGCAGCGTAGATTTCAACACCGCGACAGGAGTCTTTAGTTCGTGGGCGCTATTGCCCAGAAATTCGCGCTGCTGGTCAAAGGAATGGCGCAGTCGATCCAGCATGGTCTTCATCGATTCGGTCAACGGCCGCAGTTCTTTGACTTGCTGGATTTCTTCGGGCAGACGCAATTCCCAGGCCTCTGTCGATACCAGCGCGGCTCTTTCCGCCAATTCTCGCAACGGCGAGAGTCCTCGGCGAATGCCCCATAACGCTAGTGGAATGGTTACGGCAAGCAGCAAAAGACTCGAGAGTGCGATATAAAACCCCGACTGTTTAACTTGCTGGTCCAAGCGGGCGGTGGGAGACACATATACGATAGTCAGCGTTCGCGGGTGAAACGTGTTGCCTTCCTCGCGGTCCAGCACCGGAACCCGAGATAAACGCAGGCCGCGATAGCCAATGTTGTCCCATTTGAAGGACCAATGATCAGGGCTGTTGGGAGGCATCTCGAAAGCGGGGGGCCAATTCGCGGAACGGGTGAGAAGGCCCGCTTTTTCGGTCCAAACCGCGTACCAATCGGGGTGAGATGGGTCAACCGAGGGAGGCACGAGAGAGTCATCGAAGTAGAGGCTGCCGTCCTCCGCTTCCGTATATCTCACCAGTGCAGCGACGCTCATAGCGTGGGCCTGAATGTGATTATCGAGCGTCGAGAGTGCCAGCCGCTGCGTGTACAGGATTCCAGTGAGTATCAGCCCGACAGCCAGCAGCGTTTGGGAGAGCACGACAATGGTGATCAGCCAACCTTTGATCGAATTGTGCCCCCTGCCCAGTACGGTCACGTCTTTTCTCTCTGCCTAATCCTGCAAAATGTAACCCTGACCACGGAGCGTGTGAATCAATTGGCGGGTTGAGCCGTCATCCAGCTTGCGCCGCAAACCGGAAATATACACCTCGATGACGTTGCTGAATTTCTCCCAGTTGTAATCGTAGAGATGCTCCAGGAGTTCGGTTTTTGAGACGACTGCTTTGGGCCGGTGTGCGAGATACTCCAGCACACGGTATTCCATGGCCGTGAGCCCTATAGACCGCCCTCCGCGACGCACGCTACGGTCGACGGTATTCAACTCTAAATCGCCCACCGTAAGTATTGGAGATGAGTGTCCTTTGCCGCGACGAATAAGTGCCTTGGTTCGCGCCAACAGTTCTCCCAGATCGAAAGGCTTGGTCAGATAGTCGTCGGCCCCGGCGTTCAGGAGGGCAACCACAGATTCCTTCTCATCGCGCACCGTCACTACAAGGACGGGTGTGCGCTGGCCGACTCGGCGTATGCGTTGGAGCAATTGCATTCCACCCATTTGAGGCAACATCAGATCGAGCAACACTGCATCGTATTCGTTGGATTCCGCCATAAACAGTCCTTCCCGACCGTCATGGGCAATGTCAACTGCATACCCCGCGCCCTCGCGGAGGCTACGCGCGACATTTTCCGCCAACCGCGGCTCATCCTCCACAACGAGGACACGCATTTCGTCTCCCTGCATTCCGTCCCAATTTACCTTATCGCTCAAGCTGAAGGGTCTTGAACCCAGCTTAGGAATTTTACTCTCAAGGGCACCCCGTCCGGGCTTTGCCTGAACGCAACCGGCGGGACAGGATTCCATTGTCCCGCGCCCAAATCTGTGATAAACAGGCTGGACGATCCTCAGGGCTGGTAGCGCCTAGGCCAGCCTTGCCTACGGATCTTAGTCTTCCGAGCCGAGGTCAATATGTTGTTCTCCCAAGAATTCTCAAGTGCTCGCAAATCTCCTGTCCTTTCAGCCCTCATCGTTGTCGTAACCGGACTGCTATTCCCTGCACTGCTGATCGCCCAGAATCCGCCACAATTGACGTTGCTCGATCCTGTGCCGGCGCTGCTGAGCGGCCCCATGGTAACAACCAACGTCAATATCCTGGCGACCAAAGGACGCCCAGTGCAAGGCAGCTCGGCCGACGGCGCGAGCGAGGTGGTTCTGCGTGTGCCCGCGAACGCCGCCGGTGAACAATTTACGTTCACCGTCATCAATGATCAGGGCCAGCAAAGCACTTCCGCCGCCGAGGACGGAGGTCTGGGTGCAATCGGCTCGGGCAGTTTCGCCCTGAGCCAACTCACCGTCACGGCGGTGAGCACCTCGCAAGGACCGATGGCATTCGGCATCTACGGCGCACCCGTAGATTTTCCCCGTCCCGAAGGACAGGACACAAACTCGACCGATCGCTTCATTACACTTAACATTTTGGCTCTCGACACCGGCCTTTTTTCAAATACACCGGTTACGCTGCTGCGACCGCCGTTGGGATTGATTCATGGCCTCTGGGGCAGTCCCGCTTCCTGGGACGATTTCACTCCTCTGATCACCGATCCGCGGTTCACTATCGGCTTTGCCAACTATTCGCAAGTGATTGGCGGGCAAATCAAGTCTTACAAACCTTCGTATCCTTCGTGGGCATTATCGAGTTTGAAAAGCGCTCAGGCCAACTCGCTGGGCTTTGCCTACAACGCGCCCGTGGTGCTCAAACAACTGGCTGCTTTCGTGAATCAGTTCAAGACCGGCACCAATCCTGTTGGTATTCCGGTGACCGCCATCCAGGTTGATATCGTCGCCCACAGCATGGGAGGCGACATCACTCGCACCTTTCCTCAGGTCAAGGGTTTTTACGGTAACACCACCTTTGGGCTAGGCGGAGTCCACAAAATGATTACCATTGGGACTCCGCATTGGGGTTCGCCGCTGGCGCCACATCTTCTCGACAATAACAACGAATGTGTGCGCGGGATTTTGGCAACTTCCGGTAGCCCTAGTTTCACCTCGGTAACTTTCATGAACGGCAAGACCACGACCGGAGGGGTCGGCGACTTGCAAGGCGATGGCTTCGGTGGCAGCCTGAGTCCGGCGCTGCTGGCGCTGCAAAATCCGATTCCTCATCCGTTGCCGACCGCGCTGATTCAGGGATTGGAGTCGCAAAGCCAGTTGGACGGACTGAACTCTTCTACCGTGGCCGAGGCCATCCGTATCTTTTGTTTCGGCGACTACCTGGCCGCGCACCTGACCTCGACGGGCTGGCCGGAAATCTTCAACCAGGAAAGCGATTCGATTGTGCCAGCGTTGAGCGAAGTTGCCGGATTGACCGACTTTAGCGAGGTCGATGGCGTGATTCACTCATCAAGCGCGGAACTCTTAGGCTTCGGGCCGCCTGCGGAACTGGATGCAGCGGGAGACATTCCGATAACGGTTACGAACCTTCTAAACACACCGGTTACAAATGCGGTTTACGTAGGGCTGCCGCAGTAGGCCGCTTGCGCAAGGAACGGCCCCTGAATCAACCGCAATCCGTCCAGCATCGAAGACGGCATGGACCTCCAACTAGTCGGCAAGCGGGCAGTGGTTACAGGGAGCACCGCAGGAATCGGTTTCGCGATCGCTGAAGCACTGGCCAAGGAAGGCTGCTTTGTAGTGGTGAATGGCAGGACGGACCAGCGGGTCAGCGCCGCCGTTAAGAAACTTCAGGCGTCCGTCTCTCGCGGCAAATTCGAGGGCATCGCCGCGGACGTGGGAACAGCCGAGGGAACCGAAAAGCTCGCACGTCTGTTCCCCGGCGCCGACATTCTGGTGAATAACGCCGGAACCTTTGAGGCGAAGACATTTGACCAGATCAGCGACGACGATTGGAAGCGTCTTTTTGAAGTGAACGTTCTGAGCGGCGTTCGTCTCAGCCGTCACTATCTGCCGGGGATGAAGACACGCGATTGGGGACGGATCGTGTTCATATCAAGTGAAAGCGCGGTGCAAATTCCCGCCGAGATGATTCATTACGGGATGACCAAGACAGCGCAATTGGCAGTCGCGCGCGGCCTGGCTGAGACTACTGCCGGAACCAATGTCACGGTCAACTCAGTGCTGCCGGGGCCGACTGGATCTGAAGGTGTGGGCCGGTTCGTTCAGGAACTGGCGACGACTCAGAAGACGACGCCTGCGGCCATAGAAAAAGAGTTTTTTCGCAGCATGCGTCCTACGTCATTGTTAAAGCGTTTCGCTACGACTGAAGAAGTTGCGGCGCTGGTGGCATTTGTGTGCAGTCCTCTGTCTTCGGCAACCAACGGAGCGGCTTTGCGTGTGGATGGCGGAGTGGTGCGGTCGATTCTGTAAGGTCTTGCCATCCACAAACGCCAAGAGGCCCAGCGCAGGACTGCATTCCCGCACCAGGCCTCTTCTCAGGCACCCCACTCCGGAGTAGTAACTCTTAGGACAAGATTCCCAACATGCGCAGTGTGGTAACCACTGTCATCAGCATGATCAATCCTGTCACCACGTATTCCGCGGCCAATCCAATGGCACTTTGTAACTTGTCTTGCCGGGTAGAATCACTCATGTTCTGCCTCCCAGTGCATCCCTGTTCTCGGGTACACCAGCAGAATGCACCCTACGGAGGGAACTCACAATAGCTCATTGGTGGGGCAGCACTTACGGCTGTAACAAATCGCGGATGACGCAAGTCATGTGGACCCACTTTTAAAGAGGATAGCGCTTTACGTTGGTAACCGCTGCGGGTGACGAGGGTACTGGCGGCCCTTACCGGTCTTCAACAGATAGGCCATGTACAACACAATGATCAAATTGATCACCAATATAGAGAGATGCAACAAGTTTTGCCGGTGAAACAATTTGTAGATCTCAAAGGGCACATACAATCCTCCAGAGATCAGGGCAATCCACTCCGCCCAGGTTCTGGCGTACCAGAGTCCGTAAGCTTCTATGAATCGCAGAATTGTGTAGACAGTACCTACGGCGGCGACGGTCCATAGCTTGGCATCGGTCAAGGTGTCGGCCCAATCGAGAAACAGCTGGGCAAAGTGATGGTCGGGACTAATGTGCAGAAGGCGAAGAATCCCGTCCGCGAAATTCCCGGGATCGCGGCGCACCATGAAAACCACCGCCATCGCGGCTAATAGAACCAGCAGACCCTTGGCCAACTCGAATGAGGCAACCGCCCGCAGCGCCTGTAGGTTGTGGTCGTGACTGTGGTGCGCGGACTCGACATGGTTATGCACGATCACGCTCACCCGCCAGACCCACGCACTGCCGCCCGCAACTCCGCCACGATCTCCTGTGCAGCTTTGCGCGCGGCTTCCTGTTGCGTCACGTCAAACGAGATAGCGCCTACTCGCGCGTGCCCGCCACCGCCATAGCGCTCGCAAATCTTGGCCAGATTAACTACCGGAGGCGAAGGCGCCCAGGGATTCGATCCCACCGAAACCTTCACCCGAAAACTACTTTTGCTTAAACCCACGCTGTAGATCGACTCCGGCTGTAAATAATAAGGTACGAATTTATTGTAGCCCTCGAGTTCAAGATCGGAGACATCGAAGAATAGTGTGCCATCCTTCAATTCGGTGCGCTCGCGCAGAATGGCAATCGACCGCTGATGACGCTCGAGCAACGGCGGCAACAGGGACGCCACAAACGGCTCTTCTAAAATCTCCCCTAGCGGCTTGCTTGCCAGCAGTGGAATCAATCGCGGCAGGAAATCATGCGTCGAGTTGGACTCGATAATCATGGTCAACTTCATGGCGGGAGCCCGCATTTCGACCGCGGTGCGGGCATCGGTGTAAAGCGCACCGTCGACGATGTCGGTCCAGTGCACTAGATCGGCCACGGGAGCGGGATCGAAGCCGAAGCGCTGCTGGGCCACGGTGGCAATGAAGCTGGTGCAGGATTTGAAATCGGGATCATAAAACTTGCGATTGCTCTGGTCCTGTTCGAAATGCGCCGCGTCGGCGGGAGTCAGGAAGGCGCTGAGATGATGATCGAACCACCAGGTGATCTTCGGCGAGCTGGAATACTTGAAATCGACGATGGCATTTTCGTCGCCATCGAAGTCCCTCTCGTTAAACAAAGATCCGGCACGATGCAGCAGGCCGGAGAAGACAAAGTCCACGTCGCCGCGGATCCGTTCGCGGTAGAAGCGGGAGAAAAGCGCCGCCGAAGATGCACCATCAAAACACTTGTCGTGATAAAACACCCGAACTTTCAAACCTGCCCCCTCGCTTCAGCCAAGTGAAACAGACTACCGGAAAAGCGGGCGGAAGCAAAATACCTAAGGGGTAGCACTTCAGTTCGCGTGAACTCGGTCAGGCGTTCGCCTGCTTCTCTGCGATGTCGCCGATCACGGGCAGCTTGAACTTCTGACCCTGATAAGCCTTCAGCACCAGAATCAGCCAGACGACAAAGCCCGCCAAGCTGACCAGTGGCCACACCAGGAACGTCAGCCATCCGAAAAAGGGGATATGAACCACTATACCTAGCGCGATCCACAAGGCCGTCCAGGCCACGGCGGCAAAAATACACTGGAAGGAATGGAAGCGGATGAAGCGGTTTCGGTTATAAGGCTCCATGACCAGAAACACGATGGCAGGAATAATGGTCACGTAGGCAAGCGAACCGGCTACATTGTCGGTGAGTCCGCCGACCGCCGCTGGAGCGGAACTGGCTGCTTCGGGCGCACCCGCAACTGCGCGTCCACATGCCGGACATGCATTCGCTCCGGCCGGTACTTGACCGCCACACGCTATGCAAAAGGCCATGTCATTCACCTCGCGTTAGTTTTTCGTGCCAACGACGGGACGGCTTTCTACGACGTGCGCATGGTAACAGATTCGGGCGGGAAAAACGGTGCCGGCTAGGTTCTCTCTGCGAGACCGCCAATCAGGGGTAGCTTAAATAACTCGCCTTGAAAAGCCTTGACCACGGCGACGACCCACACCAGCGCGAATGCCAGCAAAACCAGGAGAGCGGCCAACCAGGCCAGCAAATAACCAACCCTTGGAATCATTGCGAGCAACGAGAACATCAACTTCATGACCAGGGCGATCAACACTCCCGCGATCAGCAGAAAGATGGATTGGAAAGAGTGGAAACGTACAAAATGGTTGCGCTTGAATGGCATGATCCCCAGGAAAATAAGCGCTGGAACAAAGGTGAAGTAGGCCAGGGCGCCGGCAACGTTCTCCTTTATAAAACCGGTATTGGCCACGGCACCGGGCACGTCGATCATTCTTCGGCCACAGCCCGGGCAGAAGGCAGCATCATCAGGCATCTCGGCGCTGCATTGGATACAGGAGATAGGCATGGTTCTTCAGATTACCTGGCGTGGCTTCTTCATACGGCAATCTTCGCACACTCCGTAGATCTGAAAGGTGTGTCGGGTAGTGGCGTAGTGGTGCTTGCGTCCGATCTCCTGCTCCAGGTGGTCCACTTCAGGCGAGAAGAACTCCACTGAGCCGCCGCACTCGGTACACACCATGTGATGGTGGCTGCGCCGGTTGTACTGGTGCTCGAAGCGGGCAATACCGTCGTGGAAGGCGACTTCGCTGGCTAATCCGCATTCCGCCAATAGCTTCAACGTGCGATAAACCGTCGTAAAGCCGATACGCGCGTCTTTCTTCTGCACCAGCCGATGCAACTCGTTGGTGGAAAGGTGGTCGCGGGTCTCAAGAAAGGTTTGCAGAATGGTGTCGCGCTGCGCGGTATGTTTCAGGCCCACCCGTTTGAGATGCTGATGCAGGATCTGCTGCGCCTCGCGAACCATCTCACGCGAGATGCTGGGTTGATCGTCAATGCGCTTTTGCAGCATGGGCGGTAGCCGATTCCCGGGAGTTCTTCTCCGGGCGACGGGCAAACTGAATGATACTGGGCTTTGTGAAATGCCGCCAACTGCTTTGGTTCTTCAGTTTGTCTTCCCTTGCTGCCAAGCCCTAAAATCGAGACTTCATGGCCACGTCCGTCTTGATTGAACCCCGTTCCCGTACCCGGCTTTCCCATGTGATGCTGTACGTGGTCGGGGCGCTATTGCTGTTAGCGTTGACGATTCTCGGATGGCTTTATTTCGTCGCCCGCTCCGCTTTCCCCCAACTGGATGGCAAGCTGCAAGTCCCGGGACTCACAGCCCCAGTAACTGTTCTGCGCGACGATCACGGCATCCCCACCATTGACGCGGCCAACGTTGACGACCTGTTCTTCGCGCAAGGTTATATAACCGCCCAGGACCGCTTGTTCCAAATGGACGGAATGCGGCGATATGCGGCAGGAGAGCTGGCCGAGGTGGTTGGGCCCGATGTTCTTGAACATGACCGCCAGCAGAGAATTCTGGGGATGAGACTCGCGGCCCGCAAGACGATCGAGACCATTTCCGCGGACGAGCGCGTACATCTTGAGGCCTATGCCCGCGGCGTGAATTCGTTCATCGAATCTCATCGCGACCGCTTGCCGATTGAATTTCGCATTCTCCGTTATTCACCGAAGCCATGGACTTTGGAGGACTCGGCGCTCATCGGCGCATACATGGTGCAGGAATTGAGTACCACTCCTCGACAGGCGCTGGTTCGCGAAAAGATTCTAGCCAAGCTAGGGCCGGAGCTGACGGCAGACCTGTACGTGAACTCTTCGTGGCGCGACCGGCGTCCGACGGTAGCGCGTCCCACGTTGGTGCAAGATACAGACGACGATGACTCGGACACGGACAGCTCCGTGGCAACGCTGCGTCCGGAGCATGACCTCGATCCCGTTCCTAATGACATTCTTCCCCAGCTTGAACAGCTTGACGCCGGACCACGCTGGCTCCAACAGCAAGTTGCAGACTTCTTCGACGATCGTCCTCTGGTGCTGGGTTCTAATAACTGGGTGGTTTCCGGAGCGCACACGGTTACAGGCAAGCCACTTTTGTCGAACGACATGCACCTCCGTCATCAAATGCCCAATCTGTGGTATGAGGCTCATCTTCGCTGCGCGAGTGCTGCTTGCGGAAACTTGGATGTCGCTGGCGTCACACTGCCCGGCTACCCCTATGTGATCGTCGGCCACAATCAGCGCATCGCGTGGGGATTCACCAACATTGGCCCCACTGTAGAAGACGTCTACGTCGAGACTTTCAATGACAGCGGACAATACTTGACACCTGATGGATGGAAATCGCCAGAGCAGCGTCACGAAGTCATTCATGTAAAAGGTCAGCCGGACGTGACTCTCGACGTGGCGGCCACGCGGCATGGACCGATCATCACCGAACTGGTTCCCGGTGAAATCCGCAAGCTGGCTCTACGCTGGACGCTATACGATGGCATCCGCAATCCCTTCTTCGCCGTGAATTCGGCGCAAAATTGGGAGCAGTTTGTGCGCGGCTTTTCGGAATTCGACGCTCCCGGTCAGAACGTTGTGTATGCCGATGTGGACGGCAACATCGGATACCACGCCACGGGAAAGATCCCTATCCGCGCCTCCGGCGATGGCAGCCTGCCCGAAAACGGCAGCGACGACGCGCACGAGTGGATCGGCTACATCCCATTCGATAAGTTGCCCAGTGTCTTCAATCCGCCGTCGGGAATCATTGCCACCGCCAACAGTCGGATTTCTCCCGACAAATTTTCTTATTCGATCAGTTCTCAGTGGGAAGCTCCCTGGCGTGCGGCGCGCATTTACAAAGTCTTGGAATCGGGCAAGAAGTTTTCCGCCGCCGACATGCTCGCGCTGCAAACCGACATCTACTCAGATCTGGACCGCATTTTTGCCGAGAAGTTTGTTTACGCAGTCGATCACGCCCAGAAACCTTCCTCCCGCGCCAAAGCCGCGGCTGAAATTCTACGGCAATGGGATGGTCGTATGAGCGCGGATTCCCCGGCTCCGACTATCGCCGTCCGCGGACGAGAAGAATTGTCGCACTTGCTCCTGGAACCGATGCTGGGTTCAGCTCCGGCCGATCCCGTGCAGGATAAATCCACGTTTAGCTGGAAGAGTTACCACTGGATGATGGCAACCGTCTGGCTGGAGAACCTGGTGCAACACCAAGCTAAGCGTTGGCTGCCCGGCACTTATCCTAACTATGACGAGTTGCTAACCGCCGCAGTCGAGAGCGCGGTCATTGCGCCCGACGCTCCCGCCGATCTGAATGCTTGGAAATGGGGGAGCTTCAATCCAGTGGATATCGAGCATCCCATCCTGGGTCGTATTCCAGTCCTCCGGCGCTGGACCAGTCCTGGGCTGCGCGCGCAATCAGGCAGCGGACTCACGGTGAAGGCGGTGTCACGAACTCACGGCCCTTCGGAGCGCATGACCGTGGACCTGGGTGACCTGGACCACTCTACGTTGAACCTGGTGACAGGCGAGGCGGGAAATTTCCTCAGCCCGTACTACATGGATCAGTGGCAGGCCTGGTACGAGAACTCGACTCTTGTATGGCCGTTCTCGCAACCTGCGGTGCAGAAAGCAAGTGTGCATCAACTGGTGATGGGCGGGACGCGCCCGGCGCGCTAGGGCAAACAATCCATGGTACAAGTCGCAGGCGGCGGGTCCACAACCTTCACGTCAATGGAAAATCCCACGATGTCGATAGGGGGCGGGTTCACCTGCACCAGAAGTTTGTCGGTGGTGGTATCGAAGACCTGGAACACTCCACCTTCGCAAACATAGACGATGTGGCGTCCGGGAATGGGTTCGATGCCGGTGGCGTCTCCGATTTGTGGCGGAATTACTACCGCCGAGTTACTGGTGTTGTAAATCGACAAGCAGCCGCGTATCTCATCCCCAATAACGCCAATGCTGGTACAACTCTTTGCTCCGATGAACAACTGCCCATCCGACCCCATTGCCATGCGGTTGTGATAGCCGTCGGTAACAGTGATAGGGCTGGAGTTCATCACCTTCATCGAGCTCACGTCGACGAGGTTGAGCGTGCCACAGGATGGCGCCCCGGCGGCGCCTGCACTGCAAGCGGTGTGGGGTGGAGTACCGGCAACATAAAGCACGCCGCCGTTAAGTATCCCGTAAGTTGCGCCGCTCAAGGCAACGGTCGGACCCGGAGCCGGACTGCCTACATCGAACGTAGTGATCCCTGCGGTCCCACCCCCAGGGCATTCCGCCCCACAATTGAAAATGTACGCCGTGGCGCTGTCGGCGAAAACACCCCAGACCGGACGATCGAAGCAACAGATTCCGCCCACTGGCTGCCGGGGATCGTTGGTGGTGCCAATCAAACCGGTGGCAATCACGGTGACGTTGTTTGAGTTGTCGCTGAACACCAGCAAACTACTTCCGTCGGGACTTAGTACGAGGTAATGTGCCGCCGGCACGGGAATGGTTGCCTGCAACGTTCCATTGGTCAGGTTGATGGCGAGCACGGCACCGGGGGCCTGCCCCGCCACCGGCGCGTCCGGTACTGCCGCGTAGGCGGTCGCGCTGGTGTTGGCAATGGCTATGCTCTCCGTCAAACCCGGCAAGCTAACGATCTGTACCCCCGAGGCTTGACTTTCAGTGGCGTTGTCGATCACCGCGATGTCTCCGGGGGGACTGAACACCAGGGTAAGTCGAAGGTCGGGGGAAACCGCCATGAGCCCCGCCTGAGGCACGGTCCCGAACAAACTGATGCTCGAAGGCGAAAGCAGATCCTGCGTGGCATCGACGATATTGATGACTGGGGCGCCATTAGACAATGAGTTGGAAACGAAAGCCCGGAACTTGAGGCCACTACTGTGCTTGCTGCCGGACGAATTACTACTGCTGCCGCAGGCCACAAGGGTCACTATGGCAGCCATCAGAACCGCCAAACCAATCAAGGTTCTCTTCAAACCCGGGACTCCAAGAGAGTATGAGGGACAAAGATTTAGATGCAAGAAACGGGATTATAGCAGAGCACCGCTGCCGAAAATTCCCCGGGTTGTTTTAGCTGTGAGCGACGAAATGCCCGATTGCGCGCCGCCAGGATGCAAAACCAACACTCATCTTGTATTCTCAATTAAATGGCTACTGATCTATTGGCGAGGATGAAACAGTCGCCCATCTTATGCGACGGAGCAATGGGCACGCTGCTCTACTCCAAGGGCATCTTTATCAACCGCTGCTACGACGAACTGAACCTTACCCAGCCGGAATTGATTCGTGGAGTCCATAAGGAGTACCTGCAGGCTGGCGCGGAAATCATTGAGACCAATACCTTTGGCGCTAATGTCTTCCGTTTGGACCGGCACAGTCTTGCCGACCGTGTTCGAGACATTAACCTGGCGGGTGCGCAGATTGCTCGAGATGCGGCAAAGAGTTTCGACGTCTGGGTCGCCGGGTCAGTGGGACCTCTGGGGATTCGGATCGAGCCATTGGGCAAGACTTCCTTCGAAGAAGCGCGTTCGGCTTTTCGGGATCAGATTGCAGCGCTGGTAGAAGGTGGAGTCGATCTAATAATTCTCGAGACTTTCGGTTATCTCGAAGAACTTCATCAAGCTATGCTCGCGCTCCGCGACGTGAATCCCAAGATTCCGGTAGTCGCGCAAGTGACAATCGACGAAGACGCCAACTGCCTGGACGGTTCGACTCCTGAAGCTTTCACTCCCCGTTTGGCGGACTGGGGCGCCGACGTCATCGGGTGCAACTGTAGTGTGGGACCGGTGGCCATGCTGGACACCATCGAGCGCATGCGCGCGCTTACTTCCCTGCCCCTGGCAGCGCAACCCAACGCCGGCATTCCGCGCTCGGTCGAAGGCCGCAACATTTATCTTTGCTCCCCGGAATACATGGCGAGCTACGCGCGCAAATTCGTTGCCGCGGGAGTTCGTCTGGTGGGAGGCTGCTGTGGAACCACTCCCGACCACATTCGTGTCATGAAGTCGGCGCTGCGCGTGGGCGAGGCTCGTGCCCGAGTCAGCGCAGCACCCGCGACTAAACCCGCCGGGCCTGCTGCCGCTCCGACTGTACCCATAGCAGAGCGCTCCCGGCTGGGCGCAAAGCTGGCCGGAGGCGAGTTCGTCACCATGGTTGAGATCGTTCCGCCCAAAGGCACCGACATTCGCAAAGAAGTTGAGGGTGCCTGTTTTTTGAAGTCGGTGGGGGTAGACGCCATCAACATTCCCGACAGCCCGCGCGCCTCGGCGCGCATGAGCAATCAGGCACTTTCGCTGCTCATCCAGCAGGAAGTCGGCATTGAGGCCATCCTGCACTACACCTGCCGCGACCGCAATGTGTTGTGTATTCAATCGGACCTGCTGGGCGCCGCCGCCACCGGCATTCGCAACCTGATCTGCATCACCGGCGATCCGCCGAAAATGGGCAACTACCCCGACGCCACGGCAGTATTCGACGTGGATGCCATCGGGTTGGTGAACATTGTTCACAACCTGAATCGCGGTGTGGACATTGGCAACAACCCGCTCGGGCCGGGCACTTCGTTTGTCATCGGCGTGGGCGCAAATCCTGGACTACCGAACATGGATGAAGAGATCCGGCGTTTCGAATACAAAGTCGAAGCCGGCGCCGAATACGCGGTAACCCAGCCCGTGTTTGATTTAAGCCTGCTGGAGAACTTCCTGCGCCGCATCGAGCATTGCCGGATTCCAGTGGTCGCCGGCATCTGGCCGCTGGTCAGCGTACGCAATGCCGAATTCATGAAGAATGAGTTGCGGGTATCGGTGCCTGATTCGATTCTGGAGCGCATGTCCCGTGCAGCGACGCCTGAGGCCGCACGGGAAGAAGGTATTGCGATCGCCCGCGAAATGCTGATTGCGATCCGTGAAATGACCCAAGGGGCGCAGATCAGCGCGCCCCAGGGGCGCTACAGTTCCGCGGTAGATGTGCTGGAAGCACTGGGATCATCAGGGCCCACTTCGATTTAAATACAAAAAACTGCTTTTTCTCTGGGCGCAGTTGCCAAGAGGATTAGAATATCCCCAGGAGAAATCCCCATGGCCAAATTTGAGGAATCCATCCTACGCCTGGAGAAAATCGTCCAGGAACTGGAAAAGGGAGAGGTTCCCCTGGAGAAATCTCTGACCCTGTTCGAAGAGGGGATGCAACTATCCACAACTTGTCGGAAAGAGCTGGAACAAGCCGAAGGCAAGGTCGAAATTCTGCTGAAGCAAAACGGGAAATTTCAAGCCGAATCGTTTGAGTCCTTAACCGAGGTCCCGTCCGGGCGTAAATAGCCGCATCCCGGTGCGCTCACGGGCATCAAAGAAGGCAGAGGGTGCTATGCAATCGCTTACTGTTGTTCTCCTCGAAGGCGATGCGCGAGTTGCCGAGTCTCTAGTTTTCGCGTTGTCGCAGAACTTTTCTTCCGTCCAGCGGGTTCAGTCGGTGGGTGAAGTGCGCAATCGCATCGCCAAGAACCGCGCCGAAGTTGTCGTCCTTGATATTGAAGCCGCTCCACTCTCGGAAGTCGAGCATCTTTCGCATGATTTCCCTGCAGCCCGCATCGTCTGCACTCATCGCCTAGCCGATGAAACTTTGTGGGCCGCGGCCTTGCAGGCTGGCGCATCCGACGTGTGCCCTGCAAACGACATCACGGGCATTGTTCGCGCGGCCCAGGGCAACGTCAGCAAGAAGCATTTCGCAGCCGCCTGAGGTACGGGTAGTCTCCGCGCACTCCGTGCATTTTTTCTCCGCGGTCTCTGCGATAAAGGTTTGCTCAGCCGAGAAGTCCAAACCCCTTGTTATACTCACCGTCATGCTCAACGACACTCTGGAGGCGGGGCGGACGCTGGCCGATGCCGCGTTAGAGCGTTTGTTGCCCGCCGCTAGCCGCCATCCGGCTTCCATCCATTCCGCCATGCGCCACAGTGTCTTTGCCGGCGGCAAGCGCCTGCGTCCGATCCTGTGCATGGAAGCCGGACGCATGGTCGCTGGTTCCCTGCCCGAAGGAATCGAGGAATTAGGCGCAGCCCTTGAAATGTTGCACACCTATTCGCTGATCCACGACGATCTTCCGGCACTCGACAACGACGACCTCCGTCGCGGCCGGCCGACTTGCCACAAAGTCTTCGGCGAGGCCATCGCGATTCTTGCGGGTGACGCGCTGCAAACTCAGGCTTACCAAGTGCTGGCGCGATTACGCTGCCCGGCGGCGGCACGAATGCGAATCATCGAGGAAATTGCCCGCGGCACCGGCACCATCGACGGCATGATCGGAGGCCAGGTCGTCGATCTGGAGGCCGAACATCAGAAGCCTAGCCTTGAAACTCTTGAATACATTCATCGCTCCAAAACAGCGGCGCTGATCACCGCCTCAGTAGTCAGCGGCGGCCTATATGCCGGAGCCGACGAAGACGCTGTACGCAACCTGCGCGAGTTTGGCCAGTCGATTGGCCTGGCATTTCAAATTGTCGACGACGTCCTCGACGTCACCCAGACTTCCGAGCAATTGGGCAAGACTGCGGGCAAAGACACCGCCGCAGAAAAAGCCACTTATCCTGCCCTGTTCGGAATTGAAGAATCGTTAGAAAAAGCAGACACTCTCGTAGCCACCGCGCTCGGTTCGCTGGACGGCTTCGGAAAAGGCGCTGACACTTTGAAGTCGCTGGCGCATTTTCTTGTCGAAAGAAAGAAGTAATGCGAATGTAGGCGCGGGCGTCCTCGCCCGTGCGTCCCATCCACTGCTGACTGACGGCGTTACTTTCGAGCGGTGTCGCTCTCACAATCCTCTGTGCTGCTCCGCGCCCTCTGTGGTAAAAATAATCAGGCGATGGAGTTCGCCTCAACCGCCCGGATCGATTTACTAAACGGCCCCGGCTGATAACTCCTACAAACTTTGTAGGGGAGACTCCATCTTGCCGAACTTTCTAAAGAACGACTTCCTGCTAATTTCTCTCGGTGCCATCGTCGGCGGCAACGCCCGCTACCTGATATCCCGCTTTGCCGCCAAAGCCTTGGGCCCGGTGTTCCCTTACGGGACGCTCTTCATCAACGTGAGTGGCAGTCTGATTGTGGGATTCTTCATGGTCTGGGCCAGCGAGCGCGTGCTCATCGATCCTCGCTGGCGGTTGCTGGTTGTGGTCGGCTTCTGCGGTGCCTTCACTACGTTCTCCAGCTACGCCTTTGAAACCATGGCTTATTTCGAGCAGGGACAATGGCTGCTGATGTGCACCAATATCCTGACTAACAACGTTCTCTGCCTTTTGGGAGCGCTGACCGGGATGGCGCTGGCGCGAGTGATATAAAATGCCAGACGCCATGGCTGTGCAGGTCACCATCTACCTCAACGAAGCCGACAAGTGGCACAATCGGCCGCTGCACATGGAGATCCTCAACTATCTGCGGAAGGAAAACGCCTATGCTGCAATCGCATTGCACGGTGCCGCTGGTTTCCTCGGCCGGCATCGGGTAGAAACCTCGCACTTGGTGGACGCCGGCGGAAAGCTGCCGGTGATCATCATATTCGTAGACACCGATGAGCACGTCAGCCGCGTCCTACCCACCCTGAAAGAAATGGCGGCAAACCGCCTTATCGTGCGGGAAAATGTGGTGTTGGAGCAGGGGAATCTGGAGTGAGTGTTCAATCGATTCTGATCTACAGTCCTACTCCGCCATCGCCATTCGTGCCTCAGTGAGCTCATATGCAGACTGAAGATTCATCCAAAGCTCGGGTGAGGTCCGGAATCGGCGGGCAAGCCGAAGTGCTGTGTCTGCGGTGATCCCGCGCTTGCCTCTGACCAACTCATTCAGACGGTTAGTCGAGATGCCGAGTTCCTTCGCCAACGTCGCCTGCGTAAGCTCCAGTGGCTTGATGTATTCCTCCAGAAGTACTTCTCCTGGATGGGTTGCTATTCGCTCTTTCGGAAGCCCCATACTGTCTCTTCACTCCTACGAGTCAATGATGTCTCGACAGCTAACATCCAATGCGTTCCCGTCAACAAACCGGAAGATGATCCTGTACTGATCGTTCACTCGGATGCTCCAATAGCCGGCTAAGTCATCCCTGAGTTTCTCGATTTGGTTCCCTGGACTCTTCAAGTCGTTGAGACTTGCAGCGGCGTTGAGAAAGTCCAGTTTGCGAACCGCAATCGGCCAAACTCGCCGGTCGATCCTTCGTGCCGCTTTCGAATTCGTACCGTTGTAGATGTCCTCCGTCGCTGAATCAGCAAAGGACTTGATCACCCATTCATTATACACGTGTACCGTGTACATATCAACCATTGAAACTTGCAGTACTTCCCTTGACCTCTGTGGGTTAAGGTCAAGAAACAGGTGGACGCATGCCGCTTTGGTTGCCATGGCTTCCCGCTTCTCTGTATTCTTGCTCGACTGACATGCCTACCTCGCTACTCGACATCCTGGCCATTGCCGCCCACCGCGATGACGTTGAACAAACTTGCGGAGGAACGCTGCTTAAGATGGCGCAGCGCGGACATCGCACCGGCATTCTCGACCTCACCCGCGGCGAGATGGGCACTCGCGGCACGGCTGAAGACCGTGCACGTGAAGCGGCAGAAGCCGCGCGAATCCTTAAAGTTTCCTGGCGCGACGCGCTCGACATCCCTGATGGCCGGGTGGAAAACACCTGGGAAAATCGCCTCAAGGTTGCGCAAGTCATCCGTCAGCAGCGCCCGCAGGTGGTGATTCTCCCCTACTGGCAGGGGCGCCATCCTGACCACTACACTGCGAGTGCGTTGGGATACGAAGCTTGCTTCCTGGCGGGGTTAGCGAAGCTCGACACGAATCAAGCCCTCAGCCAATTAGATACCAGTGCAACACACCTGCCTCCGCACCGCCCTTTCAAAATCATCTACGCTACCCTTTACTACGACGTCCGTCCCACCTTCGTCGTTGATATCACCGAGCAATTCGAAACTCGTTTTCAATCGTTGATGGCCTACAAGACCCAGTTCAGTGATCAGGAAGCTGGCAAAGACCTCTTCCCTGCCCAGGCCGAAATTCGCTCCCGCATCGAAACCATGGCTCGCTTCTACGGCATGCTGGGCGGCGTAACCTACGCCGAGCCATTCTTGCAGAAGGAAGTCGGACTAGTGGAAGACTTGACGCTAATTCCAGTGAAGTCTATCTGAACTACCTGTGACGGCCGTGCAGACAAGCGCACCAAATCCGCTTCTGAACAAGCTGAGCGGCGGCGACCGCCGTTCCATTGGTCAAGCCAATCAAGTCGCGGGCCTGATCCTTCGGCGTCCCGCACTCTTCCCGCAACTGATAGAAGGATTGTCGAATTCGGATCCGCTCATCCGAATGCGCGCAGCCGATGCCGCAGAGAAAGTGACGCTGCGCCGACCCGATCTGCTCAAACCCTTCAAGGCTAGGCTCCTGCACCTGCTCGACGAAGCCACCCAGCGGGAGTTGCGCTGGCATTTGGCGCAAATGGTCCCGAGATTGGCTCTGTCGACAAAAGACCGGGTACGCGCGACCACCGCGCTCATGCGTCATCTGGAAGACAAGAGTTCGATTGTGAAGACCAGCGCCATGCAAGCCATCGCTGATCTGGCAAGTTCACACGATGAGCTAATCCCGCAATTAAAACAACTGCTGACCACACTCACAGAATCTGGAACACCCGCCATGAAAGCACGCGGCCGTAAGCTTTTTGCCCAACTCGAGCGCCATCACAGCTAAGCTCGCAGATTACTTCTTTACTGCCACCGCAATTCCATCCCGTACCGGCAGAATCGTCGTAAACAAATCAGGCGAGCTACACAGCAGCCGGTTGAACTCTCGAATTGCTTTGGTTGAAGGCTCGGTATTCTTCTTATCCGCGACTCGGCCGCTCCACAAGACATTATCCGTCACAAAGAGGCCGCCTTTGCGCACACGCGGAACCGCCAGCCGGAGAACTCGCGGATAATCTTCTTTGTCCACATCACAGAAGATGATGTCGAATTCCTGCTTCTGCTCCGACAGCAATTCCAGAGCATCGCCGACTCCCACGGTGATTTGATCCGCGACTCCCGCTCGCTCGAAATACTTGCGGGCTTCAGTAGCCTTCTTGCGATCTCCATCGGTATAGAACACACGGCCTTCTTTGCCCACGGCGCGTGCCCACCAGATGGTCGAATACCCTACGGCCGATCCCATCTCAAATACCGTCTTGGCGCCGATCATGATGGCCAACTGCTGTAGAATGCGGCCAACCACTGGCCCGACGATGGGAATGTCGCGCTTTGCCGCTTCCGCTTCAATCTCGGCGAGCACCTCATCTCGTGGCGGAAGCATGGAGTACAAGTAGTCTTCGACCGGGCCGGCTGTGATGCCGCCCATTTGCCAGCCGGGAATTTTCTCTTTCGATTGCGTCAAGTTCGCTCCTGAATTACCAAGCTGGACAGGCGAGGTCGCCAGTCCCCACACAATGTCTCCTAAGAAATCGTTTCCCCTGGCTTCATCTCCCTCACGTCGACATCCGGCGCCAGCTTCCGCAACTCGGCAGGAGTGCCGGTCAACACGGGAAAAGTGCCGTAGTGCATAGGGATTACGATTTTCGGCTTCAACAATTTGCACGCATAGGCGGCTTCGCGCGGGCCCATCGTGTAGTGGTCGCCAATGGGCAACATGCAAATCTCGGGAGCGTAGATTTCGCGAATGATCGCCATATCCCCAAACACACAAGTATCGCCGGCATGATAAATTTTCACGCTGTTCGAAAACTCGATCACATAACCACAGGCTTCACCGCCGTAAACCATCCGGTCGCCGTCCTCAATCCCGCTGGAGTGTATGGCATGAACCATTGTGACTTTGACGTCCCCGACAGTCTGCGTTCCACCCTTATTCATGCCTGAGACCCGCTTGACGCCTTTGCTTTCTAGCCACCCACAAAGCTCAGGCATCCCTACCACGATCGGATCGTGCTTCTTGGCAATTTCGACTGCGTCGCCAATATGGTCGCCGTGTCCGTGGGTGCAGAGCATGATATCCACTTTCGCAAGGTTCTTCTCTTTCTCTGGACACTTGGGGTTACCCGCGACCCAGGGATCGATCAGCACCGTCTTGCCCTGAGGAGTTTCGATTCGAAAAGTAGCGTGACCTAACCAGTTAATTTTGATGCCGTCGAGTTTCATGAGATCGCTTGTAGCTCCTGCATTCTTGCATTTAGCAATTGGCACTTAGCATTTAGTCATTCGAATACTTTGGCCACCAGCATAAATATTCAGATCGACCAGATGCTAAGTGCCAATTGCCAACAGCTAGTTTAATATGAACCCCGATGCCGGAGCTGAAGGTTCTAATTTCTCGCGAGCAAATCGCCTCTCGTGTGACCGCGATTGGCGCCGACATCACTCGCGATCTCTCCGGCCAGCCCGTGATTTTTATCGGCGTGCTCAAAGGCGCTGCCATTTTTCTTGCCGATCTCGCCCGCCAGGTACACCTGGACGCCAGTTTCGACTTTATCGGAGTTTCGAGCTACGGCAATCGCCCCAGCCCAGCGCAGGAGTTGCAACACGGGTGGGACTCGACGGGCGAGGTCCGGCTCACCAAAGACGTTGATCAATCCATGCGAGACCGCAACGTGATTCTGGTCGAAGATATCCTCGATACTGGCCTTACACTCAATTTTCTTAAGCGGGTTCTGATGGGACACCAGCCCAAGTCCTTGCGCATCGCCGCCCTGCTCGATAAACCTTCCCGAAGAAAGCAACCCATCCATGCCGATTACGTGGGATTTTCCATCCCTGACGAATTTGTCGTGGGCTACGGCCTCGATTACGCGGAAAAATACCGCAACCTGCCCGACATCTGCATCGTGCCCAGGCAAGTCTGACCCTTAACGCATAAGAGTAAGCCGCCGGGTCGCAGTCCCCTTTGCGCACTTTGCGAAATCCTTTGCGTTCTTTGCGGTCCAGAGCTCTTGGCCGCGAATGAACGCAAAAGACCGATTCCACTGGCCCGACTGATATCATAGATATGTGGAAACAGTCGTCGAAGACACCGAGCTTCAAACCAAAGTCGAGCCTCTGCTGCTGGAAGTGGCAGACGTGGTCAACACCACCCTCGACCTGGACACGACCTTGCGCCGGGTCGCGGAATTGGTCCGCAAAGTCATTGATTACAGAATATTTGCCATCCTGCTGCTGAATGAAAAGACACAGGAATTGCGCTTCCGCTTTCAGGTGGGATATTCGCGAGAGGTCGCGGAACGGCTAAAAATCAAAGTAGGCGAGGGCGTAACTGGCATTGCCGCCCAGCGCCGCGAAGCGATCCTGGTGCACGACGTCTCTTTGGATCCGCGCTACATTTCCGCAGTCCCCAATGTACGTTCCGAACTCGCCGTGCCGCTCATCGTCAAGAACCGGTTGATCGGCGTGATCGACCTTGAGTCACCGCTTCCCAACCACTTCACCGAAGAGCACAAACGGCTGTTGACGCTAATCGCGTCCCGCATGGCGGTGGGCATCGAAAACGCGCGTCTCTATACCCGCACCACGCGCCAGGCGCGCACTCTGGTTTTGCTTAACGAAATCGCTCGCGAGCTCACTTCCATTCTGAATGTCGACGAACTTCTAAAGCGGATCGCGGAACTGCTTAGCCGCTTGATCGACTATCAGATGTTCAGCATCTTGCTGCTCGATTCCACTGGGCAGAAACTGGAACACCGGTTTGCTCTGCGCTTTCAGGAGAACGTGCACCTTAAGCATGAAGTTCCGAAGGGACGCGGTGTGGTGGGTTACGCCGCTGAGCACAAGGAAGCCGTGCTGGTACCGGACGTCAGTAAAGATCCTCGTTACATCCAGCTCAATCCTGAGACCCGCTCAGAGCTGGCCGTGCCGCTGATCTACAAAGACAATGTCATCGGCGTGCTCGATCTGGAGCACACGCGTCGCGGCTTTTTTACCGACGATCACAGGCGCACCGTCACCACACTGGCCGCGCAAGTTGCCATTGCTCTAGAAAACGCCCGGCTATACGAACAAATCGCACGCCAGGAAAAACGGCTCGAGCGGGATTTAGCGCTGGCTCGTGAATTGCAATTCCGACTGCTACCGCAGACTCTCCCGAAACCTGCGCACCTGGACATTGCTGCCAAGTCCATGCCCGCGCGCGCCATTGGCGGTGACCTTTACGACTTCGTCAGCTATTCCCTTTCCCGCACCGCGATTATTGTCGGCGATGTCAGTGGAAAAGGCGCGCCGGCTGCGATTTATGCCGCGTTGGTCAGCGGCATTCTCCGGTCCCACGCCCCTATCGAACCTTCGCCCGCCGAGATGCTGTCAGCGCTGAACTTCTCGCTGGGAGAAAGACGCATCGAGGCCCAGTTTGTGTCGCTGGTCTATGCTCTGTGGGACGATCAGACCCGCACTTTGCGCATCGCTAACTCCGGATTGCCGCGTCCGCTCTACTGCCACGACGGCAAAATCGAACTCATCGAGATTGCGGGATTGCCTTCGGGTTTGTTCGACGACGCTGACTACGACGAGCTGAGTTTCCGCGCCAAGCCCGGTGATATGTTTATCTTTTTCAGCGACGGCATTCTCGACGCTCGCAATCGCGCTGGCAGCATGTTTGGACGCGGCCGCCTGGACCAGGTCGTGAGCCAGAATCTGGATGCGCCGCCGGATGCCGTGGTCAAAGCCATCTTCAAGGCGGTGGCCGAACATGCCGGGGGAGAGGAAGCCTTCGACGACGAGACAGTAGTGGTGATTCGCGTCAAGGGACCTGCCGGAAAACGCAAGTGAATCGCGCGGAGCAGCGAACTGGCGCGCGGTTTCCAGAATTCCTTTACCGTCAGGTAAAGTCGGGCCGCTCCCAAGCGTCCATTCTTCATTGCGAACGAGTTCCGCTGACGGACTTGGCGGAACGTTTCGGCACCCCCCTCTACGTCTATTCGGCGTCTGCAATTCGCGATCGGGTAGAAACTTTCGAACAGGCCTTCCGCAAGGTTCCTCACACCGTTTGTTACTCGGTAAAGGCGAACTCAAACCTCGCAATTCTGCGGCTTTTAGCAAAGATGGCCTGCGGCTTCGATGTAGTCTCCGGCGGAGAACTGGAACGCGTATTGTGCGTGGGCCGGGCCGCAGCCAGAAAGACGGTTTTCTCGGGCGTGGGCAAGACCCGGCACGAAATGGAAGCCGCTCTTGCCGCCAACATTTTATTGTTTAACGTGGAGAGCGAATCGGAACTGTTCGCCCTGGCAGAGTGTGCCGGCCGCCTCAAGAAAACCGCACGCATCGCTTTTCGTGTGAATCCTGACGTTTCCGCCGAGACTCATCCCTACATTTCGACCGGCTTGCGAGAGCACAAATTCGGAGTTCCGATTAGCGACGCTATACGCCTCTACTCGCTGGCGGCCGCAGACCGCCGCCTGACCGTCGCGGGTGTGAGTGTTCACATCGGTTCACAGATCCTCGATGTAAAGCCCTTTGCCCAGACAATGAAACGCGTTGCAGAACTGGTGCGCGAGTTGCGAAGCCAAGGCCACAGCATTACGTATATCGACGCTGGCGGAGGCCTGGGCATTGACTACGACGACGAGACATCCGATTTCACCGAACGCTTGGCAGCCTACTCTCAAGCCCTCTCGGCGCCGCTCGCTGGTTTGAATGTGCATCTCTTGCTTGAGCCCGGCCGCTCGATTGTTGGCTCCGCTGGCATCCTGTTGACGAGGGTGATTTACAGGAAGACGAATCACGGAAAAACATTTCTGGTCGCAGACGCCGCCATGAATGACCTGATGCGTCCCGCTCTCTACGGTGCCTACCATCAAATCATTCCCGTCGAGGCACCCGGCGACAATTCGCATGAGACCGTCGATGTCGTCGGTCCTGTGTGTGAGACCGGAGACTTTTTGGCGCGTGAACGCGAACTACCCACTACGAACGAAGGCGATTTGCTGGCCGTACTTGACACCGGCGCTTACGGAATGGTGCTGGCTTCCAACTACAACACTCGCCCTCGTCCGGCAGAAGTGTTGATCGCCGGAAAAACCGTCAAACTCGTCCGCCGGCGTGAGTCCGTCACGGATCTGCTGCGTCTCGAAAATTGATCGACTGGCGTGATATAAAATATCCAGTGCCTTCGATGACTCTTCAACAAAAACTGGACGACTTTAAAGCCAAGTTTGAGTCTGGTGGCCCGCCCTACAATGCTCCCAAGACGGTAATCGAGATCTTTCATCGGGCCACGGAAGAACTGCGCCAGTCGGGATTGGCCGAACGCGCGCTGAGAAGCGATGACCGGGCGCCGGCCTTCACCCTGAACAACCAGGACGGAAATCCCGTCTCGTCTGTCGAACTCCTGGCGAAGGGCCCGTTAGTAATCACATTCTTCCGCGGCCACTGGTGACCTTATTGCGTCATGGAGCTGGAGGCTCTACAAGCAGCTTTGCCCGACATACACAGGCTGGGGGCGAATTTGATGGCGATCTCACCGGAACTAGAGAGATATGGGCGCTCAGTTCATCGCCGCCTCAATCTGGGTTTCGATGTGCTCTCGGACCATGAGTTGCAGGTAGGAACTCAATTTGGCCTGGTATTTGTACTGCCTGATTACCTCAAGACGGTTTACGCGCAGTTCGGAAGCAAGTTAGATGAATTCAACGGCGAGAACGCTTACCGCCTGCCGATGCCTGCACGATACGTCGTTGACCAACAAGGCCTGATTCGCAGTGCCAATGTAAGCCCAGATTACACGATTCGCCCAGACCCGAGCGAAACGATCCGCGTGCTGGAGGAATTAGGCAGGGAGAAAGACAAATGCTAGTTGCCTGTCGAGTACGGCGGGGTACGCAACGTATCCCAAACCACTCTCCCGCCCACAATCGTTTTCAATACTTTCACATCGCGAATCTTCACCGGATCTATGGAGAAAATATCATCGCTCAAAATGACCATGTCAGCCAGCTTGCCTGATGTGATGGATCCTTTTTCCTTCTCCTGAAACTCCGCATACGCCGAGCCCATGGTGTAAGCCCGAACCGACTCCTCGATCGTCAGTTTCTGCTCCGGGAACCACCCGCTGGGATTCTTCCCGTCGAGCGTGGCCCGAGTCGCCGCGGCATACAATCCCAGCATCGGATTCAACGGCGCGACATCCCAATCGGTTCCAAACGCCAGATGTACTCCGTGATCTAAGAACGTCCGGAATGCATAAGTCCGGCTGGTCCTGTCGTGGCCGATGCGCGCCTCCGCCCAGCGCCCATCATCAATCGCGTGATAAGGCTGCACCGAGGCGATCACATTCAATTGCGCGAAGCGGTCGAAGTCCTTGGCGGCCATATGCTGCGCATGCTCGATACGGAAACGTCGATCCGCCGATCCGTGGGTCTTCGCCACCTCGGTGTACAAATCCAGGATCATCGAAATCGCCTGGTCCCCGATGGCATGCGTGCAAATCTGTAAGCCCGCCGCGTCAGCCTTCATCATGCGGTCGCGCATCAGGGAAAGCGGCTGCATCTCATCGGAGAGCAGGCCGTGATTACCCGGTTCATCCAGAAACGGCTCGAAAAAATAAGCCGTGCGTGATCCCAATGATCCGTCCGCGAACGCCTTAACCGCACCGATCCTCAAATAAGGGCCGCCAAAGGCGTGGCGAATTCCGATCTTCGCCTGATCGTCAACCTGCGTAATCAAAGGCGCAGCATAAATACGCGTGGTCAGCTTACCGGCCTGCAACAGCTCTGCGTAAACAGCAATATCCGCGTAGTCGGGATCCATGTTCTGCACGCTGGTCACGCCCACAGACGCCGCGTGTTCCAGCGCACGTCTCACTGCCCGCATAAGCTGATCATGCGAAGGTGGTGGAATCACTTTTGCTACCAGGTCGGTTGCAGCGTCTTTCAGGTCGCCCGTCGGATTCCCCTGTGCATCCCGCACAATGGTGCCGCCCGGTGGATCAGGCGTCTGGGCCGTCACTCCAGCCAGTTTCAGCGCGGCGGAATTCGCCAGCGAAGAGTGCCCGTCGTAACGGCTCAAGAAAACCGGGTTATCCGGCGTAACCGCATCGATCATCTCCTTCGTGGGCAAAACCGAGCCGGACCATTTGGTCTCATCCCAGTCGCCGCCTTGTATCCATTCCCCCTTGGGAGTTTTCTTCGCCTGGGCGGCGATGCGCCGTACGAATTCATCAATGCTAGTCGCATCGTTGAGTTGCACGCTATCCAGTTGCTCACCACCGCTGACGAAGTGGACGTGCGCATCGTTGAAACCGGGTAGCAGCAGCTTGCCGCCGGCGTCAATCGTTCTGGTTGCCGGTCCGCGAAGATTCTCGACCTCCGCATCCGAACCCACCGCGATAATTCGATCCCCAAACACCGCGACCGCCTGGGCACGCGGATGCGACTCATCCCCGGTCCAGATGTTGGCGTGAGTGACGATCAAGTCAGCGACCGCTTTGGACTGCGCCGGGGCCGCAATCGTCAAAACGAAGCAAGCCAGCAGTGCCTGTAGTGCACGCATAATTTTCATGGGATGAATATTCCTGGGATTTATCGTTGTCCCCACTTCAGTTTGGTGCGCAGCACATCGAAGAAAGTACCTTGCACCCGCAGCAGTTTTACCTGGTGCTCGGATTTGCGGCACCGAACGCGGTCGCCATCGTACATTGGCATTCCGACCTGACCGTCCACGCTGAGATACGCCTCGTCCTGCCCCGTATTCACCACTAGTTCGATGCTGGACGTATCGGGAACCACCAACGGCCGATGTGTGAACGAGTGGGCCGCAACCGGAGTAATCACGAACGCTTTGACCGTCGGCATCAGGATGGGACCGCCGGCGGAAAGTGAGTAAGCGGTCGAACCCGTGGGCGTCGAAATAATCAGGCTGTCGGCTTTATACTCCGATACGAATTCACTGTCCACGTACACGTCACAACTGTTCAAACGCGAAATCGTCCCCTTGCCCACCACAATGTCGTTTAGCGCTTCGTAGCTCGCGACCACCTGGTCTTTGCGGACTGCTTCACAGTGCACCATGGATCGCGTCTCGACATTGCAACAACGGTTCTCGACTCCCTCAAGCGTCGGATAAAGCTGGTCCAGAGGAACTTCGGTGAGAAATCCCAACGAACCCAAATTCACACCCAGTACCGGGATCCCAGCCTTAGCCACAGCCCGAGATGTGGAAAGCAACGTGCCATCACCACCCAGCACCACCACAAAGTTCAGTGGCCGCGAAGCCAGATCTTCGCGCCGGACGACTTCAATCCCCGGCGCATGCGGTTTGGTTTCCTCGTCGACGACCACCTGGTACCGGTGCTCTCGGAGCCAATCCACGAGTTGAGGCACAACCTCTACCAACTCCGGCTTCCCGGGCTTCGAGACAATAGCTGCGGCTTTCGCTGTAGATGTATTGCTGCTGACCATGAAGCTGCATTGTACCGAAAACCGAGAACTAGGAACTGAGATCCGGGAACTGTTCCTATATTTTCTCTGCGTCCTCTGCGGATTTTCTCTGCGAACTCTGCGATGGGAAGCTCTTTCCCCGTACTCAGAACATCGCACGCAACAGAAACTCGCGATTCCCTTCTGCTCCGAGAATGGGTGAGTCGATCGTCTCAGTCCGTGTACAGCCCTGAGCTACCAACGCCAGCCGCACTTTCTCCACGGCTCCCAGTTGCGCCACTTCATCCCGCACAATGCCGCCTTTACCCACCAACTCCCTCCCGACTTCAAATTGCGGCTTGACCAACACAACAATCTGCCGTTCCGACGGAGGCATAGGGAACGCAGCCGCAATCACCGCCGGAAGCACCAAGGTCGCCGAAATGAACGACACATCCATGGCGATAAAATCGACGGTTTCGCCCAGTTGTTCGCGAGTCAGATAACGGGCATTGGTCTTTTCCAGCAACCGCACCCGCGGATCCTGTCGCAACCGAAAATCGACCTGCCCGTGGCCCGTATCTACTGCAATAACTCGCGAAGCCCCGTGTTGCAGCAGGCAGTCCGTGAAGCCTCCAGTAGAAGTTCCGACGTCGAGACAGGTCTTCCCCATTACGTCCATCTTCCAATGCTCCAGCGCTCTTTCCAGCTTCAACCCGCCCCGGCTGACATACTTCAGATCTTCGCCCAACAGCCGAATCTCCGCGTCTGGCGCCACCTCTGCCCCAGCCTTCTCGACCTTTTGTCCATCCACCAGGACTTTCCCAGCAAGAATCATGGCCTGCGCCCGTTCTCGCGACGACGCCAGCCCGCGCTCGAAGATCAATTTATCGATTCTGGTTTTCATAATCGCTCTGTCTCGACGCCAAAACGAAAGCCGCCCGCGGGCGGCTTGATCTTCATCTTGCGCTTTCCGAGCACCGTTATCCCGCCACTTCCTCCATCAGCTTCTCATCGATGTCAAAGTTGGCGTGCACGTACTGCACGTCATCACTGTCTTCGAGCGCCTCCAGCAGACGAATCATGGTGCTGGCCGCCTGGCCTTCCAGCTTGATGTAATTCTGCGGCACCATTGTGACGCTCGACGAAGTGGGCGTTATGCCGGCTTTCTTCACAGCTTCGAGAACCGCCTCGTATGCCGATGGTTCGCTCAGCACTTCCCAGTTTTCGCCCTCGTCTTTCAAGTCGTCGGCGCCGGCGTCGAGCACAATCGCCATCAGATCATCTTCCTTGGCCGCCGTCTTCGGAATCACGATGTCGCCCTTCTTGTGGAACATCCAGGAAACCGCTCCGGCTTCCGCCATGTTGCCGCCATTCTTGCCGAAGGCATGGCGAATCTCACTGACCGTACGATTGCGGTTGTCGGTATTGATGTCGAGCAGAATCGCCACGCCACCCGGGCCGTAACCTTCCAGCGAAAACTCCTCGTAAACTGCACCCGGCAATTCGCCAGTACCGCGCTGGATCGCTCGCTTGATGTTGTCGGCCGGCATGTTCTCCGCCTTGGCCGCGAGGATGGCGCCACGCAGCCGCGGATTGGTGTCCGGATCGCCCCCGCCGTTCTTGGCGGCAATACCGATTTCCTTGATCAGACGGGTGAAAATCTTGCCGCGCTTGGCATCGAGCGCGCCCTTCTTATGCTTGATTGTTGCCCATTTTGAGTGGCCGGACATGGCTTTACCTCATCCTAAATGACGTTGTCTGCAACCGAATATCAGTGCGCTGGATTCGCCCGTAGAGTAGATCATGAATGCCTCGAATATTATGCAGGCGAACTGGAATTATAGCACGGAGGCGGCCCATTCCCCTTCAGACGAGACTCAGGGTAGTGGGCTGCTTTGAATCTAGGTTTTGAAAACGTCTGGCTTGAATATCGCCCATACTAAAATCAAAATACCAATCAGAATTGCAAATGGGCCAAATACCGTTCCTCCCCACCAGTTGTGATAGACCAGAAGATGACCTTGCTTGAATGTGGACAAGCCGCCTCCGATAAACATCAGACCGAGAACTGCGAAGACAGTGCGATTTAGTGGTGACCTTGGGTCTGGATTTAGCATTTACGCCGCCTTACCGCCCTCCGCTCCTCATAGGCTTCCCAGAGGGCAACCAATGCTCCCCACCCATGCTAAACTCAACCTATCCCCCCGAACGAGGAAAACCAGATGAAATTTGGGGTCATCATCTTCCCCGGATCGAACTGTGATCACGACGCTCACTGGACCATCGGCCACGTCGCCCATCAGCCGGTCACGTTCCTGTGGCACGACTCTCACGACTTGCAGGGTTGCGACGTCATCATCGTCCCCGGAGGCTTCGCCTACGGCGACTACCTCCGCACCGGCGCTATTGCCAAGTTCTCGCCGGTTATGGAATCCGTCCGCAAATTTGCCGACGGCGGCGGACTGGTGCTCGGCATCTGCAACGGCTTCCAGATTCTTTGCGAAGCAGGATTGCTGCCCGGCGCGCTGATCCGCAACGTGGGTTTGAAGTACGTGTGCAAGCCGGTCCACGTGCGCGTCGAATCCACCGACACACCTTTCACCAGCGCCTGCCGCGAAGGCGAAGTGCTAACCATCCCCATCGGCCACATGGAAGGCAACTACTTCTGCGATGAGACTACGCTGGCCGAACTCCGCCGCGACCGCCGCATAGTTTTTCGTTATACCGACCCCAAGGGCCAAGCTACGCCCGAGTCCAATCCGAATGGCTCGCTCGATAATATCGCCGGCATCTGTAGTCCGGGTCGCAACGTGCTGGGAATGATGCCGCATCCGGAACGCTTCAGCGAAAGCGCACTCGGCGGCACCGACGGCTTCAAGATCTTCGAATCGCTGGTAGGAGCCATGGCCGAAAAGTAGCTGTTCAGGGGTTTGACTCTCTCCGCGTCTCTGCGGATGTTCTCTGCGATCTCCGCGTTTCTAGGTTTTGATGAACCCCAATAAAGCGACAAGCCTTGGCAACCTGCTATAGTTACATGTCTTCAAACAAAGGGAATCCCGGCAGAAATTACACTTTCATACGAATGACTACTGAGCTGATCCGCAAAATAGTACTGTCTTTATTGCTCATCCTGGCGCCGGTACTCGCCGCCGCGCAAACTGGCGTCGCTCCCCGCTGGGAAGTTTTTGGAGGATACTCCTACCAGCGCCTGGACAGCGAGTCGTTCGGCTTCGCCCATGACGCCAATCTGAACGGTTGGAATGCTGAAGGAACCTTTAACATAACCCTGAAATGGAGTGTGGCCCTCGACTTAAGCGGCCATTACGGCTCCCAGCTCAGAGACTTCAATTACATGATCGGCCCACAGTACAACTGGCGCCGTGACAAGTCGAAATTTTTCGTGCACGCTTTCATCGGGAAAGCGGAGGACCGGGTCGACATCACCGTCGGAACCAAGAGCGGGTTCCAGGGTGTAGGCCGCGCCATTGCGGGCGGCGGCGGTTATGATTGGGACTGGAGTCCGCGCATCACCTTTCGCGTCATACAAGCAGACTACATAAATGGCAACTCATTCGGTCAGACACAAAATAATATCCGGGTTTCCACCGGCGTGATCTTCCACTTCGGACAAATTGGTCATCATCCCAGGCTGTGAACGGAGACGGCGCCGGTTGCAACATCCATTTTTCTCGAAGGCCCTTATTGATGCAGCGTAAAGTAACATTGCTTTGGTTGCTGATTTTACTGTTGGCAGGATTGGCCGGCTGTGGCGGCAGTTCCAACTACACCATTAATCCCAACCCCACTACTCCCTCGGGCGTCAGCCATCTGGCCTACGTCAGTCTTCCCTCGGGTAACGTAATCGATGGATTCCGAATCGACGGTGCAGGCAATTTCACCAACATCGTGGGCTCTCCTTTCCCGGCGGGAAACTCTCCTGGGGCGATGCTGATCCACCCCTCCAAACAGTTCCTCTATGTCGTCAATCGAATCGAGAGCACCGTTTCCTTGTTCGATATCGATCAAACAGTGGGTTCCCTGACCGAAGTTCTGCCCCGAGTCGCTACCGGCGTGACCCCTACAGCCATGACCATGACCGCCGCAGGAGACATGCTATTCGTGCTCAATCAGCTCTCCGAAAGCATTTCGGTTTTTTCCATTAGCTCCAGCAACGGAAAGCTCACCCAGGTGACTGGTTCTCCATTTCCCACCGCTCCCAATCCAGTTGCGCTGGCACTCACGCCTTCGGGAAAGTTTCTCTATGTGGTAAACAGCAACCTGGCCCTGGTCTTTACGTATGCCGTCTCTACATCTGGATTCTTGCAGCAAGCTGGCGCTCCCGCTACCGTCGGTCTCGGGCCGTTCGCTATCGCCGTGGATCCTGGGGAAAAATTCGTATACGTGGCCAACACCGCGGATGATACAGTCTCAATCTTTGCGCTCAACTCCAGCACCGGTGCCTTGACCGAGGTCACCGGATCACCGTTCGATACCGGCGACGGCCCGATTTCCATCGCGGTTTCCACCTCCGGCCAGTACATTTACATCGCTGACCAGGATACCAATGACATCACCGCGTATTCCATTGATTCAACCACTGGCTTTCCGACTGCGATTACCGGCTCACCTTTTGGCCTCAATACACCCATACTGCTGGTGAGCGACCCCGATGGCATTTTTCTGTATGCGCTCACCCAGAGATCGGTTTTTGTCAACGAATTCTCCATCGACAGCAGTACTGGCACACTCACCGTCGGTCCCCAATCGGGCTCTGTAATTACCGTTCCGGTTGGACTCGCGGTCAGCAAGTAGTCGCACAGCGGAGAACCACTGCCAAGCTTTCGCCGATGTAACCCAGGAAGTTCAGGGTTGCCAACCTCATGGTCAACTTTGGAATCGTCGGTTTCGGATTGCATGCCGTCAAGCGGCTGATGCCGGGATTCGAGTCTGCCACAAATTGCCGCGTGATTGCCCTCTCGCGCCGCACTGCGGGCAAAGCCCGCGAATCAGCCCGTCAGTACAATATTCCGCTGGCGTTTGATTCCGCCGAGGCCCTATGCTGCTCCCCCCAGGTGGACGCCGTTTTCGTGGCTACTCCCAACGCCTGCCACCTGCAAGATGTCCTTTTGGCCGTCAAGCATGGCAAGCCCGTGTTGTGTGAAAAACCTATGGCCATCAATGCTGCCCAATGTCGTCAGATGGTCGAGGCTGCCGCCAAGGCAAACGTCCTGCTCGGCATCGCCCAGGTTTTCCGCTTCGAGGAAAGTACGGCACGCCTGCGCGACCGGCTGGCGTCAGGCCAAATCGGCAAAGCAATTTTTGCCCGCTCTGAATTCTCATTCCCGGGAGGAAGTGGCCATCCCCGCGCTTGGATTGGGGATCTGGCTGTCTCTGGCGGCGGTCCGATTGCCGATGTAGGTGTGCATTGCGTAGATGCCCTCCGCTTCGTTCTGCAAGACGAAGTCGTTCGCGTAAGCGCGCGTGGCCTCGCCGACTCGCAATCGGGAGAGGTTGAAGCCGGAGCTGCGATGATTCTTGAGTTTGCCCGCGGCACGTTGGCTACGGTCAGCGTCTCGTTCCGTGCCGAGTACCGCACTCCTTTCGAATTAGTTGGCGAGACTGGGGTCCTGCGCGCCGACAACGCCTTCAACGTAGAACGTCCGATTCAGTTGGAACTGCGGCGTGCCGGAGAGGTCATAGAAACCCAGAACGTAACCAACCAGGCTGCATACACTCGACAGGTCGAATCCTTCGCCGCCGCAGTCGAGGGCAAAAGTAAGTTCCCCGTGCCCGGCGAGGAAGGCTGGCGTAATCAGGAGATTCTGGACGCCGCCTATCGCAGCCTCAAAAGCGGTAAGACAGAAGACGTTCTCGCGGTGACTTCGTGAGCAGCGGAACTTCGGCATCGCCATGGTCGCCTGATTTGCGGGTCATGTTCTTTCCCACCGCGGCTTATCAAGAACTGGCGAAATTGCCGGAAGCCCCCAGCAAGTGGCTCGCGCTGCGACGGCCATTGCTTTTTGTTTTCGTCCTGGGTTGCACAGTTTCATTTGCCGCTTCCGGCCGACTGACCCTGCGCCTCGTAGTCCCGGCAATCATTTATGCCGGGCTGGAAATAGTCATCGAGGTGCTAGCGCTGGCGGCTGTCCGCTGGAAGGCTATTGCAAATAATTTGCCGTCCTTCTCTCGCTCCCTTGACCTGTTTTTTGCGAGCTTTGGTCCGTGGATGTTATGGATGGTCAGCTTCGCCGCCATCTGGGCGTTTGCCTCGCCAGTCAACGCCTTCCGCTGGACGGGCCCGCGCTGGGATGGGTACGTCCTCGCCGCGATCGCCCTCTGGTCGTGCTACATCGACTTCTGCTTCTTTCGCTATGTCTTTCAGACCACGCGCCAGAGAGCCGCGCGTGACCTGTTCGTGCAGCGCGCCATTTCCTGGACTCTGGCAGCGATCATCTTCGGCGGCGGGTCGCTCTGGTCGGAGATCGTCAGGAGCCTGAGCATATGAACGCAAGGCGCTGGCTTGCAGCAGTTCTTATCGCGGTGTCACTAATCGCCGGCACCTATTCCGATACTGTCCCCAAGAATCCACCGCTGATGTTGGGAAACTATCGCGTTCTAGCAACCGATTTTCACGTTCATCCATTTCCTCTGAGCTGGGCACCGCTCGCTCCTTGGGACATAGTGCTGGAAGCCCAACGGCAGGGTTTAGATGCCATTGCCATTACCGGTCACAACCACGTCTGGGTTGCCAAAGTAGGAAGTTTGTTTTCGCACCTGATCGGGGGCCCGACCATTGTGGTAGGCGAAGAAATCATCGCGCCAACCTATCACCTGCTCGCCATCGGCATCGATCGCACCATCGACTGGAGGCAACCCGCTGCCGCAGCCATCGACGAAGTTCATCGCCAGGGAGGCGTAGCGATAGCAGCTCATCCCGTGTTCAAGTACTGGGGCGGATTCGACCCGATCGCCATGAGCAAACTCGACGGCTCCGAGGTTCTGCATCCTCTTGGTTACGTTCGCCCTCCGGCCTATGTCCAGTTCCAGCAGTTCTACGCCCGCAAGCGGCTCACTGCCGTCGGCGATTCCGACTTTCACGGACTCGGTCCCATGGGCATGTGCCGCACCTATGTCTTCGCCCGCGATAACTCGCCCTCGGCAATTGTCGACGCCCTGCGCGCCGGACACACCGTAGTTGTCGATCGCAACGGCCGCTCTTACGGCGACTCCGATCTAATTCGCCTCGCCTCGCAAGATCCACGATTCAACCCGCATCAATTCGACGAACCGCCGCCGGGTTTTCTCCTGACACTGAGTCGCATCGCAGGAGTCGCCGGGCTTTTCGTCTTGATCTTTTTTGCGTAAGGCAAATTCAGCGCTGGGTGCCTCACTTTTGCGTTATTTGCGAAGGTGGGAAGACAGAACATTCAGTGCTTCTCATCGTGCGGTGATTTTAAAGTGGCTTGGCTTGCCGAACCCTTTGGTGCCTGCTGCACGATCTCAAACACCACACCTAAGTCGTTCGCGCCGCCCTGATCCGCTGTGCCGTAGAGGTTGCCATCCGCATCCGAGATGACGCTAGCGACCGGGCTAGCTCCGTCCGTACAATTCGGCTGCGAGCAGAAGTTGTAGAGCACAGTATCTTCGGCTGGAGCGGTGATCTTGAAGACCGTTCCTCCATCCGACGTTCCTCCGATTGAGGTCGTCCCGTACAGGGCAGCGTGTTTGGAATCCACGAGTACACCGGCGACAGGCTTGTACCCGTCGGTGATGTTGAAGAAAAACGACCCAATTTTCCCATTCTTCGCAAGTATCCTGAAGACCCCTCCTGTATTGTCCGGCCCGCCGCCCGAGAACGTGCCATAGAGATTGCCCAAAGTGTCGAAACTTACCGCCCCCATTGGATCCCCGCCTCCCCCTCTTGTGAAGTGAAGGAATGGAGTTCCTTCTCCGTCCATCCGTTAGCACCAGGCGAAAGCCTGAACACTGTCCCCTCGCCGTTGTTCGATCCTCCTAATTCCGTCGTTCCATAAAGATTGCCAACCTTGTCGAAAATCACGCCCGCCTGAGGCTCTGCGCCATCCGGGCATCGTCCTCGCTGTCCGAGCGGGCAAAGTTGTAGAGAACGGTTTCACTCCATCCGTTCGCGCTATGCGACAACTCGAAGACAGTCCCGACGGCATAAACACCCGTGCCGCCTTGCTCGGTCGTACCGTAAAGGTTGCCCGACGCGTCCAGGGTCAGCTGGCCGAGCGGGAAGGCCCCGTCGAGGCAGTGGCCGCCGTTCGCACAAAAGCTGTACAACACCGTTTCGGTCCATGAACCACTACCTTGTGGCGATAATTCAAAGACCGTTCCGCAGCCGCTTCCGTTAGCCGGACAGTCTGGTTCTCCGCCATTGACGGTTGTACCGTACAAATTGCCTTGGGCGTCAAAGATGAGACCTGCTTGTGGATAGGCTCCGTCTAGGCAATGGTTGTGGCTATATTGCGCACAGAAATTGTAGAGGATGGTGTTCGTCCAACTGCCGTCTTGGTTGGGCGAAAGCATGAATACAGTCCCGCTCCCGGCGCCCCCGCCGGCATACGTGGTTCCATAAAGGTTTCCGGCCTTGTCGAAGACGAGGTTACTCCTCGGCGATGCTCCGTCACTGGGATAACCAGTAAAGGTCCAGAGAACTTTGTATTGCGATTGGCCCAGTACGAAACTACAGCCCAGAAGAACAAGCGTCAGAGACAAAGAAACATTTTTCATAACTTGCCTCGCAAAAGCTCTGGAATTGTAGACCAACCCAAGGTGCCTGCCTAGAGTCGAGAGACCTACTTGCCTCACTCCCCGGATTGGCCCATCCAACTCCGCCGAAGCTCCATTTCCTCAAGCCCTGCAATAATGTGGCATCATACTTCGTGGCCTGCTGGGCAACAAAATAAGGATGTCAGACTTCTCCCAAATCACGGTTGATCAGGTTCGCGGCTACTGGGACCAGCGTCCCTGCAACATACGCCACTCGCCCAAGCCCGTGGGCACGCGCGAATACTTCGATGAAGTCGAAGCCCGCAAATATTTCGTCGAGCCGCACATTCCGCGATTCGCCGAATTCGATCGCTGGCAAGGCCAGAAAGTCCTCGAAATCGGCTGCGGCATCGGCACCGACACCGTAAACTTCGCCCGGCACGGAGCTACCGTTACCGCCGTGGATTTGTCTCCGCAATCTCTCGACCTGGCCCGCCGCCGCGTGGAAGTTTACGGCCTGCAAAATCAGGTTCGCTTCTACTCAGGCAGCGCCGAAGAACTGACCTCATTCGTACCCGTCGAACCCTACGACCTTATTTATTCTTTCGGCGTCATTCATCACACGCCGCATCCTGGGCGCGTGCTGCAACAGATGCGAAGCTACGCCAAGCCCGGCACCACCATCAAAATCATGGTTTATCACCAGCGCTCCTGGAAAGTCTTGGGCATTCTAATGGGCTACGGCAAAGGACAATTCTGGCGGCTCGAAGAACTCGTTGCCCAACACTCCGAAGCGCAAACCGGATGCCCCGTCACCTACACTTACACTCGCGACGAAGGCCGCCAGCTGATCGAATCTTCCGGCTTCCGCGCCACCAACATTTTCGTCGACCACATCTTCCCCTATCGCATCCCCGAATACGTGAAATATCAATACGTGAAAAGCTGGCCCTGGAGTTGGACATCTCCCTCACTGTTCCGTTGGATGGAGCGCCACTTTGGCTGGCATCTCTGCCTCACCGCGGAGGCAGTTTAATGACCACAACAATGCCACCAAGAATCTGCGTCATCGGCCTGGGAAAACTCGGCGCGCCACTCGCTGCCTGCTTCGCAGCCAAAGGATTGACGGTCGTCGGTGTCGATCGCGACCCACGTAAAGTCGACGCCATCCAGCACAATCAACCTCCCGTCAACGAGCCCAGCCTCGCCGAGTTACTCACGCAAACCCAAGGCCGCCTCACTGCGGTTGCTGATGTGGAGGCCGCAGTCGCCGAGACCGACATCACTTTCATCGTGGTTTCCACTCCCAGCGATCCCTCGGGTGGATTCTCCCTGCGCTACGTCAAACCGGTGTGCGAGGCGATCGGCCACGCTCTGGCCAGGAAGAACGACTACCACCTCGTCTGCCTCACCAGCACTGTCATGCCCGGCACCACCGGCGGCCCGGTGCGAGAGATGCTGCAACAAGCCAGTGCAAAACGAGTCGGCGCGGATTTCGGACTTTGCTATAGCCCCGAATTCATCGCCCTCGGCAGCGTAATCCACGACTTCCTGAATCCCGATTTGCTGCTGATCGGAGAATCCGATGCCCGCGCCGGCGACACTCTCCAGTCGCTCTACGCAAAGGTTTGCGAAAACAAACCTGCCGTGGCACGCATGTCGTTCGTGAACGCAGAGATTGCCAAGCTCGCCGTCAACACTTATGTCACTACGAAAATCAGCTACGCCAACATGCTGGCCCGTATCTGCGAACGGCTTGCCGGCGCAAATGTCGACGTCATCACTTCGGCGCTCGGCCTCGACACCCGCATCGGCCCCAAGTATCTGAAGGGCGCGGTAAGCTACGGCGGCCCGTGCTTCCCTCGCGACAATCTCGCCCTCGCTCAATTGGCCCGCCAGTTAGCAGTTCCAGCCGACCTGGCCCAAACCGTCGACCGCTTCAATCGTTCACAAATCGCCTGGCTCGCAAACCTGGTTCAGGAGCGAACTCAGAAAACTGCTGGCATCCTAGGACTCACTTACAAAGCTGGTACCGATGTCGTCGAAGAAGCCGCCGGATTTCTGCTCGCCAAGGAACTCGCGAGCCGGGGTATCAAAGTGCTGGCCTTTGATCCGGCGTACGGCAAGAATTCATCGCCAGTCTCCCACGAAAACATTGGTTTCGCGACCAACGCAATCGAATGCATCGAGCAATCCGACGTAGTCGTCCTCGCCACTGCCTGGCCCGAGTTTGATGGAATTTCCCGCGCTCAGTGGACCGACAAAAGCAAGCATGCCGCCCGTACCGTCATCGATTGCTGGCGAACTCTAAAATTCCTGCACGACGAGCCCGGCATTCACTACATCGGCCTCGGTCTCGGAGAAAGCCTGGTATGAGTGCGACACCCCGCGAGTCGCCCCAGACTCCATTCACACTTTTCTCCACTCCCAAGAAATTCGATGGACACATCGCCGTCATCCAGCGCAACGCCATTGCCAGTTGGACTCGCATGAACCCCGCTCCAGAAATCATCCTGTTCGGCACCGATGCCGGCACCGCCGAAATCGCCTCTGAATTCGGCCTGCGTCACGTTCCGACGGTGAAGTGCAACGAATGGGGCACGCCGCTGGTCAGCGACCTCTTCGCACAAGCCCAAGAATTGGCGACTGGCGCTGTCGTCTGCTACGTCAACGCCGACATCATTCTCTTCGACGACTTCGCGCAAGCGATCGCCGGCGTGGCCGCATGGAGTGACAAGTTCCTGATGGTCGGCCGCCGCACTGACCTCGACATCAAGGACGCGATCAATTTCCACCAAGACGACTGGGCCGCGCAGATCCGCAACCGCGCTCGCCGCGAAGGCAAGCTCCAGATCGCTCGCAGCATCGATTATTTCGCTTTCTCTCGCGGCCTCTATCCCCCCATGCCGCCGCTGGCCATCGGCCGTTTCTGGTGGGATAACTGGCTACTATGGAAGGCCCGATCGCTTCAGGCCAAAGTAGTGGATGCCACAAAAGCCGTGCTGGTCGTACATCAGAACCACGACTACTCCCACACCACCTACGGCCCCAGCAAAGAAGAACTGATGGCCAGCGAAGAATGTATTCGCAACGCCCGCCTCACCTGCGAGCAGAATCCCACAGATTACGATGACGGCTTTTTCTGGCGCTACGCCTACACCATCGACGACGCCAATTACCAACTAACGTCTCGAGGCCTCGAAAGCAATCCCCGTCATCTCTGGAAACAATTCAAACGTTACAGCTCCCGCCCAATCGCCACCGCCAAACTAGCCCAACGCCGCTTCGCCTGATAACTCACCAGACCATGTGGGACGGACACTCTTGTCCGTCAACCCGTCCGGAGGCACAAGTCGCGTGCGGACAGCGCCCTGAGCGAAGTCGAAGGGGCCATCCAACCGAGCAAAGCTCGGCTTCAGTGCAAATAAAAAAGGGCAGGCGCAAAGCGCCTGCCCCAATCCACCAGAAGCTACATCCCATCCGGCGCATGCAACACTCTGAACGTACTTCCACCGGTCGACCACACCAACAGCAGTGCGTCTTGTCCCTTAGGAACGCTTCCCAAAGCCTCGCGCACATCCGCTGCGCTCTGCACGTCTTTGCGATTCACTTGCACAATCACATCTCCGCGCTGCAACCCGGCGTCGTCAGCCGAACTGCCAGGCGTGACTTGATCCACCACCGCGCCATGAACATTGGTCGGTACCTGAATCTGTCCACGCGTATTGTCATCCAGGTCCGACAACCCGATTCCCCAGCGAGGCTTGCCATGGCCTGCATCGCTGACTTCGTTGTCGGCCTTAGCGCGAGCGCCCATAGCTTCGAGCGTAACCGGAACGGTCACATTCTTGCCATCACGAAAAATCCCCAACTTGATGGTCGTCCCCGGCCGCTTCTGTCCAACTTCCACTTGCAACTCGCCGGCGTCCGGCATCTTCTTCCCATCCAGTTCGCGAACCACATCTCCGACTTTCACTCCAGCCTTACCCGCCGGCGAATCCGGTTCCACCTGCGTGACCAATGCCCCGTCAGCATCGGTCAAATTGAAGAACTTGGAGTTCTCCGGAGTCACGTCGCTAATGCCGATCCCCATGTAGCCATGGCTGATTTTGCCATCGCGAATCAGCGTCTCAACCGTCGGCCGAACAATCTGCACCGGAATCGCAAATCCCATTCCAGAGAACGACCCCGTGCCGGAAACCAGGAAGGTGTTGATGCCAATCACTTCGCCGCGGGCATCCACTAGCGGTCCGCCGGAGTTGCCCGGATTGATCGCGGCATCCGTCTGAATGAAGTTACCCGGCTTGCGGCGGTCGCCGGCAAACGGGTTAGGACGATTCAGCGCGCTCACAATTCCCCGAGTCACCGTGAAGCGGAAGCCAAAAGGATTGCCGAACGCCAGCACCGTCTGTCCCGGATGCAGCACCGTCGAGTCTCCCCAGGGAACGCTGGGCAAATTAGTTCCATCCACTTTGATCACCGCCAAATCCGTCAACGGATCGGCGCCAACCAGTTTGGCCACCAGAATCTTCCGGTTGCTCATGGTGACGCGAATGTCCACCGCGCCATCAATCACGTGATTGTTGGTGACGATGTATCCATCCGGCGAAATAATGACGCCGCTGCCAATGCCGCGTTCAATCTGCGGCTCCTGCGGTCGCATTTGCCCGCGTGGGCCCTGAGGTCCAAAGAACGGACCAAAGAAACGCTGGATGTCGTCGGGCACATCCGACTGCTGGCTATCGCTTCTGCCTTTCGATGTCACTGCAACGTTGACGATCGCCGGAGTCACGCGCGCCGCCAAAGTTTCCATGGCTCGGTCGAGTGACAGCAACGGGTTGACGCTGTTGTCGTCGAGCGGAGCTGCCGCCGGCGCAACCGCCGCCCCCGCCGACATAGGCTTGATTAGTTCGTAAGTCGTAACCGACGCCAGCGCCGCCAGTGCCAGCACTGCCACCGCCGCGTGACGTCCAATAGTCTTTCCAACTTTTGCGATCAAGGTATTCATTGTTCCTTTTCTCCTTAGTACAACTAATTATTTAGTTCGTATTGCCAGAACTTTGCCGCGATTCAAACCTGTTATCTAAGTTGATTTCGCGGGAACCTTCAGCCCGGCAGGAATTTGCTCAGGCTTCAAGACAGTAAATTGCCATACGCGGATAGTCCAACTCGCGCCCTCAGGCCCCACTTGCTCCGTCCGCATGACAACGAACAGAGTCTGCGCGGAAACCTCATCCTCCTGTTTCAAAGATGCCAACGTCGCCTTCGCGATAGGTTGCGCGCTCTCCGGCAGCATCACTTTCGCTTGAATCGGCTTTGTCGTTACTTTTCGCGATGGCTCTGTTCCATATCTAAAAGATGCCAATACAGCTTTCGGCAAGCTCGGTACAGCGGAATTCGTCGGTAAGGACGTGGGAACAACAACCGGGGCCAAAGACGCAGAGGCCAACGATACGGAATGTACAGAAGCAGCCACCACCGGCACGCTCTCCCTAAACGCCACCAACTCCGGTGCCCGCGCCAATGCCATAACAAAGATCCCCGACATAACCGCCACCAGACCCAACGCCGGTTTCCAAGCCCGCGTCGCAGTAGCACTGCTGCCATCCAGTATCTGCGCCACCCGCAACGTCGTCTGCCGCATCTTGCTCACCGCTGCTTGTGCCAATGCCAAACCACGGCGCATCAAGCTGCGCTCCGCCACCGTGACCAAACACTCGGCATACGCCCGCGGATTCTCCGTTCGCGCCAGCACTATGTCATCGCAAGCCATCTCCCGCTCCAGCGAAAGTTGCCGCTCCAACCACCACACCGCCGGATGAAAAAACAGCACCGCCCGCAACACTTTCTGCGCCAGGTTCGTCCAATCGTCACGCCGGTGCAGATGCGCCAGTTCGTGAATCAAAATCGAATTGAGCTCCGACGTCGACAGTTCTCGTAACGCCCACGAAGGCAAAACGATCATCGGACGAAAGAATCCAATTGCAGCCGGCACCATCACCTTCTCTGAAATTGCGATCGTCACCTCGCGCGTTGACCGAAATTCCCTCAGAGTCTTTTGCAAAACAACATCAAGCCTGGCCGGATCGACAACTTCACTTCCCGCCCGCACCTTTCGCAGTTGCCAAAGCCCCAGCCCCACACGCGCGAGTCCGACCATCGCAATCGCTGCCCACGCGAGAACAAAGTACGTCGCCCACAAACTGGGCACCGCAACTGCCCAAACCGCTCTTTTACTTATGGACGCCCCAATACTCGTTCTCACCACCGTCAACACCGGCAGCGCGGCAATCGAGAACAACGCCGCCAGCAATACGGCAAATCGCGTACCGGAGTTTCGCCGGCCCAAATTCTGCCGGCGCATGACCTGCAACAGCACCCCGGCGAACAAGGCAATCACTATGCCCTCAACTACTCCGTTCAGCATTCTCTCGGCGGAAATCCGCGCCAGCTCATGCCAGGCCGTCATCGCGCCTCCCGCGAGTTCTCTGCCAGCAACTTCCGCAAACGCTTCAACTCCGCCGCATCAATGCTCTCATCTTCCAGGATGTTCAACACCAACTGCTCATGCGAATTCTTGAAGAAGCGGTTCACCAGATGGCTGATCTCCGACCGGGTAGCATCCTCGCGCTCAATCAGCGCCATATACACATGCGCCCGGCCATCCTTTATATGCTTCAAATACCCTTTGTTTTCCAATACCCGAATCGTTGTCAACACGGAGTTGTACGCCAGCGCCGGCCGCTTGGGCAGCGCCTCCAGAACCTGTTGCACCGTCGATTCACCCCTCTGCCAAACTACGTCCATCAGCCGTAGTTCAGCTTCAGTCAGGGTTACGGATTTCCTTGGCGGCAATGCTTTCTCCCTACCTATTGATTAGACGCGGGCCCACGCCAAACGTCAACTAATAATTTAGTTGCGAGGACAGCCTCATTTGGTTGCCCCAGGGATGGGGATCTAAACGCGGGTGGTCCCATCTTTGAATTCTTTGCAAAGGTGGGCATAATCGGGCCTTAAGAAAAATTGAGAACTGCCGCCTAAGTGTCCCTTCGTCCGCATCGAACATGACCTTCCGCAGATGCCCGCCGAGCCGAAAGTAACGCTCAGCCAGCGCTAGTACAAACAACTTTCTTGCTACGATGAGGTTCTTTCCTGCAAGGGGGATTTCCATGACCATGCTGAAACCGTTCGGGCTCGCCCTTGTTATGTCGAGTGCGCTAATCGGCTGTCCGTTATTCGCGCAGACAAGCACCAGCCCTGCGCAAGGGGTTCACCGCGTGCGGTATTCTGGTCAGCCCTGCTGGAAGCAAGCTGGCATTTCGCCGTCAGTGGTCCCACAGCTCCGGCAGATTCACCAAACCACCCACAGCGAGTTGATGGCGGTGCGCAGTGACAGCTCGCTCACTTCCCAGCAAATGCGCCAAAAGACCCGCCAACTGCGTCAGCAGGAATACCAGCAATTGGATGCTCTGGTAGGTTCTCAGCAACTCGCAGCGTTGCGGAGTTGCCGGGGACAGCGTGCCAGAACTGGAACCGGCAACACCGGGCAGAACCCTCCCCCGCAGCAACCATAATTTGTATTGCCGTTAGGATCGCTGCGGGATCGTCACCGCAGTAAACCGGACAGAGCAGCGGTCCCTATTCTGCTTCTAGTACGCCTTCGCGATAACCACGCGCCGGTCGACAGTCTCCCCCGTCAAGATGCACTTGCCCGCTCCATCGTACTCATCCACCGACGGGATGTTCCTTACGCTGGCCTTAAATTCCTTGATCTTCGCATCGTTCTGCGGACTGTCTTTCAGGTGCACCATGACAAACTTTCCGCCACCCTTCTCGGCGGTCACATCGTTAAGGATCGACTTGACCTCGTCGAGAGAATTGGCCAGCACGGTCTTGTCCTTTAGACGCTGCTTGGCACGAGCGTAGAGGTCCTTCTGTATCGTCTCCAGCAACGCCGTGAACTTTTCTTTCACTTCTGCTTGCGGGACCACCTCCTTCGTTCCCGTGTCGCGGCGCTTCATCACAATGTTGCCGCTAGCCACGTCGCGCGGGCCCAACTCAAATACCACCGGCACTCCGCGACGCTCCCAATGAAAGAACTTCGCACCGGGTGTCAGCCCCTCTCGCGTGTCGATGTGCGCTCCCAGATCTTTTGCCAGCTTCGCGGCCCGCTCCATCACTTGGGCGCGTTCCTCATCCTTGCGGAAGATCGGCACCAGGACGCCCTCTTGCGGCGCGACCTTCGGCGGTAGCACCAGCCCTTTATCGTCCGAGTGGGTCATGATCAGCCCGCCGATCAGCCGCGTGCTCACGCCCCAGCTGGTTTGCCAGACGTATTCCAGCTGGCCCTCTTTGCTCTGAAATTGCACGTCGAACGCCTTGCCGAAATTCTGCCCCAGGTTATGGCTCGTGCCCGCTTGCAGCGCCAGGCCATTCTGCATCATGGCCTCGATCGAGTACGACCGGAGAGCGCCGGCAAACTTCTCCGCCTGCGTTTTGGCCCCTTTGATCACCGGCATCGCCATCACGTCTTCCGCCACTTCGGCGTAAACGTCCAGCATGCGTAACGTTTCCTCTACCGCTTCCTCGTGGGACGAATGCGCAGTATGCCCCTCCTGCCACAAGAACTCCGTCGTCCGAAGAAACATTCGTGTACGCAGCTCCCAACGCACCACATTCGCCCACTGATTGATCAGCACCGGCAAATCGCGATAGCTTTTGATCCACTTGGCGAAAAAATGTCCGACGATGGTTTCCGAAGTTGGACGAATGACGTACGGTTCCTCCAACACTTTTCCGCCGGCAATCGTGACAATCGCCAACTCGGGCGCAAAACCTTCCACATGCTCCGCCTCTTTCTTGAGAAAACTCTGCGGAATGAGCAGCGGAAGATAAATGTTCTGGTGGCCGGTGGCCTTGAAGCGGTCGTCGAGCGCACGCTGCAGCACCTCCCAGACAGCGTAGCCGTTCGGCTTGATGACCATGCAGCCTTTCACAATCTCCGCCGGTTCGGCCATGTCGCCCTGCAACACCACGTCCTGATACCACGCAGCAAAGTCTTTCTCACGCGGAGCAATTGGGGATTCTGCCATTGTTCTCTTTTCTTACTGGATTCGCCCGGATCACAATCGCACCCCGAACCGGGCTGAAAAAGCTGTACTTGTCACTTTTTACTTTTATGTACTTTCGCGCGTGTACCCGCAGGCGCTTTACTCTTCAATTTGATCTGGTTGTACTCAATGGCGGCACGGACGAGATTTTTTAGAGCACGCTCATTAATCTTATCGCCCTCGTACAAATCGATCGCTCGCCACGCGTTGCCTCCCAGGCCCGCGTTGAAGAGCTTGTCAGGATCCGGGAGGCTCGCACCGTGGGAAAAGGTCAGCTTCACCTTATCTTTGTGGGCGTTGCCGACCGCGATCATTCCGTCGCGAGACCACACTGGGCTTCCCATCCACTTCCATTCCTCAATGATCTCCGGGTCGGCCTCAAGGATGCTCTTGCGGACGCTGGCGAACGTTTTGCCACGCCAGTCTGTGAGTTTTGTGATCAATTCGTCAATTAATGCAGAGGCAGATTCCACCGGAACGGGTTTCTTCATTTACACCTCCAACTCTCGAACCTAATTTATCTGCGCTCAGCGCAACCTGCAACCTCCGCAACGGGAAGCCTCTTCTGGGCCCCTCCAAATCTCCGCGTTCCTGTGGCGTAGTTGGACACGCCGTTACCCCATTTCGGAGATAATCCTGAGAGTACGGATCGATATAATTGCAAGGAGGCACCATTGGCAAAAGTAATCGTCGGCATGACCATCTCGCTCGACGGGTTTGTAGCCGACCAAAATGGCAACGCAGGTCGCCTCTACCCCGACTTGGCCGCGCTCAAACACACCGCTTACATGAACGACGCTATCGAGCAGACTGGTGCAGTCCTCATGGGGAGAAAGACGTTCGAGATGGCGGACCCCGACTCGTACGTCGGCAACTACGAATTCCAAGTGCCGATCTTCGTGCTGACCCACCACCCGCCGAGCGTTGCGCCGAAACAAGACCAGCAGCTGACCTTCACCTTCGTAACCGACGGTGTCGAATCAGCGGTCGCCCAAGCCAAAGCTGCCGCCCGCGATAAGGCAGTTCAGATGGTCGGCGGCGTCAGCATCGCCCAACAGCTCTTCGAGGCGGGACTCGTCGACGAGTTTCATATTGATATCATGCCGGTATTTTTAGGCGCCGGTCTCCGGGCGTTTGAAAGCACCAGCCTCGAGCGCGCCCGGCTCGAGAAAATCAAGCTCGACAAAATCAACGTGCAGGAAGTCGGCGCCAGAACCAGCCTCAGATTCCGCGTGAATCGTTGACCGTTTGCGCTGACTTCAAGCAATGGCCAGCCGCTCAGTTTGCCGAACAAGAACCACCAACTACTGCGGGAGGATCACTTGATGGAGAAGACCGATCAAAGCTACGGCAAAATCAATCCCAAGGCACCCGCGGCGCTCTCTCGTTTTGCTTTCCTGATTGGCAAATGGTGGTTCCATGCGAAATTTCACTCGGCCAGTGGCGAATCGCAAGAGTTCGAGGGGACTTGGGAGGGCCGCTACATCCTCGACGGCTATGCCATTGCAGACGAATACCGCATGACGAACTCGTCCGGAGAGGTGCTTGTTCTCGGCACGAACTTCCGTGTCTATGACGCCGCCAAGCAACTCTGGAATATCAAATGGCTAAATGCTCTAGATGGCACGTGGGTTGATCTTACATCGCAAGAGTTCGGAGGCGCCCACTTCGATGATCACTCCGTCAGTTACATCTTCAAAGATCCAGCGGCAGCTTGGCCCTACACGCGCGCGACCTATACAAGCATCTCTCCCGTGAACTTCACATGGCGTGGAGAAAAATCCGACAACAGAAACACATGGAGTGAGTTCATGATCATTGACTGTCATAGGACCGCACGCTAAATCGCTACCCCGATCTCTTCCAAATCAGTCGTCGAACCACATGGCCTTTCCACATCCAAAGCCCCGAAAGGATCAGTACCGGAAGAAAACCATACCTGACACTGGTGGCGTAGTTGTGAGTATCCGAAGGCGAATCATAAATGTAACCGAGTATCGGAATGCCACAGACGATGTGAATCCAGCGAAATATCGACCGTTTGGTGGCTTCTTTCATCATTGCTGCGATCCTCCTCGATTCACGATTTTTGCGCCGCCTGCGGCGGCCAGTTGGGCGTTTCAACCCCGAACTGCTTTGAATATTCGGCGACCAATCGCTGCCAGCCCGCGAACTTCATGGCATCGACGCCGGCGATGGATCCAATCGGCTGACCGGCGAGCAACCGATCTAGCACGTCAAAAGAAATGTGCCAGCCGGCCGCGCCCCACGAGATGAAGCGGCGGTCGATCTTGTGCCAAAGCGTCAGGCGCGTGCCGCCGCCAGCGGCCTCAAGTTCCCAACGCATATCCCCGTACTCAAGCGCCTTGGGAGCTTCGACTCGCGTAACTTTTGTTTCGATCGGCGTGGGTCTTCCCACCCAGGTAAGCTTCACCGTTCCAACCGCACCCAGGCTTCCATCGGTCACAAACGGAGCCCACTCGCGCAGCTGCGCCGGGTCGGTTAGTGCCTCCAAGACTTTCTCCGGCAAGTGGCGCAGTTCACGGACGAGAATAAGCGTCCACTTCTCTCCATCTTTTTGTACCCGCGCTCCGCTCGCCGGACCCGGCGTGTACTGCTCGCGATCAAGCATTCTCTTTTCCCTTAGCGTGACCAGCGTGCCAGCTGCGTGATCTGAATCAGGTTGCCGCAGGTATCTTTCAGCATCGCAATGGTCGAACCGGTCACGTCAGTAGGCGGCATCGTGAACTCGGCCCCGCGCGCCTTGATCCGCTCGTAGTCGCCCTTGATGTCGTCGGTAAAGAACATGGCCGCGGGTTGGCTCTGTTGAAACATCGCCTGCTGATACGCTTTGGCCGCGGGATTGTTATTCAGCGCCAGTTGCAACTCCGTGCCATCCGGCTCCTCGGGCGATGCCACGGTCAGCCAGCGATATGGGCCCTGACTGAAATCGGTCTTCTTGGCAAAGCCCAGTACCTCCGTATAGAAGCGCAGGGCGGTGTCTTGGTTGTCGACGTATACGCTGGTCACTTTAATTTTCATTTCGTTTCTCCTTAGTCACGTCGCGGTTTGGGCCGCGTCGCCTTCTCCTTAGTCTTCCGTTTCTTTAGTGTTGACTGAGCCGGTCTAGTTTGCCCCATGCGATCGCGATTCATCCGATCAAGGTGGCGTTCGAGAGCATCCACATGAGCCGACCAGAACCGGCGGAACTGCGCCAGCCAAGTATCCATCTCTCGCAGTGGTTCTGGCTTCAGCCGGTAGAGACGCCGCTGTGCGTCCACCGTGGATTCAACGAAGCCGGCGTCGCGCAGCACGCGCAGGTGCTTTGACACAGCCGGCTGCGACATACCAAGCTGGCGCTCGATCTCTCCCACCGACTGCGGGGACGAGACCAGCAGGCTCAATATCGCCCGCCGGTTCGGCTCCGCAATGATTTCAAATACAGATTCCACGTTCTTTATATACCCCATACTTTATATACGTGTCAAGGCATATTAAAAACAAATGGGGATTATCCGCCGGGTGACCCACTCATCGCAAGAATCAGGAACTGCTGGTGGAGTGCACCCCGAAACTGAGACAAGGAAAATGGGGACAGTTCTCGAGGAGAACGCATGTCACAACCGAAGCAGGCTGAGTACGCAATGGAGTTGAAGTTGGCGGCGGTACGCCGGGTGCGAGCGGGAGAAAGCATCAGGGCGGTTGCGGAGGAGTTGGGGATTCGGCGTAAGCGGCTGTATGTGTGGAAAGACCGGTACGCAGAGCTGGGTGAGGCCGGGCTGCAGCGGCGTCGTGGGGGCAGGCCGCGGAAGGAAGCATCGGACCGCGAGCTAGGCGGGGAAACGAAGGCCGGGCGCGGGGAGTTGCTAGCGGCGCGGAAGCGGATTGCGGAGTTGGAACGCAAAGTGGGGCAGCAGGAACTGGAACTGGATTTTTTCGGCGAAGCCTTGCGGCGCATCGCGGTGGGCGGGAAGCGATCTGCAGGTTGATCGCGGAACGGGCCGGGCAAGGCGGCCTCACAGTGGAACGAATGTGCGAACTGAGCGGGATCAGCCGGGCCAGATTCTACCGCCAATGGCAGGCGTCGGTGCCGCGACAGGCGGACACGGCGTTGCGCGATGCGGTGCAGCAGGTGGCCGTCGAGAAGCGCTTCTACGGTTATCGGCGAGTGCAGCGAGAGTTGCGGCAACGCGGGTTCTGGGTGAATGCCAAGCGCGTGCTGCGCTTGATGCGCGAGGACAATCTGTTGTACCTGCGAACCCGGCGTTTTGTGCCGGCGACGACCGACTTGCGGCATGGCTGGCGGGTGTGGCCGAACCTGGCACGCGGTTTGGTCACGCGCAAGCTTAATGAACTCTGGGTTGCGGACATCACCTATGTGCGGCTGCAGGAGGAGTTTGTCTATGTCGCGGTGGTCCTGGACGCACATTCCCGACGGGTGATCGGTTGGGCAGTGGCGGGTCATCTGGGCGCGAGTCTGGCGGTGGAAGCTTTGCGCATGGCTCTGGCCGAACGACGACCCGCGCCGGGCTTGATTCATCACTCCGATCGCGGCATCCAGTACGCTTGCGCCGACTACCTCACACTGCTGGCCGACCATAGCGTGCAGCCGAGCATGAGCCGGGTGGGCAATCCCTATGACAACGCCAAGGCTGAGTCTTTCATGAAGACACTGAAAGAAGAGCAAGTGCGCGGCCAGCAGTGGCGCGATCTGAGCGCGCTGCGCGCCGACCTGGCGAGGTTTCTGCAGATCACCTACAACCACCAGCGGCTGCATTCCGCACTGGACTATCAAACCCCAGCCGCTTTCGAACAGCAGTGTCCTGCCTAGAACTCCGGTTTCTACATCGCTGCGTGGGGCGAGGGAGCTAACCACCCCCTCGCCCCACACCCCACTCCCCGGTTACAATTTTTTCGAGTAAATAACTGTCCCCAGTTTCCTTGTCTCACGCGAGGGGTGCAGTTCACCCGTTTGTCCCCGGGTTTCTCTATCGGCCTCGAGATTATGTGTCCATCCGTTCGACCCATTGCGCGCGCCATGCAGGAGCCACGAATGGATCCGCAAAGTACTGTGTTTCCCGCGCAACCTTGTCGTCCCTGAACTCCATGATGCTCACGGTGTAGGAGGGCTTGCCGTCGTATGTCAGGATGAATTCGGTGACCCATAGATCACCGCTGCCAATGATTCGCTGGATGGCAAACCGCTTTTTGCTCGGCTGACTGGCGCGTTGGTTCTGTATGTTGCTTCGACCGCGGGTTCGCTCGCCGGACTGCGGGTATTCCAGCACCGCGTCCTCGTGATAGATGCGGTGCTCGGTTTCAAAATCGTTGGCATCGGACGCCGCCCAATGCTGGTCCAGTGCCGCACGGATCTCTTGATCTCGGATACCAGAATACTGCTCCTTCTTGGGTGGATGGTTCATCTTGAGCCTTCGATTTGACAAGAAGCTAAGCTTTAGCGGAATCGGAGCGTACGTCTCGTCGAGTCGCGCTTGTTTCGTCGATCACTTCAGAGTCTACACCGCGTCGCCTAACTCTTTTTGCGGGGTGCCACACTCATTCGCGTTCTTTGCGACCTAAGGCGGAGGAGTCCGTGGAATCCCATCCCTTCGCAAAGAACGCGAAGGGATCGGGCACCCATTTTCGTGGTGGTACATACCGTCAAGAACATAAGGGCGGGCTCCCCTCCGATCCGGCAACTCTTGCTAACTTTCAGCGGCTTTGTGCATCCAACCGGATGTTGTCCCAACACTAAATTGTTCGAGGAGCTGCTTCGTGAAGACACGTCTGGTGAAAGTGTTTTTGTTATGGCTTTTGGTGAGCACGCCCATGTTTGCCCAGGAGATCGGGGAGGGGCTGTGGGGCGGATACGAGGGAGAGTGGGAGCACGTTTCCAGCCAGTTGGTGGCACTGGCTGAGGCAACACCGGCGGCCAACTTCGCATGGCGTCCCGCGCCAGGAGTGCGTTCCACCAGCGAAGTGTACATGCATCTGGTGATCGCGAATTACTATATGCTCGACCTCGCCGGCCAGAAGGCGCCTGCGGGCGTCAATCGAGATATGGGCAAAAAGATCACGTCCAAGGCCGAAGTGACCGAGTGGCTCAAGCGTTCGCTGGATGCCGTGAAGAAGGCACATTCGGCTGCCACACCCGACGACTTGGCGCGTAAAGTCAACGCCAGCGGCGCGGACACGACGGTTGGGAATGTGTACCTGCGCATGATCGTTCATAACAACGAGCACATGGGCCAACTGGTCGCGTACGCTCGCATGACGGGCGTGGTGCCGCCCTGGTCGAAGTAAGACGGGACATCAGGCAGGAACTGTGCTGGCTCGATCTACTCCGATGGTTCAATGTTCACGGCATGGATGCCGTCAAAGTTGACGAAGAAACAGGACACAGTGAGTTCAGGGAAATTCGCTTTCACCAGTTCTGCTGCACGCTCTAACTCTTGTTGGTGATGCTGCGCTTCCCTGCTCTGGTCTCCGTCGAAAGCGGCCAGGCCGCCGTAGGTGGCGCAGTCGGAGTGGCTCATTAGAAACATGCGCTGGGTGCGGTGCAGGCGGATCGACATGCGTATCTGTTCGAGGATGAAGTCGCGCTCGAAGTCATTGCGCGGCGAGGCGAGGGTTTTCGCCCCGCCCGCTACCACGATCATGTCAGGCCGTGCGATGCCCTGGCGCTGGAGAAACTTGTGGACCGCGAGGCGGATGCGCTGATCGAAACAGCAGAGCACGGCAGCCTCGGCTTGGTAAGACTCTGGCGGCGAATCGAAGTGAAAGACTTTATCCATAGTGCAAGCTATCAGCTTTCAGCCCTCAGGCCAACAGGGAGTGCCCTATGTCTCGCCGGGTTTGCGAGACATGGGATCTGTCCAACATCCAGAGCCAACCCGCTGAGCTATGCTCCGCGCCTAGCCTTCAAGTCCACTAACAGCTGTTCGATTTTATCTTCTTTTTCGAGGGCGGCGAGACGGCCTTCGATGTTTTCAGCAGCGAGTTCGGATTTGGCCTGGCTCAGGGCCTCGCTATGCTCAACTTTTCGCTTCATGCGGTCGAAGGCAGCGCCGTTGCCATTGCCACCAGCCATTTTGGCGTCGCTGGCTTTGCCGACAGCGCGGGCACGGCGATGTTGCGCGATCAGCAGATCAGCCTTGGCCTGAGCTTCAGTAAGTTTCTGGTCGAGCTGACGCAAGGCGGTCTTCAGATTCTCGACTTGAGCTTTCTGATCGACCACCTGTTGCGCGAAGCCTTCGGTCAGTTCGCGATAGCTTTCGGTACGTTCGAGCGCGACGCGGGCCAGGTCGTCGTGCTTCTTGTCGACGGCGAGTTCGGCCTTGCGCATCCATTCGGCGACTTTGTCTTCGTTCTCTTTACGCTTCTTTTCGAGCAGATGCTGATCAGCGATGGCGATGGCCACCTGCGTCTTAACCTGCAAGAGTTGATTATGCATATCGATGATGACTTGCTTGATCATCTTTTCCGGGTGCTCGGCCTTGTCGATCAAGTCGTTGAGATTGGCCCGGACCAGGGTGGAAACGCGCTCTAGTAATGCCATAGTGAACTCCTTTTAGCTCTTGGCTATTGGCTGTTGGCTTTTAGGGTTTGGTTGCATGCAGTTTCTTCGGTTGCGGATGGCTACTCCCACGGCCACGCCGATGCTGACTCCCAGCGCGAGCCAAACGCCCATGTAGTGAGTCGCGCTGCCCATGGCGGCGCCGATGCCCGCTCCGATTGCGACTGCGAAAGGGATACCGCGTGATGTATTTTCCATATTGTGCCTCGTTTGCGGGCGAAATGTCCGCGACTACTTACTTTGCCGGCGGCAGCGCTTCTGGCGGCGTCGCTTTGTCACCGATCATGCGCACTTTCGAAAGTAAATCAGTCATGCTCATGCCCGAGAGCGTCTCGAACAGCGCAGGTACTTGTGCTGCCATCTTCGTGATGTCGCCAGTGATCTTGCTCATGCCCGCGGAATCGCCGTTGCCGGTTGAAACCACGGTGATCTTGTCGACGTTGGCGAGTGGCGCGGCCAGTGCGCGAACCATTTCCGGCAAGCTGGTAAACAGCTTGTCGATGACCGCAGCCTGGTTGTACTCCTGATAAGCCTCAGCCTTGACATTCATGGCCTTGGCTTCAGACTCACCTTTCTTGAAAATGATTTCGGCTTCAGCCTCGCCCTGGGCGCGGATCGCGGAAGCATGGCCTTCGGCTTCGGCGATGAGACGCTGCTTTTCGGCGGCAGCGATGGTTTCGATGCGTTGACGCTCGATCTCAGCGCCCTTCAGAACAGTCGCGATCAACTCTTTCTCACGACGGTTGATTTCGGCTTCCTGCACTTTGACTTGTTGCTCTTTCTCGATTTGCTGCACCTTCACCTGCTCGGCAATGACTTGCTGCTGCATGATGTTGGTCTGAACTTCGTAGGCTTTGTCGGCCTGGGCTTGCTGGCGTTTGGTGACTTCGAGGAACTGCGCCTTCTTGACTTCAAGGTCCCGCTGCGATTCCGCCTGCTTAGCCAGAGACAGAGTTTCGGCCAGCACGCGTTCCTGATCGGCCTGTGCCTTGGCCACGGCGGATTCACGAGTGGCGAGCGCACGCTTGATGGCGGTGTCGCGATCGGCTTCGGCGGCGGCAACGTCAGCGTCACGCTTGATGCGAGCGACGTCGGGACGTCCCATGTTGGTGATGTATTCGTTCTTGTCGCGAACTTCTTTGATGGTGAAGGAGATCACCTCCAACCCCATCTTAGAAATATCGTCAGCGCAGGTGGAGCGCATGCGGTCGGAAACCATTTCTGGCTGCTTGACGATTTCCTCCACGGTGAGCTGGCCGATAATGCCGCGCAAATGGCCTTCCATGACCAGGCGGATTAGGCCTTCGCGTTCCTGCGGAGTTTTAGTCAGGAATTGTTCGGACGCGGTCAGGATGGATTCAGTATCAGACTTGACTTTGATTTGCGCGACGGCTTCGACAGTCACGGCGACGCCTTGTTTGGTGTAAAGGTCCTGCTGCGGAGCTACGTCGAAGGACATCAACTCAAGCGAGAGCCCGCGACAGTTTTCAACCATGGGGAAGATGACTGTGCCGTGGCCTTTAACCACGCGAGTACCGCGAAAACCGTAAACGACGAGCGCTTCATGCGGGCCCGCTTTGCGATAAAGTCTCGCTAGCATGCTCGTGAGGAAAATCAGCACGAGCACCATCAGGCCGATGATGATCCAGATTTCTACCCATCCCAAACCGAACATATTGCCTCCTGTTCTTTCTTAAAATCTTTTAACCACAGAGGGCACAGAGGATCACAGAGGGTTTACCCCCCGAGAAACTTCTTGCCGTCGATTTTGCGTGATCATGTCCAGGTCACGGATGATTCGTTCCGGCTGGCTGTGACCGAGAAATACTTCGCCATGTGGTGTCTTGATGTGTACGACTTGGTTACTCCAGACGTAGGCCCGGGTCGCCCCGATTCCGCGAATGCCATAACCGCGCAAGATGTTCCAGGGTTCTATGGCGTAGCTGGCGATTTGCGACGCGGGAATGGAGCGCAGCCGATAGCCGAGGGCGCGAATCTCCACACCGGCAGGGCCGAAGTAGTAGCGGAAACCCGTGCCGGCGAAGATCGCGATCACCAAGAACAGCAGACACATCAAGGCGAGGGTGATACGGGCGATTCCCTGAGGAGCAGTGGACAGTATCCAAAACTGAACAAATACCGGCAAAAGAAGAATGACGGCGAACAATGGGGAGGCGTGAGTCTCCTGCGCGAGCCAGGGTGCCGCGGCTAACGGCTGTCCACGGTGAGAATGCAAGTAGACTGCGACCAGTGCCAAGACAGCGAGTGGGACAAACATCAGTTTGAGGCTGAGTGTGGGAGACGATCCGTGAAGGTTGTATTCGATGACGAGATTGTTGCCGTAGAACACACAGCCTATGACGAAATAGCAGAAGACGAGCGTTACCCAAGATGCAGCCCCGGACATAGTTTGTGAAGGCATGACCAGCAGTATGGAGGTAAAGACGGTTAGAAGAAACGCGGTAATGCCGAGCACAAACCACATGGAGACATCGCGTGTCATCCAGCCATTGGCGTGGCCGTTGATGTCGAAATGGGTGGCCATGCGCAGAGGAAGTTGGTCCCAGACCTGCCAATAGCGCAGAGCGATCAGTGGCAGGGCCAGCCATGCGACCCAGGTGAAGAATTGGAAGGCGCGGCGGTTCATGAGTTCGATCGCTCCTTGATACTGGGTGGTTGCGAGTCGGAGTACGGCTCGTCTTTCGTCATCTGTTCCCAAGTGCGGACGTAAGCAATACCGCGTTCGTAGCGAGTGACCACGATCTCGACTCCCTTGGCGATGGCGCTGCCATCTTCGGTGCGGGCTCCGCAGGTGTGGCGAGTTCCGGCTTGCGCGTAAATGATCTCTCCAGTGCCACCTTCGCGGATGGGCATGGAAGTCTCACCCAAAACGCCGGTCATCACGTAATCCTCGGGATTGAGGTTTTCTTCCTCCGACATCAGCACATGACCGAGAAACAGGTAAATGACTCCGCCGCCGAAAAGACCGCCGAGGATGGAAACACCCAGACCCAACATCAGCCCCAAGGCAGAAAAACGAGTGAGCAGGTAGCCGACGCCACCGAACCATGCAAGAAAAGCGGCGAGCGTGACAGGATTAAAGAAAGCGCCAGCGTGTCCGGCACTGGGGTGCGCGCCGGAGTGGCCGTGAGCTCCGAAGGAGTGCGGCAGGTGCCAGTGCAGGCCGCCAGCCAGGAACGAGATCAGACTGAAGGCGAAACCTAGCGAGAAACAGAGCAGATAGAAATTGGCCCAAGTCATTGCGCGCACCTTTCTCCCGCAGTGCGAGATCCCGTCGTGTGGGTACGAGTGGCTCCCGGCTTGAGAGCTTCGAGTAAACGTTCAGCTAAGCCAGGAGTGTCGAGAATCGCGCCCAGGAGAATGAAGCAGCAGCGGGTATCGGGATCGCGAGCGACTTTGATAAGCACGGCAGAAACTTCAGGGTCGCTGGCAAACCGCTCAGAGCCTTGCAATAGCCAGACGTCGAGCTTCCCTTCCGTGGTGCGCAGGTCGGAGGTGAGATCGGTGTGGTAGCCCTCGGGGTCGTCCACCAGGAAGCCGGGATGAATCTTGAAAAACTTTGCCAGCAAGGCGCGAGTAGATTGCGTCAGATGCGGCCGGGTTCCACCTTCGATTTGCGAGATGTAGGACTGGCTGATGGCTTTGCCGGTTTCTTTGCGGACGGCGCGTACCAGTTCCTGTTGGGTCATGGGACGGTCGAGATCGCGCAGCGAGCCTTCGACTTCGCGGAGGTAGCGGATTTTGTCGCCGAGAGTCATATTGCAATCAGCAATGTTTATATAGCATATTGTTATTTGCGTCAAGAACAGGATGTACTGCATTGGCAATGAGTTGCGCGGTATTTATTGTGGCTTGACGGCGCGGCTGAAGCCGCGCGCCCTTCAAAGCATGGCTACTTAGCCTCGAACAACGGGTCGAAATCAGAACTGAGGTGCGGAAAGGACTTCATAGTGCTGGACTAGGGGACCGCGCTCGATCAGGAACTTGTCGTCTTCAGCATAGAAAACTGCTTTCTCGGGATCGGGGCCGGCGAAGGCTTTGATTGCGCCCATTGAGTCCCAGAGCGAGATCAGAGTGAACTCGCATTTGCCATCGGTGGTGCGGCGTAGAGTCCAGACGCCGCGATTGCCGGGGATGGCGGCGTATTCTTTCAGGCCGGTTTCTTGCAGGTACGCGAAGTAAGTATCTTTATCGGATTCGCGGGTGCCGCCTCGCCATATGCGCGCGATCATGCTTGGTCCTCAGTGAAATAGATGTCCTACAACCCGGCTTCGATGCGGGAACGCGGGTCTAGATAGTCGCGGAGGGCGTCGCCGATGAAGTTGAAGGAGAGCACGGCTAGCATTACGGACGCGGCGGGAAATAAGACGAGATGAGGTGCGTCGAACAGGTGCGCGCGGCCATCGTTCAGCATGGTTCCCCAACTGGCGGTGGGTGGAGGAACACCTAGGCCGAGAAAGCTCATGGTGGCTTCGGCGAGGATGGCGCCGGCCATGCCGATTGCGGCTTGCACGACGACAGGCTGAATGATGTTGGGAAGAATGTGACGTGTGATGATGCGGAGGTCGCTGGCACCGAGGGCGCGGGCGGCTTCGACGTATTCTTTTTCGCGAGCGGCCAAGACCTGGGCACGTACGAGGCGGGCGTATCCGACCCAGCCTCCGAGCGAGAGCGCGAGCACTAGATTGAAAATGCCGGGGCCGCGGAAGGCTACGAAGGCGATGGCTAGGAGAATGCCGGGGAATGAGAGAAAGGCGTTCATGACGACGATGTTGATGAAACGGTCGAGGCGTCCGCCGTAGTATCCGGCGAGCGAACCGATTATCAGGCCGAGACTGAGCGAAGCGGCGACTACCGAACTGCCTACCAGCATGGAAATGCGGGAGCCGTAGATTAGGCGAGAGAGGATGTCGCGGCCGAGCTCGTCGGTGCCGGCCCAGTGTGCGGCGGAGGGTGGCGAGAGGCGAGCGGGGAGGTCGATTTGGGCTGGGTCTTGGGGTGAGATCCACGGGGCGAAGATGGCTAGGATGATGAAGATTATGACTAACACGGCGCCGGTAGTCGCTAGGGCGTTGTGGCGGGCGGCGCGTTGGAGCGAGATGGCGGTGGCGGACATGATCAAAATCTTAACCGCAAAGTGCGCAAAGGAGTGATTTCGCGAAGGACGCGAAGAGAACCGAAAGTCAAAACCTTAAACGCAGAGTACACAGAGAAGTGTGTGCAGAGGACGCAGAGAGAACACACCTCTTCTTATGCATTAGGCACCAAAAGGGGTGTCTGTCGGAACTCGCCGTACTATTGCGTCCGTGGAATCCCACCCTTGCGCAAAGTGCGGGCAAGGATGGGACACCCGTCGTCTTTTTTGGTGGCGACAACAATCGCACTTTGGTAGCGACGGTCATTGCCTAATCCTCGGATTGACAACGGTGTACAGCAAATCAGTCATTAGATTGACGGCTACGTAGGTCAGGCCGATGGCTAAAATGCAGCCTTGAACCAGGTAATAATCACGGTTGCCGATGGCTTGGATGGTTAAGCGGCCGATGCCGGGCCAGGAAAAGATGGTTTCAGTGACGATGGCTCCGGCTAGTAGTGCACCGAATTGCAGGCCCAGAACCGTGATCACGGGAATCATGGCGTTTCTTAGTGCGTGGTGATAGACCACCGTGCGTTCGGGTAGGCCTTTGGCGCGGGCGGTGCGGATGTAGTCCTGGCCTAGTTCTTCCAGCATTGAGGTGCGCACCATGCGGGTGAGGATTGCAGCTAATGCTCCGCCCATGGTGATGGCCGGAAGGATCAGGTGAGCGAAGGATCCGGAACCGGAGACGGGCAGCCATCCCAGCTTGATGGAGAACAGCAAAATAAGGATGGGACCGAGGGCGAAGTTCGGGAACGATAGTCCGAACAGGCTGACGACGCTTAGCAGACGGTCGTCCCAGTGATTGCGGCGGCGGGCGGAGCGCACACCGGCGGGAATCGAGAGCACGATCGCTACAAGCAAAGCGGCCAGGGTCAATTGCAAGGTGTAGGGATATCGCTGAGCGATGAGCTTGGTTACGCCCTGATTGAAACGAAATGAAGGGCCGAGATCGCCGTGCAGGACGCCGCTCCAGTAATGGAGATACTGCTGGCCGAGCGGGACATCGAGTCCGTAGAGGTGACGGGCGGCCTGGACATCGGCTGCGGGCGCGCCTTCGCCGAGCATTTGGAGAATGGGATCGCCGGGGACGAGGTGGATCAAGAGAAAGACGAGTGAGACCACGAGCCAGACGACCGGCAAGGTGTAGAGCGCGCGGAGGGCTAGGTAGCGGAGCATTTAATCAGTCGTTGGTCGTTCGTCGTTGTGGACGATCCCTTGGGGGCTGTATTCGTCGTTCTAGTCTCCCGCCTGCACTATCGGTGCAGGCAGTTTTTCGATCTTTACTTTGGCGATGCGATGGCCTTCCATTTCTTCGACGGAGAAGCGATGGCCCTCGTAGTCGAAAGCGTCGCCGACTCTGGGAATTTTCTGCAAGCGGGCGAGCACAAAACCGGCCAGAGTTTCGAATCCGGCGTCGCGCGGCAGGACCAGTTCGTATTGCGACTCGAGATCACGAATGCCCGCCGAGGCTTCCACTAGCAGTTTGACGTCCTCGGCAAGGACGGAGGGTACGGGCGGGGCCATGTCGAACTCGTCCTCGATTTCGCCAACCAACTGTTCCAGAATATCTTCGACGGTGATGACGCCGGCGGTGGAACCGAACTCGTCGACCACGACCGCGAGGTGACGCTTGCGGTCCTTGAACTCCTCGAGCAACTCGGTGAGGACCTTGGTTTCGGGGACGACGAGGACGTCGCGCATGATTTGGCTAACCTTCATGTTGGAGATGCGCACCGAGATGGGCTGGGCGGGATTGGCGGTAAGCCGTAGCCGGCTCCAGCGCATGAGGTCTTTGGCGTAGAGCACACCGATGATGTGTTCGGGGCCGCTCTGGCGGTCGTAGATGGGGACGCGGGAATGCTGTTCTTCTACGACTCGAGACAAGGCCTCATCCAGAGTGAGATCGCCGGGCAAGGAAAAAATGTCGGGACGCGGAACCATGACTTCGCGGACGGTGATGCTCTCAAGCTCGAGCGCGCGATGGATCATTTCTTCCTGAGAGGGCGGAATCTGTCCGAATTGGCGGCTGGCGGTGACGATGAGTTTGAGCTCGTCCGGCGAGTGAACTGGGCCCTGGCGGATTTTGCGGGATCCGAAGACGCGAAGAACGTAGCCCGCCACCTTGCTCATGGAATAGATAAACGGACGAGTGAGGGTGAGGAAAACTTCCATGGGGGCGGCGACTGCAAGAGCGACCTGCTCTCCGCGTTCTAAGGCCAGGGACTTTGGGACCAGTTCGCCGAGGATTACGTGCAGGCAGGTGATCAGGCTGAAGGCGACGACCAGGGCGATGCCGTGGGCATAAACCGCGGCATGGGGAACCTCTTTTATAAAACGAATGTTCTCGACGATGCGGGCAACCATGGGTTCACCGATCCAGCCGAGGGTCAGGCTGACGATGGTGATGCCGAGTTGAACGCCGTTGACGACTTCGTCGAGGTTGCGGTGCAGCTTTTGGACGATGCGGGCGCCGACGCGGCGGGATTCTATGAGTTGCTGGATGCGGGTTTCGCGGACGCTCACCAGGGCAAACTCAGCGGCTGCGAAGAACGCATTGGCTGCGACCAGCAGCAGGATCAGAAACACCTGCAGCAGTACGTAGGCAAGCATAGATTGGGTAATTCTAACATTCCAAAGGGAGTAGTGCATTTTTATGAAAAACAATTGGCTGTAGAATGGAGGTATGCGATGGGAAGTGGGTCATCTCTGAATCTGTCCTATTTGCGTCCTGGAGTCGTGGTCAGAATTTCTGCTTCCATTTCTAGTATTCCTCGGTCTAACGGGGTGAGCAGGTTACCAGGCACTGGCACGGTGTCATCCAAAAGTCTTTTCAGATAAATAGGGGAACAAAACCGGGGCTGGGCCCGTAATAACCAGTAGTGAGCGCTAGAGAGCGCCAGGAGGCGGATGTGAACGGCAATGGTCACAACAAGAAGAAGCGCCGCAAACGAATCATCATTATCAGCAGCGTAGTAGTGGTGGTGCTGTTGTTCGTGGGCGGACTGGCGGCGTTCAGCCGGGGCGGCACCAAGATTGATCCCTCCAAGCTGGCGAAGGTGGAAAAGGGCGATCTGGCGAAGAGCGTGGTGGCAACGGGCAAAGTAACTCCTATCCTGAAGGTCGAAGTGAAATCGAAAGCCAGCGGTATTGTGAAGAACCTTTTGGTGGATTATGGGGACACGGTGAAAAAAGGTCAGTTGCTGGCACAGCTCGACAAGGTGGAAATTGAGGCGCAGGTGGACCAGTCGCGGGCGGCGCTGCAAGCGGCCGAGGCCAATCTCTCCAGCTCGCAGGCGGATTACGAACGGGCGAAAGTGGATGCCGAAGGGCCAGATGTGCCGTTGCTGAAGCGGCAGTACGACCGCAACATTGAGATGGCGAAAGATGGTGTGGTTTCGGCGCAGGCGCTGGATGATGCCGACCGAAACTACAAGATGGCGCTGAATAAGCAGAACGTGTCCAAGGCGCAAGTAACGGTGCTAAAGGCGAAGATCGCGCAGGCGCAAGCGGAAGTGGCGCAGGATCAGGCGAATCTGAAACAACTGGAAGAGCAACTCAGCTACACCGACATCATTTCCCCGCTGGATGGAGTGGTGCTGTCACGTGATGTCCAAATGGGCGATGCGGTTAGTTCGATCCTGGTGTTGGGATCGGGCGCGACGCTAGTTATGACGCTCGGGGATACCAGCGAAGTTTACGTGAAGGGAAAAGTGGACGAGAGCGACATTGGCAAGGTGTATTTGGGCCAGCCGGCGCGAATCAAAGTGGAGTCGTTTAAGGACAAGACCTTCTACGGCAAGGTAACCAAGATTTCGCCGATGGGAGTGGAGAAGGACAACGTGACCACGTTTGAGGTGCGCGTGTCGATCAACAACCCGGGCGGCGAGTTGAAGGCGGAGATGACTGCGAATGCCGAGATCATTCTTGAAGAGCATAAGAATGTGCTGCAGATTCCGGAAGGCGCGATCCTGTATGACAAGGACAAGAAAGCGTCGGTTGAGATACCTGATTCGAAGGCGAAGGATGGAAAGAAGAAACTGGCAGTCAATATCGGCATCTCCAACGGGGCCAAGACCGAGCTGCTCAGCGGCTTGAAGGAAGGCGATCAGGTGGTGTTGCAGTAAGCGGCTTATGATCCAGGCTGGATAGAGCGAAGGCACGGATGGGAATCCGTGCCTTTGGTTTTTCGGGGCGGTTCCGCCCAGTTCAAAGGCTTTACCACAGAGAGCACGGGGGACACAGAGGAGCACCGAGATTTGCTACTCACAATCGAGCGTCTGGTGCGTCTATTGCAGCGGTGACAGTCAGGAGGATGGACATGAAGAAAGCTCTTCGTTTGGGCACATTGATGATCAGTGCGGCGGCGATGGCCGGGGCGGCAAGCGCCTCGGTTCAAGGATCCTTTGAACGCACGTACCAGGTCAGCGGAGCGGTGGATTTGCAGGTGCTGACGCGGTCGGGGGACGTCACGGTGCGTAGTGGACCGGCGGGCTCGGTGACGGTGCGCGGCAAGATTCACGTGGGCGACCGCTGGTTCAGCGGAGGGCGACAGTCGGAGGTGAGCGACATCGAGAAGAACCCGCCCATCCAGCAGAGCGGGAACAGCATTCATATTGATTACGTGAATGCCCACGACATTTCGGTGGATTACGAGATCACAGCGCCCGCGGATACCACGGTGACTACGCACAGTGGTTCCGGGGACCAGCGAATGGTGGGGTTGCGCAGCAATTTGAAGCTGGAGAGCGGTTCGGGAGACATGCGGCTGGAGGACATAATTGGGGACATCCAGTCGCACACCGGTTCAGGGAATGTGGAGGCAAGAGAGATTTCCGGGCCGTTTATGGCGGAGGCTGGAAGCGGTGACATCCGTGCGGATGAGAAGGGCAAAGGAGATGTGCGGGTACACACCGGCTCAGGCAACGTTGAGTTGCGCGGGGTGAACGGAATGCTGGACGCGCATTCGGGGAGCGGCGATGTGACGATTCAGGGCGTGAATAGCGGAAGATGGGAGATCAGAACCAGCTCCGGCAACGTGGATCTGGAACTGCCGTCGGGAGCAAACTTTGATCTGGACGCGACTGCCGGATCGGGAAGCGTGACCGTGGATCGTCCGGTGACGATGACGATTCAGGGCGATCTGCGGCGGGCGCAACATGAAATACGCGGCAAGGTTTCAGGTGGGGGTCCGGAACTGCTAGTGCATACCGGGTCGGGAGATGTGAGGATCCATTAAGGGGCGAGAGGCTACGATGAAAACGAAAATGACTGTTGCTTGTAAATTGATCGCCAGCGTTGCGGTTTTGCTGGTCTGTCTGCAAGCGCTGCCGGCAGTGGCATCGGCGGAGGGGTCGTTTCAACGGACGTTGACGGTAACCGGCCCGGCCAATGTCGATTTGAGCACGGGCTCGGGGAGCGTCCACGTACGGACCGGCGGTTCCGGCCAGGTGGAAATCAGCGCCCACATCAAAGTTACAAATTGGCTTGGAGGCGACGGCGAGCGGAAGGTGCAGGAAATTGAGAAGAATCCTCCGATTCAGCAAAGCGGCAACGACATCCGCATTGGACACAGCGACGACTCGGAGTTGTTCCACAATGTTTCGATCAGTTACGAGCTGGTGGTACCGGCGGAAACCCAATTGCGTTCGCATACCGGCTCGGGGAGTCAGACCATCGAGGGGCTGCAACGCGAGGTTGAGATCGAGACGGGATCGGGCGGGCTGAAGATTTCCGACATAGGCAATACGGTGCGGGCGGAGACTGGATCAGGCGACGTCGAGATCCGTGGCGTAAAAGGAAATGTGCGCGTCAAGACTGGGAGCGGATCAATCCATGCTGAGGATATTGGCGGCGGGTTTGACGGACAGACCGGCAGCGGGCATATTGTGCTTGAACAGACGGCTCCTGGAGCAGTACGGGCGGAGACCGGCTCCGGCGGCATGGAATTGCGAGGAGTGAAGGGCTCGCTTGAGGCTACGGCGGGCAGTGGGACGATTACTGCTGAAGGTGATCCGACTGGAGCGTGGATGGTGCACAGTGGCTCGGGCGGAATCCATTTAAAGTTGGGGTCGGGAGCAGCGTTTGATCTGGATGCGCACACGAGTTCGGGATCGATTTCGGTGAGCCAACCCGTCACGGTGCAGGGTACGATGGGGAAAAGGGAGCTGCGCGGCAAGGTGAATGGCGGCGGGGTTCAGGTGGAAGTGGAAACGGGGTCGGGGAATATTGAGATTCAGTGAGGCGTTGTGGGTCGTTCGTCGTGGGTCCTACGGATTAATTAAAGGGTAGCGATTCGACGCTGCACCAACAGAAAGTACATCGCCACCAGAATCAGTAACACTCCGTTCACTCCCAACACAAGGGGCGCGGTAAACATGGGAACAAGCCATCCCGACAGGAGGTTTCCCATCGGCATACCACCGCGGAACGCACAGTTGTAGACGCTCATCACCCTGCCACGCATCTGGTTGGGAGTGATCAACTGGACCAGCGAAGTTACCGTGGCAAATACGGCCATCATGGAAGCGCCCACGATCACCAGCGTGAAATAACTCGCGGGCAACGACTTCGAAAAAGAAAACACGGAAATCCCCGCCCCCAGGCACATTAGTACGAGCAGAGCGAACTTTCCTTTATTGCGCATGTTGCCCAGACTCGCCATCAGCAAAGAGCCGCATATGGAACCAATCCCCATGAATGAAAGCAGGTTGCCATACGTCTCCGGGCCACGATGGAAGATATCCTTTACGAACACCGGAATGTACGTCCGCATGGGCGCAGTTAGAGCAGTCATGCAGAACGCGAGCACGGTAAGTGCTTCCATGGAATTCTGGCTGCGAACGAATTTGATGCCCTGCTTCAGGCTGGTAAACATCGACTCGGTAGTGGGCACCGGCAGGAACCGGGTGGTGATGATGGTAAGCGAGACGATGGGCGCCAGGAAGGAAACTGCATTCAAGCCAAAGCACCATTTCTCACCTAACTTGGCCAAAGCCTGACCAGCGAGCGCCGGGCCGATGGTTACCGCCATGTTGAACTGAATCGAATTCAAGGCAATGGCATTGGGCATATCCTCGCGATCGACCAGGGTGGGAATCAGCGCCGAGTAGGCGGGCCCACCAAAGGCCTGGGCGAGGCCGGAGACGAAGGAGAGACAGAGGATGTGCCACACGTGCACCACCCCGGTTGCAACCAGTATGGTCAAAATGGCGGCGCTGGCCATTTGCATGTACTGAGAGACCAACAGAATTTTCCTGCGCTCGATGCGGTCAGCCACCACGCCACCGATCAGTGAGAAGAGGAAGATAGGAATGCCGCCGAGAAATTGGTCGAGCGCGAGCAAGAAGGGAGAATGGGTGAGGCGATAGATGAGCCATCCCTGGGCCACGATTTGCATCCAGGTGCCGATACTGGAAGTGCAGGCACCGAACCACATCAGGCGGAAATCACGATAGTGAAAGGCTTTGAATATCCTGCGAAGTGTCGAGGTCTTCATTTCTGGGCGCGAAGCGTGTCTAACCTATCTTCTATCTTCGCACGGCGAGGCGTCCGCTGCCTGTTTGGGGAGCGCCCATTACCTAGGTGCCTTGACTCCGGCTGTGCCAGGCGTTACTTTCGCCACACCGGGAGAGTTCTGTCTCCCGTTGCGAGGCAAGCTTGGCGAACCGGCCGATCGTTACCCTGACCAGCGACTTCGGAATCAACGACCACTTTGTGGGCACCATGAAAGGCGTGATCCTGAATATTGCGCCGCAGGCGCAGATTGTGGACATCTGCCACTCGGTGCAGGCCTTTGACGTGCTCGACGGAGCGCTGGCCATCGCGCAATCGTATTCCTACTTCCCTTTGGGGACGATTCACGTAGTGGTGGTAGATCCGGGGGTGGGCACGGCGCGGCGTCCGATTCTGGTATCGAATGAGAAACACTTTTTCGTGGCTCCGGACAACGGAGTGTTGTCGCTGGTATATGCGCGTGAGGAACGGATTCGGGTGCGGCACATCACCGGAGAACATTATTTTATGCAGCCGGTGAGCACGACATTTCATGCGCGCGACATTTTTGCGCCGGTGGCAGGCTGGCTGGCCAAAGGCGTGGACTCGGGAAAGTTTGGCGACGAGATCAAGGATTACGCGCGCTTCAACGCGCCCAAACCTAAAGCGGCGGATGGGACGCTGCGGGGAGTGGTGTTAAAAGTGGATCGTTTTGGCAACCTGGTGACCAACTTCACGCCGCAGGATGTGCCCATGCTGTTTCAGGCGGCGCCTCCGGCGTTCAAGATGGTGGTTGGCAAGGCCGAGATCACGGAGATTCACAACAACTACGCCGAGGGGATGCCCAATGAAGTGTTTGGCATTTTAGGCAGCATGGGGTATCTGGAGATTGCCGCCAACCGGGCGGCGGCGGCACAGTTGATTGGGTCAGGCAAAGGCAGCGAAGTCAGTATTGTGATTGAAGGCGCAGCCGCCGCGGCACGGTAAATGGATGCGCGCCAAGCGCGCGATTAATGCGCCGCAAAGTACGCTCGCTCAGGATGACAATCGCGCTTTGGGGTGAGCGTAGCGGTCCATCTCTCCGGTCCACTTCAAGAATCGCCAAAGTTGTTTGCGCTCCCGCCAGGTAAATTCCCAGAATTCCAGCAGGCCGATCTGGTGCATTTTCACGCCGGTGTAGGTTTCGATTCTCCACAACAGGTAGGGGCTGCGCCAGGGAGTGAGGTGGTGTCCGCGGGTGGCGTTCCACAGGAAGCGGAGCATGTAGCGCATGGGGACATCATAGCAAGTCCAAATCATTCACCACAGCGACGCGGAGACACAGAGAAAACCCACCGCGAGGAAAATCAAGACCATTCACCGCCGAGAACCTCGGGGCATTTACCACAGGTGACACAGAGGTACACGGGAAAACCTGCAACTGGGTGCGTGATTCGGCGGGGTGCCTTAGAATCTGGTAGGCATGGCCGACGATACGTCCCATCGAAAAGCGGAGGACCATTACTATGCGGCGCTTGATCTGGTGGCAGATGGGCAACCGGAGCGGGCGCTGGCGGAGTATGAGAAATGCCTGGCCGCGGACCCGGCATTCGCCGAGGCGCTGCACGGTATAGCACGGGTGCTCGGGGATTTGAACCGGTTAGATGATGCGATTGCGGTGGCCAAGCGGCTGGCGGAACTGGATCCCGAGGACGTACTGGCGCATACCAGTTTGTCGGTGCTGTATCAGAAGAAAGGGATGATCCCGGAGGCGGAAGCGGAAGGCAACAAAGCAAGGGTTTTGGGGTGGAAGCAGCAGTTGAAAAAGGGCTCTTAGCTATTAGCTAAGAGCTAACAGCCAAAAGCCAAGAGCTACGCTTTATAGTTCATACTTCTTCATCAGGTGGCGGAACGAGCGGTAGGAGATTTTCAGCAGGTCGGCGGCGCGGGTCTGGACGCCATTCGATTGCGTCAGCGCAGATTTCAGGAGCGAGACTTCGATATCGGCTACGTATTTTTCCATGTCCATGCCATCGGGCAGGACGGAGCCGCTTGAGATGACGCCCTGGACACCGACTCCGGCGGCGGCGGCGCGGACTTTGGCTCTTTCTACAGGAAGCTCAGCATGCAGTTCTTCTCCGGTTTCGAGGGCGACGGCGCGCTCGATGGTGTTCTCGAGCTGGCGGACGTTGCCGGGCCATTCGTAGGCGGACAAGGCTTCGAGCGAAGAACGGTCCACCCGCACGATGCTCTTCCCTGCTGCCGGAGCGTACTTTTTCAGGAAGTGGTTGACCAGGAGCGGGATGTCTTCGCGGCGCTCGCGCAGCAGAGGAACGGAAATCGGAATGACATTCAGTCGGTAGTAGAGGTCTTCGCGGAAAGTGTTTTCGGCGACGAGTTTGTCGAGATCACGGTTGGTGGCGGCGATGACGCGCACGTCGATGGGGATTTCGCTGGTGCCGCCTACGGGACGCACGACGCGCTCTTGTAACACGCGCAGCAGCTTGACCTGCATGGTCATGGAAGTTTCGCTGATTTCGTCGAGGAAGATGGTTCCCTGGTCGGCGACTTCGAACAAGCCCCGTTTGTTCTGATTGGCTCCGGTGAAAGCGCCTTTGACGTAGCCGAATAGTTCGCTTTCGAGCAGGGTTTCCGGGAAGGCTCCACAATTGATGGAAACGAAAGGCTCGGCGGCGCGGGGTGAGCAGACATGCACGGCGCGGGCGACCAGTTCTTTGCCGGTACCGCTTTCGCCATAGACCAGGACGGTGCTCTGGGTGGAGGCGACGGTACGGATGGTCTGTTTGAGCTTCTCCATGGCGGCGCTGACGCCGACGATGTTATCGAGCGAGTTGCGGGTGTTGGCGTCGCGTTTGAAGGCAAAATTCTGGCGGCTGAGCGCCATCTTTTCGAGAGCGCGGTTGATGGCCAGCTTGATTTCATCCACCAGGCCGGGGGATTTGCGAATGTAGTCGGTGGCGCCGCCGGCTTTTACGGCTTCGACGGCGGCTTCATAGTCGTCGACCGCGGTGATCAGGATGACTGCGGAGTCGGGCGAAACCTGATGAGCGTGGCGGAGAACTTCGATGCCGTCGGTGCGCGGCATCTTGATGTCGGTGATGACGACGTCGTAGAGTGCACCATCGAGTTTTCTTTTGGCTACGTCGCCCGAGTTTACGGTCTCAACTTTGTGGCCGTCGCGGCGCAGGGCGATCTCGAGCATTTCGCAGATGGAGCGCTCGTCATCGCAAACCAGAATGTTACCCACGCGCACCTCCTGCGACGGCAGCGACCGTGGCGGTTTCGAGAAGCGCGGAATGAGTGGCGGTTTTTTGTTGCAGTGATGAGACCGCTTCCGCAAGACGGCGCAATTTCAAGACGAACACGCTGCCCTGGCCGACTTTGGAGCGCGCCCAAACTTTGCCTTCATGGGCCTGGACGATCTGATAAACAATGGCGAGGCCGAGGCCGGTGCCGCCTTCGAACTGGGACTGAAAAGGCTCGAAGATTTTCTCGATCAACTGCGGGCTCATGCCCGGGCCGGTATCGGCGAAGTTGACCTGCCAGTCGTCTCCGGCGGACTCCACGGAGACGGTCAGAGTGCCGTTCTCGCGCATGGCGCGAACGGCATTCTCGCAGAAATTCCAAAAGACCTGCTTGATTTTGTCGCCGTCGGCGAGCGTCCAGGCTTCGACCAGCTGGAACTTTTTCTCGATCCGAATCGCGCTGTTCTGCGCGGAGAGACGATGTTCAAGCAGGGTAAGCGTGTCTTCGAGCAGGGGAAGCAAGTCAACTTTCTTGAATTGATATTGCTTGCCACGGGAGTATCCGAGGAAATCGGTGATGATGTGGTTCAGGCGTTCGGATTCACGGGTCACGATTTGTAGAAGTTGACGGTGTTCAGCGCTCAGGTCGGGAATGCCGGACAAAAGACTGACCGAGCCGGCGATGGAGGTCAGCGGATTGCGAATTTCGTGGGCGATGGCGGCGGCCAGGCGGCCCACTGCGGCCAGACGATCCTGCATGCGGACTTCGCGTTCCAGGCGGCGGACTTCAGTGAGATCGTCGAAGGTGTACACGAATCCCAGCGTGCCTTTTTCCGGGATGGCGAGGGTTGAGACCTGGACACGGAAAGTCTTGCGGTAGCCGTTGGGAGCGACGAGGCGAACTTCGGTGTGCGCCCGCTCGGATCCGACCTGGGGAAGCGGGTCGAGGAAAAGCCGGTTGACGGGGTGGCCCAGCAGGCTGTCTTCCGGGCACTCTAATAGTTTTTGGGCGGCGGTGTTGGCCAGGGTGATATGGCCATCGAGGCCAGTGGTGATCAGTCCGCCGGTGATGGACTGAATGATGTTTTCGTGGAGGGCTTGCAGGTCTTCGAGCGCGCCGCTGGTGTGCTTGAGCTTAACGTCAACCTGGCGAAGCTTGGTGGCCAAGAGTCCGGCGAGATAGGCAACCGCCAGGTACCCGAACAAGTTCACAAGAATGATAGCTTGCAGCGACTTCAATTCCGGGTGAGTTGTGGAGTATGAAGGAACGATTCCGAAATAGGTAAGTTCGAGGACAGTTCCATAGAGAATGAAGGCCAGCGCCGCGGTGAGAAAGGCCCAGGTACGAGGCAAGAGGATCGAGGCTACGATGATGACCAGGGGATAAAGGAAATTGAACGAACTGTCAATGCCACCGGTAGCGTAAATCACCAGGCTGACGAGGGCCAGGTCGGTGATCACCTGAAGCAGCGACTGGACACGGTATTCCTGCCAAAAGGAAAGCAGCAAGAGATGGAAAACCGCGATGGCATACCACAGCAACATCACGGTGACGAACAGGCGCAGCGGGAATCCACTGGGAGTGAGTTGAGCGATGGCGAGTTCAATGCCCAGCAGACAAGTCAGGACCAGGACTCGGACCTTGACCAGCCACGCCAGCCATTGCCGCTGATCGAATATGGAATGCATTTCCGTCCCTATCGCCGGGAGTCAGCGGCTGAAGCCGGCAGCGGGAGGAGCTTTCTGTCCCGCCGCTGCGGCTTCGAATCGCTTTTCGTACTTATCCCGCCAGTTTGGCGATCATCGAGAACAACGGCATGTACAGTGAAATCACGATGCCGCCGATCATGATGCCGAGCAGGCCGATGATGATAGGTTCCAGCATGGCCAGCATGTCTTTGGTGGCGGAATCGACTTCGTCTTCGTAGAAGTCGGCAATCTTTTGCAACATGGAGTCCATGGCGCCCGTGGCTTCGCCAACGCCGATCATCTGGGTGACCATGTTGGGAAACACACCGCACTCGCGCAAGGGATCGACGATGGTGCGGCCTTCTTCGATAGCTTTGCGCACCTTCATAAGAGCTGCTTCCAGTACCTTGTTGCCGGAGGTGCGGGCGGTGATGCTTAGGCCCTCAAGGATGGGCACGCCCGAGGTGATCAAAGTACCGAGGGTACGGGTGAAGCGGGCGACTGCAATCTTACGCAGCAGCAGACCGAGCACGGGCAGCTTGAGCAAGCACCAATCCATGTAGTACGCGGCGCGCTCGTGCTTGCGCATTTCTTTGACTCCGAAAAAGAGGCCTCCGATGCCCAGGATGAAGAACCACCAGAACTGGCCTACAAAGCCAGAGAGTCCGATCACGATGCGGGTGGGCAGGGGCAGGGCCACGCCCAAACCGACAAACAAGTTGGCGAAGATCGGCACCACCCACTTGAGCAGGGCGCCGACGATGAGGAAGGCCAGCGAGACCACCGAAACCGGGTAGATGAGGGCGGATTTTACCGCGGCGCGCAGCTTGACGGCTTTTTCGACGTAGAGAGCCAAGCGCTGCAAGATGACGTCGAGAATACCGCCGGTTTCACCCGCCTCGATCATGTTGGTGGTCAGTTCATCGAAGACCTTGGGGTACTGGCGCATGGCATTGGCCAGGGTCGCGCCACCTTCCACGGTGGTGCGCACTCCATTCAGCGTCTTCTGAAACGCCTGGTTCTCCTGGTTGGCGCCCAGAATCTCCAGACATTGCACCAGCGGCAGGCCGGCATCGATCATGACGGAGAACTGGCGGAAGAAGATGGCAATCTCCTTCACCTTGATGCGGCCGGAGCCGAAGGTCGGCATGGCAAACTCTTTGCCTTTTTCGCGGATGGCGCCGGTGGTAATTCGCTCCTTCCGCAACTGGGTGGCCAGGGCCTGCTTGTTGGGGGCGACTCGCTCTCCGGTGATTTTTTCTCCGGTTTCGTTCTTTCCCGAAAATGTGAAAACTGGCATGTTAACCTCGCTTGGCTACTTTAAGTTTTGTGTCCGGGGAACGCGGATTGTTTGCTGTTCCGGATTCCCTGCTTGCTGACTGCTTTTCTTGCGTTCCAATCTTTCGATCGTTTCCTTATCGCTTTGCGGGCGCCGCCCCTTTTGCCATAGCGGGGGCGGATTGATTACGGTTCAACAGAGTTGCGCCGCGATTGATCATTTCGGTTAATTCGTCCTGGTTGCTGGAACGACTCATGGCCATCTCCAGAGTGATTTGCTTCTGGAAATAGGCAGTGGCCAGGGCCTGGTTGAAAGTCTGCATTCCGAACTTGTCCTGCCCGGATTGCATGGAGGAATAAATCTGATGGATCTTGTCTTCACGGATGAGGTTGCGGACCGCGGCATTCGGCACCAGGATTTCCATGCACATGGCACGACCTTTGCCGTCAGATTTGGGCAGTAAGGTTTGGCACATGATGCCTTCCAGCACCAGCGACAACTGGGCCCGAATCTGGGATTGCTGATGGGATGGAAACACATCAATGATTCGGTTGATGGTGGAAGACGCAGAATTGGTGTGCAGCGTACCGAAAGTCAAGTGTCCGGTTTCGGCGATACGCAAAGCGGATTCGATGGTTTCGAGATCGCGCATTTCGCCAATCAGTACTACGTCTGGGTCTTCACGAAGAGCGGCGCGCAGCGCGTCCGCGAAGCTCTTGGTGTCGGCGTGCAACTCGCGCTGATTGACCACGCAATTCTTGTTCATGTGCACAAATTCGATGGGGTCTTCGATGGTCAAGATGTGGTCGTGACGCTCGGTATTGATCTTGTCGATCATGGCCGCGAGCGTGGTGGATTTTCCTGACCCGGTTGGCCCCGTGACCAGCACCAGACCACGTGGCTTGTCGCACATCTTGCTGACCACGGCCGGTAATCCCAGTTGGTTGAAGGATTTGATCTCGAAAGGAATGAGACGGAAGACGGCGGACGTGGCGCCGCGCTGATTGAAGACGTTGGCGCGAAAGCGGGCCAGACCTTTCAAGCCGAAGGAGAAATCGAGTTCGAGATTCTCTTCGAAGCGATGCTTTTGGGAGTCGGTCATGACGCTATACGCAAGCTGCTTGGTTTCCGAAGGCGTCATCTGCGGAAGATCCAGAGGAACGAGGTGTCCGTGGACACGTATTTGCGGCGGCGAATTGGTAGTGAGGTGAAGATCGCTGCCGCTCATTTCCAACATTCTCTTCAACAAATCGCTTAACGAGAGCGCCATTTTGTTTCCCCTTCGTGCTACAGAATCTAGTGAATCGTTTCGCGGGCCACTTCTTCGAGCGTGGTCATGCCGGCTGCAACCTTGATCAGGCCACTGCGGCGAAGTGTGATCATGCCGCGCTCGATTGCCTTCTTCTTAAGTTCGACTGCGGAAGCTCCGACCAGAACCAGTTCCCTGATCTCGTCGTCCACTTCCATGACTTCGTACAAGCCGCAACGGCCCTTGTATCCAGTGCTGTTGCACGTGGCGCAGCCTTTGCCTTTCATGATCTTGACGGTTTCCACTTCCTCGGGTGTGTAGCCTTCTTCGAGGAGGGTCTGGCGCGGCACTTCCACGACAGCCGCACACTCTTTGCAGATACGGCGAACCAGGCGCTGAGCACAAATCAGGTGAACGGAAGTGGCCACCAGAAATGGCTCAATGCCCATATTCATGAGACGGGTGATGGTTTCGGGAGCACCGTTGGTATGCAGCGTGGAGAGCACCAAGTGTCCAGTGAGGGCGGCTTTGATGGCGATTTCGGCGGTTTCAAAGTCTCGAATTTCGCCGACCAGGATGATGTTGGGATCCTGACGGAGAAAGGCGCGCAATGAGGCCGCGAAGTTCAGGCCGATCTGTTCCTTCATCTGCACCTGATTCACACCAGCCAACTGGAATTCGACTGGGTCTTCGGCGGTCATGATGTTGGTATCTGGCTTGTTGAGGGTGGAGATGGAAGAGTAAAGGGTATTGGTTTTGCCCGATCCAGTGGGTCCGGTGACCAGCACCATGCCGTAGGGTTTGAGAATCGCTTTCTCGAATTTGACCAGCGATTCCGGCTCGAAGCCCAGCTTGGTCATGTCGAGACGCAGGTTTTCTTTGTCAAGCAGGCGGAGCACAATTTTTTCGCCCCACAACGTGGGCAAAGTGCTGACGCGGAAATCGAGCTGCTTTTTGCGTCCGCCAATGTTCATCTTCAGCATGATGCGGCCGTCCTGCGGCAGACGCTTCTCGCTGATATCGAGTTTCGCCATGATCTTCATGCGCGAGGTGATGGCGTCCTTCAACTTCAGAGGCGGAGTCATAATGCTCTGCAAAACACCGTCAATACGGAAGCGTACGCGCAGCTCTTTTTCGTAAGGCTCGATGTGGATGTCGCTGGCCCCTCGCTTGACCGCATCAGTGAGGATGAGGTTGACCAGCTTGACGATGGGGGCTTCGTCCGCAGCCCTCTCCAGGTCGGCCAATCCCACTTCTTCCTGGTCGGCTTGCAGTTCGACGTCGGCTTCGTCCATGTCCGTCATCGACTGCATGACTTGTTCGAGGTCTTCTTCTTTGGTGGTGCCGTAGGCTTTGTCGATTCCCTCGAGAATCGAGCTTTCCGAGGCGACGACCGGTTCGATGTTGAAACCGGTCATGAACTTGATATCGTCCATGGCGAACACGTTGGTGGGATCGACCATGGCGATGGTGAGGGAAGCGCCGACGCGGCTCAGGGGCAGAATCTGATAGCGTTTGGCGGTCTCGTAGGGAATCAGCTTGACGACCGAGGGATCAATTTCGAAATAGGAAAGATTAATTGCGGGAACGCCGTACTGACGGGAAAGGAAGTTAGTGACATCCTCGTCGCTGAGGAAGCCGAGCTTGACCAGGGCAGCACCCAGACGGGTGTTGCTGTCTTTTTGTATCTTGACCGCTTGCTCCAACTGCTCTGGGGAAATGATCTTCTCTTTTACGAGCAGATCACCCAGCCGTTGAGACATACTTCGATCTCCTATCCGAGCGACAGAGTAATGCCAGCGTCTTGACGTGGCCCACGCGAAACACGGCAGCTGATGCGCGGAAAACCACTGAGTGGTTCGCGTTGACATAAATTGTCAACGGGGAGGCGTTACTGCGCGAGTAACTTTGGTACCTGTACCGCACGGCATAGGAGGGTTGGTCGTTTGTGGTGCTTGAAATGCCCGCCAAACATGGGTTTATGAGGATTGACGGGGTTCGAGGGCATGAACTTCGGTAAGGTCTAAGGAGTGCGCGGTGTGCGCTTCGACCGGTTTGAGGCCGGAAGATTTGGGAGGCGCGCGGATGCACCGCGGTTGAGCTTCGCTCCCCGGCACCTTCAACTTCGTTAAGATCAGGCCAGCGAGAACGCCGGCGTCTAAATTAAAGATCCAGCGGCGCCCGGCTTATAATGTGGGTCTCAGGATCGTGACTTCGTCGAGTCCAATGCGTCTGGATAAGAAACCTGCCAGCCGGAAGAGGATCATCATTCCAGTGGCTGTGGGCTTCATTTTGCTGGTCGGAATCCTGTTCGCCCTGACCTCGCTCGATCTGCCGGTAAGACCCAACAGCAACCAGCAACTATTATTCTTCGCTTTCCTCTCGACCTTGATTTTTGTTCTTTTTCTGACGCTGACGTTTGTACTGGTCCGTAACATCCTGAAGTTGTTCGCCGAAAGACGGCTGGGAGTTCTGGGATCGAAGTTCCGCACACGGCTGGTAGTGGGCAGCCTATTGCTTTCGTTTCTGCCAGTCATCGGGATGTTCTTTTTTGCCTATGTGTTGATGAACCGCTCGATCGACAAGTGGTTTTCGACGCCGGTGGAGGAAGTGCGGCAGGACACGGCGACCATGGCGTCTCTGCTTTCGCAATATGCGGCGCAGAACGTGCGCGCGGAAGCGGTGTCCATTGCCGCAGAGCCCGAGGTGCGGCGCGCCTTGGCTGCGGGTAACTTTGGGGCAGTAGCGGAAGAATTGCGGCGTCACGAATCGACGTTGCAGGGCGGATTTGCCGTGCTCATGGATCAAGGAGAGGCGAAAACCAGTTTCGGTGAGCCTGCGGATTGGGGAGCGCTCAAAGGCAAGATGCCTCCGGGATTTCTTCAGTCGAACACGCCAGTACCTTTCGCTTGGGAGAACACGGAATACATTCTGGGCAGCGCCGCGGTGGGTAATCACGATGTGATTCTAGTAGCCATGCCTTTGCCCAAGCAGTTTTCGGAAACCGTGCGGCAGATCGATGCCAGCCAGCACCGCTATCTGGAATTGGCGCTCGGACGCAGGTTGGTACGGCGCACATATATGGAAGTCCTGCTTTTGCTGACGGTAGTGGTATTGTTTGCCACGACCTGGCTGGCACTGTTTCTCTCCAAACTGGTGACGCGTCCGGTGGTGGCGCTGGCCGAGGCCATGCAAGAGATTTCGCGGGGACGGCTGGATTATCGCGTTGAAGTAGCTGCGGCGGACGAAATTGGTGACCTGGTGCAGTCTTTCAACCGGATGGCTGGGGAACTGGAATCCAGCCGGCGGCAGATTGAAGCGTCCAGCCGTGAGTTGAGCGGAGCGAACGTTGCGTTAGAACAACGTCGCCGCCACATGGAAACCATTCTGGAGAATATTCCGAATGGAGTGCTTTCGCTGAACACCGCATACGAAGTTACGCACGTGAACCATGCGTTGCTCCGGCTATTTCATCCCAGTGGCACGGAGGCTGGAATCCCGGAAGTGCTGATTGGTGCGCCGTTGCGAGACGTCTTTAGTGAGCCGGTACTGGAGAGTCTGGAGCCGCTGCTGCGCCGGGCGGACCGGATGGGCACGACCACGACGCAAATGGAAATGGACGTTCATCATGCCACGCTCAACGTCGCTGTCACGGTGGCAGCACTCAAACACGGAGATCGGGGACTGGGATACGTGCTGGTGTTCGAGGATTTGTCGGACCTGCTGAAAGCGCAGAAGCAGGCGGCCTGGCGGGAAGTGGCTCGGCGGGTGGCGCATGAGATCAAGAACCCTCTGACCCCGATCGCACTTTCGGCGGAACGTATTCGACGTCATCTGGGAAAGGGGATGCCACCGGACGCGGCGTCGCTTGCGGTGATCCACAGTTGTGCCGATACGATTGCGGGGGCGGTGGAGACGGTGCGCACACTGGTGGACGAGTTTGCAACGCTGGCGCGCTTTCCCACGGCGCAGCCGAGGCCTGCCAACATCAATTCCGTTGTGGAGAGCGCCTTGGCCATGTTTAACGGACGGCTGGACAGTGTTCGGATCCGCACTTCGTTGGCGACCGATTTGCCGGAAGTGATGGCAGACGCGGATGCGATCAAGCGAGCTCTGGCCAATCTAGTGGACAATGCAGCGGAAGCCATGCAGGACGTGATTTTTCGTGAAATTCAGATCTCGACGATGCTGGTGGCCAGCCGCGACGCGGTCGAGATCACGGTAGCAGACACGGGCCATGGGGTGACGCAGGAACTGAAGGAGCGATTATTTCTGCCCTATTTTTCGACCAAGAAACGTGGGACGGGATTGGGATTGGCGATTGTGAGCAGGATTATTGAAGATCATCACGGATCGATTCGAGTCGAGGAGAATCGACCGATGGGGACCAGGTTTGTGATTGAATTGCCGGTGGTAAGCGAAGTGGTAAGCCCTCCTGTGATTAGCCAACATGCATAACATCCTGATTGTGGACGATGAGGCCAGCATCCGGCGGTCGCTGAAAGGCGTGCTGGAAGACGAAGGATATGCCGCCCTACAGGCGGAGAGCGGAGAGTCTTGTCTCGAAACCCTGCGCAAGCAGGCTTTCGACGTGGTGCTGCTGGATGTGTGGCTGCCGGGCATCGACGGGCTCGAGACTCTGGGGAAGATTCGCGAATTGGACAATGCGCCGGAAGTGATCATGATCTCGGGACATGGGACGATCGAGACCGCGGTCCGGGCGACAAAACTGGGGGCTTACGATTTCCTAGAAAAGCCGCTTTCGATTGACAAGACGCTCATTCTGATCAAGCACGCGATCGACGCCAAACGCATGCGGGCGGAAAATCGCGATCTCAAGAAGCAACTAGTTCCAAAGAGTGTAATTGTGGGCGAGAGTGTCCCCATGAAAGCACTGCGTCAACAGATTCAGCTCATGGCACCTACCAACGGACGGGTGCTGATCTATGGCGAGTCGGGGACGGGGAAAGAATTGGTGGCGCACGCAATTCACGCGCAAAGCCTGCGCAAGGATGCGATGTTTGTGGAGGTAAATTGTGCGGCCATTCCAGAAGATCTCATCGAAAGCGAGCTCTTTGGACACCGGAAAGGATCGTTTTCCGGCGCCACCGTCGACAAGGAAGGCACGTTTCAGAAGGCCCACGGAGGAACGCTGTTTCTCGATGAAATTGGGGACATGAGCCTGAAAACGCAATCCAAAGTTCTACGGACGCTTGAGGAGCAACGGTTTGTTCCCGTGGGAAGTGATGAGGCGATTACCGTGGATGCGCGCGTGATCGCTTCGACCAACAAGGACTTAGAGGAAGAAATCGCGCGGGGAAACTTTCGTGAGGATTTGTTTTACCGCCTCAACGTGATTCCCTTCTCGGTGCCTCCGTTGCGCGAACGGAAGGAAGATGTGCCACTGCTGGCGCGGCATTTTTTGAAGGAGTTTTCAGCGACGTATGGACGGCGCTCGCGAGAGATCACAGAAGACTGCATTGAAATCCTGATGCGATATTCCTGGCCTGGCAATGTGCGGGAATTGCGCAACGTCATTGAACGGATTGTGATTATGAATCCGACGACGTTGCGGTTTGAACGAAAACATCTGCCCCCACTAGTGCATCGAGACGGCGGCGTCCGGGCGTCGGGGACCGAGTTTTCGACTCTGCATCAAGCGCGGGCAGCTTATGAACGGGATTACATCCTGAAGAAGCTTGACGAGAACCATGGCAATGTCAGCCGCACGGCGGAAGTGCTCGGTTTGGAGCGGAGCCACCTTTACCGCAAGATGAAGACGCTGGGGATTGCAGCGAAGGAATAGCGTCGCAGAGCGGTTATAATTGCGCCCGATGCCCCTTGCCAATGGCACAAGGCTTGGTCCGTATGAGATTCAATCGCCGCTCGGCGCCGGCGGTATGGGAGAAGTCTATCGAGCCAGGGACACTCGTCTGGATCGAACCGTCGCCATTAAAGTGTTGGCATCCCACCTGTCTCCCTCGCCTGAACTGAAACAACGCATGGAGCGCGAGGCCCGGGCCATCTCTTCGTTAAACCATCCGAACATTTGCCAACTCTACGACATCGGCTCACAGGACGGCACGGATTACCTGGTTATGGAGTTTCTGGAGGGAGAAACTCTGGCACAACGGCTTCGGAAGGGAGCGCTGCCGCTGGGCGAGACTCTGGCGATTGGGTGCATGATCGCGGAGGCGCTGGCGGTCGCGCACCGGCAAGGGATTGTGCACCGGGACCTGAAACCGGGGAACGTCATGCTAACCAAGGCGGGCGCGAAGCTGATGGATTTTGGGTTGGCAAAGGCAACCCCCGCGGGGTTTGACGGCGCCTCTAAGGCACCGGTTTTGTCGGCGGCCATGACCGTCAGTGACGCCAGTCCGCTGTCTCCGTTGACGACCGCGGGTTCGCTTATCGGCACGATCCAATACATGTCGCCGGAACCGATCGAGGGCAAGGAAGCGGATGCAAGATCGGACCTGTTTGCGCTGGGTGGAGTTCTTTATGAGATGGCGACTGGCGGAAGGCCATTTGAAGGAAGGAGCCAGATCAGCGTCGCCAGCGCAATTCTGGAAAAAGACCCAGAACCGATTTCATCTTCACAACCACTCACGCCACAGGCTTTCGAACACCTGGTGAATACCTGCCTGGCGAAAAACCCCGACGACCGCTTCCAGGCGGCGCACGACGTAAGGCTGCAATTGAAATGGATCGTGCAGAGCGGCATGCGCGAGGGCAAGCCGGCTGAGAAAGAAAAATCAGGCCGGGGACTCGCTGGCTGGATTGCGGCAGGCGGCCTCGCTCTGCTGCTAATGGTGCTCGCGATCTGGTGGCGCGCTTCGAAGCCTGACGAACGGACGGCATTCTTTGCGGCTCCGCTCCCCTTCTCGGCCCGAGACCTCGCGGTATCTCCCAATGGGCATACGGTTGCAGTGGTTGGCCGAGAGTCGGAAAGGAGAAACCTGCTGTGGATCTATGAGCCGGGAACGCAAGAAGCGATCAGCATAGCGAATACCGAAGGAGCTAATTTCCCCTTCTGGTCTGCGGATGGCCGGTCGCTTGGATTCTTCGCCGATGGCAGGCTCAAGAGGGTTGATATCACGGGTGGGCCGGTGCAGACACTTTCCGAAGCGCCGAACGGCCGTGGCGGCACTTGGAACAAGGACGGCGTCATCCTGTTCACGCCGACGGGACAGCTCGGAACCGGGTTGTACCGAATCGCGGCTTCTGGCGGCACACCGACGCAAATTACTTTTCCGGACCGGGAACACGGAGAGGATAGCCATCGCTGGCCCTTATTCCTACCGGATGGAATCCACTATCTTTATTTGGCGATGGACCTGTCTGGGCGGAAGGTCCTGTCAGAAATCTTCCTGGGTTCGTTGAATTCAAACGAGAAGCGTCTGATGACTCAGGCGATTGCGAACGTCGCCTTTGCCCAGCCTGGTTATCTGCTGTTTTACCGGAACCAAACTCTTTTCGCCCAACGTTTTGACACGAAGAGATTTGTGCTGAGCGGTGAACCGACCCCCATTCTTACGGACCTTCAGTATTTGACACGCATCGCGAGAGTGGTGTTCGCGAGCTCCGATAGCGGCCTGCTGGTGGCACAGAAGGGCGGCGACACCGGTGTTTCCCAAATGCAGTGGTTTGACCGCAAGGGACAGCAGGTAGGGGTGGCGTCGAAACCCGGCGTGTATGGGAACCTGTCGCTTGCGCCCAACGGCAAGTTCGTGGCGGCGGATGCGATGGACCCTGGCAGCCAGAACACCGATGTCTGGACTTACGATCTTACGGCCGAGAGTGCGAAGCGGCTTACCTTCGATCCCGCAATCGACTCGTCGCCGGTTTGGAGTCCCGATTCCAGCCGAATCGTATTTTGCTCGGACCGCGCTCAGAGGTTTAATTTGTATTTGAAGGATGCCACCGGGGCACAAGACGAAAAAGTGATCCCGCAAGAAGGGCTGGACAGATATCCGACAGACTGGTCGCATGATGGCAAGTATGTGCTCTATGAGCGCGGCAATGACCTATGGTTCGTGTCTCTTTCCGACCTTCACAACACTTTGTTCCTCAACGGGCTATCCACTCCGAGAGCGGGCCGTTTCTCGCCGGACGGAAAATGGGTGGCGTACGCCTCCAACGAAAGCGGAAGGTGGGAGGTGGGAGGTCTATGTGACCTCGTTCCCCGAGGCGCATGGCAAGTGGCAGGTATCGAACGCGGGAGGCGAACAGCCAAAGTGGCGGAGCGACGGGAAAGAGTTTTATTACCTCGCTCCGGATGGCAAGATTATGGCCGCTCCAGTCACTACCGGCGCCAAATTCGATGCCGGAACTCCGGTTGCGCTCTTCCAGGCGAACCCCCGCGAGCTGGTCGCAACATCGGAGCAGTCTTCCTATGACGTGAGCAAAGATGGAAAGAAATTCCTGATTAACACACAACTTAAAACCGCCATGCCCCCCCTGTCGGTCGTCACGAACTGGGGTGCGAAGTTGGGCAAATGATTACTATTTGGGATCCGGCTTGAGGCGTTTGATCATGCGGATTTCGGTGCCGTTCTTCTGAAACTTCACGTCGTCCATGAGTTGATTGATGAGGAAAATTCCACGGCCATGGTCGGAATAAATGTTTTCGCCGACTACGGGGTTGGGGATGGCAGCGGGGTCGAAGCCCTTGCCGGGGTCACGGACCACGATCAGCAGGTCACCGTGCTGATCGCAGGCAACATCGCATTCGATGTTCTTGGACGGGTCGGATTTGGCGCCATGCACAATGGCATTGGCCAAGGCTTCGGTCAGCGCCAACTCGATGGCGTCTTCCGCCCCAGAGGCGCAATCAATCTTGCGGAGGACTTCCATAATGCCGTGTACGACATGATCGACGGCCTTCTGATCGGCGGCCAACTTCACGTTCAACTTCAAGATTAGTTTGTCGAGATCAAAATCGTGACCGTGATCGTCCAAGTGTATCCGTCCCTTTCCGCAAGGCTTTCTTATCTCGGCCCGCTCATCGCGAGCCCGCAAGGTGCTCTAGCTGACGCCTCCAGTCGAGGTCCTCGACGAAGGCATGCGATTCACGCCAGTCAGGGCGTACTTTCACGAATAATTCAAGGTAGACGCGTGTGCCCACCATTTTTTCAATCTGGAGACGCGCCGTGGTGCCGATGCTCTTCAGCATCTGCCCTTGCTTGCCAACGAGAATTCGCTTTTGGCCGTCGCGCTCACAATAGATAACAGCAGCGACGCGGGTGAGCCTGGTTCCCTCTTCGAACTGTTCGACGACCACGGTGGTTGCGTGGGGCACTTCTTCGTTGGTGGCAAACAGAACCTGCTCACGAATCAGCTCTGACACCATGAAACGTACGGGCTGGTCGGTAATCTGATCCTCCGGAAAGTAGGGCACTCCCTTGGGGAGGGCCGTCACCACATGGTCCAGCAGAACGTCCAATCCTACCTTCTTGCGGGCGGAGAGGGGAATGATTTGTTTGAAATCGTAGAGCCCGCGGTATTGCTCGATCATGGGCAGCAGTTTGTCCTTGCGAGCCACGAGGTCAATCTTATTCAGCAAGAGAAAAACCGGGGTGTCGGATTTTTTGGCTATGTCGAGCACGAATTGATCGCTCTCGGCAAATTTCTTGGTGACATCCACGATCAGCAGGAGGAGATTGCAGCCCTCAATGGCGCCTCGTACTTCTGTCATCATTTTGCGTCCGAGTGAGCTGTCAGGCTGGTGGACGCCTGGAGTATCGAGGAGGACAATCTGGCCGGCGGGTCTTCCCTTCTGCTTGGGAACTTGCACGATTCCGAGGATACGGTTGCGCGTGGTCTGCGGTTTGGGGCTGACAATGGCCAGCTTCTGGCCCACCAGCGTATTGAGCAAGGTGGATTTGCCGGCGTTGGGCCGGCCCAGAATGCACACGAATCCGGAATGAAAGGCCATGGGTGTTTAGGCGGGCAGCGGGCAGCCCACTACAAGAACTATATCAGCCTCATCTGCTTTGGCTCGACTGCGGAGATCCGGACACGCTTGACGCGGCGCTCGGTGGACTCCAGGACTTCAAAGCGTAGGCCGTCTTCTTCTACGATCTCGCCTTTCTGGGGGATGCGGCCTGCCAACTCGCTCACCAGGCCGGCAACGGTCGCGGATTCTTTACCTTCGGGGCGCATGCCGAATAGTTCGTCCAGGCGATCGACATCCATGTTGCCCGCGACAACATAGGAGTGATCGCTTTCGCGAATGAGTTCGGCTTTTTCATGCTCATCGCGAATCTCACCCACAATTTCTTCCACGAGATCTTCGATGGTGACGAGGCCAGCGACTCCGCCATATTCGTCCACCACAATGGCCATGCGGATGTTGTTTTTCTGCATCTCACGCAGGAGGTCGCTGCCTCGCTTGCTTTCGGGGACGAAGTAGACATCCTTGCGCATGAGGGTGTCCACGGTACGGGCACGCGCTTCGGTGTCGGGAACTTGTAGCACGTCCTGGGCGTAAACAATGCCCTTAATGTTGTGAATGGTGCCTTCGAAGACGGGGACTCGGGAGTAGGGTTTCTCGCGTAATAATTCGACGAATTGCTCAACGGTTGTGTTGGTGGAGACGGCGACGATGTCGGGCCGCGGCTTCATGGCTTCGCGAACAGTTTTTTCGCCGAACTCCACCACGGATTGAATGAGGTCGCGATTGCTTTCATCCAAAATACCTTCTTCCCGGCCGGCTTCGATCAGCGCGTCGACGGCTTCGGCCTGGGTTTCTGGCTGTTCCTCAGAGTGCTCTTTAGTAAGAGCAGTCACGGACCGCAAGAAGCCCAGGACCAGAGTAGCGGGCAGGGCGAGATAGATGACAACTCGCAACACCAATACCCAGTGGGCCAGCCATTGGCCTTTGGTGCGCATGAAAAAGACAAAGGGCAGGAAGCGGTTGAAGATGATAACGATGAGAATCAGGCCGAGGGTAGCCTGAAGAATTTCCTCGATCCTCCAAGTGCCTTCGCGAAATACCGCGAAGCCGAGCAGCAAGGCAATAGCGGCGGTCGTGAGTTGCGCAAGGACGGCGACCGATAAGGCTGCCCGTTCGCGGCTGAATTTCAGTCGTGGTTCGACGCTCTGCTCGAAAGCATCAATGTTGTCCTGAAATTCGCGGGAAAGGAATTTGCCTATCTCAGAGTAGAGGCGGTCGACGTAGGAGACGAGGGTGAGGAGGCCGCAGAGAAGCAGAAGCGCGATGGCGATGGCAAAGTTCATCGTGATGGCGACATGGCGGCGCTTCTTTCTGTAAGACCCAAAACCAACCCCAGACTGCGTCGCAAGCTGCGCTCTTTTCTTGCCATTTGACCGTGGTCGCGTTCGTGGTCAAAGCCGGCCAGGTGCAGTAGGCCGTGCAAACAAAGAATTTTGATTTCTTCTGCGGTAGCGTGGCCGAGGCGCTTGGCGTTCTGTTTCGCAATGTCCACGGAGATGGCGATGTCACCCGCGAAACCGTTGTGCGGACTGTCCCCTGCGGGAAACGATAACACGTCGGTGGGTTGATTCTTGCCCCGGAAGCGACGGTTCAAGGCGCGCAAGTCCCGGCTGCCGGCAAGCAATACGTCAACCGTGCCGCGCAATCCAGCGCTACGCTGAGCGCGCGCTACAAAACGGTTAAGCGCTGTGGCGCTCAATCCAGCTACGGGTTTTCGGATGACGACCATCCAACCTCTCTGCAAAAGCAAACAGGAGGGCGGCCGCGCGGGCACCCTCCTGCTTGCTTCCGACTCTTTATTCTCTAGTGTCGATCTCTTCTGCTATTTGGTTCGGGGACACGATGTTCTCCTGAGCGGCGCGATTGCCGCTGCCATTCGATTTCCTCGGGTCTGGGTCGAGCAGTAACAACTGCTCCGCGACCCGAGTTTTGTGCTCGTCGTAGGCACGGATAATCCGTTGGACTAAGTGGTGGCGCACGACGTCGCTGTCATCAAAGTAGGCGAAGTTCAGGCCCTCTACATTTTTCAAGACGTCGATGACTTCGAGCAAGCCGCTGCGGCGCGCGTTGGGCAAGTCGATCTGCGTGATGTCACCGGTAATGACGGCCTTGGAGTTGAAGCCGAGACGGGTGACGAACATCTTCATCTGCTCGGAAGTGGTGTTTTGGGCCTCGTCGAGAATGACGAAGGAATCGTTGAGGGTGCGTCCGCGCATGAAGGCGATGGGAGCAATTTCGATTACGTTCTTCTCCAGATAGCGATCTACTTTCTCCGGCTCAAGCAGATCGTAGAGCGCGTCGTACAGAGGGCGAAGGTAAGGATCGATTTTGTCCTGCAAAGTTCCCGGTAAAAACCCCAGGCGCTCACCGGCTTCAACGGCGGGGCGAGCGAGGATGATGCGGTTCACGCGTTTCGAGAGCAGGGCGGAGATGGCCATGGCGACGGCGAGATAAGTCTTGCCGGTGCCCGCCGGACCGATGCCGAAGACCATGTCATGTTTCTCGATGGCTTCGAGGTAGCGGCGCTGGTTGACACTCTTGGGCTGGACAGTGCGGCGTCCGGTGGCGCGTTGACGGCCGGCCTCGGCCAAACCTCGCAGCGTGGCTTTGGGATCACCCATGAGCACACGCAGCATGCTATTGAGATCGCCGTTATTGAAGACGTGTCCGGAACGGCGGAGATGTTCGTAATCAGCGAAGACTTGCTGGGCGCGTTCGACGGCGCTGGTGGCACCGTGAAGTTCAATGGCATTCGAGCGCAGGTCGATGGTGATGTGCAGGCCGTCTTCGAGGACGTGCAGATTTTCGTCCCTGGTGCCGAACAGGGTTTGAATGTTAGGAGTGATCTCGATACTTTTCTTCATTCAGTTTTGGCGTCGGCCTCCGCGCGCCGGGTGCTGGTGCTCGACGGGTGGATTAGATGCGGGCGAGGCGGTGTTTGCAGCGCAAAAAGTCGTCTTCGGTGTGGAGGTGAAACCCGCCGGATGCTCGCTCGCGAGGTGCAAGCAACTGCCATTAGGGATAGGGTAGCTTGGGGATGGAGGGGAGTCAATGGGCAAGATCGGGTGGAGTGGGCCTGACAGATCACGTTTGGAGTTTAGAAGAATTGGTAGGATTATTGGAGCAAAAGGCAACAGAGGAAGCCGCATGAAACCATTCGCGATTCTGTCCTGTGTTTTGACAATGGCTACACTGGCAACTTGCCAGGGAGCGCCGGAGCGGGATTACGTACCTAACTCAGAAACTGCAATAGCGATAACGGAGGCCGTGTTAATTCCAGTTTTCGGCAAGAAACAAACTGAGTCCGAGCGTCCGTATAGCGCCACCCTCAATGGGGGAGTTTGGACTGTGACGGGAACTCTACGTTGCGCCGATGGTAAGCCTCAAGGAGCTGCCCTACCGACATGTGTCGGCGGGGTCGCAAAAGTGCAGATTTCAAAGAAAGACGCCCGCATCGTTTTGATGGAGCATGGCAAGTAATGACATACCTGGCCCAATACCGGTTTGACCGGGCGGCGTTACTCCCGTAGAATAAACAGGTTGGAATCGGCCCGCCGATTTAGACTCAACGACATTCAAGCGAAGGTAAATAAGCTTCCATGGCTAATCATTTTTCGGCGCTGAAACGCGCCCGTCAGACTGAGAAACGAACCGCCCGGAACCGGGCCAATACGTCGCGTTTGCGCTCTGCCCTGCGGCAATTGCGCGAGGCACTCACCAAGGGCGACAAGCCGGCGGCGGAGAAGGTATTCCGGCAAACGGTTTCTGCGCTGGATAAAGCAGTGCAGAAGGGCGTGATTCATAACAATACTGCGTCACGGTATAAGTCGCGGTTGAGCGCAAGATTACATGCAGTAAAGTAGAATTTCGGCTTCTGGCTGCTAGCTTCTAGCTCCTACATGGTCGCCTTTGACTCTCTAGAAGCTAGGGGCTAGACACTTCCTCACACTTGTAGTTCTTCTTGCGACCAGCCAGGGACTTCGGGCTTCACCTCGGCGGTTAAATCCAGTACCAACTTTTCCAGAACCATGCGCTTGCTGGGGGGATTCGAGCGCAGGGCTAGGTCTGTTTTGGCGACGAGGCGGATGGCGCGGGTCAGTTCTCTCTTCGATTTGTAGCGGCGGGCTTGGCGGATTATGTCGTCGGCGGCGAATGGGGGCACGCGGAAGCCCTGCCACAGCGCGGCCCATAACATGCGCTGGTCGCGGACGTTGCGTTCTAAGATCACCAGCATCTGGCGGAAGGTCTTAGCCAGCATGTAGAGATGACCGATGGCGGCCTCGTCTCCGTCGCCGGTGGTGAGAATGGCGTCGAGCATTTCGAGGGCGCGGACGCGGTCTTTAGCGGAGATGGCGTCGGTTAGTTCGTAGAGCGACCGCTGCTTGGCGGCCAGCACCATGGTTTCCACATCGCCGAGGGTGATGTGTTTTTTCCCTCCCACATAAAGAATCAGCTTTTCGATTTCGTTCGAGACCATCATCATGTCGCCGCCAAGAGCGTCGACCAGTTCGCGGGAAGCGTCGGCGTCGATCTTTACGTTTTGAGTCTGGCAGTATTCGCCGATCCAGCGGACGGCTTCGCTTTCCTCTACGCGCGACAGCTCGATGATGGCGCAGAAGCCGCCCATGGCTTCGCGAATGCGTTCGTAGCGGTCTTTGTCGGTCATTTCCATGCGGCGGGCGTCCGCAGGGATGCTGATATGGTCGGCGACGAAGATCAGGACAGCGTCGGGGTTGGGGTCTTTGCAATAGGTTTCGATGGCGGCTAGTTTCTCTTCGTTAGATCCGCGGCCGAAAAGGTTCTTGACGCCGCGGACGAAAAACACCTGGAACGGCGCCATCAGCGAGGGGGTTCGAGCGCGGTCAAGGACTTCGGCTAGGTCGGTATCGGCGAGGTCGAATTCGAAGAGGCTGAAGTCGCGCAGATCAGCGGGGACAAGATGCTCGATGATGGCTTCACGGCAGCGCTTGCGGAAGAAAGTTTCGTCCCCGACGAACACGTACGCCGGACGCAGCTTGTGGGCCTGCACTTCGGAAACAAAGCGGTCGGCCTGGGCGAAGGCGCGCATCAAAACCCTTCCAGAATATTCGAAACCAGGGTCTGGGCAAAGTCACGAGAAAGGCGCTGGTAAGCGGGCGTGTCTTCTTCGAAAAAGCTGTTGGGGTCGCTCGATATCTCGTACTGTTCGCGGAACAAATAAGACGGATTTTGATACAGAACTTTGCCCTGCTTGTCCTTCAAGGTCACGCTCATGGAGATGACGACCAGCATGCTGGCGGCGCGTCCCGTTTTCGAATCGTAGATCATCGGCGTGGTGGAAGTAGCGAGCACAGTGCCCTTCAGCGTAGCGTCGGCGTCGGCGTCCACTTGATTGATGATGTGATAGTGAGTGCGGGTAATCATCTCGCGGACGACTGCGGCGGTCAACATCTGTTCGATTTTGTAGGTGTGGGTCTGGTTGATGAACGCGGGGATGGAGATGGTACGAACATTCTCAGGAATGGTGGTGGCCTTGCCGGCGGTGTGGTAGCCACAGCTGAGTGCCAGCAGACAAAGAAGACAAACGAAAGCGCAGCGTAGCATAGCGCTCATTGAATCTTGCCCCGCGGACGAGCAGCTGCCATGCTCTCGGCACATTCGACGGCGGTCGAAGCCGCGATACGCAGATTGTCGGATGCTGCCCACAACCAAAAGCTTGTAGGCTGACTGGAATCGGGAAGAACTGAGAGTTGAATGTCGGATTGTCCGGCTGCATTGACGTTGCTGGGGGCGTCGTCAGCACCGAGCGTAAGGTTGATGTGCTCTCCGGCTAGAGCTTGAGAAATGTTGTGAATATCGACTGTTTGGTCGATTTCCACATTGATGGCGAACGCGTGGCCGTGGAAGATGGGTGCCTGTATGAGCAGTAAAGAGAGAGCGGGAGCGGATGCTCCGGCTATCTTGGCGTAATGTTTACGAACGCGGGTCTCGATGGTCACGAGCGCCGGCGCAGCCTGCTCGCCGTAGCGGGCCAACATATTAAAGGCAACCTGGGCATCGAAGACGCTCTTGGGCAATTGCTGAAACGAGAGGAGATTCACGGTTTGCTGATGGAGCTCATCCATGCCTTTTTGACCGTGTTCGGATGCAGGCTCAAAGACAGTGGCGGAAGCTCGAACTACCTTGGCGGTTTTTTGTACACGCAGCATCAGCAGAGCCAGCACAACGGAAGCGGGGTGCGCGGTTACGACCGGACCGGGTTGCAATTCTGGAACCAGGGGCTGAGCCAGGAGACGCTCGATCCAAGGAGAGCGCACGGCGGTTCCGGCCTCGTCTTCGAGGGCGTAGGTCAAATCGACGATATCGGAGCCGGCATCGCGGGCGAGCTTCCAGTTCTTGCGGGCAGACTCGGGATCGGCGGTGAAGAAAGTGAAGTCGATATTGCGGAATTCGTCGGCGCGCACCTTCTGGATGAAGGTGACCTCGTCACCCACGGATTCTAGTTTGCCCAAGGACTCGTCGTCGTCGAGAAGCTTGATGTCGAGCGAGGGAAAGTTGCGGTCGTTTAAGACCTCGGAAAGTTCCTTGCCCTGGAGCGATCCGGCGCCAACGATCGCAACACGGTAGAAACTGCCTCCACGGGCAGGGTCGGCATGGGAAACCAACGGCGATTTCAAGTTCGAACTCATGAGGGCTGCGATGCTTCCTTATAAGTAGGCGGAGGCGGATTGCCGCGGCGGCGGAAAAGCCATTGCAAACGCCAGATTACCCCGGAAGCCATGTAAGTAAGCGCGACAATGAACAGCAATTGCCGGGAGAAAAACCAGATGCCGGCGAACAACAGCGCAAGCAGGATGATCAGGCGAAAGGGCTGACGAGAGCGAAAATCGATGTCTTTGAAGCTATAAAAGCGCCAAGTGCTGACCATCAGGTATGCAGTGGCGACGGTGACGAGCATCCAAGTAATGCAACTCCAAAGCGAAGCGATGGGGTCACCACCGGAAAAATGTACCACGGCGGCGATGACGCCGGCTCCTGCAGGAATGGGCATGCCAACAAAATATTTCTTGCCGGGACGGCCGGGGTTCGACGGTTGAGGGTTTGAGGTGATGTTGAAACGAGCCAAGCGGCTGGCACCGGCCATCAAGAACAAAAAGCTGGCGATGGCACCCAGTTGAGCCATCTTGCCGGTAAGCTCGGAGGATCCCAGGAAGACGGGCAACTGGCGGAAGCCCCACATCCAGGCAAGCATTGCGGGGGCGACACCGAAGGTAATTACATCGGCGAGGGAGTCCAGCTCCTTACCAAAATCGCTGCTGGTCTTGGTCATACGCGCGATGCGGCCGTCGAGGCCGTCGAACAGTACAGCAAACCCGATCGCGATCGCGGCATTGTCAAAATGCGAGAAGTCCTGGGTTGCGTGAGTGACCTGCAAGATGGCGTAGTAGCCGGCAGCAATGTTCGCCGTGGTAAAGAGCGACGGTAGAATATACATGCCTTTGCGCAGGCGTCCGGTGGCGCGGTCTTGTCCGCGGTCATCGCGTCGACGCCGGGGAAGGTCGGGAAGTTCGGAGGCCATCAGTTTGCTCCTTGGCGAGTGCGTTCGGCACCCGCCGTCACGAGCTGACTCTTGGCGGTCAAGTAGGCGAGTACACTTGATCCGCCCTTTACCCGGTCTCCAACTTTAACCTGAATGCCGGCCGAGGTTGGGAACAGAACATCCACGCGGGAACCGAACTTGATAAGGCCGATGCGCTGGCCGCGCTGGACGTGATCGCCCAGGTTAAAGTTGAAGACGATCCTGCGGGCCAGCAGACCGGCAATCTGTTTGAAGATCACGGTATGGCCTTCACCTTCCACCGTCACCAGGTTCTGTTCATTTTGGTCGGCGGAAGCGGGATTCATGGCATTGAGGAACTTGCCTTTCTGATAGCTGACGCGGCGGATCACGCCAGCGATTGGGGAGCGGTTCACGTGAACATCAAACACGTTCAAGAAAATGCTGATATGGAGATAGGAAACTCCCTCGAAGGTAGTCCGGCAAATGTTGGTTACTTTGCCGTCGGCGGGCGAGACGAGCAGGCCGGGCTCGGCCGGAATGACACGTTCGGGATCGCGGAAAAACCAAAGAAAAAATGCCGCCAGCAAGACCGCAGGCAAAGCCCACGGCGGAGCAGCAAGCCACCCCACAAGCACGGCAGCGGCGAGGAGCGGAAGCGCGTAATAGTAGGCGTCGCGAACCATTCTGGGAGATACCGAGATTATAGTTCAGGATGACAAGTGGGTGGGATTTTCAGGTTCAGAGGAAAAAAAGAGGCGCTTACGCGCGCCCGGTTACGAAAAGGCATTCCCCTCGGCGGCTTGAGGCCGCGGCGGTAGCCTGAAGACTATTTAAGCGACCTGGTTTTGTCCCACTTGCTGGAACTGCCGCTCAATGTTTTGCATTTGATCCTTGAGGCGGAGCTTCAGCTTTTTCAAGCGCACTTCTTCCAGCTTTTCGTCGTCCGTTAGAAAGCGTTTTTGGGTGAGTGAATCGAGACGTTGTTCGTACTGCGTGTGCTCTAGCACCAATTGACGGAACTCTTCGTGATTGTTCAAGAGTTGGTCTCTAGAATTTAACATCCAGCAGACCTCCTAACCGGGTTGTCAAGTTAGAACTTACCATAAGGACGCAAGCCGCTTCAATTCAAAATCTCCTAGGCGGATGTTAAGCGATATCAGCAAGTTACGCGGATGTTCTGGATGTTGCACCATGAGCGGTGCAGTCAGGAAAAGTCCAAACGATAGATAATGGCGGCCTCTTGGGGGTCACGGTAATAGTTGGAGCGGCGACCGCTTTCAAGGAAGGCCAATTTCTCATACAGGCAGCGCGCGGCTGAGTTGGATTCACGAACTTCGAGGAAGACGGCAGTCGCACCACGGGATCGAGCGGTGTTGAGAAACTCGCCGAGGAGCCGGGTTCCGAGGCCCCGACGACGAGCGGGATCGGCGATAGCGATGTTTTCTAGCTCCCACTCTGGACCGACACCACGCGCGCTGAGAAAACCTTGAATGGCAGCTTCGTCTTCTATCACCAGGGCAATCCGTGAGATTTGGCTGGGAGAGAAGACAGCATGATACTGCTCGGCTGACCAGTGGGCGGCGGTGACGGCGTGCTTCTCCAGCGTCATCAAAGCAGGAACGTCGTCGAGGGTGGCGGGACGGAGCTTCACTTTTTTCTAGCTGCTTTTTGCAAAGATTTGGTCGGATCGGCGGAGGTAGTTAGCGTCCAGCGCTTCGGGCGAGACGATTTGGCCCGACTGAATCTTTTTCCAGCCGAGGTACGCGATGGCATCGCTGCGTGGCCGGAGGACCTCTTCGACTTTGAGGTTTGCGGCGCGGGCGAGATCGGCAATGGGCTTGTCGGGAGTTAGTATCAAAAGGCCTCGGGCGGAAGTGAGGAATTCCTCCTGCGTTAGCAGGGATTCAGAGCCGTCTTGCTGGCGGAGGTAAATTTCTTTGCGGCCTGCGTCCATGGCCACGATTGCGGACTCTGGTTTGGAGGCGGCGATTGCCTCCAGCAACGAGACCGTCGCGATCGGCTTGTTGAGGACCTCGGCCAGAGCTTTTATTGCCGCGAGACCGACGCGCAATCCGGTGAAAGAGCCTGGGCCGGAAGTAGCTGCGAAACCGCAGATGTCATTTTTCGTGAAGGCGTGCTGATTTAGCAAAGTCGCGATTTGTGGAACTAGTTGCGCGGAGAATGCTCCCCCGTCGAGGGAAGCGAGACCGAGGATGCGGCAATCGTCGGCGTGGCAGCGGGCAAGAGCGATGCTGCCGTCTTTACCTGACGTGTCGATGGCGAGAAGGAGCATGGTTTGTAACCTCGCCTAGTGTCCCTCGACCAACTCCAGAAGTACGCCGCCTGTGCTCGATGGATGCACGAACACGTAACGATGGCCGCCGGCTCCGATCTTAATGTCGTCCGAAACCAGGCGGACGCCGTCTTTCTTTAGGCGTGCAACGGCGGCGCTCAAGTCGGAAACACGGAGCGAGACGTGGTGCAGACCTTCGCCACGCTTGGCGATGAACTTGGCGATAACGGAGTTTTCGGAGGTCGGCTCGAGGAGTTCCAGGCGAGCTTCGCCCACCGGAACCATCACGACGCGCACCTGTTCGGCTTCGACGAGTTCCTCGGGAGAAACGGTCATCCCCAATTTCTGGTAGATGCCTTTGGCAGAAGCCAGTGATTTTACCGCGATGCCGAGATGGTCGATAGTGAACATGGTTAGGCTGTTTTCTCCATTTTGCTAACGATTTCTTCGACCAGCGTGTAGGGGTCGCGTTTGTGCTCGGCAACTTCAGCAGCATAGCGGGCCATGGTGCCGTCCACAAATTGGCTGCGGGCTTTCTCGAGCAGCGCATCGCGGAGCATTTCTACCAGCCGCTCCTGCCAATTTTCCACCCGGCGTTGCTGCGTTAGGTTGGCTTCTTCGAGATAGGTTTGGTAATCAGCGATCGCAGTCACTAATTCAGGGATACCGGTGCCTTCAGTTGCTACCGTTTTTACGATAGTCGGTGTCCAACGATCGCTGCGAACAGCGAGCGATTGCAGAGCGCGGATTTCCCGCTCGACGCGGTCGGCGCCTTCGCGATCGCTCTTGTTGATCACGAAGATGTCGGCGATTTCCATAATGCCGGCTTTGATGCTTTGCACGTCGTCGCCCATGCCGGGGACGAGGATGACAATAGTGACATCGGCGACGCGCACGATGTCCACTTCATCCTGGCCGACGCCTACGGTCTCGATCATGACAAGATCGCGGCCGGAGGCGTCAAGCACGGTGGCAACGTCGGCGGTGGCGCGCGCCAGTCCGCCCAAAGAGCCGCGCGTGGCCATGCTGCGGATATAGATACCGGGGTCGGAGAAGTGATCCTGCATGCGGATACGATCGCCGAGAATCGCGCCGCCAGTGTAAGGGCTGGTGGGATCGACGGCAATGATGCCGACGGTCTGATTCTGCTTACGATATTGCTTGGCCAACTGATCGACCAGCGTGCTTTTGCCAGCTCCGGGAGCGCCGGTGAGTCCGAGAATGCGGGCGTGGCCGGTTTGCGGAAAAGCGGCTTTGAGTAGATCAGCCCAGCCGAGGCTACGGTTCTCAACCGTCGTGATGGCGCGAGTGAGAGTGAGGGGGTCGCCGGAACGGAGACGATCGAGCCAGGATTGGAGATTTGGGGTCAAGGAGTCAGTGTAAAGCAGAGGCGGGACAAACAGAAACCGAGCGAACCGTCAGATTTGCAAAGGAACACCGCCAGGACCAATCTTCAAGAAGTGTCGCGCTACCCGACCGAGAACCGGATATTCGGCCCACTCTCCACGACTAGCCTTTATCCCGTAAACGATTGCAACTACCAGCATTGCGACCCAAATACCCATAAAACCTAGCCAAGCCAGCGGGAAGAAGACGAAAAATGCGGGCGGCGGCGCATTGTTCCCAGCAGTGGGATGAGCCATAGATGCGAAGGCGCTCATAAAGAAGAGCACCACGAAAGCTCCGCATACGATCATGTACGTAATTTGCAGGAGCAATGCCTGCAGCGCATGGAAGGAAACGAACTTCGATTCCCGCTTGATCAGAAGGATGATCAACGGCGCGATCCACCAGCCAACTAACTGGAGAACCTGGGCTAAAAGCGCCATAGTGCGTTCGTCCTGGGTAGGTGCTGCCGCGAAAATCGGCGTCTCGTCCGCCATACGCAACAGAAGCTACCACAAATGTCGGGAGTTAGAAAACAGAAACTAGTCTTTCAACAACTGTCTTGCGATCACCAACCTCTGCACTTCGCTGGTGCCTTCGCCGATGGTGCAGAGCTTTACGTCGCGATAGAACTTTTCCGCGGGGTAGTCCTTGATGAAGCCGTAGCCACCGTGAATCTGGACGCTTTCATTGGCGCAGCGGACGGCCACTTCGCTGGTGAACAGCTTTGCCATCGAGGATTCTTGCGTGCTCTTCATGCCGGCGTCTTTCATGGCGGCGGCGCGGAAGGTGAGCAGCTTGGCGGCTTCGATTTCGGTGGCCATGTCGGCCAGCTTCCACTGGATGCCCTGAAATTCGCTGATAGCCTTGCCGAATTGTTTGCGCTGCTTGGAATACTTGAGCGCACATTCGTAAGCGCCTTCTGCCATGCCAAGAGCTAGCGCGGCGATGGAGATGCGGCCACCATCGAGTACTCGCATGGCATCGATAAATCCCGCACCTTCTTTGCCCAGAAGATTTCCCGCGGGAATGACACAGTCTTCGAAGATGAGTTCAGAAGTATCGCTGGCGCGCAGGCCCAGCTTGTTTTCTTTCTTTCCGGGACGGAAACCCTTGGTATCTTTTTCCACGATGAAGGCGGAGAGGCCATGAGTGTGGGCGGCGCGGTCGGTGACGGCGATGACGACCAGAACATCGGCGTAACGGCCGTTGGTGATGAAAGTCTTGGTGCCGTTCAACACCCAGTTGTTGCCTTTGCGGACAGCGGTCATGCGGGCGCTGCCGGCGTCGGAACCGGAGGACGGCTCGGTCAGTCCCCACGCGCCGATATATTCGCCGGTGGCCAGCTTGCTGACGTATTTTTTCTTTTGCTCTTCGTTGCCCGCCAGAAAAATGTGGTTCGAGCAGAGCGACGTGTGGGCGGCCACAATGATGCCGACGGAACCATCCACGCGAGAAAGTTCTTCGATGGTGGTGACATATTCGATGTAGCCCATGCCGGGGCCACCGTATTCAGGAGGGAAAATTGTGCCCAGCAAGCCGAGCTTGCCCAGTTCTTTGATCGTGGCCAAAGGGAATTCGCCGGCTTCGTCCCATTCCATGACATGAGGAAGGATTTCGCGTTCGGCAAATTCGCGGACGCTCTTCTTTAGGTGCAGCTGTTCGTCGTTTAATTGGAAATCCAAAACACTCCTCTGGGCGGCGGTTGCCTCGTCATACTTCCCATCGGCAAACCGGAAGGAAGGACAACTGTTTGATTTAAACATGATGAAAGAAAGCGGAAAAGTTACTCTGGGCGCAGACCGGGCGGGGTGCTGTAAGCCGCATGTTTACTGGCGATTTTCGCGGTTCTTGGGATGCGGCCAACCGACCGATTGGTCGTGAGAAAAAACAGTCCTGATGGATTTTCGGTTCGTCGGGCCGATGGCGCTACTTGGATACTGCGAGGAAGCGTTGGAAGACTTCGTTCGAGAGCAGGCGGCCACGGGCGGTCAGGCGGATCACACTTCCCTCTCGCTTAAGCAAGGCGGCCTGAACCAGTTCGTCGATGACGGGTGCTAGGCTGGAAACATCTTCGGGGCCGAAGTCGTTGGCGACGTCGTCAAGGTCTACTCCACGATTCAGGCGTAGACCGAGGAAGAAAGTTTCTTCGAGGGCGGCTTCGTGGTCGATGGGAGTGGGACCGATAGAGACTCCGGCAACATATTGTTCCAATGTGTCAGAGCTAGAGAAACGGACCGCTTCGTGCTGGTTCGGAGTCGCCAGCATGGAGTGGGCATCGACGCCGAAACCGAAGTAAGGTTGGCGGGCCCAATATTTGAGGTTGTGGCGCGACTCAGAACCGGGGCGAGCAAAATTGGAAATCTCATACTGCTGGATTCCGGCAGCGTGGAGACGGTCGCAGGCAGTCTCGTACATGTTCGCGGTCAAATCTTCGTTGGGGACGAAGTGGGCGTGATATTTCTTACCTCCGGCGATCAGTTCCCTGCCCAAGCGGGAGTCGTCATCCACTTCGAGCATGTAGATGCTGACATGAGGGGCCTGCGTCGCGATTACTTGTTCGAGGGAAAAGTCCCAGCTTTGAGCCGTCTGGTGCGGTAGTCCGGCGATGAGATCAAGATTCAAGTCGGTGATTCCGGCGTCTCGCAGTCGTGTAATATCGCCGAGAACGGTGGATCGATTGTGCAGACGGCCCACTGAAGAGGCTTCGTTGTCCACGAAGGATTGCACACCCAGGCTTATACGGTTGACGTGATGACGGCGGAAAAGCTCGATCCCGGGCGCGGTCAGGGTGCCAGGAGCACACTCAACCGTGATCTCAGCATCGGGGGCGACGTCGAAATTTTGCCAAATGGTGACAAATAGACGCTCCAATTGGCTAAGATCAAGGATGGTCGGAGTCCCGCCACCGAAGTAGATGGAGTCGACGGTTCGCTCCATCAGGCCGCCCATCTGTTCGGCGGTCGTCGCGGCCTGAGCCAGGTTTTTGCAGATGCGGTCAACGTAGCGCTGAAAGGCCGCTTTGGAAAAAACGTCCGAAGCGAAGTTGCAATAGGTACACTTGGTACGGCAGAACGGGACGGAGATGTAGAGGCCTAGCGGCATTGGGTTGATTATCCCATGTGCGAAGCTCTTAACCGCAAAGGTCGCTAAGGATTCGCGAAGGGCGCGAAGGGACCACCAAAAGTATGTTGCCACGTGTAGTGATTACCGGAATCGGCGTGGTCAGTCCCAACGGGATTGGCAAGGAGGCTTTCTGCCGCGCCATTCTGGCGGGAAAATCGGGAGTGAAGCGGATTTCGCGTTTCGATCCCTCGGAGTTGCCGGTACACGTGGCAGGGGAAATTCCTGAGTTCGATGAACTGGCATGGGTAGATGCGCGCGAACGCAAGCATGTCTCGCGCGTGGTTCCGCTGGCGGTCGCGGCGTCGGCGGAAGCGATTCAGGATGCCGGGCTCGACCCTGCTGCGATGAGCATGGACGAGAAGCGCGAGATTGGCGTGATTCTGGGCACGGGCGGCGGCGCGCAGGAATTCTCTGAAGAGCAATACCGGCTATGGCACAGCGGGCACATCAAGCAGGTCAGCCTGTTCTGTATTCCTAGCGGCACCATGGGTACGATTCCCAGCGAAGTGAGCATGCGCTTTGGGTTCCGCGGATACAGTCATGTGGTGACAGCGGGATGTACTTCTTCTACCGATGCCATCGGCTACGCTTACCAGCACATTCAGGCAGGAGTGCAGCCGCTGTTCCTGGTGGGCGGCGTGGATTCGGCAATTACGCCGGGAATCATCAAGGGCTACAGCATGCTGCGGGCGTTGACGCAATCGTGGAATCAGGAGCCGGAAAGGGCGTCGCGGCCGTTTTCGGCGGACCGGGATGGCTTCGTAATCGCGGAAGGTTCGTGGATGTTCATCCTGGAAGAGTACGAACATGCGCGGAGGCGAGGCGCGAGGATGTATGCCGAGCTCATCGGCTATGGATCAACTTGCGAAGCATTTCATCGGGTACGTATGAGCGAGTCGCCGGAAGAGCCGGCGCGGGCGTTGACGATTGCGCTTGACGAGGCCGGCATTGCCGCGCAGGACGTGCAGTATGTGAACCTGCATGGGACCTCTACTGAAATGAACGATCGAGTCGAGACACGGGCACTGAAGCTTGCGTTGGGCAAACATGCTGGGCAAATTCCGATGTCCGGGTTGAAGTCACAGATTGGACATGCGCAAGGCGCCTGTGGATCGGCCAGTGTGGCGGCGACGCTGATCGCGATGGAACATAGCAAGGTTCCGCCCACGATCAATTTGGATGTCCACGATCCGGAATGTGATCTGGACTACGTCCCTGATGTGGGGCGGTCCGCCCAGATTGAGCACGCGATTTGCAACTGCGTGGGGTTTGGGTCAAAGAACTCGGCGCTGGTGTTAAGGAAGGTTGCGTGATTTAATATCGCGCATGAGATTAGTAAGTGGCGGTATAAGTCTGGCCTTCCTGATGCTTTCCGCAATCGCGTCTTCTCAAACGCTAGTTGATCGTCCCTATGTGATCCGCGCGGAGACCACGGTCTTTGATACTTACACCGGCATGGTCCACACTTGCCTCTTGGTGCAACCGGATGGGCATTATCGCCGCGAGCGCACATTTCAGGGAATGAGCGGCGGAACGCCCTATGTAGACATCTACATGGACACGTTGCCAGATGACAGTTTTAAGCGGCTACAGGCCATTCTTGACGATGCGGATTTCCAGAAAATCAATACTCCGCCGTCGCGGGGCGGAGTGATCCCGAACATGGACACGTTCATTGTGAGCGTGCCGCGCGAGCATGGCCTGCAGCACATGTATTTTATGACAGTGAACGAACGGAGACCGTACGAAAAAGACCTGAAACCTTTGATGAATTGGATGAAGGAAGTGGAGAAGCGGAAGGTTCGCGCGCTTAAGGAAAAGACGTCCGACAATTGCGCGGCTCCGATGGTGCAGTTTCGGACGGGGGTGCCACCGCTTGAACAGGAGGAGAAACCGCAACAGCAGCTCTGAAGCGGGTCTCTGAGCAAGAATGTGGTTGGATGGTCCCACGCATCGTACCGTAAAAGGGATTCGAGGCAGATTCAAAATGAGCAAACAATGGCGTGGACAAATAGGAATCTACGCTACCGCGGTGTTGGCGACGGCAATTTGGATCAGTTCGTTAGAAGCCGCGGATAAAAAATACACCACGCTCACGAACGAAGAAGCCCAGAAAATACTGGATCAGGTCCAGTTGGATATCAAGGAAAATTACTACGATCCAACCATGCATGGGGTGGACCTCGACAAGCGATTCGCCGAAGCGCGTGTAAAGATCGCTGCGGCGGAATCCCAGGATCAGGCGCTTCTGGACATTGCTGCTGTCACTCAAGCACTGAAGGATTCTCACACTCATTTTAGGCCACCCTTCCGTCCCTATGGGGTTGACTATGGATGGCTGATGCAGCCCGTCGGCGACTCCAGTTGCTACGTCACGGCGGTTCGCCCAGAGAGTGATGCTGCAGCGAAAGGAATGAAAGCTGGAGATCAAGTGATATCCATGAATGGAATTTCGGTTGTGCGAGAGGACATTAACTACATTGAATACTCCTACCGTGTTTTTCCTCAATCGGGATTTCACCTGATGTTGCGCTCGCCGGATGGCCCGGAACGGGCGATGGTAACGATGGCTAAGGTGATACCGGGCCAGATCATGATTCGACGCGCCGACTTCTTCAATTGGGCGGAACACCACAGGAATGAAGGGCACGATGATCGATCTAAGTATCACGAGGTGAACCCGAGGGTTGTGTTTTGGAAGCTGCCTGATTTTCTGGTCTATCCGGGGGAGGTAGATGGTTTTTTGAACAAGGTGCGCTCCTATGACACGGTGGTTTTGGATTTGCGGGGCAATCCGGGCGGCCTTGTCGATGCCATGGATAAACTCATCGGCGGATTCTTCGATCATGACGTGAAGGTCGCCGATCGCAAGGGCCGAAAAGAAACCAAACCTGAGATCGCGAAAACTCGGGGTGGCAAAGCGTTCGGGGGGAAGTTGATCGTGCTGGTGGACAGTAAATCCATGTCTGCGGCTGAGATCTTTGCGCGTGTGATTCAACTGGAAAAACGTGGGACGGTTTTGGGCGATCGATCAGCGGGCGCGGTAATGGAATCCAAAACGTTTATTCACGCCGTCGAACTCGACCGGACCAATGTAACCCAATACAGCGCGATGATCACGGTCGCAGACTTGATCATGACTGACGGCAAGAGTTTAGAGAACGTGGGTGTGATGCCGGATGAACGCATACTGCCGACGCCCGCTGACATGGCCGAAGGGCGCGATCCGGTGCTGGCTCGTGCGGCTGCGCTGGCTGGAGTGAAGATGACACCGGAGGACGCCGGCAAGATATTTCCATTCGTGTGGCCGAAAGAGCGCATGCCAGAAATAGATTAGCCCGGACGAGGGCGTCTGGGCCTGCACGACTTGTTCCGAGCAAAAGCTTTTCCATCCAGCCAGCCTCTTCGCCCATCTACTTAAGGTATCTTTTTAGAAGACCGCATGGCCCAAGAAGAAGAGGTATTAGGTAAAGCGTATGACAGCCGGCTAATGAAGCGGTTGCTGGTGTATTTGCGTCCCTACAAGTGGCAGGTAGGGATTGCGCTGGGCTCGATCGTACTTAAGGCTGGGGCCGATGTGCTTGGCCCGTATCTCACCAAAGTGGCGATTGACAAGTATCTGGTGAAGGTTCCCGGGTCGCGCTCGCCGTTCGATTCCTTTCTCAGCAACCAACCCTTGGTTGGCATTGCCCAAGTGGCCGGGCTTTATGTTGCCGCGCTGGTGGTCAGCTTTCTGCTCGAGTTCCTGCAAACCTACTTCATGCAATGGACCGGGCAGATGGCTATGTTCGATTTGCGCAAAGAGATCTTTCGCCTCTTGCAGCGCATGCATATTGGTTTCTACGACAAGAACCCGGTGGGCCGGCTGGTGACGCGCGTGACCACGGACGTGGACGCGTTGAACGAAATGTTCACCTCCGGAGTAGTTTCGATTTTTGAGGACATCTTTGTGCTGGCCGGAATTGTCGGCATCATGCTGAAGATGAATTGGAAATTGGCGCTGATCACCTTCGCAGTGCTGCCGCTGATCGGCTACGCGACCACGATTTTTCGCGACAAAGTGCGTGACTCTTACCGGCGCATTCGCGTAGCGATCGCCCGCATCAACTCTTACTTGCAGGAACATGTGAGCGGCATGGTGGTGCTGCAACTGTTTAATCGCGAGGAGCGGGCGTTCGATAAGTTTTCTGAGGTCAATTCTCTGCACATGGACGCGTTCAAAGACGCGATCATGGCGCATGCCGTTTATTACCCGGTGGTGGAAATTCTGTCGTCGGCGGCCATCGCGGGCGTGATCTGGTTTGGCGGGAATGATGTGCTGCGGGGGGTCGCAACCCTGGGCGTGCTGGTGGCTTTTATGCAGTATGCGCAGCGGTTTTTCAGGCCGATCCAGGATTTGAGCGAGAAATATAACATCTTGCAATCCGCCATGGCAGCTTGCGAACGAATCTTCAAGATGCTGGATACGCCGGTTGAGATTACGTCGCCGGCGATAACAAAGACGCCGGATGGGCCGGGGCGGATTGAGTTTGATCATGTGTGGTTTGCGTATCGCATGATGCCAGCGGAGACCGCCGAGACCCGCTCTGCGCGGAAGGGCGAGACGCCGGTTCTCGCATCGGCGTTGCCCGGAGAGCCAGACTGGGTGCTGCGTGATGTGAGCTTTGTTATTGAGCCAGGTGAGACGATCGCCATTGTGGGCCACACGGGCGCGGGCAAGACTACGATTATCTCGTTGCTGATGCGGTTCTATGACGTACAGAAGGGCGCGATCAGGATTGATGGCGTGGACGTGAAAGATATGGATTTGGGAGATTTGCGCCGGCGATTTGGGGTGGTCTTGCAAGACCCGTTTCTGTTTACGGGGACAGTGGGCGGCAATATCAGGTTGGGTACGGAGTGGATTCAAGATGAGGATGTGGAGAAAGCGGCGGAAGATGTGAACCTTGCCGACTTCATTCGTACGCTGCCCGGAGGATTTAAGGAAGAAGTACGGGAGCGGGGCAGCACACTCTCTACCGGACAGAAGCAGCTGATTTCGTTTGCACGGGCGCTGGCGCATAATCCGAAAATTCTGGTGCTGGATGAAGCGACCTCTAGCGTGGACACAGAAACCGAGTTCCGCGTGCGGGACGCCCTGAACCGAATGGTGGAAGGACGAACCTCGGTGATCATCGCTCATCGGCTTTCGACGATACAGCGCGCGGACAAGATCATCGTGATGCACAAGGGGCAGGTACGGGAGATGGGGAGCCACCAGGAGTTGCTGGCGCACCGGGGGATTTACTACAAGCTTTATCAACTCCAGTATAAGGACCAGGAGATCGCGGCAGGGCCAGTGGTCACGGCTGGAGCAGATGATTAGTTCGATGTTTCGTTTTATTAGCCTACTGTAACGGTACCAACCAGCCGACTTTGGTAACTCTGAAGGGCGGATTTGCCACGCTAGAATTTGCCTGTGGGCGAGCGTGATCAGCAGGCATTTCAAGAGGTAAGCCAAAACAGTCCGGAAGCGATCCCGGTGCAGATGCGCCAGATCGAGGGCCGGGAGTGGTGGCTTTGGGGATTCGCCGTGGCCGTAACCCTGGCGCTAACACTGGGCATTGTCTCGTTCACTTTTCCCTGGTTTCATCTGGAGACGGAAGCCAGCTATTGGTTTGACTTGCGCGAGTGGGTGCGCGGGTTGGCCGGTCTAGTGCTGCTGTTCGACGTCTACACGGTGTATCAGCATTTTCAATTGCAGAGCATCCGCCGGCAACTGGCGGAGCGCGACCAGCTTTTTCAACTCATCAGCGAGAATGCGGCGGACATGATTGCGCTGGTGGACAGCGAAGGCCGCCGGCTCTACAACAGTCCTGCGTATGAGAAGGTGCTGGGTTATTCGCCTGATGACCTGAAAAACACATCTTCGTTTGACCAGATCCATCCCGACGACCGTCCGCGAGTGTTGCAGGCGGCGGAGAAAGCACGCTCCAGCGGCCAGGGCGAGCGTGTGGAATACCGCATTCTGCATAAGGATGGGTCGTGGCGCACTCTGGAATCGACTGCCAGTGCCATCCGCAACGCCAAGGGAAAGACGGAAAAACTGGTGATTGTGAACCGCGACATCACCGAGCGCAAGCGGGCGGAAGAATTGCTGGTGCACAATGCGTTCCATGATGGACTTACCAACCTGCCCAATCGCGCACTCTTTCTGGATCGATTGCAACATGCGCTTACACTTTCGAAGAAACACTCGAACTACATGTTTGCGGTTCTGTTGATCGATGTCGATGAATTCAAGGTCATCAATGACAGCCTGGGGCACACGGCCGGGGATGAGCTGCTGATCCAGATTAGCCGGCGCCTGACAGAATCGGTACGGCGGGCGGATACGGTTTCACGGCCGCGGGTCACGGGTGTCGTAGAGAAATCGGGCCTTGAAGGGACGCTGGCCCGACTGGGCGGCGATGAATTCACCATTCTGCTGGATGACATTCGAGATCCGATTGAAGCGGTGCGAGTTTCCGAGCGGGTGCAAACGGAACTAGCCGCGCCGTTTGTACTAAATGGGCAAGAAGTAGTGATCTCGGCGAGCATTGGAATCGCGTCCAGCGCCACTCCGCACACGCAGGCGGAGGATTTGATTCGCGATGCGGACATCGCTATGTACCGCGCCAAGCGGATGGGCAAAGCACGGTGCGAAGTTTTCGATACCGCCATGCACGCGAATGCGGTGAAGCGGTTGCGGCTGGAGACGGACTTGCGGAAGGCACTGGATCAGGGGGAGTTTCGGGTTTACTACCAGCCGATCGTCTCCTTGCAGACCGGCAGGATCTCAGGATTCGAAGCACTGAGCCGCTGGCAGCGTGCGGAGGGCATGGTTCCACCGATGGATTTCATTCCGGTGGCCGAGGAGACAGGCCTGATTATTCCTATGAACCGGCAACTGCGACTAGAGGCCTGCCGGCAAGTGATGGCGTGGCAGAACCAGTTTCCAGCGAGTCCGCCGCTGACCATGAGCGTGAACGTAACCGCCAAGGAGTTCGCGCAACCTGACCTGGCCAGCGAAATCGGAAAGACGATTGAGCAGACGGGTATTGCTCCCGGTTGTCTGCGGCTGGAGATTGTGGAAACCATTGCCATGGGTGATGCGGAAAAATCTGGCAAGGTGCTTTCGCAACTGAAGGGCCTGGGTGTGCAATTGAGCATCGACGACTTTGGCACAGGGTATTCGTCACTGAGCCGTCTGCGCCGGATCCCGGTGGACACGCTGAAAATCGACCGGGTTTTCATCATGAATATGGACAGTGACCCGGAGAACCGCGAAATCGTGCGGGTGATCATTACGCTTGCCCACAACCTCGGCCTGAAAGTGGTGGCCGAAGGAGCAGAAACCGAAGCTCATGTGAAGCAGTTGCAGCAACTGAATTGCGAGCAGGCGCAAGGTTATTTCTTCTCCCGCCCGGCAGATGAGAAAGCGATGACGCTCTTATTGGCGGCCAGCCCGGGGGTAAAAAGCGCGGCGGCGAGCGGTTAAGGTCGCATTCATCCTATTTGACGCACGGCACGGCGGGCGAGACGCCGCCGGACTGGCCGCCGGGACGGCGGCGCTACAATGTTGCGTGCGCATTCTGATCTCGGCGGGCGAAGCTTCGGGCGAAATGTATGGCGCCCAACTGATGGGAGCGTTGCTCCGCCGCCAGTCTTCTTTGCAGTTCTTTGGTGTAGGCGGAAACCGCATGCGGGCTGCGGGATGCGACACCGGGGTCGATGCGAGGGACCTGGCGGTTGTCGGCATCACCGAAATTCTCGGTCATCTGCCTAAGATTTATGGGCTGTTTCGCAAGCTGATCGCTGCGGCGGATGCGCGTCCGCCTGATCTTGCCATCGTGATTGATTCCCCGGCTTTCAATTGGAGAGTCGCGCGGCAGATGCACAAGCGCGGTATTCCAGTCGTGTACTACGTATGTCCGCAGTTCTGGGCATGGCGGCAGGGACGCGTGCGTTTGCTGCGCAAGTACATTGACAAGGCGCTGGTGATTTTTCCTTTTGAAGAGAAGTTCTACCGTGATCGCGGTGTGGATACGACTTTTGTAGGGCATCCGCTGGCAGATATTGCCCGGCCGCAGATTTCGCGCGTAGACTATGCAGCCCAGCACGGGCGGGACCTGGCCAAGGCATGGATCACACTCATGCCAGGAAGCCGGATGAAAGAAGTGCGAATGAACCTGCCGACGATTTTGGAATCGGCAGCGAAGTTAGGGCCGGGATACGAATTCTTGCTGCCGGTAGCGCCGACGCTGGATCGGACGTGGTTGCAGAGTCTGATCGGCAAGTACCCGTCGGTCCATCTGGTGCCGGAGGCGCTGCCAGCCCTGGCTCACTCGCGCGCGGGGATCATTGCCAGTGGCACGGCAACGGTGGAAGCTGCCTTGATGGGAACACCGTTCGTAATGGTCTATCGCGTCACCCCTCTGACCTATCTTCTGGGGCGGTCGCGGGTAAAGGTTCCACATTTTGCCATGGTGAACCTGATCGCGGGAAAAGAAGTGGTGCCGGAACTGGTGCAGCAGGATTTCACGGCGGGAAGGGTCGCGGCGGAAGTTGTCAAAATATTGTCAGACGGGCATGCGCGAGAGAGCATGATCGCGGGGCTGGCTGGAGTAAGAGCCGCGCTGCGGGGCTCGCCGGACAGGCCGCCAGCCGCGGAACAGGCAGCGGACGCGATCATGGCGATTCTGGGCCAAACCGAGAAGAGTCGACTGCGGAAAACAGCCTCGGCACCCGTTGTGGGGTAGTTCCGCCCCTTGTCGCGACAGCATCTTTTGGGCCACAATTTACATCATAGTTTAAAGGTTTCTGGAGACTCTTCCTAAATGCCCTGTTTTGGTCGGCGTCAGCGTCGCACCCTAAGCATAGGATTCGCTTTTCTCCTTTTATTCTGCTGCTCGCCTTCCTGGGCAGCCGAAAAAACTCGTCTGCGAGTGGACGATTATCAGATCGACGCAGAACTCATCCCGCACACCCATAAGCTCATGGCGCGAGCGAAGGTGAAGTTTACAGCGCTTGAGACTCTGAACATCGCCACCTTCGAATTGCATAATGCGTTGCGGGTTACAAAAGTGACTGACGATGCCGGGAAACCGGTTTCCGCCGAACGCGGCGTTCAAGACTCCAGCATACGCGTGCAGCTTTCCCGAACCATGAACAAGGACGAATCCAGCAGCTTGACGTTTGAGTACGACGGCACGCTCGACTCCGCGGATGAGAGCCCAGTGCAAGGGTTGAAAGTTGCGTCGATCAATGATGACACCAGCTACCTGCTTTATGCCGGACGCTGGTTTCCGGTCAGCGGCTACGGCATCAATCGATTTACGGCGACGATGAACATTACGGTTCCCGCTCACATGGTGGTGATTGGCAGTGGGAAGGAAAGCGAAGGGACTCCGCTTCCCGCCAAGAAGGGCGCAGTCGCTGAGTTGCCAACCAAGACTTTCAGCTTCACCTGGGATAAGCCAAGTTTTCCCGGAACCATCATCGCCGGAACGTTTCAGGAGTTTAAGAGCGACGAGGCTGGAGTCGACTTGCATGTTTTTTTCAAGCCGGTCCATCAGAACCTCGGGGCGCAGTACGCTTCGACCGCAATCAAAGAATTCACTTACTTCGTGACGTTGTATGGCGTGCCGCCTTCGAACCGGCTCAGGGTGGTGGAGATTCCAGACGATACGCTGCCGGCCGCTTGGGGACCGGAAATTGCCGCCATTGCCAGCCGTGCAGTCACCGAGAAGATCAATTACCGACTGCTGGCGAATACCATCGCGCACCAGTGGTGGGGAGTTTCGGTGAGTCCGGCGTCGCTGGATGATTGGTGGTTGTCGGATGGCTTTGCCCGCTATTCGGAGGCGCGTTACATCGAGAACGCCGCCGGAACTGCAGGTCTGGAAGAAGCGGTCAAGGACATGTCCGTGGGCGCGTTGGCCTATGACACGGTGCCGCTGGCTACTGTCGGCAAGCTGGACATGTTCTCACCCGAGTTTCAGTCGCTGGTGACGGACAAAGGCGCGATGATTTTGCATATGCTGCGCTGGGTAGAAGGAGATCAGAAGTACGACCTCACCATGCGCACCTTTGCTACAAAGTATGCGGGCAAATCTGCTTCGCTGGACGATTTCCGCGCTATTGCCGAACAATATTATGGCGACAAATTGACCTGGTTTTTTTCCCAGTGGCTTGACTCTACCGGCGCACCAGAGTTCAAGACGAAGTTCACGGTGTACCGGCTGGGAAACAACAAGGGCTTTCGCGTGGTGGGCGAGATTGCGCAGGACCTTGACCTCTTCCGAATGCCCGTGGACTTGAAGATTGACACCGACGGAAAGACCGAAAACAAGCGGATTGAGGTAGTGGGGACCAATTCGCCGTTCACCATTGAGACCTTCGGCAAGCCACGGCGGATTTCGATTGATCCCGGGAACAACGTTCTGAAGAATTCGAGCGACGTGAAGCTGCGCGCGTCAATTCAGCGTGGGCAGGCCTATGTGCAACAAGGAGATTTAGCAGCGGCGCTCTCGGAGTACAACAAGGCACTGAGCGTCAGCAAGAACAGTTCATTGGCGCATTACCGGATCGCCGAGATTTTCTTCCAGCAGAAAAACTACCAGGCATCGGCCAACGCCTATCGCGATTCGCTCAACGGCGACGGCGAGCCGCGCTGGACTGAGGTTTGGAGCCATATTCAGCTGGGGAAGATTTTCGACGTCACTGGACAACGGGAACGCGCAGTGGGCGAATACCGTCAAGCACTCCAGACCAACGACAACACCCAGGGCGCATTGGATGAAGCGCGAAAGTATTTGCAGAAAGGGTTTGAGCCGGAGAAGAAACAAAGCGGCTTGTAGCTTCCAGCTAAAACGCCCAACGCAGCAACGAAGCTCCCACGGTAAAGCCCGCTCCCACCGCGGCCAGAAGGACCATATCACCTTTCTTTAGTTTGCCTTCCTCGCGTGCCGTCTGCATGGCAAGAGGTAGCGTGGCCGACGTGGTATTGCCGAAGCGGTCGATGTTAATGATGACTCGATCCGCCGGCATGCCCAGGCGATCCGCGGTGGCAGTGATGATGCGGCGATTGGCCTGGTGGGGGATAAATACATCGATGTCCTTGCCGGTGAGGCCGTTTCGTTCCAGGAGTCTCTCGCAGACTTCGGCCATCTTGCGCACTGCGAACTTGAACACCGCCGCACCGTCCTGATGGACGTAATGCATGCGGTGAGCGACTGTCTCGTGGGTGGCGGGGTTCAAACTGCCACCTGCGGGCATGAACAGTGAGCAACCGCCGGAGCCATCGACTTCGTGCAGAAAGTCGATGAGGCCCAGTGAGTCGTCGGTCGCCGGTTCCACTAAGACGGCACCAGCACCGTCGCCGAAAATTACACAGGTGGCGCGATCGGTGTAGTCGATGATGGAGGACATGATATCCACGCCTATGATCAGAACTTTCTTGTGATCTCCAGAGACTACAAATCTCGATCCCACTTGCAGCGCGTAGAGGAAAGACGAACACGCCGCGTTCATATCGAATCCCCACACACCTTTGGCACCCAGCTTGTCCTGCACTAGACAGGCGGTGCAAGGAAACAGCATATCGGGAGTGACGGTCGCAACAATAATGGCATCCAGATCGGAAGGATCAATACCAGTCTGGGCAAGAACACTTTTCGCGGCCTCTAGTCCGAGGTCGCTGCTGGCAACACCTTTGTCCGCCAGGTGACGCTCGCGGATGCCGGTGCGATCCAGAATCCATTGGTCGGTGGTGTCGACCATCTTCTCCAGGTCGGCGTTGGTAAGCACGCGGGGCGGAACGTAAGTTCCCAAAGCGCTGATCTTGGCGCGCAAAAGTTGACTCACTCGCAGGATTCTCCAGTTGGAATGTAAACTCGCTATTGTGCCGCACGTGCGGCAGCCGTGTCCAATGGGATGAGGAGCAACTGAGAGTTTTCTCGACGACGAGTCGCGCTCAGAGAGAAAAAAGATCAGGCACCGGTGACCCACTGCACACGCAAGAGCCCGTTACCGTTGCTTCCTTCCGGACCTGGCGGGGTTGGCGGGAAGACGTCGCGCGGGACCGATGCCTGACAAATGATTCTAACATTTAGCTACCGGTCGTCAGCTTGCGGCTCTCAGCTTCAGGTATTAGCTTCTGGCTTTTGCTTTCGATGGGAACATCGAAGGTACTCTTCCCTTCTGCGCTGGAATCGCCAACAATAATAAAGAAAGCCCATGGCTACAATTGACAACCCGCAGCCGCTGCATCTGGCGATCGATCGCTATTTTGAGATTGCGCTCTATTTGCTGGTGCTGACGGGGTTTGCAACGCTGGCGTCGACCGGCGGCCTGGATCTGCCGACCATGGTATTGGCCAGCGCAGCGATTCTCTTTCGCGGATATTGTGTGGCAACGCGGCACACACTGATGATTCCAGAGCGCTGGACCACGATCCTGACGCTGGTTTACGTCGCGTTTTATCTTGCGGATTACCTTGTGATCTCGCGGGCGTTTGTCAGTTCAGCGGTACACCTCGTTCTTTTCGTCCTGGTAATAAGGTTGTTCTCGGCCCGGCGCGACCGGGACCAATACTTTCTCGCCGTGATCGCTTTTCTAATGGTGCTGGCGGCGGCAGTGCTGACAGTCGACTCGACGTTCTTGCTGGCGCTTTGCGGATTCATGCTGACGGCCGTGGTGACGTTCATCCTGATGGAGATGCGGCGTGCATCGGCAAGCGCGGCGTTTCAGTCGGCGACGGAGGACCCCCGCGCTTCGCGGCAGATGGGAGTTTCACTAGCCAGAGTGACGCCGGGTCTGGTGGTGCTGATCGCACTGGGTGCAGCGGGCATCTTCTTTGTTTTGCCACGGGTATCGACCGGATATCTGAGCGCCTATACGCCCACCGGCGAGATTGCTACCGGGTTCAGCGATCGCGTGCAACTGGGCCGGATCGGAGAGATTCAGCAATCCGGCTCCCTGGTGATGCACATCCAGATCGACGGCGACGCGCATGGGATTTTCGATCTGAAATGGCGCGGAGTGGCGCTGAACCTGTTCGATGGCGCCACCTGGTCGAATTCGTATGAGCATCGTTTGGTGCCGCGATCGCCGGGAGGACAGTTTCTGCTTTCCTCGTCCGGTGAAAAGCGGCCTGGTGCTCACTTTATTCATTACCGGGTGCTGATGGAGCCGATTGCCAACAATGTTTTCTTTTTGGCGCCGGAAGCGCTTAGCCTCGGTGGTAATTATCGGTTGGTGACGCGGGATGATGCGGGGGCGGTTTTCGACAGCGACTTTGACCGTCCGGTGAGCACCTACGATGCGGAGTCTGACGTGGTTCAGCCCGCGGCAGCATCGTTGCGTGGGGCTGGGCAGGATTATCCGCCGGCGGTGCTGCTGAACTATCTGCAACTGCCACGACTGGATCCGCGAGTTGCGCCCCTGGCCGAGCAAATCACGGCTTCTGAAAGTAACAATTATGACAAAGCCGTGGCCATGGAACGCTACTTGCGCACACACTTCGGATACACGTTGCAGCTGGGGCGCTCGGCGCATCGCGATCCCTTGGCGTATTTCTTGTTCGAACGCAAACAGGGCCACTGCGAGTATTTTGCTTCCGCGATGGCGGTGATGCTGCGTACTCTGCGGATTCCTTCACGGGTAGTGAACGGATTTCGCACCGGCGAGTTCAATGACGTAACTTCACAATATCTGGTGCGGGCTAGCAATGCGCATTCGTGGGTAGAAGCGTACTTCCCGGGATATGGCTGGGTGAGTTTCGATCCCACACCGGCCGCGCCGGCCGAGGTTCGTACAGGATGGAACCGGTGGGCCCTCTATGCCGACGCGATGGCTTCGTTCTGGCGAGAGTGGGTAGTGAGTTACGACGTGAGCCATCAGTACATCTTGGGACATCGTGCCGCACAGGGCGGAGCGGAATGGATTCGACGAGCGCGGCGGTGGGGACGGATGCAGTATGACGCCTGGCTGGAGGCTGCGCGACGGACGGGACAGGCTGCGGCGGATGCTCCGTGGCGATGGGGTGGCGTGGCGCTAGGGGTGGGAGCTCTACTGATGCTGGGCGCCTATTCGGCACGACTGTGGCGGGTGATCCGTCGACGTCGAGTAGCGGCGCGGCCGGAGCGATCACCGCGTGTCGCAGCGACGATCTGGTATGAACGCGTGTTACGCATGCTGGCGAAGCGTGGCTGGCAGAAGCTGCCGGCGCAGACTCCGACGGAGTTCGTGGCTGGGTTGAAGGATGACGGCGTGCGCGGTCCGCTGACGCGATTTGCTGAGCACTATGAGCGGGCGCGGTTCGGAGATTCGGCGGAGGATGCGGCGAGGTTGCCGGAGGATTACGAGGAAGTGGTCGAGGCGAGCCGACGGTAGAGGAGCATTGCGGCCGCGCCAGCCGGAAGGGCCTCACAAGCTGCTAAAATAGCTAGATTGATGCTGCCTCCGAACCCCACCGTAGAAATCGACAACGAGGCCGAAATCGCTGAAAAAGCGGCCCCTCGGCCGCCTAAAGTCGGCTTTGTCAGTCTGGGATGCCCAAAAAACCTGGTCGATAGCGAAGTCATGATGGGCATGCTGGCGCAGGCCGGGGCGCAGTTGATTGCTCGCGCCGAGGATGCCGACGTCATTGTGGTGAATACCTGCTCGTTCATCGAGAGCGCTCAGCAGGAGTCGGTGAATGCGATTCTGGAAATGGCGCGGCACAAGAACGACGGCCGGGCGCGCAAACTGATCGTCGCCGGATGCCTGGTCGAGCGCTTTCGCGGCGACATTCGAAAAAACATTCCAGAGGTTGACGCGGTCGTCGGCACCGGAGAGCTGGAAAACATTCTGGCAGCCGCCGGGATCGCGCCCCGGCCGGCGCCCAATTCTCCTTTCACAATCCTAACTTCACGCCCCGAAGGCGATGCTCGGGCTGCCCAAGGCCGTTTCTCGCGCGAGTCATGGGACGGCGCCATTGCCGATCTGCCTAATTATCTATACGACGAAGCCACGCCGCGTGTGTTGGCCACGCCCAAGTACACGGCGTACGTAAAGATTGCCGAGGGTTGCGATCATCCTTGCAGCTTCTGCATTATTCCGCAGCTTCGGGGGAAGTTTCGCTCGCGGCGGTTTGAGTCGGTGGTCGCGGAAGTTGAACGGCTGGCCCGTGGCGGAGTACGAGAGGTCACGCTGATCGGCCAGGACACCACCTGCTACGGAGAAGATTTCGGCCTGAAAGACGGTCTGGCGTTGCTGCTGGAGAAACTCGCCGGCATCGAAGAGTTGCGCTGGGTGCGGTTTCTGTATGCGTATCCCAACAAGATCACGGGCCGGTTGCTCGAGACCATTGCCAGTCACGACAAGATTTGCTCGTACATGGATGTGCCTCTGCAACATGCATCGGCAACGGTCTTAAAGCGCATGAAAAGGGGCGGCGGAGCCGATATTTTTCTGCGATCGATTGAGAAGATGCGCCGCGCGATTCCTGGCGTGACTTTGAGAACATCCTTCATTGTTGGGTTCCCTGGGGAAACTGAAAAAGAGTTTGAAGAGTTGTGCGAGTTTGTGCGCGAGGCAAAGTTCGACTGGATGGGAGCGTTCGGTTATTCGGATCAGGAAGGTGCAGGCGCTTTCGGGATCGAGGACAAGCTGCCGGGACGTGAGATTGAGCGGCGGCGGAAACATCTGATGCAGATTCAAAAACGCATCAGCAAGAAGAACAAGAAAGCTTTGGTTGGCAAGGAATTCGATTTGCTGCTCGGAGGCATGTCCGAGGAAAGCGATCTATTGCTCGAAGGCCGCACGGCGATGCACGCCCCGGAGATTGACGGAAAAGTATTTGTGAATGACATACGCGAAGGACTTGAACCCAAAGAAGGCGAATTCTACCGCTGCCAGATCACCGAGGCGCACGATTACGACCTGGTCGCAAAGATTGTGTAGCGTCTATGGCTCGCACGCTCAAGCTGAGTTGTCCTACCTGCAAGAAGCCAGTGACCAGTAAAGATCCAGACTTCCCTTTCTGCGGCGAGCGCTGCCGTCTGATTGATCTGGGTAAGTGGGCGAGTGGAAAGTATGTGATTTCATCGCCGGTGACGGATGCGGATGATGAGATCGATGCGGAGTCCGATGAGAAGCCGTGAGCGGTGGGTCGACGGCGAGGCCACGGTGTGACCGATCCGCTTCGCGTACGGGCACCGCGCTGGGCCACGCTGGTGGCGACTTTTTTTGGTGTGGGGCTGCTTCGGCCTGGGCCGGGAACCTGGGGTTCGGCAGCGACCGTGGTCTTGTGGTGGCTGGTGAGCTGCGGGATCGCTCCGGGATGGCAGCCTTTAGCCGCGATAGTGCTGGCGGCATTGGCGGTGATCGTGGGGATTCCAGCGTCAACTCAAGTCTGCCGCGCCACCGGGCTAAAAGATCCACAGTTCGTGGTGATTGACGAAGTCGCGGGCCAGCTTATTACGCTGATTGCGGTGCCCGTCGCATGGAAATCCCTATTGCTGGGATTTATACTTTTCCGAGGCTTTGATATTGTAAAACCTCCTCCGGTGCGTCAACTTGAGCATCTTCCCGAAGGTTTTGGCATCGTAATAGATGACGTAGGCGCAGGGCTTTACGCGTTGGCAGTAATGCAAGTGGTGCTGCACTTCGGCCTTTTGCCGAGGTAGACGGCGCAGGGATTTGGGAGTCCATGGGAATTTCTGACCGGTTGCTGGGAAAAAAGAGCGTAAATGGAAAGCCGCATATTCAGGCGGTGCAACCGAGCGCCGCCCTGGCGGGCGGCGAGGTACGGATCAGCGGGAGCGACCTGTCTCCGCATGATTTGCGGCGTCCCCGGGTGCGCTTCGGTGAAGTGGAAGGTTCCGTCGTTATCAGCTCCGACGATTTTGTGGTGGCGAAGGTTCCGCAGGGCGCATCTTCTGGGCCCATCGTGGTTTCCACCAACGGCCATTCCAGCAATGCTCATCAGATCAAAGTAGCAGTGACAATTGCCGAGGGACTGCATCCGGTGACCAATCCCGCGCTCGACGCCGAGGGCAACATCTACGTGAGTTTTTCGGGAAGCCGCGGGCAGAAAGTGAAAGTGGCGCTGTTCAAGATCGATACCAACTATAACGTCAAGCCGTTTGTGGCGGACTTGATGAACGCTACGTCGATCGCTTTCGACAAGTTCGGACAGATGTATGTTTCGTCGCGATACGACGGAACGGTGTACCGGATTGCGCCTAACGGGACGATGTCTTCTTACGCAGAGGGCATGGGAGTGGCGACTGGCATTGCCTTTGACCGCACGGGAAACCTCTATGTGGGAGACCGTAGCGGAACGATTTTCAAGATCGCGCCCGACCGGCAGACTTTTGTGTTTGCCACGCTAGAGCCCAGCGTTTCCGCTTATCACCTGGCGTTTAGTCCACGAGGTGATTTGTTCGTTACCGGTCCCACAACCTCGAGCTTCGACTGCGTGTACCGGATTGATGGACAAGGCAACGTTACCAATTTCTTCCGCGGGCTGGGACGTCCGCAGGGTTTGGCTTTTGACATCGAAGGCAATCTGTATGTGGCGGCATCGCTCTCGGGCAAGCGCGGGATCGTTAAGATCACAGCAGATGGTCAGGCGTCGATCGAGGTTGCGGGTGCCGGATTGGTGGGTCTCGCATTTGCTCCCGGCCGCTCGGTGGTGCTCACGACGACCGACGCGGCACATCATTTAGCTTGGAACATTCAGGGATTGCCGTTGGTGGAGTAAAAAGCAATCAGCATCCAGCCGTCAGCTCTCAGCCAACCCATCGCCAACCTTCGAGTTTCTTCCCATTCGCTAGTCCGACCCGGTTTTCATTTACACTTTTGAGAGATGAATGCTGAGATCATCGCCATCGGCTCGGAGTTGTTGACCCCTTACCGTCAGGACACTAACTCGCTTTACCTCACCGACAAACTCAATCAGATGGGCGTGGAGGTGTCTTTCAAGACGATTGTGGGCGACACCCTGGAGAACCTAATGCAGGCGGCGACCGTGGCGTTCTCGAGAGCCGACCTGATTATCTTCATGGGCGGACTGGGGCCAACCGAAGACGACCTGACGCGAGAGGCCGTGGCGGCGGCGTTGGGATTGCCGCTGCGACGTGATCCGGCGATTGTCACCTGGCTTGAGGAACGCTTCGCAGCGCATGGCTGGAAAATGGCTGCCAATAATTTGAAGCAGGCGGATGTTATCGCCGGGGCAAGCGTTCTGCCCAATGCTAATGGCTCAGCTCCGGGACTGTGGATCAGCGGAAAGTTTGATGGACAGGCGAAGATCATGATGCTCTTGCCGGGCCCTCCGAATGAATTGAAGGCGCTGTTTGAAGAGCAATGCATCGCGCGATTGCGGGCGAAGCTGCCGGAACAATTCATTGTCACGCGAGAACTGAAAATCACAGGTATGGGCGAGTCTCAATGCGATGCACGAGTGGCACCGATCTACAAGACTTTCACCGATGTGCAGACCACGATTCTCGCCGGAGCTGGAGAGATCCAACTGCACCTGAAGACCCGCGCGCTCAAGCTCGATACGGCGCAGAAACGCGTTGACGAATTGGTGGAACTGCTGGAAGACGAACTCGGTGATTTTGTGTTCTCCGACAATGGCGACTCCATGGAGCAGATTGTGGGGTACTACTTGCAAATGCGCAACGCCACCCTGGCGGTGGCGGAATCATGTACTGGCGGGTTGATCGGCGAACGCATCACTTCGGTGAGCGGCAGCTCACGATACTTCCTTGGCGGCGCGATTGTGTACTCCAATGAGATGAAGACGGAGATGGCGGGAGTGCCGGCGAGGCTGATCGACAAAGAAGGCGCCGTAAGTTCGAAAGTAGCTACAGCATTGGCAGAAGGAATTCGCTCACGCTGCGGCTCGACGCTAGGTATCGGAGTCACGGGCGTGGCTGGGCCTAACGGCGGAACTGCGGACAAACCGGTGGGACTGGTGTTTCATGCTCTGGCGAGTGAGGGCGGGACGGAAGTGATCGAGCGCAAGTTTCCCGGCGACCGCAAGCGCATTCGCTGGTTTGCCAGCCAGCAGGCGTTGGACATGGTCCGAAAGAAATTGAAATGAGAATGTTTTTGGCAATCGGCATTAAGCATTGCGTGACTCCGACAAGTGCTAGATGCCAAGTGCCAAATGCGACTCTTCATTGCTCTCGACATTGACGATGGCATCCGCGCGCGCATTCAACGGTTCGTGGAAGGCTTGTCGGGATTTGCCTCGGAGGCGCGGTGGGTGCGTCCGGAGTCGATGCACGTTACGTTGAAATTTATCGGCGAACAGCCGGCGGATGCGGTAGATGAGATCAAGCGCGTGATCTCGGCAGTGAAGGGAGAATCGTTCGAGATCTGCTTTCGCGACTTCGGATTCTTTCCTACTGCAAAATCGGCGCGGGTGTTTTGGGTGGGAATTGAAGCCGGACCGCAACTGGCTAACTTGGCTACCGCAATTGATCACGCAACGTCGTCGTTGGGAATTCCGAAGGAAGATCATGTTTATAGCCCGCATTTAACGCTGGCGCGTGGCGGGCGCTCGGGCGCGCCCGGGCGGCAGAAAGAAGATCGTCCGAATAGAGGCTTTCAGAAGCTGCGTGAGAAACTGGCAGCGATGCCACCCCCCGAGTTTGGTACCATGACGGCCCGCGAGTTTTATCTGTATCGGAGTCAGTTAATGCGTGGAGGCGCACAGTACACGAAGATCGACCGGTTTGGACTGAGTTAAGCCCGCGTATGAAATCAATGCTCATCACCGCCGCTATAAGTTATCTGCTAGGGACCATCCCCTTCGGATACCTGTTGGTGCGCATCTTTCGCGGGCAGGATGTCCGCCAGATGGGCAGCGGCAACATTGGAGCTACCAACGTATCCCGCACTTCGCCGGTTTTGGGCCTACTTACACTCCTGCTCGACGGATTAAAAGGACTGACGGCGGTGATGATTACGCGCGCCTTGTTCCCCGGCCAGCCGTTCCTTCTAGGTACGGCGGCCTTGCTGGCCATTGTTGGCCACATGTTTCCGTTGTGGCTAAAATTTCGGGGTGGCAAAGGCGTGGCGACAGGGCTCGGAAGTTTTGCGCTACTGGTCCCCAAGATCGTCCTCGTGATGGTTGTGATCTTCATTGCCATCTTCCTGATTTTTCGCTATGTGTCGCTGGCTTCGATCCTCACAGTTGGGCTGTTTCCTCTGCTCATCTGGATATTAGAGCCCACTAAACGCATACCTCTGGCTGGCTTCGCCGCAGTGTCTTCCCTGCTAATCATTGGCAAGCATCACGAGAATATTCGTCGCCTGGTCGCGCACACCGAGCCCTGCTTCCAGTGGAGGAAGGGATGAGCGAAATCGCGATCATCGGTGCGGGAGCCTGGGGCACTGGCCTCGCCATTGCTCTGGGACGCAAGGGAACGCACCGCGTGCGGCTGTGGGCACATGAGAAAGAAGTTCGCGATTCCATCAATCAGCGTCACAGCAATGATCTTTTTCTGCCGGGGTACGCACTTCCGGATTCGGTGACTGCTACCGGGCACTATCAGGAAGCGGTGCGCGGGGCGGAGATGGTGGTGAGTGTAATGCCGTCGCATCACTGCCGGAGAGTGTTTGAAGAGATGTGGGTCTACCTGACTCCGGGGATGCTGATTGTCAGCGCGACCAAGGGTTTGGAAAACGAAACACATCTGCGCATGTCGGAAGTGATTACCCAGGTGATCAAGTCGGCGCAGGGATTTACTCCGCGGGTGGGGGCTCTGAGCGGGCCGTCGTTTGCGAAAGAGGTGGCGCGGGGAGACCCGACCGCTATCACGATTGCGTCGCCTGACGAAGCGCTGGCGGAAACGGTGCAGCGCGAGTTCAGCGATCCGCAGTTTCGGGTGTATACCAACACCGACGTGATTGGCGTGGAACTCGGGGGCGCATTGAAGAATACCATCGCGATTGCTGCTGGAGTTTGCGACGGGCTGGGACTGGGCCATAACTCGATTGCGGCACTCATCACCCGTGGCCTGGCGGAAATGACACGTCTGGTTGTAGCTTGCGGCGGGCGTTCGGAAACCATGGCGGGACTGGCGGGGCTGGGTGATCTGGTCCTGACTTGCACCGGGGGATTGTCGCGCAATCGCAGCGTCGGTGTGGAACTCGGCCGCGGCGGGAAATTGCCCGACATTATCGCTGCCATGCATGGCATGGTGGCTGAGGGTGTTTTCACCACACATGCTGCGGTCGAGCTGGCGCGTGTCCATAAAGTGGAGATGCCAATTACCGCTCAAATGGACGCTATTCTGCATCATGGGAAGTCGCCGCAAGAAGCCATTCACGAACTCATGACAAGAAGTGGGAAACGAGAAATCGCGTAGTTTTGCGGGGTTCGAGGTGGTCCCGACCCGTTTTCTCATGCCAAATTGCCTGAAATACATGCCCTCCGACGATACTTTCGTAACGGTGAGCCCCGCGCCTTCCCAAGTAAACTTGTAGAAGAAACCCCAAAACATTTGCCGTGCGCCCCGCACGGCGCGTAGGGTCACTTTGTCGCTAAAGCTGCCTACACCATCGCGCCTGCCCATTCTTTACGTCATCCTAGGTGTCCTTGTACTGGTCAGTGTGGTGCCGATGTATTTTTACTCGGCGCAGGTGGAGTCGATTAATCGTGACCGGCTGATCACCAACGAACGCTTGCTACAGAACGCGGTCACACGTTCCCTGGCGGATGATATTTCGCAGCATCAGGAATCGCTGCGCATGATGCTGGCGAATCTGTCGTCGGCGCTACAGGTGGCCAGTGGCGGGGACTTCACCTCGGAGCACGTGGAAGCGCCCGAGTTGCGAGCTCTGCTGGAGAATTTCGTTTCGTCCTCTGACGATCTGGCTTATGCCACTTTATTGAACTCTGAGGGCAAAGGCATCTCAGCAGGCCGGATTGCAGCAGACGCGTTTTTACAGCGGGAGTTGGAGCGGGGATACGCAGCGGCCCGCGAAGGCAGAATCTACAATGGCCAGGCGTTGGCTGTGGGGAATGGAAAGTCGTCCCGCACAGTAGTGCTGGTCAGCGCGCCGGTCATGATAGGTGGGCGTTTCGTGGGAATGATTGGGTCGGTGGTCGATTTGCAGTTTTTGATTCGACGCCTGCAGGAAGTCAGCCGGGGCGGCCTCATCCCATACGTGGTGGACAGCGAAGGACGACTGGTCGCAGGCGCTGGTCCTGAATACGCCACCGGTCAGGATATGAGGGACCTGGAGATCGTGCGCAGCTTCGTGGAACTCGGCAGCAAGGCCCAAATGGTGGCCGCCACCCGTGAGTTCAACATCACCCGCGGCAAAACTACAATTGCCATGTTGGGCACATGCAGCCCAGTAACCAACCTTGATTGGGCAGTGGTAGTACAAAAACCGAGGTCAGAGGCCTACCGCGGTGTCTATGAAATGCAACGCACAGGAAGAATTCTTGCAATCATGGCGATTGCCCTGAGCATCGCCATCAGCGTCTTTGCGGCGCGTCGCATCACCAGTCCATTGGAAGTGTTGACTCTTTCCAGCCGCGCGATTGCCCGTGGCGACTTTTCGCAGCGGGTCCATCTAAACAGCCGCACGGAAATCGGTGAACTGGCACACACCTTCAACATAATGTCTCAGGAGCTGGAGCATTTTGTGCACGACCTGAAGCGCGCGGCCACGGAGAACCGAGAGCTGTTCATGGGATCCATCCAGATGCTGGCAGGCGCAGTCGACGAAAAAGATCCTTATACGCGCGGCCACTCTGACCGCGTTACGCGCTACTCGGTGTTGATCGCGCGCGAGATGGGGATTTACGAGGACTACATCGAGACGGTGCGAATCTCCGCGCAACTGCATGATGTGGGCAAGATCGGCATCGAAGACCGCATTCTGAAAAAGCCGGGAGCGCTAACGCCGGAAGAATTCGACATCATGAAGACACATACCACCAAGGGAGCAAACATCCTGCGGCCGGTGGCGCAATTGAAGGACATGATTCCGGGCATCGAACTGCACCATGAGTCGCTGGATGGACGTGGCTATCCTCACGGCATGAAGGGCGATGACATTCCCCTGCTGCCGCGAATTATCGCCGTAGCCGACACCTTTGATGCGCTGACCACCAATCGTCCCTACCAGCACGCGCACACTCCTGAAGAAGCGCTGCGCATTATTCACTCGCTCTCCGGCAAACGCCTTGACCCGACGGCGGTGGCGGCTTTGACGGCGATCTACGAACGCGGCGAAATTCATGTGCAACGTCCGACGCCCCTGGCGGCCGCGGCAACAGCCGCCGCTGCAATCGCGGCACCCACAACGGCCACGGAGCCGATTGCGCCCGAGCTTTCCCCTGATCCTGCGAGCGCGGTGCAAGCCACCCGCGTGTGATTCTTCGTTAAGTTTCGCGCATTTGAAGTCTGATTCGACCCCTGCCGCTATAATTAGAGATTGCGCCGATCACGGCCATCCAATCCATGATTCAGACTCTTTTTGGCAGCCTCGACGAACAGCAGAAACCCAGCTTCCTGGAACGAATGAAAGAGGCGGTCACGCGTACGCGCGAAAGCCTCAGCGAACGCATTGAAGAAGCGGTTTCGTTCAGTAAGGAAATTGATCGTCACACGCTAGACGAACTGGAAGCCACGCTGATCAGTGCCGATCTGGGGAGTACGACCACACGTGAAGTGCTGGGAAAGCTGCGGGAAAAGGCCGACCGCAAGCAGATCAAGGATGTGGACGAGTTAAAGCGTCTGTTGAAGGAAGAGTTGCTAACCATTCTTAATGCGGCGAATACGCGGCCGGTTGAGAAAGTCAAGAGCACACCAGAGGTGATCCTGGTCGTGGGTGTGAATGGCACGGGCAAGACTACGACCATCGGCAAGCTGGCGCAGGTTTTTCGTTCGCAGGGCAAGACGGTTCTTATGTGTGCGGCCGATACATTTCGTGCTGCTGCCATCGAACAACTGGAAATCTGGGGTGAGCGTACGGGGACGGAAGTGATTCGGACCAAGGCCGGTGGCGATCCCGCGGCGGTGCTATATGACGCGCTTCAGGCGGCGACGGCCCGGCATACGGATTTTGTGATTGTGGATACCGCTGGACGACTGCACAATAAGTCGAACTTGATGGCTGAGCTTGAGAAGATGCGGCGAACGGCGCAGCGGATTATCCCCGGAGCTCCGCACGAGACGCTGCTGGTGATGGACGCGACTACAGGACAGAACGGGTTGCAGCAAGCACGGCAGTTCACCGATTCGGCGGGCGTGACCGGAATTGTGCTGACCAAATTAGATGGCACGGCAAAAGGTGGAGTGGTAGTGGCGATTTGCCGTGAACTGGGCCTGCCGGTGCGCTATGTGGGTGTGGGTGAGAAAGCTGGGGATTTGCTGCCGTTCAATCCCAAGGATTTTGTGGATGCGCTGTTCGTCTAATTCTTTTCACCACGGAGACACGGAGTCACGGAGAAAACCAACTCATCATCCAAGTGACCACTTCCCACGGCATTGACGAACGCTTCCTCCGCCAAGCGCTTGATCTGGCGCGGGAAGGCATTGGCCTCACTTCACCCAATCCGAATGTGGGAGCCGTATTAGTGAACACCGACGGGGTGGTCGTCGGCAGCGGCAGCCATACCTATGCAGGCGTCAAACACGCCGAGATTCTGGCGATTGAGCGGGCCGGCCAACGGGCGCGCGGAGCGACGCTCTACATCAATCTGGAGCCTTGTTCGCATCAGGGACGGACGTTACCGTGCTCCGACGCTGTGATTGCCGCTGGCATTACGCGAGTCGTGGCGTGCATGTCCGATCCCAACCCCCTGGTAAGCGGACGCGGCTTTGAACGGCTACGGCAATCTGATGTCGCGGTAACTGTCGGCATTTTGGAAGAGGAGGCCAAGCGGCTTAACGAAGCCTTTGCGAAATACATCCGCCAGCGTCTTCCCCTGGTCACGCTGAAAGCGGCCATGACTCTGGATGGCAAGATCGCGCCTCCGCCGGGGGAATCACGAAACCCGACGGCCTTGGGAGCCGGCAGTAGCGGCAGTGGATATATCACCAGCGAAGTGGCGCGCGCGCATGTCCAGGAACTTCGCCACCAGCACGATGCGATCCTGGTGGGCGTGGGTACGGTGATCGCTGACGATCCGCTCCTCACCGACCGCAGCGGACGACCGCGACGCCGGCCGCTGTTGCGCGTAATTCTCGATTCACGTTTGCGTTTGCCGCTAGAGTCACGAGTGGTGAAGACTGCGCAAGATGACCTGCTGGTGCTGTGTTCGTTTGCCGAAGAGAAGAAACGAAAGCAGCTTCAGGAGCGCGGAGTGTGGGTCGAGCAGATTCCGCAGCCGACGGTGGACGGGCATCCCGACGTGACTGCGGTGGTGAAACATCTGGGTGCGCGGGAGATTACAAGCCTGATGATCGAAGGCGGCTCGATGGTAAATTGGGCGGCATTGTCGTCGGGCTTTGTCGACAAGGTTTTCTTTTACTATGCTCCGAAGATTCTGGGGGGAACGGGCGCAGTGCCGTTTTCGGCCGGTGCGGGATTCGGGCTAGGCGAGGCGGCGCAGGTCAAGTCAATCCGGTTACATCGTTTCGGCGAGGATTTCGCGGTGGAGGGGTATTTGAGGGATCCGTATGTGTAAAGCATTCAGCACTCAGCCATCAGCATTCAGCCAATGCGACGGCTGTTTCACGAATCGGCGAACGTTGACTAGCTGAATGCTGAATGTTGAGTGCTAGGATATTCCATGTTCACTGGCATCATCGAAGAAGTCGGGCAAGTTGTGCGGATCGCGAAGAGTCGCGGAACGCGCGGGCTCACAGTGTCGTGCGAGCGGCTCGCCAAAAAACTCAGAAAGGGCGACAGCATTGCGGTGAACGGTGTTTGCCTGACCGCGGTTGAGATCACGCCTGCTTCCGTTGGTTTCGATCTGGCCGAGGAGACTTGGAGGCGGACTTCGTTTTCCCGCATCAAAGAAGGCGCTTTGGTCAATCTCGAGCTACCGATGCGGGCTGATGGACGCTTCGGCGGACATATTGTCCAGGGCCACGTAGACGGCACCGGCAAGTTTCTAGGGCTAGACCAAATTGAGCATGCGGATGACTACTGGCTGCGTATCCAGATTCCACCGGAGCTGACGCGCTACATCATTTCTAAAGGATCACTTTCCATTGAGGGGATCAGCCTAACGGTGGCCAAGATCGAGGGAACGCGGGTCACGTCGGCGATCATCCCTCACACGGTTGCCGCGACCAACTTGAAATCGCTCCGGCCTGGAGATGCAGTAAACCTTGAAGTCGACATGATCGCAAAATATGTCGAGAAGATGATGGGTGAAAGAGCCGGCAGCACGATTACCTTGAAGAGGTTGGTTAAAGAGGGTTTCTAGCGCCAATCCACCGCTAATCGCCGAATGGCTGGCGCGCAATCTAACTCCGACACAACTGAAATTGCTCGAACTTGTGCAATGCACCTTCAACCTGCTGCCGATGGGCGCGGGATGATCCCCGCCCAATCCAGTGCCAGCGCTGTACCAGAAGTTTTTGCCGCGACCGATCGGTTTTGAGGTCGAGGGCGGCAACCATCCGATCCCCGATCAGAACTGGGCAAACGAAATAGCCAAATACCCGCTTGTGCTTGGGAACGTAAGCTTCGAAGCGATACTCGTAATCGAAGAAAAGCCGGAGTCGCTTGCGCTGGATGATCAGCGGGTCGAAGGGCGACAGAATATGAATCTGTTCCTGATCCGGATCGGGAATGGCATCGAGGGCATCTGGATGGACCCAATGCAGCCAATGACCCGATCCTTCCAGTTCGACAGGTATCAGATCCTTTCGACGGACTCGCGACTCGAGCAGACGCCTCATCGCTGGTTTGCGTGGAGCGTCCAGATGACAGATTGATTCCACACTCACGATCCCCTGCGATTGCAGAGCGCGATCAAGCAGGTAGTTCAAAGTTTCCCTCTCGGTGGCTGCGCGTGGCAGACGCTCCCAACCGAAATGTCGACTCATGAGCTCATAAGTCTTCAGCATTCCGACCCGCTGACTAATCGTCACCAGGCCCTTGTAGAAGGCCAGTTCCAGAACGCGCTTGGAAGGCTTGCGGCTGGCCCAGGCGTAGTCTTTCTCCACCGGCTCATCCTCCATGTCGCGGATGGTGAGCGCGCCCTCTCTGCGGATGCGCGCCACAACTCTGCGCAGATCAACATTTGAAACCGTGCCGAACCAACCGTTGCGACGCTGCCAATCCTGGTGCGCCTGGCGCATATCGCGCACATAAAACCGCAGACTCTCTGTCGGCACGTACGATAGGGCGTGCGTCCAATACTCGAAAACCGTCTTGTCGATGCTCTGCGCCTGATGCAAATGCTCGCGCCGGTAAGTAGGGATGCGCGTGTACAGAATGTGGTGATGGCTGCGCTCGATGACGTAGATGGTGTCAATCTGCAAGTAGCCCAGGTGCGCCACCGCCGCCGGCGTGGCCTTCGGGCCGGAGCCGAAGGCTTCCGTGGTGTCCAGGCGCTGGGCATGCAGCCAGATGCGGCGGGCCTGAACGGAGGTGAGTTGGACGAGCAAATTCTTCAATGGGGTCTCTGTGACTAAATCTAGACCCCGGTTTTCGGCGCCCGGTTTGTCATGCGGGTTCCAGGGTCAGTTCATCGAGCGTAAGGAATTCCTGAATAATCGGCTCCTCGCATTTTTCCATTTCTGCGTAAGTTCCAAAGAATAGCGCTTTGGCCTCATGCAGGAAGACGATTCGATCCGCCAGTTTTTTAGCCAGGCGCATGTCGTGGGTAACCACGACGCTGGTGAGATGCAATTGCGCCTTCAGTCTTTTGATCAAGTCCCCCAGCAACTGGGCCATGAGCGGGTCGACCATGGTGGTCGGCTCGTCGAAGAGCACGCAGTCGGGCCGCGCCGCCAAAGCCCGCGCAATGGCCACGGATCGCTTCATGCCGGTCGAGAGATCGGAAGGCAGCAGGTCGCGCATTTCCTTGACTCCCACCATGTCCAGCAAGCCGTCAACCACCTGAAAGATTTGCTGTTCGCTGAGTTCGCGGTGCTCGCGCAGGGGAAAAGCAACATTTTCGCCGACGGTGAGCGAGTCGAAGAGAGCGCCGTTCTGGAACACCATGGTGACCTTCTTGCGAATTTCGTCCATTTGCGCGTCGGTGTAATCGGTGACGTCCTGATAGGCGACGATCAGCCGGCCGGAATCCGGCTTGAGGAATCCCATGATGTTATGGAGTGATACTGACTTGCCTACGCCGCTGCGCCCCAGGATGCAGACCGTCTCTCCCGGCATGACGCTGAAGCTGACCTTATCCAGGATGCGCTTGCTGCCGAAAGATTTCGAGACTTCTTTAAATTCGATATAGGGGCCGAGTTGTTGTTCGCTTTCACCCATGCTGGAATCGATGATAAATGAACCGGGCTCAGGCGGCTAGGTAGCCGGACTGGATCTGCGTTGCTCCTCTTGCCACTCCTCCGGAGTGTTCAAGTTTCGAAATATGGCGACAGAGAAGCCGGCGCGCGTGACCTCATCCTGCTCGACGATTCGGGTTTTGACGGTCGTGAACAGCGGATCGATCTTATTCTTCCCCGCCTGAAGCGACCGCTCCGCCGCTTGCGCGAATTCCCGTCGATAGACCGCGCACAGAGGCTGCGAGACTCCATCCGCGCGCGGCACGGTGACGATTGCGTCCGTATCTTCTGCCAAGCCGATCATGAACTGCAAGAATCGAGGTTCAATGAGTGGCAAATCGACGGCCAGCATCAGGTTTAAGTCTGTCGTTGTGCTCGACAGCGCGGCATGGATTCCAGCTAAGGGACCACGATCGCGATACACATCTGCGATCACAGCGCCAAAGCTGGCGAACTTCTTGGGATCTCCCACAATGTGGACGTTTGGGGTTACCGCAGCCAGTAATTTCAAGGCATGAGAAAGAAGCGTGCCATCCGCCCACGGGAGAAAGGCTTTGTCGCGGCCCATGCGAGTGCTCTTGCCGCCAGCAAGCACGAACGCAGTCAGATCGCTCATTGCTGATTCAAAACCCGAGACATCGTAGTCCGAGAGGTTGCATGGGTCAAACAAGATTAAGGTTTTACGGTGAATTTGCTACCGCTTCGCATTAGGCAAAGCACGTTAGTAACCTACCCAAAATCAGCAGACCGTAAGATGATGAGCTTTCCGGGTCCATCCGGAAAGACGAACATGGCTCAGAAGTTACTGGATGTTCTCATGTTAGGGCGTTGCTCCCATGAATTCTCCTGGCCGCGGCGGAGGAATGACGGGGATTTCTATCAGGTTTGCCTGGTGTGTGCCGCTGAATATAAGTACGACTGGAAGACGATGCGGCGCACCGAACGCGTGGAGCGCACAGCGCCTGAAGACTCTGCCGAGTCTACCCACGCCCGCCGCCGCAGTTCCCATGTTCGCAAACCCACATGGGTGCCCCGCGCTCGCCGCCTCAAGCTGCATGCACCCGTCCGCTACCGGGTAAAGAACCTGGGAAGCTGGCATGAAGGCATTATTCAGAACCTGAGCCAGTCTGGGGTACTGGTGCAGGGTCCGCAACGCTTCCCGGATAACACGCTGGTTGAAATGGTGTTCGAGATGCCGGAAGAAATCTCCGGCCAGAAAAACAGCACCGTCCTATGCCAGGGGCGAATCATCCGCACCAAAGAGACGCAAGAGACAAAGGACAACGCCGAGAATACTTGCCTGGCGGCCAGCATCCTCGACTACAAATTTGTTCATCCCCGTAGCACGTCTACTGAAGGAAAACCTTCCGAGTCCCACGAATAATCATTAAACATCACTGATGCGTGATCGGGCCGACAAGATTACTTGATCGGGCGATGGAGTGATTGAGCTTCGAGCGCCCGCAACCGTTCCATGGATTGCTTCGCCGCTTCGGAATCGGGGTAAGTCTGCAGCACCGCCTGGTATTGTGCAATCGCATCTGGAAGGCGCCCGGGAAGTTTCGCGAGGGCATCTCCCAAATTCAGCTGAGTGTCGGGATCGTCTGGTTGAATCCGCAGCGCCGATTGATATTCGGCAATCGCGTCCGGCAGCCGGCCTGGCGCTTGTGCCAGAGCGGAGGCCAGTAGTGCATGAGTCTGAGCGTCGTTCGGTTGCAGGCGCGTCGCGGTCTGGAATTCAGCGATCGCGTCCGCAAGCCGGTCGGGCATTTGCATCAAGGCAATTCCCAGGTTGCTATGAGCCGGCGCGTAGTCGGGTTGCAACCGCAATGCGGTTTGGTATTCGGTGATCGCGTCAGGAAGCCGGCCCGGCATTTGCGAGAAAGCGTTGCCCAGGTTCATGTGCGCCTTGGCATAATCCGGTTGCAAGCGTAACGCAGCCTGGAACTCGGCGGCCGCATCGTTCAGTCGCCCCGGCGTTTGCGCCAAGGCCATTCCCAGGTTGTTATGGGCCAGCACGAAGCCGGGCTGAGTCTGCAATGCAGCCTGGAATTCCGCGGTGGCATCCGCCAATCGTCCCGGCACTTGCATCAGGAGACCGCCCAAACTGTCGTGAGCGAGGGCATAGTCAGGGTTCAGTTTGATCGCGGCCTGATATTCCTCAATCGCCTCAGGCCGGCGGCCCGGGTCTTGCGCCAGGACGCCCGCCAGATTATTGTGAGTCAACCAGCTATCCGGATTACGATCCAGAGTAGCCCGGTAGAGAGTTTCGCTATCGCTATACAAGCTGCTCTGTTGCCACGTCAATACGCTCAGTACCACGAGCAACAAGACCCCAATCACATTGCTGGCTTTGCCTGAGATCCGCGGAATGCTTCGCATGATCAGGTACACCCCAGGAACGATGATCCCGAGGCTGGCCAAGTATTGAAAGTGGTCAGCCACGTAAGAAAACTTGAAGGGATAAACATGCAAGAACCCAAGCACCGGGAACAGGGTCCCTCCGAAGAAGAGAAAGCCGGCCAACGGGCCGCGCCGGGCCAGCCCATCCGGACGCCGAGCCAGGATCAACAACCCGGACGCCAATGCCACGACGCCTAACGGATAGAGATACTGCCACCAGATACTGGGATCCGGTTGCCAATGTGGGTAGGAGAATATTAGATCCGAGGGCCACACCATCTTGTCCGCATAGAAGCAAACGATGCGACCCGCCAGTAGGATGTGCTGGACCAAGGTCAACTGATAAGTCGCACCTTCAGCGCCGATGAACGTTCGCTCCACCCAAGCCGTGAACAAGCCCGCGGTTGCGCCCAGTCCGAACCATGGCAGTAGCGGCCACACGTCGCGCCGCCAGTCGATGCGCCCCCGCTGCCACCAAAACACCACCAGCAACGCCGCGGGAAGCGTGGCCGTTACAGTCTTACTGAGCAGGGCCAACAGGAACAGTCCTAGCGCCCACAGATAGTGCGATCTTCGTCGGCTGCGATCAAAATGCAGGTACATCAGCGCCGCCGCCAGATAGAACACTCCGGAAAGCGTGCTCTTCTGCTCCGAGATCCATGCCACCGCTTCCACGCACACCGGGTGCAGAGCAAAAATGCAACCCGCCAGCCAGGCGCCAGGCAGCTTGAGATGCCGGACGATCAGCACGACTAAACAGGCGGACAGAGCATGCTGGATCAGGTTGGCAAGATGGTAGCCCAGCACGGCGTCTCCCCATAAACGATGCTCGATCCAGAAAGCGCTGTGCAGCAGCGGATAGTACTGCTGAGTGGCTCCCATCTGGAACCAGATTTGCCACAGGCCATGAAGGGATTGAAGCGCCGGGCCAGTGACGTGGGCGTCGTCATCCCAAATGAAGCCGCCGCGGAGCGCAGGCCAGTATGCCAGGAATGTCGCAAGAAAGATGGCCGCGAAAGTTGCTACGTCTTGAAGAATCGCCCCCTGCGACGTTGGTGGCAGAGTGGTTCGATCTCGATTCCGACTCGATCCCGAGTGCCGCTTGGGAGTTCTCGTAGCAATTTGTAAAGGCGTTGGCCTTCCTGTCTGGCCCAACGGGAATCTCCTAGGGGTGTGGAAAACCTCCGTAATTATAACCTTGTCTCACCCCGCGGACGCCCGAATGAACCCAGCTTTCGAGCTCCCGGATTAGTGCTTTGGCCTCTCTCGAAGGCTCGCTCTGTGCCATCAAGCGGCTTAAGATCAACCCTTTGGTTCCGTTGACCTTCTGTACACCGCCTTTCGTACCCTGCTTCCGGGCGTGGGAATCCCCGTATAATCAAGCAAAACCAGCGGAAATCTGCGTTTTAGACAAAGGAAACCTTGGATCCGGCGTTGGCATTGGCGATGTTCGCTTTGGGGCTGGCTTTCGGCAGCTTCCTGAATGTGTGTATCTATCGTCTGCCCCGGGGAAGATCAGTAGTCAGTCCAGGCTCGGCCTGCCCACAATGCAAAGATCCCATTCGGTTTTATGACAATGTTCCGATCCTGAGCTGGCTGGTTTTGAGAGGCCGCTGCCGGAATTGCCGGAACTGGATCTCGCCACGCTATCTGGTGGTCGAGTTGCTGACCGGGCTGCTCTTTCTCGCCTGCTATCAGCATTTTGGGCACGCGCTGGCCACCGTAAAATACTGCACTCTAGGGTTTCTGTTGCTGGGGTTGATTTTCACCGACGCCGAAACCCAGCTTCTGCCGGACAAGCTGACGCTGACCGGGCTCGCTCTGGGATTGCTGTTCAGCCTGATGGTTCCAGTGAACGACCTGGTTTCACAACTCCTGCCGGGGATGATCTCCCTGCCGGCCTTCAGCACCTCATGGCGATGGCTGTCGTTGCTGGATGCGGTGACGGGAGCAGTGGTTGGAGCGTCGTTCATTTACGGGGCAGGAGCCATCTATCTGCGGGCACGCGGAGTGGAAGGCATGGGCTTCGGTGATGTGAAGTTGATGGCGATGGTGGGGGCATTTCTCGGAGTGCGACTGACTATCTTTACCATCTTTGCCGGATCGATTGCGGGATCGTTATTCGGATTGTGGACGCTGACGGCAGTCTGGTTTAAGCGCACCCACCGGCGAATGACACGGAACCATGAATCAGGCAGTGAGGCGCGGCGTCGGGCGTGGGGATCGGCCAACATCGCCATGCGACGCTTTCCCATGCCATTCGGAGTTTTCCTGGGCGGCGTAGCCATGATCGCACTCTTTTTCGGCAACCAGTTTATGCGCTGGTATTGGAGGTTGCTATGAGAGTGTTGAGCAATCCCATGGTGTTGAGGATAGCGTACGCTGTGTTCGCCTCAGGTTTCGTGTGCCTGCTGGGAGTCGTACTGGGACGCCGCTTGCGCCGCATGTTTACGGAAACCGGGTCGCTCGGGGATGCGCGACCGGAGCCGGAACAGTTCCCGATGCACGCCTACAATGCGGTGATCCAACAATTGAAGCAGCAGAAGCACGAGCTGGCAACCGCTCAACAGGCGGAACGGCGGCGAGCCAAGACATCAGAAAATATCAGCGCGGCAGTCCTCTCGCGGCTTCCCAGCGGAGTCATGTTTTTCGCCGCGAACGGATTAGTGCGCCAGGCGAATACGGCGGCCCGGCAGATTCTGGGATTCGCATCACTGGCGGGAATGAGCGCCCGAGAGATTTTTCGCGACGCAACTCTGTTTCCGGCGGAAGGCCTGCCATCTACGCTCACAGAAGCGATTCAGGCCGCCTTGCACGGCGAGGTACTGGCCCGTGGGTTGCAAGCTTACTATCTGACGCCCGCGGGTGAACACCGCATCGTCGATATCACGATGACTCCCGTGTTTGCTGCGGCAGGCGACACGTTAGGAGCAGCTTGCCTGATAAACGACAAGACCGAAATGGCGGAGATTCAGCAAGCACAGGAACTGCGCGGAGAAGTGTCCGCCGAGATGGCGCTGGCCTTGCGCACATCGGTCGCGACCATTTCAGGATACGCGCGGCAACTGGCGACCAGGCGTGACCCCGAGCAGACACAGCGCCTAGCGCAAGACATCATTTTGGAAGCGGCGCAATTGGACCACACCATTGGCGGATTTCTGGCGGGTCCGAGATCCGCGAGCAATGCCGCAAGAGCTTAGTTTTTGATTAACGCCGATTCTTCTTTACAGAAGCGGGAAGACGGCAATAAGGATGGAGCAACTATGAAACGTGCATTCTTCGTTGTGCTGGCTGGAATTCTTATGGCGGGGCTGATGACGTCAGTCGTGAGCGCCCAGGACGCAAGCGCTACTCAGGAGCCCTCGCTGGGCAGCTATGCCCGTGCGGTAAAGAAAGACAAGAAGCCGCAACCGACGCCGGCCAAGAAGTGGGATAACGATAACCTTCCCATGAACGACAAGATCAGCGTGGTGGGCAATGGTGCCACAGCTTCTGTCGATGAATCCGCCGCCCCGCTGAGCGCGGCGCCAACTGCGGCCAGTCCGACCGACAAAATGGCAGTGCAGCCCGGCCAGTCGCAGGAACAACGGCAAGTGGTCTACGACCAGTGGCAACAAAGAATAAACAATCAGCAATCCGAGGTCAACCTGTTGCAGCGCGAACTGGACGTGGATCAGAAGGAGTATCGTATACGCGCGGCCGCGTTCTATGCCGACGCCGGTGACCGCCTGCGCAACCAGGCGGCATGGGACAAGGAAGACACAGACTACAAGCAGAAGATTGCAGATAAGCAGAAAGCTCTGGATGAAGCTAAGCAGAAAGTGACGGACTTGCAGGAAGATGCCCGTAAGTCGGGCGTTCCGTCGTCGTCGCGCGAGGTCGCCCAGCCCGAAGCTCAGCAGTAAACGCGGTTTCCCTTAAAGCCTCTGGCGCGAGTCGGAGGCTTTTTCATGGGTGCGCTCAACCCAACCCACGTTGGCTCTGACTGAGCCCACTGCGGAAGCGATCAGAAGGCGAAACGAACACCGACTGTCGGAGCCAGGTTGTTGTTACTGAAATAGGGGACGCCGGGTTTATGAGGAATGGCGATGGCCAAACCGCCGTCCACCCAGGAATACGCAATCCCGGCAAACCCATCGAAACGTTTCGTGAAGTGATGGTCCGCATAGAAAGACCCCTCGTTTAGATTGCCCGTGCAGGAACTACGGAAACCGGCTGAGGGCGAGCAGGTCGGCGGAAGACGGAAGTCGTTCTGCCGCTGTTGATACCAGGCCAAAGTGAAGTCGGTTTTGCTGCGGTAGGTGTACTTCGCGCCCGTCCACCAGATCTGCAACAACTTTTGAGTATCAAGATTGTTGTCTTCGACCCCGCTCAAGATATAACCGCCCTGGTCCGAGGCGCCAACGCCCAACGGGTTGTGCGGGTTATTCTGCCAGATGTATTCGTATCCGGCAAAAAACTTGAACGGGTCCCACGTATATTTGGCGGCGGCCATAATGGCGCGGTTGTCGGTCACGATGCCATATACGGTGTTGTTCGTGTCGATCAGATTGCCCCCGTTAACCGGGTTCGTGTTGATGCTGTTTGTGGACGACTGATATGGCGCAGTCGGACTCTGAGGCCCCAGCAAGGGATTCAATACGCTGATCGCCTGGTTGTACTGTTGGAAGACGACGTCGGCAGAGAACTTCCCGTAGTCTCCGCCAAGGTCGAATCCATATGCGTTGTTGTGCGCCGACTCCGGAGTACAGGTGGCGGCAGTCCAGGCTCCGGAGGCTGAATAGCAGCCGCCCGAACCATCAGCGAATTTATACATCGCGCCGAAATGGACGGGGCCGTAAGCGATGCGATACTTTAAGGCATCGTCCCAACGGCTGTCCTCGGTGTCGCCGCCGCCGGCCATGGTGCCGTTATACCCGATGTACGAAAAGGCATAAGCGCCGCCAGCCGGATCGTAACGGAGCATCGCATCGGTGCCGAGAGAGCGCTGACGGCCGAAGGTCAGGGTGCCGAAATGCGTGGACGCTATACCGGCATAGATTTCGTCATTGAATGGCTGGCCCGCGCGCGCGCCGTCGATGGCGAACGAGTAGCTCTTCCTGGGAAGGCCGTTGTTCGCGGTCTGGGTAGCCGACGCATTGGCGAGCAGGCCGGAATTCGGATTGATGCCGGTTGAAGCGTTGAACACAACGGACCAGCCAGGCCGAAACTCTTCCTTGCCCCTGATGCCCAGACCCGTCTGCTGCAGGTTGTTCGGTGCGACGACAAATCGATGTTGATAGCCGTTTCGGTTCACCAGAGATTCGCCTTCATAGTTATAGCCGTTTACGGGCAAGCCGTGGCTGACCCAGCCGACGCCGATGTCATACGCACCGTAAAGCGTGATGCCGTGCCAGGTCAGTGTGCAATCGGTGGTGGCGAACTCGTGGCCGCTTGCGCAGACGTCGGGAGTGGTCCGCTGCATCGTAATGTCGACCGTGGCGTCCTGGCCAACCGCCAAACCGATTCCCGTACGCGTTTCATCGGCGAACCCCTCTTTTGCTACACGAATCTCGAAGTGCCCCGGAGGCAGGCCGGTCGCCTGATAGTGCCCCCCGCCGTCGGTAGTGATCTTGCGCGTCGCCCCGGTGTCGACGTTCTTGATTGTCACCGCGACATAGCGAAGGGCCCCGCCGCTATGGTCTGTCACCACGCCGGAGAGGCTCGCTCCCGCATCTGACCGAGAGCTCGCGGTTGTCGAGGAGCCTCCAGTTTGTGCATTGGGAGTAACGAGGGCTGCATCGCTGTCCTGGGCTAAGCTCAATGTTGATAGAAAGAAAGCAGCGGTTAGTAGGAACAACGCAGTCTTGCGCATTTCCGCCTCCAGAGTTACGGGAACCGGAAGTGTACATAAGAGACGGTTATACTGTCAAAACATGTGTAGTTAAATGCTATTACAACAGCCCTGCCTGGCAGGATAATGCATGTTGACCGTTTCCTGCACTGACTGTACGATTTCGATCGAATGGGAAGGAATGTCAAAGCCGGAGGGAAGGCTGGAGAGTTACTGAAGCTCCGCGACGCGGCTTTGCAGCTCGGGATCAGCTTTCCTACCATCAAACAGTGGATCTACAAGAAGAAGATTCGCAGCATTCAGACTGCGGGAGGGCATCATCGCATTCCCCAGAGTGAACTGGACCGGCTGCTTTTCAGAACGCGGGGCAGAAACGAAGAGGAACGCAGGCAGATCATCCGCCGGGTCAGCGGGCGAAATCAACTGGTGGGGAGAATCGACGCAGTCCGGATTAGCGGCTTGATGGCAGAAATAAAGATTTCGATCGGCGGCCAACAGATCACGTCGATTATCACGGCAACCTCCGCGCGTGAAATGCAACTCAAGCCAGGGCAGACTGCGGCAGCCCTCATTAAAGCGACCGAAGTAATGATCCTGCGGGTCTGACACGGAAAAACCTCAGTTTCCTCCCAGGCTATTTCCCAAATACTTTCCAACTACCGCTGCGCAGGCTTCGACAAAGTCCTGTTCCGGTTTTGTAAAGGTACCGGCAAAATAGCTCTCGACATCGAGCTCTGCCGCGAGCTTGTTCTTCACGAAGATGGGGACCACGATTTCACACTTCACCATGGACGATCCCGAAAGATACCGCGGATCGGTGGATACATCGTGTACAACCACGACCTGCCCGCTGCTGGCCGCGGCGCCACAGAGTCCCGTGCTGAGAGGAATGCGGGAATTAGGGGTGAAGCTACCGACAAAGGGTCCGATTAGCAGGAAGCCGGGGTCCGTCGGGTCGAGGAGATAGAAGCCTACCCAGTTGTAGCGCGTCATCTTTTCGTGCAGACGCTGGGCCATATGCTCCATCACGGACTGGACCGTGGGAGCGTCCAGAGCAAAGTCCTGGAATTCCCGCAGAAGTTCTTCATGCACAAGCATCGTGTGTCGGCCTCGCGCTTTAGGGATCTATCGGCCGTAAACGCCGGCTTCCGGCCACGCATCAGTTTACTTGGAGAATGGGACTTCACAGAAGTAAGTACGGCGGTTCTGGGGTCATTGGCATTCGGTCGCGCCCTTATAGACAGCTGCGGTGTGAGGCGGACTGATTCGCATGAGAAGATGGTCCTGTATATGTTGCAAAGATTTTTATCCGTTGCCGACGCAGAACGGGCGTTACGCGTCTTTGGGAAACTCGCTCGCCACGACATTGGGCGCTGGGCGCTGACTGGCGGGATCGCAGTCGAGATTCATCTCCTACGCCTCGGACGCCAGCCGTCGATCCGTGTTCTGAATGACCTGGACTTCATCGCAGATTCATTCGATTGCATTCCCGAGACTCTGACTGCTGACTTCGTATTCCGGCACATCCATTCGTTGGATCCACCGGGCAAGACAATGTTGCAGTTCATCGACCCCGATAACGCTACGCGTATAGATGTTTTTCGGGCATATGGCGCGACAATGAGTAGGGCGTTCCGCTTGGATCTTCCGTCGGGTGCGATCCGCGTCATCTCTCTAGAAGATCTAGTGGCGAGGACAGCGAGGCTGACACTGGATATTGCTGAAGGCGTTGCCGTTCCATCCAAGCATGCGAGCGATTTCCTACGCTTGACAGAACTGGTGGACCCATCGCAAGTGGAAATAGCCTGGCAGGATCATCGGAAGCCGAAACACCCTGCAACCTTTGCCGAGAGCAACAACTTGCTCCAACATCTCATCCTGACCCGCCCGCAACTGCTTATCACGCCTCACTACTCGCACGACACCAAGAAACTGTGTCCCCGTTGTGAGCCTACTGCTGCCTTTCGCTTGGCCGACCCGAACCTGATCATCGCCTTGTTGGGATATTGCTAGCTGACTTTCCAAACTCCCCATCTCAGTAGAACAATGCAATCACCCAGTACACGCCGCTGGAATAGGTTTTCGTACGTGCTGAACAGACAGCCACCGAGACATCGTGGATGTCTGGACGTCCTGGCAAATTGGATGCAGGCAAAACCGCTGGGTCCGTTTGAGTATAGGTAATGACATTGTATTTGTGGCTCAGATTGGTAGTGGCACCGGTTTGCAGGCTGTCCGCCTGGGCCATGCCACATGCCACGTCGTGCAACCATTCAAGCTTGACATGCTGCAAGGGCTGAAGCCTTGATTTCTCTCGGCTGATGTCGATAGTTTTAGCAACCAGATCCTCCGCAGCTTCCGTCGAATAGTCATGTCCAGCGTGCGCGAAGTCCTCTACTACCCATAGCTGCCCTTTGTCCCACACCGCTGCAAAACCGGCGTAGTTGAAATGCCCATCCAGAATATTTGCGCGGTGCGGAGGCGAATGCATCAGGTGCTGGTGTGCGCTTTCTACTGTGACATCCATCGCAACGTTCTCGCCCTCGGCGTCCATGCGCAGGCTGCTGGCGGAAGTGAGGCGCGTGGGCAATGACGCTTCGTTTCTCAGTTGGTGCGAGAGTTCATGGGCCGCGGCCATGGCTAGTGCATGCGTCTGGGCTGCGTGGGCGAGGCCAGCGTCCCATTGGAGAGGCTGAAGTTGAGCCGCTGCGCGTTCCTGATTTACCAGTTCCAATAACTGCTTTTCTGGGCTGCCTGCTGCCGCGGACTGCGCTGGGACTAGACAGGCCAGCACGAGCACCATAGCGACCATCACCAGGTTTTTCAGCGGCATACCCAACTCTACTTGTTTTTGGACGGTCGCGCGTATACGGAAGATGCCTCAGGGTTTACTGCCAGCAGCCGCTGCCCACGCACGACCGCAACTTTTCTATCGCTTTGCGGTTTATACTGTCAGGCACTTCAGAATGAGTTGTCTGAAGGTCTTTCAGATCCGGTTTGATCGGGTATCTGAAAAAGGAGGTAGGAAAATGCGCTACTTGCGATATCTCACTTTACTCAGTGTTCTTATATTGCCGTCGGCTTTTGCCCATGCCGGGGTTGCGCTAGGGGTTGGAGTAGGGGTAGGCCCAGGATACGTCGGAGCCGCGCCGGTCTGTGCATACGGGTACTATGGCTACTATCCTTATGCTTGCGCGCCGTACGGATACTACGGTCCTAGCTGGTTTGCGGGTGGTGTATTCATCGGAGCCGGCCCCTGGTATCACGGCTGGTATGGACGCGGTTGGGGGCCTGGCTGGTACGGTCGCGGCTGGTATGGCGGCGGGTGGTACGGTCGCGCCGGATACGGCTATCGTGGTGGTTACGGCTATCGCGGTGGCTACGGCGGCGGTTATGCTTACCGCGGCGGAGTTGCCCGCGCTGCGATCGGTGGTGGCGGCTTCCGAGGCGGCGTTGGCGGAGGCGGGTTCCACGGCGGCGGTGGACGTCGGTAAGTAGATCCATTCGTTCCGCAAGATACAGAACGGCTGGCAGATGCTGCCAGCCGTTTTTCTTGCACCGAGAATGAATAGACTCACTGCTCTAGCTCATTGCCCGCAGCTTCAGAATTTGTTTCATGTGATGTTGTGCGTGTACCAGGTGAAACTTTCGCCATTGGCGGGCGGTGAGTGGCCCGAGCACGGGATGATCGAGGATGCGAGTTGAGCGGCCGAAGCGAGTTTCGCATAGGGTGATGAGATCGTCCATGGCGGCAAGTTTTGCTTCGGTCGCCTTCACCACTTCCTCGGCCGGCATGCCGCATGGGATCGTGCGTTCTGGGGCTTTCCGTCCTTCGGGAAAATAGCCGAGGCTGGTCACAATTAGTATTGCTACACGCTCCTTGAAGGTTACAGCACGGGCGAGTGGACGGCCTTCTTTTAGACAGCGCTCGAATCCTTTCACGCTTCCCGCGTAGGTAAGGTATAGATGTTCCAGAATCTGTGCAGTGCACCACTTGCCCGTGGGATGGCGCATGAGGTCCGCTGTGTCCATGCCATGCATCGCGGAAGTGATGGCGTCGTGTAGCCTTTGCAGGTACGAGTCCATGGCGAATCCGAAGCTCCCATCTAGTAGAATGGCAAGCAACGTACACGGTTGCAAATTTTGTGTTGGCGGGAAGGTGCTATGAAGAGGCAGCTTATCGCAGTGGCGGCGCTTTTGCTGATGGCGGGTTGTTCTTCGGAGCCGGCCACACCGGCAGAAAAGCCGCAGCCCAAGCCCACGGAGTTTGACACCGGCCGCGTGGCTTTCCAGAGGCTCTACGTCGCTGCTCACGGCTGGGCGCGCGATGCCCAGGGCTACCGGTTGGAATCACAGCTGACGGCGGATTCCAAAGGCAAAGATGGCAAGTCCGATGTTTGGCGGGGTTCGTTCGCGTCCGCCGCATCGCGAGGCGTGAAATCCTACATCTGGTCAGGCACGGATGCTCAAGATGCACCCTCCCGTGGGGTTTCTTCGGGCGCGGAGGACAACTACAGTCCTACCAATTCATCCACTCAGATCTTCGACATTGGCTTCTTTAAAGTAGACTCCGATAAAGCCCTGGAGACCGCCCAGAAACACGGTGGCGACAAAGTGCTGGAAAAAGCTCCTGATACCCCGGTGATGTATGTGTTGGATTGGAGCCGAGCCACCAACGAACTCATCTGGCATGTGATCTACGGAGCGAGCCGCGATGATGCCAAGCTGCGGGTGGCAGTCAACGCCACTAGTGGAGAGTTCATCCGGGTAGAAAAATAGTTATTTCGGTGTGGTCTTCGCAGAGGTTTGTTTCTCCGCGGAGCCCAGCTTTTCCAATGCCTTCTTTGCGTCTTTCGCCAACGGTCCTTGCGGCAGAATCCTCAGATATTCCTTGAAGTGAGTGATGGCTTCGTCGGGCTGGTCCAGCTTCTCATAACACAGCGCCATGTGATAGTTGGCGAGCGCGTCGTTTTCCTTAAAGGCCAGCGCGTCCTGGTAGCGAGCGAGGGCGGCTTTGTAGTTCTTGCGCTTGTAGTAATAGTCACCCACTTCGTTATCTTTCGAAGCCCGGTAGGGATTGAATGGGTGGAGTTCGTTCACGTCAGAGGGCTCCTCACCCGGCTGTGATGGAAATCCGCTCTTGGGATGGCTTTTGTCGTCATCTTTGGGCGGGCTGAGATCGATGCGGGTGTCGCGGCTTGAACTTTCTCCAGGTGGGGTCTTGGGTTCCTCGGTGTCAGAACGCGGAGGGGCGTCATTGACGGGAGGAGCTTGCTGAGCAAAAACCCATCCCGAGAAGCAAAGGAACGTCAGCAAGATCAGACTCCGCATAACAAAGATTTTAGCGCGTTGTGAGCCTGAACCAAAGCGCTAACGTGTTGAGACAAAGAAGCATCTTAATCCGTCTTGTCTGGAGGGGAAATGCGACCACTGATTTCAAATCCCGCGTTCGCTAAGAACGCCCAACTAGTTTTGATCGTAGCCTACGCCCTGCTAGCGGTATTGTTCGCTCTTCACAAAAAGACTTGGCCAGTCTCGCTTTATTATGTGGGATGCTTTGTTAAGGATACGGGTGTTTTCGCGTTGGCCTTTTTGATGAAGTGGTTTAGTTAACGGGTAAATATCTGTCGAATTCAAACCGACCCACTACAAAAAAACCAGGCCATTCCATTGGGGGAGGGATTGGAATGGCCTGTTTGGCGAAGTCCTCCGTGGAGGAGAACTAAACCCTATTTAAATTATTGTCCGGGCGGCGTGGCCTTACTGGTGGTCGCGTCTGATGGAGCCGCACCTTCGCCGGTGTTGGTCATCAATCGCACGTCAACTCGGCGGTTCTTCGCTCTGCCTTCGCGGGTCGCATTCGAGTCTACGGGCTTGTCTTTGCCCAAGCCAATCAGGTAAATCTTGTAGGCGGGAACGTTATGTTGCGATGCCAGATATTGAATGACGGCATCGGCGCGGCGCTGGCTAAGAGCGTAATTATATTCGGGGTCACCAGTCGAATCGGTAGCACCTTCCACGGTGATGATGTAACCCTTGGTATTGGGGACGTTGACGGCAAGCTGATCAAGTGCGTCGGTGGCATCTTTGGTCAGGCTGTCCTTGTCGAAGCCGAATTGTACCGAGGCCTGGTTTACCGTGCGGTAGTTGTCCAAATTGGCGACGGTGTTCTGCAATGAGTCGACGCGGTTTGAAGCGCTGCTGGCCAGCGTCTGGGCCTGATCGGCCTGCTGCCCCGCGGCCTGGGCCTTGCGGTTCACTTCATCGGTCTGAGCCTGCACCTGCTGAATTCCGGCTTGTGAACGCGAATCGACGTCTTTAATGTCGCGCGAGTTCTTGGCGGTCATGTCGTCAAGTTCGTTGGTCTTGTTGATGAGCGGCGTGGTTTCCTGACGTACGTAGTTCTTGCTCGCGCACCCTACCGTAGCGAGCGAACTCAGCGCCAGCAGAACGATTAGTGAAGTTCGATTCATCTTGGAAGCTCCTTTTGACCCGGCCAGTACTTGGGTTACAAGTTCTACTTAAGCACGAGCACTGCCAACCTCTCGGTATGCTACTGCGCCCGTTAACATATTGATGCTAAGGACGATATTCTGCGTTGGCTGACCTGGATTGCTTCCCCCAGAGTAGTACAAAGCGGTGCGGATTGGGGAAATTTTATACGGTCGAACTGGGCGCAAGCCGATGGCAAGAGACGGCACACATCGAGCGAATAAGCGATCGAATAAAATGGATTTGATCCTTCTACATGGACCTCAGTTCCAAAATCCGCAGCCTGCCTACCTCCGCTGGTGTGTATCTCTACAAGAATGCCGAAGGTGAGGTCATCTACGTCGGCAAGGCCAAGAACCTGCGGAGCCGCGTAGCTTCGTACTTTCACGAGGGGCGCATCGCCGATGCCAAGACTGGAACGCTGGTGCGCGAAGCAGTCGATGTTGACTACATCGTGGTCGCCAATAACAAAGAGGCTCTGGCGCTTGAAAACCACCTCATCAAACAGAAGCAGCCGCGCTTCAACATTCTTCTGCGTGATGACAAGACTTATCCCTATGTGCAGCTAACGCTGGGCGAGCGATTTCCGCGAGTGTACGTTACGCGGCGGCTGCGCAAAGACGGCAGCAGTTATTACGGGCCGTACTTTCCAGCGAACCTGGCATATCGCATCGTGGACCTTATTCATCGGCATTTCTTGGTGCCCTCATGCAAGGTTGATTTGACACATTTTCATCCCCGGCCCTGCCTGCAGTACTACATCAAGCGCTGTCTGGGGCCGTGTGTGGAGGGCCTGACGACTCCCGAAACTTATTTGGAGGCAGTGCGGGACGTGAAACTGTTCTTGGAGGGGCGGGCGACCGACCTATCGCGATCGCTGCGGGAACGCATGGCAGAGGCAGCGGAGGCAGAAGAATATGAGCGAGCCGCGAAGTATCGGGATTTGATTTCTACGGTGGAGCAACTGCAGGAGAAGCAACGGATTGCGGCCGTGGAAGGCGATGATGCGGATGTTTTCGGTTATCACTACGAAAACGACATGCTGGCAGTGAATCTGTTTCACGTGCGCGGCGGGAAGGTGCTGGATCGCAGAGAGTTTTTCTGGGAAGACTTGCCAGAGTTGGAGACACCCAAACCGGCAGCTGAAAACGCAACTCGCTACGTCTCAGCAGCAGAGGTTCCCGGCGACGGTGGTGCCAGCAACGTTTCTACAGCGGAAGGGTTCCATCCCGGTGAATTCTTTTCGGCACTCCTCACTCAGCTTTACATCGGGCAGCCGTATGTGCCGCGCCATATTTATGTTCCGGTGGATTTTGAGGATCGTGAGGCGCTGGAGGATCTGCTGTCCGAACAGCTGGCAGCCGGGGGTGGGCGCGCTACGCGGGTTCACATCGAAGTCCCGCAGCGGGGCGACAAGCGCGCGCTCATCGATCTGGCAGGCAACAACGCGAAACAGTCGTACGATCAGCGGTTTCGCGTCATGAAGCCGAACCAGAAACAGATTCAAGAGGCCTTGCAGGACGCGCTCGGCTTGCCCGAGCCGCCAAAGCGCATCGAGTGTTTCGACATTTCGCATATTCAGGGTGCAGAGACAGTGGCCTCGATGGTGGTCTGGGAAGACGGGCGGATGAAGAAGGGCGACTATCGCAAGTTCATCATTCGCAGCGTGGAGGGTGTGGATGATTATGCGTCCATGCGAGAAGTTGTGACGCGCCGCTACAAGCGGCTACAGGAAGAAAAGAATAAATTTCCCAGCCTAGTGTTGATCGACGGAGGACTGGGGCAATTGCACGCGGCGGCTGAAGCACTCGCAACGCTCGAGATCATCAACCAGCCGCTGGCCGCAATTGCCAAGCGGGAAGAAATAATCTACGTCTTTGGCCAGGAAAACGAGCCCGTGGTGCTGGATCATCACTCGCCGGTCCTACACCTGGTACAACTCATACGCGATGAAGCCCATCGTTTCGCCGTCACGTTTCATCGTAAACGACGGCAGATGCGCGACCGGTCGACCGAGTTGATGGAGATCGCTGGCGTGGGCGCACGCACCACTCGCCGTTTATTGGAACACTTCGGCAGCATGCAAGCGGTCAAACAGGCTGATGTGGCGGCGCTGTCCGCGGTTGTAACACGAGCACAAGCGGAGGGCATTTTGGATCATTTCCGTAAGGCAAAAGCTTGAATGCATTGGATCTGAACCCTCACCACTTCCCTGCTACACTAGCGATTCACTCCCGTGACTCGAACACTACAGATTTTGTCGATTCTTGCCGGCGCGCTGCTGTTGCCGCTCGCGTCTGGGCAGAACACGAGCAGCCCTAGTCTCGCCACACCTCAGGAAACCCATCTGCGCAACGTGCGGCAACTTACATTCGGCGGACAGAACGCCGAGGCGTACTTTTCTGCTGACGGCAAACATCTCATCTTTCAGTCTTCGCACGGCGATGTGAAATGCGATCAGATCTTTACCATGAACATCGACGGCTCGGAGATGCGTATGGTGTCGACGGGCAAGGGTCGCACCACATGCAGCTATTTCTATCCCGACGGCAAGAAGATTCTGTACGCATCTACGCATCTTGCCTCCGCCGAATGCCCGCCACGCCCCGACTTTTCGAAGGGATATGTTTGGCCAGTTTATGCCGGCTACGACATTTTCACGGCAAACCCCGATGGATCCGATCTCAAGCAACTCACGAACACCCCGGGGTACGACGCTGAAGCTACGATCTCGGAAGATGGGAAGAAGATTGTTTTCACTTCCATGCGCAACGGCGATCTCGACGTCTACTCAATGGATGCCAACGGCAAGCATGTAAAGCAGCTTACGCATGAACTGGGATACGACGGTGGACCGGTCTTTTCACCAGATCGCAAGTGGATTGTGTACCGGGCCAACCATCCGAGTTCGGAAAAAGAGGTTGCTGAGTACAAGGAGTTACTGAAGCAGAATCAGATTCGCCCCACATTTCTTGAGCTGTGGATCATGAAAGCAGACGGCAGCGGAAAACGTCAGATCACCAACCTGGGCGCCGCTAGTTTCGGTCCGGCGTTCTTCCCTGATGGCCGACGGATCATTTTCTCCTCGAATCAAGGATCCACCGGTGGCATGGGCAATTTCGAACTCTATGCCATCAACGCAGACGGGACGAATCTGGAGCGCATTACCTACAGTGACGGATTCGACGGCTTCCCCATGTTCAGCCTCGACGGCAAAAAGCTGGTGTGGGCGTCCAATCGCAATGCCAAGGCACCACACGAAACTAATATCTTCATTGCCGACTGGGTTCCCTAGAGTTCCCCGCTCAGTGGAAGTCTTTGCGCCGGCACAGTGGAGTATTGAAATAGCTGTCTAGGGCCGAATGTTCTGCGTCAGGCAGGCCTTGACGTTCTCTGGAAGATTGGAATTCTGGAGGATTTCTCTCACTAGATCGTTGGGAAGTGACTTCGCAAACTCGTAAGCATGCTCCAGCGTTGTGTGCGCATTTCGAAGTAAGGCAATCCGGATTTCGCGCCGCAGCGACCACTTAGAGTGAAAGCAAACTGTTTGCACCAAACCCGGAGAAGCTTTGTGCTGCAGAAGGACCCTAATCACAAGGGGTTCAGTAAGCCTTGGGTTCTCCAATGCAGCTGTGATGATGCGCGAGTCGGTATCTACTAGAAGTGCGCTCGCTACTCGTCCCGAAGCTCGACGGGCAAGAGAAAGTTTTTCTCCCGTCGAGATAGTTTCCAGCCTATGAATGAGCGCTTCTTCCGCCGCCATTTTGAGGTCGCCCGCCACAGCCGGGGTCAGTGCCACCTGCATGAGATCAAAGGTGAACAACTTCCGTAGCAGCGACAGCGAGACGTAACGCGGGGTTTTCAGGTGCCTGATAATCGCCAGCTTTACCTTGCGGCTTTTGGTGGCGCCATTGTTTTTGCTGAGTTTTTCGATTAAGTCTGGCGGTAGATCGGCGCGTTGCAACAGAGCCAGGGCCGAATCTTCATTATTTGGGAACTGGCTCGGAGCCGCGAGATCCGGATCGAGAGAGTCTAGGGCGGTGTCGTTCTGGAGCGCGGGTGCAACCGGCGAAGCATTCATGGTCTTGGAGTCTTCCGTCATACACACCCCGGCGGACAACCCGGCTAGGCTTTGGCCCCGATGGCCGCTCTGCGTGCCAGTTCCAGTGCCCCTCTTACTGGGTCAACCAAATTGACATTAACCATGGCATTGGGACATTCCAACCGCAGCCTATTGTAGAAAACCTGGCGGATCAGCGCCGAATTACGGAAGACACCCCCCGACATGGCTACGGGTGCATGATCAGTGTCCGCGAACAAGCGGGAGATCACGATTCTTGCCAGTGTCGCCAACTCTACTCCCGCCTGCGCCAAAATATCGTGGGCGCTGGGATCGCCGGCATCAGCAGCGGCCAGCGTTGCAGGAAACAAGCCTGCAAAATCGGGTGGCGGAGAAGCGTTCGACACCACGATCATTTGTTCGCGCGTGATCACGCCCCACATCTTCATGATGTTTTCCAGCAACCCACCGCTCTTGCCTTCATCGCAAACACGCATGGCGGCGGAGACCGCGGAGCGGCCGATCCAGTGCCCCGAACCCTCGTCAGAAATTGCGAATCCCCAACCGCCAGCGCGCGCCGACTGGCCGGCCGCGTTGCGTCCATAAGCGATAGAGCCAGTACCGGCAATCACGACCACACCCGGGCCGCCGTCTGATGCCGCCTCCATAGCGATGACCATGTCTCCCACCACTTCAATTTCTCCGGAAACCAATTCGGAGAGAATGCGGCGGATGATTTCCGTGATCTCAGGCCGCGCGCCTCCGGCTACCCCGATGCAGGTTCGCTTGATTTGCTTCGGAGTAATCTTGGCCGCGGCGCAGGCTTGGTGAATCGCGGAGGCAATGGCTTTTCTGGCTTGAGCCTCACCCACGCGAAGAACATTGCTTCCCTCACCACTGCCGCTGCCCAGCAGCGAAGTTTCGTCGCCGATTGCACACGTGGTCTGGCTGCCGCCGCCGTCAATACCCAGGAAAACACTCATCAGCGTAGTTTTATCATGGCGAATTATCCCTCGGCGATGCACGTTAGTACCTCGCAGGTTGCGTTTCTCTTCAGCTTACGATTTAGGTACCTGGGCGCAATCGAGCGAGACGGGGTTGGCAATAGCCCGTTAGGCTGGAAACGCACGGCATCTCTATGGCTCTCGACAAGCTGGGCCTCGATCGGTTGGACCTCGCGATCATTGGGATTTATCTCGCGGGCATCACCTTGTTCGGACTGCGGTTTCGCAAGCGGCAGCGAACCTTGCGCGATTATTTTCTGGCGGACCGCAACATTCCCTGGTGGGCCATTGCGTTGTCCATTGTGGCGGCGGAGACCAGCACGCTCACCATCATCAGCATTCCAGGCCTGGCTTACGATACCAACCTGGCATTTTTGCAGGTGGTTCTGGGGTATCTAGCAGGACGGGTAATCATCAGTTTCGTTCTGTTGCCGCATTACTTCCGCGGCGATCTTTATACCGCTTACGAATTGATTGAACGCCGCTTCGGACGGAAGCTGCGATCTCTGACGGCAGGACTGTTCTTGATAACGCGCGCAGCGGCGGAGGGTGTGCGCGTCTATGCGGTTTCCATTGTAGTGGCGATTGCCATTGGCACTGGTGAAGTTGCGTCGATCGCAATTATCACAGCCCTTACCTTGATCTACACCTTTGAAGGCGGCCTGGCGGCAGTGATCTGGACCGATGTGGTGCAAACAATAATTTACGTGAGCGGCACTCTGGTGGGGCTGTTCACGATCATTCATTTGGTTCCCGGCGGCTGGCCAGCAATTCACAGTGTGGCTGAATCCGCGGGAAAGTTGCGGGTGTTCGATTTCACACCGGATTTCTGGCGCCCGTATTCGTTCTGGGCAGGATTGATCGGTGGAGCTTTTCTGACCACCGCAAGCCACGGCACCGACCAACTGATTGTGCAACGCCTCTTGGCAGCACGCAGCCAGAAACAATCTGTAGCGGCGCTGCTGTCGAGCGGAGTCGCGGTCCTGGTTCAATTTGCTTTGTTCTTGATGGTTGGGGTGATGCTCTTCGTGTACTACCGTGTGCCCTCCGCGAGCTTTGGTAAACCCGACAGAATTTTCCCGACCTTCATTGTCAGCCGTATGCCGCATGGCATTTCTGGTTTGTTAATCGCGGCCATTTTGGCGGCGGCAATGTCGAACCTCAGTGCAGCGCTGAATGCTTTGGCGTCAACTTCCGTGATCGATTTTTACCTCCAACAAAGACCGCAGGCGGACGAACGACGGCGAATGATGCTCTCGCGATTTGTAACCGTGTTTTGGGCATTGGTACTGTTCGGGCTGGCGGTATTGTCGTTGCACCGAGTAGGGCGAGTGGTGGAGGTGGGTTTGCAGATTGCATCAATCGCCTATGGGGCTCTGCTCGGTGTATTTCTGCTCGGCGTGCTCACCCGGCGCGCCAATCAGAGCGGTGCGATGGCAGGCATGCTGTGCGGCTTCGTGACGGAATTGTATCTGGTGAGAACACGGGTTCCGTGGACATGGTATGTGATGATCGGAACGGCGGTGACGTTTGGCGTGGGATACGTCGCGAGCTGGATTCAAGTTGAGAAGCATCCTGCAAAAAGCGCGTAACGCTGAGCACGCATAGAATCTGTCGTCGCGTATACTTCAACTCCAACATGGCAAGTCAAGCCGCACCCCGTCCCGGTCTGCTCCGCGATCTTGGCCTTAGCCAAGCTTGCGCAGTAGTGGTGGGAACCATTATTGGCAGCGGGATTTTTCTTGTTCCCGCGGAGATGATGCAAGCCGTCGGCTCGGCGAAGCTGGTATATCTCGCGTGGCTGGTAGGTGGAGTTCTTTCGTTTTTCGGGGCTCTCACCTATGCCGAACTGGGCGCGATGAAGCCGCAAGCCGGCGGCGAGTACGTGTATGTTCGTGACGCTTACGGGCCGCTGCCGGGCTTTCTCTACGCGTGGACCTGGTTCCTGATCGCCAAGCCAGCTTCGATTGCCACAGTCACGACTGGGATTGTCCGCATCCTGGGGACGTTTTCCGTCTTTGCGTTTTTCTCCGGTCGATGTCTGACATGGCCGTTCGCAGTAACCTACGGACAGCTTTTTGCCATTGCGGCCACGGTTCTTATTTCCTTTCTCAATTACACCGGCATTAAGAAAGCAGGGGAGTTCCAACTCGTCTTCACACTGCTTAAGGTCGCCATCATCGTTGGGATTGTGTTCGTAGGCTTTAGCTACTCATCCGGAAGCTGGAACCATTTTGCAGCAACGTATTCCGGGGCCAGAGGCGGCATTGCAGGTTTCATGGCCGCATTGGTGGCAGCGCTGTGGGCGTATGACGGCTGGAATGATCTAAATATGGTTTCCGAGGAGATTCGCCGGCCGGAACGTAACATTCCGCTGGCGCTGATTGTTGGAGTGGCTACGGTTGGGGCGCTCTACATGCTGGTGAATGCGGCAGTGCAGTTTGTTCTTCCGGCTGAGACGATCGCTGCTTCGCCGCGTCCGGCTTCGGACGCCATCGGTTTGATCTGGGGGCCGTTAGGGGCTGGTGTGGTTTCGGCCGCCATGGCCATTTCCATGCTGGTCACGCTCAACGGAACCATCATGAGCGGCGCCCGTGTGCCCTTTGCCATGGCACGTGACCGTTATTTCTTTTCGGCCTTGGCCGAAGTTCATCCGCGCTTCCACACTCCGTCGGTGGCGATTGTGGTTCAAGCATTGTTGTCGATTGGATTACTGCTGCTGGGAGGCAGTTTCCGCCAGTTCTTCTCGCTGGCGATTTTTGCGGAGTGGTTGTTTTATATGATCGCCGGAAGTACGGTGTTTGTTTTTCGCCGCCGCGAGCCGAACGCCCCCCGCCCCTATCGCGTCTGGGGATATCCTGTGGTTCCAACACTGTTCGTGCTGGCCTCGGCTCTGCTGCTTTATTACACCTTCACTGACAACCTGCGGAATTCTGCTCTAGGCTGCATAGTAATTTTAGCGGGGATCCCTGTCTTCTATGCGTTTGCGCGGCGTCGAGCAAAGTGACTTGATCGCTGCAGACTACGGGGTGCAATGAAAGATCCGCGCCGGCAGGATGTTCAAAGGCTGAAAGCCCTGCCGCACCGATCCGAAGTGCGATTGTAAATATGGCAGCACGGTGCGAGTGAACTGATAGATGAGCAGGGCCCCTCGCGGATTGAGTGCTCGTCTGGACTCCTCCAGTATCTCTTGCCGAACGTTCTCGGGCATGTTGGTGTAAGGAAGCCCGGAGACAATGCAATCGGCCGGCCCCAGACCAAGGTCTTCGAGGACCTCCCGAACCTTGCACGCGGAAGCATGAACTACCTGCAATCGGGGATCTGAAGTTTGATCTCGCAGGAAACCAACGAACTCACGATTCAGTTCGATGGCCACCAGCCTAGCGTCAGGGCGCATTCGCTTTAAGATTTCCTGGGTCATGGTACCAACGCCTGGCCCGAATTCCACGATCAGCCGGGATGTTTCCCAATCGACCCTTGAGAGAACGTCGTCGACCAGGAAGTGAGAGCTAGGAATCATCGACCCCAGCATGGCGGGAAACCTGAGAAAATTGCGCGCGAATAGAAACAACCGCGCCCAAACCAGTGTTCCCGACCTGCTAGACTGCCAGGCCCCTGTCTGCGGAATGCCCTGCTCTGAAGTCGCCACGGCCTCTCCTGGAAATGCCCCAACTGTATGAAGCTTCAATTATTAAGGGCATGGGTAAAAAGCAGAAGGGTACTTTCGTCACAAATGGTTTCGGTACTTACCCTGCAGGCACCTTGCGCTCGCGGCTAAAGCCAACGAAAATCACAGAATTAAGTCGTTTTGTGCAATTCGTTCGATCCATGAGGATTACCAACCTGCGCCCCTGGCTCTTCACCGCGTTGAAACTGATGTGGGGGATCTATCTCCTTCTCACCTCGATCTATTGCCTGCTCGCGTTTCTTCCTTACACATATTTTGCGCTAATCAAGGCGCCCCCTTATGACTGGATGCCATGGTTTGCTCATCATCAGGCAGCGCTTTACTTTTTCGCATTAGCTGGGGTGGCAATCGCGGAATGGCAAGGGGAAAAAGGGTCAAAGTTCGCAATGATCTTCGGTGGGTTGACTGTGGCTGGTTGTGGCCTTGCAGCGCGACCGTTTCTACCCGCACTACAGGATAGTTGGCCTGCCTATGCCTGGAGCCTGATTGCGCTGGTTCCCATGGTGCTGTTAGCGGCAATCGACGTGCACCGCTCTTGGCCAGCAACGGCCGACGATAATGCTCAGCACGAGAACCGAGGCATGTTCAGTTATGGCACTACCGTGCTGATCGCGGTTTCGGTCGCGATCCTTTATGCGATTGGCGTCGAAGCGCACCGCTATTCTGACCAGAAATCATTCGACTTCCGGCAGAGCTTTAGTCTTGGCAAGGTCGAGATCCTAGCTTGGAGCCTAATCTCCCACGTTCTGGTTGCCGTTGTTTTGGTGTCAGCTCTAAATTTGATTGCTATCGCCGGCACGCGAATGCGCCGGCCAAGAAGCTTTCGTTTGATGTCGATCGGGATTTTGGCGGCTGCAGCTTTGTGGTTCGTCCTAGCCCGTTTTCTGAACGGAGCGCTCAGCTTCCAGGGTTGGGCGGCCCAACTATATGCCGCCACCGTGGCTGTGAGCGCGACACTACTGGCAGCTTCCGTCATTTTGTCGATTCGCGGCACGCCGCCGGAACGCCTCGCGCCGGACTCCGGAAGAAGCCATCGTGCTGTTGTGCTCGTCATTGCGTTACTGGCGCTGTCTTCGCTTGCCGTGGCATTGCCGACGCTCATTGGCGGAGGCGACTGGAATGGTGTGCTGCAGCACTCCTTCACCCTATTCTTCTGGATCACCTTCAGCGCATGTGCCTTCAGCTTGTGGCCACTCCGGAAAACCTATGCTGCCACCACCATCCTTGGCGCGCTGCTGCTGTCCGGATTCGCCTACAAAACCCTGCAAGAGACTGCCATTTTCTGGGCGAAGCCTCTGGGTTCCACGGACGACGAAGTTTCCCTATCGATGGAAACTTATGCCGCTCAGGACTTCAGCTTTCAGTTTGCGCATCACGTGCTGGGGAATGCCCGCTACCAGACTTGTGGAAACCTATGCCGAATCCTGCGCGAATACACCAACATTCGCGATGCCGAGGCCATAACAGACGTCAAGCTGGTTGACCCGCTAGTCCCCACAGCAGGAGACAAGCCGAACATTTTCATCTTCGTGATTGACTCGGTTCGTCCTGACTATATTGGCGCCTACAACCAGCGCGTCGATTTCACACCTAATCTCGATGTCTTCGCGCGCGACAACATCGCCGTACACAATGTTTACACCCAGTACGCAGGAACAACGCTTTCCGAGCCGGCGATCTGGTCAGGCACCATGCTTCTGCACGCCCATTACATGCAGCCTTTTTCTCGAGTAAACGGCCTGGAGAAACTGGCCCGCGCCGATGGCTACCAGATGGTGTTGAGCTTCGATACCGTGCTGAGCCAGATTCTCTCCCCTGATGATGACCTCATCAAGCTCGACACGGACAAACCTCTCTGGAACCGGGTTGAAGTCTGCTCCACCATCCAGCAAACCGAAGTTGCTCTGGACACTCGCGTGGATAAGAAACGGCCAGTGCTGTTTTATACCCAAGCCATGAACGTTCATCAGTTCGCGGTTAACAATCTGCCAGGAATGAATTCGGAGAATTGGCGGATCCGCCCAGGTTTCAACAACCGCATTGCCTACGAATTGCACCAGGTGGATGACTGTCTGGGCGGCTTCTTCGCGTATCTCAAGGCTCGCGGCCTTTACGACAACAGCATCATCGTTGTCACATCAGACCATGGGGACGCGACCGGCGAACTCGGGCGATTCAGTCACTCAACTTCAATTTATCCGGAAATTATGCGGGTTCCGCTCCTCATGCACTTGCCGTCCGCGCTTCGGCGCTCGGTGATATTCGATGAGACCCACCTTTCAACACTGACAGACATCACGCCTTCGCTCTATTACTTGCTGGGCCATCGACCGATTATTGCGAATCCCTTGTTTGGACATCCGTTGTTCGTAGAGACGCAAGAGGAATTGGAACACTACCGGCGCACCCAGCTGTTTATGGCCTCGGATGAACGCGCTGTCTACGGATTGCTTACCGACAACGGCAGATTCTTGTACACCACCTACGATTCTCCGGCACAGAGCTTCCTGTTCGATCTTGAACACGACCCCAACGCTCAGCACAACTTGCTCACCGACTCCCTGCAGAAAGCTTATGGACAGCAGGTGATCGAAAACCTTCAGATGGTGGGCGAGTTCTACGGCTATCGTCCAGGCATGAGTTCGCTGCTCGCATCTTCGCACTGAGGGAAGGCGGCTCCGTTGTTGGCACTGCTTCGGACACTTACGCACGCTTCTTCTTGCCGGGCAGACCGACGGGATTCTCATGTGTGCGCTCGCGAAAAGTGCCGCCGAGGCCGGTAGCCAGGGAAACACTCGATTCCCCGAATTTATCCCGGAGGTGGTCGGCGGCCGACAACGCCTGCTGCCAGCGCTTGCGGCGGCCATCTTCAAGCAAATCGCCCTGGTGGTTGGGGATTTCAAACGAAGACGCGTGCACTCCCAGTAAGCGCACCGGCGCGCCTTTGCGCCAGTTCTTGCGGAATAAGAACCTGATGTCCTCGAAGATCTCCGTGTCAAGCTGCGTGGGAGCTGGCAGACTATGTGCCCGGGTGATGGTCGTGAAATCTTTGTAGCGGAGCTTGAGCTGGATGGTGCGAGCGTGCAATTGCTGTTCACGTAATCGCCGGCCCACCATTTCCGAGAGCCGCATCAAGGTGGATTCCAACTGATCGAGGTCCGCCGTGTCCTGATTGTAGGTATGTTCATGGCTGATGGATTTGGCAGCGATGTCAGCGCCCACCTCGTTGACAAACCAGCCGCCAGCGTCTTCTCCACGCGACTTCCCTGCGAGTGCGAGTCCCCACTTACCGAAATGTTCTTCGAGGAATGCATCGTCAAACCGCGAAAGATCACCGACCCGTTGGATGCCCAGCTTCAACAGATGCTGCTCGGTGACTTTGCCCACACCGGGTATATCACGCACATCGAGCGGCGCCAGAAATCTGGCTTCCTGTCCAGGAATCACCCACAGGATGCCGTGCGGCTTGGCCTTCGCGGATGCGACCTTGGCGATCAGGCGCGAGGTTCCAATACCGATTGAGCAATTGAGTTGGGTCTGTAACTTGATCTTGTGATGGAGTTGATGGGCGGCAGACAACGCCGGCCCATGCAGGCGTTCGGTGCCGGTCATGTCGAGGTAGGCTTCGTCGATGGAGGCCATCTCGACCAGCGGAGAGAACGTGGTGAGCACATCATGGACTTTCTCGGAGTATTCGAGGTAGCGATGACGATGGCCGGCAACGAAAATGGCATGAGGACAAAGCTTAGCCGCGGTGCGCAGTGGCATAGCGGAATGTACACCGAACTTGCGGGCCTCGTAGGAGGCAGCGGCCACGACTCCGCGCTCGTCGCACTGACCTCCAACGACCACAGCTTTGCCTTTCAGCGCGGAATCGAACAACTCTTCGACCGACACGAAGAAGGCATCCATGTCGACGTGAAATATAGTTTTGACTTGATCCGGCAAGGCAGTGGTAATGCTGGAGCGATTGTAAGACAGAGTCGAGGCGAAAGACAGAAAAGAGTGAAACGCGGTTCGCGGAGATCGCTGGAGAAAACCGCGAACCTGTTTCTTAAACCGTAGCTACCGCCGTTGCGTTGTGAGTGGCGCGCAACTGCCGCACCCGTTCATAAATGCGGCCGTATTCTTTGGCCGAGTTATTCCAGGAGAAGTCTTTGTCCATGCCGTTACGCATGAGCGTCTGCCAGGAAGTTTGATCGCGGAATGCCTTCAGAGCATCTTTGATGGTCAGCAACAAAGCTTCGCCGTTGTAGTCGCTGAACTTGAAGCCGGTACCGCGGCCGGTGCGGGCATCCCAGGGTTCGATGGTGTCGTCCAAACCGCCGGTGGCGCGTACCACGGGCACGGTGCCGTACTTGAGGCTGTAAATCTGGTTCAGGCCGCAGGGCTCATATTTCGAGGGCATGAGGAACATGTCGCTGCCGGCTTCGATCTTGTGGGCAATGGCATTGTCGTAGGCGATCTTGATGGCGATCTTCTGCGGAAACTGCTTTTGCAGCCGTGCAAACATTTCTTCGTATTGCTTGTCGCCATTGCCGAGAGCGATGACAATCATCTCCTCGCGTGCCAGACGATCCATGATCTGGGCAATCAGGTCGAAACCCTTTTGTGCCGCAAAGCGGGAGACGATGCCGATGACGGGAAGCTTAAGATCGGGGTTGGTGATACCAAAGGCAGCGAGCAAATCCTGCTTGCATTTTGCCTTGCCGGACAAATCCTGCGGTGAGTAGCGAGCTGCCGTGAACTTGTCCGCCTGTGGGCTCCACTCGTCGTAGTCCACGCCATTCAGGATTCCGGTCACGGTGGAAGCGCGGTCGCGCAGGACACCTTCCAAGCCAAAACCAAACTCGGTGGTCTGAATTTCCTGGCTGTACTTGCGGCTCACAGTAGTGATGAAGTCGGAGAAAACCAGCGCGCCTTTCAGAAAATTGACATTGCCGAAGAACTCCATTTTCGACATGGTGAGCAGGTCCCAGGGCAAAGTCAGCAGCGGCAGGGTGTCAGGCGGGAACAGACCTTGATATCCCATATTGTGAATAGTGAACACCGTGCCCACTTCCCGGAATGCGGGGTCTTCAGCGTATTGGGTCTTGAGCAGGACAGGAATCAACGCAGATTGCCAGTCGTGACAATGGAAAACCTGCGGGACACCTAGAATCTTCGAAGCTTCGAGTACCGCGCGGGAGAACAACGCGAAGCGCTCGGCGTTGTCGGGATAGTCGCCCGACGAAGTGCCGTACAAAGCATCGCGATCAAAAAACTGTGGGTATTCCACAAAATAGTGGTCCACACCGGACTTGCTGCCCGCTGCAGCTATCGAGCAGAAGCGATAGTGATCATCGAAGGGTACGGTAATGCTGCGCACCACAGTGCGAGCATCGGTAAGCTTGGTCTGGCGGTAGCGCGGAATGTAAACGCTAACCTGATGTCCAGCAGCGGCCAAAGCGCGGGGCAGCGCACCGACCACGTCGGCCAAGCCGCCAGTTTTTGAAAACGGAACACATTCCGAGGCCGCAAAAGCAATATGCATGTTAAGGATATCCTCCCAGGTCAAACCACTGATGCTTCCCGCAAGTTATGATAAGAAAGTGGCCGCGTAGCGCTCACGCGGAAATACTAAAGAGCGAGTTTCTAGTCTAAATGCGCGAATGAAAGAGGGCAATGTGCCGAAAGTATCAGCCGCGCGTTCCAGCGGTGGAAAACCGAAACTAGGCCAACATTTCTTGACCGATCCCATGGCCCCTGGGCGCATCGCCGACGCCTTGGGCGACATCAGCCGGAGCACCGTTTTCGAGATCGGCCCTGGGCGCGGGGCACTGACTTCCCTGCTGGCAAAGCGTGCCCGCCGACTCATTGCCATTGAAACCGACCGCGTACTGGCGGCACAGTTGCGCATGAAGTTCTCCCTCTATGAGAACGTCGAAATCATCGAGGGCGACGTCCTGGCGGTTGATTTCGACTCTATTTTCGGACCCAAGCCGGGGAGCACCCGGCCAGGAATCAGCCAGCAGCCAGAACGGGTGCGGGTGGTGGGCAATCTTCCCTTTTTCATTACTTCGGACATCCTGCTACGGCTCTTTACTTTTCGCAGATACTTCGAGAGCAGTGTGCTCATGGTGCAGCGTGAAGTCGCCGACCGCATGGCCGCACAGTCAGGAAGCAGCGAGTATGGGTTGCTCTCCGCTACCACACAGCTTTACACCACAGTCGAAAAGCTGTTTACTCTGCCTCCAACCGCGTTTACTCCGCCGCCGAAAGTTTACTCCACCGTGGTGCGGCTCACGGTCACGCCGCGGCTGGATGGGTTGCAAGTGCCGGAGACTGCTTTTATCGAGTTCCTCAAACTGTCGTTTGGGCAGAAGCGAAAAACTCTTTGGAACAATCTGAAGGCACAATACGATGCCAAGAAATTGCGGGCAGCGATGGAGGAAGCTGGCGTGAAATCCGATGCCCGTAGCGAGGCGCTTTCACTGGAAAAGATTGCCGCACTATTTCGAGCGTTGTCGGAGAAGAAGAACTGAACCACGGGGAGCACAAAGGAACACGGAGGAAACCTCTGGCGGTTTGACGCTCGGGATTACAATCCCTAGCAAGCCACGTGAATGTGCCTATCCGTCATCCCGCAGTTGCCGGACGCTTTTATCCGCTGGACCGGCAAACTCTTCTCAGCGAGGTCGAGGCATTTCTGTCTGTCGGCGGTGCTTCGAAGCCTGCGTTGGGATGCGTAGCGCCACACGCGGGATACATCTACTCGGGCGCGGTTGCGGGGGCGGTTTACGCCGCTATCGACGTGCCCCGGCGCTGCCTGGTGCTTTGCCCAAACCACACTGGCAAAGGGCGTCCGCTCGCGATCATGAGTTCAGGCGCATGGGAGACGCCTCTCGGTCCAGTCCCCATCGATACTCCACTGGCTGCCGCCCTAGCACAACAGTTTCCCCTACTCAGTGAAGACGCCCAAGCTCACCGTAGCGAACATGCCATCGAAGTGCAGTTGCCGTTTCTGTTGCGGAGAAACTCGCAAGTCACTTTCGTGCCCATTGCGTTGGGCACCGGCCAGTTTGAAGTTCTGGAGCAACTCGGGAACGCAGTTGCGGATGTCTTGACTCAGCAAGTCGAGCCAATACTAATGGTTGCCTCCAGCGATATGAATCATTACGAGAATGACAGCATCACCCGAGAAAAAGACCACAAGGCCATCGAGCAAATGCTGAAAATGGATGCACGCGGTTTGTTCGACGTGGTCACGAATGAGGGCATCAGCATGTGTGGCTTTGGGCCCACCGTGGTCATGCTTACCGCGGCTAGGCGGTTAGGAGCAACATCGGCGGAACTGGTCAGGTATGCGACTTCCGGCGATGTGTCCGGAGACCGCGAAAGGGTTGTCGGATATGCAGGCATGGTGGTGCGGTAACGCACGGTTGGAAAGACCGCCAGCCCCCCAGCGTCCGCTACTCTTCAGTGGATTTCGTCGGGTTCACCTGCTGATAACCAGCGTGGTAGCCAGCGATGAACCAGGCCCGATTCGTCTCCGAACTCCAACGGCCTACGCTGAGGTGGCGGGACCTGCCAGACTGGGCGTCGAACTTACCCAGATGCAGGCCATCCCGAAAGGCCGCGTTACCGGCCTGGCTGACGGCGGAATTTTCAGAGAAGGCTGAGCTTGTCAGCAGACGTCTTGACGTTAGACCAGCTACAGCAACGCTCACTGCCACAACAAATAGAAACAGTCTTTTCATAAATAACCTCCGAATTGCGCTTTCTGCATTAGAGGCTTTCTGCGGACAAGATAAGTCACGGGGCTGTAAAGTCTGTGTAAACTTTACGACTCGAACTTGTCAGTAAAATGTCTCCTAGCGGGAGCAGTTCCCCTGCTATCCTTCCTTTCGATAACCAGTCACTATGCGAAGGAGGCAATCATGCGAAACCTTTGGCTGAGTCTGTGTGCGATTGCGAGCCTACTGCCCGCAATCGTTGTACGTGCGCAGGTAAACCCCTACAAAGACGGCACTCCCGGCGTAACCGGCTATCGTTCAGAGGTGCTGGCCGAAGTCATGATTCAAGAAAATAAATTTGAGCGGCTGGCGGATGCCATTCCGGCCGAGAAGTACACGTGGCGTCCTGCTCCCGATGTGCGCTCCGTTGCTGAAGTGTTTCTGCACGTTTCGGCTGCCAACTACAACCTCTACAAGCTGGTTGGCACGCCGCCGCCGGAAGGAATCGACATCAAGAATCTGGAGAAGTCAACTACCGATAAGGTGAAGGTCATCGCTACTTTGAAGGATTCCTACGCCCACGCCCGCAAGGCGATCACCGATATGCACGATGACGACCTGGAAAAGAGTTTTGACTGGTTTGGCGGAAAGAACACCGAACGCGGGATGCTGATCTTTATTGTCCGGCACGGGGCAGAGCACCTCGGCCAATTGATCGCTTACGCTCGCATGATCGGTGTAGTGCCACCGTGGACTGGAGATTTCAACAAGCCGCAGAAAACGGAAGCTCCAGCCAAGCCGAAACAGTAAATGTGCGCCGCGTGGCTGTCAGCTAGTGGTGCGCACCGCCGGAGTGTTCGCTGCTGGAATGGCTAACGGCGGCGGCTTGCCCAACACCGGGGTGGCCTCCTCCAATGCCCGCTCTCGGGCCTTCGTATCCGCTATTCAACCAGGCCGACAAGCCGGCAGGACCAGTATGCAGAGTTGTTGTGGCGAAGCCTTTTTGTTGGGCTGTGTGGGACAAGTCGCGCAGGTTCATAACGCTTCCGCGCGGGATTCCCAAACCCGCGGAATTGTTGGGGATCTGCACATGATTGACCGACTTCCCTCGTTGAGTCGTGAGAGGGCCATGGTTTACGGCCTGCAAGCGTAGGCCCGGCGTTGTGGGAGCTTGCGGACGGATGAAACCTACCGGAGCGTTCGCGACGATTGGGAAGGTGTTGTAACCCATCCACGAACCACCCGGCTGCCATACCCACCCGTAGCCGGGAAGGAAATTCCAGGAACCGTAGTGATACGGCGTCCATCCCCAAGGATAGCCAGACACCCAGCCGTAACCAAATCCAGGATTGAAGGCCCACGCGCCGTCCATAAATGGATCCCAGCCCGCGCCTGCGAAATAGGGTTGCCAAACATTTCCGTAACCGGGCGCATTGAAGAAGCTGCCGTAGTAGTTAAGATCACTGGTGCCATACGGATAGGGGGAATAGCTCGCGTAGGACTTGCTGCTGTATTCCTGTTGGTATTGAGTCTGTTGCTTATCCCATGAATCGTAGGGTTCGTCCTCGATCTCCGCGGCAAGTTGGTGGCTGTTATCGATCAGGTTAAAGGTTGCCGTCTTACCTTTGCCAACTTCCACGGTTCCGGGCTGCGCGGCGATCTGCACTGTTCCTTTGAAGACGGCGACGTCGGCATCGGTGTCACCCATCTCGATACGGAGGTGAGCACTCTGAGTGATGGCGACAGTTTCGTTCGCAAAACTGAGTGTGAACTCGCTGTCCTTAGCGCCGAGAAAGTTGACGTATGCAATGCCTTCCTGAAGATGAAACGTCGAAACCTTGGTGCCGGAGTCGCGCAGGGAAAGCTGAGGAATTTCCAGGACAGTGTTGGGGGTAAGGCGCAGGCTGCTTCCGTCTTCCAGCTCCAAGGCCGCTCGGCCGTCTTTTCCAGTCTGGATTTTCATGCCCTGGGTGATCGGCAAATTAAGGAATGCCTTCTCGTACCCTTGTCCGGTATTGCGGTCGACACGAACATCGCCCTGCGCGTCGCCGAGCCGAACTATACGGGCTTGGGAATCAGCGAAGGTCAAAGCCGCCGAAAGACAGCCCACGGCGACCACGAACAGCACCCTAGAAACCAGTTTGAGCCCAGCCACGAGACACCCCCGACGGAGGAACTTCTTAGCATGATTAGACCACAGCTTTAAGCCCCGGGTTGTCAAAAGATTGCATGACTGGGGGCTTGCCCAGGGGGCGGAGGCGGCTTATTTGCTGTTCGTCCCGGCGTGCCGTAAAAGCCGCATGGCACGTGCCCGGACGGGGTTGATGACCGAGGGGTCGTCCGCAATCTTTTGCAGCACCGGGACAGCGGCGGCAAGGTCTGGCCCGACATCGCGCAGCGTCGTCGTATCTTCCATGCGCTTCGTTTCTTCGTCCAGCGCCAGCTTTTGGTAGCGGTATTCGTAATCCAGCCGCCGGCCGAACTCCACCGCCGAAGACAGGTTTTGAAACAGAGTCGTGAGTTCCTGCACCGCGGGAATCATGGAGTAGTTGTAATTGGCCATGTTGCTCTGGTTGGCATCGTGGTAGACAAGGGTTTTGTCGCCGGTGGAAGCAATGTTCTTCTTTTTGTAATCGATGGTGCCCTGGAAATAGCGGGCCGCTTTCGCCAGATCGAAAATGCGCGTTGTGGTTGCTGCTGAGAGGGTGAAGACCGTCCCAGCGACCGCTCCTCCGCCGGACGGCGCGTCTGAGTCGGACTCCTGGGCAGTGTTTAGCTTGCCATCGGAGGTGTATGAAGCTTGGCCGGTAGAGGTCACGGTCAAGCTATAGTGCGCTGGGTTGGATCCAGGGAAATCGCAGCTAAAAGAGACGGTGGCGACGGATTGCTGAGCTTGACCCACGCCGGATAGAAACGCTGCAATGCATGCAAAGCCGAATAGGAGTGAGGCGTGCTGGGACAAAGACATACTCGAGGATTATGCCAAAAAAACCGACAACGGGGTTGCATCACATCGCAGCGCGTTGGCTGCGGATGGTTGCCGCAGTGTGCAGGTGGCAGATGGCGATGGCCAAGGCATCGGCCGCGTCTGGAGGTTCGGGAAGCTGGGGCAGCTTGAGCAGTTGTTGCACCATGTGCTGCACCTGATGCTTCTCCGCGCGGCCATAACCGACCACGGCGGACTTGACGCTGAGCGGAGCATATTCGGCCACCGTGAGGCCGGCCGATGATGCCGCCAGCATGGCCACACCGCGTACTTGTCCGAGTTTGAAAGCGGACTTCACGTTCACCGCATAGAAAACGTCTTCGATGGCGACTTCATCGGGCTGATGGTCGGAGATGATGAGGCTCAGGCGGGTAAAGATGGTAGCCAGTTTCGCAGGAAGCGGCTCGCGGACGGGTAGTTTGATGGCCCCGCAAGTGAGGCATAGCAGATCGCCGGAAAGGCTGAGCTCGATCACACCGTATCCGGTGTATTGGGTTCCGCAGTCGATGCCGAGCACGCGCATGGCGAGCAGTTTAACGCTTCCCGGGTTCAGCAGCTAGCTGTTAAGTGAGGTGACAGTCCAATTTCAGCAGGTTTCGGGATTCGTCAGAGGCTCTCCGCGTACTCTGGGGAGTTTCTCTGCGATCTCCGCGATTTAAGGCCGGTGCACGCCGAAGTCTCATCCAAACCTTAAAACGCAGGGATCGCAGAGAACTGCCGCAGAGTACGCAGAGAAACCCGACCTAGCAGCAACGCGGTCGCCGCGCCTTGGCCGCGGCGTGTTCCCGGTAGAATTTCGCGTAGGCTTCGGGAGAAGAAACCATCCCGTGCTGGCGCAAAAATCGCGTATAAGCCGATTCGTCAAAGATTTCACGCAGACAGGAGACAAACAACGCGGCGCTCCGGGCTAGCCACGCGATCGGGTTCATCCCTGCTCCTCCGCAAATCTGGTCATCACAAACGGCACTTCGTTGACTTTCGCCTGCTTGCTCCCTAAGATCACGCGAATCCACAGCCATCCCGACTCGAGCAGGATCAGCGTAACCAGCGTAACCAGGACTCCTGTGACCGCGGCATCCAGGCGGTCATTGAAGATCAGGCGTGAGACTTCGTGACTCGGAACTCCGGCCGCTAACTGGCGCGCGTGGGCGAGGAATCCAATGCGCGGGTTGGGATCAAACATCTTGTGCCACGACGCGGTAAAAGTTACGGCAACCAGCCAGGCCAGGGGCGCAAGCGTGACCGGCGCAAAGCGGGCCTTATGGGTTTTCACGACAATCGTGGTCGCCACGCACAAAGCCACAGTTGCCAGCAGTTGATTGCAGATGCCGAACAGCGGCCACAGGGAGTTGATTCCTCCCAACGGGTCTTTGACTCCTTGCCAGAGAAAATATCCCCAGGCTCCCACGATGAGCGCGCTGGTCCCGAGAATCGAGGGATACCAACTGGTGCGGCCCAGCGGCTTCCACAGGTGACCGAGCGCATCCTGCACCATAAAGCGACCAACACGCGTGCCAGCATCGAGCACAGTGAGAATGAACAGCGCTTCAAACATAATGGCGAAGTGATACCAGATCGCCATCACAGCTTGTCCGCCCAGACTGTTGGAGAAAATCTGGGCCATGCCGACCGCAAAAGCGGGAGCACCGCCGGTACGATTGAAAAGTGTCTGCTCACCGACAGCTTGAGCCAGCGCATGCATGCCCTCCGCGGTAACTGGGAATCCCCAACCGCTAATTGTGGCCGCAGCAGCATTGGCACTCTTGCCCACAATCCCGGCTGGACTGTTGATGGCGAAATACGTTCCCGGCTGCAAAACACAGGCTGCGATGGTTGCCATAATGGCGACGAGCGACTCGGCCATCATCGCTCCATAGCCCACCATACGAGTCTCGGTTTCGCGCCGGATGAGTTTGGGTGTGGTTCCACTTGAGATCAGCGAATGGAATCCGCTAATCGCTCCGCAAGCGATGGTGATGAAGGCAAACGGAAACACGCTGCCGGAGAAGACCGGACCGGTTCCATCCACAAACCGTGTTAACGGCGGCATGTGGAGGGTAGGGTGCCAGACTATGATTCCGATAGCGAGCAGTCCGATAGTTCCCAGCTTGACGAAGGTGCTCAGGTAATCCCGCGGCGCGAGTAGCAGCCAAACTGGCAAGGCCGAGGCGGCATATCCGTAGATGATGATCAAGACGGCAAGCGTGGGAGCGGTGAACGTGAACCACGGAGCGACGGTCGCGTTCTGCGAGATCCATTGGCCGGCGAGAATTGCCAGGATCACTAGACCAAAGCCAAGCGCGGAACTCTCCAGCACTTTGCCGGGCCGTATGCGGCGCACGTAGAAACCCATGAGCACCGCGATGGGGATGGTCATGGCAATGGTGAACACACCCCACGGACTCGACTTGAGGGCGTTCACGACGATTAACGCACCCGCACCGAGCAGAATGACGATGATGCTCAACACCGCGACGTAGGCCACGAAACCACCCACGCTGCCGATTTCCTCGCGCGCCATCTCGGTCAGCGATTTTCCATCGCGGCGAACCGAGAACAGCAGGATGACGAAATCCTGGACACAGCCGCCGAAGACGGCGCCGGCGAGGATCCAGAGCGTTCCGGGAAGATAACCGAATTGCGCTGCAAGCACCGGGCCGATCAGCGGGCCAGGACCGGCGATGGCGGCGAAGTGATGGCCGAAGACGACCCATTTGTTGGTGGGAACAAAGTCGCGCCCATTGTCCAGGCGCTCGGCGGGCGTGGCGCGCAAAGAGTCCAGGGCCAACACTTTGGCCGAAATAAACTTGCTGTAGAAGCGATAGCCGAGAGCATAGGTGCAAGCCGCCGCCAGCACCAGCAACATGGCGCTAATTTGCTCGCCGCGATGCAGCGCGATGGTAGCCACCGCCAGCGTGCCTAGAGAAGCAACCGTCAGCCAAACGAGGATTCGCAAGAATTTTCCCATTGCATTCGCTCTAGTGGCAGCCCTTCAGTTGTTCCTGCAAGCACCCGGTGCGATCTGCAAACAGGTTCGCGTGAACAAATCCGAAGCTCCAATCGCCGTGCTCACTGAGATGAGAATTCAACACCGCCTCGGCCTCGCGGCTGGCCCGGTTGGGCTGATAGGCGGAAAGCACCCATACGCGCCTGTACCCGGCAATAATATTATCTAGTACCTCAGCGCTAGGTCGCGATGGACGCCGGGTCAGTAACTCCGACTCCGTCTCCTCCGGAAACTCGTGAATCTGCGAACTAGGCATGTGAAGGAGCCACTGATATTCATCGAAAGCAAGTCGCTCCTCACTATAACTAAATAGAACAGCATCGCCTGCTTTTGCCTGGGTCAAAACGTGGCGGGTGGCGCCTCTCCAATCGTCCGAGTGTGCCTCGTCTGCCCGGCTTCGATAGTAAGAGTATGTGCCGCTTAGGGATAGTCCGAGGAGAATCATGAGAGCTGCGACGAAGAGAACTCTCCCGCGAATTTGGGCCAGGGCATCCGACGCCAGTAATACCAACGGCGGAATGCAAAATATCAGAAACCGGGGTTCAAACATCGGCCAACGCAGAGAAATCCCAAGAACCAATGCCACCGGCAAAATCAGCCACATCAGGAGGAGCCAATACTTCCAAGTGTCAGCGAAAGAGGACTGAGACATCAGACGACTGATGCCAGCTGCGATCCCGCCTGCGTACGCAAACAGAAGTAATGGACCACCGTCTCCCGCCATATCGAGACAAAATCTGTACAGATCTTGCAGCGAAGGCATGGTAAGCCAGGCGAGCTGTGTCCGATCCGATACAAAAAGCAGGCAATACGCTAACGGAGAAGCGAGAAAGCAGACGATGGAAGCGCTGAAGAGAAACGATTTCCAGGGTACTTCACGACGCAGAAACAATGAGAGCCACTGCGCGAACAAAACCCATCCTCCGAAAACCTGCGCGTACAGCATCAGCGTGCTTGCTAATACGTATGCTCCCCAGTTCTTGCGCGAAGGCCGTTCCAAACTCCACAGAAAGAACAACGACGACAATACCGCCAGCAACATGGACAAGCTGTAGGCGCGAGCCTCCTGAGAGTACCTGATGTGGAATGCATGAATCGACAGCAGGATTGCAGACACTCTTCCCGCCCTGGGTCCAAAAAGATGTGCGCCTAGGAAATAGATTGCCGGTATCGCTGCTACCCCAGCAACCACTGAAAGACCACGTATGGCGAATTCGTTGCTGCCCAGCCACGCCCAATTACGCAGAAGCAGGTAGTACAAAACCATGTTGGCCTGACGGTGGATGACTGCGGCCGCGAACACGTGGCGATCTACCCGCGCCAACATTGCGCTGATGGCTTCATCGAGCCAGAAACTCCTGGATCCCAAGCGGAAGAGTCTTAGCAGCGTTCCGAGAGTAGCGACGATACTAAGCCAGAGCCCGAAATTAACGTCGGGTAACCTTTTGGGTCGGCTCGTTGAGGAAGGATGTCCACTCACGTTGCGAGAGCATAAACGATTCATCGCGGTGAAGCAAAATAACTCTGTGATCGCTCTAATCGATCATCAAGCATTAGAATCAGACGTTAATTCCCGATACCTAGCATGCCTCTAGCGTTCGCATCTTATGTTTGGAGTGCCGCGTATCCTGCGCTGCCACCCGCATGGCAACTGTGGTTGGCAAGGTCCTCGCTCTGGCTGATCGAGTTAGTCATCGTGATGGTTGCTGTCGCGATGATTTTTCTGCGGCGGGCATCCGGCCCCGTACCTTCACGCCTTGTGGCTGTCGAACAATGGTGCGCCTGGCTGGCACGAAGAAAAGCATTATCGGTCGCAACTGTGGGAGTGCTCGCACTCTGCATTCGCGCGGCTCTGATTCCGGTTCTGGGCATTCCCGAACCCACGGTACATGACGAGTTCAGCTATTTGCTGGCGGGTGATACATTCGCACACGGTCGCCTGTCGAACCCTCCACATCCCATGTGGCTGCACTTCGAAAGCTTTCATATCATCCAGCATCCGACCTATATGTCCATGTATCCGCCAGCGGAAGGCGCTGTGCTGGCGCTGGGGGAACGCCTCGGCCATCCATGGATTGGCCAGTTGTTAATAACGGCTGTCATGTGCTCCGCCCTGTGCTGGATGCTCCAAGGGTGGTTGCCTCCGGGATGGGCGCTGTTCGGGGGCATGCTGACGTTGTTGCGGTTGGGTATTCTCAGTTACTGGATGAACACTTACTGGTGCGCCTCGATTGCGGCCCTGGGTGGAGCGCTGGTTCTTGGTGCATTGCCGCGCCTCAAACATCACAGGCGGATGCGGGACGCAGTCTTGATGGGCTTGGGACTTGTAATTCTCGCTTACAGCCGTCCTTACGAAGGCTTGGTTCTTAGTTTGACCGTAGCTGTGGCGATGGTGATGTGGCTGGTGGGGGGCGATCGCCCGAGGTTTTCGATTTCTCTCCACAAGGTGGTGTTCCCGATTGGTCTGATACTCGCAGTCGGTGGCGTGGCAGACGCGTACTACAACTACCGCGTGACCGGGAACCCGTTCGAAATGGCTTACCAGATTAATCGCGAAGAGTACGCACCCGCATCATATTTCATATGGCAGGGACCTCGGGCTGAACCTGTCTACGATCACGCGGTAATGCGCGCTTTCTACGAGAACGAATTCCGGTTCTATGAAACGGGGCGCACGGTTGCGGGATTTCTCCGCCACGCGCGCTTCAAGGCTGGATTGTGTTGGATCGTGTTCTTAGGTCCAGCATTAACCATTCCATGGCTTGCCTTTCCTTGGGTTGTACGGGATTCCCGGATGCGTTTTCCAGTCATCGCTGGCGGCGTATTTGTGCTCGGACTCGCGGTCGAAATCTGGACATACCCACACTATTTCGCGCCCGCGACCGGCCTGTTGTATTTGATTGTGGTGCAATGCATGCGTCATTTGAGATTTTGGCAATGGCGTGGAAGGCCGGTGGGCATTTCTCTTGTGCGGGCGATACCTTTGGTGTGCTGCGCGATGATCGCGTTACGGGTCAGCGCCGTTGTAGCTCATGCGCAAATTGAGCAGCCATGGCCTCGCGGCAATCTGGCGCGGGCTGGCGCCCTCAATACATTGCAGCATACGCCAGGTCAGCATCTGGTGCTGGTTAGATACAGCAAAACCCACAACTTCGACCATGAGTGGGTGTATAACGCGGCCGATATCGATGCCGCGAAGGTGGTGTGGGCCCGCGATATGGGCGAGCGGGACAATCAGGAGTTGTTGCAATACTTCCGGAAGCGAAAGGTCTGGAGGGTGGATCCGGACGAATTGCCTATTCGGCTCGATCCTGTGCCGCCCCCTTCGTAGGGCAGGATTTAGGGCGTAGTGGGAAGTGATGATCCTTGCTGAAGGCCAGCACGCTGCCAAAGCGCAGCAAAATGCAGATTTGCACCGAAAATATAATCCGTCGGCCAGGGATACAAATGCAGGTTTCTGAGTTCGGTCGTGACTTGCACGTTCAGAGCCTGTCGCAATGCCGCCCACTCTCCAGCAGCGAGATAGTTGTACGGGAGAGACACGCCGTGGCGCGCGTTGCCTACGTAGTCCATGAATCGCAGCCGCATAGCGGCACCAGTTCCCTGGAGCACATGATCCTTCACGATCAGAAAGCGGCGGGAAACTCGTAAGGCCTCTTGCAATAGACACAGCGGGTCCCGGGTATGATGCAAAACGTCAATTAGCATGACTCCTTCGAAGCTGAACGCGGGATACGGAAGATTGGTTCCATCAAACAACCTAACCGGCAGCCAGGTCTCCTTCCGCACATGGACATCCACGCCCTCGATTTGAAGATCCGTACGCTTCTCGAGCAGCAGTTGTGCGAGACTTCCGTCACCGCATCCGACATCAAGCAAACTGCAACCCGAAGGAATCAGCGAGGATAGAATTTCGCTGAGACGGCGAATCCGCCTGCCATGCACATAGGCCTCGTGAACTCGCTCGAACACATTCATTTGCGCGCGATGCCCAGAATACTGAGAAAGAAACTGGAAAGAATGATCTCCACGCCCACGGTGACGGAGACGATGACAGCCGCCACCAAACGCACCAACACTACCGGGTTCATGGGTCCGAAGCCGGCCCGGTTCCACAGGTAAAAGGAATACACAGCAATGCAGATTCCGGCCGTCAACAGCGCACCACCCGCCAGCAGTCCTTTCTCGAGATTGAATACGCGGAAAGCGCGGGTCAGGCGCGGATCTTCGGGGAGAAGGCCTTCGGTGATGCCGAACACCTTGGTGAAGAATGCGAAGATCACAGCCTGAGATCCGGTGAGGATAGCGACCACCGTATACAAAAGAGTGTGAATATCCAAAACACTCTGCCCCACTTTCCTTGGGCCGGGCAACAGCCACCCGGCAGTCGCGATGCCAACCAGAAGAAGACTGAGGCCGGGATACAAGAACAGCCACCGCGGGCTGTAGAGCAACAAGAAACGCAGGCCTCTGAAACCATCATGCCAGGTCCGCAGATGTGATCTTCCCGGGCGGCCGTCGGGAGAGAGCGTTGTCGGGACCTCGCAGACCGGCATGTTGAAGAGGGTTGCTTTGACTACCATTTCGCTGGCAAACTCCATTCCGGTTGTGCGCAGGGTCATTTTCTCGTACGCCGCCCTGGTAAGGCCGCGCAACCCACAATAAAAATCGTGGCAATTGGCCCGGAAAAAGAGACGACCGATTGCCGTCAAGAAAGGATTTCCAAAATATCGATGCAGAGGAGGCATGGCGCCAGGTCGTATGCCACCCTGGAAACGGTTACCCATGACCAACGCGTAACCGGAGCGGAGTTTGTCCAAAAAGAGCGGGATATGGGAAAAGTCATAACTGCCGTCGGCGTCGCCCATCACAATGTACTTGCCCCGCGAGGCGGCAATACCGCCCATCAGCGCGCTCCCGTAACCCCGGTTCTCGACCAGCACCACCGAAGCGCCCAAAGCCTGTGCGATATCGCGGGAATTGTCGTTGCTGCCATTGTCGGCCACAATGATTTCGCCGGAAATGTTGTTTGCTAGAAGGGTCTTGCAGACTTGTTCGATGCAAACGCCGATGGTCGCGGCTTCGTTCAGACAGGGGAGAACAACGGATAGCTCCGGGGGATTTGCCAGGCTCGCATCGGCGGCCTCGGGTCTCAACGGTGATGTGGACGACATGATCTCTTTGTCTCGGCCGCTTTGCCAACAGCCGTTTCAGCCTCTCGGAAAACCACCGATCAGCCTGATCGTAGGCCAGTCTACATCATGAAGTGGCGTGGCCGAATCGCCGGGCAATGGCTTCAGCGAAGCTGACAACCGCGTAACCCGCGAGCAAGAACATCACGCCTTCGGTGGGATGACGATAGGTAGGGAAAGTATGAGTCAAGTAGTAGACGAGGGGAAAGATCAGCGGCACGACAGCGTAAGGGATGACCCTCAGTCCTCGGCGTCGTAACCCCAGAATCATTCCGATCCAGGTCATGAGACTGACAAGAAACCAAACGACGGGATCGGGCTGGGTCCAATATCTTAAGCAACGCCGCGCCGACAGCCGTAGAAACTGCGACGGACCCCGACCGATGAATTGCACTGCTATGTCGCGCTTGGATTCCATAAAACGAATCTCGCCTAGCCGGTTGTACTCACTGGGGTCGAGAATGGGAAAGTCGGTGTCATACCGATCGGTGACACCCTCGTGGTTCCCGATCCACAACTCGAGCCCGAAATTGTCGCGGATTGGCATCAGGCGGTGGAAGACTTCATAGTTGCGTATTGTCCAGGGGAGCAGGGCGAGAACGAAAATTCCAACCGACGCGATGAGTTGTGTGCGGCACGAGCGCCCGCCTTGTCGGTAAGTGACCCACAACCAAACCCAGAAAAACGGAAATACCGACAGCAGCGACGTATTGGTAAGACCGGCCACGGCCGCCAGAAGACCGAAACACAGCCATCGTGGCGTGCTTGGCTCTTTCAGCTTTGGCAACATGAGCAGAGCAAGCAATAGCAATAGAGCGGACAAGCTGCTTTCCCAAAGGCGCACCGCGACTGCGGCTTCGTACATCCAACAGGCCCACACCCAAGCCGCGAGAACACCAGCCAATGAACCAAAATCGCGTTTCCCCAGCCGCAGAATCATTACTGCCGTCAGGCTGGATAAGACCGCGTTAAGACCCACTGCAATCCAAAGAGAGCGATAACTGTAGGCCCCCGTCAGCTTGAAGATTCCGGCGACCAGAAACGGATAGATCGGCGGCTGTTGGGCAGTGGGAACCAGCGGCGTGTTCGGCCAAGGCGAGCTATAGCCATACCCGGAGACCAGAGCCCAGGCAATGCGGGACGGCTCGTTGTAGCGGTAGAAATATTCCCAAGCCTTTTGCGGAAGCAACTGCGATAGCACCCAAACTCTGATGGCCAACGCGACCAGAAAAACTACCCGTGGAGACTCTGCGATTCGCAAGACAGTGCGGGGGATGGTTGCCATGGGTGCATCGCATTGTAGCAGCGGCTCGACCCGGCTTCAGGACACGCTAGTTGGCAAACAGGAAGCTCAGAGCTTCTGGAAACCGTTTGCCCCATTCCCTTTCGTTGTGCGCGGCATCTACGTCGATCCTTACCCTGAGCCGCTCGTCGCCGAGTCCGGCGTGTTGCATGATTCGCTGGAGTTCCCGGACATCTTCGACTACCTGCCGGTCTTTGTCTTCACGCCCGGCTTCGCGGGTTCCAACACCAATGACAATCTTATCGGGCCACTCCCGGAAGTAGTGGCTGTACTTCAATATTCGACGGTTGGAAATGAACAGAGACGGACTCTCCAGCAGCAGGCGGCTGAAGGTACCAGGGCGGTCCATCACTGTGTACAGCGAAATTAGAGCGCCCAGCGAGGAGCCTCCCAAGGCCGTGTTTTCGGGCCCACGCGCGATCCGGTAGCGCTCATCGACGAACGGCATGACTTCATTCATCAGGAATTCTGGATAGCGTTTCCCTTGGGGACGTAGGACTGGCGGACTAAACGACCGGTAAGGCAGGAATTCCTTGATGCGGTCAACCCCAGTGTTGTCAATTCCGACGATGATGAGCGGCGAAACCTTCCCTTCTCGAATTAATCGGTCGGCAGTTTCGTCCACTTGCCACTCCACTCCGGCAAATGCGGTCGCGCGGTCAAACAGGTTCTGTCCGTCGTTGAGGTAAAAGACCGGATAGTGACGCGTCGCATTCTCCGGCGAATCATAGTCGGGCGGCAACCAAACCCGCAGCATGCGCTGGTTGCGATAGATGCGGCTGGAAAATTCATGCAAGCGAAGGTCGCCCACAACGGACGAAGCGCCTGGAGGCGCGGGCCGTTCAGTTTTTTCTGTGAGTCGCTCTGGGAACATGTGGGGTCAAGAACGGCGTATTGCGCTTGCAAATAGAAATGATGAAAGCCCGGTGATCAGAGTAATCAGAGCCAGCGACGAAAGGCATAAGATGCACCACGTGGCTAGCACGAAAGCTTCAATGTAGGTGAGATACAGGGCAAAGCTCAGTCCTGCCACGGAAGCGATCAGCAGTATGGCTGGCGCTTCGAACTTCGAACGATACACGGTCGCCAGCGCCAGCAGTCCGGCATATCCCAAAATGCCGATGAGGGCATCGGGGATTCCAAGAATCGTCGAATAAACACTGCGGTTCACAATGTCGCAGTTGAAACTCTGGCCAAAATCACAATAGGTGGTCTGGGAGGTCCCGTAGTGGTGTTGCAGCGAAACTGATGAGACCACGATTCCCGCCAATGCCAGCGTCGCAATGGTCATAAAAACTCGCCGCACGGCATTGGTCAATGCAGCGCCGCTCATGGCAGAGGACATCCGGTCGCCTCGCCTAGAAACTCCAGCGGGTGATCGCCTTCGACCCTGGCGCCGTCGGCAAAAGTCCAGGTGGGGAAATGCTTAACGCCCGCATCAACGCAGACCTGTGCCTCGGCCTGTGAACCTTTGATTCCGCATTCCACGTAGGGGGCATACTGAAAAGAGGAACCGAACTTTTCCTTCTGTTCGGCGCAGTGCGGGCACCAATAGGCACCGTACATCTTGGCGCCCTTGGTGCCAAGGCATTGGGCAAAAGCGTCCATGCGGGCGTCGTGTTTGTGGCGCAGGAGGAAATAAAGCCCAGAACAGACAACGACAATGGCCACAACAACGACAATTCTGAGCACTAGCGGTTGTGCCTGTGCATCACGGTTCCGATCCTGTTTACGTTGCTTTCGCTTCTCTGACATGGCAACAATTTTTATACCACGACATTGAGGGCGGAAGGCAGAACATCCAGGATCTGACACTGAATGCTCATTACTTCGCCGTCCACCATCACATCCACCGGCGAGTCGAGCTCGAAGTCGATGCGCTTGGCTGCATAGCGCTCGGCCAGCGGATGGTTAATGTGGGTGCCGTCATAAAGAGTCGGCAGCTTGCGGACCAGTTCGATTCTGCCGATCGGCCCCCAGCGCACATATTCAATCAGTCCATCGTTCACTTCCGCCTTGGGAGCGATCATCATGGTACCGCCGGTGAACTTGCTGTTGTTGAAAGTCAAAAACAAGCAGGGACGGCGGTCGAGTTCTCTTTGTTGATCGATGCGCAGCGGAAAAGGACGGCGGCGCAAGCGGCTCAGTGAAATGAAAATCGACGCCTGGTAACCGAGTTCGCCCCATGCGCTAAAGCGGCGAGCCCGTAGCGTGGCTACGTCAGCCGCAAAACCCACGCTCAGCAGATTGATGTAGTGGATGACGCCATTTGCGTGCTGCATGCGAAGAACGTCACAAGGCTGAGAGCGTCCGGCCAGCAGGGCTTCGATAGCGTGCTCCACTCCGCGATCAGTGAAGTCACGCAGAAATGAATTTCCGGTGCCGAGAGGAAGAAAAGCGAGCGTGGGACGAAGTGCCGATGCCGCCGCCGCTTGAGGAAAAAGTCCGTTGACGATTTCGTAGGAGGTTCCGTCGCCGCCGACGGCAATGAAGCGACTGCGCCCTTGGGCGTAGGCATCGCGGGCGATTTGTGTAGCATGACCCGGCCCGCTGGTCTCGGCAACTTCCACGGAAACACCGCCGGCCCGAAGGCGCTCGAGTGCTGGTCCCACCAACTTGCGGCAGCGCCCACCGCCGGCGGCGGGATTCACCACTGCCAGAAACGTCTCAATCACAGTTCGATCATCGCTGTGGCACGGTCTTGATGTTTGCCAATTTCCTCAGCCAGCATGTTCCTTTTGATCTTCATCGACGCAGTGCGCGGGAAATCTTCGTTCCAGATCAGGTATCCACCGACACGTTTGAAATCAGGCAGTTTTCGGTTGCGGGCAATAATGTCGGCTTTCAGGGGCTCGCCAAATTCCTGATTCTGATCCAAACGTAGCACGAGCAGCAGTGTTTCGCGCCCCAGCTGCTTGTCCGGCCAGATATAGTTGGCGGCGAATATACAGTATTCTTTTGCGGCCAGACCATCAAATACAGTCTCAATATCCTCGGGATAAATGTTCTTGCCGCCCTCGGTGACGATCATGTTCTTCTTGCGCCCGAACAGTTGCAAATGGCCGGCGGCGTCGAAGCGGCCGAGATCGCCAGTTAAGAGCCAACCGTCGACAATGGTTTCCGCTGTCAGCTCAGGATCATCCAGGTAGTAGGCCATTATCGTCTTACTGTGCGCAGCTACTTCTCCGATTCCGTCGGCATCAGGATTGAGAACCCTCAAATCAACTCCCGGCAGAGGTTTGCCCACGGTGTCCGCCCGGAAAGGTTGGAAGTCATTGAGCGTGAGAGACGTCCCAGCCTCTGTGAGGCCGTATCCATTGGCCACGGGGATGCCGAGATCGTAGAAAAATTGCAGGGTCGAAGGTTCCATGAATGCACCGCCAGTGAACATGGCCAACAGTTCCCCGCCAAATCCATCATGTACTTGCGGCAGCAGTTTCCGGCTTCGCCGAATGTTGAGACGCTTGCGCGTGAACACGCGATTCAGCCAGATCATCCGGTTCAGCAAGAAGCGTTTCGCGGGCGAAAGCTCCTGGAACTTGGCTTTCAACCCTCGCTCCAGATTTTTCAGCACCATGGGAACCAGGCTGACGTAGGTGATTTTGTACTTCACAAAGGCATCGCGCACGAACTCCGGACGCAAGGTGCGCAGATGAACCACACACGCTCCGCATACGAACGGCCCAATGAAACCCACCATAAAATCGATGGCATGATTTGTGGGGAGGATGCTCAAATAACGCACCCCCGGCCAGAACGGGTACCACGCAGTTAGCGACTTGCATTGCGTCAGGTAGTTTTCGTGGGTGAGTACGCATCCCTTGGGCTGGCCGCCGGTACCCGAGGAATACACAATGCAAGCAATGTCGTCTCGTTTGCGCGACAGGAATTCGGGGTCTCCCTTACGGCGAAATTCCTCCCACCGAAATGCACCAGCAAGGTCAGCGCCCAAAGGCGCTTCCGTCACCAATACAGTTTTGAGTTTGTGGCTTGAGAACTCCGGAGCGCGCGTGACAGCCCGCCAAAGATGGTACTCAATCACCAGAACCTTCGCCTGGGAATGGGCCAGTAGTTGCAGATGTTCGGTAGCCGTAAGTTTGTAGTCCAGTGGAACTAGCACCCCGCCAGTGTGAAAAATGGCGTAAGCGGAGATCAGCCACTTGGACTGATTGGTCATGATGATGGCGGCGCAATCTTCGGCTTGGAAATCGGCATCCTGCAATGCGCGGGCTAATGGCTTGGCGATTTCCTTGAAATCCGAATAGGTAAGCCGGGTCTTCTCGCGGTTGCGGTCGGATTCGATCAGGCAAACTTCGTTGGGCCAGCGCTCGAGTGCGTCGCGCAAGGCCGCGCCCAGACAACTGTACTGGTCAAGATTGAGCATGAAAGATCTATTTCACCACAGACACGCGGGAGGACCGAAGAAAGCTAGTTATCAACTCACCACTCCGTTTATAGCCTTGCCTGAATGCGATCGGCCAAAGTGCGGAAGTCCGAGACTCCTTGCAACTCGTAGTCCGGTAACTCAATGCGGAAATGATTCTCCAACTTGGTAAGAAGGTCGAGAGCCTGTAGGCTGTCGATGCCCAGGGTCTTGAAAAAATCGTCGTCGGCGCCGAGCTTCTGCCGCGGCACCTTGAAGTGGGCTGCGGCGAGAGTGAGGATTTCGTCCAGGGTTTTATCAATCGTTGTCATAGGCATCGCATATCCTCTAGAAACGTTTCACGGCAAATAGGGCAGGGCGTCGGTACTCTCCACGAACCTCCGCAGACCGGCATCCACTGCGGGACGTGTAAAAAGCTCGCAGAAAAGATCGATCTCTCGCTTCAATTCGTCGTAGGGAATCGGTTTGATGAATTTCTTTGCCGCCGCCGCTGCGGTTCGGTCGAATTTCTTTAGTTGAGCGGCGGTCGCACGCGCTGCTCTCAAAGCCTCTCCCTCGCCCACTACCTGGCTTACTAAGCCAATCTGTTGCGCTTTGGTGGCATTAAAGCTGCGGCCGGTCAAGAGAAGATCGCGGACAACCGCATTCCCCAGATCCCTTTTCAATCGCGGGATACCGCCAAAGCTAGGAATCAGCCCCAGCCGCAACTCTGGAAAGCAGAAACGCGCCATCTTGTCTGCGATGATGAGATCGCAGGTCAAAGCCAGTTCAAATCCTCCGCCAAACGTGACCCCATGCACTGCTGCAATGGTCGTAAGCGGCGAAGCGTCAATCGCATTCATCACAGCGTGAATGCGTTCCACGTAGTGGCGCACTCCCTTTAGGGCATCGGCTTGCGCCATCCCCTTAGAACGTCGATACAGCTCCCGCAGGTCGGCTCCAGCACAGAACCCCGGCTTGAGTTCGCTGTAGATAATCAGCGCATGGGCTTCAGCCTCCGCCGACTCCAGTTCGACGACGAATCTCTCCAGCTCTTCAAGCGTGGCGGAACCAATCTCGTTGCAGGGATCGCGGTGCAGCGCCAATTCCATGACGCCATCCTTCAATTCCCACGAAAGTGTGTTGCCTTTGAATTGGTTCATGAAGGCTTGTATTCCGCGCGCTTCGTACCGTTAGACAGCCTGCTTCACCACGTACATCTCTTCGATCTCGCTCTTCAACCGGGCGGCAATCAGATCACGCTTCAACTTTCCGTTCGCCGTGAGCAGACCATTCTCTATGGAAAAAGCTTCGGCGTGAATGTGGAATGCTCGAATCTGTTTGTAGTGTGGCATGGCGCGATTCACAACGTCCACCGCAGCCTGCGCCTGCTGGGGCGCCATCGCGCCGGTAAATATCACCGAGAGGTAGCCTCGCCCGTTGCCCACCAGCACCGCCTGCTGCGCTCCTGGCAGGTTTTGCAGCAGTTCGTCTTCAATGGGCTCAGGAGCAATGTTGTGGCCGGAGCCGAGGATAATCAAATTCTTCATGCGGCCGATGATCTTCCAGTTTCCGTTAGCGTCCGCGTCGCCCTGGTCGCCAGTATGAAACCAGCCATCGCGCAGTGTCTTGGCGGTTTCCTGCGGGCGGTTCCAATATCCCGGGAAAATATTCGGACCGCGTACGACGATCTCGCCATTGTCACCCAGCTTCATTTCGATCCCACGGATTGCCGGGCCTACTCGACCGGGTTCGACATGACGAGGGTCGTCCATGGTACAGATCGCTGTGGTCTCGGTCAGACCATAGACTTGCAGCACCGGGATGCCGAGCATCATGAAGTACTGCTGGGTCTCAACGCTGAGCGGCGCCGAACCGCAGATCAGCGCTTTCAGATTCGATCCGATCATCTTTTTACGTATGGTTGGGAACACTGCGGATTTGGCGCAGGCGAGCCAAATCGAATCCGCGAAGCTTGACTTGTGTTCCTGCTTGCGCATCCAAGCAGTCTTGGCCTTCCTATAGATGGTGTGAACCACGCCTCCGGTCTTCCAAAGTTGTTCGTCCACCGCTTTGCGCATGCGTTCGAGCAGTTGGGGAACGTTCAGAAAGTAGTCGGGAGCGGCAGCTCTGACGTCGCCCGCAAGTTTGGTCAAGTCGGTATTGAGCGTGAGCAGGCTGCCGCGCAAAAGGCAGGTCAGCAACATGATCCACGAACCGGCGAAGCACAACGGCAGATAGTGGAATACGCGATCCTGGCCGGGGCGTTTCTGCATGAGTGCGTCGAGCCGCTCCGAAGTGCAGCCCAGCATGTGCCCGATGTTCCCGGCGGTGAGCACAACTCCCTTGGCCTCGCCCGAAGTCCCGGAGGTATAAATGATGGTGACGGGATCGGAATCCTCGATGCGTGAAGGACTGTTACTGCCGGGCGTCGTAGTTAAAATGTCATCGAACAAATGCTGCGGTGGCGCGTCGGGCCATTCCTGCACAATGCCATCGCGCAGGGCGGCATCTCCGCAGCAGATCAGCGAGGGAGTGCAGTCCTTCATCATGACAACGAGTTCTGCCGGAGCCTGGCGGGCGTAGAGCGGAACGACGATCAATCCTTCCGCCATGATGGCCAGATCTATGGCGACCCAATCGATGCTGTTGTGGCCTAACAGCGCGACGCGGTCGCCTTTCTTCAGTCGTTGGAAACCCAGGAACACGCGGGTTTTCACAATTCTCTCAAGCAACTCGCGGCCTGTGATGGCAGGAGCTTGACCATCTCGTAATTCACGGAGAACGACGGCATCGTGTAAGGCTTCGAGCCGAGCGAAAATGTTGTCTAGAAACGTCACGGGTGAAAGTTGCTTGGAACTCCGTCAGCTATAGGCCTCAACTAAACTCTTCAGACCTGCGCTCATCGGCGGGAGGTAGTCTTCCCAACTCCATTCGCCTTTGCGCGTGGGAAACGCCGGGTAGCGCCGCTGGACTTCTTCCTCGAAGTACACGCCCATGCGCGCCATTATTTTCAGATTACGCACTACTGTACGGCCAATTGATTCAGCGATGCGTTCTCCGTCGGTGGCGAGCTTCTCTAGTGCCGCTAGCAACTTGGGCTCAAGGTCGGGGTCGTCCACGTTCATCAGCAAATCCTGGTGGCCGCGTTCGTTCATCAAGTTGCGGATGCGCTCATCCATGGTGATGCCCGCCGATGGGACTAACCCTGGCATTGAGGTCACGATTCCGTGATAGCGCGACGACGCCATTATGTGACATGCGCGCAATACACTCACCAGTTCGTAGATGTTGTACTCCTCGGAAGTCAGCACTGGCACGCCGCCGAGTTGTTCGGAGATGCGGCCCGCGGGACGGGCATCAAGACGCTCGGTCGCGACCATGACCACGAAAACCTGGCGCTGCTTGCGAAATGCTTCGACTGCCTTGGCGATGGCGTTGAGGTAACGCTCGTAAGCGCGCGTGGCCTCCGGCCCCGAGTTGTGAAAATACGGCCCGCGGTAGTGCTCTTCTTTATAGGCTCCGGTCAGGCTATGGATGGCTAGTTTTGACACCGACGCTTTCACTGGCCACTCGAAAGGATTGATGGGACACACTGCCAACACCGGCATTTTGCCGTCCCACCCCACGCCCCGCAGAGTTTTCTGTCCGTACTCAGCGGGATGCGGCTCGAAAGTCCATGCGGTATCCGTCCCCAACTCGGTAGGAACACCCAGCTCGCGTAGAACCGTTCGCGATTCCTCATTGCGGGTGATGATCAGCGAATTCTTACAGAAACGCTCACACATCTTACGCACCAACGGATCCATGTGTCCGGCTTCGGCGCCGTAACCCACCGAAAGCTTATTCTCGGCCGCCGCAATTCCCAACGATCCAATCATCATGGTGGTGAGTGCATTCGCGAACTTGCTTTTGAACATGGAGCCTTCGCAGGCGACGACTCCGTGGTGCTTGGGAACTTCATGGGCCAGGAAAGGAGGGAAAATGTCCGGCAGACGCACCTGGGTGGTGCCTTCAAAATAACCGCGGGAGCGGTCAAAGTTGAAGGTCATCGCACTGAAGTCCACGTTCTGCGCCCCAAGAATATGCCGTATCTGCCGCAGCATTTCCTCGACGCGCGCATCCGAACCCATATTGCGGGTACCGTTGTAGCCGGCAAATAGCAGCTTGAGTTTCTCGCCCGGCTGCCACGGTTTACCTTTCCCCAACATCCAGGCAGCCTTCGACTTTTCAATCGAGGCGCTCACCCAGGCTTCGAGGATGAAGTCCATCATGCCGCTGTGCCTCCGGCCTGCGCGGGCCAGTCCTGGTAACGGTAGGTGAACTTGCCCTCGCGGCTGAATTTGAGCAGAGGAAAACTGTATTGCGAAAAAGGCACCGGCTTACGGCCGAGTTCCCCGGTCACACGAGTGTTGTCGAACACCGTGTTCCACATTAGATACGGCATGAACACCTTCATCAGTGCCGCCCCATGCGAGATCGGGCCGCGGAAATTCGACAAAGTATTGACGGTGGCCGAAAACGGCCGCTCCAGCATTGGCAGGAATACTGGCCCCCGTTTTTGCCGTGCAGCAGCCAGGGCGTTGGTCAATTCGCGAAAAGTCTGCGAGTCTTTGCCGGAAGAAAGGTGATAGACATCGTGCTGCGCCAGCGGCTTCTGATGCAGAGTGGCAATAGCGTCGGCGACGAAATCGACGTTCACGATGTCGATCTTGTCATCAGGTCGAAAAGGCAGCATCGGCAGTCCTGCGAGAAAAACAAACGACCTCACCATGTCGAACTGAGTAGTTTCCGCGCGGCGGCTGTCGCCGAGTACAATGCTCGGCCGGAAAATTGTAATCGGGACCTCGGGGAGCAACTGCCGAATCATGTGCTCGCAGAACTTCTTGGTTCGCGCGTAGGGATCGTAGTCTGAGCGCTCCCAATCGATCGACTTTTCTTCAGTGACGACTTCGTCCTGGCGCTTCCCCGCGACCGCTACCGTGCTTACGTGGCTGAACCGGCGCATGCCGTGATAATGATGAACCCGCATCGCGAGCTGCAACACTTCCAGCGTGCCCCGCAGATTCACGTTCAGGCAGCTCTTTTCCGATTTGCGATTCAGCGACGCCGCGCAGTGAACCACCGAATCGCTGGTGTGGATGAGCCGGTCGTAGTCGTCGCGGCTGAGGCCGAAGCGTTCTCCCGTAAGATCGCCACGAAAGATCCTGATCCGAGTTTGCAGATGTTCGTAGAAACGCGGGAAGTCTAGATGCAATTGCAGCGCCTGCCAAAGCCGAAGTTCGGCCTCGTGCGCATCCCGCGCTCGAATCAGCACATTCAGAGACGCGCCGTGTTGTTCGAGTAAATTAGCGGCGACATGGCCGCCGATATAGCCGGTAGAGCCGGTCAGGAATATCGCCACGTTGCCCCATTGGTGCCGGTTTTGACGGTGACTCCGCTCTCCGCCTCGGCAAGTTGGAAGTTGCGTGCAGGCCGCGCCTCCAGCGGACGCCCCTCAATCAGAGGATAAGTCCACCGGCGCAGCGCAGGGACATGGATGTTGATCCAGAACTCCCACCAATCGATGGCCGCGGTTCTGTAACCGAAATCGGCCTGCTCTTCAGGTACCAGAGAGTACGCAAGCTTCTCGACGTTTTCGGCTACAAAATCATGCTCGTTCAAAAGAATGAACGGCTCGAAGAGTTGAATCAGTTTTTCGACTTTCTCGAGATTGCGCTGCGTGCGCGCCAGGGGCGTCTTCTTCAGCGGAAACGCCGACATAATGTGCTGGATCGACTTGATGATCGCCTTTTGGGCCGGCGCCGACATGCGCTGATAGCGCTCCTTCGAAACCGGGATGGCGTCAAAACGCAGGCGAAGCCAGTACTCGAGACCTTCCTGCGCCCGGTAGTGCTTGCGATGGGCGAGGGAGGTGAGTTCGATGGACCGCCGCATATCGCACGGATTGGTGACCGAAGCGGCGAGTTGGTAAACCGGGTCATGGCGACGTTCCATGATTGCCGATGCAATCAATGTCATCCCGGCGCAAACCGAATCCACCGGAATCAGGTCCAGCCGCTTGCGTTCGTTCGATGGTAGCTGGCGGAAATAGGTTCCCAGCAGGTAAGAAAGCGATGCCGAGGTATTGATGCCTTCATTCCATCCTCGGAACGGTTTCTCGATCGAGGTTTCGACGATGGCAGGCCGAACGATCGCAATCGGCAGGCCGGCTCCATACTTGGTCACCAGCGATTCAGCGAGACCCTTGGTCAGAGTGTAAGTATTGGGCCAGCCTAATTCCAATGCACGCTTAGTGCCAGCTTCCGTCAAATGATTGCGGAGCCAGCGCACGCGATTCTTGCGAACCTGGTTCTCCAGCGCAGCCCCCTGAAGGCATTTAGCGGCGTGTTCCTTCGACAAAGCCTGTTGCCGGAGTTCTTCGGCGACCTTGCCGCCTTCCGCGCGCTGTTCGACGTCGTGAATCAACTGGTGCAAAGCCCGCCATTCGCGTTCAGCATCGTACCCAGCAATGGCGGCGGGCACGTAGTTTGGCCGTACTCTTTCTCCCACGCGTCCATCCTGCCCTCCTGCCACATAACAAGTGGAAAGATGCAGTAAGCCAGCATGATCGGACTGGCGCACGAACTCAACCACATTCACCGCCGCATCGACATTGATGAGCAGCGCATCCCGCAGATCGGGATTGAAATCCGTGAGACCGGAACTGTTGATAATCAGGTCCAGCTTTTTGCTCAACCTCTCGCTAACCGATGGAGACAGTCCAAGTCCGGGTTGCGACACGTCGCCTTCAACTACTTCAACACAATCAGCGAGGAAGCGTGACAGCCCGTCTCCATAGCGCTCCCATAAAGGATCGAAGACGGGCGAGTCTTCCACCAACTTTTCGAAACGGCGCTGCGCGGGATTCGACTTCTGCCGCCGGATCAGCAGATGGATGCGACCGGTTTCGGGCAGATCCATCAAGGTGTTCACCAGCCAAACTTTGCCGATGAATCCGGTCACTCCAATCAGCATGACGTGTTTCCCAGCGAAGGCCGCGCGAACCGAAAGCGGCCGTGGGTGCCGCGGACCATCGAAGGAGACAACGGGCCGCTGCGGCACTACCGTCTGGCGGCTGGACGACACTACTGCAGATCGCAGTTCCTCCGTTGTGGACAATCCCATATCACGTACCAAGCGCTCCGGACTTCGCTGTCCATCCGGCCCGGTACCGGTGATTCGCGCGAAAGCTCCGCGCGGACGAATCACAGGATCCAGCAGCCTCCCGGTGGCCATGCCATCACGGAACTCCAGGCGGTTAGCCACGATCCACTGCACATCCAAATATCGCGCCAGCGGGCGCATCACGTGGTCCAGTCCCTGGCTTACCAAGACGACATTCTGCCGGGAATCCACCAGCGTCCGGAGTTGGCGCATACCCTCCGGCTTGAGTTGCGGCCTCAATTTGTAATGGAAATATTCTTCGCCCAACAGATCAAGGCGGTCGCGGCTGACGCGTCGAAGCACGCTGTGCACCACCCGGGTAGCAAATTCCCGATTGGTGGCATAAAGAAACGGGCGCAGCACAGCCATCAGGAAAACCAGCCCGCGACGGGTCCAGCGTTCTGAAAAAGTCTGGAGATTCCAGGTGAAGAACGCAATCGAGCGGACGGTGGTCAATTCAAGCAGACTGCCCTCAACCCGCCAATACACGGGGTCATCATGGCCGGGGCCGCCAGGATTTTCTTGAGACAGTTTCAAAGGCCTTTTCTTCCTAAGACACACACTCTAGAGCCAGCAATAGAAACGAAAGTCCTTATTGTAAACAATCGCAGTCAAAGCGCGAAGCTAGTGTCGCGGGAAACCGCGAAGTGCCTCGAATACATCGGCTTAGCACCAAGTCGTTTTCGCGAAAGAAGTCATGAATGGGGGCTACTTCGCGTAATTCCTTTCGACCCCATTTCGTGAATTCGTCACTTTGAATTTTCCGTCGGAGCCGGCCTCGACCTCAATATAGTGCCCGTCCGATTCTTTATCGGTATTGGCGATCAAGCTTTCGGGCACATTGTGTTGCTTGTCCGAATCGATTGCATAGTGCAATTGCCATAGATCAGCCAGGTCTGGCGAGTCATGGATAATCTGCCAGGCATCGGGGCTCCCGCCTTTGTGTGGGCCGTTATTGATCACAGCCGCTCGCGGATGCAATGCCCAGACCAGCGCTCTGGGATTATCGGGATGAGCTCCGTGATGCGTTGCCAGATACAAATCAACTGTCCCGATCAGATTGTTGGGACAAACAATGTCCAGTTCTTTTTGCTCGGTCAAGTCGCCAAGATCCAGAAACCTGAACTTGCCGTAGGTAATCAGCACGCCCAGGGAGCGTGAGTTCTCGCTGTTGTCGTCTGTAGGTTGCTTCTCTGACGCACAGTAAACGTTGGCCTCCCCGGCGCCCGGCAAGGGGTCCGTGATGTGATCGCCCGCAGCGGCCACAACCTGCAATGTGATGCCCTTTAGTGGCACTCCCTGGCCCGGCCTCAAGACCACGCGCGCGTTGTGTTTGGTAGCTGCAATGTATTCAGCATAATTCTTCTTTGTAGCATCGGAGTCTTCCTCGTTTTCTCCATGGTCCACGAAAGTGCCGACATTGATCTTTTGCAGCAGGCTCGACACGCCGCCGACGTGGTCTTCGTGATAGTGAGTGATGAGCACGTAGTCGATCTGTTTGATGCCCGCAGCTTTGGTGGCCTGCACAATGCGATCTGCGTCACGCTCGCCGGCAAAACCGGTATCAATGAGTAAGGATTGCTTCTGTGGACTCACAATCAGCGTAGACTGCCCACCCTCCACATCAATGAAGTAGATTCGCAACGGTTGCTGTGACCTGGCCAGCACGGCAGGCACGACCAGCAAGCACACACTAAGGAAAAGGATGGGCTGGCGTAACCAGCGAATCAAAGCCGCCTTCGTGTCTATTGCGCGCGAATGCATATGACTAAGGTAATGGAAGTGGCGCTTTCCTGCCTCTTCCAACTATGTACACAACCCTATAATTTTTGTTGTGACTAAGCCATCGCGAGGCGCGACCGCGGTTCCGATCGTTTTTGGCTTGATATTCGCGGGCATTGCGCTCGCGGTTGGTGGCGGATTTCTCACCGCCAATCCCGCCAATGTACATGGAAATCCAATGGCCGCGGTTTGGATGTGCGGAATTTTCATTTTGGCTGCCGGAGGAATCGTCTATGCCGCCATCTATGGCAACCGTAAGCTGAAGGAACAAGCCGCAGCAAGGCAGGCTGCGCCCAATTCGCCGTGGCTATGGCAGAAAGATTGGGCCGCGAGCCGTGCCGAGAGCCAGAACCTTAACAACCCGATTTGGATGTGGCTGCTGGCGGGATTCTGGAATGCAGGTTCAATCGCGATTGCCATTCTGATTGCCCGAACGCCTTGGCGCGGTTTCGATCACAAGGATCTTCTCCCTCTCGGCTTCTGCGTTCCCGGTGTGATTCTTGCCGGCATAGCGCTGCGTGCAACCATTCGCCAGAAGCGCTTCGGCAAGACTTATTTTGAATTCGCTTCTCTTCCCTTTTCCCCTGGAAAATCGCTTAAGGGAACCATCCACCTGCGCTTCAACACAACTGCGCGACACGGCATCGATCTCACGCTTTCCTGCGTTCGCCAGGTGATTACCGGCGCGGGTAAGAATCAGAGTACAAACCGGATCGTCCTCTGGCAGTCGCAAGCGAATGTTGCGGAGCAGTCCCTCACGCCCGGCCCCATGGGAGACGCAGCCATTCCAGTGAACTTCGTTGTCCCAAGTGACGCCTATGAAACCAATCACGACCAGCCGCGCGACCAGGTGCTCTGGCTTTTGCATGCGCAAGCGGACGTTCCCGGCGTCGACTATTCCGACGACTTTGAAGTCCCGGTCTTTAAGCTGACACCGGCCTCCGCTGCCGCGCCAGTTGCCGGCTTCAGCGCCTCGCAGCCCGAAGCCGCTCCGGCATTCCAGAACGACGCCTCTGACGTGTCGATGCCGGACAACCCGAAAGTTGTGGTCTCAAGCGGTCCGGCAGGCGGCACGGAATTCTACTTTCCGCCTTTTCGCAACCCACTCCGGGTCCTGGTCTTGCTTCTGGTTACGGCAGGATTCGGCGCACTCGCTTTCGGCTTGCACTCGGTGAAGGCCCCGTCGGTTTTTACCATCGTATTTGGCCTGATCGACCTGTTATTGGTTTATGGCGTGGTCCACTCGGCGCTAGCTTCTTCTCGCATCGAGGTCAGCGAGGGCAAACTGCGATCGAGCCGCGCATTGCTGGGAGTGAGTTCGACGCGTGAAATTCCGTTTTCTGAGATCGACAAGATTCTCGCCGTCGCAAGCACCCAACAGGGTACAAACCCCAACGCCGCCTCGTATGCGCTTCGCTTGCAAACCAAGAGTGGGAAGAAAATCTCGCTAGCCGACGGCATCGATAACCGGCAAGAAGCGCGCTGGGTTACCGCTCAACTGGAAAAGTTCGTGGGCCTCAAACTGGACACGCATGTCGCAGCTGACGACGTTTATGGTGTGTATGGTCCGCCGCCGCAGCGGGGTATGACGCCATCCAGCCAACTGATAACGCTGGCGCGTGGCAGAGTGATGGTTGCTGCAGCCCTCAGCGGTATCTTCGTTCTCGCCGGGATGGGGTTTATGGCCTATCACTTCAATTCTGCGATGCACGGCGTTCCCCGGCGGCCGTCGGTTTCAAGATCACAGACTCTGGCAAAGTCTAGAGCACAGCGCGTGACCTACACACCTCTTTCCGATGTGGACGCACAGCGTTTGAGATTATTGCCCGAACAAACGCAAGCGGAAGAATTACTGGATCGTGCCATTCAACACGACGACAAAGCCAGAGACCTGTTCGAACAGAACATCACCATCTGGCTCGGGGACATCAAACTTACCGACCGCATGAAGCAACTGGAGTGGCGTTCACGTTTCTCCAACGACCTGCGGGTACGTTACGCCAATGCCGACCTCAACCTGGCAATGAACGGCTGGGAGAAAACGGAACATTCCGCCGACTTGCTGATCACACAAGCGCAGACCGACAAAGCGTCACGCGCCGCCGCCGTGTATCAAATGGGAATGCTGGCTGGACGCGGCATCAGCTATAGCTTGATTTATCCGGTGCTGGTCGATTACGCGCGGAACGATGCTGATCCGTATGTTCGGCAATGGGCAGTCGAAGGCATGCGCTACCTGGGTACCGACGAAGCGCTCGACCAATTGTTCTATTCCTTCACGCATGATCCATCAACCACAGTCCGCGACCGGGCAGGCTGCAACATCTCCGACTGCGGCAACTTCATGCGTAAACAACGCATGCGCATGGTGCCAAAACTGATCGCGCTGGCACAAGACCCGCAGACCACGCCACAAATGCGCAATTGGACCTTCCTTGCATTGGCGGAAATCACCGACGAACACCTGCCCGCGGACGCTTCCGCGTGGGAGCACTGGAATAACGAGCATGGCGTCGACAAGATGACCGAGTTCGAGCAGATGGACTGGTGGCGGGTCCGAGGCGACGAGTAGCTTCAAGCTGTCAATTCACTCTCGTAGAAATTAGCCCGGAGTCCTTAAATTATCTAGCCGAGCCATGCACTTCCGCGATGTAGCCTCCGGGAAACTCCACGATCGCTGTGATTCGATCACTCGTGTTGTAAGGCGGGGACAGAATCTTCACTCCGGCGGCTTTGGCCTTTTCTAGCGTCACGCCGAGGTCACGCACCTGATATCCAGTTGTCTCATGTCCAAAGGGATACGGTAGGTGGCCATCGGTCACCAGTACCTGCATGTTCCCGAATAACGACGTGATCCGTATGCGCCGGTAAGTTTCTCCCGCGCGTCCGATTTCGCCTGCGTCGGCATGCTTTTCATCGGCGACGACTTTACCATGGGCAAAATGCACGAAGCCATGCACAAAACTATCGACCTCATCTTTTGATACATAGACGCGGTTGTCAGGAATGCTTTCCAGCGGCGGGTTCGTGGACGGCGTGAAGTGCCAATACAGTTGCATCTTCAGGCCGCCGGGCCATTGTATGACGGAGTCTATTCCGATGGGGTCTTTGTATGGTTCAACGATCACCTCTGCACTGGAAGCTCGAGCCGCCTTGATTGCCTGATCCATATCGGTGACCAAGTATCCCGTGCGCTCCTGTCCAAACGGGAAAGGTATGGGCGTTTGGAACGCAAAGATGGAGAGCGCGCCGACCGGCGTCAATATGTACTGCATCTCAGTGCTGCTCGCCACCGGGAGGACATTTGCAATAGTCCGTTTGGAAGGTTTGCCGCCAAATGTGGCGACGAAGCTATTCACGAACGCATCGAAATCACCGGCCGCAATGTAGACATGAGTCGTATCGTATTGTGGCCCCACGGCAACACCTGGGCCATCTGCGGGCGCTGCCTTCGCGTTGGACGCCAGCAGCAACAATACAATCGCACACAAAGCTGCCCATGTCAGGCATGCTGTGTCACAAGAAACATTGATGCCCGGCAAAGAAATCTGTCTTCTGCGTTTCCACACCGAAGGTTCTCCTTAGTGTTTGTCGATTGGAAGGCTTGAACCCTCACAGAAACTTCATCAGCGCGTCGATCGTCTCTTTTGGGCGTTCTTCCATGACCCAATGTCCGGTGTCTTTCAGAACGACTACGGTGACGTCGGTGGCCACCAGTTTCATTTGCTGGCCAAGCATTTCTCCCAGGGATTTTTCGCCGCCAATCGCCAGGACTGGAATGGCCAGCTTGGTCTGAGCAAGCTGTGCGAAGTCTTTGGCGGTTTGCGGCCAAGCGGCAAAGTATTCCCAACCGGCACGCATACGCCCCGGCTGGGAGTACGCCTCGACATAGGCTTGACGATCTGCATTAGAGAGTGACCGCGTCTTGTCTGCCGCGAGGTCGTTCCAGAAATACGCGAAATAGATTCGTTCCCGTCCGCTCACCAGTGCTTCCGGCGTGGGACCGTGAAAGCGGAAGTGCCATACATTCGGATCGTTGTAGACTGCTTCCCATCCGGCCACGCCGGGAAGGAACGCGTCCAGCACCGCCAGCTTTTCTGTTTCTGCGGGGAATTGTGCAGCGTAGGCGTAAGCCACCATCAGTCCGATGTCGTGGCCGACGACTCTCGCTTTCTCGACGCCCAACGACTTGGCCAGCGCGTGTATTCGGATGGCGGAGGTCTTCATGTCCAAACCGTCTTTTGGAATCGCTGAATCGCCGATGCCTGGCAGGTCGGGCGCGATCACGGTAAATTTCTCTGCCAAAAGCGGAATGATTGGCCTCCACATACGCGATGTTTGCGTGTACCCATGCAGCAGAATCACAGCGGGGCCGTGACCCGCCGTCAGATAGTGTATTTTGACTCCCTCCACTACAGCGTCGCGCGAAGCAATGGTCCGATTTGTTGCATTGGCACCGGAAGAAAGCGCAACAGAAAAGAAAATAAACGCTCCTAAGCTACGAACGTAGTTCACAAAACGTTTCATCGTAGAAGCTCCTGGGGACAAGCACACAAAGCGGGTTATGAACGTCTGATCATGAACAAGCACCCGGCCTTAGCCACCAGAATCGCAAGGCCGGGCGCAACTCGAGTTTGACGATCACGGACTCAGCGTTCGGCTAAGCCGCCGCCAACTTGCGCTCCTTGATGAACGCCAGCAGGTCGGCATTGATCTGGTCAGCATTGGTTGCGGGCATCCCGTGCGGGAAACCCGGATACACCTTGAGCGTGGAATTCTTGACAATCTTCGCGGACAGCGGACCCGCCGCAACAATGGGCACGATCTGATCGTCGTCGCCATGCATGATCAGGGTTGGCACGTCGAACTTCTTAAGGTCCTCAGTGAAATCCGTCTCAGAGAAAGCCTTGATGCAGTCGTAGTGGGCCTTCATGCCTCCCAACATCCCCTGTAGCCACCAGTGCTCTCGGATACCCTCAGAAATCTTGGCGCCGGGCCGGTTGTAGCCGTAGAACGGGAGCGTGATGTCCCGGTAAAACTGCGCTCGATTTGCCGCAAGCGCAGCTCGCAGACCGTCAAAGATTGAGATAGGCGCGCCGGTGGGATTTTTTTCCGTCTTCAGCATCAATGGTGGTACTGCACTGATCAGCACAGCCATGCCGACGCGCTTTGTGCCATGCCTCCCGATGTAACGCGCAACTTCTCCACCACCGGTGGAGTGGCCTACATGGATTGCGTTCTTGAGATCCAGTTTGTCCGTAAGAACTGCGAGATCGTCGGCGTAGGTGTCCATATCATTCCCATCCCACGTCTGCGTGGAACGCCCATGGCCTCGCCGGTCATGGGCGATGACGCGATAGCCTCGCTGACCGAAAAAAAGCATCTGTCCGTCCCAGTCGTCCGCGGTGAGTGGCCAGCCGTGACTGAAAACGATCGGCTGACCCGATCCCCAATCCTTGTAGAAAATCTCGGTACCGTCTTTGGTCGTGATCGTAGGCATAAAATGTCCTCCTGAGATTTGTCTTGCTGCAATTTCCTGAAGAATCAGTATATGTTTTGATTCAAACCGTTCGAACCGGCTAATTACGGAATTTCTTGGCCGCGCCCACGCCGAGACCGACGAAAATCGCCATTACAACCAACTGCGCGACCAGAAATGGTGGTTCTTTCCCCTCGGGAGCCAGAGCGTGCAACGCCGGCACTTTCAGAAAGCTCTGCACCACCAGTACGAATACATTCAGATACAGGGCGATCACTGCGGTAATCACATAGGTTCGACGCCAGCCGCCGGCTAAGTGTTGAGCATAACGCGCCACCATCGCGATCGCCAGCACCACCAGCGAAATGATTGCGACCTTGTGCGATGGCAGAAGATGATCAAAGGGAAAACCGAATCCGGTCACGCTGGTCAGCACAGTCGTGAGCAAAAAAAGTCCATTCCAACCGTAAAGGAGTTTTCCATTTATCATCCCGAACACAACGATCAGGCCCGAGCCGATGCCGATCAAGCTGATCACTACATGCACTACGGTGTACGTCTCCAGGCTCATGCCGAGAATCATTGGAGTATCCTTTCCGGAATCGGTAGATGGTACGACGGCCCCGCGGAAATTTCCACTGCTTCTCAACTCAACCGGGGCGAGTACACCGGGCCGTTTAGTAGTCGCAGAGTTGCCGGAGCGCGCTTGGCGTCCCGGCAAACAAAATGACGAAGAGCCCACTTAAATTATGGTAGATTTTCAGTCCAAGATGAAAGGTTAAGGCGGTGGAGTACAAGCACATACCGTTGACAGATCAACAAAATAATGAACCATTGGCAACTGTGTGACAAACCCATCGTGCTTCTCGCTCATATTCATCCGCGCTCGACCAGCGGCACAACCAAATTTTCCATGGGAGAAAGACCACAATGAAGAAAAGAACCATAGTCTCAGTATCTTGCCTTGTCCTATTTGCAAGTCTGGCCTTCGCAGCATCTGCCCAGAATCAATTCGTCTTCAGTCCAGACGGCAAGTTTGTGCGAGCCACACACGTGCCGTCCCACATCACGCCTACGCCCAAAGAGGACGCCGGTCTCAACATCATTGCCGGTAACTTCAGCCGGTATCCGAAGGCTACCTACTTCAGCATCTGGGGCAACACCGTGGCTCAGGGCGGATCGAACTTTCCGTTTCAAACGTGGGTCGCCGTGGCTTTCACTCCCACGGCTAACGCGACCATAACTAAGCTTGAGGTGTCCGCAGGCAGGCAGGGCGGGGGCACTGCCGGGTTCGAATTGAGTCTCTACAACGACGCCGGCGGGATCCCTGGGACGCCGATCAAGACTGCCCACATTTCGACCCTGCCGAACTACGGAGAATGTTGCGACGTGGCGGTAGCCAACGATCCGGCCGGGATACCCGTCACTGCTGGGACGCAGTACTGGGTGGTGGTGAGCACCACTGCGGAAGACACGGACATTTACGCCTGGGCCTACAACAGCACCGATATGACAGCGCAGGCAGCTGCTTCCTGGTGCCAGGGATCGTCCACGTATTGCGGCAACAACAGCGGCAAATGGGTCCCATTCGAGTACGTTCAGCTTGGATTCCAGGTGCTCGGACACTAGAACAGCGTGCATGAAAGAAGGTCGTCGACCCTCGAGCACGACTTTTGCAAATTAAGGACGGCCTCCCGCGGCCCGGCGCAACCAAGCCGGGTCGTTCTTTAAGAGGACAATGACCTCACTGGGAAAAGACTTGACGTCCCGATGGGATTTCAGCCCGTATCACTCCGTGAAGAACAAAACCGGGCGCAGTTGTTACAATCGTGACGCATGGGTTCCATTCCGGATTCACACCATGCCATCACACACGAGGAAGTTTATGCTGAATCATACAATCGCTTTTGTTACGTCCGGCGCCATCGCACTGTTTGCTTTGTCTACTTTTGCCACGGCATCCGATGCCAAGTTCGGCCCCTCGAACCCGTTTTATGCGCCGAGTACATTACCGTTCCATGCGCCTCCTTTCGACAAAATCAAAGATGAAGACTATCAGCCGGCCATCGAGGCAGGCATGGCCGAGGAACTCATTGAGATACAGGCGATTGCGGACAACCCGGCCCCACCAACCTTTGAGAATACGCTCGTCGCCATGGAAAAGACCGGGCAACTCTTCCAGCGAGCGATGGCCGCCTTCGGCGCGGTCAGCGGGGCGAATACCAACCCCGTGTTGCAGAAAGTACGCACCGAGGAAGCTCCGAAACTAGCGGCCCACTACGATGCCATCTATCTAAACGCTAAATGTTTTGCTCGCGTAGCTGCCGTCTACAAGCAGCGCGCATCACTCCAGCTCGATCCCGAATCGATGCGGCTGCTTGAGGTAACCTATGACAGGTTCGTCCGCTCTGGCGCAAACCTCTCGGACGCCGACAAAGCCGAGTTGAAAAAACTGAACGAGGAAATCTCGACACTCTCGGAAGCCTTTTCGACAAAACTTCTCTCCGCTACGAAAGACGGGGCCTACGCCACCACGGACAGGAGTGCGCTGACCGGCTTGAGCGACGCTCAGATCGCCGCAGCCGAACAAGCGGCGCAGACCCGCAAGCAGGAAGGCTACGTTCTCCCTTTGCAGAACACGACGCAGCAGCCAAATCTGGCCTCGCTCAGCGTCCGGGCAACACGCGAAGCCATCTTCGAGAAATCGTGGAACCGCACGGAGCACGGCGATGCCAACGATACCCGCGACACCATCTCGCGCTTGGCACAGCTGCGCGCGCGACGGGCGCAACTGCTCGGTTATCCCAACCACGCCGCATGGAAGTTGGGAGACCAGATGGCGAAAACTCCAGCCGCAGCCTTAAAGTTTATGGACGCCTTGGTGCCCGGCGCCACCGCCAAAGCAGTGAGCGAGGGCAAGGACATCCAGGATGTCATCGACGCACAGAAGGGCGGCTTCACGCTGCAACCCTGGGACTGGGACTTCTACTCCGAACAGGTGCGCAAAGCGAAGTACGATCTGAATGAAGCCGAGGTCAAGCCGTACTTCGAGCTGAATAACGTTCTCGAAAACGGCGTCTTTTACGCGGCCACTCAGCTCTACGGAATTACTTTTAAGGAGCGCAAGGACATCCCGGTCTACCATCCCGATATTCGCGTGTTCGAGGTCTCTAACGCGGACGGCAAGCCGTTGGCACTCTTCTATTGTGACTACTTCAAACGCGATAACAAAAACGGCGGCGCATGGATGGATAGCCTGGTGAGCCAGTCCAAGCTCCTGGGCACGTTGCCGGTAGTCTTCAACGTCGCGAATCTGCCGAAGCCCGCGCCCGGCGAGCCGGCCCTCATCACTTATACCGACGTAACGACTATGTTCCACGAGTTTGGCCATGCCCTGCACGGCATGTTCGCAAAAACCGAGTATCCGAGCCTGTCGGGCACATCGACCGCCGCGGACTTTGTGGAGTTTCCTTCACAATTTAACGAGCACTGGGCCCTCTATCCCGCCGTCTTCGACCATTACGCCCGGCACTATAAGACCAACGAATCCATGCCAGCCGAACTGGTAGCCAAAATAAGAAAATCTGTGACCTTCAACCAGGGATACAAGCTGACCGAACTGGTCGCGGCTGCGGAACTCGATATGCAGTGGCACACGCTTCCGGCCAGCGCGCCTCTGCAGCAGTCAGATGCATTCGAAAAACAGGCGCTTGAGAAGACACACTTACTTTCGAGCACGGTGCCGCCCCGCTACCGCTCCAGCTATTTCGCCCACATCTGGGGCGGAGGCTACTCTGCTGGCTATTACGCCTATCTGTGGGCCGAGATGCTCGATGACGACGCCTACCAGTGGTTTGAAGATAACGGCGGTCTGACGCGTGCGAACGGGGACAGGTTCCGGCAGATGGTGCTATCACGTGGCAACACTGAGGACTTGGGGAAGATGTACGCAGCCTGGCGCGGTAGAGAACCAAGTGTCGAGCCAATGATGAAGGATCGCGGTTTGCAGTAGTCCGGACACTAGAAAATGAAACCTGCTGCCGTGTGCTGCACGCTGTGTTGTCGCTTGGATGCGCGGATATAACTTGCAATTGCCCGACGCACTCGAGAACCGAATCGCGCACGGAGCGGCGGGACGCGCTAGAATGTTAAGGATCTTTGCCTGCCACTTTCGTCACTCCAGAAAAGGCGGGTGTCGCATGAGTCCGGAAACACAACAGTCCGAATCTCCATACTGCGTGAGGATTGAGACCGAGACCGGCCAGTCCTCTACTGTTCCCATTGCCGTCTTGACACCGAAGCAATTAGAAGTCTTTCTTCAAAGTGAGTTCAAGAGGTTGGCGCAAGAAGCAGGCGTAAAGGGCGCTGGTATTCATGTGGAGCGGGCGACAGTTGCTGACTATGAGCATGTCCTCCGTGAGGTTGCAGCGTGCCTGTTCTCTGCGAAGGCACGCGCCGCATGACTCGGCGGCGAGATGTATTCCCCGGAATTTCAATGGGGAATTACACAAACATCTGTCATGATGCTCGTGCGATGCAAGCACCATCGCAAACGAACTACTGAAGTGCCCGCTTAAGGTCGGCGCGCTGCGCCCAGACTGTCCCTGCCGCCCTTTTCCCAAGCTTGCGAAGAGGGAACGGCGCATGCTTGATCATTGCTCCCAAAACGGCAGACAGAACCGGACTTCAAGGCACGACGATGAACTTTCGGTTGCTGGTAAGAGTCCGTGTTGGTGTTACAACGGTTACGAGTCCGGTAGCGGCGCCCTTTGGAACCGTTGCCGTAAGGCAGGTGTTCGACAACACGTTAAACGTTGCGGAGACTCCGTTGAAAGAAACGCTCGTGGTTCCCTTGAAACCCTGGCCTAGAATGCCAATCACCCTGCCGACCCTGCCAGATGGGGGGACCAAACTGACAAATGGCCCCAGGCCGATATCCAAGCTGAAGAATGTGCCCTCACTAGCTGTGCCGCCTTCGTAAGTGTCTCCGTAAAATTCCCCATTTGTGTTCTGAATCAGGGGCGTAGTGGGAAAGGCGCCGTGGACACTGTCGAAATTATTGACCACGGAGAATGCACTCTGCGGGGTCAGCTTGAAAACAACGCCATAGTTGAGGGTCCCACCCCCGTCTGTAGTCCCGTAAGCGTTGCCGTCGGTCGCCAGCGCCAAACCGGCAGTCGGATTGCCCCCGTCGCTGGCGCCGGTGAAGTTGTGGAGAACCGTCAGGTTGCCCGCCGGAGTCATTTTGAATATGACTCCGTAGCCAAGTGTCCCCCCGGCTTCGGCCGTTCCGTAGAAGTTCCCATCGCTGCCTTGAACCAAAGATGAATAGGGGGTGGCGCCATGGGTGGCGTCAAAGTTGTACAGAACTGTGAAAGCGCCGGCGGGCGTAATACGAAATATGGTTCCAACGCTCCCGCTCCCTCCCTGTGACGTGGTCCCATAGAAGTTGCCGTCGGTGCCCTGAATCAGGGCATCATAGGCGGTGTAGCCGTCACTGACTAAGAAACTGTGCAGCCTTGTAATGGTTCCGGAGGGCGTGATCTTGTACACATCTCCGCCTCCGTCGGGACCGCCAGCCGACGTAGTGCCATAAAAATTTCCGTCGGCGCCTTCAACCGGTGGCGCGTAGGGTTGCCATCCGTTGGGGTCTGTATCACCGTTAAAGGTGTAGAGGGTGGTCAACTGGCCGCTGGAAGTAATCTTGAAGATGGTGTACCACGTAGTACCGTAGAAATTTCCGTCCGTGCCTAGCGTCAGACCACCAAACGCAGCGTCGCCGTCGCCGCCGACGAAACTGTGTAATACAGTCATTTTGCCCTCAGGTGTTACCTTGAACACTGCTCCATCGTTGAGCGTGCCGCCTAGTGGCGTAGTGCCATATAGACTCCCGTCTGCGCCCTGAGCCAGAAGACCAGCATAGAGCGGGAATAGCGGATCGCCGCTGTTGGCGCCGAAGTTGTAGAGCACGGTCAGGGTCTGGGCATTTGCAGAGATTACAATACCAAGCAGGACTAGCGCGAGCGTGTAGAGTCGCATGTTCTTCATCGAGGGTTTCCTCCTAAAAGGCGGACTCAGCTAACCGGGGCTATTTCGATGCGCCCGAGGGCTGCGCATCAAGGGCAGTAATTATCTCTATGGTTTGTCTAGCAGTCAAGGTCGTTACCAGCGAGCGGCCACGGCCCAGCCTGCGCGAGTTCGAGTTCCTTCGTCCCACGCCCTCCTTCTCGATCACTAAGAGAATCTGACCCCATCCACATCCTGAAAACCAGCCAAAGCAAATGCACAAAACTGCGATCGCTCAGATAATGCAATCAGCGTTAGCACTCACTGAGAATTACCCGGCCCTGGACAATGAGTGCAATGGCGATTTTGCCCAACTCACGGTCAGAACTAAGTTCCGGGTTACCCGCCAGCAAAATTTCCTCATTCGCAGTGCGGCGTCAAACGGTTTGCTGAACCCATTGCGTCCGCCAGGCCCGCGCCTCGAAGGGATCTCCGAAATACTGGGTTTCGTGGACCACCTTGCCGTTGCGGAACTCCATAATACTCACCGTGTATGCGAGTCGCCCCTGGCACGTGATTGTGTATTCCGTGATCCAGAGGATCCCCGTTTCCGAGAAGCCGGACGGCTTGCCGGCATGATGGACTGCAAGTATTTGCACATTGACAAGCCAGCAGCCAAAATAGCATGATTACTCCGCCAATAATTGGGGAGCGCCCACTTCATTCCCCCTGGGTGTAGACCTATATAACGTTATCGGCGCTTAATTCGGTTTGGTGTTCTCTTGTCCTCGGAATCATTTTCGTTCTTGGCGGGTAACTTTCCTGGGCGCGGCATCACGAAAATCAACGCGACAAGCATGAATCGCTCCACGAAAGTTCCCCTGAAAATTTTGGAGGCGCTATGTACGTGAACATTCCCACTCTCAGCCACGCAGCCTGTCAGCACGATGAGCGCAAGCCAGCCCTGAAGATTCACCCACGATCGTTTTACGCAATGCTGACGCTTGGCTGCTGGTTGCTTTTTACAGCGTCGAACAGCGGAGCACAGAACGATATCAATACAGTAGCAGGGCAAGCCCCATATAATACGACCGCTTTGCTAACGGCGATTCCCGGCCCCAGTGGCGTTGCGGAAGATGCGAGCGGCAATATCTACATTGCCTCGCAATATAGCTATTACGTCTATAAGGTGAATCCCACCACCGGCACCCTGGTGCCAATTGCCGGTACAGGAATCTTCGGAGTGGGCGGCGACAATGGCCCGGCGCTGAGCGCCACGCTGTCTTCCGCAGTAGCGGTCGCGGCGGACAAGTCGGGGAATGTGTACATCCTCGATGGGAATCGAATCCGGGTCGTGAACACCCAGTCGGGGACGATCACCGTGTTGGGAGTATCCATTCCAGCGGGGGATATCGCCACCGTCGCGGGGAGCCTGCAAGCTTGCCAGAATGCGACGCAAGCTTGGACCAGAGCCTCAGCCACATCAGTAGCCAGCGGTCCGTGTGGGGATGGTGGACCTGCTTCGCTGGCCACGTTCGCTACTCCACAAGCCATCTACATTGACAACTCCGGCAATCTGTTCATCGCAGATACCATCGACGAGAGGATTCGCTTCATTAATACTGGATCAACCGCAATTAATGTAACGGGCCAAACAGTTCCCCCTGGGGTGGTTGCGACTTTGGCAGGAAACGGCTGGATTTGCAACGATCCGGGCACCGCCTGTGGCGACGGCGGCTCAGCCATCGCACCCGGCGAGCAGTCGGGGTTTGGCGCCAAACTGGATCTCCCCCAAGGTGTAGCCACCGATAGTGCGGGGAACGTATATATCGGAGACACCCGAGACCAGCGAATCCGTTGCGTGGCGAATGTCGCAGGAGGTTGTCCGCAAGCGAAGTTCCCGAATACTCAGCCTGGCGAGATCGTTACCTACGCGGGACAAGGCGCCCCTTTCTGCACCGCTCCGACGAGTGGCAACTGCGACGGGACTAAGGCCCAGGCGCTTTTTCACAACCCATCCGGAGTGTGGGTGGACAGTGCCGGCAACCTTTATGTCGCTGATGAGTGGGACAACCAGATTCGCGAAGTAACACCGGGTTTGACTGGTACGGTCGGGACCATCTGTGGATCGGGATCTCCAGGTTCCCTAAACGGAAAGTGTCCCAAAGGGGTTTCTTTCGACGGCCCGCTCGCGGTCATTTTGGACTCGGCCGGTAACTTCACCATCGCCGATTCCGGCAATGGACTCATTCGACAGGGCCAAATATCGACTGAGGTTATGACGACCATCGCGGGCAGCGGGGCGATGGGCGTGGGCGACGGCCTTTCGGCGACCTCGGCCAGTCTGGCCAATCCGGTTGATGTGAAGTGGGATCCGACGGGGACTAACTTCTACATCGCCGACAACGGCAACAACCGCATCCGCGAAGTTATGGCCAATGGCATTATCTCCACGGTTGCTGGTACTGGGCATCCCAGTCAGTGGTGCACCGAGCCTCCCCCCCTGGATTGCAATGGTGACTATGGGCCCGCGACCGCGGCGACGTTCGACAATCCCAACGGAATCGCTCTGGATGTAAGTGGCAACATCTACATCGCCGACAGTACGGATTCCGCAGTGCGAGTCGTGAATATGCAGGGGACAGATCTTGTGCTATGGGGCAACACGAAGTACACGATCACCATCCCGCCCGGCGAGATCGCTACCGTCGCCGGTCAAATGGGCGTGGAATGTTTAGGTGAGCCGCCGTGTGGAGATGGAGGGCCGGCTACCTCGGCTAACGTGAATTACCCCATCTCGGTCGCTGTCGATCCGCAGGGCAATATCTACATCTCGGATTACTATTTGGGCAGAATCCGCTGCGTGGTCGTTTCTGCCGGAGGTTGCCCCAATCTGAACAATCCCAATCCGCCGGTCGGTTTCATCGTCAGCATAGCGGGAGTCCCTGGTAACAATGGCAACAGCAAGAGCGGCGTTAGGAACGGCATAAATGCATCCAAGGCCCACCTACTTCATCCCTATGGCCTAGGCATACTGAATGGCGGACTCATTTTTAACGATAGCGGGGAGAATGAAGTTCGCTGCGTGGCCCTCGTTGCCAATGGTTGCGGTCCCGGCACCCAAGTGGAGTTTATCTACGACTACGCCCTTGACGGCAACTCCTCCCCCCCCCTATGCACCGGGGACGGCGGGCTGGCGACCTCGGCCAGCGAGAGCGTTCCGCAGGGACTCGGCTTCGATCCTTCGGGTAATTTGTATTTCGGCGGCGGCGGCGATTTTGTCGTGCGCCGGGTCGATGCTTCAACCCAGAACATCATGTCGGTGGCGGGTTCTTGCACTGGAAACCCGGGATTCGGTGGCGATGGCGGGCTCTCGACTTCGGCCCAACTGGATAACATCGGCCTGTCGGTGAGTGGCGCGGAAGAGCTGTTGATCGCTGACGAGGGCAACAACCGTATCCGCCAGGTTGACATGGTGCCTGAGGTTGCGCTTTATGAACGCAACCTCAATTTTGGAAACGAAACGGTGGGACAGACCAGTTCCCCGCTGACCGAAACCATGCAAAACTACGGGTTAGCGACTCTCTTCATCACCAGCACAAACATCGGTGGCAGCGATCCGGGAGACTTCAGCATCGTGCCGGGATCCAACACCTGCGTGAATCAGCTTCCGCCGGGCCCGACCTCGGGCAGTGGTAAGTCGACTTGTTCTGTGCAGATAACCTTCACACCCACACAGAGCGGCACACGCACTGCGACTTTGACCTTCAATACCAGCCTCGGAGCAGAGAACGTGAACTTGACCGGGGTTGGCCAGTAATCTGCGCTGACCAAAACACCTAGCGAGGTGGAGGTTGATACCTTCCACCTCGCAAATCTGTTATCCCGGATGACCTTGTTACACGAGGTCGAATAGCAACATGATTTGTGGGCTGCGGTGAATGGAAACCTGCCCGAGTACGGTGTCATCGGATGCAAGCTAGTATTGGAAATCTACCGCTCCAGGGTCGGGCTTTCAATTCCTGCCTTTGTCAGCCCAGTCCGCGCTCGCCGCTGGGACTTTGGAGGGGTTTTTGCGTTGCTTGTACACGTCCGATTAGGCCCGAAGATGTAGAACATCCCCTGAACATCGTTCTGTAGCGATTGTATGCCGAAGTAGACATAGCCGTTCGCGACGGTGGGAACCGAATATTTGGTGACAGCACCAATGGCATCTCCCGAGCATCCTGATCCGGTGTTGACGTAGAGTTCCTCCATGGAGGTCGCGTCCAAAGCATAGAATCTCCCCGAGTACTCACCGATAGCTTGGTCCCCCCCGCTAATCAGCCACAGAATCCCGTTGGTGGAGTTAAATGGAACGTTCGTGAGTAGGCTCGCAGAAACCGTTGGCGTAGCGCCATTCTTGGTGGAGATGATAGTCCCGTTGGCCCGCAAGCCATCAACGGGAGTATTATCGCAGATTGGCTGCTGTCCGCTCTCATAGTTGTTGCAGATCTGATATTGGTAAATTGGGCCCGCCTGCGGAGCGACATAAACGAAGTTGTTCCAGTACGCCGGAGTGTTATGAATTGAGGGATAGGCGTTATTGAATAGGGTCCAGAGAGTTTGTAGGTTCAGATTGCTCATGTCCTGGATCTGCCACGAACACGTCTGACCGCAGTCGTTGGGGTTGTTAGGACATTGACCAACATTAAATCCACCGGGACTGAGCCGATCCATGGCCCAAACGGCGCCTTCTTTGTCGCCCGAAACTGCCATATAAGGCCAGTAGGAAGTCGCCGGCGTCAGCATTACACCGCCGGAACCAAAGTCGACGTCGGTATACGGGGCCTGGCAGCTACGGTAAAGCTGGTCAGCGGGAGTGAAGTAGCCCGGCACGGTTAGTAAGACCGGGTCGAGTTTGACAAAACTGTCGCCCCAGTTATAAACACCGTCCCAGTTGCCATTTCCGGTGTTGAAGTAGATGTAGTTCTTGCCACTCTCATCGGGGCCGTAGGCCAAACCCGCTCCGCCCTGCCAAATACCGCCGCCTCCGGCGTCGCTCTGAGTCGTCGTGGCAAAGTACAACGGCGGAGCGCTCAAGTTGGCAACGTTGTAATTGAAAACCGACCCGTTAGGTAACGGAACAGTGCCGTCCATCATGGAGAACGCTATGTAGAGGGAGTTGCCAACCAAAAGCAGCCCAGGCCGCTGAATGTGATGTCGCGACCAAACGCTTGCACAGGTCAGGCATTCCAATACTGGAGGGACCACCCGGACCGGCGCGACGAGTTCAGCGACCTGATCCAGATTCACCGCATGCACGTAGTGGTACCAGTTGGCGGGCTGCGAGCCGGAGGGAACGTCCTGGGTTTCGGTTACTACATAGAGGGTGCCAAGGCTGTTCGGGGCCGTTTGGATGACGGGTGTGCCAAGCGCACCCACCAATGGAGCGACTGTGGTACAAGACCCGGTGCCCAAATAGTTGCAGTCCGCGGGATATTGGCCTGCTGGGTTCAGAGAGAGATTGGCTACAACCGCACAGGAACCGCCCGCAGAGGGTGGCGTCCCATTGATCACGTAGAGTGTGTTCATTTGCGTGACCACATAGACCAACGACGAATACTGCGTCCCGTTAAAGGTCACATCTGCCAAGACCAACGGTTGTGCATACACCTGCCCGTTCAATGTTGCCGAGCAAAGCTCGCCGAAGTTGCTGGTAGTGAGATTGGCGGGAGTCAAAACGATCTCGTTTGTGTTCTGCCCCGTTCGCAGGTTGTCGTTGTGCCAAGTGGTGACATTCGCCTGAGCTAGAACGAAGACGGTGCCATCAGCGTTAGTCCCGCCCGTGGTGGTTGTTCCGTAGAAGTTTCCGCTGGTGGCCTGCACCAGTCCCGCATAGGGAGATGCACCATCGGTGCAGTTTGTTTGGGCACAAAAGCTGTACAGTACGTACAGCGAGCTCGCCCCTGCGGTCGGCTTGATCATCTTGAAGACCGTGCCATCACCACCGGCACCACCAGAGCTGGTTGTTCCGTAGAAGTTCCCGTCAGCGGCTTGAATCAGTCCGGCGTAAGGGTGGCCGCCGTCGATGCAGCCGGTTTGGCCGCAAAAGCTGTAGAGCACAGTTTCCGTCCAGGTACCGCCCTGCAGCGATATTTCGTAGACCGTGCCTGACTGATTGGTTCCGCCAGCATACGTTGTTCCGTAGAAGTTGCCGTCAATGGCTTGAATCAGCCCGGCGTAAGGGTGGGCCCCGTCGGTCCCTCCAGCGAAGCTATACAACGTAGTAAAAGTTCCCGCGAGGGTGTTGAAAACAAAAACCGTGCCAAAGTTGTCCGCTCCACCGCCTTCCGTAGCTCCGTAGAAGTTCCCGTCGGCGCCTTGGACCAGACTCGAGAAAAATTGGGCACCCTGCGTGTGGTTGAAGGTTTGCAAGGGCGTGAATATGCCCTGGGGGGTGATGCTGAAGATCGTGCCACAACCTTGGCCGCAGTTACCGCCGCCGCCTGCGTACGTTGTACCGTAGAAGTTCCCGTTGGCGCCTTGAACCAGTCCTGCACTAGGGCCGGCGCCGTCAAGACAGTTAGTCTGAGTGCAGAAGCTGTAGAGCACGGTCTCGGTCCAGGTACCGCCCTGCAGCGATATTTCGTACACCGTGCCACATCCCACCGTGCAACTAGCATTAACAATGCCGCCTGCGTAGGTTGTTCCGTAGAAGTTTCCATCGGCTTGAATCAGTCCGGCGTAAGGGTTGGCGCCGTCAGCGCAGCCGGTTTGGGAGCAAAAGTTGTAAAGCGTGGTCAGCGTGCCGCCTGGGGTGACTTGGAAGACGGTGCCAGCCTGGTTGGCCCCTCCGTTCAACGTTGTTCCGTAGAAATTGCCGTCGGCGCCTTGGATGAGGGACCCGTAATCGGGATTGCTGCCGTCCGTCCCGTTGAAATTTACCAGTGTGTTGAAAGTCTGGGCAGGCGAGGTAATCACCGCCACCGCACAAAACACCAAGACGATGCCTGCTCGCTTCGATAGCCTAAGTCTCCGCACACTGCCCTGGTTCGGGCTTCGCACCGGTTCGAAAGTGCCCCCCCCACAAGTTTGTGGCTTCATCATTTGGGATACCGTCAGTGGTGAGAGATCCGCGAATCGCGCCGAAACAACTCCTTTACGCGAAATGCGAACCCCTCCTTTGGCTGCAAAACCGCAAGGGGAGTGGCGCAACGAGCCGAGCCAGACAAGTATCCTCCCACCGCTGCCGGCCGGTCAAGCAGCAAAAATGGCATCCTGAATGTTCCGCTCACTCTACGCTAAAGATGTCGGCAAGCCGGCAAATGCGGTGAAATCGCACGCTGTTTAGTACGCGAATGCCGCTGAGAACACATAGGCTTACGTGGTGTTAGCGTTCTGCCGGGAATTCGTGAGCGGGGTGTCCCAATCCCGCGCTGAAGACCTTACTTTCTGCTCGATCATGGCGATTTCCGGTGCAGCAGGTTGTGAAATGTGTCTGCCACCCACACGTTAGTCCCATCGAACACCACGCCCGTAGTATTTCCAACCGGGTATTTGGCAACGATGGCTCCATCGGCGGCCTGCAATTCCGTCAGCGCAAGCGCCCCAGTTACCCAAATGTGCTGGCCGTCATACGCAAGGCCATACGGCTCAGGCGGAACGCTGAACGTACCCACCACCTTGCCGTCGCTTGCGCACAGCTTGCTCACCGAGGCCCCAGCCAGGTTAGCCACCCATATGTAAACTCCATCGAAGGTCACGCCGAGGGGATTGGGACCTACGGCGTAGACACCGATGATCTGCCCATCGCTGGCGCGCACCTTTGAGACCGTGCCATTTCCTGCGCCAGTAAAGTTTGTCACCCAAACGTTGGCACCATCGAAGGCCGCTGCGATGGCACCGCCAACACCTCCGGTTGCAAATGTGCCCAAATTCTTCCCGTCGCTAGCCCGCAACTTGGTGACTGTGCCGTTCTCGCCATAAGAGGGTACCCAGATGTTGTCTCCATCGGAGGCCATCCACCAAGGTGATTTCACGCTAAAGGTTCCCAGGATCTTGCCATCGCTTGCCCTGAGCTTGGTCACGGTGTTGTCAAAGTGGTTCGACACCCAGATGTTGGTGCCATCGAAAGTCACGCCCAGAGGCTTCTGGCCTACTTTGAACGTGCTCAACACCTCACCGTCTCGCGCCCTGATCTTGGTAACAGTCCCCGGAAAATCAGCAAAATTCGCCGCCCAGACATTCACTCCATCAAAGGCGACACCATACGGCTGGCTGCCAACTGGGACAGTATCCTTGAGAGGGGCGGGTTGCCGCTTCTGCGGCGGTGCCTTTGACATCATCGCCGGCGTAGTTCCCGTGGCGGCGTTAGCCGGCGCCGGCCGAATTAGGCCGTCTTGTGCTTGCTCCGCAACGAAACCAGCCAAAGTCAGAACCGACAGTACGACCGCAACTCCGATGACAAGACGCTTCATGGGTTTCCTTGCTGATGGCATCTGCCCGAAAAAATGAAAATAATGACCTCCGGTGGGAGTGGAATCGCGGCGGCCTCTCGCCCTAGGCTCCGGCAGAGTTAACAGATGTTATCACCGTTTGCCCAAAAGGCTGCGCAGAAGCCTCAACTGCGTTTTGCTTCCTGAAAAGTACTGATCTTCTGCTGACAACTACTGACTACACCGTAACCCTAATTCCGCTTTCTGGTATTTAGCCAACCATCGCTCGTCTGACTTCACCCAATTGCGCCATGGCAACGATCAGCGCATCGCTTCCATTGGCTTCACCAAAGAAATTGGAGGTAGAGATGTGGCAAAAACTGGCATTGGCACACTCTCCGTTGTTCTCGCGTTTCTTCTCTTCGCTCTGCATGCGACTGGACAAATGCCGAGAGAACCGCTCCCTGGTATCGCGGCTCCGTTTGTTGGGAGCCCTCTGACATGTTCGTCCTCAGAGAAGGAAAGGATTGTCGTCCCGCAACCGTTGGCTGCGCGAGCAAAGCTCAAATCTCAGCTCATCAACCTTTTGCACGAGAGTCTTTACGACGATGCAAAAGGAATCGTGAACATCGACCGGGAAAAAGAGATAAAGAAGCTTGCAAATAAGCTCAAGAAAGACTGATGGAGTCCTGCACGACACCTGCCTATATTCCCTTCACCCCGACGCCCCGCCACGTCCCCAAAATGGCGGGTTTCTTATGTAACAAAAAACCACCAGCCCTCGCGAGCTGATGGTTGGCGTCGTGACGAGTAGGGTTCTACGTCACAAATCGCGCAAAGTCACCACTGAACTTCTCGTGCGACATCCTTTGATACGCGGTCGCAATCTCATCCAGCAGTTCACGCAGGAACGGCGCATTCTTATCTGTCCTCGCCTGCTCAAACCGTTCCCGCCATGATTCCAAATCGAAGGGCATTATAGGAACACTCTCGCGCAGGATATTGCCAAAAGCTACATTCCCTTGGGTATCGGGTCGGTACTGGACGAACAGACGGCGAAGGTTCTTAGCCCGTCCGGTTTTTCATTCCAAATTTTGGGAATGACTTCTCCTATGAACGATGCCCACGGATGATCGCACTTCTCGCATCGATCCTTGTCGCCCGCCACCTCAAACACGCGAATGAAACTCATGACCTACCCCGCAAGCCCAAGCATCGAAACCTTGCCGCGAGCGCCATCCGGAATCGTCGAGCGGACCACTACAGTCGTCAGCTTACTCGAAGCGTTTTTTCTCCATACGCATTTCACCGGATAGTGCGAGTTCAGCCTGCCCGCGTACGCTAGTTGGGTACGACATCGCGCCACTTCGCAAATCCGTCCTTCCCGCGAACAAGAACGCAAACGGGCCGGGCACCAGAGGTGAAATCAAAAATGCGAATCATCCGTTTGCTTCTACTAACCCTGTTGATCGTCGCGGTTCCGGCCACTATTTTCGCGCAGGTCGGCGTGTCTATCACGATCGGCCCACCTGCGCTCCCCGTTTACACGCAACCACCGGTCCCCGAGCCTGGATATCTTTGGACCCCCGGCTATTGGGCCTACGGCCCTGACGGCTATTACTGGGTGCCCGGCACTTGGGTGCAGCCGCCCACTGTTGGCCTGCTCTGGACCCCCGGTTACTGGGGTTGGAGCGGCGGCGCTTTCGTCTTCAATGAAGGCTATTGGGGACCGCAGATCGGCTTCTACGGCGGCGTCAACTATGGCTTCGGCTACGGCGGAGTCGGATTCGAAGGCGGACGCTGGAACAATGGAGTCTTTAGCTACAACCGCTCGGTGACCAATATCAGCAGCAATGTACACATCACCAATGTGTATAACAAGACCGTCATCAACAATACGACCATCAACCGCGTCAGCTATAACGGGGGCAGCGGAGGTTTGAGCGCTCGCCCCACGGCAACCGAAGAAGCGGCCGCGCGCGAACACCATACTCCGCCGACCGCTGCGCAAACTGAGCACGTTCATGCTGCCAGCACCAACCATGCATTGCTGGCGTCAGTAAATCGCGGCAAGCCCGCCGTCGCCGCCACCGCCAAGCCAGGGGAATTCAGCGGCAAGGGGGTAGTAGCCGCGAAACAGGCCGGAGCGCCCTATAAGGCTCCCGTGAGAAACGCTGCTGAAAATAAAACTGCGGAAAACACTGCGGAAAACAAGGCTGCGGAGAACAAGGCCGCTGAAAACAGATCTGCGGCTGAGCGGGAAAATACCAAGAAGCCTGCGCCGAAACCCGAGTCGCACCCTGCAACCACAGCTCGTACTCAGCCTGCTCCCAAGCCAAAAGCGGAAACGCCGAAGCCGGAAGCTCGCTCGGAGAACAAGAAGACACCTGCAACTTCAGCGAAGACAGAACCTAAGACGGAGCCAAAAGCTGAGCCGAAGTCCGAGTCGCGACCTGCAACTACGGCACATACTCAGCCGGCCCCCAAGCCGAAGTCGGAAACTCCAAAGCCCGCAGCACGTTCCGAGAACACACCGCGCCCTGAGACGTCAGCCCATAATCAGCCGAAGCCAAAGACCGAATCCAAGCCGGCAACCACGGCGCATGCGCAGCCGACTCCTAAGCCCAAGCCTGAAGCCACCAAACCTGAGGCCCGCCCGGAGAAGTCCTCGCCCCCCACCGTGGCCCACAACCAGCCTGCTCAGCATCCTCGGCCCGCACCTCGGACGGCGGCGCCGGCTGCAAAGAAGCCTGAAGCTGCGCCCGAGAAGAAAGAACCGCCGGAGAGAAAACCTGAGAAACAGTGAAGTGAAATTGATATGTGAAATTCTGCCCCGGTTCTTCGGAACCGGGTTTTTTGTTGCCTCGGAAAATGGCAAAGGCCACAACCTACAAGACCGGCGACTTTTCCATGGGCATGCCTCTATAATCGGCAATCGGCGAGTGTTGTCCTCGACCGGAAGAAGTTTCTGCCATCATGGGTTAGTCCGAGCGGCACCAAGCAACCAGCCATTTTCTCCTACCATCGAAGTCCCCGAACAGAATAACCCTCCAGCAGGAGCCAATCCCGATGTTTAAGCCCTTCACAATCATTTGCCTTGCCGCGGCATTGAGCGCAGTGTCCACTTCCGCGCAAGTTTCGCCGTCTTCACAATCCAATCTACCCAGCAGCACGCCGGTGGCTTACGTTTATGTATCCAGCTATCCCGGAAACGAAGAAGCGAACGTTATTTTCGGATATTCTGCTAGCTCGAACGGCGCGCTCACCCCCATCCCCGGCTCACCCTTCCAGGAAAATGCCGGCTCCATGGCAGTAAACGGAAAATACCTCATGGCTGCGAACAATTCAAGCCCTCTGAATATCGACACATTGCAGATCGGATCGAACGGTGCATTGACCTACGTGACTTCAACCGCATGCGATCAGACGGGCAACGCGTGCCTGAATGCATTCAACTTGTTCTTTGATCATACCGGCAGCGATCTTTACGCGATGGAGCTCGACGACAATTTCAATGACAACACGGAGTCTTTCGCCCTGGATAAATCTTCAGGAGCGCTCAACTATCTGGGTGACGCCGTCACCGGCGCGTTTCCAGGCGACTACACGGGCACATTTTTCATTGGCGATAACGTCTATGCATATTCAGCCGACCAGTCTGGCTGCATGTACAACGACATCTTCGGATTTCAGCGCGAGAGCAACGGACTTCTCGACCTCATCAATACTCAATACAATAATCCTCAGCCTCCCCCGGGAGTACGCGTCTATTATCCGGATCTCATAGTTGCCGATCCCAACAGCAATCTTGCGGTTCTTGAGCAGCCCGCCAATCCGCCCGGTTGTGCGTCTGGGCCTGTACAGATTGCCGTTTACACTGCCGACGCGAGCGGCAACCTCAACACGAACAGCACCTATAAGGATATGCCGGCAACCTTGATCCAAAGCCCGTTTGACATGAAGATGTCGCCATCGGGCGAACTGCTCGCCGTGGGTGGGCAAGAGGGTCTACAGATCTTCCATTTCAACGGGTCGAATCCCGTCACCCATTACACGGGCTTGCTCGTAAACGAACCGATCGTGCAGATGTTTTGGGACAACAGCAACCATCTCTACGCCATCAGCAGTAGCGGCAAACTCTATGTAGGTACCATTACTCCAACGAAGATCGCAATGGCTCCGGGATCGCCATACTCGGTCACAGGTCCGCAGTATGTGATCGTTCAACCGTTGACGCAGTGAGGCGGTGGCCCCATAACTCTGGGAACGAGGAACAATTTCCATTTAGGCGCCCGACGGCCTCATCGTGTCAAGCCAGCTTCCTCGTGCCTAAACCCACGGTTTTCGTTGTCAGAAAGCTAGCTCGTTCGACTTCAGCGCATACCCTGGGGAGGGCCCTCTCTTGCCGCTGGGTTAGGATTCGCGGCCTGGAAATGCGTCAGGTCGGCGTGTCTACGAAACGCTTCAAAGAGCCGTTCGCTGGTTTGCCCCAGGGTACTCGGCCCATCGGTCACGGCCTTTTCCACGCAAATAATCTCGTGGCACTCTGAGCACCTGCCAAAGCGATGACTGGCCCGGTCCATTTCATCCTTCGGCCCAAGCCAACCCACATCGGTCAACTCTGGTTTTTTCATTTTGCCTCCTTGCCCGCGCTTAAGACTAACTTCCTGAGGCTGTCACTGTGCTCATGAAGGGCCTTCTGAAGCTCGGTGAGAGCTTCGTGGAAGTCGCCTTCGGATGCAGAGACAGCCTTGGCGCACAGGTCTCGGATGCGTTCATCAAGGTTGGTAGCTTCCACGGGGAATCCATTATCCCGCCTACAGGAGAAGCTGTACATACCGTCTGCAATGTAGCGCGAAGGTGCCTCCCCAAACCGCGAAGGTGCCTCCCCAAACAGAAACAAAGACGTATGACTGGGGTTACTTCTAGTCGGGATGAACTGACCATGACCAACGAGGAACGGCAACGCATGGTTACACTATGCCGGCAAATCGCTGTCGAAGACGATTACTGCGAGATGATTGTGCTCGTTCGCGAGTTGAACGCCGTCTTAGAAACCAAAGACCAACGACTCACGCCACCATCCACTGGTGTTTCTCAATCCAATGTTTGAGACGGTGGGTCTGCCTTGGGTGCCTACCAGAAACGCGGTATTGACTCCTTGCTTTGCGATACTGCAATCTCCCGGTGTGCCATCTCGTCGCCTTGAAGAACACATCCGCGAACTCTGCGCTCTGGCCACAGCAGCGAAAACTACCAACGTTGCAGAAGTCCTTGCGGAACTCCGGTCGGCTTTGCATGAACATGCTGAACAATTACGCAGACTAGCGAGGCAGCAGCTTGTCTTGGCGAAGGGAATGGCTCGAACTCCGACTGATGGAGAAAGAGTCATGCCCGTTAATCGGGATAAACAACAACGGATAGTGGAATTGGTTGCAGAAATCGAAGCAGAAAAAGACCAGATGAAATTTACGGCTCTCATCCACGAACTCAATGAACTATTGGAGGGGAAGTCGCTATCGTCTGTGCCACCACGGCCTAAAAGACGCGAAACACGAGAAGCACAGACAGCTTAGCGGCGCGTGGCTGATGCAGACTACGAATCAGCCGAACGCGTTGGCCTGGCGTGCGCACCAACCGGAACTGTTTTCCGCTCGTCGAGTGCGCGGCACAGCTCCTCGATAATCCGCATCAGCTTGTCGGGGTCGGTTTCTTTGGAAGCCTTTCCTGCGAGTTCGACCCAAGCCTTGTATTGCTTCGTGCCATCTTGCGCCATGATGAGCCTCCAATCGGCCGAAACGGATCCAGCTATGTCCTAGCATTTTCATTGCCGGAAACACCGGGATTCTGCACAGCAAAACTCCCGGAATATCAGGTAGTTGAAAAAGGCTGTAGGCAAACTCGGTTAAATCCTGTATGTAAGGAAGCCCAGCTTGCCGATGAACGCCGTGGGTAATGACTATGCGGCTCCCACGAAGGGAATGTCACGATCCGAGAACGCGGCTTGACGATGGGCCGCAAAAGACCGTGTCTCTGACTTCGGGGCAGCACTGACTGCAAGTTTCTTCTCGCTCACCACCCCAGGGCAGATGACCGTCCCCAGACAGGGCGAGATTATCTGGGTATGAAGAGTAGGTTTTGGGTCTGGGCTCTTTTTCTTGCGCAGCCAGATGACAACGGCGACGAAAAAGAGTACGAACACCACGAGTATGAGTATCGTTACAAACCTCCCTGCGGTTTTGCTCCCGGCTATCACTCTTCGCTTGGATGCTGCATAGCGAGGCCAGAGCGCGGTCACAACTCGTTTTCCCTGCCCTGGGCTCTTGCACGGGATCTCCGTCTTAGGCAATCTGGCGCGATGTTGTGGAATTCTTTCTTTGGTACGGGCAACGCAACTGCAAACCAAATAATCGAATTCACGACTCAATTCGAATTGTGTTCTGTTTGAGTCACCCCCGGCGCCACTGGGTTTATTTCCACGTCTTGCAGGCATCTCAGAAAGGATCCCGTGGCATGAAACAGATAGAGGATGGGTGGCCGAACGAACTTGGCACGGAGCCGAGCAATAAGGAAACTCCAACATTCGAGGACATATATGTTCCGGGCATCGGCGTACGGGCGGCGCTCGACGATGATGGTCCCGCAAGTCCCGGGTTCTTGTCGGAGGTTGCCGAGCGTCGTATCCGTGCGGCGGCTTTTCTTAATCGTCGGGCTATTCGGACAATCGAGAACGTCCGTGGCGTCGGAACTCGGCTGGCAAGGACCCTGAGGACGGCAGGCGCTGAAATCCGAACTGCGGCCCGGCATCCGAGAGTTCGGGGGCACCTGACAAGCTCCCCCCGCCGAACGTTAAAGCAGATACACAGCAGTCTCCTCAACACCGCTCGAAAGGCCGACGCAAGACTCCGATCTACTACACGGAAGCTGTCAGTTTCAACAGAGCTAGCTACCAGTACCGCAGCTCGAAGGTTGCGGATGGTCGGGACACAGTCGTTGCGGGTCATGCGGAGCGCGAGCGTTCCCGTTCACAGAGCCAGCCAGTACCGATTGCGTCTACCTTCGATTCCTCCATTACCAGCGGCTATTGATCGAAATTTGCGCCGGGCGCAATCATCCTTGCGCAGCGCCCTGACCGGTGCCGGTAATCGACTGCGGCCGGTTGCTGCCTACAAGGTGTCTCCTCGGTTCTATGCGAACCAGAGGCTAGACCCACTAATGCTGCGCCGAGCGCTTCCCCCGTTGGCGGTGCTGGCGGTCATAGTGATGTTCGTGATTGAAGAGATCGCTACGGTGGTCAGGCGTTAGGTGCAATAGGGACTCCAAAACACCGACCAAGGGCGACCACGTCCATGTTGCCGACGCCGGATGAGCTTACGGGGGTTGGTCCCTTCAATGCGGCAAGGTGTTGCGCTATGCGCGGCTGAGTCTCTGAAGTTCGAGTGCACGTCCCCAAGAGGAGTTCGGCTACACAGTCTTGTGCGCGTCTAAGATCGAATGCGGCAGAACGATCCAGGTACAGTGGGGCCACGCTACCATTCCAAAGTCAATAATCGGCTATCGGCGGATTTCGTGGAAGTATCGTATTTTGTTGGCGTCCCCGACGGGATTTGAACCCGTGTTACCGCCGTGAAAGGGCGATGTCCTAGGCCAGGCTAGACGACGGGGACGAGGTGAGACTGGAACTTGTGACGGAACAGTTTCGATGGTAGCAGTGCGTCTCCGACACTGTCAAAGCAGCCTACCGACAAAAACGATCTACAATATTAGTTCGTTCGAACTGGTTCGTCGCATCTCGATTCGTGGAGAAATTCGTGGCTGATTCGCTTTATCTCAGTTTGTGGTTTCCGGATTTCGAAGTTGAAGACATGCTGCCGCGTGCTTTGTCAGTGATGCGGCAGTTTCCATTTTCCGCCGAGCAGCCAGGGATCAAATATGTGGCGCTCCATCCCGTTTCCTGGGACCAAGCCACGATTTTGGAGCAGTCTTTTCCGCACGGGCTCCAGCCCGAAGCGGCCGTCCTGGTGGCCTCTGAGTTACTGCACGAAGACTACTCCTACGTATTCGAAGCCGCGTGGGACATGTGGATGCTTGGCGAGGGGCAGGAACACTGGCTGTTGAAGCCGTCGCTGGTGAGGTTTGTGGTGCGCGGGCTGGAGTTTGATGAGGGATCCTATCGTGAAGAAGGGCACATCCAAGTCGACTTCGGGCCCGATTCACCCTTCTTACAGGAACACGTGCAACTCACCGAGGAAGCCGAGTTGCAGGTGCGGGCGAATGTTCAAAAATTGGTTGAGTTTACCAACAATGTGGAGAAGCATTCAGGAACAAGCGGTCGATTGTTGTGGTCGGAGTCGGAAGAAAACCTGGCGCAGAAATTGATTGCCCGGCTGCAGAAAGTGCAATGAGCATTCGTTACGATACGAACAGCTATGCAAAATCAGTAAGGTGCAATTCGCTCTTTGCAAAACATTGAGGAGAATGGCGGGGACGACGGGACTCGAACCCGCGGCCTCTGCCGTGACAGGGCAGCGTTCTAACCAACTGAACTACGTCCCCACTTCAAGAATCAGCCACCTAACAAAACGCCGCATCGGGATCGGCTTTGCGGCATCCGCATGAGAGCACTGTCTACCGCTCATTGCGGTTCGCTCCGGCGGAACGACCTACAAAACTGCCTTTAGAAATTTTCGCTTGCCCCGTGGCTTGTCACGGAAATTATCTTATCACAGCGTTTCCGACACTGAATGAGTCGCGCTGCCTTCCTCCAGACGTTCCAATGCGACGTCGGGAAAATAATCGGCGCAACTCCCTAGTGTCCTGAGCTCTCGAGCGCAGTGGAGGTGAAGCTCGACTCTGCTTCTGGGAACGCTTCGCGAACTCGGAGGGCTGGGACTCGCTACTTCCAAGATCCATGCGATCGACAAGCAACAGCTATCTATTTTCGTCGACATCCGGGGATCTCTCCCCACCCCCACTTTAACCTTAGTCTTTAATCCCATCCCCCGCGCGCATACATTTGCTGATCATCGCCCATAGAGACTTTCGTCCCTAGGAGCTTCGGTATCTTGCAGCAGTTTTGCGCTGCGCGATAGTGTAGGCGACACTTGCCGCGCTTCGTTCCACGGGCACTTACTGGAAGGAAATCCTTTTGCGAGAATATGTTAGCGAAGCGGTTGGCAGCGTATGTGCAAGAGTTTGCATAACCCGGTCGGCATTGCCCCTAGCGCCACGAAATGGGATCCTTTGAATTTCCGGTAGGGCTTCATTTTTCAATGGGTTGTATGATGATTCTGGCCTTTTCGAGGGTCCCGGTTTTGGTGGTGCAAGTGCTCCCTTTGAGGGAGTAATCGGGGTTGGTGTTTGGCATTGCTACCCTCGTGGACGTTCAGGGAGTCACGTTCAAAATGTGACTCAGAGGGCGAAGCTATGGCTACCCTTATACTTGCGCTTGAGACCTTTGTGGATTCCCAATTTCAGCAACTCCAGACCGCGGTAAGTACCTTGATTGATCGGGAACCGGAACCCACAAACACGAATGCGCCGTTGACAGGGTTCCGTTTTCATCACATCGGACTTGCCTGTCGCGACATTGAGAAAGAGGCGAGAGCGCTTCGGCTTTTGGGCTATGAGCTTGAAGGTCAGCACTTCATGGATCCGCTGCAGAAAATTCATGGCTGTTTCCTGGTCGGACTTGGCCCCCGCATGGAACTGCTGGCACCAGTTGACGAGTCCTCGCCGATTGTGTCGTGGCTGAACAAGGACGCCAAAATGTATCATCAGGCCTACGAGGTCGCGTCCATCGACGCCGCGCTGAAAGCTCTGCGGACCCAGCACGCAGTGGTTGTTTCTCGGCCCAAACCAGCCGTCGCATTTGGCGATCGTAAAGTCGCCTTTCTCCTGCTTCCCAACAGTTTGTTGATTGAGTTGATCGAATGTCCAGGGTTGCAGGATGCGACTCAAGGACCGGCGAGATAGCGTCATGGGCACGCAGCCGTCTACATCCCGAAGCGACTTGAACTCGACTCGTTTCGTCACCATCAGTGTGGATGACGGAGATCCCCGGGATTTCCGGACGGCGGAATTGCTTGACAAGTACGGACTGAAGGCCACTTTCTACATTCCCTCGCGGAATCCGGAACGTCCGGTGATGCCGGAAAGTCAGATTCGCGAACTCTCCGGTAGCTTTGAAATCGGGGCTCACACAATAAATCACCTGCCCTTGAAATCCATGCCGGAATCCCAGGCATGGCGTGAGATTTCAGAGAGTAAGCAGTGGCTGGAAGACACCCTCGGAACGCCGGCCGTATCGTTTTGTTATCCCCGCGGCAAGTTCAACAGCGCCACTCCCGCTCTCATCAAGAAAGCCGGCTTTCTGGGCGCGCGTACTTGTCTATACAACCTGCATACTTTTCCACGAAACCCGTTTTTGTGGGGATGCAGTACTCATGCTTATTCTCACAGTAAGACCATTCAGCTGCGGCATGCAGTTTTGGAAGGAAACGTCCTCGGCCTCTTGAATTTTCTAAGTACTTATAAGGGCACTACCGATTGGCAACACCATTTCCAACATGCACTGGATCACGTAGAGCAGCACGGGGGCATTGCTCACCTTTATCTTCACAGCTGGGAGATCGATGAACTGAAGCAATGGGACCGTCTGGAAGAGACTTTCGCGGCCATATCCCAGCGCCGCACATTTACAAGGGTGACCAACGGAAATTTGTTTCAACTTTGGAAGGCTGAACATGACCATGCAAGGAATTAAGTCCATGGATACTCTGCACACACCTAAGAATGGCTCCAGCCGTATTGATCATGTATTGAAAGTGATCTACGAATCGGTCGCGGACCTCAACCTGCAACTGGCCCGGGAACAAAGGATTGAACCGTCTCCCTCCACTGTTCTCTTCGGTGCCGGCGGCAGGCTGGACTCTCTGGGCCTGGCCAATTTCATCGTGATTACCGAGCAGAAACTCGATGATTCCTTTGGATTCCCCATCGATCTCACCGAGAACGATCCCTTTTCGCCGGCCACCGGCCACTTCCGAACCATCCATTCATTGGCGACCTATATCTCGGATTTGATATCAAGCAGACCGGAAGGCGCAGTACGATAACCTGGGATGGACAGTCCTCATAATAATTCCGCTCACGGCCAGAACGAGGCCGTGAACCTGCACCTCATCTCCGATTTCAATCTCGATACTCTCGGACATTGCCTGGCCAACGATGATTGGTTGCCGCAGGTGGCCATCACCTCGGCGCCCTTTGGACAGGTCTTCCCCGCCCTGCTTCAACCCCGCAACGAACCCTCGGATTTTGCCTTGGTTTGGACCTCGCCCGATAAGGTCATTCCTGCGTTCGAACAAGCCCTGCAGTACGGCAAAGTCGACGAAGATCGCCTGACCTCTGAACTCAACGAGTTTGTCCATTCTCTGCAGCAGGCACAGAATCATTTTCGCGCCATTTTCGTGGTTTCGTGGACCCTGCCGGCTCACCTTCGCGGGAACGGCCTGTTGAGCATGAGAAAACGCGGACCGAGGCGATTGCTGCTTCAGTTGAACCTCATGCTGGCGGAGAAACTGGAAGATAGCCCCAGCATCTACCTGCTTGATGCCCAGCGCTGGCTGGATGCGGGCGGAAAGAACCCCTATAGCCCGAAGCTATGGTATCTAACCAAGAATCCGTTCCAGCCCCAGGTGCTTTCCGCGGCTGCTCGCGATTTGAAAGCGGCCATTTCCTCGGTGCTGGGAAATTCCCGAAAGTTGCTGGTGGTTGACTTGGACAACACGCTGTGGGGAGGCATAGTGGGCGATCTTGGGTGGGAGAACCTGAGACTCGGAGGCCACGACTATGTTGGCGAAGCCTTTCTCGATTTCCAGAGAGCCATCAAGACCCTGCGCAATCGAGGCATCCTGCTGGCCATTGCCAGTAAGAACGAAGAAAGCGTTGCCCTTGAAGCCCTGACCAAACATCCCGAGATGCTGCTTCGGCCGGAAGATTTTGCAGCCTGCCGAATCAACTGGAATGACAAGGCAACCAATATCGCGGAACTGGCTGAGGAACTGAATCTCGGGCTTCAGTCGGTCGTGTTCATCGACGACAGTCCCAGCGAGCGCGCCCGGGTTCGAGAAGCGCTACCAGAAGTTTATGTGCCGGAATGGCCGGACGACAAGACTCTATTCGCCAGCACCTTGGGCGAGTTGGACTGTTTCGACTCCGCCTACGCCACGGCTGAGGATTCCTCCCGGCACGCCATGTACGCAACCGAAGCCCAACGCAAGAGTTCCCGTGCCGCTTTCAGCTCCGCCGAAGAGTGGCTGCTGTCATCCCAGACGGTGGTGAAGGTCGAAGAGTTTTGCGATGCGAACCGCGAGCGGGTCGTGCAGTTGCTGAACAAAACCAACCAGATGAATCTATCTACCCGGCGCTTATCCGCCCAGGAGTTGCAGAACTGGGCGCAAGCGGAGAACCGAAAATTGTGGGCCTTCCGGGTCAGCGACCGGTTTGGGGATTCGGGCCTGACCGGTATCCTCAGTGTGGAGATTCAGTCGGGAGTCGCACGCATCGTGGATTTTGTGCTCAGCTGTCGGGTCATGGGGCGCAATGTCGAGCGCGTGATGGTGGCCTGTGCCGCGCAACATAGTGCCGCCCTGGGATTGCAAGAGCTGCGCGCCCAGTACTTAACGACCGCCAAGAACCGGCCTTGTCTCGGGTTCTGGACATCTTCCGGGTTTGCACACCAGGAGCAGGACAATCTCTTTACCTGGCCTCTTCGTCAACCTTATCCCTTTCCGCCCGGCGTCGAAGTTCGCGGCTGGGCGGTTGCTGGCTCAGGCAATCCCCAGATGCCGGGATCGCTTGACCCTCGCGATCCCACGCTTCCCCTGCTCACGCGTTAGCCAGAAGTTGGCGCAGGTATATTTCCCATCGCTGCCGACATGTCGTATTATGTTCTAGCGTTCGCGCGTTGCGTTTTCATCCTGGCCTTGCCCAAAGAAAGTATTGGCCTCTGTTCTCGTGACCACAAGCAATGGCATCGGCAGCGCAGAATCAACGCCCCAGCTGCGTAAAGCAGCCTTCAGTGATTATCAGCAGATTGCCGCGTTAGGTGCTCACTATGGTTTGGGCAAGGAAACCTACGACGAGTGGGCTCACCTGTGGGCAAACAATCCGGTCCTCCGCCGGGTGCCGGACTGCCCTATGGGCTGGGTTTTCGAGAGGGAAGATCACCAGATCGTTGGCCACCTTGCGAATGTCCCGCTCGCCTACCAACTGGGCAAGCAAAAGCTGATCGCGTGTGCCAGCCGTTCGGTGATGGTGGATCCGCGATACCGCAGTTATTCATTCCAGCTCTTAAGCCAATTCTTCCGTCAGAAACAAGTTGATCTGTTTCTCGCCACCACGGTCAACGCCCAAGCCACCAAGTTGTACGAAGTGTTTCGCGCTTTGCGGGTTCCTGCGGGAACCTGGAACAATTCGGCTTATTGGATTACGAACTATCCAGGCTTTAGCGCCAGCGTCTTGAAGATGAAAGCCTTTCCTGGGGCCAAGGCCTTGAGTTTTCCAACTGGCGCCGGTTTGTGGGCGCGAGATGTGGCGCAGGGTAGATTCTTCAAGACTCGAGGCAAGAGCGTCGAGCCGGATTTTTGCACTGGCTTTGATGACCGCTTTCAGTTTTTTTGGCAGGAGTTATGCGAACGCTATCCTAAGCGCTTGCTCGCCGATCGCTCAAGAGAGGCGCTGGAGTGGCATTTCAAGCCTGCCTTGGCGAAGAATTGGACCTGGATACTCACCCTTAGCCAGGGTTCTCAACTGACCGCCTATGCCATCTTCCTGCGGCAGGATAATCCCGAGCACGGGCTGACCCGTATGCGCATTGTCGACTTTCAAACTCTCCAGGGTCAGAATGAGTTACTGCGCCCTCTGCTTGCGAGTGCATTAGAGCGCTGTCGACAAGAACGTATTCATATGCTGGAAGCCTCCGGCTTTTCAGCGGAGAAACAAAGCGTCATTGACAGTCTTTCTCCCTGCGGGCGAAATCTCGACGCCTGGCGTTATTTCTATAAGGCGGCACAACCAGCACTAGCCGAACAGCTCAAAGATCCGGCAGCTTGGGATCCATCCTGTCTCGATGGTGATGCCAGCCTCTAAGCACAGTTCTTCATTCTCGCAATCTTCAACTGTATGTCACGAATCAAACTCCTGGTAAAGCAATCCCTCTTTCCGCTGCGGCACGTCTTTCCGCGGCAACCTTTTCGGGACAGGCCGATCTCCTCTTGGCCTGGGATTCTGGGAGTGGTTCATGACATTCGTGTACCGCGCGGTGTGCATCCCCAGCCCGTTTCCTCGCCGGCCGGGTACTCCAACATAAATATTATTCTTGCTCTGGTGGAGAAAGTAGCTTCGGTTCGGGGAGACCTGGCCGAGTGCGGAGTCTTCCGCGGATCAACTCTGGTGCCGACAGCAATCTTCCTGCAACAGAAGAAAATCAACAAGCATGTCTTCGGCTTCGACTCTTTTCAGGGATTCGACGAGTCTGTAGAAAAAGACATCGCTCTGGGCGGAAGTAAAGATGAGCAACGGAAAGTAGGCGGCTTTTCGGAAACCTCTGAAGAGCTGGTAGGCGGCAAGCTGCGTCTTTTTGGGGTGGAACAAGGCGTAACCCTGGTGCCGGGATACTTCCGCGACTCACTGACCGCCTGCGCGAGCAACCGCTTTTCATTTGTTCACCTGGATTGCGATACTTACGATTCCTACAAAGAATGTCTTTCCTTTTTCTATCCTCGGTTGAATCGCGGAGGGATCATACTGTTTGACGAATACAATGATCCCGCCTGGCCGGGCTGCAATCTGGCGATCGACGAATACCTGGCAGACAAGCCGGAGAAACCGCAACGCATCGAGCGCGACAATTTCCAGAAGTTCTACATCGAGAAGGTGGGATAGATATCAGCGATTAGATGCCTGCGCACCCCGTAGCCTGATCTTCCCGATCATGATTTCGCAGCCCGGACTAAAGTCCGGGCTTTCTGTTTTTAAAAAGCACGTCGCAATGCCCAGCGATGTTGCATCCACCCCGTCACCGATGAGACAAGGCTTAACACAGCCGCCCTCCGCCGCTGCGATGGTGTTGTGGGGGGAAAAGTGTCCCAGAGTTTAACCTAGCCATGACCCTATAATTCTTAATGGTGACACCGCATGAAGCGAGAAAGGTAGTTGAAAGAGAGGATGCGTAAACACTTTCAGACATGGATCCCGCTGACAAAGAGAGCTAGATTCTTCACCCTGCTCCTCGTCCTCTTCGGCGCTGTTGTCCCCGTATTTGCCCAAGGTGGGCCACCCTACTACACCAATGATCCCGGCACACCCGGCCATCTCAATTGGGAGATCAATCTCGGGTACATGCCTTTTTACTACAGTAATCAGTCCGTGTCTCATGTCCCAGACGTCGACATAAACTTCGGCATAGGCGATCGCATCCAGCTCACGTATGAAAATGCCTGGTTACGCGTGCAAAACCCCTCTGCCGCGCCAGAGTTTGGCCTGGGGCAATCCAACCCCGGTGTTAAATGGCGTTTCTACGATGCCGGGGAATCCGGCCTCTCGGTTTCGGTCTTCCCGCAATTTTTTCTTAATAATCCCAATGACGCCGTCCGGCGCGGGATCACTCCCCGCACCGATACTTTCCTACTGCCCTTCGAATTCTCCAAGAAATTCGGCCCCATCGATGTGGACTACGAAATTGGTTATCAGCTGGTCCACAAAGGACCGGACGGCTGGCTCACCGGCCTCGTCGTCGGCCACGAATTCTCTTCCAAGCTCGAACTGGATATGGAGCTTTATTCTCAGGGCAGCTTCCATCCTTCCGCCTACCAGCCCACGATAGACTTTGGCGGACGCTACAAAATCCATAGCCCGGTGATCCTCCTTTTCATGGCCGGACGCAGCCTCGAGCCCACCAGCAGTACTCAGTCCAAATTCATCGGCTATTTCGGAATTCAGCTTCTGCTGCCTCCCAAGTCCTACAAATAAAGCCTTTTGATCTGGCAGGTGGCACAGCGAGAAACCGCCGGGAGAGGATAGCCGATCCAAATTACTTATCTGCTTGAATGTAGGGCAGCAATTCTGGTGGGCAGTGCAGGACTCGAACCTGCGACCTCCTGCTTGTAAGGCAGGCGCTCTAACCAGCTGAGCTAACCGCCCCTCGCTCCCGGCCATCCCACGCTGTGGGAGCATTGTGAAGGATGAGAAGCGCTTCTGCGGACTGCTTGCAGTATATGTCACCCTGAGAGAGTGGGCAAACACGAAACCTGCATTCAGCATTCAGCACTCAGCATTCAGTTAACAGCGCCTTTTTGAGTCCGCGGCCAAGCCCGGTTTGCTGAATGCTGAATGCTGATTGCTGATTGCTGACGGCATCCTCTATCCTGTCGCGTGCGGCGTTTGATCGTCAATGCGGATGACTTTGGCCTCACCGCGGGAGTGAATCGCGGAATCGTGGAGGCGCATACCGGGGGAATCGTTTCTTCGACTACCCTCATGGCCAACTCGGCCGCGTTCGACGACGCCGTTCAACTCGCGCGCACGAACCCAACCCTTTCCGTCGGATGTCACTTGGTTCTGGTCGACGGCTCGCCACTGCTTGGCGCGGACAAAACTCCGAGCTTGATGGATGCCAGGAATCCCGGCCACTTCCGGCAGGACATTAGCACCTTCGCTCTGCGCGCTTTGAGTGGACATCTCGACGCCGACGAAATCGAAGCCGAAGCCACGGCTCAGATCCGTAAACTGCAATCCGCAGGCATTCAGGTCTCGCACATCGACACTCACAAGCACACCCACATGTTTCCCCAGGTACTGCGACCGCTGTTGCGGGCCGCTCGAGCATGCGGCGTTCGGGCCATTCGCAATCCATTTGGATGGATGGCGTTTTCGAGGATCGCCAACCGTCCCCAGCTATGGCAGCGCTACGGTCAGGTAAAGCTCCTAAACCTCCTGGCGGGGAAATTCCGCCGTGCCGTGGCCGACGCGGGAATGATCACGACCGACGGAAGCGTGGGCGTGGTTGCTACCGGCGCGCTTGATGACCGGCTAATTCACTTCATCTTGGAAACTCTTCCCGAGGGAACCTGGGAATTTGTGACCCACCCTGGCTACAACGATGCGGAGCTTGGAGGCATTCGCACTCGCCTGCGGGAATCACGGGACCTGGAACTGGGAGTCCTGACCTCCACAGCCACCGGGCGACTGCTGGAGCACATGGGGATTCAGCTCATTTCTTACCGTGATTTGCTACCGTAATATGTAATGAAATCCTTTCCCAACCTACCGGTACACGTCCTTCCGGTATCCGCAGTCGCTTACGTTGGTAACCTGCGGAGGTCACCGTGCCCAGTTATCATAAGCAAGACTTTCATACTACTTATCAGGTAGCGGAGCCCATGGATAAAAGACCGGAAAGCCGGATCGAAGCCCAAATCCTTGTTCGAGTTTGGGGCATGGATGCGGACGGCCGTCCCTTCTTTCAGAACGCCAACGCCGGCAAAATCTCGAGCGAAGGCGCGCAAATCTCGGGCATCGCCCATCCCTTGAAAGCCGGGGACATCATTGGCGTTCAGTACGGCGACAAGAAAGCCCGCTTCAAGGTCATCTGGGTCATCGATGCCGGCGTAGCCCGCAAAATTGAAGCCGGCGTACAAATGCTCCCCAACCAGCGCAGCCCCTGGCAGGACCTGGCCGCATGGGAGAAAAAAGAAGTTATCACCGGCGAGAACAAGCGGCGTTTCGCACGGCATAAGGTCATCTTTCCCATTGAGATCAGTTTCGACGATGGCCGTAGGTCGCAGATGAATACCAACGCCACTGACATTGGCGGCCGCGGCTGTTATGTTGAGAGTCTGATCCCGCTTCAGCTGGGCACGAAAGTCAACATCAAGTTCTGGATGGATGAAGAAAAAGTCCAAACCAGCGGCGTCATCCGGGCCAGCGATCCCGGAGTCGGCATGGGCATCGAATTCACCGCGCTGGACAACCCCGTTCAGGAGCGATTGCAACAACACCTCGATAAACTGGACGACGGGCTGGGCAACCGCGATGCTGCCAAAAGCGCCACCAACTCCGAAAGTTAACCCTCTTTTCCGCCGGAAATACCTAAAATCTGAATCCCCTTAAGCTGATTGCCATCGAATCAGAGAGCCACGCCGGCTGGCGTGCAAAGGACCGGCATGAAGATCGGCATCACCTGTTACCCCACCTACGGCGGCAGTGGAGTGGTGGCCACGGAACTCGGTCTGGAACTGGCGCATCGCGGACACGAAATCCACTTCATTTCATACGCGCAGCCCATCCGGCTGACCGAACTGCATCCCAACATTCACTATCACGAAGTAGACGTGTCCCGTTATCCGTTGTTCGACTTCCCGCCGTACGACCTTGCGTTGGCGACCCGCATGGCGGAAGTTTCTGAACTCTATGCTCTCGACCTACTGCATGTGCATTATGCGATCCCGCACTCGGTAAGCGCTCTGCTGGCCCGGCAAATGCTGGCTGCCAAGCCGCGCGGACAACGCCTGCCATTTGTCACCACTCTGCACGGAACCGACATCACTCTGGTGGGACTCGACCGCTCCTATTTGCCCATCACCCGTTTTTCCATCGAAGAGAGCGATGGAGTGACCGCGATCTCTAACTACCTTCGAGAGCGCACTCTACGCGAGTTCGATGTCAAGAATCACATCGAAGTAATCTATAACTTTGTGAATTGTGATCTTTACTGTCGCGATGCGGGAGCCGCAGAGCGGCGCCTGGAATATGCTCCGAACGGTGAACGCGTCCTCGTCCATCTATCGAATTTCCGCCCGGTCAAGCGCGTGACCGACGTTGTGGAGATCTTCGACCGTGTGCGCAAGCAAATGCCGGCCAAGCTGCTAATGATCGGCGACGGCCCCGACCGCTCGCGCGCGGAATGGCTGGCAGTGCAGAAAGGGATTCACGACGACGTTCTGTTTCTGGGCAAGCAGGACCAGATCAGCGAAAAACTGGCTGTGGCCGACGTCATTCTCATGCCCAGCGAACTCGAATCATTCGGATTAGCAGCGCTCGAAGCCATGGCATGCAAGGTGGTGCCAATCGCCACCCGCGGGGGCGGCGTTCCCGAGCTCATCGAACAAGGGGTCAGTGGTTACTTGGCTGAGGTCGGCGACGTCGACACGATGGCCGGCTACGCGATCGAACTACTCAACGACGATAGCCGCTTGCAACAAATGGCCAAGGCCAGCCGGGCAATGGCGCAATCCAAGTTTTGCTCTTCCAGGATCGTCCCGCAATATGAGGAGTTCTACCGGCGCACGCTGGAACGCTCTTCCTGAAGCGCCGCCAGAATGGAGCCTTCGCTCTGCAACACCGGCAGCCGCAGTCGAATGAGTGTTCCCTTGCCTTCATGACTATCAATTGTCATCCGCGCGGTGTCGCCGTAAAGCACTTTTAAGCGCTCGGCCACGTTCGCCATTCCAATGCCCGTCCCGCCCAGCCCAGAGGGCTTTTCCAGCAGTTGAGCGGCGCCCATCCCTATCCCGTCATCCTCAACTTCAACAATCAGCTGCGACTCAGTGAGACGGCTGCGCAGGAAGATGCTGCCGCCTTCGATCTTGGGCGCAAGCCCGTGCTTAATGGAATTTTCCACCAGCGGCTGTAACAACATGCTGGGTACCATGGCCTCCAGGGAGGCAGGTTCAAGCTCCTTCACCACCCTCAGTTTGTCGCGGCCGAAACGCACGACTTCGATGTCGAGATAGTTATCGATGAACTCCAACTCTTCGCGCAACGGCACAAAAGCGTCGCCGCTGCCCAGCAACCGCCGCAGAATCGTGGCCAGCTTGATGATCAATTCGCGCGCGGTATCAGGATCGAAACGCACTAGCGACGAAACCGAGTTCAGCGTGTTGAATAAGAAGTGCGGATTGATCTGGTTTTGCAATGCTTCCATGCGGGAGCGGAGCAGTAACCGCTCCTGCTCTTCCAGCTTCATCTGAATGCGCACGCTGTTCCAGATTTTGAGCTCGATTCCAATCACCATGATCGACGCCGCGTAAATGAGAGACTCCACCCAATATTCGGGGCTCTCCAGGCTGAAGGTGGAGCGTGGGGAAAAATGTGACATCTCCGTCTGGATAAACCTCAGACCCACGATGGTCACGAAGAACATGACCTGCCAATCGAACCTGCGCGGAGCCGGAAGATTGCGGCGAATCATGCGATAAATGCTCAGGTCAATGAAGGGGGAAAACGACCAGATATCTTCGCGGTCCGGAGCCGCATCCCGCAGTTGTCCGGACACCAGCCCACAAACAATGGCGAACGGCAAGGTTGCCCATTCGCCATAAATCAAAGCGGGAAGCGCCACCAATGTCCCGCCCAAAACACCGCACAGGCGGCCGCCAATCACTCCCAGTACAATCGCGGTTTCAAACGATAGATCCCCTGCCAGAAAGCTGCGGGCGATCAGCCGGAAATAAACACCGATCGCCAGTGGCCCCGCAACCCATAGAACCAGATAGATTTTCTGCTTGAGTGAGCGGTCTTCCCGGAACAGCAGCCTTTTGAATTCGACCGAGCGAACTAGGATGCTGGCTACGGCGGCGGCGACGCCGAGCTTGATCAGCAGATTAATAAGGATAAGGCGCTGTTCCATACTGGCTGAGGAAAATGTAGCACGAGGCGGGCCGCTACAGGCTTTTCTCTGCGACCTTTGCGGCCGTTCTTTGCGTCCTTTGCGGTTACGGCTTCTAGTTTTCTTCCACCCGCACCGCGATTTGGCTAAGCTCTGCTTCGATTCCGGCAACTTGTGCCGGACCTCCCTGGGCCATATCTTTGCTACCGCCACCCCGACCACCTAGCTTGGCAAGCGCTTCTTTCATGAGCCCGCCCATATCAAAGGGCAGTCCCGGAGATTGTGCAAAAACCAGTGAAGGCGAGTCAGTCCCCGCACCCAGCAAGGCAACAACGTTAGCATTCTGGCGGGTGAGTCTCTGCGCCAGAAGCTTGATAAACCCGACATCACGATCCGGAAACACACGAACCACAATCTTACGGCCGCAACTATCGGTCGTCTCTGCCAGAATGCGGCCAGCATGGAGATCGGCGATCTCTGCCAAGGCGTGCTCGGACGACTTCTTCAGCGCTCTCGATTCATCCTGTAGTTTTCGGACCTGCTCTGGCACATCCCACACATGGGTGGAAAGCAATCCCGCAGATTCCGCCAGCGTGGCGTAATCCCGGCGCGCTGTGCCCACCGCGCGTTTACCGCAGACAAACTCCACTCGCCATCCCTGTCGCACCTTCTCGATCTTCCGCAGCAGAATGCACCCAATTTGCCCAGTAGCACTGACATGAGTTCCGCCGCAAGCCGTCAGATCGAAATCCTGAATATCGATGAGCCTCAACTCGTCACGTTCCGTCGGCGGAAGCTTGCGTAGTCCAAGTTCCTTCGCTTCTGCACTGGAGACGAAGCGAATGCCGACACTGCGGTTTTCAGTCACGACCTCGTTCGCCAACCCCTCAACTGTCTCAGCTTGCTTCGCTGTCAAGCTCTTGGTGTCCAGATCGATGGAGCAAGACTCCACCCCCATATGAAACGAAACCGTCGGCAGATTGAGCGCCCTCACGAACGCCGCCGATAGAACATGTTGGCCAGAATGTTGCTGCATATGATCACGCCGGCGATCCGCATCAACTAGTCCACGAATGCGACTACCGCTCTCGATCTGAGCTGGATTCTCCAGGAAATGCAGAATAGTTCCGTCTTCCTGCTCCGCCACTTCGGCAATGCGCAGTTTGCCGTCTACGTGGCCAGCAGGAACGATCCACCCCGTGTCAAAGACCTGTCCACCGCTAGTGGGATAAAACGCAGTACGATCCAGAACGATAGCCGGACGTGACTCAACCGCAGTAACCTCGCGCACCTCCGCATCGAACTCGTACAGGAAAGAATCGTGATAATAAAGATGTTCGGTCATGACTGAATGCTGAGTGCTGATGGCTGAAAGCTATTCAATACGGTCCAATAATCCCGCCGATTTGCCGAGCCGCCAGCTGCGGCTCCTGGCGCTTCCTCTGCCCTTCAATTACATCGAGATACTTCAATCCCGATCCGGTATTGAACAGCACTACTGTATCGTCAGCTCCAAAGAATCCAGTCGCTTGCAGCTTACGATACGCCGCCAGCGCGGCCGCTCCTTCCGGAGCCGCAAAGACTCCCTCCACTCGACCCCAATGTCGCAGCGCATCCATGATTTCGTCATCGCGGACCGCCAACGCCAGCCCTCCGCTCTTCTTCAATATGTCGAGAATCAGATAATCGCCATACGCTTTAGGAACCCGCAGGCCCGCCGCAAGCGTCGACGCATTCGCCCAGAATTCTGCAGTGGGCTGGTCTTCGTCCCATGCCTTAACGATCGGAGCGCATCCCGCCGCTTGCACCGCAATCATCTGTGGCCGCTCCGCACCAATCCACCCCAACTGCTCCATCTCATCAAATGCCTTCCACATTCCAATTAACCCGACTCCACCGCCCGTGGGATAAATGATGCCTTGCGGCATCCGCCATCCCATTTGTTCCGCCACTTCGTAGCCCATGGTCTTCTTGCCTTCCAGGCGGAATGGCTCTTTCAAGGTCGAGACATCGAACCAGCCTTCTTTCTCTTTTTGCTCGGCAACCACGCGTGCGCAATCGCTGATCAGGCCGTCGACCAATGTGACGTGCGCTCCGTAGCTCTCGCATTCCACGCGATTCGCCAAAGGCACATCCTTGGGCATAAAAAGATAAGCTTCGATCCCCGCCGCCGCGGAGTATGCCGCCAGCGCACTGGCCGCGTTTCCGGCCGAAGGCGCTGCCAGCTTCTTCAAACCGTAAGCCTTGGCCATGGTGACCGCAGCCGACATGCCTCGCGCCTTGAACGATCCCGTTGGATTCAATCCTTCGTCCTTTATATAGACGGAAGGAAACTCACGGCTGGGAAGCATAGGCGTGAAACCCTCGCCCAGCGAGACGGGTTCGGCTTCCGGCAATACTTCTGCGTAGCGCCACATGTTGGGAGTGCGTCCCGCCAGCGAAGCTGCGGGAAAGGTTTTCTTCAACGCTGCAAGATCATAGCGGACGTACAGAACTCCGCCGTCTTTGGGACACACGGTCTGAGGGTGATCGGCGCTGAAATGCTCGCCGCATTTCGTGCATTCAAGATAGGCAATGCGGGCCACAAGCGAGTTTAACATTCCGTACGACCAGGATCGGCTGCGCGAACCGTAGCTGGGATTTGACGGAAACAGTCCCTGATCAATCGCGGCTAAGCTCGAATACAACTCCGCAACCCTGGGGGCAATTCGACTGATTCATCGTACTGCCGCCAGATAACGTCGTACCGTACAGATTACCCTCGCTGTCACCAATCAGACCTGACCAGGGATTTGCTCCATCATTGGGAGCGCCCGCAAAGTTATAAAGCACCGTCTCTACGCCGCTGGTATCCAGCTTGTACACGGTTCCTTTGCCATAAATACCACCAGCCGAAGTGGTGCCGTAAAAGTTTCCGGCTGCATCCATAATCATGGTGCCGTAAGGATAGTATCCGTCCATTCCGTTGAACAGAAAGGTGTACAAGACGGTAAGCTGGTCGTTTGTGTCCAGTTTGTAGATCGTCCCTGTCCCAAGGGGCCCGCCAAGGTAAGTGGTCCCGTAGAGGTTCCCGTCGCGATCGCGAATCAGACTAGCTGTCGGAAAAGCAAAACTGTCAAAGCTATAAAGAACGATTTCCTTCCCCTTGTTGGTTACCTCGTAGATTGAACCATAGTTTGAGGTACCTCCCGCGTAGGTGGTACCGTAGAAATTTCCTTCAGGGTCTCGTATCAAACCAGCGATCGGATGAGCTCCATCCGGTGCCCCAGCAAAGCTGTACAAGCCGGTCTCCGTACCGGCAGCATTCAGTCTGTAGATCGTTCCCTTGCCGGAAGCCCCATTGTTGAAGGTTGTGCCATAGAGGTTGCCCGCTTTGTCCCGAAAGAGGCCGGATCGCAGTGTGTCACCGTCGGTGCCAGTAAACGAATGCAGTACGACTTCATTGCCGGCCGGGTCCAGTTCAAACACCGCCCCATGGTTTTGTGAACCGCCATGGGCGCCGGTACCGTAAAGGTTTCCCGCAGCATCGAAAATCAGGCCACTTTCCGGATACACGGCGTCCGGTATGCCTTGAAAACTGTAGAGGATGGTCTCTGTACCGTTGGCGTCTAACTTGAAAACGGTCCCGTAATTCAATTCACTGAAGGTGCCGCCGTCCTGCGTCGTGCCGTAAAGGTTGTGCGCAGCATCCATGATCAAAGGCCCATAAGGAACGGCGCCATCGGGATAAGCGCTGAAGCTGTGAAGTACAGTTTCGTGGAAAGTCTGGGCTTGTGGCGCGACCACTAGCGGCGTGGTTGAATTCGTTTGGGAGAACATGTAGACCGGAATCAAGATCGAAAGGAAACAAACTTGGAAGGGTAATCTCATGACTGGCTCCTCTAGGGTGGTTTCACGTCGATCAGCGGAACGACGGAAGTTTAATGCCAGTTAGGCTTACTGCCAGCTTCGCCAACGTACCCAACATTTTTGTCGCGGTCCGACCGGAAGTCAAGGGATTTGTCTTGTTGCAACGACAATAAAAACAGCCACGGCCTACCTCGCTCCGGCCTGCTTCTTCACCGGAAATCGTTCGTCCAACTCCAGGTTCAACTCCAGCACATTCACCCGCGCTTCGCCCAGAAACCCCAGCTGCCTGCCCTCAGTGTGTTTCATCACGAGCTGCCGCAGGTCATCAGCTTTGACTCCACGCTCCCTAGCGACTCGCTCGACCTGAAACTCCGCCGCCGCCGGTGAAATATGTGGATCGAGCCCAGAGCCAGACATCGTCACCAGATCTACCGGCACAGGACCCGCCGGGCCGCCGCTCTCGGTTGCCACCGATGCTTTCACCCGATCGATCAGATTCTTGTTGGTCGGTCCCAAATTCGACGCTGAGGAATTCGCGGCATCATATCCATTCCCTGCTCCCGAGGGCCGCGAGTGAAAATAAGCAGGCCCGGTAAACGCCTGGCCGATGATCCTCGATCCGACGACCTTCCCATTCTGCACGATCAGTTGTCCATTGGCCTTATCTTTAAAGAGCACCTGCGCCAGACCGGTAATCACCAGCGGATAGACGATCCCCAGGAGAATCGTGGTCGCAATCGTCATCCAAACCGAAATCAGCAAATTCTTCTTCATAGCTTTCACGCCATTCCCACTCGCGTTATCAGCATGTCAATCAGCTTGATTCCAACAAACGGCACTAAAATGCCGCCCACCCCATAAATCCACAGATTGCGGCGCAGCAGCGCGGCCGCGCCCATCGGGCGATACTTCACCCCGCGCAACGCTAATGGGATCAGCGCAACGATGATCAGCGCGTTGAAGATGACCGCCGACAGCACCGCCGACTGCGGTGTCTTGAGCTGCATAATGTTGAGCGCGTTCAGCACCGGAAATGTTCCCGCAAACATCGCAGGAATGATGGCGAAATATTTGGCAACGTCATTCGCAATCGAAAAGGTGGTCAGCGCTCCACGCGTCATCAGCAACTGTTTGCCGATTTCCACGATCTCAATCAGCTTCGTAGGATTGGAATCGAGATCGACCATGTTCCCGGCTTCTTTTGCCGCCTGTGTGCCCGTGTTCATGGCCACGCCGACGTCCGCCTGCGCCAGCGCCGGTGCATCGTTGGTGCCATCACCTGTCATCGCAACCAGTTTCCCCTGTTTCTGCTCCGCGCGAATCAAATCCATCTTGTCTTTCGGGGCCGCCTCAGCGAGAAAATCATCCACGCCGGCTTCCCGCGCAATGGCTGCCGCAGTCAACGGATTGTCTCCAGTAATCATCACCGTCTTGATTCCCATGGCGCGCAGCTGGTCAAAGCGCTCCTTCATTCCGCCCTTCACAATATCTTTCAGCTGGATCACGCCCAGGACCCGGCGATTCTCGCTCACCACCAGCGGCGTCCCTCCTGAACGCGCAATTGTCTCGACAGCAGAGGTAACTTCCTTGGGCAAACTGGTGCCGTGCTGGGCAAGATATTTCGTAATGGCATCAACTGATCCCTTACGAATCTCGCGGCCATCAAGATTCACCCCCGACATTCGGGTCTGCGCACTGAAAGGGATAAACTCGGCTTCCTGCGAGGCCAGTTCCCTGCCCCGCAATCCGTAGCGCTCTTTCGCCAGCACAACGATTGACCGCCCTTCGGGAGTTTCGTCGGCCAAAGATGAAAGCTGTGCCGCATCCGCCATCTGCGCTTCGGTGATCCCCGGCGCTTGAACGAACTCCGATGCCTGACGGTTTCCCAAGGTAATGGTCCCAGTCTTATCGAGCAGCAGCGTGTTCACGTCACCCGCCGCTTCCACCGCACGGCCCGACATCGCCAGCACATTGTGCTGCACCAGCCTGTCCATACCGGCGATGCCGATAGCCGAGAGCAAGCCGCCTATGGTCGTGGGGATCAGACAAACCAGCAACGACACCAGCACAAAGACGGTCTGAGGGGAACCTGAATAAATTGCGAATGGCTGCAAAGTCACTACCGCTAGCAGGAAAATAATGGTCAGCCCTGCCAGCAGGATATTGAGGGCGATTTCATTGGGGGTCTTCTGCCGCTCCGCGCCTTCCACCAGCGCAATCATGCGATCCATGAAGGTCTCGCCAGCGTTGCAGGTGATCTTGATCTTCAGCCAGTCGGACAACACGCGCGTGCCGCCGGTCACCGCCGATCGGTCTCCTCCGGCTTCGCGGATCACCGGCGCCGATTCACCCGTAATGGCGGACTCGTCCACCGACGCGACGCCCTCCAGGATTTCGCCATCGCTCGGAATAAATTCGCCTGCCACTACTTTCACGATGTCACCGGCGCACAACTTGGAACTGGCCACCTGCTCAACGGTCCCATCCGGGAGCAGGCGATTGGCAATGGTTTCCGCACGAGTTTTACGCAACGCGTCGGCTTGCGCCTTGCCGCGCCCCTCAGCCATGGCCTCGGCGAAGTTGGCAAACAAGACGGTGAACCACAGCCACAGCGTGATCTGCAAATTAAATCCGAACGCACCGTGATGCCGCCCCTCACGCAGCAGCAGGAGTGTGGTGGCCACGCTGCCCACTTCCACCACGAACATGACAGGATTCTTCATCATGTTGCGAGGATTCAGCTTCAGGATCGAATCTATCGTCGCGCGCCGTACGATCTTCAGGTCCCAAATCGACTTCGTTTTGGAATGCTTTTCAACCATTTGTGTTCTCAGAAGGTCTTGCCCGCAGTCATCATCAAATGCTCAAGGATCGGTCCCAGGCTCAACGCGGGGAAAAACGTCAATGCGCCGACAATTAGAATCACTCCCACCAGCAGCACGCTAAACAAGGGCGTCGTCACCGGAAACGTTCCCAGCGAAGGCGGAACGTATTTCTTTTTCGCCAGATTTCCGGCAATAGCCAACATGGGAAGAATCATGAAGAACCGACCCACCAACATCGTGATCGCGCCCGAAATGTTGTACCAGGGCGTGTTTCCATTCAACCCGCCGAACGCCGAACCGTTGTTGCCCGCTTGCGACACAAAAGCGTAAAGAACCTGGGTGAATCCATGAGGCCCGGGATTGGTAATGCTCGAAGTGCCAAAACCTTCCACTGACGAGATCGCCGTGAATGTAAGGATCACCAGCGGAAACACCAGCGTCACCAGCATCGCCATCTTCACGTCATAGGCTTCAATCTTCTTGCCCAAATATTCCGGCGTGCGGCCCACCATCAGTCCAGCGATAAACACCGCCAGCACGACGTAGATCAAGACGCCGTACAGACCCGCACCCACGCCTCCAAACACCACTTCGCTGAGCATGATGTTGACCAGCGGCACCATACCGCCGAGCGGGGTGAAGGAATCGTGGAATCCGTTCACAGCGCCGCAACTCGCATCCGTGGTCACGGTCGCGAACAATGCGGAATTGGCGATCCCGAAGCGAACTTCCTTGCCTTCCATGTTGCCGCCGGGCTGAGTAGCAGAAACGCGTTGGTCAACTCCTGTCAGCAGCGGATTTCCCTTCGCCTCTGCCCAGTAAGCGGCCGTCACTCCACAGAAAAACAAGAATGCCATCGCCGCCCACACCGCCCACCCATGCCGCGCCGATCCGGTCATGCGGCCCAGCGTGTACGTCAGCCCCGCAGGGATGGCAAAGATGAAAATCATTTCCAGATAGTTACTGAACGGCGTGGGATTCTCAAAAGGATGAGCGCTATTGGCATTGAAGAACCCGCCGCCATTCGTCCCCAACTCTTTGATTGCTTCCTGCGAAGCGACTGGTCCCTGCGCAATCGTCTGGTCGCTCACGGTATCCATGACCGGCTTGCCATCGGCACTCACCATCGGCTTGCCGTCAGCGCCGGTTTTCTGGACTTGCTGCGATTCAACCACCTTCACCGTGTCATAGGGACGGAGGTTCTGCACCACTCCTTGCGAAACCAGCAACAGAGCGCCAACCACGCACATCGGCAAGAGCACCCAGAGCGTTGCCCGCGTCATATCAACCCAGAAGTTGCCAATGGTCTCTTTTTCACGGCGTGCGATGCCACGAATAAACGCGATGGCCAAGGCAATTCCCACCGCCGCTGACGTGAAGTTGTGATACGCCAGCCCCGCCATCTGAGTCAGGTAACTAATGGCGGCCTCACCCGCGTAATTCTGCCAGTTGGTGTTGGTGGTGAATGACGCCGCGGTATTAAATGCCAGGCCGGGAGCCACTGCGGCAAATCTTTGCGGATTCCACGGCAGCACCTGCTGCAGACGCAGGATCCCATACAGCAGCAGCATGGAAACGGCGCTGAACAGCAGTGTGCAGAGGGCATACTCCGTCCACGCCATATCGTGGCTCTCATCGACGCCGGTCACACGATAGAGCAATCGCTCGAGCGGACGCAGCACCGAATCCAGAAACGTTCGCTCACGATTGAACGCGCGCGCCATGAACACGCCCAGAGGTTTAGTGACCGCGAGAATGAGCGCGAGAAACAACACAATCTGGAGCCAGCCGTTCGCAGTCATCAGAATTTCTCCGGCCGCAACAGGGCATAAAGCAGGTACACCATTAGTCCCGCGCTTACCAGCAACATGATGATCGACTCAGCGCTCACAGCACTTCTCCTTAACGAATGCGGTCACAAAACCGCACATAGCCAATCGCGATCACAAAGAACGCGATAGTGACTGCAATCCAAAGAACATCCTGCATAGATCAATCTCCTCAACCTCGACGACTCTCAGAACTTAACCAATATCGCCAGATCAAACCGGTTTTCGTCTTTCACCAGGTCCGGGGTAAAGCCTGGGACCACCGAACCCGGAGCACCAGTATTGCCGCCCGGAGGCGTGATCCCACCCGGCCCAGAGAAATACGGCACATTCGCCGCCCGGTGATCGAACTCCCAGCGGAACGTAATGTACTGGCTCGGCATGTAATCGAAAGTCTCGGAAAGATCCCACGCTTTGTACGGATCGCCCGGATTCTCAGTAAAGTAAGGCGTTCCGGAAGTCGCTGTTGCGCCATTGATTGGCGGCAGCAGCACCAAGTACCGGCCAGGATTGTTAATCTTGCCGCCACCCACCGTGAAACCGTACCGGTCCTTGTGAAACCACAAGCGGTTGTAGAGCATGAAGCCCAGGAAGTCCTGCTTCGGCCCCTTGGCGGAATCGCCGGCGCAACTGACGCCGCCGCCGTGCTCACATCCCATGTCTCCTGTCAGCGAGAACGCAGCTTTGCTCAGAAAGTTTTCAGGATGGTCGTAATACTTGATCTCGAGACTATCGTCGGTGTGATAGCGCACGCGGCCCGGGGTGTTTAGCGCGTCCTCACCTAACGCATATTGATTCCCCAGCACGGAGAGCCACCCAACTGGACGCCACAAAATCTGTCCGCCGACGCCTAACCGGCCATTGAACCGCCCGTAGGACTGCCATCCGTTGACGAGCCAGGGCTCAATCTTCAAGTGCGCCGTAGGGAAAATTTGTACCCGCATCCCGGTGAAGAACCACGGCGTGTTGGACGAAACGTACGACGGTTGATATGCCCAGTTGTCGAAGTTGTAGTAACTGAAAAGTCCGATGTACGACATGAAGATGCCCGCGTCAACATTGATCCCATGCAGTGCGTTAATGTGATACCCGCCATACGCTTCCGAAACGTATCGGTAGGCATCGGCAAGGTTCCATTGTCCGCGGGCGGGGCTGGCGTCATTACGCGGTGTCGTTTCAGAATACAATCCGAATTGCGTCATGAGGCGCGCCCGAACGTTGTCGTAGTGGAAGTCGCCGCCAACACCGAGCTGTGTCACACCGATTTCGTTCGACCGAAATACTTCGCTCGATCCACCGATGGTGTCATCTTTCGGATGATTCAGGTCATAAATGTAGTCCACGTCCGCCCGAATTTCCGGTGTGAAGAACTTTGAATCGAAGGCCGGCGTCTTGGTGCGGGCGTTGCCGTTCAGCCACGTCCAGTCGGCAAATGCAAATGGCTCCTCTTTGGCCGGTTTATCGAGCGCACCCGTCTGAGGCAGCACAGCTTCGGCTTCCGCCGGAGTGGCGTTCGCAGCTGCTACACTCGGGGACGGCGCCACCGGCGTAGTCGCTTTTGCGGTTTCAACCACCGTGTTCGGCTGCTCCGCCGAGACATGCTGTTTCAGTTGCGCTTCGAGCTCCTCAATACGCTTCTTCATGGCAGCGAGTTCTTGCACGATTTCCTGGTCCGTTTGCGGACTCGCCGTGCTTGCAGACTGGCTGACCGAGCCCGAAGCATCGGTCGCTGCGCTCTTCGCTGCTTGTTGACCGTGTAATGGAAGCGTCAGCAACGCAGCTGCCACAACGATGAGAGCCGCCCGTTTGCCGGTTTCTACCGCGGACTTGCGCACATAGCTTTTAGAATTCATAACTATCAGTTCTCCACGTGGTTTAACTGGATTGAACTTCGCAAAATAGACCTCTATCGCCTGCGGCGACAGATTCTTCCTTTCTTTCAAAAGTGCGCCCAGGATGCGCAGCATAAAAACTGCTGCGCCGGTGCACAGTATTCCAAATATAGGCTTCATAAGCCGCCAAAATAGTTGCTTGGAAGGTGCGAAGTGAAGTTGACAACTTGCGCCGTAAGACTGGGATAAACAGTTCGTAAAGACTTCGTAAAGATCCGCACCTCTAACCGGCAAGGAAAACTAGCAGCCCCAATCCGCCTCGCCAGGCTTGGCGTAGTACTTGCGATCGGCCTGCTCTCCCGCCGACGATGCCGCCAGTTCCAGCAGCGTCAATCGGGCAGCCGCAATCATCAATTTGCGTTCGTTTTGGGGAGCCTGCTCCCAGGAAACATCCGCTTCCTGGCTGGCGTGACCGTGGAAGTCATGAGCGAGAGCTTCGTGGTAGTGATGAAAAAGCTTGGCTAAGTCTTCAGCACATACGTTATTCATCGATGACATAATGATTCCTGGCCTTTCTATTGCCTTAACTCCCCTGATTAAATAGCGAAACCCGTAAGGATTGAATAAAGAGTTCGTAGAATGTCCGTTATGACCTTTCAGGTTGAAAACAGAGGAATTACGGTTCGAAGAAAATCTGGATAGTTGTCACGGATGGTGTTTTGGCTGCCATCGCTGCGCAGCCTTCATCAACGCGGCATTCAGCAAGATGCTAACCAGCGACGCCGCCAGGATCGCGTTATAAATGTCGTTTCCCACCAGCTTGGCGTCGCGGGCCACTTGCATCAAAACGTAAGAAAACTCGCCAATCTGGGTAAGCCCAATCGCCACCAGCACAGCCGACCAAAGCGGATAGCGAAACAAGCGCACCACCGCCAGCCAGATCACAAACTTGCCCAGCACCACCAATCCAAGAATCTCCCCCAGAAGCGAGGGATGAGAAAACAACTCACGCGGATCGATCAGCGCTCCGATAGTCACAAAGAACAGAGCAACAAAGGCATCGCGCAATGGCAGCACTCGAACCAGAGTCTCATGCGCCTGTTCTGATCCACTGATCACTACGCCTCCGAGGAACGCACCCAGCGCCAGTGACAGACCCACTGCCTGAGTCAGCGCAGCCGTGGCAAATCCCAAAGCCAAAACCACCAGGAGATAGAGTTCATCGTTTTTCATCCTGGCGACTCGCGTCATCAACGGGGGTACAAACTTGTACGCCAGCAGAGCCACGGGCGCGAGAATGAGCAACCCTTTAGCCAGACCCCAACCTACTCCGAGAAGTTGGCCCTTATCGACGGTCCCCAAGGTCGGCAGCAAAACCGTGAGAGCCACCACGGCAAAGTCCTCAACCAGTGTGATTCCGATCATCACCCGGCCGTGTTCGGTCTGCAGTTCTCCGCGATCGATCAGCAGACGCGACAAAACCATGGTACTGGCCACCGAAACCGCAGCGCCCACCGCGATCCCCTGCGATGTGCTCCAACCCAGCATCCATCCCACCCCAGTTCCCAGCAGAAGAGAAAGCAAGATTCCAAGTGGACCGCCGATCAGCGCCACCCATTTCACGCGCAGCAGATCCCGTATGGAGAATTCGATCCCGATGGAATACATCAACAGGATCACGCCAACTTCCGCCACTAGTTCGAGAACGTGAACTTCGGACACCTTGGGGCCGGGGGTAAACGGACCCACCAGAATTCCTCCAGCAACGTAACCCAGAATGAGCGGTTGGCGCAGCTTGCGCGCCACTAAACCACCGGCCATGGCCGCTACCAACACATAGGCCAAGTCTCGGTAATAGGTCGAGTCAGCGGTCATCTAGCGTCTTCAATCAAGAGAAACTATTTCCCTGGCTCGAAGCGATATCCAACCCAGGGTTCCGTAATAATGTATTGCGCTGAAGAGGCTCCGGGTTCGAGTTTCTTGCGCAATTGCCCCACGAAAACCCGCACGTATTCCACTTGCTCGGTGCTCTGCCCTCCCCAGATCGCGCCCAGCAGTGCGCGATGGGTGACGACCCTGCCAGCGTGGCGAGCCAGGTAGACGAGCAGATCAAACTCCTTGGGAGTCAGATGAACTTCGCGGCCGCGCACCACAACTTTGTGAGCGGCGAGATCAATTCGAAAGTCACCGGCCTCAATCAGCGAGGCCTGCCCATTCTCAGCCGGAACGCGTCGCAGCGATGCCCGCACCCGCGCCAGCAATTCCTCAATCCCGAAGGGTTTGGTGACGTAGTCATCGGCCCCCGCGTCCAGTGCTTGCACCTTGGTTCGTTCTTCCCCGCGCACCGAGAGAACAATGATGGGAACCTGGCTCGCAACTCGCAGCCGGCGGCACAGTTCCAGTCCGTCCATATTGGGCATGGAAAGGTCGGTGACCACCAGATCGGGCGTCCAATCCTTCATGATCTCAAGCGCAGTCTCGCCGTCGTTCGCCACGCGAATGTCATAGCCCTGGCTGGAAAGGCTGGTCCGCAGCACCCGCGTGATCTGCGGTTCGTCGTCCACTACGAGAATGCGCCGGTGTTCATTCATCGCGGATCAGGAAGGCTCCTGCGTCACAATGTGAACGTCAACCGGCGGCGCATCCCGCAGGAACTTGTGGATGGCCGAAAGATACAAGTATCGTTTCACTCCCGTGGTCGCGGACCGCCCAAAAACCACCTGAGTAATGTGCTTGGCGCGCACGAAGTCAGCCACCACTTCCGCTACGCTCTTCCCTGTCCTTTTTTCAACCTGCGCGCCCACGTTCTCCGCGAATTGGACGTTTGCCGCCAGTGTTTTCTGGTTGGCTTCGGTGCGGTCCTGGCCCAGATCCACATACACCACATAAAGTTCGCCATTCATCGCCTGCGCCATGCGTGCCGCACGCGCAATCAGATACTGGGCCGCCGGATTCGAACTGATGCAAACTGCGATCCGTTCCCGCACCGCAACCGTCGCATTCGCGTCATCCTTCTCACGATAAGACTCCAGACTGCGGTCCACTTCTTGCGCCACCTGACGCAGCGCCAGTTCGCGCAAGGCGATAAGGTTTCCGGGACGAAAGAAATTACCCAGCGCCCGCCCCACTCGGTCCAACGGATAAATGTCCCCGCGCCGCATGCGATTCTGCAGCGCTTCGGGCGTCAGGTCCGACATCACCACTTCATTCACCCGCTTGAGCACCCAGTCCGGCACAGTTTCGCGCACCGTGATCCCCGTAATGCTCTGCACCGTGGGAGTAATGCTCTCCAGGTGCTGAATGTTCATGGTCGTGAGCACGTCGATGCCGGCATCGAGGAGTTCCAGCACGTCCTGGTAACGCTTTGCGTGTTTGCTGCCCTCCACGTTAGTGTGCGCCAGCTCATCCACCAAAGCCACGCGCGGTTTGCGCGCAAGAATCGCGTCTACATCCATCTCGTCGAAGATCGTGCCTTTGTATTCGATCTTCTTTCGCGGAACGCTTTCCAGTTGCGTGGCCAGATCGGCCGTCGCCTTGCGCCCGTGGGATTCAATCACCCCAATCACCACATCCTCGCCGCGGCTATGCCGGCGAATGGCTTCGCTCAACATGCTGTATGTCTTCCCAACTCCAGGCGCGTAACCCAGGAACAGTTTGAACACGGCGCCTTGCTTCGCAGGCGACGTCTCTTCCAGCCATTGCTCGGGAGTTTTGGTCATCGCGGATATTGTCGTCGAGCAGAACAAAATTGTCGATGTCAGTTACAATCGGCTGCGTGAAATTGTCCCTGGTTAAACCGGCCCTTCCCTACGTCGCGTCGGCCGCGACGGTGGTGGTGCTGGTTGCAGTTTACCGGACTGTGCTGCTGGTGAACCCGACCACGGTCGCGCTTACCTTTCTAGTCGGCATTCTCGTGGTTTCCGCCAACTGGGGCCTGCGACCCGCCGTCTTTATGGCTTTGCTGGCCACTCTGGCCTTCAACTATTATTTTCTTCCCCCCATCGGTACTCTAACCATTTCTGATCCTCAGAACTGGGTCGCTCTAACCGCGTTCCTGATCACCGCCATCATCGCCAGCGAACTCGCCGAACGAGCCCGCCGCGAAGCCCTCCGTGCCAACGAGCGCAGGAAAGAAACCGAACAGCTATACCGGTTCAGCCAGCAATTGCTCACCAGTGACAACGCTGCCGAACTGCTGAACAAGATTCCACGCTTCATCGTCGATGACTTCGAGGTTTCCTCCGCCGCGGTGTCCCTGCCGAACCGGCCCGATGTCTACCGGTCCGATTCCGCCACCGACGTGTTGGATATCCACGACCTTCAGATGGTCTGCATGCGTGGTGAACCGACCATTGATTCTGAGGCTCGTGTGGCTGTCGTGCCGTTGCGGCTAGGAGTAAAGGTGGTGGGTAGTCTGGGAGTCGCCGGTGGTTCACTTTCTCGCGAAACCTTGGAAGCGTTGAGCAGCCTGATTGCCATCGCCGTGGAGCGCGCAGGCGCCATCGAAAAGCTGAGCAAAGCCGACGCCGCACGCGAAAGCGAACAACTGCGCTCCGCCCTCCTCGATTCCGTAACTCACGAATTTCGCACTCCCCTCACCGCTATCAAGGCCTCCGTCACTTCCCTGCTCTCGAATCGCGGCTTGGATGACACTCAGCGCCTCGAACTAACCACTATCATCAACGAAGAGAGCGACCGCCTCAATCGTCTGATCGGTGAGGCGGCAGAAATGAGCCAGCTAGACGCACACCATGTGGAATTGCATCTTGGAGCGCATCAAATCCGGGAGGCTATCGACGACGCTATCTCAAGACTTGCAGGCGCCCTCGCCGGTCATGTCGTCAGCACCATTCTTCCCGACAATCTGCCTCCAGTCCGCATTGACGTGGATCGCACTGCGGAAGTCATCGCCCAACTTCTCGAAAACGCCGCCAAGTATTCCGCGCCAGGATCTCCCATTCAGATTGCAACTGAAGTCAAGAATCGCTCGCTCATGGTCAGCATCGCCGACCGAGGCCCAGGGATCGATGACTTCGACCAGTCGCTGATCTTCGAAAAGTTCTACCGCGGCCGCAATCACCGCCTGCAAGTGCAGGGCACGGGCATGGGCCTGGCCATCGCCAAAGCCATCGTCGAGCTTCACGGCGGCGAAATCGGAGTCACCAGCCAGCCGGGCCATGGATCGGTGTTCTACTTCACGCTTCCGCTGGCCTAGCCACATTGTCGTCCCGAGGCGCGTTCTTTGTGCCCTCGAGGGATATGGGCGAACCGCCGCCCTTTACGTTGATTTGACCGGGTCAATGAGTGTAATCGCCTGTTATCAACAGTTGATCGAAAAAGGTAGTGTCACGGGACCCAATGGCCCGGATTTACATGCATTTCCTTTCCCAAAGCACGCTCAAAACGTCGCTGCATTCGTTCGGCTTGAGCTGGAAAGAAAGCGGCGTAGAGGAGCACGATGGAACCGAACGCAAGGTCTAGCGCGGCAAGCATGCCGAGAGGCGGCATCGGTCGGAAGACAGACAGAGCAATAGACGAGACCGCGAAGATGCACCCACAAATTACTAGCCCCTTCCGATGCGGCGCGTACGGCGCTTCCATGAGGGCATGGTACTACGGCGCAAGCGCTCACACCTTGGAAATCTTGGTCAGAGTCATAGGCGTTGAGACAATGAGTGTAAGCGCCTGGTTTCAACACTTATCCCTCGGGATACAGGATAAAATCACCTCAAATGAGGCGTCGGTACCTTTATTTGGCTATTGCGATTGCAGTTCTGATGGTTACATTCGGCGTACGGCACGTCTTCCAAGAACGAGCGCGGCAAAGGCGAGAAGTCGAGTACCAAAGCACCCTGCGCTCGTACTCAGAAGTCTTTAAAACTGGGATGAGCCGCAAACAGGTGGAGGGGCACCTTTCCGCGCAAAAGCTCCCCTTCCGCCAGCTGTGCTGCGTTAGTGTTAAGGAATTCTCCAGCGGTGTGCACGACAATGCGTACGACGATCTGGTAAAGATCGGTCAAGAAGATGTGCCTTGGGTCTGTAGCGAGAATAATGTCTACATCGCATTGCAGTTTCTCGGTTCGCAGAAAGATTCGCTTCCGGGGGCAGAGCCTTCCGATAGACTAAAAGACGTGACTATCTATCACAAGCTAGACGGCTGTCTGTGACGATATCTTTTGTGGCTGTTGTTGATAAATCGCCGTTACACTCATGCCCGAGTCGCATACTTTGTCAGTCATCACCCACAGAGTTGCGCAAAGAACCTCGAACCTAACCCTCCCCCCGCTTTTCCCTCAGCAGATGTGGCAAACTCATTCTTCAGGGCGGAATGAACATCCTCGAATTCACGCTGCTGCTGGCGATAGGATCCTTCGTCGCCGGCCTGCTCGGATCGCTCACCGGACTCGGTGGCGGAGTCGTTCTCGTTCCCCTGCTCACCATTTTCTTTAAGGTGGATATCCGCTACGCCATCGGTGCTTCCCTGGTTTCGGTGATCGCCACTTCTTCCGGTGCAGCCGCCACCTACGTCAAACAGGGATTCTCCAACATCAGAATCGGCATGTTCCTGGAGATCGCAACCACGCTCGGGGCTCTCGGCGGCGCTTTCCTGGCCGCCTTTGTTTCCACTCGTGCCCTCGCCATCATTTTTGGAGTGATGCTGCTCTATTCCGCTTATCTTTCCCGCAGGCCACGCACCCCGGAAGAACGTAATCTTCCGCCCGACAAGTTAGCCACGCGCCTGCGCATGAACGGCAGCTTCCCTTCCGAGGAAGGTGTCCGCCAATATAACGTGCAGCACGTACCCGCGGGCTTCGGCCTGATGTTCGGAGCAGGAGCGCTCTCGGGCCTGCTCGGCATTGGCTCAGGGGCAGTCAAGGTTCTAGCCATGGACCAGGCCATGAAGATTCCGTTCAAAGTTTCCACCACCACCAGCAATTTCATGATCGGCGTGACTGCTGCGGCCAGCGCCGGGGTTTACCTCAATCGCGGCTACATCGATCCCGGTCTTTCCATGCCGGTCATGCTCGGCGTTCTTGCCGGATCGATGCTAGGCGTCCACATTCTGATGAAAGCTGAGACCCGTGTTCTGCGCGTGGTTTTCAGCCTGGTGCTGCTCCTGCTCGGAGGTCAAATGATCTATCAAGGTATCGTGGGGACAATCTGATATGGCCTGGATGCAAAGCTGGACTGACCGCCAAATCGAAGAAATCGTAGCCGATTTACTGCGTACAGGCGTCACTCTCTCTGCAATCGTCGTCTTCGTGGGCGCATTTTTCTATTTGGCTCGCTACGGCCACGCCCCCGCCGACTACCGCGTGTTTCAAGGTGAGCCTTCCGACCTGAGAAATCTCCGCGGAATCGTCCATAGCGCGCGGGAACTCCGCAGCCGCGGCATTATCCAGCTGGGACTGCTTTGTCTAATCGCCACTCCTGTCGCTCGTGTCGCGTTTTCCATCTGGGGCTTCGCCGCCGAACACGACCGCTTGTACATGATCTTCACCGGAATTGTTCTGGTGATTCTGCTCTACAGCCTGCTGGGATCAGGCTCAGCTTTCTAACCTTGGCGCTCGGGAGCTGCCACAAAAGAATGGCGCGGCATAAGCCGCGCCAGACCGAGGAAGAACTACTTCTCTTACTTGCTCAACTCGATGACCGTACCGCATCCGGCCCCCGTCGACAAACAGTCGTTCAGATTTCCACCCTCGCTTGCCGTAAGGAAAAGGTTACCGGAACCATCAATGAGAACCCCATCCGACGGATAGGCGCCGGCCCGGGCTCCGGAAACCGGAAAGCTGTACAGCGTCTGCTCGGTCCATCCATTAGCACCGGGAATCAACTGAAACACGCTGCCCCAAACATTGGCACCGCCCTGGTACGTAGTGCCATAAAGGTTGCCGGCACTGTCGACTGCAATGTTTCCTGATGGCTGGCTATTCGCTTGAGTGAAGCTGTACAGATGTCCTGGCTTCCATTGACCCGATTCCTGTGTCAGCGAAAACACCGTCCCGCCGTTGAAAGCGCCTCCAACCGTTGTCGTGCCGAAAAGGTTGCCCTTCCCGTCTAAAGTCACGGCTGCCTCTGGACGCCCCCCATCATTAAGATTGAAGTCGAATGAAACCAACTGCCATTGCCCGGGCGAAGTTTGCTTCAATTCGAAAACTGACCCGCAACCGTCGGAATTGAAGGTGTTGCACACGTCGTTATTACCGCCCGAATTCGTAGTCCCATAAAGGTTCCCAGCCGCATCAAACACCAGACCGGCGCGCGGTTCAGCACCTTCGCCGAAGTTATCGGCGAAGGCATGGAGAATCGTCTCCTGCCATGAGCCATTGCCGGTCGGCGTAAGTTCGTAGATCGTGCCGCAACCCGACTGGAAGCATCCCACATGCGTCACACCACCTCTCGATGTGGTGCCATAAAGATTCCCCGCAGCGTCGAATATGACGTTCCCAAACGGCAACTCGCCGTCTGAACCGCCTTGAAAACTGTACAAAACGCTTTCTTCCGGCAAGTCGCCGGGTAGTGCAGGCCGGCTGAGTTTGAAGACGACTCCTACTCCCGCCGTGCCTCCAGCCGATGCCGTGCCGTATCCGTTGCCTTCAGCGTCGAATACCAAACTACCCAACGGCTGTGCACCGTCGTCTCCGCCCGTAAATTCATACAGCAACGAATACCGCCAGCCCCCACCCGAAACTGGAGAAAGCCGGAACACCGTGCCGGATCCATAAGTGCCACCGATCTGTGTCGTCCCATAAAAATTCCCCGCTCCATCCGCTGTGAGGCTGGCAACGGGAAATGCCCCGTCCGCACCGGTAAACTGGTGGAGCACGGTCACGCTACCCTTATCGTTGCTGGCGGCAAAAACTGTCACACTGGCAATGGCCAGCACGGTCAATGTCAGTAAGCTCTTTCTGCACATGCTCTATATTTTCCCCGGTTCCTTCGAATTGGGCCAGCAGCGCCGCTTTTAACGGCCCCTCGGCCAGGTGACATTCTACGACGGCTTACCACCTCCACTTGCCATCCCCGTGCAAAATAATTGTAAAAAGACACTTTGTGAGTAAGTGTGAATAGTCGGAGAACATCCATCCACCACAATTCACACAGAGATTGCCGAGGCTTGCTTTCTAGAGGAAAGAGTGGGCTAGTGTCTTGCGGTTCTTAGTGGGCCTGTCTGATAAATTCACGAAACCGCGATTGACCCTCTAACGAATTAAGCCACGCCTGTAGCGCAACTCCAGAGTCCTTCTCAACGTACAGGAAACGTAACCCCATCTCAAAAGAGTCGTTCCAAACCACGTCCCCTTTTCCGCGAAATACCTGAGGCTGCACGCTGGGCAGGTCGAATTCCACCGCCACCACTCCGTTGAGTTTTACCGGATCAATCAACTTGATCGCCAATCCGCCTTCGCTCACGTTCTTCATCCTCGCCGAAAACGATTGCTTCAGCGGATTCTGGAACTTCACCGGCAAATCAACGTCGTACCGGAAATACCTGCGATGCTCGCGCTCCATCTTAGGGATGGCCAAATCCATCACGCTACGCAACCGGGCCTGCTGAATCGGCTTGCTGAGCACGAAATTTGCTCCCAAATCGAGCGCCGCATCGGCGCTGGTCGAACCGTTTACCACAGCTACAATCAGGCTTTGCTTATTCGCCGGGCTGTTCCGCAGCTGGACAAGCGCTTCCGTACCTCCCCGCACATCATCACAATCAATCACCAGTCCATCCAAATGCCGCCGCGAGGCAAACTCGATCGCGCTCGCTGAATCCTGGCGGACATCGAGCGCCGTCCCATGCGCAGCAAAACTGGTATGGACTTCGCCCAACAATGCAGGATCGCTCGTCACCAGCAAACACTCGAGGCCCATGGTGCAATTTTAGCGGGTCGCCCATCCCGACCATAGTGACCGACGTGCATGACCCTTTACGAGGCCCTGGGAGGCGTGCCCCATCCTTTCGCGCTTTTTGCGAAAAATCCTTTCAGAGCGCAGTCGAAGGGGTGGGATTCCACGACCATCGCCTGCTCACATATGCTACTGCCGTCAACTTGCCACTTTGCTTCTTCCTCGATACGCACTAGAATCCGCCTAGATACTTACAGCGGAGTCACAACGAATTGGCCTTCTCTTTACCAATTATCCTTTTGATCGTCCTCGACTTGGCTATCCTCATTTTGCTCGCCCTACTCTTTCAGCGGAGGTTTGGGGGTTCATCGCAACTTGAAGTATTAACACGCCTTACATCTCAGACCGAAGCCCTCTCCGGACAATTCTCCGCCACCAACGCAGACATGGCTCAGCGGCTGGAGCAAACCAAAGGCGATCTTCGCCAGCAGGTATCGGACCGTCTAGGTGAAGGCTTCAGCCTGATGCGGAACGCCGTAGAAGAACAGATGCTGGCCGGCCGTCGCGAGCAGGCCGAACGACTCACTGAAGTCCGCACCGAACTGACTTCTTCCCTCGCGCTTACCACTTCTCAGCTCAAAAATGAATTCGACAATCTGAATCAGAAGACCGCGCAGAGCCTCGATTCGATTCGCGACCGCGTTGACGCCAAACTCATGGCGATCACCGATCAGGTTCAGCAAAAACTCGATCAGAACATCAAAGAAGGCTTCGCGCATTTCGAAAAAGTGCAGCAGCATTTGAAGGCCGCCGAAGAACAACTGCGTGAAGTCGGAGCGCTCGGCCACTCCATCAACGATCTGAACAATCTCCTCAAGCTGCCTCACCTTCGCGGCACGTTTGGCGAAGCCAGCCTTGAGCGCCTGCTCGCCGACTTTCTTCCTGACCACATGTTCGAGATCCAGAAATCCCTGCCCGATGGCGGCGGACGCCCCGACGCAGTCATCAACTTCCCCGACCGCCGTCTGCCAATTGATGCCAAGTTTCCCCGCGAGCAAGTCCTGGCGCTTTTTGAGAGCACCGTCGAAGCCGATATCGAAGAGGCTCGCCACGAATTTGTGCGCGTGATGAAGGCTGAGGGCAAGCGCGTAAAAGCTTACATTCAACCCGAAAACGGCACCACCGACATCGCCCTGCTCTATCTACCCAGCGAGACTCTTTACATGGAAGCTATTCGCAACCGCGATCTCGCCGACTGGCTAAACGAGCAGCATGTGTTTCCAGTTTCACCCAACACCTTGTTAATGACGCTCAAGACCATCGCGCTGGTCCACAAGTGGTATGAAATGGCAGGCCGTTTCGAAAAGAGCCGGGTGGAACTGGCGAAGGCGCAAAAGTCATTCGACTTCTTTCAGAACCAGTTCGATAACGTGGGCAAGAGTCTGAACAAAGCTCAAGAGGCATTCGAGACTGCACAGCGTCACTTGAAGACCTATCGTGGCCGCGTAACTGTTCTCAGCGGCCAGGAGCAATTGGAGCTCGACACCGCCGCCGCAATAGCAAAGACCGAAGAAGAGCCTCTGCCGCTAATCGACAAATCCAGCGCGTAAGTCAAGAGCTTTACCGCGAAGCGCGCAAAGATGATCCGAATCTAACCTGCTAGCTTAAAATAACCCTCTTGCCACTTCCCACCGAACTCGACCGTCTCCACATAGTGCTGGTCTCCACCCGTAATCCTCTGAACATCGGCGCGGCCGCTCGCGCTATGAGCAACTTCGGCGTCACTCACCTGCGAGTCGTCAATCCCTACGCGCCCGCCTTTCGCGAAGCCCGTTCCGCGGTTGGCGCAGCTGACATTCTTGCCGCCGCTGAACAATATAAGAACGTGGCCGACGCGGTGGCCGACTGCACGCTCGTAGTCGCGACTAGCGCCGTGGGCCATCGCAAAGTAGAGCATCCCCTACAGCGCCTGGAGCAAGGCGCGCGCCACATTCGCAAACACCTGCGCTCTGGCCGCGTAGCCATCCTTTTCGGTTCCGAGAAAATCGGCTTGACTGCGAAACAGATGAGTCATGCCCACTTCCTTATGCGCATTCCCACCGTTGAAAAGAATATTTCGATGAACCTCGGCCAAGCCGTTGCGGTGTGCCTTTATGAATTAGTTCGAGATGCAAAAGCCGCAAAGTCCCAGGAGAAATCCACGCTAGCCTGCGCCGAAGAACTAGAGCGCATTACGGTAAAACTGCTCGAGGCCATGCGCGGCAGCGGCTACCTCGCACGCCGCCCCATCGCTGACGTAGAAGAAAGAATGCGCCGTCTGGTCCGCCGCCTGAAGCTGCCTTCACGCGACGCCATCGTGTGGCACGGCATCCTGCGGCAAATCGTGTGGAAGCAGCGGAAGGACAGCCAGTAGCTTCACCAAAACCAAAAGCCCCACCGCGAAGCGGTGGGGCTTTCACATAGAAAAATCTTATACGCTAAATGACGATCCGCATCCGCAGGTGCTCTTCACGTTCGGATTCTCAAACTTGAACCCGGCACCTTCCAGCGTCTCCACGTAGTCCACGATGCAGCCATTCAGGTACATGACCGAGGTGGCATCCACGAACACCTTCAGGCCGTCGAAGTTGAAGGTCTTGTCCATCATTCCAGCGGAGTTTTCAAACGACATCGCATAGGAGAAGCCAGAGCAACCGCCGCCCTGCACTCCCACCCGTAGCCCAGCGGGAACCGGGGTCTGTTGCGCCATGATCTCCTTGACCTTGGCGACGGCATTCGGAGTCAAAGTAACCGGCGCTGCCTTGGGTGTTGCAACCTCAGGTGCAGTCGTCGGTGTGGTCGGGCTCATTGTCGTAGACATTCTGTTATCTCCTTAGAAGTGCTCTCACCAATTATATAGCACAGCCAGGGGCCAATTCTCCTCCAAAAAAGACCTAAAGCCCACAACCTTTAGATGCCCCCTGCCCCTTCTCGGTCGCAGCCGTCAAACAAAAGCGGCATCATTTGCCTTTCGGGGATATAATTGCCCCGATTCGCCGGTGTCGGCGGTGGTTCGCAACCTTGCACCGGTAGCGCCGGATCCAAGTCGATCCGCATCGAGGTGGCATATGGGCATGTTGCTGTGGCCGCTAATCCTATGGGGAGCTATCACCGCTGCCCTCATCATTCTCCTGATCTACCGGAGCACTCTGTCCATGCATGAGGACGAACAACTCTTCCTGAGCGAGTCCGAATCGCAAATGCAAAAGGACCACATCGAGGTCATGCAGAAACTCAACAAGATCACTCCCATCGTGAAGTGGCTAGGCGCCGCCTCGGGAGTGCTGATCCTCATCATCGGCGGTGTGGCCCTCTACCAGCAACTCTCGCAAATGAATTAACGCGGAGAGTTGGCCCGCCACGTCGTCTCTGGTCAAGACAGGGCGGGATTCGCCTGCCCTGTGGCTTATCGTTCCTCCGGGACGGGACTCGCCGTGGCCATACTTTTGCCCTTGGTTGCCAGCCCACTTGAGGATAAAATTCTCGCGCTATAAGAAGGGGTCGGCATGGTCAACCTTAATTGCTGGAAGTCAGCCTGCGTGATTTTTCTACTCTGCGTCGCTATCGCAGTTGTATCGCCTGCGCAGACATTCACAAGTTTGTACAGTTTCGATGGGACCGACGGTGACGGTTTGTACGGATCTCTCGTCCAAGGGCTAGATGGGAATTTATATGGGACGACGTTCTCCGGCGGGGCCAACATCTTCGGCGGTACAGCGTTCAAAATCACGCGGAAGGGAGAGCTGACAACGATTTACAACTTCTGCAGCGAGAATAAGTGCCTCGACGGCACTGAACCCTATGCAGGGCTCGTTCTAGCCACTGATGGAAACTTCTACGGAACGACCGAGGCTGGCGGGAACAGCAGTAGTGGCGGCACATTGTTCAGAATGACCACAGCGGGATCCCTGACGACACTGAGCCTCCCCGGAAACCCGCAGGCCGCACTCATTCAAGGCACGGATGGCGATCTTTACGGTACAACCTTTCGCGGCGGAGGCGGTCTTGGCACTGTCTTCAAAGTAAGCCCCGGAGGCGTGCTGATGACGCTGCATAGTTTCGACGGTACCGACGGAGCTTATCCTGGCGCATCGCTAACTCAAGGTATCGACGGTAATCTTTATGGGACGACTACCACGGGAGGAAACTCCAGTTGTAGCTGTGATGGCACCATCTTCAAGATCACGCCTACCGGCACATTCACAACGCTCTACGACTTTAGCGTATCGGACGGCAGCTATCCCTACGATAACTTAGTGGAGGGTGCTAACGGTGAATTCTACGGTACAACCCGCTATGGCGGAGCCCACAGCGACGGCACCGTCTTCAGCATCACTTCTAAGGGAATCTTAACGACGCTTTACAGCTTTTGTGCCCAAACCAACTGCACCGACGGCGCAAATCCTTTCGCAGGTCTCGTTCTAGCTACGGATGGAAACTTCTACGGAACGACCGCCGCCGGCGGAAATCCAGCCTGCAACTTCGGAGGAGGGTGCGGCACAATCTTCAAGATCTCTCCGCAGGGCGCGCTGACAACCCTTCACAGTTTCGATGGCGCTGATGGGTCGTCCCCGTCTGGCAATCTGCTTCAAGCAACAGATGGCAAGTTTTACGGGACAACGTTTTCAGGCGGAAGCTCAAGCGACGGCACGATCTTCAGTCTGTCAGCGGGTCTATTCGGGTTCGTGAAAACGTTGCCGGGCGCCGGTGAGGTGGGTGCCGAGGTCGGAATTCTCGGCACGAATATGGCCAATGCTAAGGGCGTCAGCTTTGATGGGAAGAGTGCTAAGTTTAAGGTCATCTCACCCAGCTTGCTTTTGGCATACGTACCACCCGGCGCGACTACGGGCAAGGTGGAGGTCACGTTCCAGCCGGCCCACTATATTCTTTACAGCAATCTCCCGTTTTTCGTGCTGAAGTAGATCAATCGCAGAACAGTCGTTGCACCTGGTGCCGGGAACAGGTCTTGAACCTGCACGCCTTTAGCGCACTGGATTCCCGACAGGGTAATCGCCACGGTTACCTCGCCGATCTCACCGCCGCCACAACAAATCCCCCGCCACAAACAAAAAGAACATCACCGAGATCACTCCATTCATGGTGAAGAACGCGGCGTTGAGTTTGGACAGATCGTCCGCAGAAACCAGGGAGTGCTCGTACAGCAGAAGCAAAGCAACTACGGCGACGCCTGCGATTGCCAGTTTCCCCAATCCGAACACGGCAACCACACTCACCAGCAGCAAGAGCATCGCCAGATGAAAACCACGCGCGATCCAAAGTGACCGGCCGATGCCGAAATGACGCGGGATCGAGTGCAGCCCGCTGCTCCGGTCGAAGTCGTAATCCTGGCACGCGTAGAGCACGTCGAAGCCTGCGCCCCAGAATGTAACCGCGGCGGTCAGCAACAGAATGCGTGGATCGAGCGATCCCCGCACTGCAATCCATGCCGCCGACGGCGCAATGCCCATGGCGAGTCCCAAAACCAAGTGCGACCAGCGTGTGAAGCGCTTGGTGTAGGAATAGAGCAGAACCACACCTAGCGCCACCGGCGCGAGCAGCAACGTAAGACGATTGAGTTGGGAGGCGGCAAGAAGAAATATCGCACAGGAAACAATGACAAATGCCGCCACAAACCCGTGGGTGAGCGTCCCTGCGGGAAGCGCGCGCGCCTGGGTACGCGGATTGGCAGCATCGATTGAAGCGTCAGCCACACGATTGAAGGCCATCGCCGCCGACCGTGCCGACACCATTGCGACGATAATCCACGCCAAAGCGTGTCCGCCGGGAATGCCGTTGGCCGCCAGCATAGCCCCGCACAGCGCAAATGGCAGCACGAAAACGGAGTGCTCCCACTTGATCATCTCCAGCGTGACCCGCAGATTGCGAAGCACCGCCACGTTGAAATTGTAAAGCAGATCGACGGTTCTCAGCCGGCGTACCCGTGTTCACCGATAAGCGGCACGAAGCGACATCCTTCCAGGTTCGTAACCACTGCGCGGCCTTCCTGCTTGCGCACCAACTTCAACTCCTGTGCATCCGCCGGGCCGACCGGAATAACCATGCGCCCGCCTTCGCGCAATTGTTCAAGTAGTGGTTGAGGAATCGTGGGCGTGGCCGCTGAAACCACAATGGCATCAAAAGGTGCATATTCCCCCCATCCCATGCCGCCGTCGCCCACGATCAAGCTAATATTGGTATATCCCAGCTGTCGTAGAATCGTCGCCGCACCATGCGCGAGCGAGTCAATCCGCTCGACTGAATAAACCTGCTGAACCAGTTCCGCCAGCAACGCGGTTTGATAACCGGAGCCCGTCCCGATCTCGAGCACCGTCTTCCGGGCGTCGAGCGCCAGAGTTTCCAACATGAACGCCACGATGTAGGGCTGCGAAATCGTCTGCCCTTCACCGATGGGAAGCGGATGATCGTCGTAGGCGCTGTCTCGATATTCGTCAGTGACAAATAAGTGTCGCGGAACTTTTTCCATGGCGGCCAAGACCCGCTCATCCCGAATCCCGCGGGCGCGCAGTTGTGCGGCCACCATCTTCTGCTGCAGTGCCGCAAAGCGATCGGATTGAACTCCGGTCATCATTCTTAAATCGGAACAATGTATCTTACGCCTCAGACAATCATCACTATGAACAGGCGCTGGTTGACGCCTCGTCCGCCCGGCGGCTCTTCTAGTACTATGCGAGAACGCAGCCCATTGAAAGCTAAGGATGAATCCCAGTGAGCGATGAACAATACGCCCCCGGCTGGCCGGGAATTCCGGCACGCTGGACCTCAAGTGCTAAGACCGGGGTCGGCACGGCCTTAAGCCGCAACAGCAAGATATGGTTCACCACCAGCCACGGCATTCTGAATGAAGTTTATTATCCGCGCGTAGACCAGGCGTGCACCCGTGACCTGGGGCTTATCGTCACCGACGGCAGCCGCTTTTTCTCCGAAGAAAAGCGGCATTGCCGGTTCGAGATCGCCCCGATCACACCCGGCACTCCCTTGTTCCACTTAACCAACACCGAACTGGAGGGCCGTTACAAAATCGAAAAAGAAGTCTTCACCGATCCCTTCCGAAATGTGGTCTTGCAGAGGATTCGGTTTGTCCCGCAACAAGGCAGGCTCGAGGATTACCGCCTCTATGCTCTGCTCTCTCCCCATCTCGCGAACCATGGAGACGGAAACACTGGCTGGGTGGGAGATTACAAAGGCGTACCCATGTTGTTCGCCCAGCGCGAGGACACCGCGCTGGCTTTTGGTTGCTCAACGCCTTGGCGGAAAATGTCGGTGGGATTTGTCGGCTACTCGGACGGATGGCAGGACCTTTCTCAAAATTATCAACTAACCTGGGATTACACTCGCGCGGAGAATGGCAACCTGGCGCTGACCGGCGAGATTGACCTGGCCGCTTGCAATGGAGAATTCGTTTTGGCGCTGGGGTTTGGCGGAATTGCGACGGAAGCCGGACAACAGGTGCGTTCCAGCTTATCGGAGCCGCTCGATTTGCTGCGCGAGCAATATGCGAGCAGTTGGCAGAAGTGGCAAGACACTCTGCTGCCTCTGGATCAACCCCCGCGCGAGCATGACCTTTACCGCGGCAGTGCCGCCGCCCTGCGCACCCACGAATCCAAAGATTTTCTGGGAGGCGTCATCGCTAGCCTTTCCATTCCTTGGGGCTTCAACAAGGGCGATGAGGATCTCGGCGGCTACCACCTGGTCTGGCCGCGTGATTTGGTGGAAACTGCGTTCGGATTTCTAGCGGCGGGAGCGAAGTCCGATGCCATTCGCGTCCTGCAATATCTGGAGTCCACCCAAGAAGCCGACGGGCATTGGGCGCAGAATCTGTGGCTCGATGGCCGTCCCTACTGGATGGGCGTGCAGATGGACGAAGCCGCCTTTCCCATCCTATTGGTGGACACCCTGCGTCGAGAGATGCACGTGGCCATGAGTGAGCTGAAACGCTGGTGGATGATGGTTTATCGCGCGGCTGCGTTTATCCTGCGCCACGGTCCGGTTACTCAGCAGGATCGCTGGGAGGAGGATGGAGGCTATTCTCCCTTCACGCTTGCCGTGGAGATTTCAGGGCTGCTCGCCGCTGCCGACTTCGCCGACGCAGCCGGGGAAAAGAAGATTGCCGGGTATTTACGCGACGCCGCCGACGCCTGGAACGACAGCATTGAACGCTGGACATATGTCACCGGAACCGATCTGGCACGCCAGGTCGGTGTCGAAGGCTACTACGTACGTATTGCCCCGCTGGACACTAACGGAGCTGCTTCGCCGCTTCAAGGTTTCGTGCCTATCAAGAATCGGCCTCCCGGAGAAAGTGATGCCCTCGCCGCACAAATCGTCAGTCCGGATGCCTTGGCGCTGGTTCGTTTCGGCCTGCGTGCCCCGAACGATCCCCGCATTTTGAATACGATCAAGGTGATCGACGCAGTCTTGCAGGTGAAGCTGCCTCAAGGGCCATGCTGGTATCGCTACAACGGGGATGGCTACGGCGAGCATGAAGATGGTTCCCCGTTTGACGGCACCGGTATCGGCCGCCCGTGGCCCCTTTTGGCGGGAGAGCGGGCTCATTACGAACTGGCCGCTGGCAATCGCCAGGCTGCGGAAGAACTCCTGGCTGTGATGGAAGGCTCGGTCGCTGGCGGTCACCTGCTCCCCGAACAGGTTTGGGACGCTCCTGATCTCCCCGACGCGGAGTTGTTTACCGGCAAGGGCACAGGCTCAGCTTGTCCGCTGGTGTGGGCACATTCGGAATACATCAAGCTGCGGCGTTCGCTGCGCGACGGCAAGATCTTCGACCAGCCGCCGCAGCCGGTGCATCGCTACCAGGTGGAGAAAAGGAAGTCAGCATATTGGGGATGGCGATTCAACAACAAATGCAAAATCATGGCTCCCGGGAAAAAACTGCGGTTGGTACTGCCCGCTCCAGCAACCGTGCATTGGAGCTTCGATGGCTGGAAAACAGCGCACGACATCACATCCGATGACACAGGATTAGGCGCTTGCGTCGCCGACCTTCCCTCGGATCAATTGCCGGTGGGCCGTAAGATCGTCTTCACCTTCTATTGGCTGCAAGAGCAACGCTGGGAAGGAACAGATTATTCAGTCGTCGTAGAAAATATCTGGACGCCGAGAATGTCAACGACCTAGCCCGTATACACCAACTCCACTACCGTGCAGTCATCGCTCAGGGGTGTGCCGCAACAAAAATCCGAGATGGCGGCGAAAATGTCTTCCAGGCCCCCGACTTTGGCAGCCACTTCGAGCCGTGAGTCCTCAAAGAAGTCTCCCTTGGCGTTTTCCGCTTCAGTCACGCCGTCCGTGACCAGCACCAGGCGATCACCCGGCTTCAATTGATAATGAGCGCTCTCGTATTTGGCATCCGGTAGCAAACCTACTGGAAGATTGGCATCGGAAGGGCGCTCGACTGTCCCGGCCGAAACGACCAGAGGCGGAATATGGCCACAGTTCACATACTCGAGCTGGCCAGTGCCGCTGATGCAGGCAATGAGCACCGTGGCGTACTTCTCGCCGATGTGCTTGGCAGTAAAGAAGCGATTGACCGCGGTTACAATGTCGGTTAACGCCATGCCTGCCGTGAGCTGCGAATAAATCATCCCTTGCAGGGTGGACGCCAGCAATGCGGCAGATACTCCCTTTCCGCTGACATCGGCCAGGACCACCGTCAAGCCGGCATCGGTATGCACCGCATCGAAGAAGTCGCCGCCGATCTCTTTGCAGGAAAGGTTTCTTCCGCTCAGCCGGGCAAACGGCACTTCGGGGATAGTTACAGCCATCAAGCGTTGCTGGATCGAAGCTGCAATCGACAGCTCCTGTTGATAGCGTCGCGAAGATTCTTCCGCCTGCACCAGCCGCGCATTCTCAATGAGCGAAGCCGCTTCAGTCGCGATGGCGTGCAAAATGTCATTGCTCACGCCGGAAATGTCCCGTGAAGCAAAGCGCGAGTCCACATACAACGCGCCCATAGCTTCGGCTGCAACCGCAGGCGCGGGAGAATCAGTATCGCGCGTGGTCTGCACTTGCGGCTTGCGCAGCGGAACACAAATTACGGTGCGCAGATCATAAGCCACAATACTCTTGCGCCCGGTCAAATCCAGCGATCGGCTGGTGTCGGTTAGCACGAACTCCGAGTTCGACTTCAGCGCATCTTCCAGAATGGAGTGAGAAATGGTCGTGTCTTCCAGCAGCGGCTCGCTCTTGGAGTTGCGCCCCGCAGCCAACCGCAGTTCGCCTTGCTCATTCTTCATGAAGACATAAGCGCGCTCGGCACGAGTCAGCTTAAGCGTCACGTCGAGCAGCGTCATCAGAATTTCATCGAGCACGCCCACCGTATTCAGCTTGCGGGCAGCCTCCAAAAACAGAATCAGCTTTTCCAGATCGGTGGTCTCGTCCGAGATGTGCATCCCGGAAATCTGGCTGAGGAACTCGCGCGCCGAGTTGGTGGTCCCGTGCAGGGGGTTGAAAATGACGTAGGCGACTTCGCGAACTCCAAATTCCAGGCGGTCATTGCGCTCCAGATTTTTTTGCTGGATGCGCTCGCCGTTGACGAAGGTTCCGTGTTTGCTGCCCTGGTCAACAACGCTGAACTGTCCGTTTTCCGAAACAATCAGAGCATGGTCGCGCGACACGCGCGGATCGGCGATCACCAGGTCCTTGTCCACTTTGCGTCCCACGCTGAAGGGGCTGTGGTCCAGATTGATGATGCGTTGCTCGTTCCCCTGCACGAACACGAGCGTCGGGAACACACCCGAACTCGACTCCGGCGGAGGATTGACGATGGTCTGAAAGCTCATGTGCGCGCCCGGACACTCCTCGACCCACGAGAAGTACTATGAGAATAATGCCAGCATCGAAGCGCGGTGGGAAGGGGAGAGTGCGATTTTGTTCAATTCCCTCCGCTGGAAGACCTGAAGGCAGCCTTGGGCCTTACTTGCGGCTGCGATCAAAGGACGCCAGGGCCTCCTGCTCGGTATCATAGACCTCAAACACCGTTACTAGCTTGGTAATCTGAAGCACATCCCGCAGCCGCTGGCCCACGCCCGTCAGCTTGATGTCCGCGCCTCCGGCGCGCGCCGACGAGTACACTCCCACCAGCGTACCCAACCCGCTGCTGTCAATGTAGTCAACGCCCGCCAGATTCAGCACCACCTGGCGTGACGTCGTCAGCACCTTCTTGAGCGTCTCCCGCAACCCTGCGGCTTCTTCTCCCAGCACGATGCGGCCATGGCAGGTAACCACGGTGATCCCGTTCACCTGCCGCGTTTCAACTTTGAGGCTCATCTGATCCTCCAAACAATATGCACAATGAGTGGTTTGAGAAGCCTAACGCGGGTGCCGCGGGAATGCAAGGCGAGCACCCTCACCGGCATCGCCTACTTGATCGGCAAAGCTGCAAACTAACAACGCCAAAACCGCAACCGGAATCGCCACACTTGTGTAAAGCGGCAAGACCCATCCTCTTTGGACGGATTCCGCGGGCAAAAAGATGGACGCCGCCAACAGCGCCATCGCCGCCAACCATGGCCAGAACAGCGCCAATCCGCAAATCGCAACCGCCGCCCTCCGGAGTAAGCCACGGTTCCACAGCTCCCGCACTTGCCACGACAGAAGCAGTATGCCGGGCAACAGCAGCACCTGGTTGTACGGCGAGGCTTTCGGAATGATCACCACCGTCGCCGCCAGAATCAGGACCGTGACCTGATTATGTACCCATGATCCCGCCGCCGCATCCCGACACCGCCAGGCGGCAATCGCCAGGGCCACCACAATCAGAATGACCAACCACTTGCCCCATTGCGGAGCGATCAGAATGTCGAGCACCGAATCGGCGCCCTGGTTGTATTGCCGATAGGCCACGATCGCCTGACGAAAACGTCCCACCCATCCCGGCAACAAATACTCCGCCCCGCCGGCAAGCACGGCCATCGTGCCGGCAAATCCCCACCAGAAGTAACGGCGGCGCGTCCAATCGCTGAATGCCCAGAGCAAGAACCAGATCGAAATCGGCAGTGCAAGCTGGGGTTTGATGGTGGCCAACGCCAGCAGAACTCCAGCGGAAAAGAGATAGCCTTCGACCAGCAACGTCGCGCTAATCGCAATCAATCCCGCAACCAGGAGGCTCAACTGCTGCAGCTTCATCCCCTGCAATACCGGGAAACTGCCTATTGTGAGCGCCAACAGAATTACCATCGTCTCGACTGAAACTTTCCAGCGCAACGTGCGCAACCACAGCAGCACTGAAGCCAAGGTCAAGGCGATTAGAAGCCACCGAAATCCCGTCTGCACAATTGCAAACGGCAGCATGATGGTGGGAGCCATCAGAAAGACCACATACACAGGATAAGCAAACCCTTGCTCATCTTTGGGATCATGCGGTATTGCCGGATCTAGCGGCCGCCCATAATATCCAGCTTGAATCTCCTTCGTGACTTCCGCACTATAGGGATCGCGATGATGCAGTAGCAACTCCCGCGCTCCAAGCCAGCGAGGATAAAGATCAGAAAGATTTCCGCGCGGGATACCGTAAAGCGCAGCTTCGGCCTGCTGATGCGGAATCAGCACATGCTGAACGTAGAACCACATGCTCCCCGCGCAGAGCAGGGCAAGCGTTAACCAAAATATGGAGTTCCTTTGCAATAGCCTAACGGAGCCGAAATCGTCTCATGTTACAACTTATGCAGCTGTATCTCTCGTGCAATGACATTTCCCACGCGCGGCAGGCGATGGCTAGGAGATCTTCACTACTGGGCTAGCGCCCTGTTAGCTCTCGCCTTGGTGCCGCTTCTAAGGGAGCTGAATCTGCCGGTCCGGTTCGACTGGGGACACCTCGGTTCCGCATATTGGCTGGTGCTTGCAGCGCAATCGATCTTCGCCGCGACTCTCTTAGATTTAATCGGCATCGCCTCGGCATTACCGGGCGCGCCTCTGCTGCGGATTCGACACGAAAAGGCACGAATCGCGCTTGCGCTGGCTTTTTTTCTTATCCTCCTTTGGGCGTTCACCTGGCTTAAGGCTCTTGTCTTGACGGTCGTTGCAATTGCCCTACTGGAGTTTCGTGAGCAGGTGAAGCCTGCGGTTCGCCGCGGAGTCGCACTCTCCATTCTGATCCCTGCAACCTATCTTTTTGCCGGGTTCCTGCTGATCTTCGCCTACAATGACATCATCCTATCGCTACGTTTTTACGGCGCCACGGACGTGACATTCAATGCCATGGACAAGTGGCTGCTTCACGGTTTATCAGTGTCCGACTTGACCCACTGGGCGGTGCGAACATTTCCGGTTTCCTTTTTCAATTTCCTTGAGTTCATTTACTTCGGAATGTTCCCCCAGATCGGCGCCGCTCTGATTCTCTGTGCGGTCTATTCAGGAAAGCAGCGCGCCCTACAGTTCGTGGGAACCATCCTGACGGCATACTATTTGGCCTTGCTGCTGTTTTTTCTGTGGCCCAGTCAAGGGCCATACTACTTGTGTGCCAACCACTTCTCGGAGTTTCCAGTCAGTTTGAAAACATATGCCGTGCAGAAAGCGTCCATCGCTAATTCGCAGGCGCTGTGGAACCATTCGCGAATCAGTAAAATTTCCACCGACTACTACATAGCCTTTCCCTGCATGCACATCGCTCAACCGTTGGTCGTGATGTGGTTTCTACGACCATGGAAGCGGGTGGTGACTGCCCTGGCTGTCTACGATTTACTGCTGCTGGTCGCGATCGTTCTGCTGGAATGGCACTACCTGGTCGACATAATTGGTGGAGTGGTGGTAGCAAGCCTTGCGATATTGGCGGTCAATGGCCACGAACCGTTGCAGGCGGTCGGAATCGTGAAGGCATCCGAGGGTGCTGCGTCGTCGTTATGACTGCCCTGAGCCCCAGCTTCCGGCGTGCGCTCTGGTTGATCCTGTCCATTCTGTCGGCGTTTAGCATGTGGTACTACGTCACGAAGGTGTGGGGCGCAGGACAGTCGGCCCAGTTTTCAGATCTCTACGCGCCGTGGTGGGGAGCCCACGAACTGTTGCTGCATCACCGCGATCCTTATAGTCCCGCGGTGGCCCATGAAATTCAAACGGTTATTTATGGGAACCCAATCAGCGCTTTGTATCCTGGAGACGTAGCGGCGTTGGCGGGAGGGTTTGCCTATCCGATCTACGTTGTCTTCCTGCTTTGGCCGGCAGTGTATCTGGCTTTCCCAGTCGTCAAAGGCTCATTTCTTTGCCTGTTCGCAGTACTGACCCTAATAAGCCTCTTGCTGTGGCTTTACGCATTGCGTTGGCGCCTCCCGGCAACCGAACTGGCTGCACTCCCTGTTTTCATCCTCGGCAGTTTTCCTGTCCTCCAGGGACTCGCACTGCAAAACCTGAGTCTGCTGGTGGCTTTCCTGGTGGCTGGGGCCATGGCTTCGCTGGCGGCTGGCAACCTAACGATAGCCGGCCTGTTGCTCGCGAGCGCCACCATTAAGCCTCAGTTCGTTATCTTGTTTATTCCCTGGTTGGCTTTGTGGATCATGGGCGATTGGCAGCGGCGCCGACGACTAGCTTGGAGTTTCTCCGCTGCAGTATCCGTTCTTTTTCTGGGAGGCGAAATGCTCGAGCCCGGTTGGATCAGCCGTTTCCTGACTGTCGTTCGAGCTTACCGCCAATACACCTATGGGCATTCGCTGCTCGACGTCTGGTTCAGTCGGCAAATCGGGCTCGTTTTGGCCGCGGTTCTAGTGCTGGCTGTGTTGGCTCTTTGTTGGCGATGCCGGTCGTATTCCGCACAATCTTCGAGTTTCTTCCTCGCATCCAGCTTGGTGCTAGCTGCCACGCTCGTGGTCATTCCTACACTGGAGCCGCATTCCCAACTTCTGCTACTCCCCGGTGTTCTGTTTCTGCTCCGCTTTGCCGGTCGTATCTTGCAATTGGGCAAAATCGCACGCCTCCTTTTTACTGCCGTATGGGTCCTTTGGGGCTGGGCTTGGATCGCCGCTTTCGGCATGATGGTCGCGGCGATCTGGTTTCCCGAAGGCACGCTGCTGCGGTTTTGGAATCTCCCGCTGCACACCAGCCCGCTTCTGCCGTTTGGAATGTTCGTTATGTTGGGGTTCCTGCTCGCAAATGAAGCTGGACTTTTCCCTGTGCGCGGTATGATCCTCGAACCTTGAAAGAACTGTTCCAGACCCGCCGTGTATTTATCTTCATCCTGGCGCTTGGCCTGTTCGTCATGGCCGCGCGCAGCATTACCGATCCTGACGTGTGGTGGCATCTGCGCACCGGGCAATTGATCGTCCAGAATCATCACGTCTTCCACAACGATCCCTACTCGTTCACCCGGTTTGACCAGCCATGGGTCGACCACGAATGGCTGTCGCAGATTTTCATTTTCGCTTTGTATCGCATGGCTGGATGGGGCGGCTTGATCGCTGGTTTTGCCTTGATTATAGCCACCGCGTTCCTGCTGGTCTTTCAGCGCTCTTCCGGCAGGCCTTACATCGCTGGAGTGGTCACGGTTTGGGGCGCGGTGGCGTCCATCCCGTGTTGGGGGGTGCGGCCGCAAATGCTCACACTGCTGCTGGCCAGCATCTTTTTACTGCTCCTGGAGCGTTCTTATGAACGTCCGAGATTGCTGTGGTGGATGCCACTACTCACAATGCTTTGGGTAAACCTTCACGCCGGATTCGCCGTCGGCATCACATTCCTGCTTTTGTTCCTGGTCGGCGACGGCCTCGATATTGCCTTTGGTTACAAACAGCCCCAACTTTCCCCTGCCCGGTTTCGCCACTTGGCATTGGTCACTGCCGCTTGTGTCGCGGTTGTCCCGCTGAATCCCTATGGGATGCAAATGTATCGCTATCCCTTCGAAACACTACACTCGCGTGCCATGCTGGCCTATATCGGAGAATGGCTGTCGCCCGACTTCCACCAGCCTCGCTACTTGCCCACACTTTTCCTCATGCTTGCAACACTCGTGCTGCCTGCACTCTCTCCGCGACGCTTACGTCCGCGAGAACTGTTGCTGCTCACGGTGACCACCTATGCCGCCCTGCGCTCGGTGCGTCACATTCCAATTTATGTGTTGGTAGCCGTCCCGCTAGTGAGCGGGATGATCGAAGCCTGCCTGCGATCAAAAGGCAGGACGGCATTGCTCGATTCTCCGCGAAACCCGCTTACTCCGCCCAAACTCATCGCCAATGCAATTCTCCTCGCCGGCTTTTTGTTCTTTACGATTGCGCGATCGCACTATGTGGTCGCTCGCCAACCCGAGACTGAAGCCAAAGAGTTCCCTGCCGCTGCCGCTTCCTTCCTGATGACTTCCCGGCCCGCTGGTCCACTGCTCAACCATTACAACTGGGGAGGGTATTTCATTTGGAAACTTTTCCCGGCTTACAGGGTTTACATTGACGGTCGCGCCGACCTGTACGGCGACACCTTCATGGACCAGTTCGCCGCCAGTTACTATCTGAAGGGCAAGTCGTGGAGAGATCCGCTGGACCAATGGGGCATTCAGACCGTCGTACTCCCTCCGGATGCGCCTCTAACCTTGGCCCTGCGACAGTTGCCTGCGTGGAAAGAAGTCTTCTCCGATCGCCAAGCGGTGGTCTTAACCCGGGCGGCTTCCGGGGGCAGCCACTGAAAAATGCCATTCTTGAACTGTCCACAACCAATTTCGCGAACTAAACTTTGGTTACGCCTCAAGTTACTTTTCTGGGCCATTTCGCAACAAATTGTCGCTCCAACCCTCATCGCTTCGGGGTATCATGGAGCGGGGACACGAAATATGCGTCCTTCCCCTTCGCAAGCTATTGATTTGGAACACGCAACCACACTAGCGTGCGGCGGTGCGGTGAGTGTATCGTCCGTGCAGGTGAGTATTCACACGTTTGAGACACATCTTAAAGGAGGGCCGGAAATGAGACAGATTCTCCGTCGCCTATGGCAACAGGATGAAGGCCAGGACATCGCCGAATACGCGGTAATGCTGGCCGTGATTTTGGTCATCGTAGTGGGGACCATCCGCCTCATCGGGGCCAACGCAAATAACGTGTTTTCCTCCGTCGCCAGCTCGATTCAGCAGTAGCTTCGCTTGATTCGGCATGCGGTGGCAGACGGCACTGGAGCTTTGGTGGCTGGTGTCAGGTAACAGTTGGGTTCCTGAGGAGCCGTAATGAATCGCAACCGGTTGTTGATGATTGGCTTCGTCGCACTGGCCGTTGCCGGCCTGGTGAGCCTTGCCGTCTACAAGAATCTGCAGTCCAGCCGGGGTGGCAACCAGGCGCCGGGAGAAGAGATATTGGTCGCGGCCGACGATCTCCAGGTGGGAACCAAAATTGACGACAAGGACATCAAGTTCGTGCGCTTCGCTTCCGCCGACCTCCCGCTTGGGGTCTTCCACTTTAAGAACAAAGTCATTGGTCGCGGTGTGGTTTCGCCTATCGCCCGCGGCGAGTTCATTACCACCAGCAAGCTGGCGGGAGAAAACGCCGGATCTGGTTTGCCGTCCCTGATTCCTCCCGGCATGCGCGCGGTATCTGTGCGCGTAAATGACACTACCTCCGTGTCGGGCTTCGTCTTACCGGGAACGCGAGTCGATGTGCTGCTCACCGGTAGTCCCCAGGGATCCAGTGAGCCCCAAACCACCACGGTGTTGGAGAACGTCGCCGTCATCGCTACCGGGCAGAGGCTGGAACGCAACTCCGCCGGCGATCCCCAAACTACTCCCGTGATCACTTTGCTGGTCTCGCCGGATGACGCTCAGAAACTGACCCTGGCCAGCAATCAGGGTCATATTCAGTTAGCTCTTCGCAATCCCATGGACACCCGGCAGGAAGAATTAGCTGCCGCCCGGTCGTCGTCGTTGTACAAGAATTCGCCAGTCACCACTCCGGCTGCGGCACCGGCTCCGTCCCGGCCAAGGCGCGCTCCCGTCTCTATTGTTCCCCCGCCGCCCGCCGTGTTTACGGTCGAGGTTTACAAAGGGGACAAAAAAGAAGAGGACAAGTTCTGAGCATAAGTCCAGTTTCGAGGGTAGGAAACATGGCGATTCACTCCCGTAGGTGGGAGAACCGAACGATGCAAACTCACAGACGGTTGTTGATCGCGGTGAGCATTCTGAGCTTTTCGGGCCTGGCTCCGGCGCGACAACAGACGGCAGCACCAGCAGCTCAGGAGCAGCCTGCCGCCAGGGGTCCGGAGGCAAGCGCGCAGACTGCGGCGCAGGAATCACAAGGCTCAGCTCCGTTGCGGGTGCTCGTCGGGAAATCAATCCTGATCAACACCACGGAACGTATCAAGAGAGTTTCGGTGACCGATGCGGCCGTCGCCGACCCCATTGTGGTCGCGCCCACGCAAATCCTGGTACATGGCCGTTCCGCGGGCGAGGTCTCATTGCTGATCTGGGATGAACTGGACCGTTCCCGCAGCTTCGATCTACGCGTAGATGTGGACGTCAGCGCCGCCGCGGAAGAAGAGAAGGCCGTCTTTCCCGATGAGCAGATCACGGTCACGCCTTCGCGTTCTGCGATTGTGCTCTCCGGCCATGTGTCCACCGAAGACGTCTCTAAGCGTGCCGGCATGATTGCCGAGGCCTATTCCAAGAACGTGGTCAACGTGCTCACCTTTGGTCCGGTGGGAGCGCAGGAAGTTCTTCTGGAAGTAAAGTTCGCGGAAGTGGATCGCAACGCCGCCCTGCAACTGGGCGCCGAGTACATTACACCTGGCACCGGCCATACTACTGGAACCCTGACGACTGGTCAGTTTGGCGGAGTGTCAGTCTCCACCAGCAACACCACCACCACTACAGTCGGAAGCACTACTACTACCTCCACCGGCGCCACTCCTCCTACTATCAACCTTACGAATGCGCTGAACCTGTTCCTTTTTCGCAGCGACATTAATTTCGGTGTGGTAGTGGAAGCGCTACAGGCGAAGAACCTGTTGCAGATCCTCGCTGAACCCAATCTGATCGCGGTCAACGGAAAAGAAGCGAGTTTTCTGGCGGGTGGCCAGTTCCCTTTTCCCATCGTCCAGCCGGGCCAGGGATTTGCTGCGGTTACCATCGCCTTTAAGGATTTCGGCGTGAAGCTACAGTTCACTCCTGTAATTATGCCAAATGGCAACATCCATCTTAAGGTCGCGCCAGAGGTCAGCACGCTGGACTTCACCAATGCTTTGACCATTTCTGGCTTTACTGTGCCCGCGTTGAGCACGCGTCGCGCTGAAACCGAGTTCGAATTGCAGGATGGACAGAGTTTCGTGATTGCCGGCCTCCTCGACAACCGCGTGACCGACCTTTACAACAAAATCCCCGGCCTGGGCGATATCCCTATACTGGGAAATCTGTTCCGCAGCCGTAACCTGCTAAAGAGCAAAACGGAGTTGATGGTGCTGTGTACGGTGCACCGGATCTCGCCTAGCACTCAGAGTCCCCCCGGCCCCAAGTATCCGGAACCGTTCCTGAATAAGGAGAAGTTTGACCCCAAGACGCCGGCCAACAGCGGCAAATGATGAAGGATTGCGCGATGAGGCTTTCGGGACCTGATTCAGTTTTTGCAAGCGAAGTGTTTGCAGGAGAAGCAGCAGTAACATGCCTGAGCTTTCAGTAGTGATTGTTGCATCGGACAGCGAACAACGGGCCGTCCTGCAAGTCTTGGTGGACGGCACCAGCGTTGCTCGCACCGCACATACTTGTGCCAGCTTTCCGGTTGCGGCCACCGATCCGGTGACTCGGCGTATTCAAGCTGCAAACGCCGACGTGGTTCTGGTCGATATTCCCGCCGATAACGCTAGCCACGCTTTGCATGCCATCGAACTGCTTCACCAGGAGTTGCCGGATTCAGCCCTGTTTGCCGTAGGTAGCCTGTCCCAGCCGCAAGTCATCGTCAATGCCATGCGTGCCGGTGCCCGTGAATTTGTGGAGAGACCCACCACCACCACCGACTTGCTCGAAGCTTTCGTTCGCCTCACCACCGCCCAGCGAAAGAGCCGACGCGACGAAATGCGTGGCAAGATGTTCACCGTGGTCAACGCCAAGGGAGGCAGTGGCGGTACCACGGTTGCCGTAAACCTTGCCCTGGCCTTGCAAGCCGCTCACGGCAGCACCGCCCTGGTTGACATTGCCCCGCTCGGACACTGCGCCTTGCACCTGAACTTGAAGCCCCTGTTCAGCGTGGGGGACGCCATTCGTAATCTACATCGCCTGGACAGCTCCCTGCTGGAAAGTTTTATGACCCGCCACGCTGGCGGTCTGCAACTATTGGCTGGTCCGACCACGCCAGTACCGGCAGAGCCCTCGAACGCCGAGTTCGCCAAACTTTTTGACATGCTGATCGGCCACTTTCGCTATGTAGTGGTGGACGACTCCTCACGTATCGATGCCACCACCCGGCTGGTTTCTAATTTGGCCAACATCGTTCTCCTGGTGGCACACACCGATGTCGCTTCCTTGTGGAGCGCTGCCCGAGTGCAACAATATTTGAGCGAGAGCGGCAGCCGCGACAAGGTTCAGTTGATTCTGAACCGTTTTCGCAAGATTCCGGGTTTCAGCGATATTGATGCTGAAGCCGCTGCCGGAATAAAATTGTTATGGAAGATCCCCAACCAGTATTTCGCTGTATCCACTGCCATCGATCGCGGCGTTCCGCTTTCTCAGCACAACAATACCGAGATTGCCCGGTCGTTTGCCGGTCTGGCGGCGCGCTTGACGGAAGATGATCTGGATGTGAAACGCAAGGCATGGTCCTTGTTTAAAACAGTTTAGGTTAAAACAGTTTAGGTTCAAGACATTTTAGTTAGGACTTTTCGGACATTTTCATGGCGAATCTTCAGACCTTCGAGAGGAGCGAGTACCAGCAGGTAAAGGCTGACCTGCACCGCAAGATTCTCGACCGCCTCGATTTGGAAAAACTCGGGCGCGCGCCCAGCGACACTGCCCGCGACGAAGTCCTTCTGCTGATTCGCAACACCGTCAACAGCGAGGCCGTGCCGCTCAGCTTTGCCGAGCGGGAACGCCTTTCGCGCGAGATTCTGGACGAGATCTTCGGTCTGGGCCCGCTGGAACCTCTTCTTAAAGACCCCACGGTTTCCGACATTTTGGTGAACCGTTACGACCGGGTCTACGTCGAGCGTGCCGGCAAGATCGAGCCCACCGGTCTAAGTTTCAAAGACGATGCTCACCTCATGCAGATCATCGACCGCATCGTGTCGCGAGTAGGAAGACGAGTCGATGAATCCTCTCCTATGGTGGATGCGCGTCTGGCCGACGGCTCCCGCGTGAACGCTATTATTCCGCCGCTGGCTATCGACGGACCTTGCCTCTCCATCCGGCGCTTCGGCCACGATCCCCTCACTTCGCGCAACATGATCGAGAACAAGACGCTCACGGAAAATATGCTGGAGTTACTCTCCGCCATGGTCAAAGGCCGGCTTAATCTATTGGTCTCGGGCGGAACCGGCGCCGGGAAAACCACGCTTCTTAACGTGCTCTCGGGATTCATTCCAAATTCCGAGCGCATCGTGACCATCGAAGACGCGGCCGAACTCCAGATGAAGCAGGAACACGTGGTGCGTCTGGAAACCCGCCCTCCCAATATTGAAGGCAAGGGTGCGGTCCGCCAGAGGCAGTTGGTCATCAACAGCCTCCGTATGCGCCCCGATCGCATCGTAGTCGGCGAGGTCCGTGGCGAGGAAGCCTTCGATATGTTGCAGGCCATGAACACTGGCCACGAAGGCTCGCTAACCACTGTCCACGCCAATTCACCGCGTGATGCCCTGGCCCGGTTGGAGAGCATGTTCTCCATGGCCAATCTCAATCTGCCCGAGCGTGCAATGCGCCACCAGATCGCTTCTGCTATCCACGCCGTGGTGCAAATCGCGCGCATGGCGGATGGGACACGCAAAGTGATTTCCGTCTCTGAAGTCACCGGCATGGAAGGTGACATCATCGCCATGCAGGAAGTTTTCGTATTTGAGCGGCAGGGGATCGATAAAGACGGTAGGGTCAAAGGAGTGTTCCGGGGTACCGGAATCCAGCCTAAATTCGCCGACCGCCTTGCGACCTCCGGTTGCCGCATACGCCGCGACTTGTTCGAGTCGCGAATGGAGGTTTGAGCCACCGTAATTGCGGTAGCCAAGAACTATGCTGACCCTCATCGCCCTGGTGGTGTTCCTGTTGGTTGCGCTGCTGGTATTCGCCATCGGTTCCTTCCTCGACCAGCGCAATGCCCAGGCTCGAATGCTGCGTGACCGCCTGGCCACCGTGCAACAAGCCGAGCAACAGAGCACTGACGAGCTTGCCCTGCTGCGCGATGAAATGATGAGTAAGATCCCCGCGCTCGACAGTTTGCTCCGCCGCTCCGAGCGCATGGCGAATTTCCAGATCTTTCTCGAACAGGCAGATTTGAAAGTTCGTGCCGGAAACATTCTTCTGCTCTGCCTGGTCAGTGCCGTGGTCGTCGGCGTTATCGGATACTTTGTTGCTGGTTCCCTACCCCCCAATCAGGCGATCCTGTTCGTCATGGTCGGAGTTGTGGTGGGCGGAGTTCTGCCCTATTCCTACGCTTCCTACCGCCGCACCAAGCGTTTTCAGAAATTCGAAGAGTTGTTTCCCAACGCCATCGATACTCTGGCCCGCGCGGTGCGCGCCGGACACGCGTTTACCACTGCCCTGGAACTGATTGCCAACGAAATCTCCGAGCCCATCGCCTCGGAGTTCCGCAAGCTGTTTGAAGAACAAAAGTTCGGCCTGCCGGTCCGTGACGCCCTTATGAATCTTGCCGCGCGCATGCCGCTGGTCGACGTAAAATTCTTTGTTACCGCAGTCATGCTGCAACGCGAGACTGGCGGCAACCTCGCAGAGATTCTGGATAATCTTTCTTACGTGATCCGGGAGCGCTTCAAGATCATGCGGCAGGTGCGGGTCTACACCGCGCAGGGGCGTCTGACCATGCTACTTTTAATGGGCTTGCCCCCTATTATTGTCGTAGTAATGTTGACCACCAACCCGATGTTTATCCGCCCTCTGTTCGCCGATCCCATTGGGCATACTCTGGTTGTCGGCGGGATCGTACTACAAACCATCGGCTATTTCGTGATCCGGAAGATCATTCAGATTCAGGTTTGAATATGGCTTTGGCGCTCACCATTCTCGTGTTCCTGTCCGTCGTCGCCGTGATCTTTTCCTTCGGGGCAGCGGCTTACGCGCCATCTTCCGTCCTGGGTGCCCGTCTGCGCGCACTCGGCTGGCAACGCGAAAAGCCGCAGGAAAAACCCGCGATGCGGGAACGCATTGAGCAGGCCCTCGACCCGCTCAGCAAGGCGATTCCGCTTTCACCCGGCGAGACTTCCCGCGCCCGCGCCTGGCTCATCCAAGCCGGCTATCGCGACCCGCGCCATTTAACCGTCTACGTCGGCAGCCGCCTGGCCTGCGCTCTATTCGGATTTGCGCTAGTAGTGGTGAGCAGCGGTTTCAATTCGCCCGTGCTACTGGTAAGCGTCACCGCCCTGGGCTTCTTTCTGCCACGGTTCGTGCTCAAGCGTCTGATCCGCAACCGCCAGATGCGCATCAAACTGGGGTTGCCCGACGCGCTCGACCTTACCGTCATTTGCGTGGAAGCCGGACTCGCCCTCGATCAGGCCCTGATGAGGGTGGGCCAGGATCTGCAACATGCTCATCAGGAATTGAGTGATGAGTTCCATCTCGTGAACCTCGAAATGCGCGCCGGCAAACCTCGGGCTGAAGCCCTGCGCAATCTGGTCGAACGCACCGGCGTGGACGATATTCGCTCCCTGGTCGGAACCCTGATTCAAACCGACCGCTTCGGTACCAGTGTGGCCCAGGCCCTGCGCGTGCACTCTGATTCCCTGCGCACCGAGCGTCGCCAGCGCGCCGAAGAACAAGCTGCCAAAACCACCATCAAAATGGTGATCCCCCTCGTACTTTTTGTCCTCCCCTCGATTATCTTCGTCACGCTCGGGCCGGCCGTGATTCAGCTGATCCGTACACTGATGCCCGAGGCGGCACGGTAAAAAGGTCCCCGACACGAATTGCGCTCAGGAGTTATGATGTCTTTACCCGGTTCCACAGGCTATGCGTTCAACCGGACGCGGCAGGCGTCTCTGGCCACTCATGTCACGCTCGCTGCAACCCATTGGTCCCGCTTCCGCGGTCTAATGGGAACGAAGGCGGCGAGCTTTCGTTCCGGAGATGGCTTGTGGATCGTTCCCTGCCGCGGAGTCCATACCTTCGCTATGAAGTTTCCGATTGATGTGATCTACCTCGACGCCCGTAAACGCGTGGTCCACATTGAGCGGAGCCTGCGGCCATGGCGCGTGGCCAAAGTAATTTTGAGGGCAGCTTCAGTCCTCGAGTTACCGGTGGACACGCTGCGTTCCAGCCAAACCGTAGTTGGAGATGAAATCGACATTGTGATGGGCCAGGCACGGGGAGCAAGCACTACGTGAGCGTCGAACTCAAGAACGAGGAACTCAGGACAGACGAGTTCCAGAACGCCGACCTCAAGCTTCTGATCGAGTGGTCGTCGCCCTGGCACGAGTTCATCACCGCAATTGCGCCAGCCTTGAGCAAGTCGCCCAGGCACCTGGCCGGTGAAGCCAGGACCAACTCTTTCCCCTACCGCGGATTGCTGCTCGCCTGGATTGTGGAAGCGGTTGTGCTGATTGCCGTAATTGTGCTGCCCGCCCACCTCGCCAGTCTGCGTCCCCTTCAGCCCCCGCCCATGCCGAAGTACGACATCATTTACTTCTCCGGAGCTGAACTGCCACAGACGGAAGACCGCGGAGGCGCCCGCGCCGGTCGTTCCGGGCGCGCCGGAGGACACGAAGCCCATCACCCCACCCAGGTCATCCGCGTAGCGCGTGGCGACGTGCTACGCGAGAAAATAGTGGATGCCCCCAAACTGAACTTGCCGGCATCGAACTCGGCTGTAGCGAACCTGATGGCGTACAAGCCAATTCCTGGTCCCGCTCCCGCCGAGGGCTTGAGGCCATCTCTCCAGGCGCCGAAGCTGGATGAAACTGTAGTCGCTCCGGCGCCGAAGATTGATCAAGACAAACTGCGCAAGGCGCCAGCCATGAACGCCACCGTCGTTCCGCCGCCCCCGAGTGCTACGCAACGCGATATCCCCTCGATCCGCGTTCCAGGTTCGCAGGCCATCAGCGTCGTCCCGCCGCCGGTGTCCGCCCCTGAGCGCATAACCACCCTCAATCCGCGGCTCACGCTACCGGCGCCCAGCGTGATTGCTCCGCCTCCCACGCAAGTCGCGCGCGACCTCAAATCCACAGGCCCCGGACTAGGTTCCGGCGACTTGCAAAAGCAAATCGTGCCGCCTCCGGTGCAGGTAGCTGGCGCCGCATCCAATCGCGGTTCATTCGGTGGTTTAGGCACCAACAACGTAGTACCGCCGCCGGTACAAATTTCAGGCGGCTCGCTTCATGGTCAGAATCAAACAGTGGCAGGGCTCGATGGAAGCCCGGCAGTAGTTCCGCCGCCGCCAACTGTGTCCGGAGGCGCAGCCGGAGGCATGGGCCACGGCAACCGCGGAACCGGGCTCGGTGGCCCGCTCGATGCCGGCTCCGTAACCGCCCCGCCCAGCAACACCGGTGGCAATACCGCCGGCAACGGAATCGTTATAACCAGCCAGCCCGGATCGAAAGTCGGCGTCCCCGGCGGCGCTGGAGCCGGCTCCCTGGCGCTATCGCCCGCCGGCGGAAACAAACTGGGTATCGGAGAAGGCCAGGGCGGAGAAGGCATCGCCAGCGGTACCGGCCCCGGCAGCGGCTTTTCCGGCGAAAGCCCCGGAGCAGCCAAATCAGGTTCAGGCCCCGGCACCGACGCAGCCGCCCACGGCGGCATTTCTCCCTATCCCGGTTCCGGGGGAGCCGGCACCGGAACCGTCGGCAAGCCGCCCCTGCCCGGCGTCTCCGTGCACGGCGGAAACAACATCATCACTCTGCCCAGCTTCGGCGCGGGCGGCAGCTCCGCCGCTCCCGGCCGCACCTCTGCCATGAAAGCTAACGAAGGGCCTGACATCACTATTGTCGGCAGCTCGCGCTCCGGCGGCGCCTTCAACTACTACGGCACCCTCAAGGGCGACAAGGTCTACACCATTTACCTCAGCACTGCCTTGGGACCCGCCGTCCTCGAATACTCCGATCCCACATCCGCCACGCATCCCTACGGCGAAGACCTGACCGCGCCCCATCCCATGCGCACCGATCTCCCAGCCAACCTCAAGCGCTCGCGGCTGGTGATCGCCTGTGTTCTCGACCGCTCAGGATTGGTTCGCAACGCGCGCGTCATCGAACCCGGCGCGCATGACCTGACCACCAAAGTCCTGGCCGCCCTGCCCGCCTGGAAGTTCCGCCCGGCATTTCGCGGAGAGCAACCGGTTGAAGTCAACGCGATCCTGGGTTTCGACATCGACACGCGGTGAGCAGACCTGCATCCCACCGAACTCAGTCCCTCACCCGCTTCAACAACACCGCCGTCTTATCCTCATAAACCGATTCCCATCCCGCCTTCAACCTAAGAATATTCGCTAGCGAAGAATCCGCCGGCATCAGCACCCAATCCACATGCAGCTTGTCCAGGGCGTCATCCCATCCCGGCTGTACTAGAACCGCCTTCAAATATTCCTTGAGGAATGCATCGCCATACATATCGTGGCGATCATCGGCCACAACCTGCGTTTCAGGATACAGACGATAAATCAAATACCCGCCCCAATAGTCCAAACTGAAAATCGGGTCATGAACTCCGCGCGCGGCAATGGTTTCCGACGCTTCCACCGGAAATCTCTTCTCATCGAAATAAGCATTGATGAACTGGGTCGAACCAATCCGCCCCTGGTGCGCGCACGCCCACAGACCGAGGACGAACACCAGCACCAGCCAAAGATGTCCATAGAGACTCTTCTCCAGCGTCTCCATGCGCAGACCAAAAGAATGCGTCCACGAAGCCATCCCGCGCACCCAGCCCGCAACATCGGCGTTCTCGCCCAACCTCGCCACACTTTGCGAAATGATGGGAGCGATGATCAACACCATCAGCAGCGACGAAGTCGGCAAGCTGCGTGTGGCATAGAATCCGCCATAGACCGCAACCAGCAAGACTAAAAGATGCGTTGCGCTCGGCCTTCTCCGCGCACACGCCACTGCCACAATCGTGATCAGCACCAGCACCGCAAAACACTGCTGCGCCGCACCGTGAAAATCGGGCGACAGAAACTCACTAATGCGATTCATCAAAAAGCGGTCTGTCAAATAACGGTAAACGTGGAGATGAAGCTGATATGTGTAAGGATTAATGAAACTGGCCGCAACCACTAGCGCACTTACACCGCTTAGTCGCTTCAGCCAAGTTGCGATCTCGTCCCGCCGCTCTCGATCCGTCCCGTATTCAATCGCCCCACCCGCGCAATAAACCGCCAGCAACACAAACCCAAGCACGAATCCACCGTGTACATTCACCCAGAGCAGCATCACTACCGGCAACCAGAGCAGGCGTTTCTTCTGTTCAGAGCCCGACGCACCCGCCGCTGAATCCAACAATTCGAACCACACGACGGTCAGCAGCCAACTCAACACATGCGGCCGGGCAAGAAAATGCACCGCCGACGCCCCCAGCGCCAGGATCAAGAGAAAGAGCGTGATGGGAAGATTTCCCCCGCGCCGCAATCCCAGATGGAGGGTCAAAACAAAGGTTGCTGCAATGATCGCCGCCGAGTAGAAAACCACACCGTTCAGCCCCAGCGCGTGATGGATCGCCGCAAACCCAATGTCATAGAGCCACTCCCACGCGAACCACGGCTTCCCATTCATCGTCGAAGAAAAAGAATCGGTGCGCGTGATGGCGTGGGTAAGCAGCATCTGCTGCCCATTGCGAATGTGCCAGCCGATGCTGGCATCGCGCAGCAGGAGCCGCCCCAGCGCACCGCAACTCAGCCCGAATAGCAAAGCGGCGAAAAGCATATCCGCAACCGAAGGAACAATAAGGCTGATCCACGCACTCTGATCCGTTTTGGTTGGCGTAACTTTCAAGACCAAGTGTCGCTCGCGTCTGACCGGCGCTAAAAATGCTACTCTTTTATTTCAGGATAGTAACAGTCTCTTACCGGATGCATGCATTGGTAACCGACACCACTCCACGAATCGCAATCATCGGCGCCGGCTTCGGCGGCCTCCAAGCGGCTCTACATCTTGCCCGATTACCAGTTCAGATCACGCTCATCGACCGCCGCAACTACCACACCTTCCAGCCACTGCTCTACCAAGTGGCCACAGCCGGACTTTCTCCGGGCGAGATCGCCGCACCCATCCGCTGGATCGTACGCGGCCGCCGCAATATTGAAGTTCTGTTGGGCGAGGTTCAGGATTTCGACCTCGCGCAGCGTCGGGTGAAGCTCCCCGACCTTGAAATCGCCTACGACTACCTCATCGTGGCTGCCGGCGCCAGCCACGCTTACTTCGGCCATGACGAATGGGAGCCGTTCGCTCCCGGCCTCAAGACTATCGAAGATGCGCTCGAAATCCGCCGTCGCGTCTACCTCGCTTTCGAGCTGGACGAACGTCAGGCCGCCACCGGTGTCCCCCAGCAACCGCTGAACTTCGTGATCGTCGGCGGTGGGCCAACCGGGGTAGAACTCGCGGGAACTCTGGCTGAAATTACGCACCAGGTGCTCACTAAGGAATTTACATCCATCGATCCCAAAAGCACCCGCATCATTCTGCTCGAAGGCGGACCGCGCGTTCTGCCTGCCTATCCTGAAGATCTCTCGCGCAGCGCGGAAGAACAGCTTCGCCATCTTGGAGTTGATGTGCGTACTTCGCAGATGGTCACCGGCGTCGAAGCCGGCGCCGTACGCATGGGAGAAACTCGTCTTCCTGCCGCGGTGATTCTGTGGGCCGCCGGAGTCGCCGCGTCCCCATTGGGCAAAAAGCTGGGGGCGCCCATCGACCGCGCTGGGCGTGTGCTGGTGAATCCGGACCTCAGCATTCCTAGCCATCCCGAGATCTTCGTCATCGGAGACCTGGCCTCACTCAAAGATGAAAGCGGAAAACCGATTCCCGGCGTCGCACCCGTCGCTATGCAAGAAGGGCGCGCCGTCGCTCGCAACATCGGCCGCGAGCTGCGCGGCGAACCCCGCCGCAATTTCCACTACCTCAATAAGGGCAATCTCGCCACTATCGGCCGCGCCGCTGCCGTCGCCGAATTCGGCAAAATCCACATCTCCGGCTTCCTCGCCTGGCTATCCTGGCTGTTCATTCACATCTTTTTTCTGATCGGGTTCCGTAACCGCATCATGGTGATGATCCAGTGGGCCTGGTCTTACTTCACCTACGAGCGCGGCGCCCGTTTGATCACGGGAGATCAGAATCTGCCCGGCTGGAGTGCATCAAGAAATACAAAACCGTCACTGCCCGCCCGTCCGCAGTAACACAGCATTTACTGGCAGGGGAACAGCTCTCGCGGATAAGCAGTGAATCGCTCCTCTGCCTTGACCTTGGAGTTCTTGACTAATTCAATCTTCAGTTTCTCAGGCTTCGTGATTGGGGAGGTTAGCTGTAGTTGAAGAACCCGATAATTGCGGACCAGTTCAGCAGTCGATTTCCCGGCCGTCACTGCGTTCCGCAACAATGCTGCCGTCTCTTGACGGCTCATGTCGAACCATATCCAGAGTCCACCCGAGGCTCTGGCCGCGGCATCCAGAGGACTATGAGTTTCTACGGTCATGTACACGTCGAAGGGAAGCGGGCCAGAACGTATAGTCTGATCGAACGAAGCTCCAAAGAGCCGAACTCCGGCTGCTCTTTGAAGGTTCAGCGCTTGCTCGGTCTCCTTTTGAATCTGATCCGATGTCGTAACTAGAAACTCGGTGTCACCCTGCCGGTAAGGGTCAAAACCGGCGCTACCTTTCTTGATGGCCTCGGCCAAGCCCGCCTCGGACTCCCGTTTCCCGGATGGAAACATTTCTCCCACGGTACCCTGCAAAGAGACACGATTCGTTTCGTGGACAACACGCTCAACTGTGTCGTCGAACGTCAGCAGAGTGAAATCACCCGCCTCGGGAAATCCTGCCAGGAACTCATCAACCATCGCCTGCGTCGCTGCCCAGGTTTGCTGATCATGGTTTGCGCTGGTGTCAAGGAGGATTATGATTCGTGGCGGCCGATCCGCCGGCGTGGCCGACTGTACGGTAGCGGCCTTTCCACCTACTGTCACTTTAAAATCCGCAGCGCTCAAACCCTGGGATGGTTCCCCACTCGCTCCGGACACTCCAATCAGTGTTGTGCGTGACAAACACGCATCACTTTCGCCATGAAGCGCCGGCGTCAGGAAACATGCAACCGCAAGCAGACAAATAAACCGGTTCCACGCACCCGCATGCGGGTACGCCGTTCTCACCGTTGCCCAGCAAGTCTCGGTAGTTCTCATTAGTTCAGAATATTAGTCCCCACCAGCCGGGCTAACAAGCCGTGAGGATGAACGAACATAGGCACACGCTATAATCTAAAGTGTCTTGAAATTCTTCCGGCTCATCGCACTACTACTCTGCGTCTCAGCCCTCGCCTTTGGCCAGGAAGCCGCTACTGCTGGCCAAACCGTCCTGGTCGTCCCTTTCGAGAATCAGTCGAAGGCGCCAGGAATCGAATGGATTGGCGATTCATTTCCTGAACTCCTGCAGGAACGTCTGAATTCTCCTACTCTTTATATTCTGCCTCGCGAAGACCGTCTGCGCGCCTATGACCGCCTGGGGATTCCGGTTCGCGTTCGGCCCTCGCGCGCCACCACCTACCGCATGGCCGAGCAGATGGACGTCGATTACGTAGTGCTGGGGGGCTACAACTTCGACGGGCAAACCTTTTCCGTCAAGGCCCAACTGCTGGACATGCGCCGTCCGCGCCTGCTACCGGAAATCGACGAATCCGGCCCCCTGGTCCAACTCATCGACATACAGACCGCCTTGTCCTGGGATATTCTGCACAGCCTGTACCCCGGTCTCACTGCTACTCGCTCGGCCTTTCTTGCCGAAGCTCCTCCCGTACGCCTGGATGCTTTCGAAAGCTATGTCAAAGGTGTGATTGCTGCCACCTCCGAACAGCAGATTCAGTACTTCCGCGAAGCTGTACGCCTTAGCCCCGAATACACGGCGGCCAGCCTGCGGTTAGGTGAGGCATATTATCGTGAGGCCAAGTACGAACCGGCCATTGCTTGGTTGTCACGCGTTTCTCAGGCGAACTCGCATTCCGGAGAAGCCAACTTCTATCTCGGACTCGCCGCTTATTATGAGGGAGATTTTCCGCGCGCCGAATCGTCATTCGATGCTGTAGCCCAGCGCCTACCGCTGCCGGAAATCTATAACAACCTGGGTGTGGTTCTCGATCACCGTGAGCGCAAGCTCGCCGTGGCAGACTTCCAGAGGGCGGTGGCCGACGATCCCAACGACGCTGACTATCGTTTCAATCTCGCCGTAGAGCTCTATCGCAATGGCGACCGCGCTGGTGCCGCCCGGCAACTTCGCGAGAGCCTGGCTCTGCGGGAGAACGATCCTGAGGCCAAGTCTCTTCTGAGCGCTATTGACGACACTCCCGATCAACACTCGGTTGTACCCGCCAGCTCGAAAATTCCCATGGAACGGCTGCGGACCGACTACGATGAAAATTCCTTCCGCCAGCTTGCCTTGAAGATCGCAGCCGCCGCCGAAGAACGCCTGTCCCATTCGGATGCCGCGACCCATGCTCAGTTTCATGTAGACCGCGGCCATCAACTACTGACGCAAGGTTTCCTGACTGAAGCTGAACGTGAATTCCGCGAGGCCATTGCGTTGAATCCTTCCAATGCCGAAGCCCATGCCGGATTGGCCGCTGCCCTCGAAGTTGGCGATCCTCCAGCCGCTCGATCCGAAGCCGGCGCGGCTCTGCGCTTGCATCCCTTCGCGGAGCCATTTCTCGTGCTGGCACGCCTCGATTTGAGAGACAATAAGACAGCAGCAGCCGGGCAGGAAGTCGATCAGGCCCTTCGCTTGGAACCGGGCAACCCGGCTGCGCTGGCGCTTAAAAACGCCGTTGCAGCCAAGCTGGCGCAGGAAGCGCCGCCGCTGCCCAATCGATGAAAATGAAGGCCTCACGCATTGCATCGGCGTTTTTGACTGTCGTCTTTTTCTTCACCCTGGCTGATTTCTCTTCTGCCCAGGTGCTGAAGATCACCATCAACGACTCCATCCATCCCATCACCGATGAATACATCGGTCGCGCCATCGCTGAGGCCCAACTCAAGAAAGATCAGGCGCTGCTTATTGAGATCAACACTCCCGGCGGCCTGCTCGAATCCACTCGCGACATCATCGAAAAAATCGTGGCTTCGCCGGTGCCCGTCATTATTTATGTAACGCCGAGTGGCAGCCGCGCCGCATCCGCTGGATTCTTCATCCTGGAAAGCGCCGACGTGGCCGCCATGGCGCCCGGAACCAATACCGGTGCCGCTCACCCCGTCACCATCGGCGGCGGCAAAATGGACGATGTCATGAAAGAAAAGTTGGAGAACGACTCCGCCGCGCTTATGCGATCCGTCGTCACCAAACGTGGCCGCAATGTCGAAGTTTCTGAAAGCGCCGTCCGCCAATCCAAATCTTTCACCGAGCAGGAAGCTCTTTCCCAAAAACTGATCGACTACGTCGCGCCCACCGAAGACGATCTCTTTAAGCAAATGCAAGGGAAGCCAGTGAAGCGATTCGACGGCAAAACCGTAACCCTGAATCTGGTAGGGGAACCCGTCGTCAATTTCGATCTCACGCTGCGGCAACGCATCCTGGCTTATCTCATGGATCCGAATATCGCCTTCATACTCCTGGCAGTCGGTGCGCTGGCCCTTTATGCCGAGTTCAACCATCCCGGCGCAGTTGTACCCGGCACGGTAGGAGTGATCTTCATCCTGCTGGCCGTGTTCGCGCTCAATCTTTTGCCCACGCGCTTCGCCGCCGTGGTCCTGATTTTCGCGTCTTTCGCCTTGTTCGCTCTGGAGGCCAAGTTCGCCACTCATGGCGTGCTGGCCCTAGGTGGGATTGCCACCCTGACTCTCGGCGGCCTGTTGCTGGTCGACGGGCCCATCCCCGAGATGCGAGTGCATTTGTTGACCGCACTTGCGGTAAGCATTCCTGTTGGCGTCATTACAGTGTTTCTGATGAGCATCGCCCTGAAGGCCCGCGCCAACAAAATAGTCACCGGAGCACAAGGCTTGATCGGGGAGATCGGCACTGCGCAAACCGCGCTTTCGCCACAAGGCAAAGTGTTCGTCCACGGCGAACTCTGGGACGCAACAGCTTCCGCCGACGTCGCCCCAGGACAAAGCGTCGTAGTGCGCCAAGTCAATGGGCTGCAACTACGCGTCGACCTGGCTCGGTAACCTGCTGAGTCACCGTGCTAGCTGCCTGAACTGCGATACAATCCGACTTAGGAACATTCCATAAAAGCAGGCTTTGGAGGCCCCGATGGATCTGGGGATCGGCTTCACTACTGTCGTCATTGTCATCGTTGGGCTCTACATCTTGAGCTCGATCAAAATTCTGGCCGAGTACGAGCGCGGCGTCATCTTCCGCCTCGGACGCCTGCTGACCACCGCCAAAGGCCCCGGCATTGTTCTGGTATTCGCTCCCATCGACCGCATCGTCCGGGTTTCGCTCCGGCAGGAAGCTCTCGAAGTCCCGCCACAGGACATCATTACCCGCGATAACGTCACCTTGAAAGTAAACGCTGTCATCTTCCTGCGCGTCATCGATCCCAATAAAGCGGTGGTGGAAGTCTCAAACTACGTCTATCAAACGTCGCAGTTCGCCCAGACCACCCTGCGCTCCGTGCTCGGCGAACAGGAACTCGACGAACTGCTTTCGCATCGCGAAAAGATCAATCTGCGTTTGCAGAGCATTCTCGACACCCACACTTCGCCTTGGGGCGTCAAAGTAACCAATGTCGAAGTCAAGCAAGTGGATATGCCCGAGTCCATGCTGCGCGCCATGGCCAAGCAAGCAGAGGCGGAGCGCGAGAAGCGTTCCAAGATCATCCACGCGGAAGGTGAATTCTCTGCCGCCCAGCGCCTGGTGGATGCCGCCCATTTGCTCGCCACTGAACCCGTGAGTGTGCAGTTGCGCTACTTGCAGACTCTCACCGAGATTGGCGTGGAAAAAAATACCACCGTGATCTTCCCCGTCCCGGTGGACTTCTTCTCCGGCTTGCAAAACCTGTTAGCGCCAAAGCCCGACGCCGCGGCAAACAAGAGTTGACGACAACGAGGTGACAATGACCAAGGCGGCATCCGAGGACACCGAAATCACCTTAGGCACCGGCAAGATGCTAGCCCTGTTTTTCGGACTGGTGGCTCTGTGCGCGGTGTTTTTTTCGATGGGGTTTTCACTGGGCCGAACTTCCGGTCTGAAACCTTCCGCGGGAGAGGTTGCCCCATCCCCGGTTACGACCGCCAGCAATGTCCGTCCCTCGGCGGTAAAATCCACTGCCCCAGCCACCGACCTGACCTTCTACAAAGCGGTCTCGGACAAGAGCGCCGATGCCCAACTGACCCCGCAAAATACGAACACGGATAAAGACACGCCGGCTGCGGACCCTGCCGTAACTCCGCCGGCTCCCGCACCCACCACTCCCCCTGCCGATCCCGCGGTCGCGCCGCCCGTCAACGGCTACTACGTACAAGTCGCGGCCGTCACCAAGCCGGAAGACGCCGACGCCCTGGTCGATGCCCTCAAAAAGAAACAGTACCCGGCGTTCTCCGCCAACACCCAGCCCGACAAACTCTTCCACGTCCAGATCGGCCCCTACGCCGACATCAAAGACGCCGAAGCCATGCGCGGCAAGTTGGTCGGCGACGGCTATAATCCGATTTTGAAGAAGTAACCAAACACCCCTTGGCCCCGTATTACCTATCGAGGGACATTTCCCCGCCGACGGAGGCCTTATGCCGAGCGGACAGACTGGAATTGCGCGACCTGCGGATCATGGCCAGCCGTGGCTAACGACAATCGCATCGTTAATCGTGGGGAGCGCTTTCTTTGCCCTGTGGTTTTGGCTATTGCCTTCCTGGCTTGGTTTCCGCGTGGACGCCGGGCGTGCAGTGTCCTGGCGATGGCTTGCCGCCCTACCTTCAGTGCTAGGTTTCGCGGTGGCCATACGCTGCGTCTGGGACTTCGGACACACCGGCCGCGGAACCCCCGCGCCTTTTGCTCCGCCCCAAAGGCTGGTTGTCGTGGGATTTTACCGCTATCTGCGGAACCCCATGTATGTCGGCTTCTTCACCGGATGGATCGGCCTTTGGATCGTGTTTGGACGTGCCAACTGGTCCGTGATAGCCGGAGCAGCGGCTGTGGTGCTCGGAGTCAATCTCTTTGTGCGGCTCTATGAAGAGCCCCACCTGCGAAAAATGTTCGGCGCAGATTACGAAGAATATTGCCGCAATGTTCGCCGCTGGTTGCCACGCCTTCGCGCATGGGAGCACCCGGCTTGACCTTCAACTGCTACTTGGTGAAGACGTACGCAACACCCTGGTCCTGATGCGAATTTACCGTGGCGAAGGGGGCTCCGCCGACGCCAGTGGCGCCGCTGAGTGCCACAGCATAGCCGAGTGCTTCTGCGCCATCTGAGACCGTGAGCTTCAAGCTCTCAGTCTTGTTGCTCCAACCCGCCGCCGGCTTCACATACCCGTAAAGTGCGCCTTCATTCCCTCCATCCGGCCAGCCCTCCGCTCCTCCCGCGATAAGGTTTCCACTAATCGCGACCGAATAGCCAAGCTGATTTTGCGGTGCTCCGTCAGAGGCCGTCAGGATGGCTGTCTGGGTCATATTCGCCCACCCTCCGGAAGGTTCAACGAATACATAGACCGCGCCCTCAAACTGTTCGTTCCCCGGCCAATCAAAAGTTCCTGCCGCCACCGTGTTGCCACTGATAGCCACACTCAGGCCAAGGGCATACGGCCCATTGCCGGACGGTGTCAACTTAGCGGTCTGAGTTCCATCCGTCCAGCCGCCGGAGGGCTTGACGAAGACGTAAGCAGCGCCCACGGAGCCGTTATCTAAGAAGGAACCGCCCACGATCGTATTTCCGCTGATCGCCACTGCATCTGCAAACTCGTCTCCCAACTCGCCGTCCGAGGCCGTCAACTCGCCTGTCTGTGTCATATCGACCCATCCGCCAGAGGGTCTTTCGTAAACATAAGCTGCGCCTTGCAGATTGAGTGCGCCAAATGCCCCAACCACCGCCGTGTTGCCGCTGATCCCAACCGAATATCCAAATTCGTCACCCTCCACTGCATTGCTCGGGGTCAAGCGCGCGGTCTCCGTCATATTGGTCCAGCCACTGGCCGGCTTGACGAATACGTAGGCCTCACCAAATTGGTTGGTGAACTGTCCCGGCGCACCCGCGACCACGGTATTACCGCTAATGGCCACCCCCCGGCCCAGCAAGGAATCCGTTTGCCCATCCGATGCGGTAAGTTTTGCCGTCTGGGTCATATTCGCCCATCCACCGGCCGGTTTGACGAATATGTAGACTGCGCCTTGTTGCGCATTTTCCCCAATTGTAGCGCCGGGCGCTGCGACTGCTACGGTATCTCCACTAATGGCAACGTTCCAGCCTAGCGTGTCGTCAACTCCGCCATCCAAGGCGGTTAGTGTTGCCATTTTGATCGACGGAATCTCGCGGGACAGTGCAGTCGAGATGCTGGCTTGCGCCGCGCTCGGTAAACTCGCCCAACCGGAGGCAGCGGGTGCGGTCGCTGTGGCCTGGCTGAAAGAATACGCAGAACCAAGTACCAGTACGGCGAGTAAAGTCCATGGACGATTCATTTCTTAACCTCACAAAATCGCGTAATTGTATCACGGATTTCCAGCCGTCAGAGTCGCAGCTATTCCCCAAAAGCCTTGTCAGACTGGCATTGTGGCGTGATGCTATCTACCGAACCTCTGCTCCGTCCACGCATCACCATGCATGTGACATCTGGTGCCCATTGTCGCTCCATATTGACATCGGTCGATGCTTCAGTCTATTTCTATCTGGCCATGACTGAATCCGACAAAGCCTTCAATCGCACATTGCACGCCATCAGCGACCCCACTCGCCGCAGGATCCTCCAAGTCCTGAAGAAGAGTCCAGCCGGTAATCATGCAGGTCTCTGTGCCTCTGACATCGAAATAAAGATCCGACTTTCCCAGCCGACCATCTCTCATCACATGGCTGTCCTGCAAAAAGCGGGATTGGTGGATGCAAAAAAGGAAGGCTTGTGGCGATGGTATCGAAGGAATGAAACGGCGCTGAGCGCATTCACCCGCAAACTACGGCGGAGTCTGTGACTTACCCGGCCGCCGCGGCACTAACCTTTTGCAGCAGACGCCGCGCATGTCCGATCAAATCGCCAACCTCAAACGGCTTTACCAGATAGGGCAACTGATTGTTCTGTAAGAATTCCCTCACCTCAGGTTCCGCTACGCTGGCAAATGTTACCAACAAGTGTTTCTCGAGGCCCGGCAGGTTCTCCGCTATCCAGCGATAGACTTCGATAACGCTGCCATTGCCCGGCATCTTCCCATCCATAATGACAGCGTCGAAAGCCTGCTTGTTCAGCAGCGATCGCAATTGCTCTCCGCCCATGCAGGTGACAACTTCCGCTCCCGCGCCTGCCAGCACATCGCGTTCAAACTCGAGCACTGCCTCTTCATTCTCCACCAGGAGAATGCGCCCTTCGACCGCCGACTCCCGTCGTGGAGCAGGCGATGCGCTCTCTGCCACCATGGTCCCGCTGGTTGAGGGCAGTCGAACCTGGATCACCGCTCCACCCTCTTCCCGGTTGTAGGCAGATATGCTTCCACCGTGCTCCTGAATAATTCCGTAGCAGATGCTTAGGCCGAGACCTGTCCCTTTACCAACACTCTTGGTGGTATAGAACGGCTCAAAGATACGTTTGGGTTCCGTGATGCCTGGGCCTGAATCTTGAAATTCGGCGTGGAGATGACCGTCTTTGGCATACACCGACACGCGCAGATTGCCTCCCTGCCCACTTTCCAGCATCGCGTCCACGGCATTGTTGATAATGTTCAGGAACACCTGTTCCAGTTGATGAGGATCAGCCGTAACGCCCGGAACTGATGAATCGATCTCCCGCTCCACCTTGATGTTGTTGGTCTTTAGATCGTAATCGCGCAGTGATAGAGTCTCGTCCAGCACTTTGCAGAGATCAACCTGTTGCTTCTGCGGCTTGCGTTGGCGGGCAAATGACAGCAGGTTCTGCACCACGCGATGGGTGCGCTGCGCCTGCTTGAACAGCTTCGCCACAAACTCCGACGCACGCTCGCTCAAACCTTCGCTTTCCAGCAATTGCGCATAACCCAGAATCGCAGTCAGCGGATTATTCAGTTCGTGCGCCACCCCCGCGATTAGCTGGCCCACGGCTGACATCTTTTCGCTTTGCAGCAACTGCTCCTGGGTCTTACGCAAATCTTCATAAGCCCGGCTGGTTTCTTCGTACAAGCGAACTTTCTCAATGGTGGTCGCCAGTTGCCTTCCGATTGCCACCAGCAGATTCTCATCGTTGCTCGAGTACTCCCGGTTTTTCCGGCTGCTGATGCCCATAATTCCTATGGGCTTGTCTTTGCTCCACAGCAATACCCATATCCACGAACTGGCTCCATCCCCGCGAATAAAATCGACAGCCAGAGCTGGAAGATGGGGCAGGTACTCCTCGGTGATTACTTCCGCCCGTGATCGCGTTACCAGATCTCCAAAGCCTCCTGGTAGATGCACCTCGGCGCATCGAGTGCGTTCCGCGCTGTTCTGCCCCCATGAGGCACGCCGGCGAAACATCGCCCCCTCTATATCGGCCAGATAGATAGTCCCAGTTTCCGCTCCCAGCAGTGAAATCACTTGCCGCAAGGTCAGGTTCAGGATTTCATCCAGATCGAACGATTGGGTGGCGATGACGGCCATCGCGTTCAGCGCGTTCAATTCGCGGTTCCGGCGGCGGACTTCGTCCTCCGCCCGTTTCTTTTCCGTGATATCGAGCAGGAATCCTTGATAGCGATCCACCTTGCCTTTCGAATCCCGCGTGGCAAAGCTGCTTTCCATCGCCGTTATCAGCGCCCCATCCTTCCGCCGCAGCGTGACTTCAAAATTCCGCACAAAGTTATGGATGTCGATCTCCCGCCGGAATGAGTCCCTCTGCTCGCCCGAAGCATAGAGTTCCGTGTCCAGATCCACTTCCATCAATTCATCGCGCGTGGGGTAACCCAGCATACGGACAAAGGCGTCATTGCAATCCAGCAAATGGCCTCCGGGCGTGGCCACGAACACTCCCTCCTGGGCCTGCTCGAAGAGCAGTCGGTACTTTTCTTCCGCCGCGCGCCGGTCGGAGGTATCGCGCACCACGTGGATCGTGCCTTTCTGGCCGCTGCCCTGCGCGCTTCCCTGATCGGTATAGGTCGAGGTCGAGATCATGGAAAACCCGCCAAAACAAGGGTCGGGAATCTCATGAAACCCGTCGCCGCTGCGGTTGCAATAAGGACATCCGCTCCAGGGAGAGACGTGCGGCAGCACCGCTTCACAAGGCTGCCCGGCCACATCCGCCGGCGCCTGCGCCAGGTGTTGCAGCAACGCATGATTGGCCTTCATGATGCGAAACTCGGAATCATGGACCAGCACCAGATCCTGGATCGAATCGAAAGTGTTCGCCCATTGCCGATGCGACCGTACTATCTGCTCCACCAAGCGCAGATTTTCCACCGCCAGCCCTAGCTGATGTGCGCTGGTCGCCAGAAACTCCAAATCATCGGGAGTGTAAGAAAGCCGGTGCCCACTGCCCAGCGTCAAAACTCCGATCACCGATTTCTTCCCTAGCACCGGCACCAGCACGCAATGATCGAAGCCTTCCCTTTTCAGGAACGGGCGTACGTAGTCATCCGACGCGGAAGTGCGAACCACCAGCGCCGCGCCGCCACTCAGCGTACGCTCGAACTTGTCATCTGTGGGTACCACGCCGCGGTCACGAAGAAAATCCGGGGAGAGACCGATTTGCTGCACGATCACCATCTGATCGCCTTCAAACAGCCGGAACCAGGCCGCCTTGGCGTGCATCAGGCGCTTCAGTTCTTCGAGGGCCGTGGCCATCATCGGTCCATGCTGTTGCGCACGGCTAATGCTGTTGGTGAGAGCATTCACTACTCCCAAACGCCGCGTCCGCAGCCTGGAGTCATCCAGTACCACCATCAACAGGCTCGCTCCAAACAACAAATCTGTCACCAGTCCAAAGCCCGGCGGCAGATAGTCGCTCAACGGAGCCCAGTCCAGATGCACCATCAAGAGGCTGATAGTCAGCAACCAAGGTCCAATTTCCCATCGTGCCCAACGAAAACGGACCAACTGAATCGCCGCTGCAAAGGTGATGACCCGGTAACCCACTTCCAGGCCAACTCGCAGTGCGAACGAATCCGGCCACCAAAAGGCTCGGGCCACAGCATAGCTAATAAGAAGGACGGAAAACACCAGCAGCGGGAGTAATAGCTTGCGGGCATGTGCGTAGATGAAAACCGCGCAAGCGAACAGCGAAACCGCCAGGACAAACTGCGCCTGTGAACTCGCGACCAGCACATCCAGATTCGCGCCGCTGAGCGCGCTATGCAGCGTCCAGCCGGAAACGAAGTAGGCCAGCCAGCCCACGATCCAAATCAGCAAATAGCGCTCGCGAAAGGTGCGAAATACCAAAAGGCTGGCCGCCAAAACGACGAGAGTGGCCGATTCCACCGTCATCATCTTGGGCACTGCCAGCTCCAGGGCGGACCAGCCCCCGTACACGTAGCTGTTCATCGCAATCAAGGACGTTTGGGTGCTCCATTTTTGATACCATGCCCGGCTTAGTTCTCTATTGGGTTTCCGACACTGTTTGGTTACTTTAGGAACCCGTAAATGGGACGCATTTCACGATAGACTAGGGTTGTCATGCCTTCCGAGCGCATTCTGGTTGTCGACGACGAGGAAGCAATCCGTGAGATTGTTTGCTCCATGCTGACCGCCGCCGGTTACCGTTGCGGACAGGCTTCTTCCGGCATGACGGCTCTGGCCGTGCTCGAGTCCGGCGAAATCTTTGATCTGATGCTCTCCGACCTGATGATGGCCGATCTCGATGGCATCGGCCTGCTGGAACGCACCAAGGAAAAATTCCCCGATATGCCCGTGGTCATGGTGACCGCAGTTCACGACATCTCAGTCGCTTTGGCCGCCATTCGCAATGGTGCTTACGATTATTTGCTCAAGCCCTTCGAGCGCGAACAGCTGTTGGCCACCGTGCGTCGTGCGCTGGAGAATCGCCGTCTCAAGCTTGAGAATCGCGCCTACCAAACTGGTCTGGAAGCCAAGGTCGAAGCGCGCACCCAGCAACTTCAGCAGACCATGCACGATCTGGAACGTTCCTACGACGTGACCCTCGAGGCCTTGGGCGATGCCCTCGACCTTAAAGATGCCGAGACCGAAGGCCATTCCAGGCGCGTTACCGCGTTCACCATCGCCATTGCCCGCGCTATGGAAGTACCCAAGGATCAGATCACGGTGATTGCCCGCGGAGCCTTCCTGCACGACATTGGCAAAATGGCGATCCCCGACGCCATCCTGCGCAAGCCGGGTGCGCTCACGCCGGACGAAATCACCATTATGCGTGAGCATTGCTACCGTGGCTTCCAGTTGCTCAGAAGAATCACGTTCCTGGCAGAAGCCTCGGAAATCGTGTACTCCCATCAGGAACGCTATGACGGTACCGGTTACCCTCGCGGATTGAAAGGCGAGGAGATTCCCCTGGGATCGCGGATCTTTTCCGTAGCCGACACGCTTGATGCCATCACCTCCGACCGTCCCTACCGTGCAGCGCAAACCGTGGGCGCGGCGCGCGAGGAGATCGAACGCTGGTCCGGCCGCCAGTTTGATCCCAAAGTAGTCAAGGTTTTCCTCTCCATGCCCGAGCACATCTGGAGTGACCTTCGCAAGGAAATCGACGGCCGACCTTCTTTTGCACCCCCTCCGCAACCCTCAAAAGGGGCATCCGCCTCATAGCTGCAACTTCCGCCGTTTGCTGCGTTCTTACTCTGTCGGCGGTTCCGGCATATACAATTTCCTTATCACTCACAGGAGGCATTTATGAAACTCCGCCTGGTGTTATTAGCCGTTCTTTTGGCAGCCACTTCGCTTACTTTTGGACAGGATCGGCCCACAGTCACTGCCCAGCCCAATACCGTCTACGTTTCAGCCGATGGGAAATTCGAGGCGAATCCGGACACCGCAGTCGTGCAATTCAATATCTCCGCTCAGAAGAACAAATCACGCGAGGCCTATGACCGCGCCTCGCAGGCGGTAGAACAAGTGCGAGAGATTCTTCGCTCGAACGGAATCGACCCCAAGACAGCGGAGGTCGGCGCCTTGTCCATACAACCGATTTACCAATACTCCAATGGCAAATCGAAAATCGGCTCCTATCAAGTGAATACGGAAGTCAGGCTGAAGCTGAAGGATTTCACCAAGGTGGCTCCCATCGTTGAGCAATTTTCTGGCATGGATATCACTGGCAATCAATCCGTTAACTACACACTGGAAGCAGTTGATGCGGCCAAAGCCAAGGCGGTTGAGGATGCCTATCGCCATGCCCGCCTTTCCGCTGCCGCCATCGCTCAGGCCGGCGGACGCACCCTGGGTGATCTGTCTTACGCGTCGGTGGACACCTTCGAGGCTGTACGAAACCCACAACCCCGGCCCATGATGGCAATGGGGATGCTTAAGGCCAACGCCGGGACGGAAGCCCCGACGGAGGAATTCACTCCGCAGGCTGCAACCGTCACCGCGCACGTCAACGCCGTGTTTAACTTGAAATAAAGATTGAAATTACTGATCCGATCCTTGCGCCCTGGTCACATTCGGTACCCGCGACGCATCCAGCGGAACATCTCGCTGCACCACCAATTCCAGCGTGGTACCTGCATCCATCTTCACATCATTGCCGCGAGTCAACATGGCAATCGCCGTCCCGACTGCGCCGCCGACTCCAGCTCCAATCAATGCACCTTTGCCTCCCTGACTGAGGCCACCAACCACCGCGCCGGTCCCAGTGGTGGTTGCGACGGTTCCAACTTTTGATCCGGTCTGGCTATCCTGGCGGATTGTTCCTTCCTCATCCTTCACCGCGGTCTTGTCCACTCCCGGCGCATTGTCAACGGCTCCAGGAAGAGTCACGGTGTAGCCGCTGGGGTAGATCAGAATCGTGAAATGCATCAATACCTGTGCCCGCCCTTTTATGCGCCCGCCACGCTGGATCTCGCTGATTCGTCCCTGCACATAGGTTCCTGCCGGGATCAGCACTCGATTATTGGCAACTACCGGAAACGTTGTCTCCGCATACACCGCATCGCCCGTCCGTGTGCCTTTGGTCGAGATAGCATGTTTCAGCGCCACCGGCACTTTAGTCCCTGAAGGAATCATCAACGTCTCGGCAGCAGCCGCAGGCGCAATTGTGGCTGGGTTCGTGTTCACATTAGGGGGAGTGCTGGTAGCACTTTGCGCCCAGGCCAACCCACCCAGGCAACACGTCACCAATAAGATTCGCATACACACCTCCCGCCGAAAGCTCGCCACACAGTATAGAACGACGCCGTTTAATACACGGATGCGAACACTCTGAGAAGTGCTGTACGGGGGAGTCTTGAGCTGAGTGCTGAAGGCTGAATGCTGAGTGCTAAAAGCTGAAAGCTAAATCGGCATCACTCCGACTTCCAACTCCACGTCGGTAGTTTCCACCATCGCAATCGCATCCCACGGGCAACCGTCCAGGAAGCATCCGTCAGGACCCTTGCTGACACACTTCTTGCACCCAATGCAAAGAATAGGATCCACCTGAATTCGGCCAAACGGCGGATGATCCTCGTCCGGAACCCAGAACATGCAGTCTTCAATAGGACAATATTCCACGCAGGCAGGCGAACCGGCACAGCCGGTGCAGCACTCCGTGATGACCGCCAACTCCTTTGGTTTCTTCTTGCGAGGAGTATCAATCCCCTTCGACCGGGGTTCGCATTTGAGCTCGTCGGGAACCATCCCGACCGCCTTGGTGTCGGCAGCCATGGCGGAATTATAGCATTCAGCTCTTGGCAGTCAGCACTCAGCCCATCGCAGCGGGTTTGCCAGCTAGAACACCCGGACGCGGGCGGCTGAATGCTGACTGCTGAGTGCTGAGTGCTAATGTTCACCCATCACATTCTCCACCGCCACACTTCTGCTATAGTGGCGCTTTCAACACAAAAGACGAGCGGAAGGAGTACCCATCATGGCAGGCAAGAGCGTCAACAAAGTCATTCTCATCGGCAATCTGGGCAAAGATCCCGAGGTCAAATACACACCGCAAGGCACGCCGGTGGCAAAAATAGCGCTGGCCACCAACGAGCGCTACAAAGACAAGAACGGCGAATGGCAGGACCGCACCGAGTGGCACAACGTAGTGCTCTGGCAGCGCCTGGCCGAGATCGCCGGCGAGTATTTGAAAAAGGGTGGCAAGGTTTACATCGAAGGTCGCCTGCAAACCCGCTCCTGGGACGACAAGCAAACCAATCAGAAGAAATACATGACCGAAGTCGTCGCCAGCGACCTGGTCCTCTTGGGCGGACGCGGTGAAGGCGCCGGCGGCGGAGAATCCGCGCGGGGCGCAGCCGCCGGCGGCAACAACTTCGATCAGCGCACACCGGAACCCGAGCCGGTATCGGCATCGTCATCGCCCATTAGTGATGAAGACATACCGTTCTAGGGCTTGATCATCTTCATAAACTGTCATAATATGACGGTATGGCCATGACCTCTTTGAATATCTCTCTTCCCGAAGCTCTGAAACAGTACGTCGAAGGACAAGTGGCTTCAGGCGACTGGGGCACGCCCAGCGAGTATGTCCGCGAATTGATCCGTCAGGACAAGGAGCGCAGACTGCACAATCTCGAACAGGACCTGATCGCGGCGACCAAAGGCCCTAAGCTGGAACTTTCTGTCTCAGAGATCCGCCGGAAGGGTTTGGTTGCTGCTTTGCGTGACCGGACTCAACATCGGTGAAGGATCTTCGGATTCGCCTGAGCGACGCCGCAATCAGCGACATCCTTGAGCAATCCGACTGGTATGAGCGGCAGGAAGATCGAAGACTGAGCCAGCGTTGGGAATCAGCTGTCTCGTCAGCCATTTTGCGCATTGCGAAGAATCCTCGTTTCGGTGCACCGTGCGAATTCAAAGCGGAAGAACTCCACCGCCCCAGGCGTATACCAGTGGCAGGATTCCCCAAGCATCTGATCTTCTACCAATTTCACGCGGACGAACTACTGATCCTGCGTATTATCCATGGTGCGCGAGACCTCGAAAGCCTGCTCTGATCGCTCGCATCTGAGGCGCTCTTTCAATACCCCGCCTTTTCGACTACTCTAAGCTCATGTCCGATCTTGCCGGCAAGAATTGTGTTCCCTGCAAAGGAGGTGTCCCGCCGCTCAAGGGCGAACAACTCCACGCTCTCAGCCATCAGCTTCCCAATTGGAAGGTGGTCAATGAGCATCACATCACCCGTGAATTTAGTTTTCCAGACTTCAAACAAGCTCTGGATTTTGTGAACCGCGTAGGCGCCGTCGCCGAAGAACAAGGCCATCATCCCGACATCCTGCTGAAATGGGGCAAAGCCGAGATCACCATCTGGACCCACAAGATCGACGGCCTGACCGAAAGCGACTTCATCATAGCCGCCAAGATCGATTCGTTATACCCAGGATAGAGACGTTGCTTGCAACGTCTCAGCCCGCAATCTCTCGCCCCTGTGCTCCCCACGGCCGCATCGCCCACCCCCACCACAGCGCTGGAATCACCATAACAATCCCGGTCGCGACTGCGACCGCTTTTGCCGAATAGCCCCAGTCGAGAAACAATCCGCACAGATACGCACCAATGGCGATTGTCAGCATGCTCATGCCCAAATCCGCGGCAAAAACGCGCCCACGAAACCGGTCTTCAGTGTTGAGTTGCAGAAGCGTGGTCGAAAATACCCAGATGGTGGAACCGCCACAATGCGCCAGCACCACCCAAAAGCACGCCACCCAAACCGTGTTCGAAATGCCCAACGCAGCGTACCCGATACCCACCACCAGGTAACCGAACAGAACTCCCAGGCGTAAGCGCTCCTGTGAATGCCCCGCCCAACGCGCCGAGACTAGCGGCCCCACCAGCGCGCCCAAACCGCGCGCTCCCAGCAACAAACTCATCCCCAGCATGCCTCCACGCTGTGGATCGATGCCACGCCAATGCACTGGAAAGTAACGCTGCCCCATCACAGTGAACAGCACCCAACTGGGACCGATCATCAACTCGCCGGCTTTGCCGAATACCGTGGCCAACAGACGGCGGTTGCCGCGCACATAACGCACTCCTTCGAGCATCGGAGAATGGTCCCACAAATCGCTAACCCGCAGCGGCGCAGATGCCACTGCGTGTGGTTCCTCAAATCTCATGCCACGAATCAGCAAAGCAGAAGCGAGAAACGAAAGCGCATTCAAGATGAAGACGGCATCCCTTCCCAGCAACGCCGCCACTACTCCCCCGATCGACGCACCCACCAGCAGATTCACCGACCACGTAGCGGAAGACAGTGTGTTTGCCAGAATGACATCTTCTCGCTCGGTGATGTTGGGAATCACCGAACTGCGCGCCGGCTCGAAAAACGCCGCCATCAGCGTTTCGACAAACAACAGGGGATAGACAAACCAGACCATCGTCCGCGTGCGCACAACGATCATCAGAAAAACAATGACCATGCGGGCCAGATCGGCGGCAATCATGACGCGTTTACGCCGAATGCGATCGTTGACCACGCCGGCTACCGGCCCGATGAAAGTTTGCGGCAGCACTTGCAGCACCAGGGCCAGTGCCACCGAACTCGCTTTTCCCGTCAGCTGCAACAACAAGCTGTAAATAGCGAGAGTGTAGAACCAATCGCCGAGTTCGCTGACGATTTGCGCCGACCACAAGCGCCGGAAATTGCGGTTGCGGCGAACCAGGCGCAGATATGCCGACAAGGAGATAGACGTGATCTGACGCTCCGGTTGCGGCTCCATATTTAAGTTTAAGAAAGACTGCTAAGAAATATGTCGAACAAACACTCTACCTTCCGCGCAGCATACGGGCAAAGCCACTTTCGCACCCTGCAAGTTGACTTCTCTGCATCGCTCAGCCTAACCTTACCAGCGCCGCATAATTGCTAACATCAACTTTAGTGTCCCGTCTGTTATGTATAGGAGCTTGCCCATGAAAGTGTTTCTGCGGTTGGCCGCCATCTTAATTCTGACTGCTTTTGCCTTTTCCCAGAGCGATGAGATCGCTCCCAACGAAAACCTGGTGGCGGAAGGCATCCCCAAGATTCCCGCATCTCTCGCTGAGACGGTTGATCGCTACTCCAATTTCCGCGGCGCTTCTCTTGACAGTTGGGACCCGGTCAAGCGGGAAATGCTCATTTCCACACGCTTCGCTGATACCAACCAGATCCATCTTGTGAAGATGCCCGGTGGCGCTCGCACGCAAATTACTTTCTATGCAGACCGGGTTGCAAGCGCGCAGTTCCCTCCAACCAGAGACGATTCCTTCATTTTCTCGAAAGACGTCGGCGGCGGCGAGTTCTTCCAGTTGTACCGCTACGAAGTAGCCAGCGGCGACGTAACTCTGCTGACCGACGGCAAGTCGCGCAACATCGATCCCATCTGGTCGTACGCGGGGGACAAGCTCGCCTATGGATCCACCCGCCGGACTGGCAATGACGTTGATCTCTACGTCATCAATCCCGCCGACCCAAAAAGCGATCATCTGCTGGCGCAATTGCAGGGTGGAGGCTGGTCACCGCTCGATTGGTCCCCCGACGGACAAAAGATTCTGACAAATGAGGGGATCTCGGCCAACGAGAGCTATGTCTGGCTTGTGGACGCTACTAGCGGCGAAAAGACCCTGCTCACACCAAAAGGCGGCGACGTAAAGATTGCCTACAACGGCGGCCGTTTCAGCAAAGATGGCAAAGGCATCTACGTCACCACCGATAAAGATTCTGAATTTCTGCGCCTCACCTATATCGATCTGGCGACCAAACAGCACACTTATCTCACCAGCAATATTCATTGGGATGTCGATGAATTCGATCTCTCCAATGACGGCCGCACCATCGCCTTCGTTACCAATGAAGATGGCCTCGGAATCCTCCACCTTCTCGACACAAAAACCCGCAAAGAAAAGCCCGTGCCCAGTCTGCCCAAGGGGCTGGTCTCTGGCATCTCCTGGCACAAGAACAACCGCGATTTGGGTTTCAGCATCTCCTCGGCCCACACCAGTTCCGATGTTTACTCGCTCGATGTGCAGAGCGGCAAAGTCGAGCGCTGGACCTTCAGCGAAACCGGCGGCTTGAACACCTCCACCTTCTCCGAACCCGATCTTATCCACTGGAAATCTTGGGACGGACGATCCATCAGTGGTTTCCTTTATCGCCCGCCCGCTAAGTACACCGGCAAGCGGCCGGTGATCATCAACATCCACGGCGGCCCCGAAGGCCAATTCCGTCCCGGTTTTGTCGGTCGCTGGAATTATTACTTGAACGAACTCGGCGTCGCCATGATCGCTCCCAATGTCCGCGGGTCAACTGGCTACGGAAAAACGTTCCTGGCCCTCGACAACGGTTTTCTCCGCGAAGGTTCCTATCAGGACATCAACACGCTGCTCGATTGGATCCAGACCCAGCCCGACCTCGACTCCAGCCGCGTGATGATTACCGGCGGCAGCTACGGAGGCTTCATGACACTCGCCGTCGCTACCAACTACAACGACCGCATCTGCTGCTCGGTCGATGTGGTCGGTCCCTCGAACCTGGTCACATTTCTAGAACACACTTCTGGATACCGTCAGGATCTGCGGCGCGTAGAGTACGGCGACGAACGCGACCCCAAGATGCGCGCTTTTCTGGAACGCATCGCGCCGGCAAACAATGCCAGGAACATTACCAAGCCGCTGTTCGTAATCGCCGGCAAGAACGACCCTCGCGTGCCGGTAAGCGAATCCCAGCAGATGGTGAACGTCGTCCGTCAGAACGGCACTTCGGTCTGGTGGCTCATGGCCAAGGACGAAGGCCACGGCTTCGCCAAAAAGAAGAACCAGGACTACCAGTTCGACGCCACCGTGATGTTTGTGAAGGAATATCTTTTGAAATAGCTCTCAGCCTTCAGCTCTTAGCTGTCAGCTGAGAGCTGATCGCTTGTTTATAATCTCCCCATGCTCGATGAAATCGCTTTTCGCAATCACGCCGACGCGGCACTGAGTTCGCTCAAGCAGAGCCTGATCACCGCCGAAGAATCCGCCGATATCGAAGTTGAAGACCAGGCCGGAGCATTGCAGGTTTCTTTCGAAGACGGCACTCGCTTCGTAATCTCCCCAAACGCCCCGGTGCGCCAGATATGGATTTCCGCCCTTGCCACCAGCTTCAAGCTCGACTGGTCGGAAGCCAAACAAGATTTCGTGTTGGGAAAAACTGACGAAAACCTGAAACCGCTAATCGCGCGCCTGATCAATCAGCAACTAGGAGAGGACAAAGTCAAAATGTAGGCGCGGGCGTCCCGCCCGTACATCCGGGAAACCGAAAATTTACACGAGCTAACCGTTCCCACCCAACTTCTTCTTCAAATCCCGCGCAATTTGTTGCCCATGAAACCGCCCATTCTCAATGAATATCTCGTTCGTCCGCGATCCGGCCACGATGACTCCCGCCACATAAATTCCCGGCACATTGCTCTCCAGCGTTTCCGGATCACACACCGGACGGCACTGGTCCCCCGAAAGCTCAATTCCCATAGAGCGTAGAAAATCGTAATCAGGATGGTAGCCAGTCAGGGCAAACACAAAGTCATTCTGCACGCGGATGAGACCCTCAGGAGTGCGTACGATAACGCAATCGGCGGCAATTTCCTCAACCGTCGAGTTGAAATACGCCTTGATCTCCCCGGCCTTGATGCGATTTTCGATGTCCGGCAAAATCCAATACTTGACATGCGAGTGCAATTTCGCTCCACGGTGCACCAGCGTCACCCGCGCTCCGTGCCGCCACAGATCAAGCGCCGAAATCGCCGCCGAATTCTTTCCCCCAATCACCAGCACATCTAAATCAAAAAACGGATGCGGCTCCTTATAATAATGAAAGACCTTGGGTAACTCCTCGCCAGGAATGTTGAGTTGGTTGGCCATGTCGTAATAACCAGTGGCAACGATAAGCTTACGAGTTTGATAGTCAAAGATTCGCCCCAGCCGGTCGCTGGTGCTGACGTGAAAGTCGCCATCGCGCCCATTCACCGTCTTCACCCACTGATATTGCGCCACCGGCAGCCGATAATGCTCCGCCACCTTGCGGTAATACTCCAGCGCCTCTTCCCGCGTAGGTTTCTGATGAGCGGTGGTGAAAGGCAAATCTCCGATCTCCAACAATTCCGGCGTGGTAAAAAATGTCATATTCGCGGGATAGTTGAAAATCGAATTCACCAGGCAGCCTTTGTCGATCACTACCGCTTTGAATCCCGCCCTCTGCGCTTCAATCCCGCAAGCCAGGCCAGTAGGCCCGGCTCCAATTACCAGCACATCCACCCGCGAGCCCGAGTGTGCGCTGAACTGCGCTCGTGGCAAAGTGTCGGGAATCTGGACCGCGTCGGAGATCTGTCTGGTCGGCAAGGTGTAAATCCTGAAGGCCGGGAAAACTCCACCACCAGCAGAAGTCGCCCCCCTCTTTTGGAGTTAACGATTCTAGCATGCTGCTGACAGGAGGTTCGTGCCCGGCCAAGGGTCAACGCGCGTTATACTTTTGAGTTACCCTTATACATTTCAACCTACGGATCATTCAGGACAATTGATGCCCACCACTCGCACCGAATCCGACAGCATGGGAAAGATCGAAGTCCCGGCCAATGTCTACTGGGGCGCGCAGACCCAGCGCTCGCTGCTGCACTTTAACATCGGCCGCGACACCATGCCGCCCGAGCTGATCCGCGCCTTCGGTATCCTCAAGAAGGCTTGTGCGCTGGTGAATCAGGATCTCGGCAAACTTCCCGCTGACAAAACCAAGCTGATCGTTCAGGCAGCTGACGAAGTCATCTCCGGCAAACTTAACGACCAGTTCCCTCTCCGCGTCTGGCAAACCGGCAGCGGCACCCAGACCAACATGAACGTCAACGAGGTTATCTCCAACCGCTCTATCGAGCTCGCCGGCGGCGAGATGGGATCGAAGAAACCAATCCATCCCAACGATGACGTCAACATGTCGCAGTCATCGAACGATACTTTTCCAGCGGCAATGCATATTGCCGCAGCCGAGCGCGTAAAGAATGCGCTGATTCCCGCGGTCAAGAACGTTCACGACGCCATCGCCGCCAAAGCAAAAGAATTTCACAACATTGTTAAAATCGGCCGCACCCATTTGCAAGACGCTGTCCCCCTGACTTTCGGACAGGAATTCGGCGGCTGGGCAGCGTTGCTCGAACGAGACATTCAACGATTAGAACAAGTCTTAGGTGGTCTCTACGATCTAGCCATCGGTGGCACCGCTGTCGGCACCGGCTTGAATGCCCATCCCGAATTCGCCGAGCGTGCCGCCAAAAAGATCGCCGAACTCACCGGACTTCCCTTCCGCTCCCATGGCAACAAGTTTGCCGCGCTTTCAGCGCACGACGAAATCGTCTTCGCTCAGGGAGCGATGGAGACTCTCGCTGCATCATTCATGAAGATCTCGAATGACATTCGCTGGCTGGCGTCCGGCCCGCGCTGCGGCCTGGGCGAAATCACGATTCCTGAGAACGAACCCGGCTCTTCCATCATGCCCGGCAAAGTGAATCCCACGCAGTGCGAAGCCATGACTATGATCTGTGTGCAGGTTCACGGCGCAACCGCCGCCGTGGGATTCGCCGGCTCCCAAGGCAATTTCGAGCTCAACGTATTCAAGCCGGTCATCATTTACAACTTCCTGCATTCCGTCACGCTCATCACCGACGCCTGCCACGGCTACGTCGAGTACATGATCAAAGGCATAGAAGTTGATCGCGCGAAAGTCGACTGGTACGTGAAGAATTCCCTAATGCTGGTGACCGCGCTAGCCCCCAAAGTCGGCTACGACAAAGCCGCACAAATCGCCCACACCGCCCACATAGACCACAGCAGCCTCCGCGAAGCCGCACTCAAGCTCGGACATCTCACCGCCGAAGAGTTCGATCAGTTGATGAAGCCGGAGAGGATGACCAGACCGTAAGTGGATTGCGTATGTAAGATCGGGGTCTAGTTGAACAAAGAATATGCTCCAGATCCCTAAGCGTGGGCCTGCTCAAAACGCCTCAGTGTAGGCAGCGCTCGGATGGACTTGCCCGATCTCTGCTCGGCGAGCCGGATTTCATAAAGACTCTGAAGGTTCAGCCAAAACTCAGCGCTGGTGCCGAAGAAATGGGCGAGACGCAACGCCGTGTCGCCCGTAATCGCCCGCCTCCCATTCAGTATTTCAGTAATCCGGTTCGTGGGAACGCCCAATTGCCGAGCCAGTTCAGCGGCGCTCATTCCCAGCGCGCCAAGCTCTTCTGCCAGATGTTCCCCGGGGTGAATTGCCGTCCGTGCCATCGCATTCTCCTAGTGATAATCCGCAATCTCTACGTTCGCAGGGCCTGGTGCGCTTGCCTGCCATTCGAAACAGATCCGCCACTGGTCGTTAATTCGGATGCTGTATTGCCCCTTGCGGTCGCCCTTCAGGGTTTCGAAACGGTTGCCCGGCAACACCGCCAGATCCCGGAGTGTGACGGCTGCCTCCAAACGGTCGAGTTTAAGGCGGGCCGCGTGTTCGATGCCGGAGAACGCTTTGACCCGTTTGCCGAGAGCGAAGTTCCGGGTCCGCTTGTCCCGATAGCTGCCGACCATGCGTCAGAATAGCACAGCGGTATGCGTTACGTAAAGCATACCAACAACCTGCTGGCTATTGTTCGACTACGTCGCCGGAGAAACAGGGCAGGAAAACCCTCACTCCGCCCGCACCTCCGCCAACTCCACAGCAGGCCTCGCCACACTCTTCGGCATGGTCGAGATCGTAATCACGCTGACCAACACCAACAAGCTTCCAAACACCGTCCGTAATCCGATGCTCTCACCCCCAACAAAATATCCCACCAAAACCGCCACCACAGGATTCACATATGCATAAGTTCCCACCTTCGTCGGCGATTCATAGTGCAACAACCAAATATACGCAGTAAACCCAACGATGGATCCCGCAACGATGAGATACAGCAATGCGAACCACGCCGTCCACGAAACCGCCCACACATTGAAGCCTCTAAACTCCCCGGTGATCGCTGCCAAAACCAGTAATTGGATCCCTCCAGCCAACATCTGTGCCGCAGCGCTCATCGGCTTGGACGCGGGCAGCGTCAACCGCCGAGTCAGAATCGTAGCCACCGACCAACAGAATGCCGCAACCAACAATGCCAGCGCGCCCGCGGGATCAATCGGCGCTTCTCCAAGCGAAAACGATCGATTCATCAGCACCGCAACTCCACAAAAGCCGGCCAACAACGCGAGCCCGAGTCGGACAGTCAGTCGCTGCGTGCGCAGGATGGTAACTTCCAGCAGAGTGATGAAAATCGCGATCGTGGCCAGCACCACCGCTGCAATCCCCGAAGGCACTCGCTGCTCCGCCCAGAACAAGCAGCCGTAATCGATGAGGAAGATCAGCGTTCCTTGCAGACAGATTCCCGTCCACTCCCGTCGACTGGGAGATGGAACACCCCTAAGTCGCATCCATCCATAAAGAAATAACCCAGCCAGCACGAAGCGCAGCCCCGCCAAAAGAAATGGCGGCACCTCACGGACACCGACTCGAATCGCTAGGAAAGTCGATCCCCAAACCAGGTAAATAATGGCGAAGGCCAGCAGGATCTTCCACGACGCCGGACGGACTGCAGTTTCCATCGCTGATTCCTCGATTACAAGATCGCTCTCACGCTTGCGACTGTAGATGACAGTGCGGCCACGGCAGCATCATCTTTAGCTATGAAAGATTTCTATCGCGGAGAAAACTATTTCTTATTCCCTACGCCTTGCGTCGCGCAAAAGTCAGTCCGCTGAGGCTCGCGGCTTTTTCAGGCGCGATGCCCTTGCTCGCAACCAACACATGAAAGCTTTCACCCATGCCAGCCGGCGTCACCAGATGTTTCAGTTGCAGCGCAACTTTGGCATGCTCCTGGGGGAAACGGCACTCTTCGAACGCATCGGCAAATTGATTGCGTTCGCCGATCCCCATCAGAAATTGAGATTGCGTCAGCAGCGGCTGCACCTGCATGCCTTGTTGCTCAGCCGCCGCAGCCAGCGCTGTGAAGTTCACGTGTGCACTGATGTCCTGTTCCCCCGGCGCTTCATAGGGGCTGGCGGAAACGGAATGTTGACGATATGCCATGACGGTACCGCGATGGCGTCCCGCAAGCTGCTCAGCCCGGGTATAACCATAATCGACGGCGACTAGAAACCCTTGTTGGATGCCGGCAGCCAGCTCAGTCATGTGGCTCTCGGCAACGCGACTAGTCTCGATGCGATCACCATCCTCAGGATGAACGCTGTAGCGATCGACGAATTCAAGGTTCTCACTTGAAGCAGCGACCCAGATCTCGACGAAGCGTCCGTCTTTCTCCGCGATCCGCAGCTCCCCCTCTGGGCTCAATACCTCGACCGGCAACGCATCGAAGAATTCATTCGCTAAGACGATGACAGGAATGCCGGAATGCACCGCTTCAGCCATGCCGCATGGCTTTTCCAGCGGCGCGGGCTTTAGCCGCTGAGCAAACGAAACTTTGTCCGCTGCGAAATGTCGCGTTAAAGTTGTCCGCAGCCTCACCCGCAGCGCCTCCGACCGCTCCCACAACGAATAATGCACCGCCCTAAAGAACTCCGGAAACTTCTTCTCGGA